>Ga0213841_1000035_pt1 | contig 452704 bp, 314 predicted proteins | sample SWPATP23_FD_160125 | JGI IMG/M metagenome (GOLD analysis project Ga0213841, IMG submission 160125) | Coastal seawater microbial communities from Marineland, Florida, United States - SWPA TP2 #3 | ecosystem: Environmental > Aquatic > Marine > Coastal | place: USA: Florida | collected 2016-08-14 | reverse complement strand
CCACCGCCGCCGCCGCCGCCGTAGCCACCACGTCCGCCGCCGCCGCCGCCGCCGCCACGTGGGCGCCGTTCTTGGGCTTCGTTGACGCGCAATGGGCGCGAACCGTAGTCTTTTCCGTCCAGCTCTTCGCATGCTTGGGTGGCTGCGTCGTCGTCAAGTTCCACAAAGCCAAATCCGCGTGAGCGGCCGGTGTCGCGGTCGTTGATGATGATGGCAGAGTGCACCTCGCCAAATCCCCCGAAGAGCTCGCGCAAATCTTCGTCGGTCGTCGTCCAAGGCAAGTTGCCTACAAAAAGTTTCTTCACTTGAGCTCCGATGGGCCAAAGGCCCCCTTTGGCGGAGAGTTGCGTCCATCAAGATGTGCAGATCCCCACCGTCTGCCCGCAAGGGTGACACGCCACCCTGGCGCTGACCATGTGAAACGACGCCAACGTGGAATTCCATCCATTTCTCGTCGAGAAAACGGCGTTGACGTCATGGAAAACGCCCCGCATCCAAGGGGATACGAGGCGCATTCCACAACTGCCATTTTTGCAGCCCGGGTGGATCCCAGGGCCACGGTCAAGCTCACGCGCGGGCGCGGGCGCTCTTCTTGCCTTTTTTGGCCGCAGTCTTCTTGGCCGCTTTTTTCGCAGGCTTCTTCTTGGCGACGCCGTTTTTGGCGCCCATGCCGAGTTCGGCGCGCAGCGCAGCGGCCATGTCGGTCTTTTCCCAAGTGAAGGCGGCGCCGCTGCGGCCGAAGTGGCCGTACGCAGCGGTTTGCTCGTAGATGGGGCGCACCAAGTTGAGGTGGCTGATGAGCTCGGCAGGGGTCAGCGGGAAGAGCTTGGCCACGGCCTTTTCGATCTTCACCTCGTCGACTTTGGCGGTGCCGAAGGTGTCGACGAAGATGGACACAGGCTCGGCCACGCCGATGGCGTAAGCGAGTTGCACTTCAGCGCGGTCGGCGAGCTTGGCGGCCACGATGTTCTTGGCGACGTAGCGGGCCATGTACGCGGCCGAACGGTCGACCTTGGAGGGGTCTTTGCCCGAGAAGGCACCGCCGCCGTGACGGCCCATGCCGCCGTAGGTGTCGACGATGATCTTGCGGCCGGTGACGCCGGCGTCGCCCATGGGGCCGCCGACGACGAAGATGCCGGTGGGGTTCAAGTGGAACTTGGTCTTCTTGCTGATGAGCGCGTCGGGGATGATGGGCTTGATGACTTCTTCCATCAGGCCTTCTTTGATTTGCTTCAGCTTGATCTCGGGCGCGTGTTGCGTGGAGATGACCACAGCCTCGATGCCGACGGGCTTGCCCTCTTCGTAGCGCACGGAGACTTGGCTTTTGCCGTCGGGGCGCACCCAAGGAAGGATGCCCTTTTTGCGCACGTCCGCCAGACGACGGGTCAGCTGGTGGGCGTAGGCGATGGGCATGGGCATGAGCTCTTTGGTCTCGTTGCATGCGTAGCCGAACATCAGGCCTTGGTCGCCGGCGCCTTGCTTTTTCTTTTTGCCTTTGGCGTCGACGCCGACGGCGATGTGCTGGCTTTGCTCTTCGATGGCGCTCATGACACCGCAGGTGTTGCCGTCGAAGCCCATGTCGGTGTGGGTGTAGCCGATGCTCTTGATGGTCTTGCGCACGATGGCCGGGATGTCGACGTAGCCCGAGGTGCGAACCTCACCGGCGACCATGCAGATGCCGGTCTTGAACAACGTCTCGACGGCGACGCGCGCTTGCTCGGGTTTGTCGTCGACCTTGAGGATGGCGTCGAGGATGGCGTCGGAGACCTGGTCGGCCATCTTGTCGGGGTGGCCTTCGGTGACGGACTCGCTGGTGAAGAGGTAGCTGCGGTTCATGGTTGGGGCCTTTTGTGGAAGCTGCGTCGAGCGTTGCCGTCGACGGCGCCAGCTGTGCTTGAAAGTGAACCGCTGCCGCATCCTACAGAGCGTGTGCGCTGTCAACGACGTCGGCGCCTGCGAAGGCCGGGCTCCGTCAGCTGACCGACGGCGCGGGCAACAGACGTTTGCCCCGACGTTTGTGCAGCCGTTTGTGAAGACGTTGCACATCGCGTCGCACGTCATGGGCCACCTTGTGCAACGCGCGTTGCCGTTGGGCGTCGTCGAGCGCACGGACGTTGGCCACGACGCTGCGGTCGACGGGGGCGAAGCCACTGAACCGCAGCGTCGCTGTGCCGAGGGCGCGGTCGACGGTGTTGCGGTAGGCGAGGCGGTACCACCAGCTGGGGCTGTCCATGGTCATCACCCACCTCGAGGAGCGGCCGGTGAGCAGCTTCTCGGGCACGCTGCGGCCCTCGACGTAGCGAAAGGCGAACCCCGGCAAGAACACCCGGTCGATGAAGCCTTTGAGCAGAGCCGGGAGGCCGCCCCACCACTGCGGAAAGACCCACACCACGTGGTCGGCGTCGAGGAGCGCTTGTTGTGCCTTCTGCAGGTCGGGCTCCAGCGGCTGAGGCTCAGAAAACCCGGCGTGCAAGACGGGGTCAAAGACAAGGTCGCCCAGCCGCAGCACGTCGACGGTGGCGCCCGCGTCTTTGGCGGCGCCGGCCGCGGCGTCGACGAGAGCGCTGTTGAAACTTTGCGCGCTGGGGTGGCCGAGAACGATGAGAACGCGGGGGCGGGTGTCGGTGGACATGGGGTCTCCTGCTGTGATGCCCTCACCGTAGAGACTGCATAGATGCATGACGATGAGAGGAATTGCATGGTCTCCATGCGTTGATGCATGATGAGGCATGGACCCCTGGGACCACCTGCGCTTCTTTCTCGCCGCCCACCGCGAAGGCACGTTCACCGGCGCCGCCCGCGCCCTCGGCGTCGAACAGTCGACGGCGTCACGACGGGTGGCTGCCTTCGAAGAAGTGCTCGGAGGCGCTTTGTTCGACCGCACCCCAGAAGGGTTGCTTCCGACGCCACTGGCCCAGCACATCCTCGAACATGCCGAAGCTGTCGAGCGTCATGTGCACGGACTCATGACCTACGCCGATGGCTTTGCAGCCAAAGCGGCGGGGGAGGTGCGCCTCGCCGTCACCGAGACCATGGCGACGTCGTTGGTGGTGCCGGCGTTGCCTGCGTTTCGCAAAGCGCATCCAGAGGTGTTGCTCGACGTCGTCACCGGCTTGCAGGTGGCCGATCTCACCCGCCGGCAAGCGGATGTGGCGTTGCGCATGGTGCGTCCTCAGGGCGAAGAGCTTGTCGCCAAACGGGTGGCGCAGTTGCCGTTGGCGGTGGTGTGTCGTCGAGACCTGCTGCCCACCCGCAACACACGTCAGAAGAAGCTGGCGGCCGACGACCTGCCGTGGGTGACGGTGTCGCTCGACGACGTCGACACGCCCGAGGAGCAGTGGTTTCGCGCGCACGTGAACCAGTTGCCCGCGTTGCGCACCAACAGCTACCTGGCACAACTGGTGGCCGTGCAGCAGGGGGTGGGGGCGGCATTGATGGTGGAGGCGTTGGCCCGCACGCAGGACGACCTCGTCGTCGTCGACCTCGACGTCACGCCCGACGTGGCGTTGGACGTGTGGTTGGTGACGCACAAAGCGTTGCGACGCGTGCCTCGGGTGCAGGCCGTGTGGGACTTCTGTGAACAGCTCTTTGACGACGTCAGTGGGCCAGCCGCCAAACGAAAACGCGCCCGGTGAGGGGCGCGTTGTCGTCGACACGGTGTCGCAAGAGACTCAGCCTTCGGCTGCTTCTTCTTCGCTGGCTGCCTTCTTGCCGCGGGGGGCTTTGATGGTCAGCACGGTGGCGTGGGGATCCTCGACGAGGGTCACACCTTCAGGCATCTGCACAGAGCCGGCACGGAAAGCGCCGAAACCCACCTCGGTGATGTCGAGGGTGATGTTCTCTGGGATGTTTTGCGGGAAGCAGCGGATGCGCAGGAAGCGAGCGGGCACTTGCAGTTTGCCGCCTTGCACCACAGCTTGCGAACGGCCGGTGGTGAGGAACGGAACCGAGGCGGTCACTTCGACGTCTTTGGACACCTTGATGAAGTCAACGTGCAGCGCGTGGCGGCGGATGGGGTCTTTTTGCAGGTCTTTGACCATGACCAGGCTCTTCTCTTTGGAGGAGCCGCCCTCTTGCACGTCGAGTTCGATGACGGTGTTGCGACGGTGCGAGCCGAGGAGGATCTTGCTGAGCTCCTTGGGGGACACGGTCACGGCTTGGGATTCGCCTTTGGCGTACACCACACCGGGGATGAGGTTGGCACGACGCAGACGACGAGCAGCGCCTTTGCCGCTGTCGGTGCGCACTTCGGCGACGAGTTGGATCGACATGGAAATCTCCTTCTTCCCTCGATGACGCAGACCCTGCTGGGTCTGCCTCGCTGAAAGCGGCCACGGATGGTTGAGGTGTGGCCGAGGGGACGCGATCCATGGCCGGTTTGGGGCAGGGCGTCAACTGCCTTCCCGGCTCCAAAGCCAACTCCACAGCTCTCGAAAGTGCCCATCAGGGTCTTCCGCAACCCGGCTGCTCTCGTCAAACACCATGGTCCGTCGGTGTTTGGCGTCGTACGGCGGCCATTGCGCGCCTTGGCTCGACTCAGGTTGGCCAGAGCGCATGAAACTGACCCACAACTGACTCATCTCGTCTGCCAATGGTTTCACCGTCGGCCCCGAGCCAATTGACCTCGGAAAGTGCTGGGTGTTGCGCATGGCGAAGATGAGGTCCAGCCCATGCATGGCGCCGAGTTCGCCGTCGTTGAGGGGCGATTGCCAGTTGAATTGGAACACAAAGGAGCGCCCGCCGCGTGCGGCGTGGAGTTCAGCCGCGCGCAACGCACGAACCCGATACAGGCCGTCTGTCTGCAGCTTTTCTTTCACCTGCCAGTCCGGCACGTCGTCGTCGACCGCAGCGCGGTAGAGCTCGAACATGGACGCGCGTCGCTCTTCTGTCGGGCCCAGCTGACCTGCCACCAGACCGTTCATGAGGTCAATCGCCCATCCATTGGGCAAGGGCAGTGCGATGACGGAGGCCCGCCCATCATGGGCGGCGCTGCCCACCATGAGGTCGATGCCATCGAGCGCGCCGTTCTCGATGGCGACGAGCACATCTTGAGGCATGAAGTCGGTGCCATACGCGCCTGTGGTGGGGAGCTTGGTGCGGCTCATCTCACCGTAGTCCGCGTCACCGAGCAGCGTCGTCTGCATGATGGCGTCGCTGACTTGGTCGTCGGAAAGATTGGCAAGGCCTTGGGCGTCGCCAGGCTCGACGTTCCAGCTCTTGAGGACGTCACGCGTGAGCTTTTGTTGGTCGTCTTTGGAGACCATGTTGATGGGGCCGCTGTGCACGATGGCTCGGCGCACCAGACCTTTCGACGAGGGAGACGCCAACACCGCCCAGACGTTTGTTCCGCCACCACTTTGGCCCGCGAGGGTGATGTTGTCGGGGTCGCCCCCAAAGTTGCGCACGTTCTTCTTGAGCCACCGCAGTGCGGCCACGGTGTCCATCATGCCGCGATTGCCGTCGAGGACATCGCCTTCGAACAAATCGTCGCCTGTCAAAAACCCCGTCGCACCAAGCCGATAATGAATGGTGACGACGACGGCGCCCAGTTGCGCCAAGGACGTGCCGTCGATGCTCTTGGGGAGCGCACTGCCGATGGAGAGTCCTCCCCCGTGAAGCATGACGAGCACGGGAAGTTCGGCCCGCTTGTCTGCGAGAGGTGTCCAAATGTTGAGGTTGAGACAGTCGGCGCCCTTGGGGTGCTCGACCATGAGCTGCGCACCAGCCATCTCGTCGAGGAATGCTGCTCCGCCCTCGGTGAGCATCCAGCTCGGCAACGTCGACACCGCCTGAAAGCACATGTCTCCAAAGCGCGTGGCGTCGAGAACCGTGTCTCGCGTCGGTGGGCTCTGAGGCGGACGCCACTTGAGGATGCCATCAAGAGGCGCGGCGTACGGAACGCCTTTGAAAACGGAGACGTCATCGACGTGGAGCCCACGAACGACCCCTTCTGTGGTGTCGATGTCGACGGGCTGGCCCGTCGGGGTCGACGGAGATGGCGGCTTTGGCGTCGTCGCACACGCGGCGGCTGTCACTGCGACGGTCAGGAGTACAAGTTTTGAAGCTCGCATGGGTGCAACATGCGACGACCCACTGCGCCTGTCCAGACACAGAGCTTGTTCAGCGTCAGCATTCTCTTCGTCCGTCGGTTTCCTTCAGCGCCAAGACACCGTCATCGGGAGTCCGCCTTTGGGGCGTAGGGTGATCATCGGCTCGGGTTCGACGACACGGTGGTTGCCGTTGTTGTCTTTCAACCCCTCCAGCCGCACCTTGCGGGCGATGGTGGCGAGCAGCAGATGTGCCTCCATCATGGCGAAGTGTTTGCCGATGCACTGGCGTGGCCCCTCGATGAAGGGGATGTACAGCCCCTTGTCGAACTTGGGGTCGCCCTCGAACCGGTTGGGGTCGAAGGTGTTGGGCGCGTCCCAGAAGTCGGGGTGGCGGCCCAACAAATAGGGGCTGATGAACACGTGCACGCCGGCGGGGACGTCGACGCCCATGATGGTGTCGTCGTCTTTGAGGGTGCGGCCCATGAGCCAAGCGGGGGGAAACAGCCGCAGCGATTCTTGCAGCACTTGCAAGGTGTAGGGCAGGTCTTGGAGGTGGGCGGCGGTGAAGCTCTCGTCGACGGCGTCGACTTCGGCTTCGAGGCGGGCGCGGATGTCGGGGTGTTGGCTGAGGAGGTGAAACGTCCACGACATGGTGTTGGCGGTGGTCTCATGGCCGGCCAAGAAGATGGTCATCATCTCGTCGCGCAGTTGGGCGGCGCTCATGCCGAGGCCGGTTTCGGGGTCTTTGGCCTCGAGCAACATGGTGAGGAGATCGTTGGGCACGTCGTCGCCGGTGGCCAATGCCGCTTCGCGGCTGGCGATGGCGTCGAGGACGGCCTTGTCGAGCACGCGCATGGCGTCTTTGAAGGCGCGGTTTTTGGCGGTGGGCCAGACGTCGGCGCCGGGCAGCGACACGATGAGTTCGTCGGTGCGGTGCAGGGCGATGGTGAGGGCTTCGCCGAGTTCGGGGGCGTCGTGCACGAGGTCGACGCTCATCATGGTGAGACCGATGATGCGCAAGGTGAGGTTCATCATCTCTTTGGAGACGTCGAGCTCGTCGTCACCGGCGTCTTTCCAGGTGTCGAGCATCTCTTCGGTGCAGCGCACCATGACGTCGGCGTAGCCGCTGATGCGCGAGCGGCGGAAGCCGGGTTGGGCGATGCGGCGTTGGGTTTTCCACACGTCGCCGTCGGCGGTGAGCAGGCCTTCACCGAGGAGCTTTTTCATGGCGCGGTAGCCCTTGCTGCCCTTGGTGTAGTTCTTGGCGTTCTTGGTGAGCACGTGGTGCACGGCCTCGGGATGCACGACGAGGAGGTAGCGCAACGGCCCCATGCGCAATCGCACGAGGTCGCCCGCCTCTTTGTGGGCGCGCTGCACCATCAGCAGGGGGTTGTCTTTGAACTCGGCGAGGTTTTTGCCGATGAGGGTGCCGTCGAGGTCGGGGAGGTCGTCGTAGTGCTGCACTCCTGTGGTGGCGGGTGCGGATGAAGCTTGGGGGGTGTGTGCGGCGACCATCTGACCTCCGGGACTTGCGTGTCGTTTGAGATGTCTTCATATTGTGAGCAATTGCTCATGTTTGGTAGTCGCTTTTGGAGATCGACGTGGATCAGCTGCTAAGTCCCCGAAAACAGCCGAAACAGGCGAGAGCCAAAGCCACCTACGACGCCGTGTTGCAGGCCACCGCTCAGCTTTTGGTGGAGGAGGGGGCCGACGGCATCACCACCAACCGCGTGGCCAAAAAGGCAGGGGTGAGCATCGGCAGCCTGTACCAGTACTTCCCCAACAAGGAGGCGTTGTTCGTCGCGTTGTTGCAGGGCCACATCGAGAAGATGTTGGGCATCTTGACCGGCGCCGTCGACGAGCTGTTTGAGTTGCCCATCGAGGAGGCGGTGCGGTCGTACATCCAGGGGATGATGCAGGCGCACGCCGACGAGGCGGAGTTGCATGCGGCGTTGAGCGTGCTGATTCCGCGTTTGGCGTCGCGTGCTGACATTGCCGATCTGCACGAGCGTGCGCAGGTGCCGGTGCGGCTGTGGTTGGAGAAGCACAAAGCCAACATCCGGGTGCAGAACTTGGATTTGGCGGCGTTTCTCCTCGTCACCAGCGTTGAAATGGTGACGCATTCGGCGTTGGTGGAGCGTCCCGCGGCGGTGGCTGACGGCAGCCTCACCGAGGAGCTGACGCAGATGGTGTTGGGCTACCTCGGGGTGCGCTGACGCCGACGGCAAAGGGGGATGGTGTTTTCACTTGAGGTGGCACATCCTCGACGTCGAGGGGAGCGTCCCATGCGTTGCAGCCGAACCATCGCCATCGTCTTTTGTGCCGTCACCGCCCTGTGGGCCATCGCTTGCGTGTCGCGCGCCCGCGTCGGCCCTCGACGTGGAACAGCACCGCCCCCGTCGATGGGAACCACCCAAGACGTCGCTGGCGGTGGCACCTGCGAAGACGAAGTGCTCGACGCGGGGCACAGCCGCTCGGCGACGGTGCACTGCAATGGCAACGTCGACCCGATGTGCGCCCGCGCCGTGTTGCGGGCGGGACACAGCCCTTCTGGGTTGGTGCATTGTCGTCGTCAGGTGCATCCGGTGTGCGCCCAGGCGGTGATGCGCGCGGGCCACAGCCCGTCGGCGTTGGTGCATTGCCGGGGCAAGAGCGACATGCGGTGTGTGCGGCGCACCATGCGCAGCGGTCGTTCGGCGAGTGCGCTGGTGCACTGCCGTTGACGACAGCACCGTCGACAAATCAGCGGCAGCCGGCGCCGGTGCCTGTGGGGTGCCGGTTGTCGAAGGTGTTGCTGAACAACCCCGACTGGGTGTGGCACGTCATGCAGGCGTAGGGCGAGGCGATGACCACCGACGACGACGCGGTGGCGAATTCGGAGCGGTCCATCAAGAAGCCGTCTTCGGTGTAGGCGCCGAAGTCGATTTGCCCGTCGTCACGCAGGTCAAAGAAGAGGATTTCGGTCTCGCGAACTTCGCCGTCGACCATGGTCTCAGCGACGACAGCGCGGCCTTCGGGGTCTTCCCACATGCGTCGGGGGGTGTCTTTGGGGGCGCCGCACGGCGTTTCGTTCATGGGCCAGCCGGTGAAGTCGCCGTAGCGGGCGACGAAGTCGTCGAGGTCGGCGGGGACGGCGACCTCGCAGTAGTAGTGGTGGTGAAAGCCCCAACGCAAAAACAGAAAGTCGAGGCTGCCTTCGCCGGAGGCGTACGCCGCCCGGATGGCGTCGCCCATGCCACCGGCGGCGACGAGGTCGTCTTCGGTGACGGTGCGTCCGCCGTAGCGGCCGAGCATGTAGTTCACCAATCCCGCTTGCAGGCCACCTTCGCCGCTGAGGTCGTACGGCGGCGGATGGGCTTGGAGATCCAGCTCGGCGACGGCGTCTTCGTACCCCGGCTGAAACTCCTGGGCGTTGACGGGCGTGGGGCCTGGATAGGTGTCGCCACACGCAGACGGTGGCTCTGGAGCAGGAGGGGGGCCAGCGTCTTCGACGACGACGTCGCCGGCATCGGTGGGGGCGCTGCCATCGTCGGAGGGGCAGGCCACAAGCGCAAAACAACACAGCAACAACAAGAGGGCGGCAGGTGCGGGCATGGAGGTCTCCGATGTGGCGCTGTCGACGTGGTGGCGCGTCGCAGGCCGAGTCGCAAGAGGGGTCGTGGTATCGTCACGCCATGACCGATGCTCTGGCCCAAGAGGTGATGACCCTCGTCGACGACGGCGACGTGCACCGCGCCGTCGACCTGACGCTGCGGCGGTTGGGCCCTGAGGTCTGTGGCTACCTCGCCGCCCGCATGGGCGGTGTCGACGAGGTGGGCGACGTCTTCGCCTTGTGGAGCGTCGACGTGTGGAACGGGCTGCCGTCGTTCAAGGGGCACAGCAGCTTGCGCACCTGGGCGTACGTGTTGGCGCGGCATGCGCTGGCGCGGTTTCACCGCGACAAGAAAACACAGCCGTTTTTCGGCCTCGACGTCGACGCTGAGCACAGCCTGCGCGAACTGGTGCAAGGCGTGAAGACGTCGACGGCAGCCTTCTTGAAGACGGAGGCCAAAGCATCTGTGCGCGCGCTGCGCATGCAGTTGCGCGACGACGAGCGCGAGCTGTTGATGTTGCGCATCGACCGCCAGATGGAGTGGACCGACGTCGCCCAGGTGATGGCCGACGACGTCGACGTGGACGACGAGGCGCTGCGCAAAAAGGCGGCCGCGTTGCGCAAACAGTTTGAGCGCACCAAGACCAAGCTGAAGAAGCTGGCACAGCGAGAAGGATTGCTGTGATGGGTTCCGAGAGCGACGACGCCTTCGACCGACTGCTGCGGGACGTGGCGGCGGCTCCGGCGTTGGTGGTCGGGGCCTGGCTCATCGGACGCCGACTCGGACGCTACGAGGTGCGCGAAGAGCTGGGACGCGGCGGATTCGGCGTCGTGTGTCGGGCGTGGGATGCGGCGCTGCAACGCGACGTGGCCCTCAAAGTGTTTTCGACCGACGAAGACTGGGGCAGCGTTGAGCAAGAGGCGCAAACGTTGGCGACGTTGGAGCACGCGCGGGTGGCCAGCGTCTACGACGTCGGCGTTGACGACGGCCTGTCATACGTCGCCATGCAGCTGTTGGCAGGGGGCACGTTTGACGACGCCGTTCAAGCCGATGTCGACGTCGAGAGACTGTTGCAAGACGTCTTGGAGGGGCTGTCGGCATTGCACAGCCGAGGAGTGGTGCACCGGGACTTGAAGCCGTCCAATGTGTTGCTCGACGACGACGGCCGTGCCGTGCTCGTCGACTTCGGCCTGGCGTTCGTCGGCGAGGCCTCGGCGTTGGCACCCGCGGGCACGCCAGGGTGGGTGGCGCCGGAGGTCTTGCAGGGAGCGGCCCCGTCGACGTCGAGCGACGTCTTTGCCTTCGGCAAGTTGTTGGAGATGGCCGCCAAACACCACGCGCTGCCGCCGCGTTGGCAGCAAGCGCAAGCGGCGTGCTTGTCGACGCAACAGGAGCGTCCGACGACGGCGATGGAGGTGCAGCGTTTGCTGTCGACGACGTTGGTGACGTCGAGCGCGACGCGAACTCCGATGCGTTGGGCGCCATGGTTGGTGCTGATTGCGCTCCTGGTCGCAGTGGTCGCATGGCGTCTGCCTGCATCCACGTCGTCGACGACGGTGGAGGTGCCACAGGCCTTTGACGACGTCCGACAGCAGCGGATGTTTCAGGCGGCGGTGTTGGCCTGGTGGAACGCAGACGAACGCTCTGCGGCACGGCTGTTGGACGAGCTCGTCGTCGACGAGCGGGCACCGTGGCAGGCGTTGGCGTTGCGCTTGACGACACTGCCCTTTGAGGTGCCACACGCAACGCGCACGCGCTTGCTGGCGACACTGGAGGCACACGGTGGAAAGGCGTCGTCGTTGGCAGCGCACATTCGACGCCGAATGCGTTCGCTGGACGCGGCGTCGTCGTCACCGACGAATGTCGCCGTCGCCTTCACGTCGACGAACTCCTTCGAGCGTGTGTTGGGCGCGTTGTGGGCGCCTTCGTCGTCGAGGGCAGCGGCGTTGGCCGCGTTGCAAGACGTATGGGCGAACGACAAGTCGGCCGCCGTTGTGGCTTTGCATCTGTCGTACGCGCACCAACGACAGGGGACGCCCGACGCTGCAATGCAGATTCTTGAGGACGCGTTGCGGGCGTTGCCCGGCCATCCACAGCTCGAGCTGCAGCTTGCGCGCTTGCAGGCCTCGACGACGTCGCCCCGTGCGGCCTTGGCTGCGTTGAGGCCGTTGTTGCCGCTGCATCCGGCCGACGCCAAGTTGCGCTTCGACGTCGCCGAAGCGCTGGCGGCGGCAGGGGATGACGAGGGCCACGCCAAGCAGCTGAGTGCCTTGTTGCACGACCCCTTTTCGCCGGCGTTGGGGGGCAGAGGGGTGCTGCTGCACGCCAGCGCCATGGCGTCGAAAGGGGAGGTGCAGGCATCGCGGGCTTGGACGACCCAAGCGCTGCAGCGGCTGGCCGACCACGACGAATGGGACGGACATGCGGCTGGCGTCGATCGGTTGGTGAAGGACGTTGTCCTCGTCGACGCGCGTGACCACCTCGACGACGTCGACCGCATCGTGCAGACGGCACTGGCCACGTCGAAGGCGACGGGCGCGTGGCGAGAGGTGTTGGAGGTCGACGCTCTGCTCTTGCAGATGTGGCGGACGTTGCAGGCCGACGCCAGCGACGACGCGGCCCGGTGCCGGCCGTGCGTGGCGCTGGCCCGTCGGACAGCAGGTCGCGACGACGCCAGCTGGACGCCACAACGACTTCGGGCGTTGGTGTTGCTGCGGTGGCACTTGGCGCGCCCCACCGTCGACGTCGACAGCGTCGAGACGCTGCTGCAAACGTTCACCGGCCACGACTGGGCCCCCGTGTTGCAGGCAGAAGTCGCCTGGCGAACAGGCGACTCCCAAAAGGCGCTGCAGCTGGCCGGTGACGTCGTCAAGACGGCCGAGTCTTGTGCTGCTGAGCAGGTGTTTTTTCGGCAGCGTTGTCGCGTGCGTGTCGCTTGGGCCGCGTCGGTGACGACGCTGGCGGGGGGCGACGGCCGCGCCGCCTTGCAGACGGTGTGGCCCAACGCCGACGCTGCTACTGGCCCGCGGCGTCGTCTGTCAGCCGCTGACGCGCCCCTGCCCACACCGCCACCGCACAGGCCATGATGCCTCCCAGCAAGAGGTTGGCGTGGGCTTCGCGGGTGCCGAGGCTCAACAGTTCGACCTTCTGCAGGGCCGTCGGCGCTTGGGCGACGGCAGCATCGACCAACCGTTGTGACAGCCCGGCGCCAGCGACGGCGACGGCGCACAGCAAGGCGCTCCAGGTGGCCCCCGTCGAGGCCCGTGACGACGACGATGCAAGGTGCACGCGCACCAAGGCGACGACGAAGAGCACCAGGCAAACCACAGCAAACACGCCGGCTTCATTGAACAATTGCATGACCGATCTCCTTTGTTGCACCGCACCTACAGCGGTGCCTGCAAAGACAGAGGCGGCGACGCCGCGGATGTGACAGGCCACGGCTGATTTTTTGGGGAGATCTGCGTCCCGGTCGCATGCCGCCTGTCGTTTCGCGTGGCCGTCTGGAGGGGTACGATGCTGCATGCGTGACGTATTATTGCTTGTTCTGGCTGTTGGGGTGCTCAGCGGTTGCCCCCAGCCGTCGACGACCTGCACCGCAGACGCCGAGTGCGACGCCAACGAGGCCTGCGTGGTGGGCGCGTGCACTGCGTTGTCGACGTGCAACCAAGACGCCGACTGCGTCACCGCCGAGATGTGTGTCGACGGCTACTGCCGCGCCGCCGTCGAGCCGGAGCCCACGCCGGAGCCCACGCCCGAGCCCACGCCCGAGCCCGCTCCGGCTGTGGACGGTGGTGACGTCGACGCAGGGGCTGGCGACGATGCAGGCGCAGACGATGGAGGCGTCGACCGTCTGGATGCGGGCGACAACGACGCCGGCCTCGCCGATGGAGGAGCGCCAGACGTCGACGCAGGCGAAGACGCCGGTGTCGACGTCGATGGTGATGCAGGGGTGGTCGACGCGGGCGTCGATGGCGGCGTCGAGCCCACGCCTTTGCCCGCCCTGACGGACGTGTCCATCGTGTTGCTCGACCACACCGTTGTTCGCTCGATCACCAATGGCGACGTCGTGGCGCGCGACACGCTGCCGCCGCAGTTCAACATCGAGGTCGACGTCGAGACGGGCCCCGTGCTCGGCAGCGTCTACATGGAGCTGTGGGGCTGCACCGACCAGGTGCGCACCGAGGAGAACCCGCCGTGGAACTGGTACCTCGACGGCATGGAGCCCTCCACGCTTCCCGCTGGCGAATGCCACCTGCGGGCAACGCCGTATGAAGGCGACGGACGCTCGGGGGCCGCAGGCCCCGCACTGGAGTTGTCGTTCACGGTGGTGGAGTCGCTGCCCAACGACGTCGACGCCGATGGAGTGCCCAACGTCGTCGACAACTGCCCGGGGGTGTTCAACCCCCAGCAAGACAACGTCGACGGCGACTTGCGGGGGGACGCATGTGACGTCGAGCCCACCGTGAGCGACTGCGTCGACGGGAGCCAACAAACCATCACCGTCGCCACCAAAGACGAACTCGACATGGCCGTCGAGATGCTCGACGACGGCGGCGTCATTCGTTTGCTCCCCGGCACCTACAGCTGCGTCACGGTCGAAAACGTTCGCACCGCACCCGGCCGTCCGCTGGTGCTGATGGGCACGGCGCCAGGGGTGGTGATCGACGGCGCCGGCAGCCTCACGCCCTGCGCCGAAGCCTTGCGCATTGACGACGTGCGCCACGTGGTGGTGCACAACATCACCGTGCAGGGCGGTGTCACAGGCATCGTGGTCAGCAAGTCCAACGACGTCGTCATCGACCACGTCGAAGTGGCCCACACCGAAGAGCGCGCCCTCTTTGTGTTCGACTCCGACGAGACCTTGGTGTCGCGCAGCCATCTGCACCACACCGGAGGCACCAGCCCCTTGCTGGCCGAGGGCATCGCCGTCGACACCAGCGGCAACAACACCGACAACAACCGGGTGTTCATCAGCGCCAACCACATTCACCACACCGCCAGCTCTGAAGGGGTGCACCTCAACACCAACATCTTCGACAGCGTCGTGCGCGCCAACCACGTGCACGAACTCACCTTAGGTGTGGTGGGGCAAGACGTGTTCAACCTGGGCGCCATCAGTGTCGAGCCGGGGCGCACCTCAGATGGCACCGGCGACTTTCAACCGGGCAACCCCCGCGACGTCTGGCTCATCGGCAACCTCGTCGAGAACGTGCACCAAGGCCGGTGGGGCCACGGCATTCACGCCGGCGGCACCGGGGTCACCATCGTGGGCAACACCATCTCCAACGTCGACGAGGCTGGCCTGTACCTCAACGGGTTCGGCAACCTCGGCCACCCCGTCGTCGTCGATGGCAACACCGTGACCAACGCCCTGGTCGAGATGCGCCTCGAAGGCGGCATCTCCATGCAGATGGGCACGCCTTCCATCGCGCCGCCCAGCGACAGCTTCAACTGGTGGGGCTGCAGCGTCGAGGCGCCGTAGCCCAACCTCATCGCGGCCGCAGTCGGACAACAGCCCACCGTCGACGTCGTGCCACCGTCGTCGACGCCGACCAATGCTATTGCCAGGTCGTCGCTTGCCCGTAGCTGTCATCGCCCCAACACACCAACTCCCCAGAGTCGAGCAGGGCACATGTGTGGCCACCGCCGCCGGCGACCATGGTCACGCCACTCAGTTGGGGGTGGTCGGCTTGGCCAAAGCCCCAACAGGCAAGGTCGGTGTCGGTGTCAACGACGCACAAGCTGCTGGCCCCGGCTGCGATGTGGGTGGCGTTGTCGACCATGGCCGGTCCGGCGATTTGGCCGTGGGTGTCGAGACCCCAACACGTCACGTTGCCATCGTTGTCGAGGACACAAGTGAACACCGTCCCAGCCACGACTTGCGCCAAGTTGGTGACGCCATTGGGCACCTCGGTTTCCATGTAGAAGTTGGGGCCCCAGCAGTGGGCGTTGTCGTCGGTGTCGAGGGCACAGGTGTGGTTGCCTGCAGACACCTGGTCGAAGCCCATCAAACCCGCCGGGGATTGCCCGAACTCATTGCTGCCCCAGCAGGTCAGCACGTCGTCGCTGTCAATGGCGCACACGTTGTTGGTGCCTGCCGAAATCTGCACCACGTCGGTGAAGCCGACGGGGATGTCGGAGTACTGCCCATTGCTGCCCCAACACGTCACCACGCCGGCATCGTCGAGGGCACAGGAGTGGTTGTGTCCGGCCGCGACTTGCACGACGTGACCGAGGCCGTCGGGCACGCGTGTCTGCCCGAGCGTGTTGCGCCCCCAACAGAAGACGCTGCCGTCGCCGTTGACGATGCAGGTGTGGTCGGTGCCGGTGGCGACGTGGGTGACGGTGGTCGTTCGCGAGGGCACGTTGGTTTCGCTGTACAGGTCATGTCCCCAGCAGGTGACGTCGCCGTCGCGGGTCATGGCGCAGGTCATGTTGCCGCCGGCTTCGAGGTGGTCGACGTTGTCGAGTCCGTCGGGGACAGTGGTTTGTCGCTCTTGGTTGCGGCCCCAGCAGGTGACGACGCCATTGTCGTCGAGGGCGCAGGCGTGGCTGGTGCCCACGGCGAGGTTGACGACCACGCCCAAGCCCGCGGGCACCGTGGAGCGGTTGTGCTCGTTGCTGCCCCAGCAGGTGACGACGCCAAGGCCGTCGAGGGCACAGGTGTGCTCGATGCCGGCGCCGACCGACACCACGTCGGTCAGTCCTGCAGGCACATCCGTTTGGTTGTCCTCGTTGCGTCCCCAGCAGGTGACGAGACCATCGCCATCGACGGCACAAGTGTGAAAGCCGCCGGCGGCGAGGTCGGTGACGTCGTCGAGGGTGGCGGGAACAGTGGCCTGGTCGAAGTTGTTGAGGCCCCAGCAGTGCACGTTCTGGGTGCTGTCGATGGCACAGGTGTGGGTGCCACCAGACGCAACGTGGGTGACGTCGGGGAGGTCGTTGGGCGGCGTCGCGGCGTCCGCCGTGTTGCTGCCCCAGCAGGCGACATCGCTGTTGTCGTCGACGATGCAAACGTGGGCCGTCCCCGCCGACACTTGGGTGGCGACGCCGAGGTCGTCGGGCACCAACGTCTGTCCCAGGTCGCCACGACCCCAGCAGGTCACGGCGCCGACGTCGTCGAGCATGCAGGCAAACGACAGGCCCACGGTGACGTCGACGGGGTTGGAGCACGGCTCGGTGGTGTCGTCACGCGGCGCGCTGGGCCAACTGCAGAACGTGGCGGCAACGATGCCACCGGGGCAGTGCTCCCAGGTTTCACATGCTTCGCAGGCGCTGTTGGCCGGGGTGACGTCGTCGACGACGAGCCCCGAGCCTGGTGCACACGATGGGTACGACGTGCAGACGCGGTCAGACGTTTCGGTGGGCGGCGTCGACTCGTATTCGGTGTCGAGGCACGCGGTGAGGTCGGTGCACACGCGGTCGGAGGTGGGCGTGGGCACCGCGGCTTCGAACTGAGTGGCCGTGCACTCGGTGACATCGTCACAGGTGCGATCGGACGTGGCCGTGGGTGCCATCGATTCGAACTGCGTCGCGACGCACACCGTGAGGTCGGCGCACACACGGTCTGTCGTCGTCGTCGGGGCTGCCGTTTCATACTGCGTGTCGTTGCAGACGGTGAGGCCGGTGCAGGTTCCGTTGTTGTCGTATTCGTCGTCGGTGCATCCCTGCGGTCCCGCGTCGATGGGGGTGCCAGCGTCGTCGTCGATGGGCCCTCCCGCATCGTCGGGGGCACCTGCGTCATCGTCGGGGGCGCCCGCATCATCGATGGGGGTGCCCGCATCGTCTCCCACCGGAGCGCCGGCGTCGTCGCCAACGGGCGCGGTGCCGCCGTCGTCGTCGGTGGGGGGAGGAGGGCAGGCTGCGCAGAGGGCGACCACGGCCAGCAACGGAAGGATGTGCAAAGTTTTCAGCATCGACGGGCTCGTTCAGCTCAAATGGGGGCAGGTGAAACACCTGCAGGCGAACCCTAGTGGAGGTTCGACATCCAATGCTGTGTTGGGCCGCAAAAGAGACACCCGGCGTCGAGTTCGCCTACGCCGAGGGCACCGGCAGCGGGCCCCGTTCGCCGCGCACCCAACGCAGCACCTCGCCACGGTCGACTTCACCGACGTCGACGAGCTTGGCCAAGTCCCACCCAAACGAGGCTTGGTCAGCGTCGGCGTCTTCGTCTGCTGAGACATCCACATGGCTGTCGTCGACGACAACCACAGCCGTTGGCGACACGCGCAGCGAGAAGTACGGGCTGGTGGTTTGCAGCATCGCCCGGCTGAGCGCCAACACCGACGGCGCTCCGACGTCACAGAGCGCGAAGGCGAAGGCAACATGGGACTGCTCGTCGCCAGTGGCCAGCGAGGGAGGCTTCCACGTCTTCAGGTGCACGCCGCCGTCGACTTTCTCGTACGACAGCAGCACATCACAGCGGTCCCAGACGCTGTCGTCGTCGAACGCGTCAAGGACCACCTCGACACGGACGCCCGGCAACGCAGTCGTACACCAGGTGCGAACCGTGTCGATGTCGACGTCGTGCTCGAGAATGTACGTCACGTCGACGACACCTACGGTGCGTACTCGTCGTCACGGGCCAAATCTTCGAAGCGCGTGATGGAGTTGAAGAACCGGAGCTCGACGCTGCCGACGGGGCCATTCCGGTGTTTGGCGATGATGATCTCGGCCATGCCCAACTTGTCTTCGGGGGTCTTGTCTTTGAGGTAGTACTCCTCGCGGTACAAGAACGAGATGAGGTCGGCATCCTGCTCGATGGCGCCGGATTCACGAAGGTCAGACATCATGGGCCGTTTGTCGGTGCGGCTCTCGACGCCACGGTTGAGCTGCGACAGCGCAATCACCGGCACCGACAGCTCACGGGCGATGGTCTTGAGGCCCTTTGAAATCTCACCGACCTCAGCCGCCTTGTTGCTCTCAAAGCCAGGCGGCCCCGTCATGAGCTGCAGATAGTCGATGATGATCATCTGAATGTCAGACTCGGCCTTCAGCTTGCGGCACTTGGTGCGCATCTCAGCGACAGAAATCGACGGCGTCTCGTCGATGAAGATGGCGGCTTCGCCCAACTCGCCCGCGGCTTGCGCCAACTGCGCCCACTCGTGCCGCTGAATGAAGCCCTTGCGCAACGCCGAGATGTCGATGCGGGCTTCGGCGCCCAACAGACGCTGCACCAGCTGGTCGGCGCCCATCTCGAGAGAGAAGAACGCCACCGCCGCTTGCGCCCGCAATGCGGCGTGGGTGGCGACGTTGAGGGTGAAGGCCGTCTTGCCCATCGACGGACGTGCCGCGACGATGACGAGGTCGCCCGGCTGAAAGCCAGCGGTGAGTTTGTCGAGATCGCGAAAGCCGGTGGGCACACCGGTGACGGCGCTTTGGTTGTTGTAGGCGGCCTCCAGCTGCTCGGTGGCCAGCTTCACCAACTCGCGCATGGGCACGATGCCTTTGCGCGTCGTCTGCTCGCTGATGGCGAGGATGCTGCTCTCTGCTTTGTCGAGGAGGTTTTGCACCGTGTCGGCTTGCTCGTAGCTGGCCTCGACGAGCTTGGTGCACGTCTCGATGAGCGCGCGCAACGTTGCCTTCTCTGAGATGAGCTTGGCGTAGGCCCCGACGTGGGCGGCGGTGGGCACCAGGGCTTCGAGTTGGGAGACGGCGGCGGCGCCCCCGACGAGCTCCAGCTGGCCTTTGCGCAACAGCTCCTCGACGACGGTGAAGACGTCGATGGGCTCGGTGCGGGCAAAGAGGTCTTGGATGGCCTTGAAGATGACGCCGTGGGCTTTGCGGTAGAACTGATCGGGCCGCAAACCGACGTCGATGACGCGGTCGACCGCCTCAGGCTCGATGAGCAGACCGCCGAGCAGGGCGCGTTCGGCGTCGATGGCATTGGGCGGCGTGCGCGTGTTGGGCAGCAGTTCTTTGACGGCTTCGGACGTCGTGGCCTTGCTGCGTTCGGCGAGCTCTTCGAGCACCATGCCGAGGGGGACGAGGTCGTCTTCTTCGTCGTACCCGTCTTCGTCATCGTCAAAGCCGTCTTCGTCGTCGTCGAAGTCACCGGCAGGCACCAAAGCTTGGCTGTCGGGGATGACGTCGGGCGCGACCTTCGGCAGGGCGCCGCCGTCGGCCGTGGCCACCGGCATGGGCGGCGCGGCCTCCCCGTCGTCAAACGCCTCAGGCGGCAGGGCACTGTCGTCGACGGGTGGCCCGTCGTCGTTCATGTAGTCGGGCATGTTGTCGTCGTTGTGTCCAGCCATGCCTGCTCTCTTCGTCGCGGGAGGGGCGTCTGACATAGCAGCTGAAAACCGGCTGCGAAAGACGGCGAAGGAGGCGCCGATGGGGGCTGGATTTGCGCCGGATTGGGTTCGACAGCGGCGCCTTTGTGTTCCACAATGGATGCATGTGGAGATGACATGAGATGGAGATGGATCATGCTGCTGGGGCTGCTCAGCGCCGGATGCGGAAGCGGGGGTGACGTCCCCAGTCCATCCGACCTCACCTGCGGCTCCCCCGAAGCCGAAGAAAGCTACAGCACCGGCATCGCCAACGCACGACGAGAGGCCGTTGCGCAACACAACGCCTGCAGCGACGACGACGATTGCGTCTTTGCCAACATCGCCGTCGATTGTGGCGACGACGGTGCCTATTCAGGTCAATGCCCTGTGGTCATCGCTGCAGCCGAACAAGACGCGTTCTCTGCCACCTGGGCATCCGCCGTCGACGATGGATGCAGCGTGTGGCCGGCGTGTCGCGAAGTGGCGTCTTGCCCTGAGCAAGTCGCGTTCTGCGATGCCGGCGTGTGCAACAGCCGCATGCCGTCGACAAACCCGGAGCCCGACGTCGACGAGAACGGGCAGCGCTTGTGTGACACCTCCACCGACGACGACGTCGAGCTGATGTTCGACCTCGTCGAAGACGCTGTGCACGTTGCCGTGCGCGACCACACCACCTGCCTTGTCGACGACGACTGCGCCATCGACGCCTACTTCGATGTCGAGTGCCCGGATGGCGCGCGCACATCTGTGTGCAACGTGGCCTACGCCGAAGCCGAACGCGACGCCGTCGACGCTGCATGGCAAGACACGCTGGCCGCCCAGTGTCTGTCGTGGCCGGCCTGCCTGGCCGGGCCAGAGTGCGAATCGGCCAGCGCCCAGTGCGTCGGTGGCGTCTGCGAGGCGGTGGTCCCTCCGGTGGTGCCGCCGGCGTGCGACTCCCCCGCCGCAGAAGAAGTCTTCACCAGCAGCATCCAACAGGCGCGTGAACAGACGGCAGCGCAGTCGTCGATGACTTGCGTCGTCGACGACGACTGCGAACTGGTGACGGCCGATGTCGATTGCGGCGACGACGGTGCGTATGACGTCGACTGCCCCATCGCCATCTCCACCGTCGATGTCGACAGGTTCGCGGCCACCTGGGAACAAGTCGTCAGGGACAACTGCACCGTCTGGCCCGCGTGCAGGTCGTCGGCGAGCTGTCCATCACTTGCAGCGGTTTGTGTCGACGGAAGCTGTGCGGCGGTGCCCGAATGAAGAAGCTGTTTGTCTTGTTGTTGCTGCTCTCCACCGCCTGTGCAGCGCCTCCACCGACGTGTCCTGACGATGGCGGTGACGACGTGGTGGCCGAGGTGTATGAGCTGCAGCAGTCGATGCGCGAGCCCTACGTTTCCTGCGACGTCGACGACGACTGCCGCGCGGTGTCGGTCGACGTTGGCTGCGGCGAAGGCCGACTGCAACTCAGCACCTGCCAAGAAGCCGTGCACGTCGACCACGTCGACGCGTTCAACAACGACTGGACGGCCGTGACAAACGAGAACTGTTCGACGTGGCCGGCGTGTGCGATGGCGGCCGACTGCGCCCCCGCGATGGTGGGCTGCGTCGACGGTGCCTGCGTCATGGCCGAGGTCGAGGCGTGCAGCATCGAAGCCTTCGCCGACGTCGACCGACAGCTCTACGGCGGCATGGCCGAGGTTCTCGTCGACAAAACCGACTGCGCCGTCGACGACGATTGCCGGCTCTACACGTACTGGGATGTTGGCTGTGCAGCAGGTGGCCCACGCACGTCACTCTGCAACGTGGTCTACGCCATCGACCAAGAAGACGCCGTTCAGACGGAATGGCAGATGTTTCTCGACGACAACTGCGCCGACTGGCCGACCTGCGTCGGGGGGCCCGAGTGTGAAGAGAACGTCGCCCGTTGCGTCGGCGGCAGTTGTCAGGCGGTGGCGGAGTGAAGGCAGCACTGGCTGTGCTCTTGTTGTGCAGCGTCGTTGCCGGATGTCCCACGTCGACGGCACCCGCGCCGGAAATGCCGAAAGTCGACTGCACCGACAACGTCTTTTGGCCTGGGTCGCTGGCGCTTCCGTTTCAAACGCTGATGGACGAGGTCGCTGCGCCGTACAACTTCTGCGAGAACTTCCGCGACTGCCCGGCCGGCACCCAGCCCGACAACGTCGAGGTGGTCTGCGACGATGGCCGCTGCGCCTCGTTTCGTTGGCGGTGAAGTCTGGCTGCAGCCAAACAAAAGGCCCCGCAAGTGCGGGGCCTTCATCATTCGTCGTCGTCGACGTTGACCTCAGCGAGAGCGTGAACGCTTGGTGCGTTTGGCGTCGCTCTTGGTCTTTGTCGTCGTCTTTTTCTTCGCCTTCGACGTGCTCTTCTTGGGCGTGGGCGCCGAGCGCTTTGTCGGGGCGGAGCGCGATGGCGTCCGCTTCGCTGGAGGGGCCGTGCGCGACGGTGCTTTGCGCTTCGACGGCGGAGCCGTGCGCGAGGGCGTGCTGCGCGAGCGCGACGGTGACGACGGCGGGGGCGCCACACGGTGGGTGTTGGCCCCTTGGTTGTTCTTGAACTGCTGGCGCGACGGCGTGGTGCGCGAGCGCGGGGTCGGCGTGCGGTGGCCGGGCGTCAGATCAGGACGGCCGGTGCGACGCGGCACGTTCATGCCGGGGCGGTCGTCGTAGGGACGCTGCAAACCAGTGTCGGGCTTGTCGGCTTCGCGGTCGTTGGCGCGCACGCCGCCGCGGTCGTTGTCGTGGCGGCTGCGATCGGGTCCGCCTTGGCCACCGCTGCCTGCTTCAGGGTAGCGGCCACGCTCCGGCCCGCCTTGCGAACCGCTGCCGGCCTCGGGGTAGCGACCGCGCTCTGGCCCGCCTTGAGAGCCGCTGCCGGCTTCGGGGTAGCGACCGCGCTCCGGCCCGCCTTGAGAGCCGCTGGGGGCTTCGGGGTAGCGACCACGCTCTGGCCCGCCTTGAGAGCCGCTGCCGGCTTCGGGGTAGCGACCACGCTCTGGCCCGCCTTGCGAGCCGCTGCCGGCTTCGGGGTAGCGACCACGCTCTGGCCCGCCTTGCGAACCGCTGCCGGCTTCGGGGTAGCGACCGCGCTCTGGTCCGCCTTGCGAACCGCTGCCGGCTTCGGGGTAGCGGCCGCGCTCAGGGCCGCCTTGGCCGCCGTTGTCACGGCCAGCGGCGGGCGGGTTGCGACGGGTGCGCCCATCGTCTCCCGAGTTGTTGTTGGTTCGTCCGTTGTCGCGTCCGCGATCCCGTCCGTTGTCACGTCCGGCCCGGCCGTCGTCGCGGCCATTGTCGCGTCCGGCGTCGCGTCCGTCACGTCCGGGGCGGTCGCGCGTGGTGGCGCCGTTGCCGGTGTTGTTGTTGCGACGTCCGCCAGAAGCATGGTCGTGGTCGCCGCCATCTCGACGTCCACGACGTCCGACGACGACGCCCGAAGGCGGACGCGTCGTGGCGCGGTCGCGATCCGTCTCCCGGATGGGACGTCGGGTGACCCGTCCGCCACGGTCGCGAATGCGCACGGGGTCAGGCCCACGGTAGTACGGGCGGCCGTAGATGTTGATGGTGGTGCGGTGGCGACGGGTGGCGTTGTAACACTGCTGCCAGGCGGAGCCGCGCACCAAGACGCCATACATGTTGTTGGAGCCGAAGTTCGTCGACGTCACACACACCCAAGACGTGTTGTAGATGTCGTAGCGGCCGCCGAACATGGCGCCGGGAGGCAGCGGAGCCCAGCCGACGTAGGCGCCGCCCGTGCGCCAGGTGACCCACGCCGGAGCCCAAGTGGTGCCTGGCACCCACGCCCAGCCCAGGCGGGAGTCGTAGAACCAGCGGCCGTAGTGGCCCGTGGCCCAGCCGAAGGGCAGGTGCGAGACCCACGTCCAGCCCCACTCGGTGTATTCCCAGTGGCCTTGGGTGTAGGGGCGAAAGCCGTTGCCCACCACGTGCACCGACGGCACGAAGACGTAGCCGAAGCGGCCGTGATGATGCCAGCGGCCATAGGCATTCAAGGCGTCATAAAATTCGTCGTTTTGTGCGATGCCCAGATCCACCTGAGGCGGATCCACATAGGTGTCGCTGTAGGGCGCCTGGGCAGGACGCTCGGTCACTCTCGGCTGGGCCGCCGGGGCAGGGTTGCCTTCACGGACGTAGACGGTGCGGGTGACACATCCTGAAGAGATCAACAAAAACGCAGATGTAGCAGCGAATGCCAGCCATCTGCGCGTCGAAGGTGCGGTCAACTTTTGGGTCCAGCCGGAGGGGATGCTCATGGAAGCTCCAGTTCGGGTCTGCCTCAACGACGCCTCACACAGCGTCGGCATTCAGACGGGGGTGTGACCTCGTCACACCTCAGCCGGACCATAGCCGACACGCGCTCCAGCGTCGACGCGCTGTCCCAAGCAGCAAAACAGCCGTTCGGTGCCCCCAACGCCTGTCGCCCTCTGCGAAAACGGGGTGGGCAAACGGGGTGGGCAGACGGGCAGGGCAAACGGCATGGACACGCTGTAGGCAGTCCTCAGATGCTGCGCTATGCCGCGCCCATGACTGCTTCTGCCCTCCTTCGTTTGCCCGCGTTGTGTTCTGTGTGGGCGTGTTCTGTATTGGCGTGTTCTGTGGCGGCGCTGTCGGCTTGTGCGCCTCCGGCGAAGGCCGACCTGCACGTGCACACCGCGTCGAAGACGACCGCGCTGACCACGTCGGTGGCCGACTTTCTCACCGCCGAAGGCGCGACCCCCAAGAAGGTGGTGTTCGACGGCGGCCTGACCCTGGTGGGCGTCAAACACCCCCAGACATTGCCGGCCAACCGCAAGCTGCCCATCACGTTGTATTGGCAAGTGGCGTCGTCGGTGGCGTCGACACCGAAGGTGTTTGTGCACGGCCAGATTGAAGGCGCTCACCTGAACCAAGCCCAAGGCGACCACCCCCTCGTCGCCAAAGGTTTCGACGTGGCCGCCGTGCCCGCCGGCGACGTGCTGCAAGACAGCTTCACATTGTCGGTGCCCAAGTGGTTCCCCGCCGACAAGGTGCAGGTGCGCTTCGGCTTGTACGAAGGCAAAAAACGCTGGGACGTCGACGAGGGCGGCCACGACGACAACCGTGTGCACCTTGGCGACATCGCCATCGACGGCGGCCAGCCGGCGTTGCCCACGGCGAAGGTGAAGCGCACCACCGCGCCCATCGCCCTCGATGGCGTGCTCGACGAAGCCGACTGGGCCAGCGCTGAGCGGGTGGGTCCGTTCATCTCCTACGACGGCAAACGCCGCATGAAGAACAAAACCTACGCCCGTCTGCTGTACGACAACGCGTTTTTGTACGTCGCCTTTGAGTGTGACGACGACGACATTCACACGCCCTACAAAAAGCGCGACGACCCCCTCTACAAGAGCGAAGCGGTCGAAATCTTCATCGACGCCGACGGCGACCAAGACGAATACGTCGAGCTGCAAGCCGCCCCCAACGACGCCTTGTTCGACGCCGCCTTCAAAGGCGGGCCCCGCAAGAACTTCGACACGTCGTACAACGCCGACTACGAGGCCAAGGCCAAACTCGACGGCACCTTCAACGACAACAGCGACCAAGACAAAGGCTGGGTGTCGGAGTGGCGCATTCGCATCGACTCTCTCAAAGACATTCCCGCCGCGCCCAAGGCGGGCACGACGTGGAAGGCAAACCTCTTTCGCCTCGATCGCAAGCGCCGCGGCCAAAAGCGCGTCGGCAATGAGGCATCGGCGTGGTCGTCGCCCTACTCAGGCGACTTTCACAACCTGAAGCGGTTCGGCACGCTCGTCTTTGAATGACCGCGCATGACGACGTCGATGCGCCTACGATGAGCGCACGGTGAGCCCTTCGTTGAGGCTGTCGCCTTCGTCGTCGAAGTCGTCGTCCTCGGTGTCCATCTCGTCGTGGGGCAGCGGCAAGGCGAACCAAAAACACGACCCCGGCGCCAACGCCCGATAGCCCACCTGACCGCCCATGTTGCGCACCAAGTGTTTGACGATCGACAGGCCCAGGCCGGTGCCGCCTTCGGCTTTCGAGCGTCCGGCGTCGACGCGGTAGAACCGCTCGAACAGCCGCGGGTGGTGTTCTTCAGGAATGCCCGGCCCCTCGTCGATGACTTCGATGCGCACGCGATCGTCTTGCGGCACCGAGCGCACGCACACCCGGCTGCCGGCGGGGCCATATTTGACGGCGTTGACGAGGAGGTTCACCAGCACCTGTTCAAAACCGAGGGGGTCGGCGCACACCCAGGCGTCGGGGGGGACTTCGTTGAGCAGCTGCACATCCTTCTCGGCGGCCGCGCTCTCCAACGACAGCAAGGCGTCTTTCACCGACGGACGCAGCTCGATGTCGACCGACTCCAAACGGCTGGCCCCGGCCTCGAGACGGGCGAGGTCGAGCACGTCCGAGACCAGATGCGACAGGCGGGTGGCGTTGCGGTGCACGGCGTCCAAAAACCGGGGGCCACGCTTTGGGTCGTCGACAGCGCCGTCGAGCAGAGCCTCCACCGCCGACAAGATCACCGCCACCGGCGTGCGCAACTCATGGGAGACGTTGGCGACGAAGTCTTGGCGCAACGTCTCCAACGCACGCAGCTCGGTGACATCTGACAACACGACGACGGTGCCGCGGTACTTCGACAGCGGCGACAGCTTGCCGACGAAGATGCGCTCTTTGGCGAACGGCGGCCGAAACTCAAACGGTTCCAAAGCGTCGTCGTCACCGGCCTCAAAACGCGTCATGGCCGCCCGCATTTCAGGCGTGTCGAGCAGCGCATACAGGTGGGTCTTGTCGCCGACCTCGTCGACACGCAGCAGTTCGAGGCCGGCCTTGTTCACCAACCGCACGCGCATCTTGTGGTCGAGCGAGAGCACACCCTCCTGCATGCCGTTGAGCACCGCCAACATGCGGTCGCGTTCGGCCGCCAGTGCCCGCACCGTGCGGCGCAACTCGTGGCCCAGCTGCGCGACGCTGCGGGCGATGGAGCCAAATTCGTCTGACCCATGGGCGCCAGCGACGAGGTCGACGCTGGTGTTCTTGCCGTCGGCCAAACTGCGCGCGGTGACCACCAATTGGCGCAAGGTGCGGGTCAACGCATTCGATGCCACCAACGACATCAACACCGCCATCAACGCGCTGGCGAGGCCCACGACGACGATGACGGCGCGGATGCGGTTTTTTTCACGGTCGACTTCAGAAAGCGGCACCGATGCCCGCAACACAAAGGGCACGTCGCCCGGCGTGGCCACCGACGGCGGCGGCCGCACCGGTTGCGCCACGTAGAGCATGCCCTGCTGCAACGTCGACGAGCGACGACGGGTCACAGTGCGCTGTTGGTTGCGGGCGCCTGCAATCTCAGGACGACCGGCGTGGTTGTCGAGGTCGCTCAGCTGCGCTTGCAGCAACGTGGAGTCGGCGATGACTTGCCCGTCGGGGGCCACCAGGGTCAGGCGGTAGGGCGAACCCGACGTCCATTCGGTGAACCGCGTCTGCAAGTCTTCGCCCGGCAGGTGCCGCACCGTTTTGGCGGCGAGGTCGAGGTGGCGCACCAGCTCTCGCTCGGCGGTCTCGTCGACCATGCGCGACAACCACACCCCCAGCAGGCCCAAGCCGGTGACCGAGGCGAACACCAAAAGGCCCACCGACAACAACACCAGCCGGTTGCGAAAACCGAGGGGGGTCTGAGCAGGCGGGGTCTTCTTGGCCACAGCAATCCTTGCAGGAGTCGACGTCGGCGCACCTTAGCTGCACAGTGCAAGACGGCAACGCACCTCCGCGCGCCGCACGTGACATGTGGTCAACGTTTGCCGTCGTGGCCATCCCAAACGCAAACGACGGAAGCGGCGTCCGGCCACTTCCGTCGTCTCGGATGCTCGGCGAGGCCCGTCTCGCCGACGAACCCGTCGTCTACACGGCTGCGTTTTGCTCCGAAGCAGCCGCCTGCTTCATCGCTTGCTGGGGGTCGACGAAGGCGGGGTTTTGCACCTTGCCGTCCTCGTCGCCCTTGCCGCCGCCGTTGAAGGGGCAGGCCATCTGGGTGCCCATCATTTGCGTCATGGCGACGGGGTCGTGGGTGTCGGTGGCGAGGGCGGCGCCCACCTCGGCGGGGTAGGCCTGGGCCACCTGGGCGTCGAGACGTGCGTGGGGGAAGATGGCCTTGTCGTAGAAGACCTCGACGTCTTTTTGCGTGATGACCTTTTCGCCGCTGTCGGCGGTGCGGCCGAAGATGCCGAGCAACAGCGTCTTCATTTCGGCGTTGGCCATGAAGGTGTGCACCCGTCCGGCGCCGACGGCGCTTTTGTTTTTGTCGACGAAGGCGGTGAGTTGGTCGGCGTTCATGGCGCGCATCTTCTGGCCGTCGACCATGACTTCGCTGGAGTTCTCGGCGCTGAACATCTTCACCAGCGCCTTCTCAGAGAACTCGCCCACGCGCTCCGTGCCGCTTTGGTCGACCCGGCGCAGCAAGCCGCTGTCGAGCTCTTTGTCGAGGAGGCCATCGCTCAGGTGGTTGGGCGTGAAGGTCTGGGTGAACAGCCCGCGCAACTTGCCGAAGGTGCCTTTGTTGGCGGCGACGACGAGAAGCTCGGCAATGGCCGTGGCTTTCACCTTCGAAAAACCGCCGTGGTACATCAAGTGCTCGACGGCGTCTTTGATGTCGTTCTTCTTGTCGGCCTGCAACGGCGCAGGGGCGTTGGGGTCGACGTGGCGTTGGTCGGTGGACGCAGCACGCCAGAAGGGGCAGGGCGGGGCAGAGACGGTCTTGTTGATCGACATGGGGGGCTCCTCAGGCGTTGACGGTCATGGTGGTGAGCGAGTGGATGTACTCTTGCTCTTGTTCGTCGGTGATGGCGCTGCCGCAGGTGAGCACCAAGGTGGTGACGGTGTCGTCGTCGAGACGCACCGCATGCATCTGCTTCAGCATGCTCTCTTTGTGATAGGGGAAGACATAGCTGATGAGCATGCCTTCTTTGCCGTCGGCGAACTGAAACGCGGCGGCTTGCAGGTCTTGCAGGTCTTTCACCGTGGCCATCAGCTTTTTGGTGACGTCGTCGGCGACGTCGTTGATGGTGCGAAAGTCGGTGGTGGTGCGCTGGTTGACCACGAGGTTGGGGCGGGCCACCAACGCCTGCTTTTGCAGCATGCGGGGGTCGCGCACCGCGTCGGTGGGGGGCGCGCGAAAGCTCATGGTGGTTTCGGTCCAGCCGAAGGCGGCGGGGGGATCGAATTGGGCGGTGCCAATGGACGTGGGCATGGGGGCTCCAGCGAGGGATACAAGGCTCTTAGTCACGGTAGCGTGATTTTGGCGTGCATCGACGACAAAAAGGGCAGTGACGTGCGATCCGCACGCTCAAAGACTGTCATGGTGCGCTGATGTGGGCCGCTTTTGTTGCGCATTGTAGGCGGCGGGCGCCCGCAGCTTACCCCGCCACCACCTGCAGCGCCCAGTCCAACCCCCACACCACAAACAACGTGGCGGCGATGAGCAGCAGCCGCACCAGCCGATGGGCGACGCCCTTGTCTTCAAGGGAGAGGCCTGCGCTGCTGCTGTCGTCATCGTCGAGGAGGCCGTCTTCTTCGAGGGCTTGCTGCCAACGGTCGTCTCGACGTCGTCGCGCCAAGTTGCTGCCGAGCAGCAGCGCCCAAAACGCCAACGCCGACAGACGAAAGGGCCACTGCCAACGTTGCACCCGTCGTCGACGACGGTCGCGTTGGTCGGCCTGTTGGTGCTGCAACGTGGGGTTTTTCACCTGGGGTTTGGCGTGGGTGGCCGTGAGTCGGCCGAGCAGGGCTTGCACCGCCAGCAGTCGTTGGGGATGGTCTTTCGCCGTCGTCGACGTCAGCCACAGCCGCAGTGGATCGTCTGCTGCACCGCCGTGCGCGTCGAATTGCTGCACGGCCCACGTCGTCACCGGCATCGACGACGGCCGCACCCGCAGATGCAACACGGCGCCGACGTCGTTTTGACTGAAGGTCTCGCTCACCCGCAACACGAGGTGTCCGTCTTGGGCGACCTCGCTCCACACCGTCGCCGGAACCTCGACGCGCAGGTCACCAGCGACGAGGTCGAGGGCTTGCATGTGGCGCAGGCGGCCGTCGACGTAGACATCGAGCCATGCCGACGTGGGCGACGCACTCTGCACCACCGCCGACACCTTCGAGCCGGTGACGTCGGGGTCGTCGCGTTGCACCACCTGACGCACGCGGGAGGCCCGCAGGCGGCGTTTGTCGTCGAGCTCGGTCCACAACACATGGGGCTCCGCCGTCGTCACCTGCAGTTGGTCGCCGTCGACGAGGAGCACCGAGGTGGCCAACATGGAGCGCGTGCTGTGAAACACGGGATACGCCGTCGCGTTGTGGGTGGTCGACGACGCATTCGGGCGTCGCACCACCTCGTCGACGACGGGCACAGCACGCAACGCCAAGTCGACGGTGTCGGCTTGGAGGGGCGGCGTGGCGAACACCGATTGGGTGGTGCCAATGGCGGTGTCAACGTCGACGACGAGCACCTCACTCGTCGTGGGCGGCACCCACAACACCCCGTCTTTGCCGACGGGCGCGACGACGGCGTTGCGAGCGTCGCGCACCTCGCCGCCGAGGAGGGCGACCCCTTGTTTCGACGACGCGTCGACGGCGCGCACGCGGTACGGCGTCGGCGCGGACGTGCTCGACGACGTCGGGCCCAACACCACCAGCAGCACCGTCTGCAGGCCTTGTGACGACAACAACGCCGCCGTCCAAAACACAGCGGCGCTGGCGGCGAGCCCCCACAGCAGGATGGTGTTGCGGTTCATGGGTCGGCAGTGTTCCACGAGGTGCGCAGCGTCGTCATCTGCTCTCGCAACACGGCGTCGTCGGGATGGGCCTGCGCGAGGGCCTGTAACACCGCGTCGGCTTCATCTCGCTCGCCGGCTTCGAAGTGCACCTGGGCTTGCAGCAGCTTGAGGTCGACGCGGGCGCCGCCCACCTGCATGGCCCGGCGCAAGGCCCGCTTGGCGGCGGCGAAGTCGTTGCCCAGGGCAAGCTCAAAACGGGTGCGAGCGAAGGCCACCTGCACCAACACCTCGTCGCCGTCTGACACCTGCGACTCGGCGCGCGACAGCGCGCGACGGGCACCACGCACATCGCCTGCGACTTGGTGGGCCAATGCCAACTCCAGCCATCCTTTGGGCGCGTCAGGGGCGGCATCGGCGGCGCGTTGCGCGGCTGTTTGTGCGGACGTGTGTTGCACCAACACCTGGCGGCGCATGCGTTGCAACAGCTCGGTGGTCGACGTAGACGCCGACGGTCGGTGCGCCAAGACCAACGCGCATTCCAGCTGGCCGCGTGAGAACAACGACGCCGTCGCCGTCAAATGGCCGTTGCGCTCGACGAACGAGAACGGCACCTCCAGCGACGGCAAGACCTCGCCGCCGTCTTGGCCGATGGCGCCCGACACCGGCGTGCCGATGTCGAGCAACGAGACGTTGCCGCTCTGTTCGAGGGCGTTGAGGTCGCGGCTGAAGCGCGCATGGGCGTCGGCGAGCACACTGACGTCGTCGAGGCGGGCGCAACCCACCGAGATGAAGGCGTCGAGACCATTGCCGAAGGCGAGAAAGTTCAGCGGGCCCGGCACCCGACGCCAATGCAGCGGACGCTGCAGTTGCAGTCCAAACGCGTCGACCTCAACAGGGGCCCAGCGAAACAACACCGTGGGCAGCAGGGGGCCGACGCCGACGACGAGGGCACACAGCACCCCGCTGACGACGTAAGGAGCGAGCAGTTGCAGCTTGGATTCGCGGGCATCGGTGAGGCGCATTAGGCGGGGCTGCACCACCGCGCCAAAGGCGATGCCGATGGCGAGGCCTCCGGCGTGGGCGAAGTTGTCGGTGCTGTCGTTGACGACGCCGAGGTAGAACATCAGCGCGGTGTACGAGAGGATGACGCTGCCAAAAAACGCCCGATAGCGTCGAGGCAAGATGTCGCGGTACCGCCAGCCGAACGCGGCGGCGGCGCCCAAGCAGCCGAACACCAACCCCGAGGCGCCGACGGTGGTGCTGTGGGTGAACACCGACGACAACCCCATGCTGCCGATGCCGCTGAGCACGAACAGGGCGAGGAGGTCGCCACGACGGTAGACGCCTTCGAGCACCGTGCTCACGGCGAGCAAGGCCACCAAGTTGAACGACAGGTGCACGAGGTCGCGGTTGAGCAAGTTGGCCGAGAGCAAGCGAAACGACTCGCCTTCTTCGATGATGCGCACGGCGCTTTTGGCGCCGAGTTGCATGAGCACTTCAGCGGTGGCGGCGCCGTCGCCCAGGCGCACGGCGACGACGTAGAGCACGCAGCAGGCGGCCGCGAGCAACAGCGTCAGCGCCGGAAAGCGCACCACGTGAAAGTGGCGTCGAAAATGAAAGCGCCGTGGGTCGTACACCTGGTTGAAGAGGTCGAGGTGACGGGCCTGCACGAACTCGCCGTGGGTGACGTTCGGAACACACACCCACGCCAGAGGAGAGATCTCTCCCCGTCGAGCGGTGCGCTCGAATTCGTCCATGGTGAGCAAGCGTTCTTCGTCGCCGTCGCGCAGGCGGATCATCCTCATCAACGTACCAGCCTGTGACCCATTCGCATACGGCCGCAGGCGTGCGGCGGGGGTCAACGGTGGGACACAGCAAAGAGGCGCCCGGTTCCCACCGCCCCACAAAGCGCAGTACAACCCCTGCGACGTCGGCTCGGCCGGCGTCAGGAGGCCGACATGACCGACCAAGCTCTCATCCCCCTCGAACAGTCTGGTGGCGTGGTCGTCGCCCAGAGCGTCGAACTCATGGAGGTCTTCTCCGACTACGAGACGTCCAACCAGTACACCGTGTTCGACGACCACGGCGAGATGGTGCTGTTTGCCGCCGAAGAGGAGGGCGGCTGCTGGGCGCACCTCGTGCGGCAGGTGATGTCGACGCGGCGCCCGATGGTCATGTACGTCACCGACGCCAACGGCGACTTGGTGTTGCAGCTGAACAAGCCCTTCGCGTTCTACTTTCACAAGATGGAGGTGCTCGACGGCGGCGGTGAACTCCTCGGCACCATTGAGCGCGAGTTCACGCTGGTGAAGCGCAAGTACACGTTGCGGGCTCCAGACGGCGAAGTCATCTACGAGGTCGACGGTGCCTTCTGGAAGCCGTGGACCTTCGACGTCCTCGACAAAGGCGATGCTGTGGCCCAGGTGAAAAAGCAGTTCTCCGGCTTTCTGCAAGAGATGGCGTCAGACGCCGACAACTTCGGCGTGGAGTGGGCCGACGACCTCGCGGGCGAAGACCGGCTGATGTTGATCTCCACCGTGTTCTTCCTCGATTTGTTGCACTTTGAGTCTCACTCCTAAGCCGCGTCTTCGTCAGTCGTCGACGGGCGGCTGCACGATGTCCAACGTCAACTCGACCTGGGTGCGGCTGTTGGTGGCCTCCACCCGCACCAGCATCTCGCGGTCGCTGTGCACGGGGGCCACGCGGTCGAGGTCGATGGTCTCGCCGGGGTCGACCCAGAAAAAGTCGTGCTGCGAGTCGTCAATGCGACCGTCGTCTTCGACGTCAAACGTCGACACCAACACGGTGATTTCGCCGGTCGAGTTCGCCGATAGCGATGGCAAAATGCCGTGCCCACTTGGCACTTGCACCAGGTAAAACTCGCCCACGTCGTCGCACAAATCGAGCGACAGCGTCGCCGGGAGGGTCAGCGTCTCTGCAAGCTCGGGAAGATAGTTGAACACGCCGTCGGCGTCGTCGGGGCATCCTTCAATGAGCGCCAGGTCGCAGGCAACCGAGTCGGGGTCGAGGTCAAGGCAGCTCTGCTCCAGCACTTGTTCGGCGCACACTGCGGCTTGGGCCAAGTTGACGTGGGTGTGGTCGTCGTCGACGAACGACAATGCGTATTGGGCGCGGCAATCGGCTTCAGAGTCGCCGCAATACACGAAGGGGTTGTCGCAATTGTCGGCGCAGTTGCCGTGGAGCCGGCTGCACACCGCCGCCGCCACCCAACCCGCGGCTTCGTCAAAGCGATCGGCGTCTTCGGTGAAGACGTCGTCAAACACACGGGGGCCAGCGTCGTCGTCGTCGACGGTGGTTGGATCGTTCAGCCCCGCGTCTTCACCCGCAGGTGCGGTCGGTGTGCAGCCTCCGGCCGTCAGGGCCACAGACAACAAGAACGACAAGAAAACGGCGAAGCGAGGCGATTGCAGCATGGATGGTCCCCCAGGAGTCACGATGACGGCACCGTGAAGGCAAAAATGACGCAGTGCAATATGGAAGCGGGGGCCAGGTGAGCCGCATCACGACTGGTCGGCGGGCGCGTGGGGGGCCGGTGCAGAAAAAGCCCCGTTGCGCGAACGCGCTGCACTCGACAAGCCACAGGGCGGGAATGCACCGGCGGCGTTGTTTGCTGCAGCCCCTTTCGCGCAGCACACGACTCAGTCGCCGGTCTTGGAGGCGTTTTGCACCCCACGTTGTTCACCCTTGAGTTTGGCAGCACCCAAATCCCCCTCAACACCTTCGGGCTGTGTGGGGCGTTGGGCATCCTCTTCGGCAGCTGGTTGGCGACGTTCTTGGCCAAGAAAAACGGCTTCGGCGCCGACGAGGCCCTCGACGTGGTGCTCGTGCAAATCGCCGGCACCGTCATCGGCTCCAAAGCCCTGCAACTCGTCGCCGAGTGGGACCACTACCAACACAACCCCGCCAGCATCTTTTCGTTGCGCGAGATCGGCGTGTTTTACGGCGGCCTCATCGGCGCGGCCGTCTTTGTCGTCATTCGCTGCCGCATGAAAGGCTGGGACCCATGGAAGGCCGGCGACGTCCTCGTTCCCGCCTTTGCCTTGGCCCACGGTTTCGCCCGTCTCGGATGCCACATGGCCGGCTGCTGCTACGGCAAACCCACCGACCACGGGTGGGGCGTGCACTTTCCGCCGGAGTCGGTGGCCTACAAGACCCTCATTCGCATCGACCCCAACCTCATCCAAGACGGTCACACCGTCGGTCTCATCCCCACGCAGATCACCGAAGCCCTCTTCGAGTTCTCCATGGCCGGGGTGTTGGTGGCGTTGTTCTTCTTCGCCCTGCGCTCCGACAAATTGCGCAGCGGCTGGATGGTCATCTTCTGGGTGACCCCCTACGCCTTGTTTCGCTTCGCCATCGAGACTGTCCGTTTTGACCCAGAGCGCGGCACTGTCTTTGGGCTGTTGTCGACGAGCCAGTTCATCGGCATCGTCCTTTTGGTGCTCTGCGCCGTCGGCGCGCGGCATCTGCTGACCCACCCAGAAGAAGCTTCTCCCCCACCTTCTGACGACGACAACGCCTAGCCCGGCTCGACATGCAACTGCGCCATCCCAAGCACAACCTCACCCCTGCGTCGGATGCGTTCGTCGGCCGCAGCCGCAGTGTGCGTCGCCTCGCCCGCCTGTTCGACAGCGGGGCCAAGGTGGTGTCGGTGGTGGGCCCCGAAGGCATCGGCAAGAGCCGGGTGGCGCTGCGCTACATCAGCCACTCGCTCAACGATTGGATCAAGGCCGGCAACTCCGGCGCGTTCATCGTCGACCTTTCCGACGTGGGCGGGCCCATGGAGCTCATCCGCGCGCTGCAAAACGCCCTGGAGTTCGACGTGCAAAAGGCCGCCGCCGACGGCGGTGACGACGATGCCATGGCCCAACTGGTGCCCTACCTCGCACAACGCGAGCCGGGGTTGTTGTTGCTCGATGACATCGACGGCTGTCGTGACGACGTGCGCCGTGTGGTGGAGCTGCTGCAAAAGGCCGAAGCGCCCCTCTGTGTGTTGTGCACGGGGGCCGACCGCCTCGGCGTCGTCGACGAGGCAGTGGTGCAGCTGGGCGGACTCCCCCTGCCCAAACGCAAAGTCAGCAAAGAAGAAGTGCTGCAGTCTGAAGCCGTGCGGCTGTTCATCGAGCGCAGCAAAGAAGTCAGCCGCGGCTACCAGCCAGGGGCCAAAGACCTCAGCGCCATCAGCGCCGTGGTGCGCCACCTCGAGGGCAACCCCCTCGCCATCGAACTCGCCGCCGCGCGCATGCGCACCTTGTCGCCACAAGAGCTGCTCGAGCGTTTGCCGCGGTCGGTGAAAGAGCTGCAAAAGCAAAGCAAGAAGAAGTCAGAGCGGTCGAACACCTCGCGGCAAACGGTGGAGTGGTCGTGGTCGATGCTCTCGCCCCGCGAGCAGCGTGCGTTGGAGATGTCGAGCGTGTTTCGCGGCGGCTTCGACGAAGAGGCCGCAGAAGCGGTCATTCATTTCGAACAAGACGACGCGCCGGCCGACGTCCTCGACGTCTTGCAAGACCTCGTCGACAAGAACCTCTTGAAGGCCTCGGTCGTCGAAGAAGAAGGGCTGTCGATTCGCTTTCACCACTACACGCCCATCCGCGAATATGCAGAGCAGGCACGGCAGCAGCGAAAAGACGACGACCCCCTCCGTCGCCACACCGCCCACTACCTCGAACGTGGCGAAGACTTGCGCAGCAAGGTCGACGGCCCGGCCGGGTTTTCGGCGCGCCGTGCCCTCGAGCGCGACGCCGACAACCTGCTGGCGGTGGTGCAGCGCGAGCTGGAGCAAGACGAGCAAAACGCCCACACCCTGCAGGCCGCGTTGCGCGGCGTGCTGGTGCTGGAGCCGTTGCTGACGACGAGAGGGCCCTTTCCGCTGTACATCGAGTTGCTCGACCGTGTGTTGGCGGCTGCGGGGGCTTGCGGTGTCGACGCCCAGTTCTTGGCGCAAGGCCACGAGGCCCGCGGGCGTGCCCATCGCACCCAGGGCCAAAACAAGCTCGCCCGCGACGACATGCAGCGCGCGGCCCAATACGCCGAAGAGGTCGACAGCCCCCTGTTGATGGGCCGGGCCCTCGCCAACCTGGGCACCCTCGACGTCGACGACGGCGAATACCTTGAGGCCCACGGCCACTACGACACCGCCGTGACGTTGTTGCGCAAGGCGGGCGCAGAGTTGGTGCTGGCGCGCACCATCATGTTCTCGGCGCTGCTCGCCGCCAAAGAAGGCCACACCGACGAGGCCCAGGCCGGCTTGCAGCGTGCCCTCGACGCCTGCAAAGAACACGGCGACCGCCGGTACGAAGGCATCGCGCAGTGGCATTTGGGGGCGCTGTTGGTGCGCCGCGGTGAAGTCGACGACGGACGCCGTCTGCTGCGCCGGGCCATGCAGGTGCATCGCACCCTGAAGAACCTGCGCTACGAATACGAGACGGTGATGGCGTTGGCCCGCCTCGACCTCGCCCACGGCCGCGCCGCCAATGCGCGCTCGTCGCTGGAGCGGGCCTTGGTGATCGCCGAGCGCGGCCTCGACCCCGTGCCCCAGGCCCGCGCGTCGTTGTTGTTGTCGGATGTGGCCGTGAAGCAAAACCTGCTCGACGAGGCCGCCGCCTGGAGCCGCACCGCCCGGCGGTCGGCCAAGAGCGTCGACCATCGAGAATGGCTGGCGTGGTCGACGTTGCGGGTGGCGACATTGGCGGTGGCGCAAAAGCCATCGCGCGCCAGCAAAGCCGAAGCCACCTTGCAGGCCCTGCTCGAAGAAGACGGACGCTGGGTGCAGCACTTCATCCCCGTCGCGGAGATGGCATTGGCCTGGTTGCGCAACGAAGACAAAAGCCCGCCGCTCGACGTCATGCACGACGCCGTGCGCGATGGGGTGCGGTTTGTGCAATCGCTGCCGACGCCGACCTGCACGTCGTGATTCTGACCTTGGGGGTAACGCAGAGCATGACGTCCCCGTAGAGCGGACATGCCTGTTTCTCGTCTTGCCCCCATTCGTTTCACACCAGCCGTGGTGTTGGCCGCCGTCGCCTTGACGTCGTGCACCACCGCCTCCCGCGTCGCCCGCATGCCGCTTGCCGCCATGCGCGAAGCGCCGCCCACCGACGTCGACACCACCGCCGTCGCCGTAGGGGCGGAAGCGCCGACGTTCACCTTGCCCGCCCAAGACGGCCAGCCGTGGTCGTTGGCGGAGGCCCTGCAAAAAGGCCCCGTGGTCGTCGTGTTCTACCGCGGCGATTGGTGCCCCTATTGCCGATCCCAGCTGGCCGAATTGCAGACGTTCATGCCGCAGCTGCGCGAGCGCCACGCTCAGGTGGTGGGCATCGCCCCCGACGGGGTCGAGCGCTACGCCGTCTTGCACGAGGAGCTCGGCTTGGGAGACGGGTTTGACCTTCTCCACGACGAAGGCGCCGCCGTCATTCAACAATACGGGGTCTATGACGCCGAGACCGAGACGGCGTGGCCGGCCTTGTATGTGCTGACGCTGCAAGACGGCCAACCCACGGTGCACTGGCGGTCGTTGGCCGAGACCTACAAAAAACGAGAAGCCCCCAAAGCCATCTTGCAGGCGTTGGCGACCATCAAATAAGGGTTCGAAAACAAAAGAAAAACGACCGGGTGTACCGGTCGTTTTCGAAGCTCAGCAAAGCTGAAACTCAGTCACGCTGAGCCATGCGCTTGGCTTGCTTGCGCGCGCGGGAGGCAGCAGCACGAGACTTGATGCGGGCCTTCACCGAGGGCTTCAGGTAGTTTTTGCGCTTCTTCACTTCTTTGAGAATGCCGGCTTGCTCCACTTTGCGCTTGAAACGCTTCAGGGCGCGCTCGACATGCTCTCCTTCTCGAACCGTCACTTTGGTCAAGATGAACCTCTCTTTGTTCTTCAGGGCTTCGGCGCGTTGAGCTGCAGAGCCCTCAATTCGTTGAGTCAGTTGCGCACCGGCGGCCAGGCCTGCTCAATGCGATCGCGCGAAAGCGCGCGGGGAAAACCAGAGTTCTATGACGTGCTTTGACGCAGCACGCAACCCCCAGTCCAAGGAGATCGACGAAAAGAGCGGCAAACTGAGGCGTTGGCCGCGGATCTTCATGCGATCAGGGCTCCATGCACAGGTTGTCGGCGCACACCATGTCGCCCGGGCAGCTGCTGGAGCAGCTCGGACGTTCACAACCCACAGCGCCACACACGTAGGGCGCCGGGCAGTCGTCGTCCATGTCGCAGGTGACCAGCCCACAATACCCATTGCTCTTGCATTCCATGCCGGCGGAGCAGTCGTCGTCGTCGGAGCAGTCGCGCACACAGGCGCCAAAGTTCATCTCCGTCCCATCTGGGCAGGGGCCTCCAGAGCAAATGCCCCCGGGGGCAGTGCGGTTGCAGGTGCCGCCCCCGCAATCGCTGTTGTCGCGGCATTGAACGGGGCCAAAGTCGGCAGGGAGGGCGCCAGAATCGGCGGGCGGCTCCACGCTCGACCCCGCATCACTGGGGTTTGTGCCGGCGTCTTCAACAGGGGCGACCCCAGCGTCTTCTGGCGGATTGTCGCCAGCGTCTGGTGTGGTGTCGCCAGCGTCTGGGGCGTCGCCACCCGCGTCTGGCATGGTGTCGCCAGCGTCTGGGGCGGCCGTGCCCCCGTCGTTGACGGGCTCGACACCCGCGTCTTCGGTGGGCGTTGGGCCTGCGTCTTCAGGCGTCGTGGCCGGCGGGCACGCCGTCAACAGAACCACAGAACACGCCGCCAACACGGCACGCAGACGAAACGAAAGCAACAGGTCAGTCATGGGTGGGGGGTACCACAAACCGTCCGCCATGCAAAAAGCCTCCCTGGGCGGGGGAGGCTCTCAGCACACGTTGGAAGCAGCGACTACTTCTCGATGGTGATGGTGTTGTCGTCGAATTTGACGCGCACAGTATCGCCTTTTTTCACCCCCAAAGAGTCGAGGGGAAGGCGCAAAAACGGACCCGAACGGCGAATCTGTTGCACCTTGTATTGGCGGCTTTCACCCGCGGTGGGTGCGCCTCGGCCGCGGCCCAAGGTGCCAAAGTTCTCGGCGTACCAGCGCTCCAAATCGGCGGTGTCTTTGCCGCTGTCAGACAGGCTTTTGAGGGTGCGGCGCAAGGTGGCTTTCGACACATTGCCAGTGTCGTATTGCTTCTGAACACCGTCGACACCTTCAAGCAAGAAGGCGATTTGCAGGTCTTTGTGAGAGATGAGAACGCGTTTTTTCGCAGCGGGCATGGGTCCTCCGGGCAGGGTCGGGGTATTGTATAGATGCGGATAAAACAAGCAAGGCACAAGTGTGCACAAGTTTGCCGAAAATGCTGAGAATCGCATCAAATGTACAGGTTCTTCAGTCAATTCACAGAACATACCCGGGGATCCCCTGCCGCAGAAGGAGAATTGGGGGCGTTCAAGCGCTGATTTGAGCGAATGAGACCGCACATCCGTGGCGACCACATCACCACAGCTGTAAAACTGACTGCGTCGTCAACTTTAGCCGCAGACGTCTGAACGACTTATGCGGCTGCTGGATTGTTGAGTTCAGCCAGGCTTTGCTTGGCTTTTTCAGCGTACATGGTGCGGCCCGACGCAATGAGACCCAGTTGTTCACGCGCCTTTTTCTCTTGTTGCAGGCTCAAATAGGCCTTGGCCAAGTAGTAGCGGGTGAATTCAACGTCTCCGGGACGCAAATGTTGACGCTCTTTCAACGCCGATTCGAGGCGGTCGACGGCGATGTCGGGCTCGCGTCGCTCGAGGTGCACGACGCCCAACGTGCGCAAAGCGAACTGGCGGTCGGCTTGCGAAGCCAGGTCGAGGGCCTTTTCGCCGTATTCGCGGGCTTGGTCGAGGTCGGTGGACAGCCCCGCCAAAGTAAACGCGTAGTTGTTGTACCAAAGGGCGCGGTCGGCGGTGGGCAGCTTCTCGGGGTCGATGGCCTTGAGGGCGTCGAGGGCGGCGGGCAAGTCGTCGGTTTCACAGAAGATGGCCGCGCGTACCAATTTGGCGGCCTCGTCGTGGGGGTTGGCTTGCAGGTGCCGCTCAAGCGCCTGGCGGGTGTCGTTGAAGCGCCCTGCGGCGAACAGCGAGGCCACCAACAGCCGGCTGGCTTGGGGGTCTTCGCTCTCGAACCGCAGCACACGACGGCAGGTCTCGGCGGCTTTGTCGTGGTCGGCCGCTTGGTGGGCTTTGACGGCTTCTTGAAACAGCAGCCGCGCGTATTGCATGCGACGACGGGGCGGCAGTTGCGCAGGTTCGGCCTTCCAGGCGTCGAGCAGGCGTCGTTTGCGCATGAGCCAGGAGCCAGCCGCGATGGGTCCGTAGACCGCCACCGTACCTGTCACCACCACCACCACCACGGCCAAAACCGGATCCATTGCACCCACCTCATGGCAGACCGGTCAAAGGATCCGGTCTCCGTCAGCCATTCTACCTCAATCGACGCAGGCGCACCTACCCCGAGTGATGCCAATGGCCAACACCTGGCCACCGCACCGCCAACACATCGGCAACATAGTCACCGACACGATGATTTCTACCTTTGTGTGGCGAATGCAGCAGCGCGGCAGGTGTCTTTCACCCGCTCCACCACCCGCAGGTGGGCTTGTTCGCAGTCCATGAGGCGTCGGTTGCATGCCGTCTCCACCACCCACCGCGCCGACGGTGTTTGACCGTCGCTCACCAACGACCGCCGCAGGTCGACGTGGGGAGCGGCCGGCCACCGCGCCAAGTCGTGCACCGTGTCGTCGGCGTCTTGCTGCACGGGCAACACCCGTTGCGTGCCGTCGAGGGGCTTGCCCAACACCTGCAACAGCTGCGCGGGCGTTGCCTTTGAGGGCAACGGGGCGGGCTCGGGCAACGTCCACAACGACGCGGTCAGCGGGTCGAACACCTGGCGTCCGGCCCGCCACAGCTGACCCCCGGGGGGGCTCTTCACCGATGTCGCCGTCGCCGTCGGAGCGATGAGCATGCAGCCTCCGCCCACGTCGGTTTGCACCCACTGCGGCTGCCGCAGCTGCCAGGGTTGTTGCGTCGACAAGTTGATGCCCATGGCGACGACAAAGGCAGCCCCCAACGCCACCGCCGCTGCCTTGAGCCACGTCGGCGAGGTGATGGTGACGTCTTCAGGGGCATCTGGTGGAGGCACACCGCGCAACAGCAAGCCCGAGCCCATGAGAAGGGCGCCCACAGCGCCACCGCCGAAGTGGGCCCATTTGTCGACGAACGGCAAGAACGACACCATGACGTTGATGCCGAGGTTGAAGATGGAGATGCGCTTCCATTGTTGGCGCAGGCCTTCGGTGAGGGGGCCGTTTTTCTTGAGGCCGAGCACGACGTAGGCGGTGAGCACGCCCCACACGCCGCCAGATGCGCCGACGGAGATGGCGTCAGCGAGCACGTCGCTGGCGACAGCGCCGCCGACCATGCTGAGCCCCACCAAGAGCAGCAGTCGGGTGGAGCCGATGAGTTGTTCAAGCGATCGGCCGAGGAGCCACAGCACATAGCTGTTCATGCCGACGTGCAGCAGGCCCGCATGGAGAAACGGCGCCGTCAGCTGCCGCCACCACTCTTGGCCGAGCTCGGCGGGGGATTGGGCGCCCATGCGCAACAAGACGGTGGCGTCTTCGGTGTTGGAGACGCCGCCGCCGAAGGCGACCTCCAACGCGAACATGCCCATGAAGCAGGCGATGAGGAGGTGGCTGCCCCACACGCTTTGGTGTGACATGCGCGAGAACAGCTGGCGGGTGGCCTTGGTTTGTTCGGCGCGTTCGACGACGGCGTCTTGGGACGTCTCAACGAGGTGCTGCACCCGCTGCATGAGGGCGTCGTGTTGGGTGACGTCGTGGGCAGCGTCGATGGCGCGGCGCAACTTGGTGCGCCCTTGCACCCGGACCGTGCCGTCGTCGCCGACGACGATGAGCGTGGCCCGCTTTGGCTGAAACCCACGAAACAACGGTTGCAGCGTGGCAAAGCACGCGTCGGCGTCGTCGACGAGCACCACCACCTCGATGGCCAACCGCCGCGGATTCTTCAGCTGGTTTTGCAGGTGCGCGGCAAACACGTTCATGTCGCTTGGCTGCACAAAGACCGCGATCTCCAGCGGGGTCAGCAGCCGTTGCTGCACCATCACCGCGACGTCGGGGGCCAGGTGGTGCGCCTCCACCCGCGGCACGTGCAGATCCAGCGCGCCCAACAGGTGCAACAGGCGAAGGGGGAGTGCGGTCATCCCCCAAGGCTAGGTCGCACGTTGCCGCTGGCAACCCCGTTCGCCCTTCAGATGACGCCCAGTTGTTCGTGTGGATGTCATTCGTGTGGATGTCATTCGTGTGGATGTCATTCGTCGGACGTCGTTCGCGTCTGGCGACGACGCCGACGGTGTCGTCGATGTCTGGCATCACAGCGGATCCCGCGAATTCTGCGGAGCGTGTGGCTGGACGTCGCGAAGCAGCTGAGTTGTGCTGTGTCGATGCCCACCCTCAAGTCGACACGCCAGGAGCGCATGATGTTTAGACCTTTCTCGTCGTTGTTGTTGGCCGTGTTGGCGGCTTGCGCGTTGTCTGCCTGCGATGGTTGCGACCCCGGCCCCGGCGCCGACGCTGGCCCCGATGTCACTCCCGACGGCGGCCCCGGCCCCGTCGGCAACGGCCTCAACGTGACGTCGACCGCCGTGCGGTCGTGCCAAGTGTTGTTCACCACCAACGGCGCTGAGGTGCCAAAGGTCGAGTTTGCCGACGAGGTCACCGGCGAGTTCATTCCGAAGGCCCCGCGCTTCGCGCTCGCTTTTGCCGCCAACGAAGACGCCTCCCTCGTCGGCGTCGAGCTGGCGCGGTTCGTCTTCGAAGGCGACACGATCGCGCCGTCCATGACGTCGGCCACCTGCTTTGACGCCGACGGCGCCGAAGTGCCCTCTGCGATTCAACTCAGCAACTGACGCCGGCCTGCCCCAGGTGTTGTGCCCCACTGCGTCGTCGACGGGACGACGCTGCGAGACTGCCATGCATGTTTCATCTGTTCGTTCTGCTTCTTTGTGGTTGGCTGCGCTGTGTGTGACAGCGACGACGCTGGCCCCTCCCGCGCTGGCGCAAACCGGGGTGTCCGACGACCGCGTGTCACTCCCTGATGGCCCCGGTTCTCTCGACGGGATGGGCGACAACGCCAGCGTCAACGAAAACATGGGGATGATGAACCACAGCCTTCCCATCATGGTTCCCGATGGGTGGGCGGGGGTGACGCCGTCGCTGTCGCTGTCGTACTCGTCGGGCGGCGGCGCCTCAGTGGCGGGGGTGGGGTGGTCGATGTCGCTGCCCACCATCGAACGCATGACGGCACGCGGACTGCCGCTGTACGACGACACCGACATCTTCGTCGCCAACGGCGGTGCCGAGTTGGTGCGCGTCGACGACGACACCGACGGCACCGCGCCGGCGACCTACCGCGCCCGCTTTGAAGGCGGCTTTGTGCGCTACACCTGGCATGAGCGCGGAGGGGGCGACGAAGGCTATTGGACAGCCGAGTCGCCCGACGGCATCACGTCGTATTTCGGCGCCGACAGCAACGGCACTCTTGTCGAAACTGCGCGTCAACGTTCGGCAGATGGCGTGTTCCGCTACCTCCTCGTCGAGAGCCTCGACCTCTTCGGTCACCGCGTCGAATACAACTACAACTACTTTGGGAGCGTGCCGCTCATCAGCAGCATCGCCTACTTGTTTGACGGCGACGAACCCAGCAACGTCGTCACCTTCTCGTACGAGGCACGCGACGACCTCATGTCAGACGCCAAGGGCGGCTTCAACGAACTCCTGGGCCACCGTCTGAGCGGCGTGCTCGTCTCGGTCGACGGCGCGCAACTCCGTCGCTACGCCATCGACTACGAACCCTACGCCGACGCAGGAGGCGTCAGCCGCATCTCCCAAGTGCGGCGGTTCGGCGCCGACGACGGCCGCTACCCCGCCACCCAGCAGTTCACCTACTCGAGGTCGTTGGGCGGGCTGTGCACCGACGCGAGCTGTGAACAGCCTTACCTCGTCGACATCGGCAACATCGGCGTCGACCTTGCTGCGGGCCAAGCGACGTTGATGGACATGAACGGCGACGCTTTGCCCGACTTCTTGGTGACGTCAGAGACAGAGGCCCACCGCATCTACCTGGCGACCTACGCCGAAGATGGCACGCACAGCTTTGCCAGCGCGCAAAGCAGCCAACTGGGCAACGACACCACCGGCTTTCGCCTCAACTCGCCGTACGTGCAAGTGCTCGACTACAACGGCGACGGCTTCACCGACATCATCAACGCCCAGTTGGGGCAAGTGCTCGTCAACGAGGGCGGCGGCGACTGGGCGCGCATCTCGACGCTCTCGGGAAACTCGCCAGGCAGCCTCGTCGACTTCGGTGAAGACTTCGACTTGGGCGAAGACACCGACCTCGCCCACATCCGGTTTCTCGACTACGACCTCGACCGCAAGATCGACGTCATTCGTTCTGAAAACACCGACACCAGCATCTACCGCAACAACGGTGACAACGGCTTCGCCATCGACGTCAACGCCGAAGCCATCGGTGCCGGCTTTGCCGACGAGAACCTCGAGTTCGCCGACATGAACGGCGACGGCTTGCTCGACCCCGTCATCTTGCGCGCCGGCGAAGTGTCGTACCGCTTGAACCTCGGCCGTGGCCGCTGGTCGTCGTACGACGCCGACACGCCGTGGACGACCATCACCAACGCCCCCGTCAGCAACGACGAACTCCCCTTCGCCAGCTTCGAAGACCTCAACGGCGACGGCCTCGACGACCTCGTCGTCGTCATCGCTGATGAGATTCGCTACGCGCTCAACCGCAATGCGACCACATTCTCGGAGGTGGTCACCTTGGAGAACGTGTTGTCGGCGGCCACCGGCGACAACGTCTCTGTGCCGGCCCGCGGCACGAGCACCGTGCTCTTCGCCGACATGAACGCCAATGGCAGCAACGACGTGGTGTGGGTGACGACGTCGGGCGACGTGACCTACCTCGAACTCTTCCCGGTGCGGCCGAACCTCCTGGCGCGCATCGAAAACGGCTTGGGTCTTGTCTACGAAGTTGAATACGTCTCGGCCGTCGACCACCGCGCCCGTGACAACGGCGTGGGCTGGGATACGCCGACGCCTCTGCCCATGCTCGTCGTCGACCGCGCCGATTCGTACGTGCTCGGCATCGAAGGCGAAGAGGCGCTGCACAACGTGCGGCACTACAGCTACCACGCGGCCTACTACGACGGCATTGAGAAGCAGTTTCGTGGTTTCGCCCAAGTCGACGCCGAGCACGACGCCACCGACACCCAAGAAGGGGTGCGCATCACGTCGACATTTGACGTCGGCGACGGCGGGCGTCCGGCCTTCGCCGGGCGGCTTTTGCACAAGAGTTTTGCGACAGACGGGTCTCCTTTGCAGGAGATGACCTACGGCTACGACGAGTGTGACGTCGAGGGCATCGACGCCAACGTGGTGCTCACGCGGCCCATCGTGTGGGCGTGTCAGACGTCGACCGAGACGGTGGTGCAAGAGCGACGGCCGGCTTCGGAGTGGCTGACGTTGCGCAAAGAGAAGACCTACGACGGGTACGGCAACGTCGTGCAGCGGGTCAACCACGGCGTCATCGCCAAAGGCGGGGGCAGCTGCGATGCCTGCACCGCCGCCGCAGGTGAATTCTCTGGTGCCTGTGGAGCGACGTGTACGGGGGACGAGTTCATCACCGAGACCGACTACGTCTCCCCCGACAACGCCACCCACTGGCTGCTGCGCTTGGCGTCAGAGCGGCGGGTGTTGGCGTCGCACGACGGACGCAACACACGCATCCGCATGTTCTACGACGGCGCCGACTTCGAAGGCGGCGCGTTGGGCACCGCCGACGTCGGCTTGCTGATGCGAACAGAGCAGCTGCTCGACGACGCAGGCACGGTGAAGAACAAGCGGTATCGCTACGACGCCCACGGCAACGTCGTCGAGGAGATTCACTCCGGCCACGACGTGGGCCAAGAGGGCGGTCGCTACCGCTACACGTACAACGACAGTGGCCAAGACATCATCCGGCAAGAAAAGTCGGTGGCCAAAGACGACGGCGTGCTGTGGATGCACCGCGACCTCACCTGGGACGACCTCCACGGCGGCATGGCGACGTCGACGATGTGGACCACGCCCGACCGACCCGACGAAGCGCACCTCATGCAGTGGGTGTACGACGAGCACGGCCGGCTGCTGGCCAAAGTGCTCCCCGGCGACACCATGGCCCGGCCGACGGAGACGTTCGAATACCAAGTCGGCGAAACGTTGACGGCCGTCGTCACCCGCCAGCGCATTGAGGCGGGCAGCACCGAGCAAGCGGTGTCGGTGCAGTGTTTCGACGGCAAGGGCCGGATGCTGCAGCACCGCACCCGCGTCACCGACGACAAATGGCTGGTCAGCGGGCTCTCGCTGTTCAACGCGGCCGGCGCCGAAGTGCGGGTGTACGAGCCATTTGAAGACGACAACGGCACCTGCTCGTGGGACGTCCCCGACGACCACCCCTACCGGTCTCGACGCTACGACGGCCTCGGCCGTGAAATCGAAGCCACCGCAGCCGACGCGGCCGACCACGACGGCGTCGCCTCGGTGACGCGCACCGAATACCGGCCGTTGCTCACGGTGAGCTACGACGAGCGCGACACCGACGACGGCGATCCCCTCAGCGATGTTCCGTCGTACACCCAGCTCGACGGCTTGGGCCGGGCGACGGCCGTGATTCGCCCTGACGAAGACGGCAACGAGACCCGGGTGCAGTTCGCCTACGACGACCTCGGCAACTTGGCCCGCCTCACCGACGTCGACGGCCACACGCGCACACAACGCTACGACCTTGCCGGCCGCGTGAAAGAGAGCGTCGGCCCCGACCGGGGCACACTGCAAATCGAGCACGACATCGCAGGCAACCCTGTGCGCGAAACCCGCGCCAACGGCGTCACCGTGGTGCGCGAATACGACCAGCTCGGCCGCAAAACGGCCGAATACGAAGCATCTGACGAGGAGAACACGCGGTCGGAGTACTTTTACGACGTGCACCCCAACTGTCCGATGATGGCGTGCGCCAACACCACTGGGAAGTACGCCGGCAGCACCTTCCCGCTGGGGCCCGACGCGTCGTTGGGCGAGGGCGAAGAGGCCTTCTCGTACGACGCGCGCGACCAAATCGTCTCCAGCTTCAGACGCATCAACGGCGCCGGCTACCTCACGCAGGCCGAGTACAACGGGGTCGGCGCCGTCACCCGTGAGGTTTTCCCCGGCGGCATCGAGCTGAACTACGAGATGGACGGTGCATTGCGCCCCGTGGGCATCACCGGTTTTGTCGGCGACATCGAATACGACGCGCGGCAAAACGTCGTCTCCCAGACCTACGGCAACGGCGTGGTGCGCACCCAGACGTACAACGCGCGTGGGCTGCTCTCGACGGTGCAGTCGAGCGTCACCGACTTGGCGTTCACCTACGACCGCATCACCAACATCACGCAGATCGACGACGCCCTCGGCGAGGGAGAGGTGTCGCAGTCGGGACGCTTCGAATACGACGCGCTCGGCCGCTTGGCGTCGGCGACGCTGAAAGCTGGGACCGACGTCGAGGAGACGGTGACGTTCGCCTTCGACGCCATCGAACGGTTGCGCCAACAACAGTCGTCTGACGCCGACAGCGTGTTGCACTTGGGCGACGTCTCCTACGACGGAGCACACCCGCAAGCGATGGCGCAAGCGGGGGGCTCCGGTCTCACCTACGACGCGTCTGGCTTGGCGCAAACCCGTGGCGACGACACCTTCACCTACGACTTGCGCCACATGGTGCAAACCATCGTGACGCCGTCGGGGACGACCACCTTCGGGTACACCGGCGCCAGCGGTGAAGTCATTCGCGTCGAAAACGGCAGCCTCGTGCACACCGCCACCCCCAAGATGGAGGTGCGCGACGGCGTGGCCCGCCTCATCGTTGCCTTGGGCAACGAACGTGTCGCCGAGATCGAGACCAACGCCTTGGCCACCGTGCAGCTCGTCGACAGCGACGACAACGGCGTCATCAATGCGGCCGACGCCTATGCCCATCGCGACAGTGACGACGTGCGCACCCACCTCCGTTCGGCGGCGCGGTCGTTGTTGATGGACGACGACGGAACCCACACGTCGTTCTTGCACACCAATCACCTCGGCTCGGTCATCGCCCGCAGCGACGCCGCCGGTGACGTCGTCGAACGCATTGCCTACGCCCCCTATGGCGGGGTGATGGGGTCGACGGCGAAGCAAACCGAGACGGCGGCCTACGTCGCCCACGACGTCGGCTCCCACGGTTACATCAACTTCGGACAGCGCATGCTCGCGCCGCACATCGGCCGCTTTTTGACCCCCGACCCACTGCACGACGTGCTCGCCGTCGACGCCACCGAAGCTGCGTTCGACGCGGTGACCAGCTACGCCTACGCCCGCAGCAACCCCATCGGTTTTTACGACGTCGGCGGGCTCAGCACCGAGAGCAGCAACTTCAAGAAGTACCTCACCATCGCCGGCACGTTGTTCGCCGCCTCGGCAGCCATGGCCGGCTTCGGCTTCGCCGTGGCGGCGCTCACCTTCGGCTCTGCGGGGGTGGCCAACGTCCTCGGTGGCATCGCGGGCGCCATCGTCTCGGGTGTCGCCGAGTACAAGTCCCAAAAGAATGCGGCGAAGGCGGCGGGCAAGCCCTTCAAGCTGACCAAGATGGGGTTTGTGCGCATTGCGACAGAGACCATCGGCGGGTTCGCGTCGGGCTTTGCGACGCTGGGGGTCAGCGCGGGGGTCACCGCCGCCACCGCCGTGGCCGACCACTACGCCACCAAATCGGGCAACAAGACCGCCAAATATGCGGCAGCGGGATTCAAGCTCGTCGCCACCGGCGCCATGATCGGAGTGGGGGCGGCGGGTGCCTTTGACTCCCTCGCCACCGCGGCCACCGACGCTGGCTTTTCGGCCTCATCGGTGAGCCCGGGCGTCGCCGTCGCCGGCGAAAACGCCAGCGACGGGTTGGTGGCCGCCATCGACGGTGTGGAGATGGGCATCGCCGGCGCCGTCGACCTCGCCAACGACGTCTACGCCATCGTCGAGGTGCGCAAAGACGAGGCGGCCACGGGCGCGGCCAGCGGGGGAGACGACGCCGAGAAAGCCAAGCCCAAGCCGAAGCGCAAGAAGAGCAACACCACCATGAAGAAACAGAAGTCGAAGGCGAAGATGGGCAACAAACAGCAGAAGAAGAAAACCTAAGCACCCGACCGCGGCGTGGGGGCACCCCGTGCCGCGGTCTGCACCATCCGACCGTTTCAGGCGCTCCTTTCACCACATGTGTGTGACGGGAGCGCCGTTTTTCATCATGTGTTTTGCCGGGACAGCACGCACTTTGTGCTACTACGGCGCTCACCCATGCTTTCTGAAACGATGTGCCGTCGACGTCACGGCGGCACCGTTCTTCACCGGTTGGACAACACATGCGTCGCATCCTCTCTCTTCTGCCTTTTTTGTTGGGCATGGCCATCGCGCCCGCCTGCAGCTGTGACCCAGAACCCGGCCCCGACGGCGGCCCTGGCCCCGACGTCACCCCCGACGGCGGCCCCGGCCCCGTTGGCAACGGCCTCAACGTGACGTCGGCCGACGTGCGCTCGTGTCAGGTGCTGTTCACCACCAACGGTGCTGAGGTGCCAAAGGTCGAGTTCGCCGATGAGGTCACCGGCGAGTTCATTCCGAAGGCCCCGCGCTTTGCGCTCGCCTTTGCCGCCAAAGACGACGCCTCCCTCGTCGGCGTTGAGCTGGCGCGGTTTGTGTTCGAAGGCGACACCGTCGCCCCTTCGTTGACCGACGCGAAGTGCTTCGACGCGGCCGGTGCTGAAGTCGCCTCCGCCCTCCAACTCAGCAACTGACGCCAGTCGCTCGACTGTTCTGTGCCCAACTGCGTCGTCGACGACGGCGACGCTGCGAGACTGCCATGCAAGTTTCAACTGTTCGTTCTGCTTCTTTGTGGGTGGCGGCGCTGTGTGTGACGGCGACGACGCTGGCCCAGCCCGCCCTGGCGCAAACCGGTGTGTCCGACGACCGCGTTTCGCTCCCAGACGGCCCTGGTTCTCTCGACGGCATCGGCGACAACGCCAGTGTCGACGAGAACATGGGCTTGATGAACCACAGCATCAACTTTTCGGTGCCCGGCGGGTGGGAGGGCGTGACCCCCTCGCTGTCGCTCGGCTACTCCTCAGGTGGAGGGGCATCTGTGGCGGGCATCGGCTGGTCGATGTCGCTGCCCACCATCGAACGCATGACCGCCCGCGGCCTGCCTGAATACGACGACACCGACACCTTCGTCGCCAACGGCGGTGCAGAGCTGGTGAAGGTGGCAGGTGACGCCGCCACCGACGCACCATGGACATACCGCTCGCGCTTCGAAGGCGGATTCGTGCGCTACACTTGGCACGAGCGTGGCGCAGGCGACGAAGGCTATTGGACGGCCGAGTCGCCCGACGGCATCACCTCGTACTTCGGTGCCGACAGCAACGGCACCCCCGTCGAGACCGCCCGCCAACGTTCGGCCGATGGCGTGTTTCGCTACCTCCTCGTCGAGAGCCACGACCTCTTCGGCCACCGCGTCGAATACGACTACGCCTACCAAGGCGCCGTGCCCTTGGTGTCGACGGTGTCGTACGCCTTTCACAACGACGTGCCTGAAAACGTCGTCAGCTTCACCTACGAAGCCCGCGACGACCTCATCTCCGACGCCAAAGGCGGCTTCAACGAGCTGCTGGCGCATCGCCTGAGCGAAGTCCTCGTCGAGGTCGACGGCGCCCAACTGCGGCGCTACGCCATCTCCTACGAGTCGTACGCCACGGCCGGAGGCGTCAGCCGCATCTCCGAAGTGCGCCGCTACGGTGCCGACGACGGGCTGCACCCCGCACACCAACAGTTCACCTACTCGCAATCGTTGGGGGGTCTGTGTGACGATGAGACCTGCAAGCGGCCCTTCCTCGTCGACGTCGGCAACGTGGGCGTCGACTTGGCCGCCGGCCAAGCCACACTGATGGACATGAACGGCGACGCCCTCCCCGACTTCTTGGTGACGTCGGAGACAGAGGCACACAAGATCTACATCGCCAACTACCAAGAAGACGGCGCCCACGACTTTGAGGCGCCGCTGTCGAGTGCCCTCGGCAACGACACCACCGGGTTCCGCCTCGACTCGCCCTACACCCAGGTGCTCGACTACAACGGCGACGGCTTCACCGACATCGTCAACGCCCAGCTGGGCCAGGTGCTGGTCAACAAAGGCGGCGGCGACTGGGACGCCATCGAGGCCCTCACCGGCGACGCCACCGGCAACCTCCCCGATTTCGGCGACGACTTCGACCTCGACCAAGATGCCGACCTCGCCCACATTCGCTTTCTCGACTACGACCTCGACCGCAAGATCGACGTGGTGCGTTCTGAGTTGAGCTCGACGAGCATCTACAAAAACAACGGCGGCACCGGCTTCAGCATCGACGCCAACGTGCAAGCCATCGGCGCCGGCTTCTCCGACGAGAACCTCGAGTTCGCCGACATGAACGGCGACGGCCTGCTCGACCCCGTGATCTTGCGCGCCGGCGAGGTGTCGTACCGCTTGAACCTCGGCCGTGGCCAATGGTCGTCGTACGACGTCAACACCCCGTGGACGACCATCGTCAACGCCCCCGTCACCGCCGACGAACTCCCCTTTGCGAGCTTCGAAGACCTCAACGGCGACGGCCTCGACGACCTCGTTGTCGTCGTTGCAGACGAGATTCGTTACGCGCTCAACCGCAACGCCACCACCTTCTCTGAAATCGCCACCATCACCAACGTGGTGTCGTCAGCGACGGGCAATGAGGTGAGCATCCCCACCCGTGGCGAGAGCACTGTGCTCTTCGCCGACATGAACGCCAATGGCAGCAACGACGTGGTGTGGGTGACGACGTCGGGCGACGTGACGTACCTCGAACTCTTCCCGGTGCGGCCCAACCTGCTGGCGCGCGTCGAAAACGGCATGGGCCTCGTCGTCGAGGTCGACTACGCCTCGGCCATCGAACACCGCGCCCGTGACAACGGCGACGGTTGGGACGAGCCCACCCCGTTGCCCATGCTCGTCGTGGAGCAGATCGACTCTTACGTCGAGGGCGCCACCGTCGACGACAGCGTGCACAACGTGCGCAGCTACGCCTACCACGCCGCCTTCTACGACGGCGTCGAGAAGCAGTTCCGTGGGTTTGCCAAAGTCGATGCACTCCACGAGGGCAACGACACCCAAGAAGAGGTCACCATCACCACCCTCTTCGACGTCGGCGCTGGTGAAAACCGCGCCCACTTCGCAGGCTTGGTGCTCGAAAAGCACTTCATCGCCGACGGCGAACCCATGCAGCGCGTCGAGAACACCTACGTCGAGTGCGACGTCGGTGGCGTCGACAACACCGGTCTCGAACGCCCCGTGGTGTGGGCCTGCCTCGAGGCCGAACAGACGGTGAAACAAGAGAAACAAGCCGCATCCGAGTGGGCCACGCTGCGCACCGAGTACACCCACGACGGCTACGGCAACGTGGTGCGCGAAGCCGACCTCGGGGTGATCAACATCGGCGGAGGCGGTTGCCCTGCATGCACGGCCGCCGACGACGAGTTCGCCGGCCCTTGCGGCGCCATGTGCCTCGGCGACGAGCAATATGAAGAGACCGACTACGTGGCGCCTGCCAACGTCACCAACTGGCTGCTGGGCTTGGCCTACGAGACGCGGGTCTACGCCGAAGAAGGCGGCATGACGTCGAGAGAACGCATCTACTACGACGGCACCGCGTTCGAAGGGCTCGACCTCGGCAACGCCGAGCGTGGCCTCATCAGCCGCGACGAAACCCTGCTCAACGACGACGGCGACACCACCGCCGGCCGCTACAGCTACGACGCCCACGGCAACGTGTTGGTGCAGATTCACTCCAACCACGACCCCGGGCAAGACGGTGGGCGCTTTCGCTACACCTACGACGAGACCGGCAAAGACATCGTCCGCCAAGAACACTCCGTCGACAAAGACGGCACCGTGTTGTGGATGCGCCGCGACTTCACCTACGACGACCTGCACGGAAAGATGGCATCCGCCACCGACTGGCACACCGAAGCCAACCCCGAAGAGGGGTACCTCACGCGCTGGGTGTACGACGAACATGGCCGCCTCATCGCCACGGTGCTGCCCGGCGGCGACTCGCTGGCCAGCCCGACGGTGACCTACGAGTACCAACTCGGCTCGCCCGTCAACGCCATCGTCACCAAGCGCCGCAGCGAGGTGGGCGGCGAGCAAGACTACATCTCGGTCAAGTGCTACGACGGCAAAGGCCGCATGATGCAAGAGCGCTCCCGCGTCACCGACACCGAGTGGATCGTCAACGGCCTCAGCATCTACAACGACCAAGGCGCCGAAGTGCGGGCCTACGACCCCTTCATCGCCGACAGTGGAACGTGCTCGTGGGATGTCCCCGCCGACACCCCCTTCACCGAGCGCAAATACGACGGCCTGGCCCGTGAAATCGAAGTCACCATGCCCGACGCGGCCGAACGCGGCGGCACCCCGTCGACGACGCGCATGGCCTACCTGCCACTGGCCACGCTCACCTACGACGAGCGCGACACCGACTCCGACGAGCCTTCATTTGACTCGCCGACGACGGTGCACATCGACGGCCTCGGCCGCGCCACCTCGTCGGTGCGCATCGAAGCCGACGGCACCGAAAACCGTGTCGACTTCGGCTACGACGGCCTCGGCAATCTGGTGCGCATCGCTGACAACGTCGGCAACGTCCGTCGTCAGCGCTACGACCTCGGCGGTCGCGTCAAAGAGGTGAACGACCCCGACCGCGGCACCCTCACCATCGAGCACGACGCCGCCGGCAACCCCATCCGCGAAGCTTGGGCCAACGGCAATGTCATCGTTCGCGAATACGACCAACTCGGACGCAAGACGGCCGAGTACAAAGAGTCGGACGAGACGGGCACCCGCATCGAGTACTTCTACGACAGCCACCCCGACTGCCCGATGATGGCGTGTGAGAACACCACCTACCGCGTCGCCGGGCACACCTACCCGCTCGGCGAGCTTGGCGAGGGCGAAGAAGCGTTCTCGTACGACGAGCGCGGCCGTGGCAGCACCACCTTGCGTCGCATCAACGGCGCCACCTACTTGATGGGCGCGCAATACGACAACGTCGACCAGGTGGTGAAGGAGATCTACCCCGGCGACTTCGAAGTCGACTACACCTTCGACGACGCCACCCGCCTGACGGCCATCGCTGGCTTTGTGAGCGACATCGAATACGACGCCAAAGGCAGCGTGACGTCACAAACGCTGGGCAACGGCATCACCCGCACCAACAGCTACGACACCCGCAACTTCTTGACGCGGGCGCAGTCGGCCGCCGTTGACCTCACCTACACCTACGACCGCACGGGCAACATCCTCACCGTCGTCGACGGGGCAGGTGAGGGCGCGGTGTCGCAGTCGGCGTCGTTCACCTACGACGACCTCGGCCGTCTCGCCGAAGCCGTGCTGAAAGACGGCACCGACCTTGAAGAAACCGTGACCTACGGCTTCGACGCCACCGAACGTCTCGTCGAGCAAGTGTCGACCGAGGCCACCAGTCCGTTGAACTTGGGCGCGTTCACCTACGACGGCATGCATCCGCAAGCGCTGGCATCGGTGCAAGACAAAACCCTGGCGTACGACGCATCGGGCTTTGCCACCTCACGTGGCGACGACGTCTTCACCTACAACACGAATGGGCTCATCGACTCCATCACCCGCGGCGGCGAGCGTCTGGCGACCTTCGGCTACAACGGCACGGGCGTGCAGGTCATCCGTCGCGACGGCACCAGCTTGGTGCACATGCCCTTCAGCGGCGTCGAAGTGCGCGATGGCGTCGCCCGCTTGGTGATGACTGTGGGCGCCGAACGCATCGTCGAAAAAGAGTCCACGTCGACGGCCACCTTGCAGCTCATCGACACCGACGACGACGACGACATCGACGCGGCCGATGCCTACAACAGCCGCGACACCGAAGACGTGGGCACGTTGTTGCGTTCGGCGGCCCGCTCGATGTTGATGGACGAAGACGGCACCTTCACCACCTTCGTGCACACCAACCACCAAGGTTCGGTCATCGCCCGCTCAGACACCGACGGCAACATCGTCGAACGCATCGCCTACTCGCCCTACGGCACGGTGATGGGCTCCGACGTCAAACAAACCGAATACGCGTCGTACGCCACCAAAGACATCCACATGAGTGGCTACATCAACTTCGGGCAGCGGTTCTTGTCGCCTGAAGACGGCCGCTTCTTGAGTGCCGACCCCTTGCACAACGTGTTGGGCGAAGACTCGGCCGACGCCGCCTTTGACGTCGTCACCAGCTACGCCTACGCCCGCAACAACCCCATCAGCTTGATGGACATCGGCGGGCAGTCGGGCGACAGCAACGGCTGGCTGAAGGCGGCCAAGGTTCTGAAGTACACCGGCTTGGTGTTGGGCGTTGCCGCCACCGCAGCGACGTTGATTTCGGCGGGCGTGGCCATTTCGGCCGGCACCGCGGGCATCGCCAACATCGTCGGCGGCATCGCCGGGGCGGTGGTGTCGTTCGCGTCCGAGGTGCGCACCCAGGTGCACGCGGCGCGCGAGAAGAACGCCAGTGGCTTCAAAGGCATCATGAAGACCATCGGCTGGAAAGGCGTCGGCAAAATCGCGTTGGCGACGTTGTCGGGGGCTGGCTCTGGCTTCGCCACCTGTGGGGTCAGCGCCGCCGTCGGTGTGGCGACGGCAGGGCTCGACTACGCCGCCGACAACGACAAGATTTCGCAAGGCTGGGCCACCGGCGGCAAGATCGTCGCCGCCACCGCGGTCGCCATCACAGGCTTTGCCGGCGGGTTTGACGCGTTGGCCGACTCCATCGGATCGACCGCCGACGGCTTGGGGGCGACGTTGACGACGGGCTCCACCGCCAAGGCACTCGAGGCCGGCGACACTGCGTTGGGTCTGGTCATCGACGCCAACAACGAGCTCGTCGGGCACATGGAGTCGCACGGCAAGAAAAAGCTCATCAAGTCGAAGCAGAAGAAGACAAAGTTCCGTCGCCGCAAAGGCAAACGCAAACTGCTCAAGAAGAAGAAAACCAAGAAGAGCAAGAAGAAGCCGAAGGCCAAATCGAAGGCCAAAGCGGCAAAGTCGAAAAAGTCTGAATAACTGCAATGACGACGCAAGCGCGGATCCAGCGCTTGTTTGTCGCGTTGACGAAGAGACTCGGCTCCCTCGGGCCGGGTTTTTTCGTTGGCAGCGTCACGAATTGCGCTGCGTCATGGAGATGGTTGGGCCGTCCCCGCATGCTATGTCCTGCCTGCCCCCACGATGGAGTCGCCCATGAAACGCCCGCAGCCCATTGCGTTGCTGATGGCCGCCGCCTTGATGTCGCCTGCTTGCAGCTGTGACCCCACCCCCACCCCCGACGGTGGAACACCGACGGCCGAGCCCGATCCAGGCCCCGACGTGGGCCCCAGCGGAAACGGCCTGCAAGTGTCGAACGCCGACGTGCGCAGCTGCCAGGTGCTGTTCACCACCAACGGCGCCGAAGTGCCGAACGTGGAGTTTGCCGACGAGGTCACCGGCGAGTTCATCCCCAAGGCCCCCAGGTTTGCCCTTGCCTTTGCCGCCAAAGACGACGCCAGTCTCGTCGGTGTGGAGTTGGCACGGTTCGTCTTTGAAGGCGACACCGTTGCGCCGTCGTTGACGTCGGCCACCTGTTTTGACGCGTCGGGCGCTGAAGTGACAGGCGCCATCTCCCTCGTCGACTGACCCCTCTCGTCGTCGTCGTCGACGACGCCCAGCCATCTCCACGGAGAGGTGCCCATGCATCGCCATGTTGTTTCTTCTGCAATGTCTCTGCTGCTGCTGTCGACGACGTCGGCCGCGTTTGCGCAAACCGGCGTGAGCGATGACCGCGTGTCGTTGCCCGACGGCCCCGGCTCCCTCGACGGCATCGGCGACAACGCCTCCGTCGACGCCAACATGGGGCAGATGTCGACGAGCGTGAAAATTCGCGTGCCGGGCGGGTACGCCGGCGTCACCCCCGAACTCGCCCTGGCGTATTCGTCGGGCGGCGGCGGCGGCATGTTGGGCACCGGCTGGAGCATGTCGTTGCCCTTCATCGAACGCATGACGTCGAAAGGGCTGCCCGACTACGACGACGACGATCGCTTCGTCTTCGGCGGCAGCGAGCAGTTGGTGCGCATCGACGAGCAGAGCGACACCGATGTCGCCGTGTACCGCGCCCGATTTGAAGGCGCCTTCGTCCGCTACAAATGGCACGACCGCGGCAACGGCGACGAGGGCCACTGGACGGCCGAGAGCCCCGACGGCACGGTGACGACGTTCGGCGCCGACTTCGACGGCACACCCAATGAGAGCACGCGGGTGCGCTCCCCCGACGGCATCTTCAGGTACCTGGCGAAAGAAACGCAGGACGCCTGGGGCCACCGCATGACCTACAGCTACCAAACGCTGGGCGGCAAGCCGTACATCGAGACCATCGCCTACGTCATCGACGACGAGGGCACCGCGGGCCAACGCGTGGTGTTCACCTACGAAGAGCGCGACGACAAAATCTCCGACGCCCGCGGTGGGTTCAACGAGGTCACCGGCCACCGGCTCACCGACGTCGAAGTCTTCACGGGCAACACGCGCATTCGCCACTATGAGCTGACCTACGAGCCCTACGCCAACGCCGGCGGCGCCAGTCGTCTGTCGCGGGTGCGCACCTTCGGCGCGAACGGCAGCCTGTACCCCATCCAATACACCTTCACCTACAGCAAGAGCTTGGCCGGGGTGTGCGACGGCGTCGAGTGCGAAGCCCCCTTCGTCGTCGACGTGGGCAGCCTCGATGGCGTCAACCTGCAAGCGGGCAACGCCACCTTGGTCGACATGAACGGCGACGGACTCCCCGACTTCATCGAGACCCCCACCGACGGCAGCAACCACCAAATCTACATCAGCGAACTCGATGAAGACGGCACCCACAGCTTCTCGAACCCTCAGCCGTCGGCGTTGAACGACACCAGCTCCACCCAGCTCACCATCCCTGGCGTGCAGATGCTCGACCACGATGGCGACGGCTTCGCCGACCTCGTCAACGCCCTCACCGGGCAAATCTTTGTCAACGACGCCTCTGGCGACTGGGCCGGCACCATCAACGTCGGCGCCTCAGGCTCGCTGGCCGCGTCTGACTTTGACTTCGACGAAGACGCCGACGAACTGACGACCCTACGCTTCTTCGACTACAACTCCGACGGGATGATCGACATCTTGAAGGCCGCCGGCACCGGCACCGCCATCGTCGAGAACACCGGCGCCGGGTTCGCCAACGTGCCCACCGTCGAAGACATCGGCGCCACCTTCGTCGACAACAACCTCGAACTCGCCGACATGAACGGCGACGGCTTGCTCGACCCCACCATCATTGCCGCCGGCGAGGTGCGCTACCGCATCAACCTCGGCCACGGCAAATGGGCCGACTGGAAGACGGTGCCCGCCACGCAAATCACCGTCGACAACCTCGACTTCACCAGCCTCGAAGACCTCAACGGCGATGGCATCGACGACGTCGTCACCGTCATCGCCGACACCTTGACCTTCGCGTTGAACCGCAACGGCGACCACTTCGACACGGTGCAAACGTTGACGACGGTGGGCGGCAGCCCCATTCCCTACCGCGACGCCGACACCACGGTGTTGTTCGCCGACATGAACGCCAATGGCAGCAACGACGTGGTGTGGGTGACGTCGACGGGGGGCGTGCAATACCTCGAAATGTTCCCGGTGCGGCCGAACCTGCTGACGCGCTACGAAAACGGCATCGGCCTCGTCACCGAGGTCACCTACAAGAGCGCAGTGCAAGAGCGGGCGAAGAACCCACAGGGGTGGCCCGACCCCATTCCGACGCCCATGCTCGTCGTCAGCACCATCGACACCTATGCCGCGGCCGGTGACCCAGAGTTCGAGCTGCACGACCTGACGACGTATTCGTACGCGCGCGGCTTTTACGACGGTGTCGAAAAACAGTTTCGCGGCTTCGGTGACGTCGAGATCGCCAAAGAAGGCGACGACTTTCAAGAGGCATCCCGCGCGCACCAAAAATACCACTTGGGGCAGGGCGCCTTGCCCGAGCGCGCCGGGCAGCTGTTGGCCAAAGAAGTGTTCAACGAAGACGGCGACCCCCTCCTCGAGGTGCACTACGAGTACGAGGCCTGCGACATCGGCGGGCTCGACGAGACGATGACGTCGCCCCAACTGAAGTGGCAATGCCAAACCGCGACCGAGCAAGTGGAGCAAGAGGGCATGCCCGCCGAAGAGTGGGTGACGACGAGAATGGAGCGGTCGTACGATGGCTACGGCAACGTCATCGAAGAGCGCAACCTGGGCGTCATCTCCCGTGGGGGAGGCGGCTGCGGTGCATGCACCCACGACAGCTTTGGCGAGCCGTGCGGCGCCATGTGCACGGGTGACGAACGTTACGAAGAGACAATCTATGTCTCGCCTGAGTCGAACAACGACCTCTGGCAGCTCGACTTGGTGCAAGAAGAAGCACGAGGGGCTGAGCCCGACGGACGCCGCGCCATTCGCCGCTACTTTTACGATGGCGAAGCGTTTGAGGGGCTTCCTGCAGGGCAAGCCACCCATGGGTTCACCACGCGCCTCGAAGAGCTCGTCGACGACAACGGCACTTATGCACCCATCGAACGCAACCGCAGCGACGCACACGGCAACGTCGTGGAGTTCATCGGCGCCAACGGAGACGTGGCTTCGGGCAAACACCGCACCTTCACGTCGTTTTCTGACGACGGGCTCAACATCACCCACCAAGAAACCATGGTCACCGACGACGAGGGGGAGTACCGCCTGCAACGCGATCTCACCTACGACCCGCTGTTCGGCAAAATGGCCTCGGCCACCCGCTGGAGCGTGGTGGGTGGGCCCGCCGGACTGCTGCAACGTTGGGGCTACGACGAGCACGGCCGGCGCATTTGGTTGGCCTCAGGCGAAGACACCCCCGCCTCGCCCACCGAGGCCTACGCGTTCAACTTGGCCTACCCCGTCTCAAGTGTGACGACGTTGAAGCGCACCGAAGTGGGCGGCGCATTCGACATCGAAGAAGTCACCTGCATCGACGGCCGCGGCCGTGAAATTCAAACGCGCACCAAGGTCGCCGACGGCCGCTACTTCATCAGCGGCCTGTCGCTGCTGAACCACCGCGGCAAAACCGTGCGGCAATACGAGTCGTTCGAGGCGGACTCGGCGACGTGTTCGCGCGATGTCCCCGACGGTACGCGCTACACCGAGCACTTTTACGACGCCAAAGGCCGCGAGGTGCGCACCACGTACCCCGACGCCGACGAGCGCGGCGGCGTGGCCTCCGTGAAGCGCATCGAATACGGGCCGCTGTACGAACGCATCTTCAACGAAGACGACAACGACGAAGACGCGGTTGGCTACAACACCCCCAACCTTGTGGTGCGCGATGGCCTCGATCGCATGGTGCGCACCGAGCGCGTCGACGCTGTGGGCGCCGACCCCATTCGCTACCACGTCACCTACGATGACCTGCTCAACATCAAAGGCTTCATTGACCCCGAAGGCAACGAGAAGGTGCAGACCTACGACATGCGTGGCCGGGTCGTCGACATCGACGACCCCGACGCTGGCAACATCACGTTCGAGTACGACGCCATGGGCAACATCGTGCGTGAGACGAACGGCGCCGGCCGCGTGCTGCGCCGCACCTGGGACGAACAAGGCCGCATGGTGCGCGAGTGGGATGAAGACGACGAATCCAACACCACCCGCATGCAGTTTTACGACCGCCACCCCGACTGCCCAGCCTCCCTCTGCCAAAACCTCGGTGCCAACCTCGCTGGCACCCGGTTTGCGTCGCCCACCTACGGCACCGTCGACGAGCGGCTGAGCTACAACAACCACGCCGCCGTGGTGCGGGCCGAACGCATCATCAACGGGGCGTCGTTCGTCATCGAGAGCATCTACGACAACGCCGACCGCATGACGGGCGAACGCTTCCCTGGTGGGTTGAGCGTCGACTACACCCTCGACGACATGGGCCGCATCACCGCGATTCCTGGCGTCATCGACAACGTCACCTTCGAGCAGCGAGGCCAAGTGGCCACGATGACCATGGCCAACGGCCACGTCACGTCTTACGCCTACGACGCCCGCAACCAGATGACAGGCATGGAGGTCATCGACGGACGCGACGCGTCCATCTTGCACCACACCTACACCACCGACCGCACCGGCACGCTGTTGGGCATCGACGACCAAACGCCCGGCCTCGACGACAAACGCCGCAACCGCGTCTTCACCTACGACGCTCTGCACCAGATGACCGGCGTGGTCCTCGACGAGGGCACCGAGCACGAAGAAACGCTGACGCTCACCTACGACGGCATGGAGCGGCTCACCTCCAAGACGTCGACGCTGCAAGACTCGGCCGCGCACATCGGCGCCTACGCCTACGACGGCGCCGGCCCCAAAGCGGTGTCGCAGACGGGCGACATGGAGTGGACGTACGACGCTGGCGGCTTCGCCACCGGCCGTGGTGCGCAAGCGTTCAGCTGGTCGGCCTGGGGCGTCGTCGACGCCATCACCGACGAGCAGGGCACCACGCACTATGAGCGCAACGCCACCAACGACCGCTTTGCCCGCAGCAGCGACAGCAGCCGCAGCTTGTGGTTCAGCAAGCGCATGGTGGTGCACGACGGCATCGCGCGGCTGAGCGTCGGCGTCGACGACGACCCCGTGGCGTACATCGAGAGCGACGCCATGGCGACGTTGTTGCTCGACGACGTCGACGACGACGGCGCCATCACGTCACACGACGCTTTCGTCAACCGCGACGAAGACATCGCCCGCACCACGTTGCGGTCGGCGGCGCGGGCCATGCTGCTCGATGACGACGGCACCCTCACGCAGTTCGTGCACCAAGACGTGCAAGGCAGTTTGCTGGCTGTCGTCGACGCCAACGGCGAAGTCGCCGAGCGCTTCGACTACCACCCCTTTGGCGGCATCCGGCATTCGAGTGCCAAGCAGTCGGAGATGGCGCGGTTTGCAGGCATCGACTACGAACCCAACGGTCTCCTCGACTTCGGCAAGCGCTTTTACGCACCGAACGAGGGCCGCTTCCTGTCGGTCGACCCGGCGTTCTGGGTGCTCAACGGCGACGCCATGAACACCTTCGTGGCGGCCACCGCGTCGTACGCCTATGCCAGCAACAACCCTGGCACCCACGTCGACTTCGGCGGCACCATGGAGTGGACGAAGGGCAAGAAGATCGCCCTCGGCGTCGGCATCGGGGTCGCTGCCGTGGCGGCCGGGGCGGTGTTGGCACTGACGCCCGTCGGCCCAGCGTTGCTGGGCGCCGCCGTCGCCGTCGCCACCGCCGCCACCGTCGTCAACTTTGTCGGCGCAGCCATCGGCGGTGTCGTCGGCGCGGTGCATTCGGCGGTGACGCAATACCACCAGCTGAAGAACGACTACACCAAGAGCGGGCAGAAGATTCCGACGAAAGAGAAAGTGAAGGCGGCCGGCTGGGTGGCCTATGCCGCCGTCACCGGCGCCGTCAGCGGCTTTTTCTCTGGCGGCATTTCGGCCGGATTCCAAATCGCCGATGGCGGCGTCAAGGTGGCGGAGTCGAAGGGCAAAATCTCGCACAAGACGGCCAACCGGCTCATGGCGGGCATCGCCATCGGCCAAGCCGTCACCACCGTCGTCAACCCACTCGGCCTGGCCACGTCGTCGGCCGACGTGGGCACCAGGGCGCTGAGCGCAGCTGGGGGGCTCGCCATCACCGGCGCGTCGGAGGCCTTCTTCAATGGCGACCGCGCCCGGGTGAACAAGAAGTCACGGGCGAGGTTCTTCAAAAAGAAGCTTCTGAAGCTGAAGTCGAAGCTGAAGAAGGTCAAAGGCGTTCGCAACGTCTTCAAAGCGAAGAAGAAGAAAGACTGAGCGCATCCCAAAACCCCCAGGTGTCGACGAGCGACCCCCTGCCCACCGCACTTGGGCCTCAGCCTTGCTGAGATCTTGGGCGTTGCCGTCGGCACCTCTTCGGGAGGGGGAGAGAACCACGAAGTGATTCTCCCAAGGCCAAGCCGCGCTTGGCCCGCCCACGCCCCCTCCACCGAACGCCAAAAACCCGACGAGAGACGTCGAATTGCACAAACGGCAGGCCGAAAGGCCTGCTTTTTTTGCGTGGTCCAGCGCCGCTGCTTGAGGTCGACATGACAATGTTCCATCGTGGCGCCCCTGGGAGGGTTTATGCGCCAACGTCTGTTCACAATGCCGATGCTCTTCATGGCCATGGCGCTGTCGCCTGCCTGCAGTTGCGACCCCGACCCCACGCCCGACGGCGGCACGCCCACCGCCGAGCCCGACCCAGGCCCTGACGTCGGCCCCACCGGCAACGGACTGCAAGTGGCAAACGCCGACGTCCGCAGCTGCCAGGTGCTGTTCACCACCAACGGCGCCGAAGTGCCGAACGTCGAGTTTGCCGACGAGGTCACCGGCGAGTTCATCCCCAAAGCCCCCAGGTTTGCCCTCGCGTTCGCCGCGAAAGACGACGCCAGCCTCGTTGGCGTCGAGTTGGCGCGGTTCGTCTTCGTCGACGACACCGTGGCGCCGTCGTTGACGTCGGCCACCTGCTACGACGCATCCGGCGCAGAAGTCGCCGACGCCATCTCTCTCGTCGACTGACCCCACGTCGTCGTCGAACGCGTCGTTCTCAAACTCCAATTCTGAACTCTTGGAGGCGCTCATGCACCGCCGTCTTCTCTCGTCTTTGTTGCTGTCGTCGTCGATGGTCTTGTCAGCGTCGGCGTTGGCCCAAACAGGCGTCTCCGACGACCGCGTTTCGTTGCCCGACGGCCCTGGCTCTTTGGACGGCATCGGCGACAACGCTTCCGTCGACGCCAACATGGGGCAGATGTCGACGAGCGTGAAGATCCGCGTGCCCGGCGGGTTCGACGGCGTCACCCCTGAGTTGTCGTTGTCGTATTCCTCCGGCGGGGGCGGTGGCGTCCTCGGCACCGGCTGGACGATGGCGTTGCCCTTCATCGAACGCATGACGTCGAAAGGGCTGCCCGACTACGACGAAGACGACCGCTTCGTCTTCGGCGGCGGCGAACAGCTGGTGCGCGTCGATGCCCTCAGCGACGTCGACACCGCTGTGTACCGCGCCCGCTTCGAAGGCGGTTTTGTGCGCTACACCTGGCATGAGCGGGGCAATGGCGACGAGGGCTACTGGACGAGCGAGTCGCCCGACGGCGCAAAGACCACCTATGGCGCCGACTTCGACGGCACCGCCAACGAAGGGGCCCGGGTGCGCTCCCCCGACGGCATCTTCAGGTATCTGGCCACCGAGACCCAAGATGCATTCGGGCACCGCATGGTGTTCACCTACCAAAACTTGGGCGGCAAGGCCTACATCGACTCCATCGCCTACGTCATCGACGACGAGGGCACCGCGGGCCAACGCGTGGTGTTCACCTACGAAGAGCGCGACGACAAAATCTCCGACGCCCGTGGCGGATTCAACGAGGTCACCGGGCACCGCCTCACCGACATCAATGTCTACACCGGCAACCAGGTGGTGCGGCACTACGAGCTGACCTACGAGCCCTACGCCAACGCCGGCGGCGCGAGCCGTCTGTCGCGGGTGCGCACCTTCGGCGCGAACGGCAGCCTGTACCCCATCCAATACACCTTCACCTACAGCAAGAGCTTGGCCGGGGTGTGCGACGGCGTCGAGTGCGAAGCCCCCTTTGTCGTCGACGTGGGCAGCCTCGATGGCGTCAACCTGCAAGCGGGCAACGCCACCTTGGTCGACATGAACGGCGACGGACTGCCCGACTTCATCGAGACCCCCACCGACGGCAGCAACCACCAAATCTACATCAGCGAACTCGATGAAGACGGCACCCACAGCTTCTCGAACCCTCAGCCGTCGGCGTTGAACGACACCAGCTCCACCCAGCTCACCATCCCTGGCGTGCAGATGCTCGACCACGATGGCGACGGCTTCGCCGACCTCGTCAACGCCCTCACCGGGCAAATCTTTGTCAACGACGCCTCTGGCGACTGGGCCGGCACCATCAACGTCGGCGCCTCAGGCTCGCTGGCCGCGTCTGACTTTGACTTCGACGAAGACGCCGACGAACTGACGACCCTACGCTTCTTCGACTACAACTCCGACGGGATGATCGACATCTTGAAGGCCGCCGGCACCGGCACCGCCATCGTCGAGAACACCGGCGCCGGGTTCGCCAACGTGCCCACCGTCGAAGACATCGGCGCCACCTTCGTCGACAACAACCTCGAACTCGCCGACATGAACGGCGACGGCTTGCTCGACCCCACCATCATTGCCGCCGGCGAGGTGCGCTACCGCATCAACCTCGGCCACGGCAAATGGGCCGACTGGAAGACGGTGCCCGCCACGCAAATCACCGTCGACAACCTCGACTTCACCAGCCTCGAAGACCTCAACGGCGATGGCATCGACGACGTCGTCACCGTCATCGCCGACACCTTGACCTTCGCGTTGAACCGCAACGGCGACCACTTCGACACGGTGCAAACGTTGACGACGGTGGGCGGCAGCCCCATTCCCTACCGCGACGCCGACACCACGGTGTTGTTCGCCGACATGAACGCCAATGGCAGCAACGACGTGGTGTGGGTGACGTCGACGGGGGGCGTGCAATACCTCGAAATGTTCCCGGTGCGGCCGAACCTGCTGACGCGCTACGAAAACGGCATCGGCCTCGTCACCGAGGTCACCTACAAGAGCGCAGTGCAAGAGCGGGCGAAGAACCCACAGGGGTGGCCCGACCCCATTCCGACGCCCATGCTCGTCGTCAGCACCATCGACACCTATGCCGCTGCCGGTGACCCCAGCCTCGAGATTCACAACCTCACCGTCTATTCCTACGAGCAGGGGTTTTACGACGGAGTCGAAAAGCAGTTCCGTGGGTTTGGCCGCGTTCGCACGTCCCAAGAAGGAGATGAACACCAAGAAGCCGTCTCCAAAGTGCAGACGTTTCACCTCGGCCAAGGCGGCCTCCCCGAGCGCGCCGGCCAGCAGCTGACCGAGGTCACCTACAACGCCGACGATGCTCCCGTGCTGTCCATCACCAACACCTACGACGCCTGCGACGTGGGCGGGTTCGACGAAGAGAGCACGTCGCCTCCCGTGAGATGGCAGTGCCTCACCGCCATCGAGGAGGTCATCCAAGAGGGGCTGCCCCAAAGCGAGTGGGTCACCACCCTCGCCGAGAGTGCCTACGACGGCTACGGCAATGTCGTCGAGGAGCGAGAGCATGGCGTCACGCAGGTCGGTGGCCAAGGATGTGGGGCCTGCATCTCACCAGATGGCACCGGCGAGCCCTGTGGCCCCCAATGTCTGGGCGATGAGCGGTTCACAGACTCCACCTACATCTCGCCCGAAGACAACAGCGACATCTGGAACCTCAACCTCCTCGTCGAAGAATCCAAGTACGCGTCCCCCACCAGCCGCAGAAGCGGCACCCGCTATTTCTACGACGGCCAGCCCTTTGTTGGTCTGCCCGCGGGCCAGGCGACCCAGGGCTTTTTGTCGCGCGCCGAGCAAAAGGTCGACGACAACACCTGGGCACCCGTTGAGCGCGCGGCAAGCGATGCGCACGGAAACGTCATCGAGTTCATCGGCGCCAACGGCGACGTGGCCTCGGGTGGGCACCGCACCTTCACCACGTTCTCCGACGACGGACTCGACATCACCCACCAAGAGACCATGGTCTCCGATGCCGGGGGCGACTACCGTCTGCAGCGCGACCTGACGTACGAGCCGTTGTTCGGCAAGATGGCGTCGGCGACCAAGTGGTCTGTCGTCGGTGGCCCCACCGGCCTGCACATGTCGTGGACCTACGACGAGCACGGCCGCCGCATCACGGCCATCAAAGACGGCGACACCCCCGCCGCACCCACCGAGGCCTACGTCTACGACTTCGCTTCGCCGGTGTCGAAGGTGACGACCTTCAAGCGCTCGGCACATGGGGGCAGCTTCGACATCGAAGAGACCAGCTGCTTCGACGGTTTGGGCCGCGAGGTGCAGACCCGCACCCGCATCGCCGACGACCGCTATGTCGTCAGTGGTCTCAGCATCTTCAACCACCGTGGCGAGGTGGTGCGCGAATACAAGGCGTTTGAGTCTGACACGGGCGACTGCAGCCTCGACGTCCCGCCCGACACGCCGGTGACGACCTACCACTACGACGGGTTGGGCCGAAACATCCGCGTCGAGTTCCCCGACGCCGACGAACGCGACGGCACCGCCTCGGTGCGCCGCACGGTGTACGGGCCGTTGCGCGAATCCATCTTCAACGAAGACGACAACGATCCCGACGCCCCTGGGTTCAACACGCCCAGCCTCATCGTGCGCGACGGCCTCGATCGCATTGTGCGCACCGAGCGCAAAGAGACGCCCACGTCGACGCCCATCCGGTACCACGTCCGCTACGACGACCTCTTCAACCTCCGCGGCTTCATCGACCCCGAGGGCAACGAGAAGGTGCAGACCTACGACTTGCGCTCACGGCTGGTGCGCGTTGACGACCCCGACGCGGGCACCATTCGCCTCGAACTCGACAACATGGGCAACGTGGTGCGCGAAGAAAACGGCGCAGGCGACGTCATGCGGCGCGCCTACGACGAACAGGGCCGCATGGTGCGCGAATGGGACGACGCCGATGAGGCCGGCACCCTTCGAGAGTTCTTCTACGACCGCCACCCGACGTGCCCCGCGTCCATCTGCCAAAACCTCGGCGCCCTTCTCGCCGGGCAGCGATTCGCGGCAGGCGACCTCGGCACCGTCGAAGAGCAACTCACCTACGATGCCCACGGCAACATGGTGCGCACCGAGCGCATCATCGGCGGCCGCTCCTACGTGTTTGTCACCGAGTTCGACAACGCCGACCGGTTGGTGAAAGAGACCTTCCCCGGCGGCTTTGAGCTCGACTACACCCTTGACGCCATGGGCCGATTCACCTCGGTGGCGGGCTTTGTCGACGACGTGCAGCACGACGCCAACGGCATGGTGAAGTCCTTCGACCTCGCCAACGGACTGACCCAGAGCTACACCTTCAACGTCCGCGACCAAGTGTCTGGCATGCGCGTCGTCGACGCTGCCGACACCGCCGTCATCGACCACACCTACCACACCGACCGCGCGGGCAACCTGCGCGCCATCGACGACCACGTCGAGCTTCAGGGCGTTCCCAGCCGCACGGCCGCCTTTGACCTCGACGGCCTCAACCGTTTGGTGCGCACCGTCCTCGACGACGGCGGCGATTTCGACGAGACCATCACCACCTCCTACGATGCGCTCGACCGCATCACCGACAAGTCGTCGTCGAAGGCCACCAGTCCCGCGCACATCGGTGCCTACAGCTACGACGACGCCGGTCCCAAAGCCGTCACCACCGCTGGCGACATCGACTGGTCGTACAACGCTGGTGGCTTTGCCGTCGACAAGGGCGACTTGTCCATGGAGTGGAGCGCATCCGGCAAGATTCGACGCATCACCGACGACGCCGGCAACGAGTGGACGTACCACCAAAACGCCAACGACGAGCCCTTCTACCGCACCAGCAACCACGGCAGCGAAATCGCCTTCGGCCCTCGCTTCTTGGTGCGCGACGGCGTCGCCCGCATCACCGTCGGCATCGACGCCGACCCCGTCGCCTACGTCGAGACGAACCTGGGCACCGACTTTCTCACCGACGGCGACGACAGCGGCTCCATCAATGCGCACGACGCATTTTTGGCGCGCGACACCAACGAAGTCTCCACGCTGTTGCGCAACAGCGCGCGTGCCATGTTCCTCGGCGACGACGACACCGACACCCAGTTCTTGCTCCAAGACTTGCAGGGCAACACGCTCGCGGTCACCGACGACGACGGCGAAGTCGTCGAGCGGTTCGACTATTACGCGTTTGGCTCCACCCGCTACAGCTCGTCGGTGCAAACCGAGAACTTGCGGTTCGCCGGGGTCGAGCGCGAGCCTTGTGGCCTCTACAACTTCGGCAAGCGTCTGTACGCCCCCGAAGAAGGTCGATGGACGGCCGTTGACCCCGGTTTCGTCATGCTCGACGGCAAAGCGCTCGAGAGCTTCACGGCGGCAGTGTCGTCGTATGGTTATGCAGGCAACAACCCAGCCACGTTCGTCGACTTCGGCGGCACCATCGACTGGAAAAAGGTCGGCAAGGTCGCCCTGGGCGTCGTCGCTGTGGCCGGTGCGGTCACCGGGCTGGTCTTTGCCGCACCTGCCATCGCGGGGGCCGCCGCCACAGCTCTCGCGGCCGCCACCGTCGTCAACACCGTGGGCGCCATCGTCGGCGGCGTGACGTCGGCCGTGAGTTCGACGATCACGTCCTACACCAACCTCAAAGCCGACTACTCCTCGCAAGGCAAGTCGGTGCCCAAGAGCGCCATCGCCAAGGCCATTGGCAAGGGCATCCTCAATGCAGGCATCGGCACCGTGTCTGGCTTTTTCTCAGGCGGCGTGTCTGCCGGCTTCACGGTGGCGCAAACCGGCGTCAAGGTGGCGGAGTCGAAAGGCGTCATCACCACCAAGACCGCCAACATTCTCACCGCAGGGCTCACCGTCGGCTCTGCGCTGACCGGGGTCATCAATCCGCTGGGCTTGGCCACGTCCAGCGCCGACGCCGGGTCGCGCGCGGCGACGAGTTCGGCGATCTCCGGGGTGAAGGCCGGCGTCGAAGCCTACGGCAACTCCAAAAGATCCAAACGCAATCTCCGGTCTCGGGCCAAACGCAAATTCCGCCGCGCCCTGAAAAAGCTGAAGGCCAAGTTGAAGGCAAAGCCCAAGAAGGCCGTGGCCAAAGGCAAGTCCGACGGCGGCAAAAAAGGACAGTAGCCGCCGGCCGTCCTCGCCCTCGACGTCAGCCGACGTCGCTCTTGCCGCCACGCTTTTGCACCAGGTGCAAGTCGGTGATGCGCATGGCGTGTCCGAAGCTCTTGCACATGTCATAGATGGTGAGGGCGGCGACGTTGGCGCCCATCAGCGCCTCCATCTCCACGCCGGTTTTGCCGGTGAGGCCCACCGTGCAGGTGACGTCGACGCCATCGCCCTGGCGGTCGCATTGCACGTCGACCTTTTCGATGGCCAACGGATGGCACATGGGAATCAGCGTCGACGTCTGTTTCACCGCCATGATGCCCGCAATGGTCGCGGTCTGCAGCACCGGCCCCTTCTTGGTGTGCACCTCGCCGTCGTCGTCAAACAGCGCCTGCACGTCGTCGCCGAGCGAGATGTGGCATCGCGCGGTGGCCGTACGTTGGGTGATGCCTTTGTCAGACACGTCCACCATGCGCGGACGCCCCTCCTCGTCCAGGTGGGTCAAAGAAGGCGCGTTCGCGGGGGGCAAGGTCTCGTCGTCCACGGTCATGAAGCACACATAGCAAAGACAAAAGGGAGGGTGGGGCCTTGCTTGAACGCCTCTGGCGGCATAACCGGCGGCACTTGATTTCAACCTGGGGGCGATCCCCCCAATGGCACCGGTCCAGCTGACCTTTGTCCCACCGACTTTTGAGGACGACCATGCTCAACGAGCTGCGCAATCAGGCCAACAACCCCATCTTGCTTTTCTTGCTCGCCATCATCGGCGTGGTGTTTGTGTTCACCTTCGGCTCGTGGGGCGGCAGCGACGTGTCAGGCGCCATGCCCGTCGTCGCGAAGGTCAACGGCCACACCATCACCCGTCGTGATTTTGTGAACAGCTACGGCCGCGCCATTCGCGGCGTCGACGAGAAAAAGCGCGCCGGCGTCGCCGACAAAGTGCTCGACCAGCTCATCGACCGCGAGCTCATGGCCCAAGAAGCCCTGCGCCGTGGCTTGGTCGCCACCGACGAAGAGCTCGCCACCGCCATCAAAGACACCGTCTTCGGCGACGAGCCCTACGACAAGGCCGAGTACCACCGCCTGCTGCGCGAACGCTACGGCCAAAACTCGCCCGCCCACTTCGAAGAAGAGATGCGCCGCGACCTCAACGTGCAAAAGCTCCAGCAGGTCATCATCGACGCGCAGAAGGTGTCGCCCGCCGAGCTCGAGGAGACCTTTCGCGAGCAAAACGACAAGGTCGACCTGCACATCGTGAAGATCGACCCCATGTACTACAAAAAGAAGCTCTCTGACCCCACCGACGAAGAGCTGAAGACCTGGGCCGACAAAAACGAAGACAAGCTCAAGGCCGACTACGACAAGCGCATCACCAAATACCGCACTCCCAAGAAGGTCAAAGCGCGTCACATCCTCATCAAGGTGGCCGAAGACGCCGCCAAAGCCGACGTCGACGCGGCCCAAGCCAAAATCGACGCCGCCAAAAAGCGCGTCGACGGCGGTGAAGACTTCGCCACGGTGGCCAAAGAAGTCTCCGAAGAGCCCGGCGCCAAAGCCTCGGGCGGCGACCTCGGCTTCTTCGGCCCCGGCGCCATGGTCAAGCCGTTCGAAAAGGCTGCCTACGCTCTTGAAAAAGACCAAATCTCCGACGTGGTGCGCACCAAGTTCGGCTTCCACGTCATCAAGGTCGAAGACATCCAAGACGAGAAGCTCAAAGAGTTCGACACGGTGAAGATGAACATCGCCCGCACCCTTTTCAAAGAAGACAAGGCGATGGAGCAGGCCCAAGCCCTCGCACAAAATGCCCTCGACCAACTCAAAGCCGGCAAAGAGCCCAAGGCCCTGGAGCTTCCCGACTTCCGCACCGGCGAAGAAGTGCTCACCGACGAAAAGCCCGACCCCTACGCCCCTCGTCTCGACGCCACCGGCCCCTTCGCCCGCGGCGGACAGTTCGGCCTCGGCGGCTACGTGCCGCGCGTCGGCATCGCCCAAGACGTCATGGACGCCGCCTTCGGCCTCACCACCGAAAAGCCTCTCCCCGAGAAGGCCTTCGAAGTCGCCGGCCGCCTCTACGTGTTGAAGCTGAAAGAGCGCACCCAACCCGACATGGCCAAGTTCGAAGAACAAAAGGCCGACCTCGAGAAGAACCTGCTCAACCGCCGCACCTACCAAGCCGTCGAGCAGTTCATCAAGGAACTGCGCACCGGCGCCGAAATCTGGAAAGACCCAGAGACCCTCGGCCAAGCCTCCTGACGTCGTCGAACGTCGCACAAAACGCCGTCCCCTCGTTGAGGTGGACGGCGTTTTTTCATGCTTGCCGACTGCCCATCCCGCCCACAAAAAAGCCCCCACATCGGTGGGGGCATTCACGCCGGCCGCAGACGGCCTACCAGAGGTTGTGCGTGTTGTGCGTGTTGTAGGTCTGGTAGTCGCTGTAGCTCGGCTCGGGCCTGTAGGGCTCGGGCTGCACCGTCTGGGGCTGGACGGTGGGGTCGGGCGTGTAGGGCTGGTTGGCCTGGGGCCCGTGCAGCGACCCGTTGGCGATTTGGTACTGCAGGTCGTCGCGCACAGCGTCGTGGGTGGGGCCCACCTGGCCGGAGGCTTGGTTGCGGTCGTACAGGCGCGCTTCGCGGTCGCGGCTGTAGTGGTCTTGGGTGTGCAGGTTGAGGTGCGAACCCACCAGGGCCGCGGTTTCTTGCGCGCGGTCGGTGAGCAGGTTGCGCGCTTGGTCCATGGTGATTTCGCCGTTGTTGAACCGTTCCAAGACGCTCATGGGGGCCTCCTGCCACGCCGGCCACGGGACATCCGCAGACCTGCTTCTTCTATGTATCGTACAGCATTGCCTTTTGATGCGCTGGATCCCGGCCTACTTGGTGCGCAACGGCCCTATCCATCGAAAAGAAAAAGCAAAACGCCCGCATCGCGGGCGTCGGAATTCGACACATCACCGAGGCATCAGCCTTCGTCGGTGGTGTCGATGGGGTCGGGGGTGTCGACTTCGGTGCGCTCTTGCACGACGAAGGTGAGGGCACCTTCGACGTCGTTGGCGTCGTCGATGATGCGCACCTCGAGCTCGCCTTGCTGCACCAGGTGGTAGCTGAGGCGGTCGGTGTCGGTGCCGACGGCGTGTTCGTCCATGTCGGAGATGGCCAGGCTCTCGACGAGGGCGCCGTCGGGGGCGTCAATGCGGTAGCTGAAATCGCCGAGCAACCGGCTGCCCACGGCGTCGAGGGGGATGGGGATGAACACCACCTGGGCGCCCTCTTCAGCCATCACCGTGGTTTGGGTGATGGGTGCAAACTCCGTCGACCCGGGCTGGCGGATGTGGGCGACGATGTCGAGGGCGGCGGGACGCTCAAACGACAAGGTGATGCGGTCTTCGAGTTCGTCGTCGACGAAGGTGTCGATGGTGTAGCTGCCGGGGCGGTTGGCTTGAATGGTGAAGTCGAGTTGCCCGCCCACGTCGCCGTTGAGCACCACGGCGCCTTCGTCGTCGGTGACGCGGTGGGTGATGATGGCTTCGCCGTCGATGTCACCGTCGACGACCTCTTGCACATCGACGTGAATGGGGTGGCCGGTGATGAGGCGAATGTCGACGAGGTCTTGGTCGACGAAGTAGTCGGTGTCGACTTGGTATTCGAGGCGTCCGCGTTCGCCAGTCGACGATGTGGTGTCGCCGTAGCTGGCGCAGGCGCCGGCAAAGAGAGCGCCCACGGCGGTGAGCAAGAGGGCAGAGCGTTGGGCAGCATGAGAGAGAGGCAAGTTCATGGGGGTCTCCTGTGATGAGATGACCGCCATCTATTCAAGCGTTGGGCCAGAATGTGAACGCCGTTGATTCTTGTTGCAAAGCAGGTGGTTGGATGTGGTTCGCTGTCAGGAGGCAACCGCGGATGTGACACTGCGCATGACATGGGTGTCAACGAGGCTGACGGGGATGTCATCGTGTCGGCAGCGTGACCGCGAAGTTGGCTGCCAGAGTGACGTCTGGAAACAAATGGGTCGAATGATTGATTTTATTGGGTGAGTGCAAGAAGTGCCGAACAAAGGTTCGTTCAGCGGTTTTTGAACGTGTGGGGTCGAGAGTGGTCCCGCTGGGGATACGTGCAAAAAGCGCCGAACAAAGGTTCGTTCGGCGGTGTCTGCTGCATCCGTATTCAGGCACAAAAAATGCCGAACGAATCCTCGTTCGGCAGTTTTCGGATGCAGGTGGGCGTCCCTCAGAGGTGCCCAGCGTTGAAGCTGGCGCCACTGGGCAGATGCTCCACCTCGTCGGCGCCATCGGCAAATGTGACCTCGCCGTCTTCGGCGATGTACGCCACCACCACCGTGATGTTGTCGTCGCCCCCGCGGCTGTTGGCGAGGTCGATGAGAATCTCAGGCACACGGTGCAAGAAGTTCTCGTTCATGATGTCGTTGATTTCGGGGTCGGTGACCAAGCCGGTGAGGCCATCGGAGCAAATCAAGAAGGCGTCGTTCGCCTTGGTCTCGACGGCGACGATGTCGACCTCCACGTCGGCTTCGAAGCCCACCGAGCGGGTGATGATGTTCTTGAAGCGGCTCTGACGGGCTTGGGCTTCGGTGATGAGGCCGGCTTTGAGCTGCTCGTTGACCAGGGAGTGGTCGTCGCTGAGCTGCAGGATGACGCCGTCGCGCATGAGGTAGCAGCGGGAGTCGCCCACGTGGGCCACGAAGCCGTGGTTGTGGTGAAATCCGATGCAGGTGGTGGTGGTGCCCATGTTGGCGAGGTCGGGGACCTCTTGGCCTTTTTGGTAGACGGCTTTGCATGCCGCGCGGACGGCGTCGCTCATGAGCTTGGCAACGGGGCTGCGCTCGATGGGGCCGTCGTGCTTGGTGGCGGGGTCGACCAGCTCTTTTTGCTCGCGCACGTGTTTGTCGACGGTGCGCACCGAGATGCCTGAGGCCATTTCACCGCCGGCGTGACCGCCCATGCCGTCGGCAACGATGAAGAGGTTGAGGTCGGGTGAGAGCAGGTAGCTGTCTTCGTTGTGGTCCCGCTTCATGCCCACGTCAGAGCATCCCCAGGAGTAGACCTTCAGCGCCATGGAGCGCTCCTTTCTTGCGTCGCAAACGCCTGAGGTTCGCGACATCGCCGGACGGCAAAGCTACCAAGGACGTGCCCTTGCAGGCGAATTCTCCAGCTTCGGCGGCGATCGATTGTGGCGTTGTCGCACACAACGCAGTCCCGGTCTACCGCGCATCCGTCGTCAGGTGGATGTGCGTCGCCGGGGAGGTCCCCATTGACGACGGCGGCTGCAGAGGCGACGGCGACGGCACCTCCACGGCCGGGCGGGGAGGTGTGTGAGGTGCGCCATGCCGAAAGCGAAATCATCAGCTGCAGCGTCAACCGCGACGGATGCTCTGCCGACCCCGTCGTCGAGAGTGACGGCTGCAGAGTGGGGCCGACGTCTGCTGTCGTTCGTGCTGGAGGCGCATCCCTTCGTCGTCGACGTCGTCGAGGAGGCCTACAAAAAGGCGGCGCCGAAGCGCAGCAGCAAGGCGCTGGAGCCCGTGCAGCTGCGTGCCATCGGCGACAAAGTCGGCAAACAGCTGCAGAAGCTGAAGGCGCCCAAGGCCAAAGGGCTGACCCCGTCGCCGACGACGCCCGCGCAACAACGCTGGGGGCAAGCGCAACAGCAACTCGTCGACGATGTCGAGGGGTTCTTTCAGCGCGCCGCCATCGCCGCCTCCATCACCGACGAAGAGCGCAAATGGATCGCCCAGGGGTTGCTGCTGACCCGCGCCACCGACAACCGCATGAAGCAGATGTTTCTGTCGAGCGAACTCACCTATGGCGGCCGCGGCTTTCAGGGCAAGGGGTTCCGCTCGCTCGGCCAAGAGGCCGTCTACGCCGGCGCCTTGCGCCTGATGCGTGGACCCGAGTTCGCTTCTGACGACGACGGATGGCGCGGTGACGTGGTCGCCCCCCTCATCCGCGACCTCGGCATGGCCCTCGCGTTCACCGACGATCCCAAGCTGTGTTTGAACGCCCAAGCCGGCAAACAAGGCGACCCCCTCGACGGCAAAGACCTCCACCTCGGCGACCTCAGCCGGGGCGTGTTGCCTGCAGCCGCGCCGTTGACCATCGCCACCTGCACCGTCACCGGGTTCGGCCTGTCGATGGCGATGGACCACGACGACGACGTCAGCCGTGTGGCCTTCAGCTTCATCGGAGAGGGCGGCAGCTCCCTCGGTGAGTGGCACGAGTCCATCAACATGGCGGCCGCTCGCAAATGGCCCGTCGTGTATTGCGTGCAGAACAACCAGACCGCGTTGTCGACGCCAGTGTCGCAACAGAGTGCCATTCGCACCTTCGCCGACAAAGCCGTCGGCTATGGCATGCCCGCCGTCACCGTCGACGGCACCGACCCCGAGAGCATTGCCGCCGCCTTCACCTGGGCCGCCGACCGCGCGCGCGCCGGGCTTGGCCCCGCCCTCATCGAGCTCGTCGCCATGCGCATGTGTGGACACGCCCACCACGACGACATGATGTATCTCGGCGGCGAACCCAAGACGTCCATGCGCATCGACCGCGACCCTCCTGAGCGCGGCTACGTCAACGCCGAGAAATACGCGTTCTGGGCCCACAAAGACCCCATTGCCTGCTACCGCCAGCGTCTCCTCGACGACGGCGTGGCCACCGCCGACGAATTCGACGGGTGGGAACAGCAAGCGCAGAAGCGTTGTGACGACGCCATGAACGACATCATCGCCGCCGACTGGCCCCAGGGCGAGAATGCCGGCCGCGGCGTGGTCGCCGGTGACGACGTGGTGCGCCACGACCTCAGCCCTGTGCCGGCGTTGTCGTCGACAGCCGGCGTGCGCGAGCTGGAGGTCACGCCGGCGTTTGACCGCAAAGGCAACACCTACCTCGACGCCGTCGGGCGTGGCCTGCGTGAAATCCTCGACGACGACACCAACGCGTTCATCATCGGCGAAGACGTCGGGGCGCCGTATGGCAACGCCTTCTTGCTCACCAAAGAAGCCTGCGATGCACACCCCGACCGCGTGATGAACGCGCCCATCGCCGAAGGCGGCATCATCGGCGCTTGCGTCGGTGCCGCCCTCGACGGGCGCCGCCCGCTGGGCGAGATGCAGTTCAACGACTTTGTCGCCTCGGGTTTCAATGAACTCGTCAACAACGCGGCCAAGATGCGCTACCGCACCGGCCACGGCGTGCCCATGGTGTTGCGCATGCCGTGGGGTGGATTGCGACGAGCAGGGCCGTATCACTCGCAAGACACGTCCCCCTGGTTTCGCCGGTCGTTCGGCTTGCACATCGTGGCGCCGTCGACGCCGTCAGACGCGCGCGCCTTGCTGCACACCGCCCACCAAGCCGACGACCCCGTCTTGTTCTTCGAGCACATCGGGCTGTACCGCGAGCCAAGCATCAAACAAGTGCTCGACGACGACGTGCCTGCCATCCCCCTCGGCAAAGCCGCCTTTCGCAAGTTGGGCGACGACCTGACGTTGATTTCGTACGGCGCCTTTGTGCACCGCGTTCTCGACGTCGCCGCCAAGTTGGAGGCCGAAGGTGTCTCCTGCGACGTCATCGATTTGCGCTCGCTGTCGCCCATCGACTTTGCCGCCATTGAGGCCAGCGTCAAACACACCGGCAAGGTCCTGCTCGTCGGTGAAGACAGCAAAACCGGCTCGGTGTTGGAGTCGGTCGGCGCTCGCATCGCAGAGAGCCTGTTTGAACACCTCGACGGTCCCGTCCGCGTGCTCGGCTCCCTCGACACGCCGGTGCCGTATTCGCCGTCGCTCGAAGACACCTTCCTGCTCGACGTCGGGCAGATCACCGACGCCGCCCGCGCTCTGCTCAACTGGTGAGTCATGCTGTCGCTCGACGTCATCCAACAGTCGGCCAAAGAGCGCGTGTCGCCATTGCGCGGGTTGCGCGACGCCGGTGACGACGTGCTCCTCGTCAATGAGGTCTTCACCTCCCTGCAGGGAGAAGGCACACGCACCGGCCGGTTGTGCGTCTTTGTGCGGCTGACGACGTGCCACCTGCGCTGCAAGTACTGCGACACCGAGCACGCCTTCTTCGACGGGAGCGAGCGCACCATCGCCGACGTCGTCGACGAAGTGGCGCAGCAGAACGTCCCCTTCGTGTTGCTCACCGGTGGCGAGCCACTCTTGCAGCCGGCCGCGATCCCGCTGCTGCAAAAGCTCGTCGACGACGGGTTCGAGGTCGCCCTTGAAACGTCAGGTGCCGTGAGCACCGAACACGTTCCTCCTGAAGTCAGCGTCATTCTCGACGTGAAAACGCCCGACAGCGGCGAACACCACCGCATGGTGTGGAGCAACCTCGGCCGACTTCGTCCGCACGACGAGGTCAAGTTCGTGTTGTGCTCCGAAGACGACTACGTCTTTGCCAAAGACCTCATCGCCAAAGAACGGCTGCACCACACATGCCCCGTGCTGTTCTCCCCCGAGACGACGTCATTGTCGCCGACGACGTTGGCCGACTGGATGGTGCGCGACCGCCTCCCGGTGCGGTTTCAGTTTCAACTGCACCGCATGCTGTGGGGCGACGTCACCGGCGTGTAGCAGCTCTCCATCCGGCAAGCAGGGCATTGCAAAGCAGCCAGAACGGTGCCAACCGCGTGGCCTACTGACGCTCGGCAGCGCCGAGCCTTGCCCTGGATGATCCATGCGTACCGCTCTTCGCTCCCTTTCGGTCGCAGCTGCCCTCGGCGCTGCTCTCGTCGTCACCGCCTGCGCCCCTCGTCATGAGGTCGAAGTTCGCTGGACCCTCGACGGCGTCACCCCCAACGCCGACCTGTGCGCGGCCGCCGGCACCGACATCGAAATCCAGGTGCTCAACTACGACACCGAAGACGCCGAGCCCAACATCGAGACCTCGCAAGCGGCCTGCGTCGACGCCAGCGCCATCGTCAACGCCGGCAACAACGCCCGCGTCGTGGTGCGCTTGCTCAACGGCGGCACCGAAACGGGCATCAGCCCCGCCACCGCCGCGCCGACGGCCAACGCAGACGGCACCATCCCCGTGCTCAACACCGACGTGAACGTGCACACCGGCACCCTCACCGCCAACCTGCTCGTCGGCAACAGCAGCTGCGGCGACGCGGGGGCCAGCACCTTCACCGTGACCCTGCGCCAAAGCTCCGTCGGCCTCGACACCACCATCGTCGACCAAGACGTCGAAGTCAGCTGCACCGATGGCAACGCTGCCTACACCACCACCGTCGGCACCGGCCGCCGCTACTTCATCTACGCCGAGACCACCATCTCGGGCACCACCTACCGCACCGACGCCAACGGCGGCGTGGGCGTGGCCGTGAACACCGACCTCGCCAACACCGTCGTCGACGTCTCGCTCATCGACGAGACCCGTCCTCCCGAGCCCAACGATGCCGGCCCCGACGATCTCATCGACGTGCCCACCCCCAACACCGACGGTGGCACCCCAGCAGACGCCGGCACCGAGACCGACGCTGGCACCGCCACCGACGCTGGAACTGAGGCCGATGCTGGCACCGCCACCGACGCTGGCACCGAGACCGACGCTGGCACCGAGACCGACGCAGGCACCGCCACCGACGCTGGCACGGAGTCCGACGCGGGCACCGATGCTGGCACCGCGACCGACGCAGGCACCGATGCTGGCACCGCGACCGACGCAGGCACCGACGGCGGCAGCTGACGTCCCTTCGCTCTCGACGACAAAGGCTGGCCTGTGCCAGCCTTTTCGTTTTCAGCCTTCGTTCGTTTCACCCCTCCATCGACGAGGACCTCATGACGTTGTTGAAGATTGCCCAGCTGGGCCACCCCATCCTGCGCCAGCCTGCCCGCGCACTCACTGCCGACGAACTGGCGTCCGAGACGTGGCAGACGTTCATCGACGACCTCATCGCCACCATGCGCGACGCCAATGGCGCCGGGCTTGCTGCGCCCCAGGTCTACACGCCCGTGCAGATTTGCGCGCTTGAAGTGAAGGCCAACAATCCGCGCTACCCCTACAAGCCGCAAATCCCCCTCACCGTCGTCGTGAACCCGACCATCACCTTCCTCACAGACGAGCGGTTTTTGAACTACGAGGGATGCCTGTCGGTGCCCGACTTGCGCGGCGAAGTGCCTCGCTGCCCGCACATTCGGGTGCAGTACACCGACCGCGACGGCAACGCCGTCGACCTCGAGGCCAAAGGCATCACAGCGGGCACCTGGCAGCACGAGATCGACCATCTGCACGGCAAGGTCTTTGTCGACCGCGTCGAAGACCCGTCGACGTTCTCCACGTGGAAAAACTTCGACGCCCACCACAAAGACGCCTTCGTCGAACGCGCCATGGGCGTCGTCGACAAGTGGGGCCAGTAGCTGGCGACGTCGTCACCGCGTCCAGTTGCCAATGTCGTCCTCGGTCCAGGGCTTGCCATCTGGGCCCGCGCTGACGACGTCGAAGCTGTCGACGTTGACCACGCCAGGCATGCGGTAAACGTACGCTTTGCCCCAAGGGTCCCTCGGCAGCCGGTCCATCACCGGAGTCCCTTGAGGAGGGTTGACCAGGGCGTCCAACCCCTGCACCGACGTCGGATACCGGCCATTCTTGAGCTTGTATTGCTCGACGGACTTGCCAATGGTCTTCGTCTGGGTGCGAGCGATGTTCGTCGAGGAGCTGTCGTCGAGATGCCACGCCAGGTGGTGAAAGAGGGCAGGCGTTGCCAAGGTCGCCACCGCCATCCACACGATGACGACGGCTTTCAGCGCACCCCACATCCAAGCCTCAGGCCCTCGTGTCGTCGTCATCTGCGGGCCCAGTTGCCAATGTCGTCGACGGTGTTGAACACCGCATCTGGCCCAGCGCTGACGACGTCGAAGCTGTCGACGTTGACCACGCCAGGAATGCGCATCACATAGGGATGCCCCCAAGGGTCCATCGGGAGGTCGTCGACCAACGGCTCCCCCGACGGAGGCGCCAGCAACACCGCCAACCCCTCCTCCGCCGTCGGGAAGCGTCCGTCCTGCAGTCGAAAGTGGACGACGTTCTTGCCCAGCTCCATCGCCTGGTTTCGCGATGTGCTCGACCGTGATCCCGGGCAGCTCCACCAGAAACTGGACTGGGCCACGCCGACCCACAGCACCGCCGCCAGGCCGATGCAACCTGCGAACAACAGCGTCGCCGAGGGCGAGGGCATGGCCACCCGCAGCGTTGACGTCGTCATGGAGCGTCACCGTCGCCTTTCCAGTTTCCGACGTCGTCATCGGTGTCGAACACGCCGTCGGGGCCGGCGCTGTAGATGTCGACGGCAAATCGGTTGTGTACGCCTGGAACGCGATACGCGTAGGCCTTGCCCCACGGGTCGCGCGGCAGATGCTCGACGAGGGGGGCGCCGTGGTCTTCGTTCTGCAGCGCCGCCAATCCCTCTGCCATCGTCGGGAACCGCCCGCGCTGCAGCCGATAGGCCGCCACCGACTTGGCGAGTTCTTTGGCTTGGATGCGCGCGTTGTCGATCTGACCCTGCGTGGCGGCATTCACCATCGACGTCGACACCACCGCCGTCACCAGGCCGATGAGGGTGATGACCACCATGATTTCAAGCAGGGAGAAGCCCCTGGGGCCCCTCGGTCGACGCGGTCGTTCGTTGTTGTGCATGTGCACCTCCAACCCCCAAACGTCAGAGAGACACGTGCTTCATCCGGTCGACGACGTCGCCACGTCGTTTTGCCAGCATGGCAAGACGTCGGCGTCGCTTTGTCAGTTCGCCAGCACACACACTCGGGTGCTGTCAGTTCGGCAAGTTCAGTAGGCCATGGATCCGCCGCCTTGTTCGACGACGACCTCTTGGAGCGGCGCCACGGGCAATCCGGCCAAAGGCACCGCGGGAGCGGCCACCGATGACGCACACGTCATGCAGCAGGCCTCGATGAGAATCTGCACGAAGACGTCGGTGAGCGCGTAGCACAGCTCCTGCACACAGGCGCTGCCGACGTCTGAGATGCACGACGCACATGCCTCCGATTGCGCATGTGCGGCGGGAGCGGCCACCGGCGCCGCACACAGCAGCAGGGTCAGCAACACGGGGGCAGTGCGGGACGAAGGCAGACGTCGCATGGAGCTCATGCCCACAGCATACCCCGCCCGCGGCGGGTGCCAGCTGGACAGCAGGCGATCCACAACCGGCCATGTGACTTGACACACAGCGTTATACAGCAGTCGATAGTGGGGAAGCGCAAGTAAAACGGTGCCTTACGGGTGTGTGTGCTCAGGCGCACGCCCCCGACACCTTCCCCCAGTGCCCCACATGCCCTCCTTGTTCGTCCAGAAAGCAGCGACCCCGCGTTGCACCCACGACATTCCACCCACCGCACGGGAGCCAACATGACCCACCTCAAAAACAACCTCGCCATCCTCAAAGCCCGCCTGCAAAAGCGCCCCTACACCACGGTGCGCATGGCCACCTTCAGCCACGGCCCCACCCAGGCGGTGAAGAAGTGAATCCGCGCCCCCCTTTGGCGTCGGCCGACGCCTACGACTAAGCCCGCTCCGAAGAGCGGGCTTTTTTCATGTCGACGTCGGCACCGGCCTATTTCCCGGCGGCGGCCTTTGGGGCCGGTTTGCCGTCGGCAGCGGGGGCGGCCTCTGGCTTCGCGTCGTCGGCCGGCTTGGCTTGTTCAGGGTTGGCTTCGGCGCCGTCGGCTTTTTTGGCCTCTGGCTTTGCGTCGTCTTTGGCGTCGTCGGCCTTGGCGTCGTCGGCCTTGGCGTCGTCGGCCTTGGCGTCGTCGGCCTTGGCGTCTTCAGGTTGGGCGTCGTCAGGCTTGGCCTCGGCTTTGGAAGCCGCCTGCGGCTTGTACAGCGGCGCCCCAAAATGTGTGGCGTATTCGCCGAGGGCCACCACGTCCGACAACGCGGCGGTCTCTTCGACCATCTTTTTGTCGTCGAATCCTTCGCCCTTGGCGCTCACCAGATGGGCCAATGCTTTGTCGCGATCGCCCGCCCCGGCCGCCACCAACGCCAAATCAAAATACGACAGCGCCTTTACCCGACGTTCACTCTCGACGTCGCTCTCGGTGATGGCCTTTTGCAGCATCGGCTCGGCCAACTCCGGACGCTCCGTCTGAATGTACACCCACCCCAACCGCACATACGCCTTGGCGAGGCCAGGGTGCTTTTCGAGCGCTGCCTGCAACGTCTTTTCGGCGTCGTCCCAACGCTTGCCATCAATTTCACGGCTGGCTTTTTCGAGCATGAACACCCGGTCGTCGTCGACGGCCTCCACCGCCGTCGTCGTCAACGCCACAGCGTCGTCAATCTTGCCTTCTTTGGCCAACGCCCGCGCTTGCAGCACCTTCGCCCACGGCAGGTTGGGGCTGACTTTCAAAATGCCCTTCAGCGTCTTCTGCGCCGCCTTCAAATCGCCACGCACCATCTGGCTTTCGGCCAGCAAAAACCGCGCGCGCAAAAAGCCCGGCGCCTTCTTCACCGCTTTGCTCAGCACCTTCTCGCCCTTCTTGGCTTTGCCCGAGAGCACCTCTGCATAAAACGCCGCCAGCTGGTGCAGGCCGGGGTTTTTTGCTTTCAAACCGGCCTTCAGCAGCTTCTTCGCCCTTTTCAAGTGCTTCTTCGCTGCGGCTTCGGCCGTCTTGCGGTCGGCGTCGTTCTCCGCTTCGGCGACGACCCGGCTGGCCAACAACACATGCGCGAATCCCTGCAGCCCCTTCACCTCTTTGCGCTTCTTGTCGAGCTTGCCCGCCTTTTCACAGTGGGCCAGCGTCTGCTGCAAAAACGCCACCGGCAGCCACGGACGCGAGTACGGCCCCACCCCCTGCAGCGTCAGGCCCTGTTTGCACAACGCCAAGGCCTGCCAGGCGACGACCTTCTTCGGCGGCGCGCCCTTTTTCAGAGCCTTCTTCAAGTCTTTGCCGAACAGCGCCTTGGCCAGCTTCTTTTCGAGGGCGGGCAGCTTTGCCAGCTGTCCGCTGACCTCTTTTTGCGCGATCACGTCGCCGCTTTCGACGTCGATGCGTCGTCCGACGAGGGTCACGTCGGGCCACTTGGCTTTCACCCCGCCGACGATGACTTGGCTGGCGCCCACCTGACGCGCGAAATGCCTGGCGTCGTCGTCAGAGCGCACCTTGTCAAAGGCCACGTCGCGCTCCAGCAGGGTGCGACGCCATTGGGTTTCGCTCATGGCTTCGGCGACCTTGGTGGTCATCAGCCGCTCGGTGAGGGCGTCGGCGATGGCTTCGCCGATCCATTGGTACTCCTCGCCGACCTCGCCCGTGAACGTGGCCACCGCCAACGTCGGCTTTGCTTTCTTTTTGCGTTTGGCTTGCGCAGCCGGCGCAAACGACAGACACACCGCCACGGCGCAGGCCGCAGCCACCGCCCATTTTTGTGTCGAGCACAAGACGTTCATGGAGCACTCCAGTCGCGATCGCCTCCCATCCAGCGGACGATCCAAGATGCGGCCGAAACGCTACCTGATGTCTGGCGGTGCTGTCGCCGTTGCCTCCAATGCGCGACACCTTGGCGCAGCACGGGCGCAAGGTGTTCCGCACAGGACGCCACCTACAAGTTCTTGTCGGCAATCAACTGCCGCACGCCCTCGACGCTGCGGTTGCGCAGTTGCCAGCCACCGACGTACAGCGACGGCGTGCCCCGCACCTTGGCCACCGACGCGCCCAGCTTCTGATCCTGTTGGATGCGTCGCTCATATGCCGCATCGTTCTGCTTGAGGTCGCGCTTGAACTTCTCGACGTCGAGCCCCAGCTGCTTCGCCCACTTGATGAAGTTCTCGGGCTTCAGCTGTCGCTGGTTGTCGTAGGCGAGGGCGACGAACTCGAAGAACTTGCCCTGCTCCCCGGCGGCCAACGCCGCCTTCGACGCGGGCTTGGCGTCTTTGTGAAAGCCCAGCGGGAAGTGCTTGAACACCACCTTCACCTTCTTCTTGAGCTCGTCGTCTTTGAGCAGCTCGTAGAGCATGGGGTCGACCTTGGAGCAGTACGGACACTGCAGGTCGGTGAAAATCACCACCGACACCGGCGCCCTGGGGTTGCCCATCACCGGCGAGCCCGCCACCGGAATGTCGTAGGCCTTCTCTTGCTGCGGCGGCGGGTTGCGCTGCTTGGGCTTGCGGTTCACCCGGCTTTTCAACCGTTTTGCTTCTTTGGTCACCGCCGCAAGCCGCACCGTCAGCTCCTTGAGCCGTTGCGACGTCGAGTGCGCCTTCTCTTTGCCCCGCAACAAGCCGCGGGCGTCGATGAAGGCGGCGATGTTGTCGGCGTCGCGGGCGCCGCGCAGCATGTGGCCGCCGACGAAGATGGTGGGGGTGCCTCTGACCTTCATGGTCTTCTGGCCAAAGCGCATGTCGTTGTCGATGACGTCGTCAAAGCCTGCCTTTTTGCGCACCAAGTCGCGCTCAAAGCGCTTGACGTCGAGGCCGATTTGTTTGGCCCACGTCGAGAAGTTCTCCGACGTCAGGTTGCGCGGGTCTTGGTAGAGCTTTTCAGCCATCTCCCAAAACTTGCCCTGCTCTTGCGCCGCCAACGCCGCATGGGCGGCCGCCCGCGCCTGCTTGTGAAAGCTCAGCGGGAAATGCTTGAACACCAGTTTGATTTTGCCCTTGAGGCTGGGGTGGTGCACGGCGTCGACGAGCTTGGGGTGGGCCCGTGCGCAAAACGGACATTGAAAATCGCCGTACACCACCACGGCCACCGGCGCCGACTGCGGGCCCAACACCGGGGAGCCCGCCGTCGGAATGTCGATGCCCTCGCCCTGCGCTCCGTCGAGCAACACCTCTTCGAGGGCGGCCACTTCGGCGGTGAGCTTGTCGAGTTCGGGGTCGTCGCGCGACGACGCCCACGTCGACGTCGACGCCAACACACCGCAAACCAAAGCCAGAGACCACAAACGATTGGACATGAATCCTCCTCAGTGGTGCGGTTCTAACGCGTTTGCCGCCTGGGCGGTTTGTGCCGACCTGCAAAACCACAAAAGAAAAGGCACCTCCGAGGAGGTGCCGTCTTCATCGGTGCCGAGCGGCCTCACTTGGTGCCAGCGCCGTCTTGTTTGGCGTGGCCTTTTTTCGCCGCTTCCATTGCTTTGCGCTTCAGCGCTTGCACGTCGATTTGCGGGCGTTTGGCGCCGGGCTTCATGCCGGCCATGGGTTTGGGGGCCTTGCGACGCTCGAGGTCGACGCCGGGCTCCAGCACTTCGACTTTGCCTTCGGCGCGCAGCTTGGTCATCACTTCGCGGTGGGCTTGGCTGCGGCGACGGGCTTTGAGGCTGGCCAAGATGGAGTCTTTGACCTCGTCAAACGGACGCTGGCGCTCTTCGGTGAGTTCGTTGATCTTGATGACGTGGTAGCCAAACTTGGTCTTCACGGGGCCCACCACGTCGCCAGCTTTGGCGTTGAACACGGCGTCTTCGAAGGGCTTGACCATGCGACCGGGGGTGAACTTGCCGAGGGAGCCGCCTTTTTTCGCGGTGGGGCCTTCGGAGAATTCGCGGGCCAGAGCGGCGAAGTCGGCGCCCTTTTTCTTGGCTTTCTTCAAGACGTCTTTGGCCTTCTTCATGGCGGCAGCGTCGGCTTCTGTGGGCGCGTTGGCTTTCACCTTGAAGAGGATGTGCGCCGCGTCGGCCTTCTTGCGCTCTTTGTACTTGGCTTGGTTTTGCTCGTAGTACGTCTTGGCGTCGGCTTCGGTGGGGGCTTGGCCGCCGAGCATCTTTTCGAAGAGGGCGTCGCGCAGCAGCTGCTTGTTGAGGTCGCGCTTGATGTCTTCTTCGGTTTGGTTGGTGCGCTTCAAGAAGTTGGCGAAGGCCTTTTCGTTGCCGAAGCGAGCGCGGTGCTCTGAGAACTTCTTGTCGAGGGCGGCCTGGTCGACGGCGACGCCTTCTTTTTTCGCCGCTTGGGCGATGAGGGCCTCGTCGACGTATTTGCGCACGAGGTTGTCGCGCAGGCGTTGCACCAGCTCGGGCGAGACTTTGCGGCCGGCGCGCTTGAAGCGGGCGCGGGTTTTGTCGACTTGGGCGTCGAACTCGGCGCGGGGCACGTCTTCGCCGTTGACCTTGGCGATGGGGCCGGTGCCTTTGGGGATGACGATGTCGTCAGCCGCTTCTTTTTTGCTGTCGGCCTTTTTGCCGTCGGCGGGCTTGGCCTCGGTTTTGGCGGCTTTGTCGCCTTGGCCCGTGGCTTTGGGCGGAGGGGTGCAGCCCACAGCGAGGGCGGCGAGAAGAAGAAGGGCGAAACCAGAGCGCAAGGTCGTCATGCAGAAGCTCCATGGGCGCGGCAGAAAAGGCCGTCAGACGGAGGGACAAGAGCAGAAGTTCTGCCTCGGTGCAAGGGCACCTGTGCGGTGACCTGTCGGTGAAAGAGGCAGAGGCGGGTCGGGGTCAAAAGGGGGGCCTGCGAGAGGCAAAAAGGGGCCCTCGTGAGGAGGGCCCCCGACATGAATCACATCATGTTCTTTTGCTTGATGAGGGCTTTGATGCCGTCCACCGAGCGTTGCTTGAGCTGCCAGCCGTTGACGTACAGCGAGGGGGTGCCGCGCACTTTGGCAGCGGTTTGGCCCATCTTTTGGTCGGCTTTGATTTGCGCTTCGTACTTCTTGTCGTTTTCTTTGAGGTCTTTTTCGAAGCGAGCGACGTCGAGGCCGATTTCTTTGGCCCACTTGGAGAAGTTCTCAGGCTTCAGAGCACGTTGGTTGGCGTAGAGCTTCTCGGAGTATTCCCAGAACTTGCCTTGCTCGTGGGCGGCCAAAGAGGCTTTCGAAGCGGGCATGGCGTCTTTGTGGAAGCCGAGGGGGAAGTGCTTGAACACCACGTTGACTTTGTCTTTCAGCTCGGGGTCTTTGACCACGTCGTGCAACATGGGGTCGACTTTCGAGCAGTAGGGGCATTGGAAGTCAGAGAAGATGGTGACGGTGACTTTGGCGCTCTTGTTGCCGAGGAGCGGGCTCTCGCCGTTGGGGATCTTGTACGCAGCGGTTTGCGGCTTGGGCGGCTCACGCTTGGGACGGGCACGTCCACCGGCGCCGTTTTTCTTGATGGCGGCGACGTCCTTTTTGATTTGCTCGATGTCTTTGGCCATCTTTTCGATGGTCTCGGAGTTGCCTGCAGCCGGAGGAGGCTGGCAAGCGCCGAGGGCGAGAAGGAGGCCGGAGGCGACGGGGAGGATCATCTTGTTCATGGAGGGTCTCCAAGTGCCCCACACAGATGTGGGGACGTGACGAACACGCAGGCGCGTGTTCAAAAATCTGCAAACACCGAGGCGTTTGCTGGGCAGCCTGCCGACACACACGTCGACAAAAGCCCAAGTTTGGCGAAGTGGCACCCAGACACCATTGCCTGCGTTTGCACTTCAAAGTTGTGAGGGAAGGGCGGCCGTGCCCAAGGCATGGCCTTGTGCGAGCTGTCAGACGACAGCGCACCGCTAGGCGGGGGGCACCGGCGGCTTGCCCAGGGGGCGGGAGGCGAAGACAGCCACGGCGGGCCATGACGTCAACCGGCGGACATCCACGATGACGCCGTCGAGTGCGTTGCGGGCGTTGTGGTCGTCATCGCCCGCAGCATTGCTGCCATCGAAGTTGGACTGCGAGGGCAGATGGGAGTCGTGTCGAGAGACTTTTTCTGGGCTGTGGTCGGCGACCGCGAGCGAGCGGGGCACCTGACACAGCACCACGCCGCTGTCGACGACCATGACCACCCCAGCGTCGGGGCAGATGGCGCCGAAGCGTCCGCTCTCGGCGAAGGCACAGGGCACGATGGCCACGTCTTCGTCGACAATGACGCTGCCGAGCACGTCGCGCAGGGCGCTGTCGTCGGCCCGCAGCGCGTGATCGTCGTCGAGGTCGACGTTGAGGCTGATGCCTTGATCGCCCCCGACCGCGCTCATGCCGTCTTCGGCGCAGGCCTTCTTGCTGTCTTTGACGTCGACGGGGGCCGCCTCTGCAAACGCCGCAGACGAAACGGCGAGCCCCAAGCTGCACAACAGCAAACACCACATGCGCAGCCCACGCCGCCTGAAAAGGCGGGCTCGGCTGTTCGCAGGAGGTGCAGAATGCAACTTCAAAACAGACTCAATGGCTGCGGTATAGCAGCCAGGTCAGGTGGGTGCGAGGGCGATCCGGGCACTTCTTTGGTCTATCTCTTCGCCTTGCCGACGTGGATGGCGCCAAATGGCGCAGCCACCTGCGTCAGCGGGCATCTGCGCCTCAAGTTTGGGCGGAAGCACCCGCTGTAAGAAGCGCCCATCCGCATCGCCCAGGATGCAAGTGCGCACGCACGGGGGACATTCCCAGGAGCCTTTCATGGCCGCGAATTCAGACGTCATCCACGACACCCTCTCCACCCAACTCGGACGCTATTTCGACGAGTACGGCTGGCAGTTCGAAAAGAACAACGACACCCTCTTTCGCACCGGGTTCGTCGGCGACACCGGGCAATACGACATCTGGATTCGCACCACGGAGCATTGGATCTACTTCATGATCCACCCCTTCATCGACCCCGTCACCCACCCCGCCGCCCGCGTCGAGGTCGCTCGCACCCTTTTGCACGCGAACTTCACCATCAACATGGCCAAGTTCGCCATGGACGAAGCCGGCGAAGTCTCCCTCAGCGTGGAGCTGCCCATCGATGGCTTTTCGTACAGCCACTTCGCCGACGCCCTCACCGCGATCTCCCACTACGCCGACGACCACAAACAAGCCTTCGAAGACGCCGCCGCGATCTTCGACCTCAACCGCGAGGTGGCCTGATGTGGAGCCCCGACCAAGAGGTCACCCCCACCGTCGACATTCCGCTGTTCTTTGAGCGCTACGGCTGGAAGTTCGAGACCGTTGGACCCCACACCTACCGCACTGGTTTTCGCGGCAACCACGACGCCTTTCCGGTGCTGGTGCGCGTCACGCAGCACTGGGTGGTGTTCACCATCAACCCGCTGTTGCGCGGCGACAACGGCATGGGGGCGACGACGTTGTTGACGTTGGCGCAGTCGAACCATGTCTCGAACTTCGTGAAGTTTGGCCTCGACCCAGAGGGGGATGTGTTTCTCACCGTCGAGCTCCCCGTCGACGGTTTCACCTATGTGCAGTTCTCAGACGCCCTCCGCGCCATCAGCCACACCGCCGACCAGTTCTCGGTGTCGCTGCTGCAAGCGCAGGCCATCGACCGCGCCCAATCCAACTGAGCGTCGTGAGCCGCATTGAAAAACCCCCGCGATGCGGGGGTTTTGTCGTCGGGGACAGATGCCCTCAGACGCCTTCTGCCAAGTCGCGGGTGTTGCCGTAGACCACGAACACCCACGCGTTGACGAAGGGCAAAAACGCCATCTGCACCACCATCTGCACCAGGCTGCCGATGATGGGGATGAGCATGGCGAAGATGAAGGCAGGCACCATGACGAACATGGACACGCCGCCCACCACCAGACCCATCACGAAGGAGCCACCGAGGATGCGGGGCAGGATGGGGCGCGTGCGCGCAGCAGCCAGGCGAAGTGCTTCCCACGCGCCGGTCTCTTCGACGACGAGGGTGGTGAAGGCGATGGAAAACACGTTCCAGCCGACCCAGTAGGCGATGCAAACGATGAGCAGCAGCGGAACCTGCACCAGCACCGACGCCTCCCCCATGATGAAGCCAACGCCAGCGGAGAACAGCATCACAACGGTGACGGCCGCCAGGCTCAGCACAAACACCAGGCCGCTCATGCGCACCAAGCGGGGGGCGATGGCGATGGTGGTGCGAAACAGCTCTGACACGGTGACGCCGTCGTCACGCGCTGCATTCTCAAGCGCCAAAAACGAGCCTGCCCAAGCCAGCAGGTAGCCGACGAGGACGATGACATAGAAGGCGGTGGCCCCCACGCCGATGGCGACCATGCCCGGGAGTTCTTCAAAGCCGAGGGCAAAGCCCACACCCCCGAAACCTGCGAACACCGTGGCGCCCGTGACGGTGGCGGCGAGACCCAACGACATCATCAAGATGAACTGAGCGACGAACGATTTGCGGCCGAGTTCCCAAGCGTCCTGCAACCATCCGATGACGTCGGTGCTGAAGGCGTAGGGTTGGTGCTCGAGGGTGGCCGACATGGCCGGGTTCTTCGGTTGGTTGAACGGGCTGGCCGAGGCACTGACGTGCTCGTTGCCGTGCATGGATTCGTGCATGTGAACTCCTGGCGAAACGCCGGTGGATCGCGCGTGGAACAAAGGCAGACGGGGCAGCATGCCACGCCGGTGGGAGAAAGAAGAGTGTCGGGAGACAAGGCCGCAGGTTGGCGGAGTTAGTCCGCAGAGCAGTCAGGCGGCTCAGTTGCGACAACCCAAGCATGCTCAGCTCCCGAAGCAAGGGCAGTGCTCATCGCCGAGCCAACGGAGCATGGCAGATTTGGGTTTTCGTACATCACCCCGACCCCGGAGATGCTGTTGAGATTGTCCCACGAAAGAAGGGACAGGGCCTGGTTGCCTGAAATCTCAAGCCAGAAAAGCTCGGTTTGAGAAAGGGCAATTCCTGGGACGTTGGTGTTCACGAAAGAAATCTTCCGAGCCGACTGGCCTTCAAAAACAGCACCGAAGATGAACCCACCAGAGTCTTCAACGATAACATCGGTGTTTGAGTTTGTAGTGATGTTGAGGTCGACCATGAACTCAATGTTCGAAAACCGATATACCGCTTCATCGAAAGTTCGTTCGTATACGACAGGACCAGACGAGCCAAATCCAATGCCTTGGTTTACGTAGAGTCGGCTGACGGACTGAGGTAGGAGCGCAGGGTCGAAGTTGGTTTCACCATAGAGGTTCATCGATAGTTTCGAGAGTTGTTGTCCAGATAGCGTGAATCCTGGGACGCCGCCGAAGCTCCCCACATGAACTTGGACTTCGACCGCCACCGGCAACGAGAGATGAGATTCAACTGTTTCCGAAGGGGAGAGGTATACCCTCCCGATTTCAAGATGCGAAAGCTCATATTCGGTTGCTCCGTCTGGCAGGTTGACCGCAGAAGCAAGCCGCAGTTGTCCGCTGCCAGATGCCTCCGTCAAGTTGACGGTCCCACAAACCGACCGCACCGAGTTCGGGAGTTGGTTGTTTTCAGGTGATACATTACCGACCACGATGCTCGGCTGGAACGACGCGAAATCCGACCAGTTCGTGGCATCAACGTCGCCGTGCCAGACCTTGAGTCTTTCTTCGTCGGAGTCGCCGGCTGGACCAGTACAGGTGAGTACGAGCTCGTTGGCCCCATCGTCTAGCCTGGATGCGCTGTCACTGCCGGACACAAAGAGAGAGCCCCCAATGCCTCCGATGAGGCACGCTTCTGCGCCGCTTGAAGCCCAGGCAATCATTGGCTCATCGCATGGCTCGGAAACGCCGTCGTCAGACGGGAATCCAGAACTCTCACCGAATCCATCGAATACTAGGTCGAAGCTGGTTATGGCGACGGCGCGGACGACGTCGACCGTGGCCAGCGGCGTGGCGACGTCGGTGAAATCTGTGTCGTTGTCGCAGAGCAGCTCGTAGGTGCCGGGCTCGGTGACGTTGGTGACCGGCGTGGGGTTGCGGAGGTTGCCGGCGAGGAGGGTGATGGTGCCGTCGGGTCGGCGGACGCCGCAGGCGATGTCGTCGGGGAGGGGGCCGACGGTGTACAGCTGTGCGGCGAGGGTGATGCTTCCGTCGTGGGGGATGGGGCCGGGGGCGTTGAGTTCGGCGGCCGACAGCACGGCGACGTCGGTCTCGGCGGTGAACGTGGCGTCGCCGAGGGTGCAGGTGAGGACGGCGGTTTCGTTGGTGCTGTAGGGAAGGTCGCGGGTGTTGAAGCCGAGGTCGAGGTTGTTGCCGTCGATGTTGCAGGCATCGGCGTCGACGTCGAAGGTGAAGTCGAAGACGGGCTCGTCGCCGATGAGGACGGCGGGGTTGACGTCGAAGGCGGCGATGCCTCCCGCACGGAGCTCAATGGATTGGGAGTCGCTTCCTCGTGCCCCCGAACAGTTGAGTTGCACCGTGATGTCATCGTCCACGACGACGTCGTGAGCGACCTCGATGGTGCCGTACAACGCCTGGTCTGTGTCGCGGACAATGCCGGTCGAGGGCGTCAGCGTCTCGTCGAGGTCGGGTCCGGTGAGTCGGCAGGTGCTGGCGTTTTCGAAGGTTGCCGTCAACGTCACGGTGTCGCCGGTGGCGACGTTCTCGGCGTTGGCGGCGAACGTGCCAGTGACAAAGTCGGCGATGAACTCGAAGGTGTCTTCGGCGGTGGTGCTTCCGGCGCCGTTGTCGCAGGTGACAGAGCCGACGATGGGGCCCGTCACCAGCGCGTCGAGCACAGCGACGTCGAGGTTGTACAGGGCGATGCCATTGGAGTCGGCGTTGACGAGTGCGGTGTGAAAGTCGGCACCGTTTTGCCCAAACGCCGCGGAGCACGACTCCGCATTTTCGATGGAGAACGCGAATTCGATGCCGTCGGCGTGGGTGGCGCCGTCGGCGTTCCAGGCGACGACGACGACGGGGCGTTCTGTGGCCTGCCCGCCATCGTCGCTGCTGCCTCCGTCTTCGGGCACTGGCGTCGACGGCTGCGGGGTGTCGGGGTCGACACCCTCGTTGGGAACACAAACGCCGTCTTCACAGATGTCGGCGAGGTCGCACTCGCCGCTGGACTCGCATTCGACGTCGTCGGTGGGACACGCCGCCAGCAATGCCGCAGCAGCAAGAGAAGAGAACAACAATGAAAAACGCATGAGGACCTCGTCGTCGAGGAGAAGAGACTATTCGAGCAGCGGCAAAGCCACCATCACGGCGCCAGCGCCACCGGCGAGGACACCGACAGACGCCAACGCTGCGGTTGCTGCCCAAGCTGTATTCACATTCTGTGCCCGTTGCAGACGTTGGGCGACCGAGTCGCCTTCGGCCGGTCCGCCCAACAACGCTGCAAACGCGCCGGAGCCGACGGCCGCCATCAAGCACACCCCGCCCACAGCGAGAACGCCACTGCCACCGATCAACAGCGGCGACACACCGGTGTTCGACACCGTTGAAGGCTGTGAGGCATCGACGTCGTCGACGAGCGGAGCGGTGCCTTCGCCTTTGTCGAGGTGCACGTTGAGCGCCACGTCTTTGCCGTGGTCGACCTGCACAAAGCCCTGGCGTTCTCGGTGGCCGTCTTTGCGCAGCTTCACCAGGTGGCGGCCGTCGGACAGCTGATGGATGGGCCCCGCCAACGGCGTCTTGCCGTGAAACACGCCGTCGATGAACACCTCGACGCCAGGTTGAGCGGTGTGCACCGTCAAAGAGCCCACCGCGGCGCCAGGGTCGAGAAGCTGCACCAACAGCTTGCGGGCGTCTTCTTTGGCGTCGAGGACATTGGGCGACACGTCGCCGGACACCCGGCCTTCAACGACGCGCGCCGGGATGTCGTAGGACACCAGCGACAGGTGCGTCCCGTCGAGGTGGGCGTGGACCAACTGCTGCACGCCCAGGCGTTCACCGATGTCGACAAAACACCCGGTGTCGTCGAGGGCACAATCCGCTGCCGCACGTGCGGTTCGCGTCTTGGCCTGCAATTGGGCGTGCTCCACGTTGGCGATTTCAGCGCGCAAGGCGTCGTCCACCGACGTCGTCAGGGAGACGTTGGGGCCCGGCGTGAGAGGGAGAAGGGCAACGCTGCGTCCGGCGTGGACGTCGTGCGCCAGGAGCAAGAGCACGACAAACGTCGACACCGACAAGGTGGGCACAGAGTGGAATGAGCGCATGGGTGGCATCCAGAAGCGAGTGGTCTCAGGTGGGCCAGTCGCCGGAGTCTTTGGGACCTTCAGGGCAAGATCAAGACCAAGTTGCGCTCCCCCCTGCGCCAGGGGAGGACTGCGCGGGTTTTGCGCTGCGTGGGTTCGCTGGCGTTCCACTGGCGGAACGACGGCGTTCCACTTGGAACGCGGCCTTCGGGTTCGTCGCCTGCGACGGCTTCAGATGTCGCTCTGTGTTTCGGCACGACTTCTGCTATCTGAATGTGGGCCCCAAATGGGGTCAGCCCCACGGCACTGAGGATCGCCATGACCATCCCACGTTCCCTCCTTCTGCCTCGATCGCCGCTCGGCTTCACGCCGACGGCGACGGTGGTGTTGGGAGCCCTGTGTGCGGTGCTTCTGGGAGCGAGCGCATCGTCGGCGAAACCGCTCGCTGTGTTGGCCGTCGACGCTGGCGACGCAGGTGGCGACGCCAACAAAGAGCACCTGTTGCAAGTGGCCGACGTCATGCGTGCCCACATGCAACGTCAAGGCGGTGAGGTTCTCGACGCGAAGGTCACCCGAGAGCGTTTGCTGACGTTGGGCGTGGGCAAGGGCTTCGACCTCGACGCGCTGAAGCAACGGGTGCAGGCTGCCGAAGACGCCTATCGAGCGTTGGATTTCGAGCGGTCCATCGACATCCTCGAAGGTGTGGTGCGCGACCTCTCCACCGATGCGGCGTACACCCTCGACAAACAAGAACTGCTGGAAACGGCGCGCCTGAGTTTGGTGAAGCGTCTGGTGGGCCTCGCTGGCAACCACGAAACCGGTCGAGCCGAAACCGATTTCGGCAAGCGCGCCAAAGGACACCTCGTCAACGCGTTGCGGGCGAATCCGACGTTGGCGTTGGATCCATCACGGTACGACCCCAAGATGCGGCGCTTGTTGGAGGGGGCTCGGTTTCAGCTGCAAGAGAAGGGAAGCGGGAGCCTGACGGTGCAGTCGCGTCCGCAAGGGGCGACGGTGTACCTCGAGGGCCGCCCCATCGGCGTGACGCCGCTGCGGTTGCCAGATGGCATCGCCTATGGCCGCTACCGTTTTTGGGCGAGCTTGGGCGAATCGCGGTCGGTGACGAGGTGGATCGACATCTCCGCCACCGAGGCCCAAGTCGAACTCGACCTCGCATTCGAGGGCGCGTTGTGGCCACAAGGGCCAGGCCTCAAGCCCGTCAAAGGCCGTGTCATCAACGAGGCCGTGGCCGCGAAAGTGGGCGCCCTCCTCGACGTCAAAGAGCTGATTCTGGTGGGCACCGCGTCGTACGACGAAGCGAGATGGTTGTATGGCGCCGTGTACCGCGCGGGCGACGGCGAGACCTCCCGTCGTGGAGCGGTGCGCATCGGCAGCGATGGGGATGTGCCCACGGCCAAGGAGGTGGCGCAGTTGGCGCGGTTTCTCATGCAAGGCGACGGCCGCAGCGTGAACGCCGACGCAGTCCCGTCGTCGGTGTTGCCCGGCGCCAAAGAGCCCGGCAAGTGGATGGTGGTGCAAGACATGCGACCCAAACCAACGCCGACGACGTCCAAGGCGTCGAGTGACACCGTCGACGAAGCCGAAGCGGGCGCGAGCGGGACAACCTTCATCATTGCTGGCGTCGCCGTCGGCACCGGGGTCGGCCTGGTCGTGGCCGCCGGCATCGGCACCGCCGTGGCCATCGCCTATGGCATGCAACAGCAAGACACCGTCGGGCAGTTCGACGTGGTGGTGAACGAATGACGACGACACCGAAGGCATTTTGGGTTGCAGCAGGGGTAATGGCAGCGTCAACGCTGGGGGCCTGCACGCCCGAGCCTGTCAATCTCGGCCGCATCACACTGAACCTGTGGCAGCCCGTCGACGAGGGCACCCTGCTGTCAGAAGCGTCGGAGTCGACCCTGCGCGTCGACGTCGACGGCGACGTGGTGGAGCGCTCGTTTGTCGACGGCGTGGTGCCCTTCTTCGACGACCACGAGCTGAACCGACTGCAGGGCGGCGACGTCTCCATCGACATCTGGGCCGAGCACGACGTCGGCGCCAACGCCCGGGCGCGGGTGGGTCCGTTCGCATTTGAGGGCGACACCGAAGTGGCTGGCGTGTTGGCGCGGGAGCGCAGCGTGCAACGGCTGTCGGACGACATTGGCCCCCACGACGGTGTCGCCGCGTGTTCGGACGGCGTCGACGTGTTCTTCGCCGGTGGCGAAGCGGCGGGGGCCGTGTCGGACGAAGTTCGCATCCTCGACGCCAACGTCGAAGGCGTGACGACGCGATCCGGCGGCTCCGCTCGTCGTCGGGACGGCGACTGCGTGGTGTGGGACGACCGTACGTTCGTGGTGGGCGGCTGCACCGCCTCTGGCATCGACGTCGACAGCATCGAACAAGTCGCGTCAAACAGCCCTATGGCCGATGTCGCCATCGGCGGCGCGGGCTGCGGCACGCGTGCCCTCGTCATCGACGACCAACTGGTGGTGTCGACGGGCGAAGAGGTGGTGTTGTTCGACGCCAGCTTCACTGAAGTGCGGCGTTGGAGCCTGACGCAGACCCGCTACAACGCCCAGCTGTCATCGAACGGCGAGGTCTTGTTCGTCGCCGGCGGCGTCGACGACCTCGCCAATGCAACACCGTTGTCGACGACGTCGCTGGTCACGTTGGGCGCAACGTCGGCTCCCATGGAGCGCAACGGACGGTGGTACGCTACGCCTGACGGCAGCGTCGAGGTCGACGACGACGGCAGCGTCGGCACCAGCCGCGAGTTCTCCTCCGGTGACGTGGATGCGCTGTTGCCACTCACCAGCGACGACCGTTGGGTGGCTTTGTCGGCGGACGGCAGTGCGCTGCTGTTGTCGACGACGGCGTCTGGGGCTGGGACGGCACGCACCCTGCCGTTGCCGCAGCCGCGCCCAGGAGGACGGCTGCTGCAGGGGCCGCACCACGAAGTGTACATCGTCGGCGGGGGCGAACCTGGTCTCGACGTCTTTGTTCCGGATGGCGACTGACATGCCTGCAACACCCATCGCCATCACCTGTGGATGTCCCCACGGGGTCGGACCTCAACTTGCCCTCGAGGCGGCGTTGTCGACGTCGGGCACGGGACGGCCGCTGCATCTCTTCGGCCCGACAACGTTGTGGACGGAGGCGGCTGCGTTTCGGGACGGACTGCAGGCCAAGGTCGTCGACAACGGGCTGCAGCTCTGCCGAGGAGACATCGCCGTTGACGTGACCTGCATCGACGACGGGTTTGACGACGTCGAGGAGTGGACGTCTGACGCCGGCGCACTCGCCGCCCAACGCGCGTCGCTGCTGCAGGCCATCGCGGCGGCCGAGCGCGGTGCGGTGGCGGCGTTGGTGACAGCGCCCATCCGCAAGGCCTGCCTCGACGACGTCGACGGCCAAAGTTGGCCCGGCCACACCGAACTGCTGGGCCACCGCCTCAGCGTCGACGGCGACGAACCGCTGATGCTGTTTGCCGGCGGCCCCTTCTTGTTGGGCTTGGCCACCGTGCACATCCCGCTGGCGAACGTCTCGTCGTCATTGACGCCGACGCGACTGCAGAAGCGGCTGTTGCGTCTGCTGCAAGCTTGCCGTCAACTGTCGTCGTCGACAGAAACGACGCGGCTCACGGTGCTGGGCCTCAACCCGCACGCCGGTGAAGACGGCCTTCTCGGAAGCGAAGAGCAAGACGTCATCGCCCCCACGTTGGCGGCGTTTTCGGCCGACCACGCCGGGGTGGACGTCGAAGGACCCGTGCCGGCCGACGGCTTTTTCGGACACCTCCACCGACGTGCGCAGCCGCCCGACGGGGTGTTGGCGATGTACCACGACCAAGGGTTGGCGCCGTACAAGCTGCTGGCGCAGAACCGCGGCGTGAACATCACCATCGGCCTGAAGGTGCCGCGCACCAGCCCCGACCACGGCACTGCGGTCGGCATGCGCGATGGAGGTCAGGCCGATGCAACGTCAATGACGGAGGCACTGCAGCTGGCGCTGCAGCTGGTGGCGGCAAAACCCACCGACTGATGCAGACTGCCAAGGCAAAACACAGATAAATTATCTGGCGTGCTTCAGAAGTGGCTGTTTCAACTGTGTTTTTGGGGCTGGGGCAGTGGCGCCCTCTCTGCATTCTCAGCCGGACCCCCTTCACCGGAGAGAATCATGTCCCGTCCGTTGCCATTGCCTCGTTTGTCGTCGTCATCGCCCCTCTTGGAGATGTCCCCGTTGGAGGCGGAGAGTCTGTACCGCAAGCTCCAGCGCCAAACCCTGTTCTTGATGGGCGGCGTTTTGGTGGGCGCCATGTTGGGCGGCTACGCCCTTTCGGAGTTCCACGTCATTGACCTCGACGGGGAGACCGCTGCGTGGGTGATGGCGGGGGCGGTCTTTCCCGTCATCTTGCTTGCGCAGCACTGGTTTCGACGCCGGCTGCAAGCGCAGTTTGCGTTTTCTGCCCAAGACCTGCGTGACTTCACCGCGCTCTTGGCGCACACGACCGTCGGCAAGCCGGGATCGCAGGAGCGTCAGCCGGCGTCCATCGCTGAGCGTCTGCTGCAATTGGCGAAGACCTGCGTCGTCGACGACGACAACAGGTCTTCATTGCCGGACGCTCCGTAGCTACTCACCCGCTTCTTGTTGCTTCAACGCAGCCGAGACGAGGGAGCTGAACAGCGGGTGCGCCTTCCACGGGCGCGACAAGAACTCTGGGTGAAACTGGCAGGCCACGAAGTGGGGGTGGTCTTTCAGTTCGACCATCTCGACGAGTTCTTCGTCGGGGGAGAGGCCCGAAAAGACGAGGCCGGCCTTCTCGAGGGGGGCGCGGTACTCGTTGTTGACCTCGAAGCGGTGGCGGTGCCGTTCGCGAATCTCGTCGGTGCCGTAGATGTCGCGGGCCAGGGTGCCCGTCTTCAGCACGCAGGGGTAGCCGCCGAGGCGCATGGTGCCGCCTTTGGTGGTGACGCCTTTTTGGTGCTCCATGATGTGGATGACGTTGGTGGTCTTGTCGTCGTCAAACTCTTCGGAGGTGGCGTCTTTGAGGTCGGCCAAGTGGCGGGCGACCTCGATGACCGCGATTTGCAGACCCAGGCAGATGCCAAAGAACGGAACCTTCTGCTCGCGCGCGAAACGCACCGCTTCAATCTTGCCGGGGGTGCCGCGTTCGCCGAATCCGCCGGGGACAAGGATGGCGTCCATGTCTTTGAGGCAGGCGTCGGCGCCTTTGACTTCGATTTCTTCGGCGTCGACGTGGTGGGTGACGACGCGTGCTTCATGGGCGATGCCGGCGTGGATGAAGGCTTCGTTGATCGATTTGTAGCTCTCGACGAGGTCGACGTATTTGCCGACGACGGCAATGTTCACTTCGCGCTGCGGGTTCTTGAAGCTGTGGACGATCTTTTCCCAGCGCTCCATCTTGGGGGCGCGGCTCCAGATGTTGAGGAGGTCGACGAGTTTGTCGGCGAGGCCCTCGTCGCGCAGGTGCAATGGCACTTCGTAGATGGTGTCGAGGTCGGGTGACGACACCACGGCGTCGGTGGGGACGTTGGTGAACAGCGAAATCTTCTTCTTCACGTCGCGGGCGACGGGTTGGTCGGCGCGCAACACGAGGATGTCGGGCTGGATGCCGATGGAGCGCAGCTCTTTGACCGAGTGTTGGGTGGGCTTGGTCTTAATCTCGCCGGCGGTCTTGATGTAGGGCAGGTACGACAGGTGCACGAAGAGCGCGTTTTCGGCGCCCTCTTCGATGCGCAGTTGGCGGATGGCCTCGAGGAAGGGCAGCGACTCGATGTCACCGACGGTGCCGCCGACTTCGGCGATGAGAATGTCGTGGCCTTCGGCAGCGGCGCGGATGCTGTCTTTCAGCGTGTTGGTGACGTGCGGGATGACCTGCACGGTGGCGCCGAGGTAGTCGCCGCGGCGCTCGTTTTCGAGGACCCGGCTGTAGATTTGGCCGGCCGACACGGAGTTCAAACGCGACAACGTCGTCGAGATGAACCGCTCGTAGTGGCCAAGGTCGAGGTCGGTTTCGGCGCCGTCGTCGGTGACGAACACTTCGCCGTGTTGCGTGGGGTTCATGGTGCCGGGGTCGACGTTCAAATAGGGGTCGAGCTTGAGGATGCTGACGTCGAGGCCGCGGTTTTCGAGAAGCGCGCCGATGGAGGCGGAGACGATGCCTTTGCCGAGGCTGCTGACGACGCCGCCGGTGACAAAGATGAACTTGGTCTTGCGATTGGCCACTTGCTTCTCCGATGGCTGCGAACAGCCGAACGCGCCGCACAATGCGACGCGGGGGCCTGCTGGAGAGGCCCTGAGGATCTGGTTTGTGGAGGAATCCCGCGGATTGCTCTCCACGGGATGAAAGCCGTTTCACGACGAGAAAAGGGTGTCAACGCCGATCGCGACCTTCTTCTGTCGAAGCCGAGAAAAGCCCGCATGGCTCACGGTTTCAGGGGTTTTGCCACGAACCAAAAGGCACTCGCGGCACCGAGCATTCCGTCTGAGTTGCGGCTGCGGGCGACGGCTTGGTCGGCCGTTGGAAGCGACGCTGGCCAATCGACGGCGTCGTCGCCGAAATGAAAGACGCCCGTGGCCGTGGTGCCGTCGTCGAGCGTACGCCGCAGCGTGAGGACGTCGCCGTCGACATCGATGGCCAGCCGGCGGGCCTGCGTGAGCACCTCGTGTTTCTGTCGCATGGCGATGACGTCGCGGTACAGCTGCAACATGGAGCCCGCGTCGGCATCCTGCTCTTCGACGCTTCGCGTGCGCTCGCCGTCGTCGACGAGGGGGAGCCAGGCCTCGTCGGCAGAGGTGAAGCCAAATCCTGGAGCCTCCGCGGTCCACAACATGGGGGTGCGACAGCCGTCGCGGCTTTCGTCGGCGGCGAGGGTCTGCCAGATGGGATCCTGCCGTTTGTCGTCGGGGATGCGCTGTTGGCGCATGCCGATTTCGTCGCCGTTGTAGACGAAGGGCGTGCCCGGCAAGAACAGCAGCAGCATGGCCAACATGCGGGCGCGGTCGTCGTCAAGCTCGGGTCGGGTGGGGTGGGCGTAGCGCGTTTTGTGACGGACAAGGTCGTGGTTGGAGAGCACCCAACACGGCCAGCCCTCGTCGGGGACAGCGTCGTTCAGCTTGCGAATCTCGTCGGCGAAGCTGTCGGCCGTGTAGCGCGCGCGGGTGAACGCGAAGTTGAACGCGAGGTGCAGCTCGTCGCCTTGGCCGTAGTAGGCGGCGACGGTCTCGGGGGAGAACAGGAAGATTTCACCGACGAGGGCGCGCTCGTCGTAGTCGTCGACGACAGCGCGGAGGCGACGGACGAAGGTGTGCACATCTTCGTGGTTCTCGTCGTGAACACGGGTTTGCCCGTTGTAGCTGGCGGCGGTGACCTCGACGGGGTTGTCGCGCCACAGTGGGTCTTTGGCGACGCGGTGGATGACATCGATGCGAAAGCCATCGACGCCTTTGTCGAACCAGAAGCGCACCACGTCGTGCATGGCCTCTTCGACTTTGGGGTTGCGCCAGTCGAGGTCGGGCTGGCTGTCGAGGTAGGAGTGCAGGAAGTACTGGCCGCTGTTCTCGTCGAGCTTCCAGGCGGACCCACCGAAGATGCTTTTCCAGTTGTTGGGCGGGCCGCCGTCGGGGGCGGGGTCTTTGAAGACGTAGAAGTCGCGAAAAGGGGCGTCTTTGCCTTGCAGGGCCGACTGGAACCACGGGTGTTGGTCGGAGGTGTGGTTGGGCACGAAGTCGAGCAGCAGCTTCATGCCACGGGCATGAACGTCGTCGAGAAGGCGTTCGAGGGCGGCGTTGTCGCCGAAGAGCGGGTCGATGTTTTTGTAGTCGGCGACGTCGTAGCCGAAGTCGTTCATGGGCGAGACGAAGCATGGGCTGAGCCAGATGCCGCTGACGCCCAACTTCTCGAGGTGGTCGAGCTTTTGTCGGATGCCGTCGAGGTCGCCGGTGCCGTTGCCGGTGCTGTCGCAAAAGGAGCGGGGGTAGATTTGATACAGAACCCCGTGCTTCCACCACACAAATGACATAAGGCATCTCCAACGCGTTGGTCTGTGACGACGCTGAGTCTACGCCAAGGACGCACCAGATGCTGCCCGACCTCGACGACGTTTTGCTCACCACCTCCCGCCGGCCGGCGCCGGCGCAAGTGGAGCGTGCCCGGATGCTGAGCAAACGGCTGGGGGTGCCCTACGCTCGACGACAAGGCATCCCTGAGTTGCTCGACAAGCACGGCAAAAAATGGGCGTACGTCGTCAGCCGACGTCGTGACGAGGTGGTGCCCAATGAAGGCACCGGATTTCACGTGCATCCTGGGTTGTTCTTCGCCAAGACCACCAACTTGGAGAACAGCCCGTTGGTGAAAGCTGTGGCCGGAGACGACGGGCTCGACGCCATCAACGACATCGTCGACTGCACGTTGGGCTTGGCGCAAGACGGGCTGGTGGCCGCTCATGTCTTCAACGCCAACGTCAAAGGCATCGAGGGCAGCCCGTTGGTGCAGAGTCTGCTGGAGGAGGGGCTGGCGCGTTTGTCGTCGGAGACCGACCAGCCGTGGGCCGCTGCCGCCCAGCGCATTGAGCTGTACAAAGGAAAGGCGCCCGACGTCTTGGCGACGTTTGACGACGACAGCGCCGACGTCGTGAGCCTCGACCCCATGATGGTGGTGCCCGGACGTGCGCAGCCGGGCTTTGCCTTCTTCAGAAACTTCGCCGTCTTCGACCAACCTGAAGACGCATGGCTCGAACACGCCGCACGCGTCGCGCGACGACGGGTGGTGTGGAAGGTGTCGCGCTTGCGAGAGACGCCGAAGTCGGTGTTGGAGTGGCACCGTCGCATCGACAGCAATCGCTGTGCGTACCTCGTCCACGAGTTGGGCTAGAGTCGGCTTGCGTTGCGCGCGAACGTGTGCACATTGACGTCGTCGACGTTGGTAGAAGGAGACTGCAATGGCAGCTGAAGGTGGAACCAAGGCCGTGATCATGGCCGTGTTTGTCAACGGCATCATCGCTGTTGGCAAGTTGGCTGCGTTTGCCGTGTCTGGCTCAGGCGCCATGCTCGCCGAGGGCATTCACTCCATCGCCGACACCGCCAACCAAGCGTTGCTGTGGTTTGGCATCAAGCAGTCGGAGCGGCCGGCCGACAAAGACCACCCATTCGGCTACGGCGCCGAACGCTACTTCTGGTCGCTGGTGTCGGCCATGGGCATCTTCGTGTTGGGCTGCGGCGTCACCGTCTACCACGGCGTGCACCAGCTCATGCATCCGGCATTGCCGACGGTGGGCATGCTCACCTGGGTGGTGCTCGCTGTGAGTGCTGTGCTCGAGGGCAGCGTGTTCTTTGCGGCACTGCGTGAGGCCAACCGCCAACGCGAGGGGCAGAGCTGGTCGACTTTCATGAAGACGTCGACCGACCCAACGCTCATCGCCGTGCTTCTCGAAGACAGCATCGCCGTCATCGGCATTGGCATCGCGGCTGCGGGCGTCGGTTTGGCACACGCGACGGGCATTCCTCAGTTTGATGGTGCCGCGTCGATCATCATCGGCTTGTTGCTCGGTGCGCTGGCGTTGGCGTTGGCGGTGAAAAACAAAGACCTCCTCGTCGGACGGGCCGCCCCGTCGGACTTGCAAAAGCGCATCACCACCGTCGTCACCGGCCACGAGAGCGTCGACAAACTGTTGTCGATGCGCACCCGCGTGTTGGGCTCTGGTGAAGTGCAGCTCGACCTGCAGGTCGACTTCTCGCCGGATGCCATCGTCGACAGAATGCAGCAGCAGATCTACGACGATTTTGAAAATGTCAAAACGAAAGAGGAGTTCGAGGCCTACTGCCGTCAGTTCGGCCGCACCCTCGTCGACGAACTCGCGCTCGAGGTCGACAAGCTCGAAAAGGCCATCCAGAAAGAGGTGCCGCAAGCACAACACATCGACATCGAAGGCGACTAGTCTGGAGTGCCGGCGCGCAAGCGCGTCCGGCAGGCTCCAGCCTTTAACGACCATTTGCAGTGGAGGACTGCGTTGTGCGCTGACGGTCGGCATCTGACTGCAAATGGTCGCGTATGCCTGTGCAGAGACGGCATGGACGTTGCTGATGCGGCCCAGTCTTGGCCACAATGACAAAGCCCACCAGACGGTGGGCTTTGTCATTTCTAAATATGTCGAACTCGAACGCATCCCACAGCTTCGTTTGGTGACGACGTAACGACGCCAGTGAGGATGAGAAACAGGCATCGTCGACCATTTGCAGTCAAACGCCACTCAGCAGAACATGGCGCCATCATCCACTGCAGATGGTCGTTAAAGGCAGGGCCATGGCGTCGCGAAGCGCGCCGGCCCTGACTAGGCTTCGCGTTCGGCCAAGAACGCCCCGATGCGGGCGGTGAGAACGTCTTTGTAGTCGTCGTCCATGAAGCGGCTTTTGCACTCATCGTCGTCGAGGAGCGACTCCAAGAAGGCGTTTTGCGCCGTGCCCCAAGCCAACGCCTGGCTGTAGGGCATGTGGGTGAAGGTCACCATCGAATAGAACGGAATGAAGCGGTCTTTGAACAGCTCAGCGGCACGCTTCTCGAGTTTCTTGCGCAGCAAGTAGCGCTCGTCGGCGACGTGGTCGCGCATCTCGTAGAAGTTGCCGATGGCCAAGTCGGCGATGCCGTCTGCGTTGGGCTTGCGCGTTTGGGAGAATGTCGTGAAGGCATGGCTCCAATCGTCGTCGTGGGCGTCGAGCAGAGCGGTGAACTCGTCGACGTCCTCGAACCCCGACACCAGGCCCTGGCCGTAGAAGGGGACGACGGCATGGGCGGCGTCGCCGAACAGGCAGGCCTTGCCCTCGTTGTTCCAGGGGCTGCAGCGCACGGTGCCCAGCGACGACGTAGGATGGCTGCGGAAGTTCTTCACCGTGTCGCCGAGGTGGGCAACGACGTCTGGGAAGTTCTCTTCGAAGAAGGCGCGGATGCGCTCGTCGTCGTCGAGGTTGTTGAAGCTGGGGCCCTCATCAGCGTCGAAGGGCAAGAACAATGTGCCCGTGAAGCTGCCGTCGAGGTTGGGCAGCGCGATGAGCATGTAGTGGCCACGGGGCCAGATGTGCAACGCGTTCTTTTCGATGCGGAAGCGGGCGTCGCCTTCGCCATCGGCGGGCGGGATGTAGACCTCTTTGTAGCCGTGCTCGAGCCAGTCGATGCTGTAGTTGAACCTCGGCACCTGCTGCATGAGTGCTTGGCGCACCGCGGAGTTGGCGCCGTCGGCGCCGAGGACGGCGTCGCCTGAAGCGGTGAAGGTGCTGCCGTCGGAGCCTTCGAGCGTGAGGACGACACCATCGCCGCTCATGTCGAGGGCCGTGGTCTTGCAGTTGAAGTGGAAGGTGACCTGCTCGTGCTCTTCGGCGTACGTCGTCAACGCCTTGTTCAGTTCGGCGCGGTGCACGGCGAAGATGCTGCGGCCCTCTTCGGCGTAGGGCTGGAGATTGGTGTCGCCGCCGAGGGGGTGCACCATCCGGCCCTTCATGGCGATGGCGCGTTCGCGCAGTTTGTCGCCGACGCCGGCTTGGTCGAGGGCTTTCCATCCACGGTCGCTGAGGGCGAGGTTGATGGAGCGTCCGGCGTCTTCACCGGTGACGCGCATGTCGGCCCGACGCTCGTACACGTCGACGGTGTGTCCCCGTTGTGCGAGACACAGCGCAAGCAGCGAGCCCACAGGGCCGCCACCCGAAATGAGGACGTGACGAGGTGAGTTGCTCTTTTGTGCGGTCATGATGACTCTCCCAGGGCACCAGTTCGACAGTTGAGAAAGTGTTGGTCGCGTGCTTACAACGTTGCGAGAACGTCCAGGAAGCGGGCGACGTCGGTGAACGAGTTGTACATCGGCACCGGGGCAAGCCGGATGACGTCGGGCCGGCGGTAGTCGGAGATAACGTCTTTGGCCTGCAGGCGCTTTTGCAATTCTGCAGCGGCGCCTTCTTCGGCGATGCGCAGCGACAGCTGGCAACCGCGTTGCTCGACGTCACGGGGGGTGATGACGTGCACCTTGTCGGCGGCAATCTCGTCGATGCCGTCGAGGAGGAACTGCGTCATGGCCTCTGACTTTTTGCGCAGCTTCGGCATGGTGGCCTCGTCGAACAACTCCAGCGAGGCCAGCAGCGCACCCATGTTCATGACGGGGGCGTTGCTCAGCTGCCAGCCGGCGGCGCCGTCTTGAGGGTGGAACGTGGGGCCCATCTCAAAACGCGTCCTGGGATCGGTGCCCCACCAGCCGGCAAAACGGGGGAGGCGCTCGTCGAGGGCGAAGCGCTCGTGCACGAAGGCGCCCCCGACGGCGCCGGGTCCGCTGTTCAAATATTTGTAGGTGCAGAACACGGCGAAGTCGACGTCTTCGTCGTGGAGGTTCATCTGAATGTTGCCGGTGGCGTGGGCGAGGTCGAAGCCGCAAAGCGCGCCCGCTTTGTGGGCGGCGGCGGCGATGCGCGCCCGAGGGTAGGCGTGGCCACTGTAGTAGTTCACGCCGCCCATGAGCACGAGAGCGACGCTGTCGCCTTCTTTGTCGAGGTAGTCTTCGATGTCTTCGGTGCGCAGGCAGTCTTCGCCGTCACGCGGCTGCAAGACGACAATGGTGTCGTCGGGGTCGAGGCCGTGAAACTTTGCCTGGCTTTGAAACGCAAACCGGTCAGACGGGAACGCGGTGGGCTCGATGACAATCTTGAAGCGCTCTTGGGTCGGCCGGTAGAAGCTCACCATCAGCAGGTGCAAGTTCGTCGTCAGCGAGTTCATGGCGACCACTTCACGCTCTTGGCAGCCGAGCACGTGCGCCAGGCTCTTCGAGAAGAACTCGTGGTAGTCGTACCAGGGGCGCTTGCCTTCGAAGTGGCCGTCGACGCCGCGCTCGGCCCACACGTCGAGCTCCTCGTTGAGGATGTCGCGCGCCCGCTTGGGCATCAGTCCCAAACTGTTGCCGCACAGGTACACCTTGTCGTCGCCCGCATCGGTCTTGGGAAAGTGAAACTGACTGCGAAACCGGCTGAGCTCGTCGTCGGCGTCGAGCTGCTTGGCACGGGTGAGCAGATCGGATGGAGGGGCGGACTCAGTCATCGGTGGTGACCTCGGCTGGGATGGCGGGAAAGAGAACAGGGGTGGAGGGGGCGGCGTCGGTCTCCCAACGGGGCAGCGCGAGCTGCAGCCACATCACATACACGCCATTGTCGACGACGTTGTGCAGTGGGGCGACCATCTCGGTCACCGTTCGCTGTTTGTCGTCGAGGCCGCCTTGTGGTTCTCCACGTGGGGCGAGCCTGAAGTACCGCCGGTGGTTCACCAGCCCACCGCCGTCGTCGAGGCGGTCGACGCTCTGCTCTTCGCACAACACATGTTGAATGCGGCTGTCAGCGATGGCGGCCATGGCCTCGTCGGTGAAGTAGGCGTTGGCGGCGTCGGTTTCGACCCGGCCGACGACGAGGGCAACGCAGCTGGGAAGCTTGCTGACGGTGTTGAGCGCGGCCTGCAAAGAAGACAACGTCAACACGGCATCGTTGTCTTCGTGCTCGCCGCTGTACGACTCATCGACGTCGCCCAGCCGTTCGGCTCGCACCATGGCCACGACGGCAACCCCCGCGACCACAGGCTGTAGGTCGCAGAGCAACGGAGCGCCGTGCTCGACGTGGGCCGCCGTTTCGGTGTGGGTGCCGTCGCCGTGGGGGTGCAACGTCACCGTCGCGCAGTTCACACTCGCACCTTGGCGGGTGTCGCCGACGAAGTCGCCGAGCACGACGGGGGCCGCGGACGCCCTGGGCAGACCAAATGCTTGCTCGCCGCCTTCGCTGAAGCGCAACGGCCGGGCCAGAGGCACCGCCTTGTCGACGTCAAAAGCGATGTCGTCGATGCGCAGCTGGGGTTGGGCGTGGGTCGGGAGAGGCATGGCGTCGACGGTCTGGACTAGAACTTGGGGAGCGGGTGCAGGGCGCGGTCGGGACGGGGCGCAGCCGGATTCTCGACGAGCGCACGCAGCCAGGAGCCGTAGGCCCGCGACGCATCCGTCTCGTAGTCGGCCACGTTCTTGCCCAAGAAGTCGAGCGCGGTCTTCGAGAGCATCTGCAGCTTGTCGTCGGGCGACAGCGGCATGCCTTCGATGAGGCTGCCTGGATGGTGCTCACCGAGAGGGAACGGGTAGTCGCTGCCGAGGCAAATGCGGTCTTTGCCAAACACCTCGAGCAAGACGTTGAGCGCCATGGGGTCGTGCACCAGCGAGTCGACCCAGATGCGGTCGGCGAGGTCAGAGGGCCGCGTCGTCGTCGCCGTTTGGCAGAGGTCGGGGCGCACGTCGAATCCGTGTTGGATGCGGCCAAGGGTGGCGGCAAAGGCACCGCCGCCGTGGGCAAACGCCATCTTCAACTTGGGAAACTTCTCGAGCACGCCGCCCATGACGACGGAGGCGATGGCCAACGTGGTCTCGGCCGGCATGCCGACCAACCAGCGCAACCAGTGCCGCTCCATGCGGTCTTCGCCGAGCATCTCCCAGGGGTGCACAAAGATGCTGGCGCCCAATTGTTCGGCCGTCTCGTAAAAGGGAAACAGCCGGGTGTCGTCGAGGTTCTTGCCCAGAATGTGCGTGCCGATCTCGACGCCGGCCAGCCCCAACTCTTTGACGCATCGGGTGAGTTCTTGGCAGGCGAGGTCGATGTCTTGCATCGGCAACGTGCCTAGGCCGATGTAGCGCTGGGGGTATTTCTCGACGATGCCCGCGATGTGGTCGTTCAAGAACCGCGACAGGTCGAGGGTGTCTTTGGGCTTTGCCCAATACGAAAACATCACCGGCACCGTCGACAACACCTGCACATCGACGTGGTCTTTGTCGCATTCGTGCAAGCGCACGTCTGGGTCCCAGGTGTTGTGGTTCACCTCGCGAAAGAACCGCTCGTCTTGCATCATGCGTGCGGTGCAGTGGTCGCAGTGGTCGAGGCGAATGAAGCCGCCGTAGCCGTAGCGTTCTTTGAGGTCGGGCCACTCCTTGGGCAGGATGTGGGTGTGCAAGTCGACTTTCATGCAGGTCTCTTCGCGTCGCGCCAGGGCAGGGAGTGTCGACGACGGTGGGCGATCGTCGTCAACGAAACGTCAAATGAGCGCGGCCAGGGGCTCAGCTGCGCTCGGCATGCACCCAACCGCAGCTGGGGCAGGTGCGGTTGTCTTCTTGGCTGTAGAAGCGGTCGAACACTGGCGGCAAGTCTTTGACGATGTCTTCGAGGTGGAAGGTCTCTTCGTACACCACGTCGCCACAGTCGTCGCAGTACCACCGCAGTCCGTCGATTTCGTCGGCGTTGCGCTTGCGTTCGACGACGAGGCCCACGGTGTTTTCAAACCGCTGCGGTGAGTGCGGCACGTTGGCCGGCAGCAAGAAGATGTCGCCTTCGTCGATGGTCACGTCGACAAAGCGCTCTTTGCCGTCCTTGCTGTCGTCGACGCACTTCAGCACCATGTGGCCTTCAAGTTGGTAGAAGAACTCCTCGGCGGGGTCGACGTGATAGTCGGTGCGGGTGTTGGGCCCCCCGACGACCATGATGATGAACTCGGTGTCTTCGTAGACCACCTGGTTGCCGACGGGCGGCTTCAGCAGGTGGCGGTGCTCGTCGATCCACTTCTTGAAATTCAGCGGCGTGAAGGGAGGCGGGTTTGCCATGGCGTCTCCAGTGACGTCGGCGACGACGTCGTCATCGTCGTCAGCGTTTGAAGGCGAGGCCCAAGCGCCAGGCGACGAGGGCGGCGGCAAAGCAGTTCACCAAGATGATCTTCGGGCCCCATTGGTACATGTAACCAAAGCCAATGGCACCGAGCAGCAAGAACACGGTGCCCAGGGCAGCGCCTTTGTCTTGCAGACCGTTGGGTTCGGTGTTGTCGGGCGAGCTCATGCAGCCTCCTCGGTGGGGTGACGCCATTGGTGTAGCAGTTCAGGGCGCAGATGAAACGGGGTGATTTGCCCCGCGCTCGTCGACAACCACGTGTTTTTTGACGCACGAACGTGCTGGCCAGCTGACGCTCTGCGTCGTGCACCTTAGTGCGTGTCTGCTGGGCGCCAAGACGGAGTGGACGGCCCATTCACCACCGGGTTCTGCAGCTGCAACAGACCACAGTCGACGACGACCTCATCGCCAGCGACGAGGGGGCCGACGCCTTCAGGTGTGCCGGTGAGAATGATGTCTCCCGGCTGCAATGCGAACACTTGTGCGATGAAGGCGACGAGCGTGACGACGTCAAACACCATGTCAGATGCGCAGCCACGCTGGCGCTCTTTGCCGTTGACGTTCACGATGACGGGGCCCGACAACCAAGCGTTGTCTTCTTCAAGTGGCACCACCCACGGCCCCAACGGGCAGAAGGTGGCGAAGCCTTTGCCGCGGCTGAAGGCGCTGTCTTTGCGTTGCACATCGCGGGCGGTGACGTCGTTGGCGAGGGTGAAGCCCGCGATGAAGTCGAGGGCGTTGTCGCGGGTGACGTCGACGAACGGCTTGCCGACGACCACAGCGAACTCGCCTTCGTGGTGCACCAAGTTCGACATGTGCACCGGACGGACAATGGCGTCGCCGGGACCGATGAGCGTGGTGTGCGGCTTCAAAAACAGCTTGGGCTCGTCGGGGACGGCGTTGCCCAACTCTTTGGCGTGGGCGGCGTAGTTGCGTCCGACGCACACGATCTGTGGCCGGTGTTCTGCGCCCACCGGGCAGAGCACGTCGACGTCGTCGAGCGCCACCTCGACGTCGAAGCGGGTTTTGTCGAACCCGTCGCCGAAGAGGACGTCGCCGGCGCGGCCGAGCCACACCCGCTCACCCCGCCGCAGGGCGGGGTAGGTCTTGCCTTGATGGCGGACACGTCCTCGCCATGCCGTCGTCGTCATGCAGCGAAGCCCAACACGTGGCGCATGGTGTAGCGGCCGGCGGGCTTGCCCACCAAGAAGCGCGCTGCGGCGAGGGCGCCGGTGGCAAAGATGCGGCGGTCGGTGACGCGATGGGTGAGCTCGACGCGTTCGTCGTCGAGAAAGAAGTACGCGGTGTGCTCGCCAGGGACGGTGCCGCCGCGCACGCCGAAGATGCCGATCTCGCCCTGCTCGCGCTTGGCGTCGCCACTTCTCGACGTCACGCTCCACTCGTCGAGGGCGCCGCCGCGGGCTTGCGCGATGGCCTCGCCCAACAGCAGCGCTGTGCCGCTGGGGGCGTCCCGTTTCATGCGGTGGTGCAACTCGACGATTTCAGCGTCGGCGTCGATGCCCGCGTCTTGCAGCGACTTGGCCACCAACCCCGTGACCTCAGCGAGGAGGTTGGCGCCCAACGATGTGTTCGACGCCAACAACACCGGCACCTTTTCAGCGGCCTGTTCGAGGGCAGCACGGCCTTCGGCGTCGAGACCTGTGGTGCCGACGAGAAGTGGGAGTCCGGCATTGGCGACTTGCACCGCATGCGCCGCCGTCAAGTGCGGCAACGTGAAGTCAATGACCACGGTGGCGTCGTCGGCACGGGCCAACGCTTGCTCCAACGTGGGCGAGGCGTCGACGTCGATGGCACCGCGGCCCAGCACGTCGCCGACATCTTTGCCTGCCCACTCCGACTCTGGACGCACGGTGGCGCCCACCACGTCATGGCGCTTGTCGTCGAGGGCGGCTTGGGCGATCTGCTTGCCCATGCGTCCTGCGACGCCGGGCACCACCACCTTTGCGTGCATCACAGCCAGCCTTTTTCGGTGAGGTCAGACTTGAGCCAGGCGGCGTCGTCGTCGTCGAGCGACACCAGCGGCAAGCGCACGCCGTCGTGGGGAATGACGCCCATCAACTTCAGCGCATGTTTGGCCGGCACCGGGTTGCTGCGAAAGAACATCGACGGTTGCAGTGGGCTCACCCGACGTGAAAGCGCTTGTGCTTTGCCCATGTCGCCCGCGTTGAAGGCGTTCTTCATCTCGACGAGCTCTTTGGCACACACGTGGCTGATGACGCTGATGACGCCATGGCCGCCGATGCCCATGAGGCCGAGGATGAAGGTGTCTTCGCCCGACAGCACCGAGAAGTCGGGGCGCTTGTCGGCGAGACGGCACAAGATGTCTTGGGCGCGGCCGATGCTGCCGGTGGCTTCTTTGATGGCGACGATGTTGTTGTACGTCAACGCCAGCTTCTCGACGGTGGCGGGCAGCAAGTCGATGCTGGTGCGGCCGGGCACGTTGTACAGCACCACCTTGGCGCCGGTGTCGGCGATGGCGGCGAAGTGGGCGTAGAGGCCGTCTTGCGTCGGCTTGTTGTACCAGGGGGCCACCTGCAACACGGCGTCGACACCGCACTCCATGACGGCGCGGGTGAGGTCGACGGCTTTTTGCGTGTTGTTCGAGCCGGCGCCGGCGATGACGGGGACGCGGCCGTTGACGTGCTCGACGCAGGTCTTGATGACGTCGAGAAGCTCGACTTCAGACATGGTCGACGCTTCGCCGGTGGTGCCGCAAGGGATGAGTCCGTCGATGCCAGCGTCGAGTTGGGCGTCGATGAGCGCTTTGTAGGCGTCTTTGTCGAAGCTGCCGTCCTCTTTGAAGGGGGTGACCAGCGCGGTCATGATGCCAGTGAACTCGGGTTGGGTCATGGTGACCTCCTGCAGCTGCCACACGAATGCGGCGGTGAAAGCGTGTTGTTCTCGTCGTCAACCGCGGGCCGACGACGTTGATTCCGGGCCCTACTGCAGCCGCTTCAGGGCGGCACGGGCATCGGCCGCGTCAGGGCCAGAGGGGGCGCGTTTGAGGTACTTCTTGTACGCGCGAATGGCAGCGGCGTTCTCACCGCGGATGGCGTAGGCCTCGGCCAAGCCGAACTGAGCGACGACGGCAGACGGGTCCTCGACGAGAGCACGCTTGAAAGCGGAGACCGCTTGTGAGGTGCGGCCGAGGTCGATGTACGCCCAGCCCATGCCGATGAGAGGGGCACCCTCGTGGTTCTTCAGTTCGTGTGCCTGTTTGTAAAACTTGAGCGCCGTCTTGGTGCGGTCGCCGATGCGGGCGCGGTCGGCCTTTTTCATCAGCGACGCATAGCTGGCCGACGACGACGACGTTGCTTTTGCTGGAGTCTTGGGGGCAGCAGCCTTCGCTTCATCGGCAGCGGGGGGCGTCTGGGTCTCCCCATCTGCAGGGGCCCCCGCATCCGTCTCTGCTGCCTTGGTTGACTTGCCAAGCGCGGCTTTCAGCTGGTCGACGACGAGTGCACCGCGCACGTCGTGCTCGTCTGACAGGTGAAAGGGAGCCGCGTCGGCCACGAGCGCATCGACGGTCTTGGCGTCGACCTTGGGTTGCGTGAGCTGGCGTCGGGCCTGCAACTCCAACGCGGCAAACGTCAGCCGCGCGTCGAGGGTGCCCTCGTGTCCTTGCACTTGCTGCAGCGCGGTGTGCGCGGCTTTGTCGTCGAGCTTGTCGGCGTGGGCTTGGAGACGAGCGACGGCCAACGCTGGCATGGTGCGCGCTTCTTGCTGCACCAAGGCAGGGGCGCCTTTGGCGAGTTGTTCAAGGTCGGCCGACATTTCAGGGTGCCGCTTCGACGCTGCGTGAAGGGCGGCACTTGCCAGCTGGGCCCACGGGTCGTTTGGCGCCAGTCGACGTCCACGCCCCACAAATTCGTCGGCTTGCGCGAGATGGCGTTTGGCACTTTGTTGGGCCGCCTGCACCGACGTCGTCTTCTGCGCACCTTGTTGGGCCCAGAAGGCGCGGCCCTCTTCGATGTGGGCGAGCTCGGCGTGCAGCAAGGCCAACAGCGACAACGCCAGCGGGTCTTGAGCACGCGTCGCCTCGAGGTCACGCAGGGCTTTGGTCACCGGCAAGAAGCGTCCGCTGTGCAACGCCACGAGCACCTTTTCGATGCGTTGCTGTTGCTCGGCCGCTGAGGGCTGTTTGTCGTCGTCGAGGCCCACGGCGGCCAGGCCTTGTTGGAGCCACGACTTGGTCAGCTCGGGCTTGGCCGCGTACAGACCGCCGACGCCCACCAACACCAACACCACCACAAACAGCGCGGCCTTTTTGCGTCGCGACCGACGCTGCCACTGCAGCACAGGGTCGTCGTCGTCGAGAACGTTCAACTCAGGGTGCGCGCCAAAAAACTGCTCCGGCGGAGGGGGCTCAGCAACGGCCGCCGGCGTCGGTGGCAACGTCGTCCGCTCCAACACCGAGGGCATCGTCGGTTGCGCCACGGCGACATTGGCAGCGTCGACCACCTGAAAGAACGAAGCGAGTTCTGCAATCTCACCCAGGCGTTTCCAGGTGCGGCCCGTCTTGGAGATCTCGTCGGTGCGCAGCACCTTCTGCTCGACGATCCATTTCTGCAGTGACGTCAGCTCTTTGAACCGCACCACGGTGCCGTCGTGTTTGCGCACCAGCCACACGCCCTTTTCAGCGGCGTCGGCGAGGTCGGGGGCTGGCATGTTGTCTTGCGGAGGGGCCACCTTGAACACGTGCCCACAGGTGGAGCACTTCACCGTGACACCAGCGCCACGCACTTTGTCGTCGTCAAACTCGTATTCTGTTTGGCAACGCGAACAGCGCACGTCCATGGCGGCTCAGCTCCTCGACGCAGGGCGTCGATCCGTGAAGATGCAGCAGAATTAGCAGGTTGGCGCGAAAGTCCAATCCCCCATCTCGTGCTTTGTGGATGGCGGACAACATTCAGAAAAGCCGTTCTATTTCAGAGCTTTAATCGCGCGACGTGCCACCGCGGCATCGGGCCCAGAGGGCGACATCTTCAAATACTGCTCGTAGGCGCGCACTGCGGCTTTGCCTTGGTCGTCGTAGCGCAAGGCTTCGGCCAATCCGAACACGGCCTCAGATTTGCGCGGGGCCGCATCGAGCACCTTCTCAAAGCTCGCAATGGCTTTGCGGTTTTTGCCCATGTCGACGTAGGCCCACCCCATGCTCAGGCGGGCCTCAATGGCGCCCTTGCCGGTCGACTTTTTCTTCAATGCCTTTTGCAAAAGCTTCACCGCTCGATACGGCGCGCCCCGCTTTTGCGCGCGCTTGCCGGCGGCCAACAGCGTCTTGAACGACTCTTCTTTCTTCTCGGGCTTGTCGGCTTTGTCGGGTGTTTTGTCGGGCGTCTTGTGGTCGGGCTTGCTGGCAGACGCATCGGGGGTCGAGGTGTCGACCGCGGATTTGCCCTTGTCGACGCTGCCGGCCGGCTTCTTGCCTGGCACAACCTTGGCGTCTCCTGCGTTGGCGACGACGGGCTTGGCCTTCTTCTGACGATGGTGCGCGGGGACACGCTTGCGCAACAACTGGTAGCGCTCGTCGTCGGCGTGCACCAACAAGGCGCGTTGCAGCTCGTGTTCTGCCTCGCCCCAAGCCGACTTCTTTCGTTTGCTGCCTTTGGCATCGGCCGCGTTCTCGACGAGGAGGGCGACCAACAAGTAGCGCACGCGCTCGTCGGAGGGGTGGGTGTTGCGCGCGGCACGAGCCGCATCCAACAGCGGGCCGAGGTCGCCGGACTCGCTCAACGCAGCATGCACCCTCGACGACAACGCGACGACATCGCCTTCGGCCCGCAACGCACCATCGTTGCCGATGGCGTCGAGGTCGGCCTGCATCTCCGAATGCGCGCCACGCGTCGCTTGGTAGGTGGCCATCGCCAAACTTGCCGCCGTCGACGTTGGGTCAAGGCTGCGGGCGGCCGTCGCTGCTTTGTAGGCCTTCACCCGATGGGCGGTGGCCGATGCGCGGGCGTCTTTGGCGGCCTTCACAGCCGCCGCCGTGTCGTCGACCTCCACGAGGCGCGCGACCTCTGCATCGATGGACGCGAGGTTGGCGTGCAGCAGGGCCAACGCCGTGTGGGTGGCCACCGACGGTTCTTGTTGCGACACAGCGTCGAGGGCCGTGCGCAAGGTGGCGCGGTGGTCGGTGCGCAACGCAGGCGGCAGCACGTCGGCCGTCGACGGCATCACGGCGGCGATCATCTTCTTCGCCGTTGCCGGTGCGAGAAAGTAAAGACCGCCGAATGCGCCCACCAACGCGACAAAGACCCCTCCCAGGATGAGCTTGGCGCTGCTGGCTTTCTTCGGCGCGACGTAGGGTTGAAACTCGTCGGCGAAGGGCTCGAACTGTCCGGAGGCGTAACCAGTGGGAGGCGTGCCGCCCGACGACGGCACTGGCGCGACGCCCGCCATCGGCCCCGTCGACATCGGCGCATTGACAGGGAACGCCCCCATCGAGGAGGGCCCTTGCAACAGCCCTGCTTGCGCGGGCGTTGGCGGCTGCGACAAAGCGGGTGCAGGCGCTTCAAAGGGCTGCAGCGGGGCTTGCGTGCGGGGGGCGCCGAACCCCTGCGACTGCGGAAGCGAAAACGCCGGCGAGGGGTCGTCGTCGGCCTGGGCCAGCACTTGGGGGTCGTCGTCGAGGTGCACGACCGGGAGCTCACGCTCGACGGCGGCTTCGATTTCTTCTGCGCGGCGGCGGTCGGCCTTGGCGAACAACGGCAGCAAATGGGGGACATCGCCCAGACGCATCCACACGTCGCCGTCGAGGCTCATGCTGTCTTCGCGGGACAGCTTGCCGTCGAGCACCCACTGCTCCATGGCGTTTTCGTCGTCGAGGCGGGCCTCAGCACCGGAGGAGCGAACGCGGATGAACGAAGGTTCGTTCACCGACGACATGGAAGATGGGTCGCTGGGGTCGAGCGACGTCGCTGGAGCCCCGTCGAGCAGGGTGTCGTCTTTCACCGCCCGTCGGTTCTGCGTGAGCTGTGGGGTGAGGTCTTCGGTGACTTGGTCGAGGTCGTCGCCGCACACGTCACGCACGAAGCGGGCCACCGCGCCGTGGCCCGAGCCCTCGCGCTCCAAATAGGCCCGGAGGTGGTCGGCGGCATCTTGCAGCGAGTTGTAGCGCTTGTCGGCATCGCGCTCGAGCATGCGGGCGATGACCCGCTCGAGGTCGGCGGGGAAATTCGGCACCACATCCGATGGCAGCGGGATGGGGTCTTGGAGGATTTTGTTGAGGGTGTCGACTTCAGTTTTGGCTTTGAACAGCCGCTTGCCCGTGCACATCTCCCAAAGGACGGTGCCCAACGCAAATTGGTCGCTCTTGCCCGAGAGCGGCTCGCCGCGCACTTGCTCTGGAGACATGTACTGCAGCTTGCCTTTGACGGTGCCGACGGCGGTTTGCGTGATGCGGTTCTGGGCTTTGGCGATGCCGAAGTCGACGACTTTGGTGACGCCGTCGCCACGCACCATGATGTTTTGCGGCGAAATGTCGCGATGCACCACATTGAGGGGCTTGCCGGACATGTCTTTGGCGGCGTGGGCATGGTCGAGGCCGAGCGCGGTGTCGTGGGCGACCTGCACGGAGACTTGAAAGGGGAGGCCCACCTTCTTTTTGGCGGCCGACACCCACAGTTGGGCGAGGTCGACGCCGCCGATGAATTCCATGGCGATGAAGTAGATGCCCTCGTGTTGACCCACCTCGTAAATGCTCACGATGTTGGGGTGGTTGAGGGTGGCGGCGACGCGGGCCTCGTCGAGAAATTGGTCGACGAAGCCTTGTTCTTTGGCGAGGGCGCCCTTGAGGGTCTTGAGAATGACGAGGCGGTCAAAGCCGGCCATGCCTTTTTGCCGGGCGAGGAAAACCTCGCCCATGCCACCTTGGGCAATGCGGCGGATTTTCTCGTATTTGCCAAAGACGTGGTTCGACACCCGCGTGGCCATCCTTCAACTGTGCGCGACGTTTGTGCCGGCTCTCCCGCCAGGGCTGACGGATGTGCAGCAAATGTAGCGCGATCCGTCGGTCAGGAAAAAGCAACGACCTGAATTCGACAGTCGGGTGGGGGAGATGGGGGAGGGGGTGATGGGTGCGAACGGTGCCGAACGAACATTCGTCAGCCGTTCTTTGTTGCGTGAGGCGTCGCATCTGGTCGGGCGCCACGTGGTCAGCTATGTCGGCAGCGAGTGCCGAGTGGGGATGGGACATGAGCGAGCAACAACCGCAATCGGAAGACGAACGCGCCCCCGGCTCGGCGATGGAACGCTTGGTGAGCGAGAAGGTCGTGGTGCTGATGATTGCCATCAACACGTTGGCCATCATGTTGCGCGCGTTCCCCTACTTCAAGACGCACCATGCGATGCCGCTGTTCTGGTTGGACTACGGCTGCACCGTGTTCTTCGTCGTCGAGATGATCATCAAGATCAAACTCAGAGGTTGGTCGGGCTACATCGCATCAGGTTGGAACCGTTTCGACTTCACCGTCGTTGTTCTCAGTTCGCCGCTGTTGTTGGCCCCCATGTTGGACATCCACGGGTTTGGCGCCATTTTGGTGCTGCGCACGGGCCGTCTCCTGCGGTTCTTTCGTTTGCTGCGGTTCATCCCAGACGTCGACCGTCTGCAAGTGGGGATCCGTCGAGGGTTGAAGGCCTCCATCGGGGTGTTGGTGGCCTTGGCCCTCTACAACTGGGCGTTGGGATTGACGGCTTGCTACCTCTTCGGCGACGCATTTCCGGAGCATTTTGGCGACCCGTTTCGGGCTGTGTATTCCATCTTCAAAGTGTTCACCGTCGAGGGATGGTACGAGCTGCCAGAGCTGATGACTGGCAACGAGACCAGTTTGGGGAGCTGGGCCATTCGGGTGTTCTTCGTCTTCGCCGTGTCGACTGGGGGCCTTCTCGGGCTGAGCATGGCGAATGCGGTGTTTGTGGACGAGATGGTCATGGACAACAACCAAAAGCTTGAAGAGGACGTCGAGAAAATGCGCGAGAGCGTGGTGTCGCTCCGTGAAGACATGGCCCTGCTGCTGGATGAAAACCGCGCATTGCGACAGACGCAGCAACAGTTGCTGGCGCGTTTGCTGGAGGTGGTTCCAGCGTCTGCTCAAGAGGGGCACGACAAAGATTGATGGCGGGGGGTTCCTGCTTCGCACCAAACGAACGTTCGTCAGCGACAGAAGACCTCATTCGGCAACGCAGTTGGCGGGGTCTCCTGGATCGGTGACATAGCCGTCGTCGCAATGGCAGACGCCGTCGTGGGTGTGTCCATGGCCGCCGCAGACGTCTGCCCCAGGGAACCCTTCTAGGTCGACATTGAACGCCCACGACGTCCACTCGATGGACGCGTCGTTGTCGACGGGGGTGGTGCTGAAATCGCTGCCGATGGTGACTTCACGAAAGCGCACGTGCAACAGCTCGCCTGCGAAGGCTTCGCCCACATCGGTGCCCATCTCGTCGAAGCGCACCGACCCTTCGGGGTGCGGCATCCAGGTGTGGGCACAGCTGGACACGTCTGTAGGGTCGCTGCAGCCGGTGTCGAGCACCACGCACGTGGCACAGCTGGCGTAGTCGGCCTCGACGTCGGTGAGGTCGACCGTGGCGGCAGATGTGGGTGCTCCAAAGCTTTCGTACACCTCGATGCGCAGCACTTTGTCGTCGTCCATGGCCTCCACCAACCACAGCAAACTGCCGTCGTCTGCAGTGCCCACAAAGCCCGCTTCGAGGCTGGCTGTGAAGGCGCCGTCGTCAGGTTCTGCAGTGTCGGGTTCTGAAGTGTCAGGCTGCGCGGCGTCAGGCTGCGATGCTTCAGGCTCGACGACGTCAGGCGCCGCCGCTCCATCGGCGGTGGGGCAAGCGGCCAAACACAGCGTCGTCAACGCCAGGGCGAAGGTAAACAGAGAAGCTGGGCGAATCATGGGCGCTCCTTCGGCAGCAAACGCAACCTGTTTGCATTTGCATCCAAATTGCACAACTGCTTCTGCAAGTCACTTGCGATTTCGGTGTTCGTCAGCGGCGCCCTCGCCCCGTCGAAGATGCCAACGTCATCCCTCGTGACGTCCCCGGGTGATGGCGCCCAGCTCGTCAGCGTCCAGCCACACACTGCCGCACCCTTTGCAGGCGTCGACGTGCACGCCCCCCACAGGCGCCCGCGCCATTCGTGTGCTGCAAGAGGGGCACAGAAAGCTGGGGGTCCCAAGTTCGTCGAGCACGTCGACCAGCAGGGCGCGCTCGATGCCCAGGTCGCTCCACACCTGCTCTGCCCCCGCTGATGTCAGCAGCCGGCCGTGGCAGCGGGCGCAACTTTGCTCGCCCAAGGCGCCGCGCTCGTTGTGCAACACGACATCCGGACACACCGGACAAACGACAGCCGACGTCGTCGTCGAAAGCGGCTCGTCGTCGTCGACGGCGGAGGCGTCAGCGTCGAAGAGTTCTTCTTCTGGCAAGCCGGCCAACGCAGCCTGCACCAGCATTTGACACCGCTCGACGTCTTCTTGTTCGAGGTGAAACTCGACGACGTGGACACGATCGCCGACGCACACCACGGGCTTGTACAAGGCGCCGTCGGCTTCGAAGTACAGGCTCTTGACTTGGCGTCCGTCGACGGTGGTGCGCCATGGCACCGCTCCCAACACCTGCTTGGTGAATTCGATGGAGGTCGACGTCACCCGCAGCCGGGCCCCCCACTGGTTCGTCAATGCCCAGCCGTCGTCGATGCGCTCTTCTGCAAACTTGGCGTGTTCACGTCGAGGGACCCGACGCGGGCGTGACCGCTTCGCTCGGGTGGCGATGGCTTGGTCGAGCTCAGAAGCCGCTCGCACCTCGGTGAAGGCGTCGTTGCGCCACCGCACCGAAAGGCCCGACATGCGGCTGATGGCGTCGACGTAGCGACGGGTGCCAACGACGCTGCTGAAGGCGTCGACGTAGTGCTGTGCGCCACGGTGCGGCAGCAGAACCGCCAGCAGGCGGTAGGTTCGACTCCAGCGCGGGACGGTGTCTGTCACCACATGGTGCACGACCTCGATGTCGCCTGCAGCGTCGAGCACCAGGCCGTCGACGCGGACGATGTTGCCGTCTCTTTCGACGGTCGACAGCGGGGGGAAGAAGCGGCCTTTCGCCATCCACAACCAGTACAGCGGGGCTGCGGCCAAACACCCAACGACGAGGAGAGCCTCTTTCGTGTCGCCGCGGGCGATCGACAGGCAGGCCACGAACGAGAAGAAGTGGACCGCGATTCCCAAAGCCCCCACCCACAGGGGACGCACCTTGGCGGGAAAGGGAACCTTCAGTTCTCGTCGCTGCGTGTCGCTTGCCGGCATTTGAGAGTTCGTCATCGGCATGCCTTGTTGTACCGCATGGGTGCAGGCCACCAAGTTTCGAATGACGCGAACGAGAACAACAGAGGGAGCCATTGCTGGCTCCCTCGTCACGACCGGGGCAACGTCGCCTCACAGTTCTTTCGCCTCGTTGAGGATGGAATTGAGGGACTTCTTCGCGTCCCCAAACACCAGTCCCGTGTTGTCGGGTGTCGGCTTCGCCGACACCTTGGGCACTTTGCTTCGCAAACTGCCAGCTGACCGCCTCACAGTTCCTTCGCCTCGTTGAGGATGGAATTGAGGGACTTCTTCGCATCCCCAAACACCAGTCCCGTGTTGTCGGGTGTCGGCTTCGCCGACACCTTGGGCACTTTGCTTCGCAAACTGCCAGCTGACCGCCTCACAGTTCCTTCGCCTCGTTGAGGATGGAATTGAGGGACTTCTTCGCATCCCCAAACACCAGTCCCGTATTGTCGGCGGTGAACAGCGGGTTCTCGACGCCGGCGAAGCCACGTCCGCGGCCGCGTTTGAGCACGATGACGGTGCGGGCTTTGTCGCAGTTCAAGATGGGCATGCCGTACAGCGGCGACGACTTGTCATCGCGTGCCGAGGGGTTGGTGACGTCGTTGGCGCCGATGACCACGCACACGTCGGTGGTTTCGAACTCGCCGTTGATGTCGTCGAGGTCGCACAGCTGTTCGTAGGGAATGTTGGCTTCGGCCAACAACACGTTCATGTGACCCGGCATGCGGCCGGCGACGGGGTGGATGGCGTATTTGATGTCGACGCCTTGGGCCTCCAAGAAGTCGGCGAGTTCGCGCAGGTTGTTCTGCGCCTGCGACACGGCCAAGCCGTAGCCAGGCACCACGATGACGCTGGAGGCATTGGTGAGCTGGATGGCGGCGTCCATGGGCATGAACTCTTTCATCGGCTTCTGGTCGCCACCGTCGCCGCCGGTGGCCCCGTCGGCTGCGCCGAAGGCCCCGAAGATGACGTTGGCGAGGCTGCGGTTCATGGCTTGGCACATGATGCGGGTGAGGATGATGCCCGACGCGCCCACCAACGACCCCGACACGATGAGCACCTTGCTCTCGACGACAAAGCCAGCCGCTGCGGCTGCCAACCCGGAGTACGAGTTCAGCAGCGAGATGACCACGGGCATGTCGGCGCCCCCGATGGGGATGACGAGGAGAATGCCCAACACCGCCGACGCCGCCGTCACGCCCCAGAACAAGTTGGGGTCGCGGGGCGCGCCTGCCGAGAACCAATACAGCCCGGCGGCGATGCCGACGAAGACGAGCGCGGAAACGACCTTTTGCAGCGGGAAGGTGATCGGCGCCGACGTCATCCAGCCCTGCAACTTGGCAAAGGCGATGATCGACCCGGTCAGCGTCACGGCGCCGATGAGGACGCTCAGCCCCCCGGTGACGGTGAACATGATTTGGGGGGAGTCGGCGTTGTAGATGATGCGCGTGAACTCGGCGCCGGCGACGAGCACCGAGGCGGCCCCGCCGACACCGTTGAAGATGGCCACCATCTGGGGCATCTCGGTCATCTGCACCATCTTGGCAGCGACGCCGCCGATGAGGGCGCCGATGGCGGCGGCGGCGGCGATCATCCCCAGCTGCTTGGCGTCGTGGGTGGCGAAGATGCGGGGATCGAGCAGCACCACCAACACGCCGAGGGCCATGCCGATGGCACCGATGGCGTTGCCCTTGCGCGCCGTCTTGGGCGACGACATGAACTTCAGGCCGATGATGAAGCAGGAGGCGGCGACGAGGTACGCCATGTCGGCGCCGAAGAATGTGAGGGTGTACGTCTTCATCTCAGCCTCACTTCTTCTTCTTGAACATGCCGAGCATGCGGTCGGTGACGACGAAGCCGCCGACGACGTTGATGCTGCCCAGCATCACGGCGCCGAGGGCCAGCCATTGAGCAGGCGTGCCTTGTTTGGTCTCGGCCGCCACCATGAGGGCGCCGAGCAAGATGACGCCGGAGATGGCGTTGGAGCCCGACATCAGTGGGGTGTGCAGCGTCGTGGGCACCTTGGAGATGACCTCGAAGCCGACGAACACGGCAAGGGTGAGCACGAAGAAGCTCACCGAGAGGGTGTGCAGCAACTCTGGCGACAAAGGGGCCTCCTCAGGCGCACAGCACCGCGCGCATGCCCGAGGGTCAGGCGCACGTCGGGTGGGTGTCAAGCCGACGGGGGCAGACGAGGCAGTGCTGCAACCCCTCTTGCAACGTCATCACGGCGTCGCTTGCCGAGGTCGAACATTGGACAAGGGCGATGGGTTGGCTAGCCTCTCGTCGACAATGCATCTGTCCGGCCGTCCACGACTCTTGTTGGCGCTCGCCTTTGGCGTGGCGTGCGTCGGCGTGTGGGGCGAGGGCAGTTGGGCCCAAGACGCAGGGGTGGTTTTCGATGGCGGCCCCGCCGAGGCCAGACCAACGGCGACCGACGACGCCGACGCTGGCCCCCCTGCAGACGCGGGTGGCGACGACGCAGCGCCCGCGCCGACGGCGCCCTTGGTGATGCAGGTGCAAGTGCTTGGCGCCAAGAGCGCCCTCGCCGAGCAAAGCACGCGCGAGCTGTTTGGCGTCGTCGAGCAGTCGCCGTTTTCGCCGCGCGACGTGCGCGCCGGCATCAAACGGCTCTTCGCCGCAGGCGCCTGGGCCAACATTGAGGTGTTCTCACAGAACGTCCCCGGCGGAGTGGCGCTGCAGGTGGTGCTGACCCCCGACCTCGTCGTCGGCGACGTCGAATTCGACGTCAACCGGCCGTTGCCCATCGAGCGGTTGCGCAAGGCCCTCGACGTGCAGTCGGGCGACCGCTTGCGTCCCCGCACCGTCGAGCGCGTCGAAGCCCAGATGAAAGAGGCGCTGGCCGACCTTGGCTACCCCAAGGCCCGGGTGGTGGTGTCGACGACGGGCGACTCCTACGAAGAACGCGACCTGCGGGTGCGGATCCTCACCAACTTGCCGACGTTGGTGCGCACCCTCGACCTGCAGGGCGAGCTGGGCCTGCGGCGCTCAGACCTGCAAGACGAATTGGCGTTGTGGCAAGGCGTCCCCTTCGACCGGGTGCGCACCGAACAAGGCCTGGCCCGGGTCAAGCAGGTCTTGCTGCGTCGACGGTACCTCGGCGCCAAAGCCGAAGTCGTTTCGCTGGCATTCACCGACGACAAGAGCGCCGTCGACATCGTGGTGCGCGTCGAGCCCGGCGCGCGCTACCGCGTGCGCATGCAGGGCAACGACGTCATCTCCGACGCCTATTTGAAGGCGGTGGTGAACGAGACCCACGTCAAAGGTTTGTCTCCCAGCGACCTCGACGCTGCCAAACGCAAGTTGGTGGAGTTCTACCAAAAGAACGGCTTCGCCTTGGTGAAGGCGTCGGTGTCTGACATCGCCGGTGACGACGACGAACGGGTGCTGTTGTTCAACATCGAAGAAGGCCCCCACGCCCGCGTCGAGGAGGTGGTCGTCGAGGGGGCCGACAAACTCGACGGCGAAGAACTGGCCGCCGACGCACTGTCGTTCGTGCGCGCCGAAGGCGCAGCTGCCGGACTGTTCCACCGTCTCGACGAAGGCGACCTCGACGACCTCCTCGGCACCACCGACCGCAAACCCGACGAACCCCGGGCGGTCGAAAAGAGCGACTGGGACCTCCACGTCGACTGGGACACCAAAGACGTCTCCCGCAGCCTCAGCTACCGCGCCCCGTTGTTTGCGTTGGTGCGCGACCGCCTCGAAGACACCTACAACGCCAAGGGCTTTTTGCAGGCGCGGGTGGAGGGCCCCGAGACCATCTGGCTCGACGGTGGCAAACAGGTGCGGGTGCGGTACCGCGTGCATGAAGGGCCCCAGACCATCGTCGGCACTGTGCGTCTCGACCCCAGCCCACCGCCGATCCCCTTCGACGAAATCATCGCCGCCAGCCGCATTGCCCCTGGCGAGCCCGCCAACCTCTACGCCATCGAGCAGACCCGTCTGCAAATCGCCCAGCTGTTGCGCAAGCGCGGATTCCCCGACGTCAACGTCACCGAGTCGTTGGTGCAGGTTGACGAGGGCAAGGCCGACATCGTCATCCACATCGACGCCGGCGACCAAGTCACCCTCGGCGACATCTTGGTGCGCGGCAACGACAAGACCTTTGAGTTCTTGGTGCGCTACCACCTCGACCTAGAGTCAGGCGTTCTCTACAACGAAGAAGACATCGAGCGTGCCCGCCAACGCATGCAACAAAGCGGGCTGTTTGGTGGCGTGCAGGTCGGCTTCGTCGAGGGCGCCGACGGCCCGGTGCGCGACCTCGAGGTGCGGGTGCGCGAGCGCAAACCTTGGGCGGCAGAAATCGGCGGCGGCATGTCGCTCAACGACGGCCCCCGGGTGTTCGGCTCCCTCGCCTGGCGCAACATTTGGGGCTCAGGGGTGGGGCTGCGCATTCGCGGCAAGGTCAACAACCCGTGGCCGTTCTTCGGGTTGGTTTACACCGAGGGCGCCACCAGCCCACGTCGCTTCTTCGACGACAGCCTGCGAAACCGCATCACCCAGCAGCTGCAGCTGCAACCGTCTGCGACCTTGACCGAGGCCATCTTGCTCGGCGCTGAAGGTGCGTTCTTCACTGAAGGACAGGTCGTCGGCGGGCTCGACCTCCCCAAAGCGTTCTTTGTGCCGTGGCCGACGCGGTTTCACAGCGACATCGTCGGCACGCGCGAAATCCGCCAGGCCTTCACGCTGGAGCGGGGGTCGTGGATCACCGGCGTCGACTCCCGTCCCATCCCTTGGTGGCGGGTGGGCGCCCAAGTCGAGGCCGAGCTCTCCAACTTCAACTGCCCCCGCGACGACGGCGTCACCACCCAAGGCTGCGGCCAAGGCAACCAGGCCATCACCCGACGACAAGACGCGGGTTTTGTGCGGCAGATGACCTACCGCGCATTCTCGTCCATCGACTTTCGCGACGACCCCATCACCCCGCGGCAAGGCGTGTTTGCCTCGGGCACGGCCGAGGTCGCCCTTGGATCGGGCACCTTGCGCAACGCACTCAACGAAGCCCAAGAGGTCGCCGTCGACTTTGTGAAGGTGCACGGCGTGGTGCGCGGCTACGTGCCCATCGGCCCCTTGCTCACCCTCGGCTTGTCGTTGCGGGGCGGCAACATCTTCCCCCTCGGCGACGACATCTACGTGCCGCTCTTCAAGCGCTTCTATCTCGGTGGCACCTCCACCATTCGTGGCTTCAATGAAGACGAGGTGCTCCCCGTCGACGACGCACGCTACCACGGCACCTGGAATGCCCCGGCGTCCGGCACCGACGACACCCTCATCTCCTTCGGCGGACGCTTCTTCGTCAACTCCCGCTCCGAGGTGCGCATCAACATCGGCGGCGGCTTCGAACTGTCGGCCTTCGTCGACGCCGGGCAGCTCTTCGAAGACGTGCTCAACTACCAGCCCATGCCCGCACTCGGCACCGGCGCCGGCGTTCGTTACGCAACGCCCGTGGGCCCCCTCGCCTTGCACATCGGCGTGCGGGCCCTCGACGGACGCCGCGCCGTTCCCCGCGTCACCGATCTCACATCGGCGTACAACGTCCACCTGTCGTTCGGGTACTTCTGACGTTGGGCCAGCAAAAACTGATGTGCCGAGGCCGCAGTCTGCAGCATTTTTTGCACTTCTTTTTCTGCGCATTTGTCGCCGTTTCACACCAAGAAAAACGAGCGCTCTGCGGATCTCAACATTGATGTTTGCAGCAAGTGACGGCGGCCATTTTCACATGTGCGACCCGTCACCCATCCAGCTCCCCTCCAGAACGCCTACAGCGCTGGACTTGCAAGGTCTTTGGCCGTCTGGTGATGCCCGTCATGAGCGCTCGGCTTCGCAGTTGCGGTGAACCCCATGGACGGGTGCTACAAGGCCGGCGGAGACAGCATTCGCTGATAGGGACGGAAACAAAACCTCACCACATCCACCATCTTTGATGGTGTTTTCGCACTCTTTTGCGGTGTTTTCACGCCGTGACGGCGTCTCGTTGTCTCCATTCAACATGTCCGCATCATGGCGGACACATAGGAATGAACATGACAAAAAACCACACCACATTCTGGCGCAAAAACCTGTGCATCTTGGCCGCCACTGTCGCGGCTCTGGGCGTTCTGCCCGCCTGCGATGGCCCACAATGGGAAGGCGACGCTGAAGCCCCTGGCACCGCCGGACTGGCCCTCACCTTCGACATCCTCGACGACACGGATGTGGCGGGGTTCACCTACACCCTCACGCCGGTCGACTGCGCCACAGGGATGCCGTTCGATCCGTCGACCCCCATCGTCGCCACCGAGGACCTCGAAGACATGCTGTTGCCCGGCAGCAACGGCACGTTCGAAGACGCGCCCTTCGACCCTGCCTCAGGGCACCTCTTCGCCGACCACTTCTTCTGGCTCGACGAGGGCTGCTACGACGTGCTCGTGCAGCCCATTGACGCCGACGGCAATCCTTCTGCCGATTGCGCCTCGGCCCATCAAGACAACGTGCAAGTCATCGACGGGCAGACCACCGAAATCTTGCTCATCAGCCAATGTGTCGGCGACGGCGCTGGCGGTCTCGACGTCATCTCGGCCTTGAACCACCCGCCTGGCATCGACGGACTCACCTACGATCCATCGAAGTTCATCTGCGAAGACACCACCGAGGTGTGCATCGAGGTCAGCGATCCCGACAACGACCCCCTCACTGGCGCCTTTGTCGTCGACGACACCGTGGCCACCATCGTCTCCACGTCGACCAACGTGCAAGACGACGGCAGCGTCGTGTACTGCGCCGTCATCGAAGTGCATCAGCCCGGCACGGCCCACGTCGAGTTCACCGTCTTCGACATGGGCACCGACGCCGACGGCAACCAGGTGACCATCGAAGACCTGTTGCTCGCCCAAGGCGACCCCAACCTGTCGCGCGACTCCATCGTCTTTCCCGTGCACCTGCTGAGCGAAGACGACTGCATTGACACCTGCAGCTGCCCTGAAGGCTACGAGCCCACCCCCGACGGCGAGGAGTGCATCCGCGTCGACACCGTGCCGGCTGAAGTGCACGGCGAGTTGCTGCAAGTGTGCAAGGGCGAGTTCAACCCCAACTACGGCAAATACGGCGGCCAGTTTCCGGGCGGCACGGTGCAGACCTCGCCCTTCTTCGGCGAGTCGTACAACGACCCCGACAGCCGCTTGAACGAGGTGGGTGTGTGGGCGTGCGACCCCGACTCCCTCGACACCGGCGAGACCTACCCCACGACGACGCCCACCCAAGAATGGATTGGCTTTTCGGTGTGCCTCGACATCGAAGCCGGCGCCGACTACCTCGTGGGCATCGCCGCCGACAACCAAATGCGCTTTCGCCTCAACGGCGACTTGCTGTTCAACTTCAACACCAACAGCGTCGACAACTTCTCGTACTGGTGGATGAACCCGGTGCCCTTGAACTCCGGCACCAACCTCCTCGCCCTCGAGGGATGGAACCAGAGCCAAGCCGCCTCCTTTGGCGCCGAAATCTACGGCCCCTTCCCCGCCGGCTCCCTCACCGACGACGCGGCCATGATGAGCGTCGACTACGAGAACAACGTGGTGTGGTCGACGTTGGACATGGTGGGCGAGCCCTTCACCAATGGCGAGTCTGCCGGGTACCAATGCCCCGACGGCTACGAGGTCAACACCTGCGAACGCGAGCCGAGCTGCATCCGCATCGACCGCGTCGACTGCGAATGACGTAGACCGTCGCAAGACGCCAACGCCTCCACCTTCACCGGTGGGGGCGTTGTCGTTTGGAGAGGTACGTCACGGGACGCTGTTTCACGTCTGGATGCAGATTTGACAGTGGGGCGGCCCTTTTGTCAGCGTCCGCCTTCATCCATGTTGCATTGGAGGCTGCATGATCCGCCGCTCAACGCTTCGCTCGTTGCTGTTCCGTGTCACCCTTGGCGTCGCCGCTGTGTCGGTCGCCGCTCCCATCGTTGGCTACAGCACGCCAGCCGAAGCCAAGCGCAAAAAGAAGTCGCGCAGAAAAGGCAAAAAGAAAGCCAAAGCCCGCGCGGCCGCTCGCAAGAAAAAAGCCGCCGCCATGAAGGCCGAAAACGAGATGCATGCCAAACACACCGGCGCCATCGAACGGCTTGAGCAAATTGCCAAGGCCACCAAGAACGACGAACTTCTGAAGACCGTCGAACGCTTGAAAGAAAAAGAAGCCAAACGCCACAAGCTCATCGCTGGCGAGTGACCGCGCTCCAACCATTTTCTGTGGGAGCGACCGGCTCCACAAAAGGGGAAACCCGATGCGAACCCTGACGAAACAACTGGCCTTCGCCGCTGTTCTTGCTTTCTCGACGACGTCGATGGTCGGCTGCGGCCTGCTCGGCGACGAAGAAGCCGCCGAAGAGAAAAAAGATGGCGAACAGAAAGACGGCGACAAGAAAGACGGCGACAAGAAAGAAGACGCCAAGCCGGCTGAGATTCCCGCTTACGCCCCTGAAGGCGACGACGCCGAGCTGAAAAAAGAAGGCGCCAAAGACATCACTGCCGACAACGCGGCAGAGAAGGCCAAAGAAATCGAGGCCGCCCTCGACAAGGCCATTGCCGACGCTGAAGCCAAATAGTCAGCTCGACCACCGGGGCGTCGCAACCCGTTCAAGCGTGAAACTTTTTCGAAAGCGATGCGCAACCGGCGCCATTGGCGCCGAGGGGGTAGGGGGGACCGGCGTCCGGCTTTGCCGGCGCGGGGGGGAGGGGTCTGCGCCCCTCCCTCAAGTTTCAGGTCGGCCCCTCAGCTTCGATCTGCAGGCCCCCGCTGGGGGCCTGTTTGTTTTGTGGCTCGAGGTGTGTGGCCCCCGCGAAGGTTCTGCCTCGCATCACGAAGTTCGCGGTCGCCCTTGCACGTCGTGGGCGAGGCTGCGGTAGGGTCAGGCTCGGCCGACCTGCCTGCTGGAGGCTCCTCTTGAGCACCATCGCCAAAGACATCTTCGCCGCCGTCACCGACGACAACCGCGCCCGCTACGAGGCGCACCGCACCATCTTGTCGTTCGCCGAGTACCTCGACGAAGTCGAGGCCCACCCCGAGCGGCACCTGCGCAACGCCGCCGGCTACCTCGTCGATGTCGTCGACCACTTCGGCAGCGCCACCATCGACCTCCCCACCGGCAGCCGCACCCGCTACAAGTTGTTCGACGCCGAGGAGCACGACGGCGTCGGCCGCGTCGTCGGGCAAGAGCGGGTGCAAGAGCGCCTGGTGCGCATGCTGAAAAACTTCGTGCGCAGCGGCAAAATCGACCGCCTGCTCTTGCTGCACGGGCCCAACGGCTCCGCCAAGACCAGCTTGGTGCAGGCGTTGTCGAAGGCGGCCGAGACGTACTCCGAGACCGAAGCCGGCGCCTTGTACCGTTTCAACTGGGTGTTTCCGACGGCGAGCGTCACCAAAGGCTCCATGGGGTTCGGCGGCAAAAGCTCGTCGAGCGCGGACTCTTACGCCTACCTTGAAGGCGCCAACGTCGAGGCTCGTCTGCCCTGCGAGTTGAAAGACCACCCGCTGCTGCTCCTCGACAAACAATCGCGCCGCACCTTCTTCGACAAGCTCATCGCCGCCGAGCGGTGGCCCCGCGACAAGAGCCTGCCCGACTTGCTGCTGCACGGCGATTTGTCGACGAAGAACCGCAACATCTTCGACGCCTTGCTCACCCACTACCACGGCGACCTCAGCGAAGTGTTTCGCCACATTCAGGTGGAGCGCTTTTACTTGTCGCGTCGCTACCGACGAGGCGTTGTCGGCGTCGAACCTCAAATGAGCGTCGACGCCTACAGCCGTCAGGTCACCGCCGACCGCTCGCTGGCGTCGCTGCCGGTGTCGCTGCAACACCTCAGCCTGTTCATGACGGGCGGGCCGCTCAACGACGCCAACCGCGGCATCTTGGAGTTTTCTGATTTGTTGAAGCGTCCGGTGGAGGCGTGGAAATACCTCCTGGTGGCCACAGAGCAGGCGCAAGCCAGCCTCGACAACGTCAGCCTCTTCGTCGACAGCGTCATGGTGGCGACGTCAAACGAGTTGCACCTGTCGGCGTTCAAAGAGCATCCCGACTGGGCGTCGTTCAAAGGCCGCATGGAGCTCATCACGGCGCCGTATTTGCTGCGGGTGTCTGAAGAGCTGGCCATCTACGAAGACCAAGTGCCGGCAGCGTTGGCGGGCACCCACATCGCGCCCCACGCGTTGGAGGTCGCCGCCCGCTTTGCCGTGCTCACGCGGCTGGAGCCGCCATTGCCGGCCCGCTACGACGAGAAAGTGCGCGTTCTCGTCGAGAGCCTCACCCCCGAAGAGAAGTTGGAGCTGTACGACACCGGCAAAGTGCCCGAGCGTCTGCCGCAAAAACAACGTCGTGAACTGCGCGAAATCGCCGAGCTGCTGTACGACGAATACAAAGACTCCGACCTCTACGAAGGGCGGTTCGGCGCCAGTGTGCGCGAGGTGCGCGGTCTGCTGTTCAACGCCGCACAAGACAAGCGCTTCGACCACCTCTCGGCCGTCGCCGTCCTCGACGAGTTGCGCGAGCTGGTGAAAGAGCGGTCGACGTTTGACTACCTCCGTCGTGAAACGGTGCGCGGCTACCGCGACGCCTCCACCTTCGTGCGCACCATTGAGACGTGGTTCGTGGGCGTCCTCGACGAAGAAGTGCGCCAAGCCATGGGCCTCGTCGAAGAAGGCAGCCATGCAGAGCTGTTCAACCGCTACCTGGTGCACATCTCGGCGTGGACAAAGTCGGAGAAACTGCCCGATCCCATCACCGGCAAGATGGCCGACCCCGACGAACAGCTCATGCGCCAAGTCGAAGACGCCTTGCTCGCCGACGGTGAAAAGGCCGAAGACTTCAGACGCGACATCATCTCGCAAATCGGTGCCTACCGGCTCGAAAACCCCGATGTCGACGTCGACTACGAGTTGCTGTTCGGCCCCTACTTGCGCCGCCTGAAAGAAGACTTCTACGCCTCGCGTCAGGAGATCGTCGAAAAGCTGGAGCGCAACTTCTTGCGCCTGCTCGACGACGACGTCGCCCACATCGACGCCAAAGAACTCGAGCAGACGCGCACCTTTCACCAGAATCTGCTGGCGGCGGGCTACAACGACAGCTCCGCTCGACAGGCCATCGCGTTCTTGCTGCAAAAGCGCCGCCAGCGCGCCGACGACGACAGCTGACCACGCCAGGACGCCGACATGTCAGACGACGCGCTCATCGCGCGCCTCTCGCGCATACACCGACAAGAAAAGATCGACGCCAGCGGCCGCGGTGAGGTGTGGACGGCGCAGTGCGACGACCTCGGCCCCGTCTGCGTGAAGATGTTCACCCTCGGCGACGACGTCGACGAGGCCTTCGTGCTCGCGTTGCGCCGCGCCGTCGACGTGCTCCCGCAAGTCGATGCTGCGGGCCTGCCCAAGGTGTACGACGGCGGCGTGTTGGGCGGCGCCGCCTTCTTGGTGATGGAACACCTGCACGGGCAGTCGTTGGCGTCATTGGCCGACGCGGCCGCCCCCCCATCTGCAGTCGACGACGACCCTCTCTCGTCGTCGACGACCCAACGGCTGGCAGAGCGGGGGCAGCTCACCGACGCCGAAGTGCTGCGGCTGGGCCGCGACTGGTGTGCGGCGTTGGCGGCGTTGCACGACGTCGGCGTGGTGCACGGCGACGTGCAGCTGCAGCACCTCTTTGTCACCCACGACGGCAGCGGCAAACTCCTCGGCGCTGGCACACGGCATGTGGCGCCGAAGCGGGCGAAAGAACGATCCCAGCTGTTGTTGATGGCGCCTGAGCGTTTGCGGGGCGCAGCGTCGACGGCCGCCGCCGACGTCTACAGCGTGGGTGTCGCCCTGTGGCGGTTGCGGGCGGGGCAGTTCATGCACGACGCGACCTCGCCCATCTCGCTCATCTCGCAGGTGCTGACCAAAGACCCCGACCCCCTCGATGACGACGTCGACGATGGGCTCCGCGCCGTGCTGCAACTGGCGTGTGCCAAAGACGTGGCCGCCCGCGGGGACGCCGCCGCCGTCGCCGATGCCTGCGGCCAAGCCCTCGACGCTCTGCTGCAAGACGACGAAGACGCTCGGGTGGTGCTCGACCTCGACGGGGCCACCGCCGCGCTGCAAGAGCAGTTGCACGCAGGCGCCGTCGCCGACGTCGTCAAACACCTCGATGCCCGACGAGAACTGGCGTTGGAGCCGGCCGTCACCGAGCAACTGTGGCAGACCCACGCCGATGCATTGCTGCACCCGTTGTATGAGCAGCAGCATGTGCCGCGCTCCAATGCCGCGTTGTTGGCGCAGTTGCCGCAAGCCATCCCCGACCTCATCGCCGTCGCCACAGACTGGGAAAACAGCCCGCACACCCGCACTGCGGCCGTGCGCATTCTCGGGCTGACGGCCAACGTCGACGTCGTGCCCTACTTGGCCCGCCTGCTCGAAGACCCCAGCCTGCAAGTGCAACGGGCAGCGCACCAAGCGTTGGTCGCCGTGGCCCCAGACGTTCTGCTGCAAAGCGCAGGGCCCGGTGCCGTCGCTCTTTTCGACGGCGACGTCGCACAATGCACGGTGTTGCCCGAGAACCAACGCGTCGACGGCGTCGACCGCTTGTTTTGGCCGGCGCGCAACGTCGAAGTGCTGCCGGCCAAGGTGGCGTACGTCTTTGCCGCCCTCGATGAGCACGAGCTCGACAATGCCTTTCGCGCTGTGCCCTCAGACGATGGAGCCGACCGCTGGTGGGGCGCCATCGACGTGCTGTCGGCCTATGGCGAGTTTGGCTTGCTGCCGTTTCGCCAGGTGGTGCTCGGCAGCGGGCGCGACTGCGACGTCGTCGTCGACGGGCTCGCCGTGCACCACGCCGTGCTCGAGGTCGTCGGCCCCCAGCTTATGAGTGTGCGCACGCTGCTGCCCGACGTCGACGACGAGCAGGTGTTGGAGACGTGGCTCACGCCGGGGATGCCCAACATCGTGTCTCTCGGCGACGTGCACCTGATGACGCGCGACCTCGACGACCGGGTGCTGATGCAGATTCCCGATGGACGTCAGGTGCAGCTGCCGACGACGGCGACGGCCTTTCGCGGCGACACCGACTTCAGAGACACCTTTGACGTCGACGACGGGCTGGACGACGGCTAATCCGGGCGCTGCGCTCCGCGCATGGCGGCCGGATTCGCTGCGACCATTTCCACGAGCTTCGCTCGTGCCGAAATGGTCGATGATGTCTGAGCTCCGACGCTGTCGTCGGTGTTGTCTTTCGTTGTCGATGCCGTTTCAGAAAACAGAAAAGCCTCCCCGAGGGGAGGCTTTTCTACGACGACGGAAGACGCTGACGTCGTTCACGCCGATGGTCGGTCGACATCGACCATTTCGCAGCGAGCGCAGCTCGCCGGAATGGTCGCAAATCTTCTGGGTCGCTCAAACAGCGAACCAACAAGCCGTCGTCAACTCCGAGGGTCGGTCGATGACGTCGTCTGCAGCCCTTGCCCTCGACGGCAATGCGACCAGCGGGAGCCGCGACGCGAGGGGGGATGGGGGCCCCATGTCCGGCTTTGCCGGCATGGGGGAAGGGGGCCTGCGCCCCCTTCATAGGAGCTAGAACCAGCGTTCGATGCTGACTTTGCGGTCGGTGTAGAAGGCGACGCTGTCTTTGCCGTGGGCTTTGACGTCGCCGAAGAAGCTTTGCTTGCTGCCGCCGAAAGGGAACATCGCCATGGGCGCAGCGACGCCGATGTTGATGCCCAACATGGCGGGCTCGGCCTTCACTTTGTACTCGCGGGCGGCTTTGCCGCTCGTGGTGTAGATGGAGGTGGCGTTGCCGTAGCGGCTGCTGTTGGTGAGTTCGATGGCTTCGTCGAGGGTGTCGACGTGGATGATGCTCAACACCGGGCCGAAGATTTCTTCGGTGGCGATGGTGCATCCCGGCTGCACTTTGTCGAAGAGGACGGGGCCCACCCAGTGGCCATCTTCGAGGCCTTCGGGCACTTCGTTGCGACGGTCGACGAGGAGTTCGGCGCCTTCGGCCACGCCTTTTTCGATCATGCCCAAGATGCGCTCTTTGCTTTGCTTGGAGATGACCGGGCCGAGGGTCACGCCGTCGTCGAGGCCGTTGCCCATCTTGATGTTGTTCACAGCTTCGATGAGCTTTTGTTTCACGGGCTCGTAGGCGTCGCCCACGGCGACGGCGATGGACGCGGCGAGGCAACGTTGACCGGCGCAGCCGTAGGCCGAGTCGGCGAGGTTTTGCACCGACGGATCCATCACGGCGTCGGGCATGACGACGAGGTGGTTTTTGGCGCCGCCGAGGCTTTGCACGCGCTTGCCGGTTTTGGCGGCGGCTTCGTAGACGATCTTGGCGACTTTGGTGGAGCCGACGAACGACACGCCTTCGATGTCTTCGTGGTGGGCGATGCTCTCGACGACTTCACGGGTGCCGTGCACGAGGTTGACGACGCCTTTGGGCAGGCCGGTGTCGTGCAGCAGCTCCATGATGCGCATCCAGGTGTGGGGCACTTGCTCGGAGGTCTTCAACACGAAGGTGTTGCCGCTGCCGATGGCGTAGGGGAGGAACCACAACGGCACCATGGGTGGGAAGTTGAAGGGGGTGATCGCGGCGAACACACCGAGGGGTTGGCGGGTGGCGAAGCAATCGATGCCGGTGGCGACGTCTTCGAGGTGGTCGCTCATCAACAAGGTGGGGATGCCGCAGGCGTGCTCGACGTTCTCGATGCCGCGGCCGAGATCGCTCATGGACTCGGCGATGGTCTTGCCGTGGTCTTCGGTGCAGATGCGGGCGATCTCGTCTTTGTGCTCGTCGAGCAGGGCCTTGAACTTGAAGAGGTAGCGGGCGCGCTGCACGGGAGGCGTCGCCGCCCAGCTGGGGTAGGCCGCTTTGGCAGCCGCGACGGCGTCGTCGACGTCTTGTTTGGTGCCCACGGGAACCTTGGCGGTGATCGCGCCGGTGGTGGGGTTGTCGACGTCGAGGGTGTCGGTGCCGTGTGAGGCGACCCATTCGCCGTTGATGTAGTTTTTCAAGGTGTCGGTCATGTGAACCTCCCAGGGGCCAGCGGCCCGTCCGTGTTGGGGGCGTTTTGTGCTTGGTCGTGCAAACGCGAAACCGCGTTTATAGCGCCACAAGTGCGGAGCAACAAAGGGTGAATGGCCGTCCTGGGGCAGCTTTCGATCGGCGCTTGAGTGCAGGCGAATTCGGCCGATGGATCTGGGTTGTGTCTGGCGTCGGTGGCCAGCTTTGGGTGTCCCATTTTTGCCACCTGCCGCCGATGCGACTCAGAAGAAGGGTGGGCCCATGGACGACGCCAAAGAAGGCGAGCACAAACCGATTGTGCTGTTGGTCGACGACAGCGGCGTGCAGCGGCTGCGATTGAAAGGCATCTTGCAGCAGGGGGGCGACGTCGGGGTCATCGAGGCCGAAGACGGGTTCGACGCGTTGCGCCAGGCCAAGATGCTGCGGCCGGATTTGGTGATCACCGACTTGGAGATGCCCAAGCTCAACGGACTCGCCCTCACCAAGGCGTTGCGCACCGACGCCAGCTTCGCCCACATGCCCATCGTGATGATGACGTCGCACGACGAAAAGGAGTTTCGTCTCAACGCGTTTCACATTGGCGTCGACGACTTCATCACCAAGCCCGGCGACCCTGAAGAAGTGCTGGCGCGGGTGACGTCTTTGCTCCGGCTGCGCCAAGCCATGGTGCTCGTCGAGCAGAAGAACCAAGAACTGCAAAACGCCATGGATCAGCTGCACCAAGGCCACAAACGCGCCGTCGCTGCGCAACGTCTGGCGTATGCCGGTCACCTCGCAGCGGGGATGGCCCACGAATGCAACAATCCATTGGCCATGCTGCGGGCGAACCTCGGCACCATCATCGACTACGCCAAAGACATGGCCGAGGTGCTGCCCGACGACGTCAAAGAATCAGACGAGATCCAGGAAATCCTCGACGACCTTCCCGACGTCGCCCAAGAGGCCGAGGCTGCTGCCGAGCGCCTCAAGAAGGTCATCGGCAACTTCTCATCGCTGCAAGACGAGAAAGCGACGCAAGAAGCCGACACCGTGGTGGTGCCCGTCGCCCCCATGGTGCGCAACGTCGCCAACGCCACGCGAGAGGCGTTCCCGTCGGTGACCCTCCTGGTCGACGAGCGCATGTCTGACGACGTTCAGGTGCGCGCCGCTCCCGCAGAGTTCGAGCGCTACATGGTGTCGCTGTTGTCGTACATGCAACAGACCTTGTCGGAGCTCGATGACGCCAACGTGCTCATGCTGCGCGTCGACGCCGACGCCGCCCAAGTGCAGGTGTGCATCGACGCACCGGAGTTGTCGTGGTCGCCCGACGAAGCCGAAGAACAATTCAGCCGCTGGCTGGTGTCAAAAGACGGACGCGTCAGCTTTGACGTGTCGTTGGGCAGCGCACGTGAAGGGCTTTTGGCCATGGGTGCGCTCGTCGACCACCTCGCCATCTATGGCGGCGGATGGTCGCTGGTGGTGACATTCGAACGCGAACCCGATGTGTCGTTGGACGACGAAGCCGGTGCCCCAACGCCCGCGCCAGCCGCGGTGCAATAGGCAGCGGTCTGTCGTGGGTTGAGGTTCTAGTGGCGCACCACTCCCTTTTGCTGTTGTCGCACGCGTTGCACGCCGCCCACGACGTGGACGAGGTGATGGCCGCCGCATTGCAAGCCATCGAGTCGGAGACGCGCTACCACAAGGTGTGGCTGACGCTTCGCCACGTCGACCAAAGCTTGCGGGTGGTGGGGTTTGCCACGCCTGCGTTGGACTTCATCGATCAGCAGCTCCCGCAGTGGAAGCTCGACGACAACCCTTGGCTGGCCCAGTGTTTCACCAGCCCCTCGACGTTGGTGTGGGACGACCTGCGGGAGTCCGAACTCGTCGACCCCAGCTTCTTGCAGGCCTTTGGCAACCGCACCGTCATCGTCGTGCCGCTGGCCATTCGCGAAGGGTTGTCGGGCGCGTTCACCGTCGGCACCTTCGCCGACGAAGGCGTGTGCCCGCCCCGTGACGACGAGGTCGGCTTCATCGAGCAGGTGGCCTCGTTGGTGGCCGCCGGCGTGGGCCGCATCTATGCGGAGCAACACCACGCTCTGCTGCAGCAACGCATGCAAGCCGCACAGCGTTTGCAGACGTTGGGGCGCATGTGTGGTGAGGTCTCGCACGACTTCAACAACATGTTGGTGGCCATCGCCGGCAACACCGAGCTGGCCTCCATCGAATTGGGTCCGCACCCCGTGCAGGAGTTGCTGCAGGAAGTGCTTGAGGGCGTACAGCGTGCGTCGATGCTCACCCGGCAGTTGTTGTCGTTTTCGCGCGGACACCTCCTCGACAAACGCAACCTCAACCTCTCTGAGGTGGTGCGAGACCTGTCGGTGATGTTGCGTCGGCTGTTGCCATCGAGTGTGCGCTTGCAGCTCGACCTCGACGACGAGGTCTGGGTGTACGGCGACCAAGGGCAGCTCGAGCAAATGGTGATGAACCTCGTCGTCAATGCCCGCGACGCCTTGCCCCAAGGCGGGCGCATCTGCCTGTGCACCCAGCGAGACGCCGACGACGACGTTGGCAAGCTCGGTTGGCCACGGTTGTGCGTCCGTGACGACGGGCAAGGACTCCCCGCCCATGTGGCACAACACCTCTTCGAGCCCCATCAGCTGGCCAGTGGCGTCGAGGAGGGGGCAGGCTTGGGGCTCGCCGTCGTCGACTCGGTGCTCAAGGCGCACGGGGGCGAAGTGCGGGTGACGTCGTCGGTCGATGAGGGCACGCGGTTTGACATTCTGTTTCCGCCAGTGGTGGAGGCGACGGCGTCGGACGACGACAGCATCGCCCCACTCGAGGCGCTCACGGGTGATGAACATGTGTTGGTCGTCGACGACGACCCTTCAGTGCGGCGTTTGCTGCGACGGTTGCTGCACAGCCATGGGTACTTGGTGTCGGTGGCCCAAAGCGGCGCCAACGCTCTGGAGGTGCTGGCCCACAACGACGACGTCGACCTCGTCGTCACCGACCTCATGATGCCCGACATGAGTGGCGAAGAACTCCTGCAAAATGTGTTGTCGCGGCCATCTCCGCCGGCATGCCTGGCCATGTCTGGGTACGTGCGTGAGGCGAACATCGGCGACGTGCGGTGGGTGCAAAAGCCGTTCTCGTCGGGGGATGTGTTGGTGCAGGTGCGCAGCCTTTTGGATGGACGTCGTCGCACCTCGCCCGCTCCGCTTTCGCCGTCGGTGTCGACATGACGATGAGCCCGCTGGTGGAGCTGTCACGCGTGCTGCATGCGGTGCGCGACATGCCCGAAGTGCTGCGGGAGGTGCGCAATGCCATCGACGCGCACACCCGGTACCGCACGGCGTGGGTGTTTTTGTCGTCAGACTTGAGGCACCTCGACGTCGTCGGCAATGCGCAGGATGGCACCCCGTTTTCGTCTGACGTCGTCGCCGGTGTGGACTTGCAGGAGGATGCGTTTTTGCGCACTTGCCTCACGGCGACGGAACCGTTTGTCGTCGACGACATGCGCACGCGTGACGACGCCCAGCGCGAAGACGTCGAGCGTGTGGGGGTGCGCACCATGATGGTCGTGCCCCTGACGCACCTGCCAGACGGACTGCGTGGTTCGTTTCAAGTGGGCTCCTTTGGCGACGAGGGCGTGGTGTCGCCCACTGCCGACGAGGTCGATTTCGTGCACCAAGTGGCGTCGCTGTTGTCGGTGGTCATCGGCCGGCTGCAAGCCGAACAAGAACGCCAGGCGCTCGAGGAGAAGATGCGTGACGCCCAACGGCTGCAGACGCTGGGCCGTTTGTCGGGTGAGATTTCGCACGACTTCAACAACATGTTGGTGGCCATTGCTGGCAACACCGAACTCGCCTCCATGCAGCTGGGCGAGCACCCCACGCAGGAGTTGCTGAGCGAGGTGATGGAAGCGGTGGCCCGTGCCTCCGACCTCACCCGTCAGCTGCTGGCGTTTTCGCGCGGGCAGCTCGTCGACAAGACGGTCCTCAATGCCAGCGCTCAAATCCAGCACCTTTCCCGCATGCTGGTGCGCTTGTTGCCAGAGGCCGTCTCCCTTGAGCTCGACCTCGACGACGACGCGGTCGTCGTCGCCGACAAAGGCCAGCTCGAACAGGTGGTGATGAACCTGGTGGTCAACGCCCGAGACGCGTTGCCGAGTGGCGGTCACATTCGCATCTGCACCACACGTATGCGTGCCGCGCTCGCCGGCGACGACGACGACGTGGTGCGCATCGACGTTGTGGACGATGGCATGGGCATCGCTGCCGACGTGGTCCCCCAACTCTTCCAGCCGTTCTTCAGCACCAAGGCAGACGGCGAAGGCACTGGCCTGGGGCTCGCTGTCGTCGACACGGTCGTCAAGAGCCACGGCGGTCGCATTGACGTCGACAGCACCCCCGGCCACGGGACACGCTTTTCGGTGTTGCTCCCGGCTGCTCCCGACACCCTCGAAGACAACGACGACGACAACGACGATGCCCCCAGTCGTTTGCAGGGCGATGAGCATGTTCTCGTGGTCGACGATGACGCGTCCATCCGGCTGGTGTTGCACCGACTGCTGACCTCGCACGGCTACCGGGTCAGCGTCGCCGAAGACGGGCACCAAGCCCTCGACCTCCTCGACCGCCACGACGATGTCGCCATCGTGCTCACCGACCTCATGATGCCGCGCATGAGCGGTGAAGAACTGCTGCAGGTGCTGCGCACGCGACCGCATCCTCCGCTGTGCCTGGCGATGACGGGGTACGCCAAAGAGATGGAGCTGGGGACGACGGAATGGATTGCCAAGCCGTTTGCCGCCACGGCCGTGTTGGTGCGCATTCGTGCGTTGTTGGATGCCGTCGACGACACCAAGCACGCGACCGACCCACCGCCCACCGCTCCCACTGCAGGTGGCGCCGACGAGTCTGGTGCCAACATGTAGGCCCAACCGCGTCGCTTTGCAGTGCCCACAACGCCGCTGACGCTGTAGCCTTCGCTCATGAGCGACACCACGCAGCTGGGATTGTTTGGCGCAGCGTCTTCCGACGACGACGCTGACGTGCGTGGCCCTCGCACGGCTCCCACGTTGGTGTTGGTGGTGGTGCGTGGACGCGGCCAAGCGCTGCAAAAAAGCCAACAACCAGGACAGGTGGTGTGGACCCACGGCGAGTTCTTTGACCGTGTTCGCCAGCTGGCGTTTCTCGACGAGGGCATCGTCCTCGACGACGCTGGACTGGTGTTGGCGTCGGCATCTGTGCTGACCCAGGGCAATCCGTGGGGCACACGCATCGCGCACGACCTCGCTGCGCTGCACCGCGCGTTGCAGGCGGCGCACCTCGACACGCAGGAGGTGCGCCAGGCGCTGGCGACACAATCCGGCGACGGCGACGAGCGTGAAGGCGACCTGCTTCGGTTCTTGACACAGTTGCACGACGCAGAGCGCTTGCTTCGCGATGCAGGGCTGGTGACGTCGGCACAGGCACTCGCGTTGGGCGTGCATCACGTTGAGCGTGGCGTCGTGCCCAAGGTGCTGCAGCGGTTTGAACGCGTCGTCATCGAAGGGCTCATCGACCCCAGCGAAGTGCAAGTGCGTGCCCTGCGGGCGTTGGCGCTGCAAGGGGTGCCCCTGACGGTGCAGCTTCCGTTCGACGCTGAGGGACGCGGGCTCACACAGGGCGTGCAGTGGATCAAAGACGTGCTTGAAGCCGCCTACGACGCGCCCGACCTCGACATCGACAACGTCGCCCTCGGACAAGACGCGCCTCTGCGCGACTTCGTCGACGGATGGTACCAACCGCACCTCGACACCTTCGACACGCCGTCGGTGTCTACGCTGGTGTGCGCCGACGCAGGAGAAGAAGCCCGCACCATCGCCCAGGTGGTGAGCGCCTGGCGTCGCTCCCAAACACCGTCGCCGTCGGTGGGGGTGTGTCTGCGCACCTTTGACCGGCATGCCTTTCGCATCGCCAGCGCCATCGAAGACATGGGCGTTGCGGTGCGCATCCGTCGAGGAAAGCCGGTCTCGCAGACGTCGTCAGGACGCTTGCTGCTCGACATGTTTTTGCTGCGCCGCGACGGCGTCCCTCGAGAACGTCTGTTGGCCATGCTGGTCAATCCGCTCTTTGTGCATCACGTGCCGCCGGCCCACATCGGCCGCCTCGCACGCACCCTGCGCGACGCTGCGGCACGCACCGACGTCGAGGACGCCACCCGCCCGACTGGAGGCTACGCCCATCGTCTCGCGCGCCACGCCGCCACCTTGCGCGATGGCTCGGCCAAACGCGCAGACGTCGTCGACCAACAACGGGCGCAACTCGAAGAGATTCTCGACGTCCTCTATCGCATTCCCCTGCAAGCGTCGGTGGCGACGTATTTCGAGGTCGCCTGCCAGCTGGTGCAAGACACCGTGCTCGTCGGCGACAACGGCGAAACCGAGAAGCTCGTCGAGGTGCTCGAGGTGTGGATGCAGGCCCTGGCGCGTCTGCTGCGCGCCGATCCCGAAGCCTGCCAACACCCCACAGAACTCCCGGCATTTCTTCGGCTGCTGCGACGTGTCCTCGACGACGAGGCCATGCCGCCTCCGCCTTGTTCTGACCATCTCGGCGTCGAACTCATCTCCCTGCCTGAAGCCGCACACCGACGGTTCGACCACCTCGTCATCGCCGATTGCGTACACGGACGTCTGCCCAAGGCCCCTCGCAAAGACCCGCTGCTCTCAGACGCCGATCGCATCGCCATCAACCGCGCCCTCGGCCGACGTGCCTTGCGTTTGCAGGAGCCCGACCTCCTCGAACCCGGTCCGCTCCCCCCCCGACAAGCGTTGGAGCCGTTGTTCTTCGCCGAGGCTGCATGCGCGGCCCAACAAAGCCTGCTGCTGACGTCGTCAGCGCGCAACACCAAGGGCCAAGAACAGGCGCGCTCGGAGTTCTTTCAGGAAGCCCTTCTTGCGCTGGGGGCCCACGTCGACGACGTCATTGCTGGGATCGATGTCCCTCGCGACCCCCATCCACGAGAAATGCGTCTGCGACTCGCACACCATGTCGCCTTGCACGACTACGACGGTCACAGCGACGACGATGACGCGCAAAAAGGCATCGCGCACATCCATTCTCTCAACGAGATGCGGCGGCAACGCGACGCCTTTTTTCGCTCGGGGGCAGCCACCAGCGAGCGTGCTCCCTTTGCCTATGCCGTCGACCCCCACCGGTTGGCCCAAGTCGTCGGCCACCTCCTCGGCATGTCCGCCGCACGCCCATTGACACCCACCCGGCTTGAGGCGTTGGCCCAATGTCGTTTCCGCGGCTTCGTCGAACACCTGCTGCGCGTCGACACCTTTCAAGAAGCTGGACAAGACGGCGACGTGCGTGCCCTCGGCACGCTTGCCCACGAGGTCATGGAGGTGTTCTTCAAAGAGCGCCGCCAGGGGCAGGTTCCGCCGTCGCGCATGACGAAGGACGACCTCGAGCGCCTCGACGCCATCATCCAGGACTGTGCGAAAGACATGCTCGACGGCAAGTCCACCGGACACCTCGCCGCCCTCCGCGCCAACATCGCTTGGTTGAGCCTGGCGTTGAAGCGCACCGTCGTCACGCTCGCGCGCAACCCGCCCGTTGATGGCGTCGCCCCCACTGCATTTGAGATTGCAGTGGGGCTCGACGCCGGTGACGACGAGGTCGAACACGCCTTTCCCCCAGCGCTGTTGCCGGTGGGCGAACGACAGCTGTATTTCGGCGGCATCATTGACCGCGTCGACAAGGGAGCCCACGCCCGCGTCGTCATTGACTACAAGAACTCCACGGGTGCAGCGGTTCGTCGCAAGGTGCATCCGAAGAAGATCTTCAGCGAGCACTTCCAGCTTCCGTTGTATTTGCGTCTTCTGGAGGAGGCGTTGCCGTCGAGTCCGCAGCGCCAGCTCTATGCCTACCTCGTGTCGTTGCGCGACGCTTGCGCCAGCGACGTGCTTGGCATGGCTGTCCCCCTGCGACCGCGCATCCTCGACGACGAAGCCGAAGATGGACTCGCCCAAGGGTTGCACCGCGTGTTGACCCCGCTGCTCGACGGCACCGTCGTTCCTGACGAGGGATTCTTCTGCGATGGCTGTCGCATCGCACGCGTGTGTCGCATTCCTCGTGGGGCGTTTGCCGGCGCCACCCTCCGGGTGCTTGACCAAGGCATGGACGACGACACCGAAGACAACAGCAATGACGTCGGAGGCGCCGATGTCTGACCAGCCCCCATTCTCAGACCCGCCGTTTCCCAAGGAGCCGTTGTTCGACGACGATGTTCATCCCGAAGACGTCGACCCCGACTTTGGGTTCGTTGCTGCCGACGGGATTGGCGAGGCGTTCGACGACAACGTCGATGGTGAAGCGTCGGCCAAGCAAAACGACGTCGTCACCGCTGGCGCCGGAACCGGCAAGACCTACGCCCTCGTCAACGACTACGTGTTTGCACTGCTCGGCCTCGACGGCAGCTACATGCCGCGCTCGCCGCATCGCATCTTGGCCATCACCTTCACCGACAAGGCCGCCGCCGAGATGCGCAGCCGGGTCATCGACAAAGTCAGTCGGTTGGTGCGCTCCCCCAAGGCCGACCCCGACGTCACCGCGCGTGCAGAAGCCATTGGGGCCTCTTTGCCCGAGCCGACCACACTGCAAACGCAGGCCAAGCAATTGGCGACCGCGCCCATCTCCACCTTTCACTCGTTGTGCACGTCGCTGCTGCGCGACCTTGCGCTGAAGGCCAGAGTCGACCCTGCCTTCACCGTTCTCGACGATGCCGACGAACGTTTGCTCTACGAAGAAACGGCTGAGGCCGTCGTGCTCGACGTGCTTGCCACCGAAGGGGCCCCCCACCAAGCCGAAGTGGCGGAGCTCTCGGCGCGCATGTCGCTGCGGCGCATGGGCAGAGGACGGGGTCTCGTCGACGAGCTCGTCGACCGTGCGCGGGGGCTGGCCGAGCGGGGGCAGACGGCCCGTGAAGTGCGACCTGTGTTTGATGCCGACGCCGCCGAAGCCCGCTTGGCCGACCCCAAAGACCGCTGCGGTGCCGCCTTCGCCGATTTGGTGGCCGCCCTCGAGGAGGTCGGAAACGAAGGCACGCTGACGTTGGCCACCCAGCTCGAACGTGTGTCACAAGACTTTCTCGCCGCTCTCGACAAACCCAGCACCGATCGCGAGGCCGCATGTGCCGCTCATTTTGAGCGGCTTGCCGACTTGCTCACCCGCCGGTTGTTGCGCACCACCAAAGACGCTTTGCCCGCGGCGCAAGGCGCGCTGGCCGACTGTGGAGCCGCGCTCGTCGACGTCATCGTCGCGCCCCACGCCGAAGCCTTCTGCGCTTTGCTGGTGCTCGTCGAAGACCGCGTGGCCCGCGAGAAACAAGCCCGCGGCGTGCTCGGGTTCGGCGACCTGTTGTTGAAGACCCGAGACTTGCTGCGCACCCAACCGCGTGTGCGCAACCGCGTGAAGAGCCGGTTTGACCGCATTCTCGTCGACGAATACCAAGACACGTCGCCCGTCCAAGAAGACATCGTTGCCTTGCTGGCCGAAGCCGAAAGCCAATGCCGCCCCGTGCCCGATGGGCAAAAGGCCATGGGCACGGTGCAATTGGGTCGAGGTCGCCTCTTCGTCGTCGGCGACCCCAAACAAAGCATCTACGGTTTTCGCGGGGCCGATGCCCGACTCTTCAGCCACACCAGCAACGTGGTCGTCGACGGAAGCGACACCACCGCGAAAAGCGGAGAGCCGCGCACCCTGCGCACGTCGTACCGCTCACGGGCGCCGGTGTGCGACGTCGTCAACCTGGTGTCTGACGTGTTGTTCGCCAAAACCAGCGACGACGCGGTGCCGTACGACGCTGGGGACGCCCTTTTGGCCCACCGTGGCGGAGACGGACCTGCCGGTGCACTTTGGCGTTGCTTCAGCAACACGCAGATGCCGGCCGACCTCGTCGAGGCCTTCGGCATCGGGCGCAAGTTGCGCACCATGCTCTTCCCCGCAGACGGTGACGACCCGCTGTTTGTCGTCGACAAAGCCACTGGCGACATGCGTGCTGCGCAACCCAGAGACGTCGCCATCTTGGTGCGCCGCATTCGCGCAGCCGGACCCATCGCCCGAGCCCTCACCCACAACGGCATCCCCGTTCGCATCACCGGCGGTGAAGGCTTTTTTGCGCGCGAAGAAGTCGTCGACCTGCTCGCGGTGCTGCGGCTCGTTGTCGAGCCCGGTGACGACCTTGCCACCCTCACCGTGTTGCGCTCGCCCATGATTGGCGTCGAAGACGACGAACTCTTGCAGGTCGTGCAAAACGTCGACGAGTGGCGTCGTGGATTCTCTTTGGCCGACGCCGTATGGGCCGCCGAGCAAGGCGTCGTCAGCGCACGGTCGGCCGCGCGGATTCAGCGGCTGGTGCAAGTCCTCGATGTGTTGCGAGAGCTGGCACCGGTTCACAGCGCCGCCCACCTGCTCGACGTCGTCATCGACGAGCTCAACATGGTCGAAGCCATGGGAGTCGAACCCGACGCACTTGAACGCATGGCGAATTTCGACAAGTTGCGCGGCATGCTCGACGACACCGAAGGACATGCCGTCGCCAGCATCCAGCGCATGTGGAGCTTTCTCGACGCGCCCCCCAAAGAAGGGGTTGCCTCTGCCCTCGCCGCCGACGTCGACGCCGTGCAGATCATGACCATTCACCAGGCCAAGGGCCTGGAGTTCCCCGTCGTGGTGCTGGCAGAGCTTGGTACGAGCCTGCCCCGCATTTGGGCGCACATGCCGCATCACGGAGAGCTGGGCATTGCAGTCAACCCGAGGGGACGTCCCATCGAGGTGTGTTTGCGTCGCGACCTCGTCGGCAAGGCCAGCCTCAAAACCGCGTATGACCTCGTCATCGACAAGGCACGGCAAGAACAAGAAGCCGAAATGTCGAGGCTGTTGTACGTCGCCATGACCCGAGCGCGGGATTGGCTCTTCCTCGTCGGTGAAGAACGCAACAGTGGTGACGCCAGCTTTCGCAGGTTGGTCGCCAGAACCCGCACCACATTTCGCAAAGAGTTCGACACGGTCATGCCCACCGAGCGGGTGCCTGCGATTCCTGGTCCTCGACGTGCGGTGCGCGCTTCACACATTCCGCCCCCGTCCAAAGTGGTTCCTTCGCCCGTCGTCGGCGTGCCGCGCATCGTTCCATCGGCATTGACGCTGCACCGCCAAGCCGGGCTCGCCGCCGACACCGACTTGGCCCGGGCGCGCGTGCTCCCGCACATGGCCCGCGCACGGGCGCGCGGCCGAGCGGCGCACCACATTCTGTCACGGGTGGCAGAGAGCGCCGACTTCGCCCTCATCGACGACGACGAGCGGGCCCATTTCGCGGTGCGCGCCATCGCCCGAGCATGTGGTCTCTCGGCCTTTGACGACGACAATGAACGCCTTTTCAACCAGCTGGTGGCGACGGTGCGTGGCCCCCTGGCCGCACTGATGCGGCAAGGCGCGGGGCTTCGCTTCGAAGAACTCATTCGCTACGCCACCCCGTCGGGCGCCGTCGTGCAAGGGGCCGCCGACCTCGTGGCCCGCACACCGGAGTGGACGTTGGTGGTCGACTTCAAGAGTTCGGCCCAAGGCGCCGCGTCCGACGACACCCACCTTCAGCTGTGTGCCTACGCCGAAGGCCTGCACCAAGCGGGCGAACCGGATGTGCGTCTTTCGGCGTGGGCCTTGGGCGAGCCGGAGGTGTCGGCCAAGCGGTACACCGATGAGGACCGCCGTCGCTTGCACGACGCCCTCGCCGTGGCCCTCAGCGACCTCGATGCCGCACAGCCCACACGCTGGTGATGCGGTTTCGACGTGAAAGACTTGCATCCTTGGCGTCAGGTGGTGAATCTCTTTACAGCTGTTGCCCCTTGGAGCCCGCATGTCCTCGCGTTTGATTCTCTCGTTTGTCGTCGCCTTGTTGTGCACGACGTGGGCGGCTGGCGCTCAGGCCGCCACCCCAGACGCGGCCGCTGCCCAACCTGCAAACACAGCCCCCTCCATTGAGGCCGACCCCATCTCTCCGATGATGCAGCCTCATGCGCAAGCGGCGTGTGATCCATGCGGCATGGCGTTTTTCTGCTTCAACACCGTCACCGGTGCCTGCAATGCCTACACCGATGCTTCTCGACGAGGAAAAGGCCTCGAAAGCATCGCCGGTGGCGTGCTCTTCGCTGGCGGAGGCGCGCTGCTTGGCGCGGGCATCGGCGCCCTCATCGGATACATCACAGGCGTGCTGTTCTTTGCCCCCCAACAGTTCTACGGACTCGACTTTTTCCATCCGCAAGCCGTGGCAGGCGGCACCATCGGCGCCGTTGGCTTCGCAGGGGTGTTCGCGGTGATCATGGCCGGCTCAGGCCTCGTGTACGGCATGCAGCAAGGCCCTCAACTGTTGGACTTTGATGGCGAAGAAGAGCCAGCACCCCGACGAGAACGCCGTCCACGCCCGCCGGCGAAACAAGATGAAGGCGGTGGGTCGGGCGACCCGGACGACTTTGACGAGGGAACGGACCCACCGGCGAAACGACGGTTGGATTCGGGCGTGGCTCGGCCAAGCGTGCCCGCCGTAGCCATGGGGTTCTAGAGCATCCCAAAACCTCCGTTTGACGACGACGTGACGACGTCGGTGAGGATGAGAAACAGGCATCGTCGACCATTTGCAGTCAAATGCCATTCAGCAGAGAGCGACGCCATCATCCACTGCAAATGGTCGTTGAAGGCAGGGCCCCGGCGCCGCGAAGCGCGCGGGCCCTGACCAGCTCTCTGCGTGTTGCGCCTACGCGGCCATCGAAGAGGGAGGATGTTTCACGCGCCGCTGCGTTTGAAGGGCGTCGATGACGCGGTCGGCGGCGCGGCGTGCGCCGGCGATGTTGCGGGCCACCGGGCCGAGCTCCAGTTCAGCGAGCGGGCCCATGACGACAACGTGGGGGTGCCACCGCAGGTCTTTGCCCACGACGGGGTGACCGCAGGCGGCGCAGGGCAAGTCGGCTTGGGCGATGAGGTCGTCGACGAGGCTTCCTCCCGGGCGGCGACGGGAGAATCCGGTTGCCAGGTAAACGCGGTCGACGCAGAGCACGTCGCTCGTCGACAACGCCACCTCCAAGGGGACACTGCTGCAAAGCCCTTCGATGTCGGCAAGGTGGGTTTGCAGTCGACCGTCAGCGACGGCGCGTCGCAACGCCCGGTCGACATCGGGAGGACAGGAGCCGCGGTGGCGGGCCTGCTGGATCATCTGTCGTCGACGATTGACGTCGGACGTTTGTGAGAACGCGGCCATGTGTTTCGGACCCAGCCAGCCGGGGTCGCTGTCGAATTGGTGCACCCGTCGCGCGTGCCGCGACACCAAATGGACGTCGTGGCCCGCGCGCATCAAACGCAAGGCCACTTGCGCGGCGGAGATGCCACCACCCACCACGGCGATGGAGCGCACGTCGTCGGCGTCGGCAAATCCGGCGAAGTTGGGGGCAAAGACGTGCTGCACGCGATCGTCGTCGCCGGCCCACGCAGGACGTTCAACGACGTCGGAGTTGCCCATCGCGAGCACCACGTTCTGGGCATGAAAAACCGACCCGTCGTCGACGGCAACACGGGCCCCGTCGTCGTCCAGTTCGACCGACGACACGCGCGCTTGTTGGTGGCATTGGTGCAGGCCACAGGCGTCGAGGACGGCATCACAGTGGCTGTTGAACAACCGCAGCGACGGACGGTTGTACGGAGTCGCAAAGGCGCCGGGGTTTCTGCCGCCCGCCTTCTGCAATTCACCTGGGCGCAGGCCCAGGTGGTGCACAGCAGGGGAGCGCAGGTGGGCCATCCCCGTCGTCGAGGTCAGCGTTTTCCAGCGGTGCAACAACCGTGGCGCTGGGTCGACGATGCGCAAGGCGTCGCGCGCAACGCCCGCCTCCGTCACCAAGCGAATCGCGAGGTGGGCGCCGTGGATGCCGCCGCCAATGATGAGCCATTGCAGCATTAGGCGTCCTCACAGCACGACAACGCGCGTCGGTTTTCGAGGTGGCCGGAAACGAGCAACACACCAGCGGCGAGGCTCAGCCACTCCCCGCCCAGCCCGTCGTCGTGTTCATCCGCATGCCGCGCAGCAACGGCAGATGCCTTCTGCTCGTGGCCGTGTGCGTCGTGAGGGGCGTGCTCAGTGGCACGGGCCGCGAGCAAGGCGAGCACGCCGGCCAACAGCAGCGCGCCTGCTTTCCACGAGCGGTGACGCTGCCACCCCACGGCCAACGCAGCGATGGCCAAGCCGACGGCAGAGAGCGAGAACACCCACTCGGCGCCTTCACGCAACAACAGGCCAAGCCCGGCGGCGCCGAGCAGGCCGGGGCCGACGGCGACCACCAGGCAATGCACGGTGCACAGCGTCGAGGCCACCATGCCGACGCTGTCGATGTCGCGTTCACGGCGAATCGGTGAGAGCCCTTGTGACGACGTCATGAGGGCTCCACGGGCGGGTTCGAAGGCTCTGACTCCAAGGCGGGGAAGGGGTTGGGCAGGGCGCCCCAGACCTCGCTGTTTTTTTGCAGGAGGTCGTCGTCAAGAAGACACGCATCGAGCTTCTGCCGCACCGTGTCCTCGTCCAGCTTCTGACCGATGAACACCAGTTGTTGGGCACGGTCGCCAAACCGTTCATGCCAGTTGGGTTGCTGATCGGGACGTTGTCCAGCTGGATGCCCCCACTGGTGCGGCGGCACGGCCGCCCACCACATGCCCGCCGGTCGCACCGACGACACGCCGCCGGCCTGGCCCCACTCGTAGGCGACGCGCACATCGGAGGCGACCCAGAAGAATCCTTTGGAGCGCAGCACGCCCTCCCAGCAGGTGTCCTCGTGCAAGAATCGCCACAGCCGCTCGGCGTCGAACGGCCGCTTCGCGTTGTAGGTGAAGCTGGAGATGCCGTAGGCCTCGGTCTCGGGGACATGCTCCCCCTGCAACTCTCGAATCCAGCCGGCAGAGCGGGACGCCTCTTCTTCGTCGAACAAGCCGGTGTGGAGCACGGCCTCGAGCGGGACTTGGCCGCGCGCCGCCATCAGCACCCGCGCGCCCGGGTTCAATGCTTTGACGATGGCCTCCACCTCGAGGGCGTGGTCGGCGCTGACCAGATCGAGTTTGTTCAACACGATGACGTTGGCGAACTCGACCTGGTCGATGAGCAGGTCGGTGACGGTTCGCTCGTCGCCGTCGTCGAGAGATGCGCCCCGGGCTTTGAGTTCTTCAGCCTCGCGGTAGTCCCGTAAGAAATTCAGGCAGTCGACGACGGTGACCATGGTGTCGAGGCGGGCGAGTTGCCCAAGGCTGACGCCGTGCTCGTCTTCGAAGGTGAAGGTTTGGGCGACGGGCACAGGCTCGGAGATGCCCGTCGACTCCACCACCAGATGGTCGAAGCGCCCCTCGCGCGCGAGGCGGGCAACCTCAGCGAGAAGGTCGTCGCGCAACGTGCAGCAGATGCATCCGTTGCTCATCTCCACCAACGCCTCTTCGGTGCGCGACAGCGCGGCCCCGCCTCGTTCGACGAGTTCAGCGTCGATGTTCACCTCGCTCATGTCGTTGACGATCACGGCGACGCGCAGCCCGTCTCGGTTGTGGAGAATGTGGTTGAGCAGCGTGGTTTTTCCTGCCCCAAGAAAACCAGACAAGACCGTCACCGGCAGACGGGACGCAGCAGGCGAAAACGCGGAAGTCGACATGGACACCTCAAAAGACAAGCGGGATGCTTCTGCAAGTAGATTGCAATTACCGTTGTGCAAACAACTTGCAAATGCAATTTGGCTTTCCTTTCGAGAGCAGATCCTCCAACCTTGGCTCCGAGGTATTCGTCATGGCGTTCGACAAAGAAGACGCTCGAGAGCTCCTTCGTCGAGGAGGGCTGCGCACCACCGCCCCCCGGCTGGCGGTGCTCCGTGTGTTGGCAGATGCCCCCCATCCGGTCTCCCACAAAGAAGTGCTGGAGCTGATGGGGGAGACCGATTGGGACCCCGCCACCATCTTTCGCAACCTGGTCAAGCTGCGCGAAGCGGGCATTGCCCCCGTCGTCAGCCGCGCCGAAGGCATCGACCGCTATGCGCTGGCGTCGTCTGACGAGCACCGCCATGCGCACTTCGTTTGCGACGACTGCGGCAAGGTGTCGTGCCTGCCCGACAAGGTCACAGCGTCGATCAAGGTGAGCGGCCGGTGGGCCAAGGCCGTGCGCGACGCCGTCGTGCAACTGCGCGGCGAGTGCCCCGACTGTCGCCAAGCAGGGCGGGCGTAGGCCACGCCGACGTCGCCAAGTGCCGTCGCAGTTCGTATAGGTCTGGCATGAAGACCACCGACATCACGCGCGACCAAGTCATCGAATTCGTCAAAGCCCGCCACGCGAACACCGTGTTGGGCAAGTTGGGCGTCGAATACACGTCCTTCGACCCCGACGCCGTCACCGTCGAGGTGCCGGTCTCTGAAGCCCTTTTTCAGCACGCCGGCATCGTGCACGGCGGCGTCTACGTGTTGCTGGCCGAATCTGTGGCATCGACGGCGGCCGCCCTCACCGTCGACATGACGCAAGTGGATGTGTTGGGCCTGGAGATCAACGCCAACCACCTTCGCGCAGTGACATCGGGGACGGTGTCGGCCACCGCCACGGCCGTGCACCGCGGACGCATGACCCACGTCTACACCGTCGATGTCAAAGACGCCGACGGACGTCTGGTGTGCACGTCGAGGTGCACATTGGCCATCCGACCGAAGGCGGGCGACTCCCACCCCGCAAAGGACATGGCGGCAAAGGACATGGCGTCAACTGCCGAGTCGAAAACTTGATCACGCCCTCCAGCCTTTTACGCTGACCTCTCTGTGACGCGGCAGAACCGCTGCCGACGTCGTTGACGGCGAGGTCATCGTGTCGTTCGAGACGGTGCTGCATTCGATCAAGTCGGCCCTCGACATCAACGTGCTCACCTTGGCGGGCACGCCGATCTCGTTTGCCACGGCGCTGACGTTCTTGATCTTCTTGATCGGCTCTGTGCGGGGCTCGACGTATCTGGCGAGGTTGTTCGGCAAGAGCGACTTCGTGCGTCGTCACACCGACAACGACACGCGCGACACCATCCAGCGCATGCTGCGCCTGCTCATCTTGTGGTTGGGCCTGGCGTTTTCATTTGGGGTGCTCGGCGTCGACCTCGCGGCTTTGTTTACGGCGGGTGCGGTCTTCGCCGTCGGTGTGGGGTTCGCCCTGCAAAACATTGCCCGCGACCTCGTCAGCGGCTTCATGTTGAGCATCGAGCGCAAAATCAAAAGCGGCGACGTCTTGCAAGTCGACGGCAAGTTGGTGCGCGTCATGGACATGGGCATGCGCTCGACCCTGGTGCGCACCCTCGACGAAGAAGAGGTCATCTTGCCCAACACCCGCCTCATCAGCCAGGCGGTGACCAACTACACCCACAACGACTCGCTGTTGCGGGTGCGGGCGAAGATCGTCACCCCCTACGAAGGCAACCTCTCCGACGTCATGGACGTCATCGAAACCGCCGCCGGCTCGCTGGCGGGGCAGTCGGAGCAGATCTCGCCGCGGGTGCTCATCGAAGGATTCTCGGAGCGCGGGGTGTGCTTTGACGTGTCCATCTGGATGACCGACCCCTGGGCGCTGCCGACGTTTCAGTCCGACCTTTACGAGACGGTGTGGTGGGCGTTGCACGAGAACGACATGAAAGTCGCCCACCCGCAGCTCGACATCTCGGTGAAAACGCCGCTGCACGCTGCGCCGACCTCGTCGACACCGCCTACTTCGCCGGTGCCGAGCCCGGCTTCGGGTTGAGCTGAACCCGGGCCCACAGCTGTTGTTTGTCGTCGATGCGCGCGCGCAGAATGCGGACGTTGCCGTCGACAAACACGCACGCCGACGGCGTGGGCGGCGGCAACAGCTGCTTCAAGTGCATGCCGGCGCCGACCGCGTTGAAGCGCGCCTCGTAGGGCTGCAGCCACTCGGCCTCGACGAGGCGCAGCCAGCCGTCGGTGCAAGGCCCATGGGGCACGGGACTTTCGACGACGGCCACGCTGACTTTGGCGTCTGCGAAATCGTCGGAGACGTAGACGACGCGTTGGCCGGGGGTGGCGTGCCACGCGCGAACCATGTCCGTCGCGGCCGCCTGTTGCCGCTGCCGTTCGGCGCCGGTGAGACAGCCTTGGCTCTGATGCAAAAAGCGGCCGTTCTCGTCGACGAGCCAAGACTCTGCCGGCCATCCGTCGGGTGGATCCAACTCGCGCACTTCAAGGGTGAACCCTTTGGCGTCGGCCTGGGGGATGCGAAACGACAGCTGACTCGCAGCCACCGGTTGCCAAGACAGTTTTGCAAAGTTCGAAGTGTACGAGGCATGCTTGCGCTGATGTTGGTGTTCGGCGGCGGCCAGCTTGAGGAGCTCCCGCTGCATCTTGGGCACCAGCGCGTCACACCGCGCTTGCGGCTTTGGCGAGGGGGAGCAGGCCATGGCACAACTCAACAAGAGCACCAGGGCACACCCCGCGCCTCGCGTCGTCGTCGCCGGTGTTTTTTGCGCAAACACGTTTTGTGCGAACACAAACGGGGGGGAGAACGTCCATGCCATGGGTGACCTCTTGCGTCCGCTGCACCATGGCCCAGGAGCGTCCCTTTTGAAATAGCCCTTCACGATGCTGTGCACTCCGTGTGGCGTCGTCTCCGACGCGCCGAAATCGGATCCACTTGTCGCCCAGGCGACGTTGTCTACATCTATAGGATGACTGAGATGAATCTGAGCACCGACTTCGACCGCGCCAGCAACTGCGGTCACCTCTTGGCCCAAGGCCTGTCGTTCGAGGCGCTGCGCGCCCTCGGCTGGGACGACACCCTCATGGCCCAGCTGGTCGAAGGCATTGAAGACCTCAACGTGACCCACGACGACTTCGACGACGAAGACGACCCGCGTGTCACCGTGCAGTTGGCGTGGTTGCCGCCCGACGACAAAGAAGTGCCCGCTGATTTTCACCAACGCCTCGAAGACGACGAGCGCATCTTGCCGCTGGTTCTGTGTGCCTTCGGGCAACGCCGCGACCCCGCAGAGGCCTGAACCCATCTGTTGTCGTCGACGATGAACGACATCGACGCCCCGCCTGTGCGGGGCGTTTTGTTTTGCCTCCATCTGCCGTCTACAGTGCGGGAATGCAGAACCGCCGTGCACCTGCGTGGACCACAGCGACAATGGGCGTTCTCGCCTGTTGCGCGATGTGGTGCGGCGCAGCCGACGTGGCCCATTCGCAGGAGGTCGACGACGACGGGCCCCACATTGCCGAAGCACCTGAGGCGGCTTTGGCGCCGTCTCACGTCGAGGGCGTCAGCTTCACCTATGGAGCATGGCTCGGCTGGGCCGATGCACAGCTGGTGACGACGGCGGCTGTCGGCGTCGGCTTTGTCAGCGAGCCCGTCGACATCGACCTCGATCTGCCGTTGATGCTGACGTTGTGGGACACACAGCCGTCGACGCCACCCGTGAAGCCAGCCACGCCGACGGCCGCATGCGACGTCGTGCGGTGCGACCCCCTGCTTGACGACCACGGCCAGTGGCAGTGGACACAGCTGTCCCAAGTGGTGCGCCACGTTCGCGTCGGACGTCCGGAGCAATGGCTGTACGGCCGCGCCGGACCGCTGCGCCTTCAGTTGGGCGCCGGGCAGCTCGTCGACGACTATGTGAGTTCGCCGTCGTACAACCGACGTGTGGCGGCCGCCTATGTGCAAGCGCAGTGGCCGCAGGTGGCCAAGTTGACGGCCGCGACGACGAACATCGTGGCCCCGCAAGAGTTGTCGGCCGTGTCACTCGACGTCGCCCCCGCCGCGCTGGTGGTGTCGCATGACGTCGGCCTGTGGGCACGCTGGCTGCGTCGGTTGCACCTGGGGGCGACAGCTGCCGTTGACGTCACCGCGCCCGGTGCATCGGGCGTTGCAGCGTTGCTGCCCCAAACGCGACCGGTGGGCGGAGCGGCCGCCTACGCGTCGTGGGAGGTGCTGACCTTGCCCTTTTTGCAGCTGACCCCGACAGCGGCGGGCAGCGTGCTCTACGGGTATGGGCTGCGAAGCCAGGCGCCCAACGTCGGGGCCGGGACCCAGCTGGGCATGCGTGTCGACGTCAAACTGCCCTACGTGGCGTTCAGCGCTCAAGCCAGCGCCACCTATGACACGGCCCATCACCGCGCAGGCGTGTTTGGCAGCCTCTACCGTCTTGAACGCATGGGCCACGTGCCGGTGTCGACGTCAAATGCGCCGCTGCCGGCGGGGTGGGGGGCACGCGGGCAGCTGCAAATGCAGCTCATGCAGGCGTGGCGGATGGCGGTGGAGGGTGTCTGGGATCCCGATCCAAGTCGACATCAACTGACGGCGTCGACGACGTGGGCGTGGGGGCCGGTGTTGGTGCAAGGGGCGTTGACGTCACGTCCACTTGCAGACGGTTGGACGACCCTGCAGCCGACGACAATGCCGCTGTCGACGTTCACCACGGCCATCGAAGCACAGTGGGCGTTGTGGGGCCCATTGTCGTTGTCGGCCCAGTTGATTCGCGTGCCGCACGTGCACGCTTCGGCGTTGGCGGCATCGGGGCCCGCGTCTTTGGTGTCGACGACCCACGTTTTTGTCGGCGTCACTGGCCGCGTGGTGAGTGCCGTGAAACCGCTGGCGGATTGGGGGAGCTGAGCGCTTTCCCATGTCTCCGTCGACGACAACGTGACCCGCCGGAGTCGCGAAGCGAGGGGGAGGGGCAAGCGTTTGGCTTTGCCAGCACTTGCAGAAAGGGCCCAGGCCCCCTCCGCCGAATGACCAACAGCGCTTGGCCCGCCTGCGCCGGTGCAGAAGAACACAAGGTCAGGCCTGTCTGTCGGGGATGAACGACCTTTTGCACCGCACATGCCACCTGCAGCAGACTGCGACCAGCGAACGCCGTGCGCCAAGCCGCGTCGAATGAAGACGATTTTTCTTCTGTGGCAAGCTGTTGTTAGGCTCAGCCCGTCTGCATCCAGAGGACCCTATGCATTTGCCATTCATGCCGTCACGCGTCCGTCTTCGAGCCCGTCTCGTCGTCGGGGTCGGTGTCTTTTTGCTGGCTGCCCAGGTGGCGGCGCAAGACCTGACGCCGAAAGAATCGCGCGAGCGCATCAAGAAGCTGCAGGAGTCGCTGCAGAGCATCCACCGTTCGGTGCCGACGGCGTATGGCGAAAACCTGTCCATCGAGGCAGCGCAACTCGACGCTGCCGAAGAACAGCTGGCACGACTCGAGAAGGCCATTCAGCCGTCGTTTGCGCAGGCGCCGAAGACGCTGGCGGCGTTCGAACGCAATCTCGAAACCACCACGGCGTTCGTGAAGGGGGGCCGTCGCGCCCACACTTGTGCCCAAGCCGTGGCCGACATCATCGCGTCCCATGCGAAGGGAACACCTGCGGCGGAAGGGCAGATGCAAGCGTTGAACACGGCGCTGCAGCAACTCAAGAGTGAGCCTGCTGGGTTCGGAGCTGTGGCCGAGTGGTGCGAGCAAAAGATGAGCGCCCTCGTCGAAGAACGCGCTGTGGTCGCCCAGGAGCAAGAAGCCACACAAGCCGCCCAAGCCGCTGAGCTGGCGGCACAGCAGCGTCAAGAAGAACTGAAGGCGGCGCTGACGCAGGTGACGCTCGCGCGCCAAGACATCGACGCTGCGCTGGCTGCCTCACAGGCGCCGCTGCCCCCCAACGCGCTCGCCGGGATGCAGACGGCGGCGAACAAGGTGTTCTCCCTCGACGAAGAAGCCGGAAAATTCATCCTCGAGGAGATTGAGAAATACAAAGCCGAACTCGCTTGGCGCCAAGACCCCGACGAGGGCATGGCCATCATTGCCGGCGCGCTCAAAGCCGATGTGGCGTCGGTGGGCACGTCGGGGTCGAAGACCGTCAGCTTCAGCTTCAACGCCGAACGCGGACGCTGCTACGCCGCATTGATGCGCTTCAAGACGTTCACCGGCGACCAGCGCATCGAAGACTTCAGCTTCACTGCGGGCCGCCGTGGCACCGCTGGCTTGCAGCTGTTTTCTGTCGACAACACCACGCCGACCTACCAGCTCGGCGAAGGCTTTTGCGCGACATCAGGGGTGCGGGTGAAGGGCAAAGGCAAGGTGTTTGCCGGCCGCAGCAACGGCGTGAACTACGTCGTGCTGTCGTGGAGCAAAGACGCCATTCCGCCCCACGTGTTGGCCCAGTTGTCGTTGAAAGCGCCCGACCGCTGCGACACCGATACGCACACCTCGCTGTGGACCGACCCGGTGCCGGGCACCGTCGTCTACCTTGAAAACATCCCGCATTTGTGGACGACGTCGGCGCCCGACCTCGATGCCAAAAGCAAAGTCACCAACCCGGCGGGCCAAGAGCGCGAAGTGGTGACCGGCGTGCTGACTCATGCACCCAAGACGACGTCGTCGACGACGATTCCGTTCATCTTTCGCGGATGTCCCCGTGACGGCGTCGACGGGCCACACCGCAAAAAGCTGAACCGCTGTCTCGCCAAAGTCGAAAAGCGCTACGCCAAGAAGATCAAGCGCGCGGAGCGCAAACTCGCCCGGGCCAAGTCAGAGCGGCGCAAAGAGAAGGCCCAAGACGCCCTCAACAGGCTGCTCGACCAGCGTGAAGAGCGCGAAGACAAAAAGTGCGGCCGCATCGAAGACGACATCATGATGGAGGCCCGCGCCGCCCATCAAACCATCCTGCAGAACCTGGCGAGCACGCCCCCGACGGTGACGTTTGACCGCGTGGGATACCTGCAGAAGAAGGCCAAGTTCGGCTTGTAGAACCGGCCGACATCACGGCTGGCGCGCGCGTCGACGTCTGGCGGGGGGTCCTGCCGGGCTCGCGTGTGGCGTCGGTGACCCTCCAATCTGCACAATTGCTGTACCAACTACAGAAAATGTACTTCGTACATCAATTGTGCGTTTTGGAGGGGTCTGCGCAGCACACGGCAGCCCTCGCTCCGGCGCCCCACCTGTGTGACGCAAGTCGCAAGACCACCAGATCCTCGCTCATCACGCTTTCGTCTCCGGGGCCGGTGCCGTGTCCAACGCATGCACCGCGCTGAGAGCGCAAATGTGAGAGGGAGACTCCATGTTGTTTTCGACCCCATTCATTCGCACCGTCCAAACCCTGCTGGCGGCCTCTGCCTTGGCCCTCACCGCCTGCGCCGGCGGCGGCACCCCCGAACCCGAAGGCGGCGAGCCCGAGGCCTCTGAGCCCGAGGTGTCTGAGCCAGAGACTTCAGAGCCTGACGTCGGCGACGACTTTGAGCCGGCACTGCTCGAGGAGTTCCGCGCCGTCATCCCCTCCGCTGAGGTGCTGGAATCGCCCGCCCCGCAAGCCACCGTCAACGCACAAATCGGCAACCCCGCCACGTACCCGGCGTTGGCCGCCCCCCAAATCATCGCCGTGAACCAAACCGTGCGCGGTCTCGTCGACACCCTCGGGGCCATCACCGACCTGCCCCCAACGCTTTACAACTCTGAAGAGCGCGAGTTTCTCTGGGGCCCCTTCGACAACGACGACAGCCCCATCGAAGGCGACAAGGTGCTGGTGTACATCAAAGACGCCCCCGACGGCGCCGACTTCGACTACCACTACGCCTTCATCCGCACGATGGGCAACGACGTCGCCGATTGGACGGCCGTCATTTGGGGCGGCGCCAACCCCGACGCCGACGACCCTGACCACTACGGCAACGGCGTCGTGCTCTACGACTTCGAAGCCAACGCCGACTTCGCCACCACGCACAACGCCGACGTCACCCGCGACATGTTGCACCAAGGTCGCTTCGCCATCGCCTACATGCGTGGCCCCGGTGACGGCAACGAGCCTCACGACGTCACCGCCGTGGTCAGCACCTTCCGCAACTTTGCCGGCCCCGGCGACGAGCCCATCGACTTCGAGCAGCTCTACGGCAACGTGCACAACCTCGAGAACGACGACCGGGTGGAGTTCGTCGACATCCAAACCGAAGCCGACGTGCACGAGGGCGAAGAAGGCAACGAAGCCAACGAAGACATCAGCCTCCGCCTGGCCTTCTACAACCGCGGCATCGGACGCGCCGAAGCCATCGTCACCGGCGGCGACCTCGTGAGCGACACCGGCGAAAGCGAAGCCTCCGCCGTGGAGTGCTGGGACGACGTGTTGGCCCGCTCCTACTTCACCTTCGACGTCAGCGGCGAAGCCGCCGGGGGCGAAGACAGCGTGAACATCCTCACCGAAGGCACCTCCGACATGTGCGGCCACTTCGAGTCGACCCTCGATGAGCTCGGCATCCCTGGCATGGCCGACCTCGACCAAGGGCTGCTGGACGGTCTCTCTGAAGTGGCAGAAAACGGCATCGGCGACTGAGCGCCCAGCCGACTTCAACCCAGAGCCCAAAACCAAGAACCCCTCGTCGTCGACGAGGGGTTTGTTTGTTGGCAACTGCAAAACGCGGGGCCGTGGAGACGCTGACGCAGCGGTGGTCAGACCACTTGCGAGATGGTGTTGCGGCGGTAGGCGTCGCGCAGTTGGTCATCGGCGAGGACGTCTTCGGCCTCGTCGATGATGTCGCGGATCTCCTGCACCGAGCGCTTGAGATCGGCGAGGGCCGGCGACGAGAAGCGCTCGGGGTCAAATCGATTGCGCAGACGTTCGGCAGCGGCGCGAATCTCAAACGTCGTCGCCAACCGGTCGACGCCGAGCACGGTGAAGTAGTCCCCGTGCCGCGCCAGCTGGAGTCGGTCTTCGATGCGCTCGCGTTCAATGTCACTTTCGGCCACCAGCCGGTCGGCGATGTCGGGCGCAATGCCCTTGGCGACCACTTCACACGCACCGCACGACAGCAACACCAGTGCCGTGGTCAGCGCCACCTCGGGCGACCCACCCGTTTCGAGAATGACGTCGTCGAGGGCACGCTTGCCGTCGAGCAGCCGCGCAGCGCGCTTTTGCTGCACCGACAAAGGCGGAATGCGCAGCGCGGCATTGCCAGGGCCGAGGATCGTCGACGGTGCGCCCAGCACACGCCACAGCCGGTCGGCGTCGTACTTGCGGCGAACGCCCTCGGCGAGCAACACGTCAAAGCTGTGGGCGAGACGCACGCGGTCAGCGTCGTGCGTCCGGTCTTCGCGGTACAAGAAGGTGCCGCGATCCCACTCCATGACGCTCAACAGCTGTTCGGTGAGCACCCCCCGCACCGCGGTGAACAGCTCAGACGCCAGCAGACCTCCGTCGTCGACCAGCGTCGAGCACGCCCGCCGCGCCGACTGGCGCGGGCCCGCCCGCATTTCGGCGTACCGGGCCGACGTGATGAGACCGGCGCGCAACAGGTGCTCACAGGGACGGTCGTTGGAGAGGTTTGAGTCGAAGCCGACGGGCTCACCTTCTTCGAAGTACAGCGAGCGCATGCGTCCATCTTCGTTGACGACGTCAATGGCTCCCGTGATGCGCAGCGCATGTGCCGCAAAGAGCAGGGCGACAACTTCGCCGTCGTCAAACGAGCCCGACGCTGGTGCCATGGCAATGGGCTCGCCCAACGGAGCGTCGGGATCGAGCGGCATGTCGGTGCCCGGTGCGAAGGCCGCGGCGCCGACCAAGATGGCATGGGTTTCCTGCCAGGCATCGCCACCGATCTCGGCCAACAGCGTCGCCAAACCCGACTCACGTGGAGCACCTGAGAACACGCCTTGTTTGAAGGCCAACGCTTCGCGCAGCTGTTCTCGACGTGCATCGCGTTTGCTGAGGGCGGCCTCGATGTCTTGTCGGGCCTTGTCTTCGGCCTCGGCTTGCGCTTTCAGCGCTGCTTCTTTCAAGACCTTGGCTTGCACATCGCGTCGCACCGTCTCTTCTTCGGCGCGTTCTTGCATCAGCTGTTGGCGTCGACGCTCGCGTTCGTCTTCCATCTGTTGGTGCAGCTCTTCATAGCTGCGTTCGATGTCGGCGACGGCCTTTTGTCGAGTGCGCTCGAGTTCTTCAAGAAACGCCTCTTCTTCACGCAGGCGAGCTTGTTTTTGCTCTTGTTCAAAACGTTCGAGTTCGGCGAGCGTCTCCTGCTCCATCCGTTCTTTGCGGGCGCGAAACTCGTCGTCGAGCAATGCCTGCGTTTCGCTCTGGATGCGCGTCTGGGCATCGCGGCGAAGGGCATCAAGCTGTTCTTGTTGCATGCGCTCTGCGCTGCGGCGGTTTTGCACCAGCTCTTCGTCACGACGCTGGCGCGCCTCCTCTTCTTCTTGCCGCAGCCGCCCCACCTCGTTGCGCATGAGGTGTTCTGCCTCCTCGCGGGTGCGGCGTTCGACTTCTTCACGTGCCTGCTCCAGCCGACGCATTTGGTCTTCGCGCAAACGCTGCATGGCCTCACCATGACGACGTCGGTCTTCGGATTCACGCCGAGCAAGCTCGGCCATCTCCGTCTGCAGCTTCGCCTCCGTGTCGGCGCGGGCGGCCTGTGACGCTTCATCGCGTGCCTCTTGCAACAACGCAGCAAACCGCTCTTCGGCTTCTTTGCGCTCTGCGGCCAGGCGCGTTTCGTGCTCTGCTTGACGCTCTGCCTGGCGCTCCTCGTGCTCTTGGCGCAGTGCCTCCATCTCGTCGAGGGTCGACTGCCGCAGGTCGGCTGCGGTGTCGGCTTGCAGCTTGCGCGACACTTCGAGCTGGCGCTTCTCTTGCTCAAGACGCAAACGGCGCAGCTCTTCTGCCTGCGCTTTTTCGCTCGACGCTGCCGATGCCTGAAGCTCTTTTTGCAGCGTCGCGAGCTCTTCGTGCAGGTCTTGGCGCATGCGGGCCAAGGTGTCGGCACGCTCTTGGGCGAGTCGTTCTTCCTGCGCCGACAACTCCTCCTGCAGTCGGTGGCGCAAGGTGTCTTGACCGTCCGTTGACGACGACATCTCGGCTTGCAGCTGGTCACGTCTTTGACGCTGTTCAGCGAGCAGTTTGTCGCGCTCAGCAGCAAAGGCTGCTTCGGCTTCGGCCCGGGCGTCTTTGAGGGCTTGGCGCAGCGCATCTGCCGAAGCCGCCTCCTCGGCGGCCGCCTGGTCGCGCAGCTGCTGCAGCGTCGAGGCGGTCTGCTCGCGTTCGGCTTGGACGGCCGCTTGCAGCGCCTGCTGGTGTTCGGCCGCCAGACGCTCGCGCTCCTCGTCGAGGATGCGTTGGGTGTCGGCCCTGCGCACCTGTTGTGCGCGCTCCTGCTCTTGGCGAAGCCGCTCCAGCTCCAGCTGTTGGGCTTGGCGCAACGCCACCAGTTCTTCTTCGGCCTGCGCGCTCAGCGCCTCACGTTGTTCTTGCAGGGCTTGTTGCATGCGGGCGTCGGTGGCGGCCGCGCTGTCGTCGTCACCACCCCCGACATCGTCGGTGGGGCCGGCAAGCTGCGCCTGTTTGAGGCCCGCCGCTTGGTCTTCATCGGTGGCAGACGTTCGCTGGGCGAGTCCATCCGAAAACGACTGCGTCTCCTCGGCGAAGCGGCGCTCGGCATCGTCTTGCAGCTTTTGGGTGGCGGCGGCTGCATCCTCGGGGAAGGCTTCGTCGCGCGCGTCGTGACCTTCGCCGTCGTTGTGGTCGCTGCCGTCTTCTTCGCTGTCGACCAACGATGGGCCCCCCATGTCGGCCAGCGCGTCGTCGAGGGCTTCGGCTGTGGCTGCGGTGAGGTCTGCCTCGGCGGTGACCACCCGTGTGGGATCGGTGGGAGCATCCCCTTCTGACGTCGTCGTCTCCACCGGCGTGGCGGCGTCGGCATCGGCATCCGAATCGTCTTCGGCGAAGCTGTCGACGAGCGGCTGGGCCCCCGTGTCGCCGGCTGCACCTTCAAACGGTTCCAACATCGACGCCAAGCCGGTCAAGGCGGCGCCTTCACGGCTTTCGTCGAGAAGTTTCTTCTGTTCGTCGGGGGCGAACACCTGGGTCTTGGCGACGTCGAGCGGCACCTTCGACGTGTCTTGGGTGCGGCCGCTCTTCTTCTCGCGCGACCGCCGCAAGCGGGCGACACGGTTCTTCACCGAGCGCGACGCCGCCGATCCTTCGGGTTCTGCCGCTGGGGCGTCGTCGTCGGGGGTGTCGTCGTCCGAGTCATCAAAACCGCCTCTTTCGGCCGGAGGCTGCAGCAGGTCAGTGGGGGCTTCGGTGAGTTCTTGGCGGGTGTATTCGAGGGTGTGCTCGACGTCGTCGTCGCGTTGCACCGCCTGCAGGGCTTCTTGTTGCGCGCGTTCTTCCTCCGCAAGAAGCACGGCCTCCTGCGCTTCAAGAGAGAGGTCATGGGTGACCCGCACGGGGCGGTCTTCGTCGTTCAGCGGAGGCGGCTCGGGAAGGTCGTCGTGCACCAACTGGTAGCCCGGCAGTTCTGAGCCGACGAGGTCAGGACGTTCGCATCCCAAATAGCTGGCGAGCTTGGCCACCACCTTGCCCACGTCGACGGGGAGTCTGAAGAATCCGGCGCCACCCGCTTCGAGGGCCTCGGCCATCGACGAAACGGCGGCCCCCCGCACCCCCAAGAACAACACGGCCACATCGCTGTTTTCGGCGAGGACGTTGGCCGCGATCAGCCGCGCCTCGTCGTCAAAGTCGCATTGATCGATGAGCACACAGCGGGCGTCCCCCTGCTCTGCCACGACGATCACCGCTTCATCCATGGATGCGGCATCGACGACTTCGACGTCTTGCTGCGCAAACGCCATGCGCAACGGAACGATCAGCTCCGGGCGCACCGAACACACCACCACCGACGGCTTGGCCATCTCGCCTCCGTCATCCGTGGAGCCTAACTCGCTGAAAAACCACACGGAATCAGAAAAAGTGCAGCAATTCTCATAACATGTGGGCGGGGTCGACGTCCAAAATCAGGCGACAATTTGTGCGACGCAGTGCGGCGCTGAGCTCTTCGTTGGCTTGCACCACCTGCAACAACGCCGCTCGCGCTCTGGGCGACTGACAGCGCACAAACACCTGCATGCGCAACTTGTTCTTCAGCTTTTCGATGGGGGCCGGCGCGGGGCCCAGCACGTCCCACGTCGTGGGCTCGAGGTCGCGACGGCCCTTGTCGCGCAACAGCTTTGCGGCCCGTTCGGCGCACGACAGCACACACCCGGCGTCCTCGCCCTCGATGCGCAGCAGCGCCGCCCGCCAAAACGGGGGGTATTTCAGCAGGCGCCGTTCTTCGAGTTCTTCAAAGGTGAAGCCCTCAACGTCGTGGGCAAACGCGAAGTGCAAGGCCGGGTGGTTGGGGTTGAAGGTCTGCACCAAGACCCGACCGGTGCGTTCTGACCGCCCCGCGCGGCCGGCCACCTGCGTCAACAACGCAAAAGCCCGTTCGCTGGCGCGAAAGTCGGGGCTGCCCAAGGCGACGTCGGCGAGCACCACGCCCACCAGGGTCACGTGCGGAAAGTCGTGCCCCTTGGCGATCATCTGCGTGCCGATGAGCACGTCGATCTCCCGCCGTTGCATCTGCTGCAGCACTGCCTCCAAGTCGGACGTCGAGCGCACCGTGTCGCGATCCAGCCGCGCCACGCGGGCGTCTGGAAAGCGGGCACGCACCTCCGCTTCGACGCGTTCGGTGCCCAGCCCCAACCGCAGCAGCGTGTCGTTGCCACAGGCCTCGCACGACGACAGCGCGTTCTTCATGGTGCCGCATTGGTGGCAAATGGCGGCGCCCTTTTTCTTGTGAAACGTCATGGGCACCGAACACGACGGACAATGCGCGATGGTGCCGCACGCTTCACACAGAAAGAACGACGCATAGCCGCGCTTGTTGAGAAACAGCATCACCTGTCCCTCGTCGTCGAGCGCCTCCTGCATGGCGTTCACCAGCGGATTCGACAGCACCCGTTCGGTGTCGCCGTCGGTGTGGGCGCGGTCGACGTCACGCACCGTTTTGTGTTGGCTGCGACGTTTGAGATCGATGACCTCCACCTGCGGCAAGGCGCCGCCGCCGACCCGCTGCCGCAAATGCAGGTGGGTGAGCTTGCCGACGTCGGCGTTGTGCCGCGACTCCAGCGACGGCGTCGCCGACCCCAACACACACAACGCGCCGTCGTGGGCGGCGCGCCACAGCGCAATGTCGCGGCCGTGGTAGCGCGGGCTGTCGGCCTGCTTGAAGCTGCCATCGTGCTCTTCGTCGACGACGATGAGGCCGAGATTGACCATCGGCGCAAACAACGCCGAACGGGCACCGAGGGCGACGCGCACGCGTCCTTCGCGCAGGCCATGCAGAGCATCTCGTCGCTCGCCCGCCGGCATGCCCGAATGCAGCACGGCCACCTCTTGGTGGATGCGGTGGTGCACCCGCGACAACAGCTGAGGGGTCAGCGCGATCTCCGGCACCACCAACAGCGCACTCTGGCCCGCCGCGAGGGTCTTTTCGACGAGCGCCAAATACACCTCGGTCTTGCCGGCGCCGGTGACCCCCTGCAACAAGAAGCTTTTGACGGCGTTGTCGTCGTTGCGGGCCTGCCACACCGCGTCGATGACTTGGCGTTGTTCGTCGGTGAGCTGCACCCGTTTTGAGCCCTGCAAGGCCGTCTGCACCTTCAGGCGACGCCCATGTTCGGCCAGTTCGAGGCGGCCCATCTGCGCGAGTCGCTTTGCCTTGCCACGGGCGTCGGCAAACGCCACCCGCGCCTCCGACATGCGCGGTGCGCCTCGAACGCTTTTGGCCTCATTGCGCACCCAAGCATCGAAGGCGGCGAGGGCGTGGGCCCGCTTGGAGATGGGCTCGCCGTCGTCGAGGGGCATCAACACTTCGTCGATGCGGTGCTGCTTCACGTCGTGTTGCGCGACCTCTTCGAGCAGCCCCAAGTCCAACAGTTTGTCGATCGACTTGCTGCCCTTCACCCGACGCCGCAACGTGTGAAACGCGATGCGCTGCCCGGGCTCGAAGGCCGCCAACACCCGTTCGTCGGCGGGCTTGAGGCCCATGCCTTTGCCAAACACCCGCGCCTGCTGCCCGCGATCGGTCACGTGCAGCATGCGCACCACCTCGCGGGCCGTGTCGGGGGGCAGCACCAACCGCATGGCGTCGGCGAGGTCGGCGAAATAATACCGGGCCACGAAGAGGGCCAACTCCATTTGGCCTTGGGTGACGACGGGGGCGTCATCGACGACCATCTGCACTTGGCGCAGACCCGACGGAGGCGGACCGTCGTCGTCGCCCAACACGAGCCCCACCACCTCACGGGTTTGCACGAACACCCGCACCCGAACGCCAGCAACACACCGCACGTCGAGACGTTGGGGCACGGCGTAGGTCAGCGGGGTGGCAAAGCCGCCGACGCCCACCACCACGCGCACGCGACGCCGGTCGTCGACGGGAGCGGCATCTGCAGGCAATGGCGAATCGGGGTCAGGCACCCCCGCGACTTACCACCGTGAACGACGACCCTCCACAACGTCCAACTCGAATCGCAACGCGGGCGTTGCTTGCTCCCCCCAAACCCAGATGCCAGTGTTCGGCCACCACATCGTGTTGCGGGACGCACGAAACGGGGGCGAGGGTGGGCGACAACGCACACGACGACAACGTCAAATGGGTGGCTTCGGAGCTGGCGCGCCGCGGCCCCGTGCGCAAAGACGTCGACGACCCCAAAGAGCCGCCCATGCCGGCCCTACCCACAGGCACGTTCTTCACCGACTTTCGCAGCGGTGAACAACTTTGGTCGCCGCGCATGTGGGACCTCCTCGACCTCGACCCTGAAGATGGCGTCACCAACGTCGTCACCTGGATGCAAGAACGCGTCGACGAGCCCGACCTCACGGCAATGATGCACGGCATCCAGACGCTCAACGACGGCGGGACAGTGCGGCAGCTGGTGCACGCCCGTCGCAGAGACGGCACCGTGTCGGCGCTCGAGTTCGTCGTCGCGGCCGTGTTTGACGAGCAGGGGCAAGCCGTGGGGGCGTCGGGGGCGGTGCGTCGGGTGGAGCCCAACGTCGAGCAAGTCATCGAGCGGGGGGCGCGGCTGCGGGTGTGGGATGAAATCGCGGCCCAGTTTCCGTTCTACATTGCCGTCGTCGACGACGACGAGCACGTGACCTACGTGAACCGGTCCATGCTGGGGATGCCGCGCGACGCACTCATCGGCCACAAGCTGGCAGAGCGGTTTGACGACGTGCTGCTCCGTGAGGTGCGGGCGTGTTTTGCGGCCGTTCGCGATGGCGAGCCGACGGCACGGTTCTCGTACACCACCCGCGCCGAAGACGTCCTTGGCGAAGGCCACACCCTGACCGTGCAGGTGGCCCCCCTCGTCGACGAGCGCAACCAGCTGCATGCTTTCGTGGTGGCCGCGACCGACATTTCGCGCGAGGTGCAGATTCAAAAGGCGCTGCAAGAGAGCGAAGAGCGCTACCGCAGCGTCTACGAAAACAGCGGCCGCGGCATCGCCTTGCACAACGGACGCGGCTTCACCTTCATCAACCCGACGTGCCGCAAACTGTGGGGGTTGGGCCCCGATGACGACGTGCCCGTCGTGTTCGAGCTCGTGCATCCCGAAGACCATCACATCGTCAAGCGCCGCATGAAGTTGGTGCTGGGGGGCAACGTCGGCCAGCCCGAAGAGATTCGGTTCAACTGTCTCGACGGCGTCGAGCGCACGTTGTCGGTGACGGGCGTGCCGGTCACCCTCCACGACCACCCGCATGCCCTGGTGGAGTTTCTCGACGTCACCGAGGTGCGCAAAGCGGAAGAGCGGCGGCGACAAGCCGAGCAGAAGTACCGCGCGTTGGTCGAGCACTCCAACGACGTGGTGTTCATCCTCGACGACAAACAGCGAGAAACTTGGCGCAGTCCGCAGACGGGTGCGTGTCGCGCGCTGTCGTTCGCCGGCCTCGTCGACAACCTCGACGAAAAAAGCCGAGATCGTTTGGCCAACGCTTTGGCCCACGTCGACGGGCGCCAGCTGTTGCACCTCACGGGCGTCTTCGACAACCGGCGACAGTTCTTCGCATGCGAGGTGTCGCCCCCCATCCCCGACGTCGAGGGTCGGGTGGTCAGCTTGCGCGACATCACCGAAGAACACGGCCTCGAAACCGAGTTGCATCGACTGGGGCAGGTGCTGGAGCAAGTCGAAGATGGCGTGTACACCACCGACGTCAACGGAGTGATTCTCGACGTCAACAAGGCCTACGCCGCCATGACTGGATACCCGCCCGACGAGCTGCGCGGCAAGCCGTTTCGCGTGCTTCGCTCTGGCGTGCACGACGACGCGTTCTACGCCGGCATGTGGAACCCGCTGTTGCGCGGCGAGACCTGGGCCGGCCGCGTCGTCAACAAACGCAAAGACGGCTCGTTGTACACCGAAGAGGGGGAGGTCAGCCCGGTGCTCGACGACGACGGCGCGGTGGTCGGCTTCATCGGCATCAAACGCGACATCTCCAAGGCGCTGCTGCTTGAAGAACAGCTGCGGCAGGCCCAGAAGATGGACGGCCTCGGCCAGCTGGCCGGCGGCGTCGCCCACGACTTCAACAACCTGCTGACGCTGATCATGGGGGCGTCGCACTTGCTGGGGCTCAGCGACCTCGACGACGAACAGCTTTTGGAGCTGGCAACCATCAGCAAAGCGGCCGAGCGCGCCGAATCATTGACCCAGCAGTTGTTGGCGTTTTCTCGACGTCAGGTGCTGCATCCAGAAGACCTCAACGCCGTGCACGCTGTGCGCGACGCAGAGTCGATGTTGGGGCGGCTGTTGCCCAGCGAGATTCGCATCTCCCACAATTACGACGCTGCCGACGCCATGATTCACGTCGACCGCGGGCAGCTGGAGCAAGTGTTGATGAACCTCCTCATCAACGCCAAAGACGCCATGCCCACCGGCGGTCACCTTCGCCTCGGCGTGACCTTGCGCCAGCCCAACCGGGCGCGCACCAATGTCACCTACGCCTGCATCGAAGTCGCCGACGACGGCGAAGGGATGGACAGCGAGACCGCCAGCAAAATCTTCGAGCCCTTCTTCACCACCAAAGACCCCGGCAAGGGCACGGGGTTGGGGTTGTCGACGGTGTACGGCATCGTGCGCCAGAGCGAAGGCGACATCGAGGTGGTGAGCGTGGTGGGCCAAGGCACCACCTTTCGCGTGTACTTCCCCGTCGTCAACGTCGACCACACGTCGACGCTGCCGCAGCAGAGCCAAGAGCCCGATGTGCTGCAGCAAGACGTGCGGGTGTTGCTCGTCGAGGACGACCCCGGCGTGCGCCGCGTCGCCGAGCGTTTGCTGGCCCGCATGGGCTGCGACGTCATCGTGGCCAAAGACGCTGAAGACGCCGTGCACAAAACCGAAGACATCGGGCTCAGCTCGGTGCAGCTGTTGGTCACCGACGTCGTCATGCCGGGCAGACGTGGCCCCGAGCTGGCACGTGAGCTCATCGCCCAACACCCCGAGCTGCAGGTGCTGTTCATCTCGGGGTACACCGAGGGCGAACTCACCGCGTCTGACCTCGCGCGCGGTCATTTCTTGCGCAAGCCGTTTTCACCGGCGCAGTTGTCCGACGCGGTGCAAGAGGCCCTCAGCGGCAAGGTGTACAACAAAGCCTCCAACGACGACGACGTGGCGTAGCGCGGCGGCGTCGACAGCGGTCGCATGCCGGTGGTCTGGCGTCTGTCGGTCTTTTGCCCCGGCAGGGGATGGCTTTCGCGTCGTGACCTGTTAGCAGAACAGAGTCTCCGCACCGTCTGCGAGGGGCAGGGGTCGTGCATGAACCTGGTTGAAGCCGCCATCTTGGGCGTGGTGCAAGGCGCCACAGAATATTTGCCGGTGTCGTCGAGCGGGCACCTGGTGCTGGTGCCTTCCGTGCTGGGCTTCAAAAAGGCGCCCTTCGTCTTCGACATCCTCGTGCAGATGGGCACGCTCCTCGGCGTCATCCTCTATTTTTGGAAAGACCTCGCCGACGTGGCCAAAGCCATGGTGCAGGGGCTGCGCGACAAGACCCCCTTCGCCGACCCCACCGCGCGCATCGGCTGGTGGGTGTGTGTGTCGACGGTGCCCGCGGGGGTGTTGGGCATTCTCCTCGACGATTTCTTCGAAGAGGTGTTCAACAGCCCGCGCTACTCCTTGTATTTCTTGTTGCTCACCGCCGCGCTTCTCGTCGTGGGCGAGCAGTTCAGCAAACAAGAGCGCGACGAACGCACCCTCAGCTTGAAAGAGGCGGTGTTCATCGGCTTTGCCCAGGCGTTGGCGTTGTTTCCCGGCGTGTCGAGGTCGGGGAGCACCATCTCGGCCGGCATGCTCATGGGGCTCACCCGCGAGGCGGCGGCGCGGTATTCGTTCTTGATGTCCATCCCCGTCATGGTGGGCGCCGGGGTGTTGGCCTTGCGCAAGCTGCTGAAAGACCCTGAGGCGCTGTCGCAACACGGCCTGGCCATCCTCGTGGGCTTCTTGGTGTCGGCGGTGAGCGGCTACATCTGCATCCGTTGGTTCTTGGGCTTTTTGCGTCGTCAGAGCCTGATGTGGTTCGCGGTGTATTGCGCCGTCGTCAGCATCTTGGGCCTGCTGTTTTTGCCCACCGACAGCCATGCCCAGGCGCCGACGCCAACGCCCGCCGTGGCCAGCGCCGACACCGCTTTGCCCCTCGACGCCGTCGAGAAGAAGGCCATCCAGACGTTGATTTTGGCGCAGGCGTCGGCGTGGAACCACGGCGACCTCAAAGGCTTCTGTGCGCCCTACGCCGACGACGCGTTGTTCTTGTCGCCGAGCGGCCTCACCCGCGGACGCCAAGCCATCTTTGACCGCTACCAAAAGAAGTACGGCGCCGCGCAACACACCATGGGCTCGTTGACCCTGCAGGTGCTCGAGATGCGCGGCAGCTCCACCTTCGCCTCCGTTGCCATGAAGTGGAAACTGCTGTGGCCTGAAGACGCCAGCAAAGCGCCGGCGTCGGGGTTGTCGTTGGTGACGCTGCACAAGGTGCAGGGGCAGTGGCACATCGTGCAAGACGCGAGCATGTAGCAGCCGCCAAACGACGTTCAGATCCACCTGTCGCCTGAGACAAAACAAGAGCGCACCGTCTGGGCGTGCTACCAACGTCGACGTCGCTGTGGGGCGACGCAGACACACGCGGGGCGCACATGCGGCACAAGCCACTCCTGAACACACGTCGAGCCCGCAAGGCAAAGCACGTCCTTCAAGTCGGCTTGGTGGCGTTGCTTTTGTGCACGGCCCAAGTGTCGTCGTCGTGGGCGGGCCACAAGCGAGCGCCGATGCCATCGGCGCCGGTGCGCGTCGACGTGCTGGCGGTCGACCGGCACACCCCGCTGTTGCTCATGGAGTCGGCGGAGTCGCCTCTGTCGGTGATGCAGGCCCACTTTCTCGTCGACACCCAACCCCAACAAGCCTTGCGGGCCGTGCAGCAAAAACTGCAAAAGGCGCTGCCCAGAACGCTGCGCAAGCAAGTGCGGCTGAGCTTGCAGGCGCTGCCGCACAGTGCAGATCACACCCGCTGGGTGGTGACCGCGTCGACGACCAACGCCAAACCCACGCTGGCCATGGGCGCTTTGATGCGGGTGCTGCACCGTCGACACGCACCGCACATGCTGCAAGTCCGACCGCACCAACTGGTGCTGCTGTCGTCGAAAACCTTGCCGGTGCGCCAACGCCAACGTCTGCAAGCGCAGCTCGCAAAATGGGGACGTCGTCGACCGCTGCCCACCTCATCCCCCGCGGCACAGCACACCGCGCTGGCGTCGACGTCGACGCACCCGTTGCGCGACCTGTTGCATCCGGAGCGGCTGGCGACGGCGGCGGCATTGTCGTTTGCCCAAGACCCCAGCCTGGGTGAGCTGCGAGCGTTGTTGTTGCCGTCGTCCACGCAAACCCCGACCTCCACCGTCGACACCGGCGTGTCGCAGGGGTCAGCGGCGAGCGACGGATGAGCCGAGGGGCCGCCATCGCCCTGCTGTTGGGGGCGCTGACTCTCCCCGCATCCGCGTCGACGTCATCGACGCCTGTGCCGACGGTGGTGGGGGTCCACGCGCGCGACGCTGTGCCCTGGTTGCAGGTGACGTACGTGGTGCGCAACGACGCCATCGCACACATTCCGCGAGCGCTGTTGGCGCAATACGTGGCCGTCGCCAACACCTCGACGCCAGACAAAGCTGGGCGACGCGTTCGACTTGTGCCACGTCCGTCGGGGTGGATGCTCGTCGTCGATGGGCCCAGCGAGCGCATGGATGCAACGTTGCAGCAGTCGCTCGCGGAGCTGCTGCCCGACGTGCCGATGTCGCTGCGTCACCGTCCGTCGTCGTCGTTGTCGGTCTCGAACGCCTCCGACACAGCACACGTCTGGCGCGCCTTCTTCGACGACAGCTTTGTCGGGCCGCAGGCACCTCCCGACGTCCACCATCACGACGACGCCCACCACCACGACGCCCACCACCACCACGGGCACGAACTGCGGCCGGTGCTGCGTGCCGTACGACGCCAACTGGCCCAAGCGCCGTGGGCGATGCTGCTGGAGGGACGCCTGTCGACGGCGCCGCCCACCGCGCACCCGCCGCCGACGCCGACGCATCGTCCGCGCCCCCAACACGAGACGGTGACGTCGTCGAAGGAGGTGGCATTGCTCGTCGACACACGTCTGACTTCGGCCGCCGCCGACCGCGCCCTGCAGCAGCACTTCACCCAACACTTGAACGCCGATGTGCGCCTGTTGCATCGCCGAGGCGTGGGCGTGGTGTGGGCGAGGTCGTCGACGCCGCGCAGCCGCAAACAATGGGCCACGCAGTTCGACCGCGCGGCCCAAGCGCTGTTGCAGCCAGGGTTCGCCGCGCTGCTCGACGACGAACGCACCCAAGATGGTTTTTTGTTGGCGGAGGTGGGTGCCTGGAGTCGACGTCAGTCCGACCGCTTGTTGGCCGGCCGCACCGTCGAGGCGCAGGCGCTTGACCCCGTCGCGCTGCGGGCGCTGGTGTTCGAGCAATCGCTGCGGTTGCTGTCGCCGGCGCCGACGCCCTGACCGACACCCTTCTGACCCCCCACCTCGCCTTCAGACGGCAGCCACCGACGCACCTGCTCGATGGGCACGGCACGCACCTGTTGGGCATTGTCTTTGTGCACCACCACGGCGACGACCTCGCCGTCGACGAACACGGGGGCTCCCGGATGCAGCGGGAGGTCGAGCAGCCAAAGACGTCGCGCTGCGCCCCGGCGTCCCACGCCCCCCATGGCGGCGAACACGTGCCCCTTGTGCGGATGCCGGCTGAGCCCCACCAGCCAAGGCGACGCCGTCGACCTCGCCATCGTTGAGGCAAACGACGTCGCCAACGGAGGGCTCACCACAGGGACGTCGCCCGGCAGCGTGTGCAGGCGCACCAGAGCGACGCCGCTCACGCCTCGGCGCAGCACCTGTCCTCGACGTCGGGCGCCATCGGCGAGCTCGACCACCACCTGCTGGGCGGGCTTCACTTGCGGAAAGTGCGTGAGCAGCCAGCCGTTGGAGCGAATGAAGAAGCCCTGATGCACCTGGCGCTCGTCGACAAACACCTGCACCAATGCAGACGTCCACCGCCGCTCCATGGCCACCAACGACGGAAGTGCTTGCACCGACGCGCTCCAGGCACTCGGCGCCAACGCCAGGCCCACCGCGTGCAGCCCCTGCCGCAGACAGTGCCGACGGCTCCACCGCCCACCTGAACCAGGCGGTGCACACCACTCAGACGGACGTCGCACAGACATGGGCGCACCCTACCAAGTTGATCGCCAGCCCCGGCAAACCGTGGGTGCGCCGACGACATGTAGGCGTCGTCGGTGATGTCTCGCACGGACCAAATTCGCCCCAGCTTCGTCCCATCTCCCATCAGCGGGCGTTTCACAGACAGCGTGCAGCTTCACCACCACGCCCCCCACCCGATGGAGATCCACATGTTCGGTCAAAAACTGGCGAAATCCTTGGGGTTGGAGATGATGGCGCCGGTTGGCGACACCCTGCGACGGGGTACGCCCTTGTGCCACCAACGCCTTCATGTGCGTGCAGGTGACCGAGATGTCTCATGTTTTCCATCACTTGCGGAGGCCGATGTGACGCCGCAAAATATTTGTGAATCGAGCGAAAAGGGTATTGCGATGACCGATCAAACGTGTCTCCCCCAGAAAAACCGCTCCCCCCGTGGGCCCCGCACGCTGCGTGCTGTGGCCGCCGCTGCCCTGCTGGTGCTGGGCTCGCTGATCACCGGCTGCGGCGCCCAAGGCACCGTCGAAGGCGTGTTCCACGATCAAGACTTCAGCATCACCGACTTCGCCCCCAAAGCGCACTTCAACCAAAAAGCACAGATGGCGGTGGTCACCATCTCCGAAGGCCTGATGGAAGGCGACCGTGAAGTGCTGCGCCTGGTGACCCTCAAGCTCAACGGCAGCGACGACCTCTCTGTGGGCGACGTCATCGACGTCGATGGCGACCACGCCGAAATGGATGTGTCCACCGGCGATCTCGAACGCATCGAACTCGCCAACGGCAACACCCTCATCTCGTCGTCGAACAACGATTTCGCCTCGGCCGTCTCGGGCACCATCACCCTCGACAGCGTCGACGACGTGCTCGCCGGCACCTTCTCGGTCGACCTCGACGACGGCGGCTACCTCGAAGGCACCTTCGCAGTCGACCGCCAATAGCCATTTTGGGTCAGACAGGGCCCATGAAACTGAAACGGCACAGCTTCGGCTGTGTCGTTTTGTTTTGAACCTTGAGCCCGTCGCGATCTCTCCGATGGGTGTGTGGGGACACACAGGGCGGGACGTCATTCAACGAAGTCGGGGAGGACGCGATGACACATGGAACGGTGTTGCTGGTGGACGACTCCATGGCGGTGCGCACCCAACTCAGCGAGGTGCTGACGCGGGATGGGCACCACGTGCTGCAGGCGGCCGACGGCGATGAAGCCCTCGGCATCCTGCATCGGGTGTCGACGCTGCATCTGGTGATTTGCGATCTGCACATGCCCAAGCTCGACGGCCTCAAACTGCTGTCGTGGTGCAAAGCCAGCGCGCACAAAGACGTGCCCTTTTTGATGCTGACCCACGACGGCAATCCCCACCGCATCAAACAAGCGCGCGACATGGGGGCGGTGGGCTGGGTGACCAAGCCGTTCAACCCCTCCACGGTGCTGCACACCGCGCGGCGCCTGGTGCATCTGCAGCACGAGCCGACGCTGCGCGACATGAAGGCACGCGTTCGCACCTTGGGCTAGGGGCCAAAGTGAGAGCGCCGACGGTGGCCACTCCACCCTCGACGCCCTCTCCGCCGAATCTGTCGGCGGAGCGCACGGTCCCCCTCAATGGACTGTTCGCTCCACCACCGTAGCAGACCGACCGGTCCACACAAACCCTGTTGAATGGATGTGTTTCTCAGGGGTACAGTGGGGCATGAACCGCTTGCTCGTTGCCGTCGGGATGTGCGCTGCAATGTGGTGCGCGGGGTGCGCGCCCAGCCGGGCGCAACTCAAAGAGATTCGCAACAACACCACAACCTGCGTCGTCACGGCCACCACCGGATTCAACAAAGCCGAGGTGATCGGCCACAAAGCCCGCGGTGGCTGGTTGCGCACCGAGCTCGCCAAAGGCAGCGGCAACAGCATCCGCACGGGATGGATGTCGGTGGAAATCGCCACCTTCAAGAACAACCGCCTGGTGTACGGCTGGCTGTTTTCGTCGACGTCCGAACCGATTCGCAACGGCAGGGTGCGCATCCGACGCGGCCTCTTTGAGGAGGTCTACGTCTATTCGAAAGCCTGCTCTCCCTTCGATGCGGCCATCGGCGCAGCAGGGCTGATGTACCTGAAAGACCAATCAAGCTAGCGCGCTAGGCCGCGTCTTTGGCGACGGCGTTGAGCACAAAGTCGAGCATGTCGTTGAGGGGTTGGGCGCCTCGCCGCAGGCGGCTGCGCAGGGCGGCGCCTTCCCAAGCGTTGACCACCAACATGGCCAGGGCGTCCGGATCGGCGTTGTCATCGAGGTCGCCACGACGTTGGGCTTCTTTCAATGCGCCCGCGATGCCGTTGCCGATGACCATCAAGCACTCGTCGATGCGGCCGCGAAAGGTCTCGTTGACCCCGCTGAGCTCTTGCCCCAACGCGCCCAACATGCAGCCGAGGTAGCCTTCGCTTTCGTATTTGTCGCGCGTGCCTTCAAAGAAGTTGCGCACGCGCTGCACCGGGGCCACGTCGTCGTCACCGAGGAAGGTGTGAAGGCCCTCGTGCACCTCGTCCATGTAGGCGTCGATGACCTGCAGGGTGAAGTCTTCTTTGCTCTTGAAGTGATGGTAGAACGAGCTCTTGGTGGTGCCCGTGGCGTTGAGCAGGTCTTGCACCCCGACGTTGTGGTAGCCGCGCTCCAAGAGCATGGCGAGCCCCGCCTGCAGCATCTTGTTTTTGGTGGCGTGCATGCCTCGCTCCTTCAACGTGGAGGGGATGTAGCATTGCCGACGCTCAATGCCACTGCCGCTACAGCGCCAAAAGCTCTTCGACCGTCGACAACAGCTTCACCCGACGCTGGGTGATGGGGCTTTCGCCGCCCAACAGGCGGTCGGTTTCAGCGAGCATCTCGTCGAGGGCGATGGCGCGGATGGACGGGTCTTTGGTGGCCTGGCCCACGTCTTTGGGGGCGTCCCATCCGAGCATGACGTCGTGGGCGCCGGCCTCGAAGGCAAACACCGACGCCAAGCCCAGGCGCTGGCTGATGACGCGATCCGTCGCCGAGGGGCTGCCGCCGCGCACCACGTGCCCCAAGATCGTCTCGCGGATGTCGACCCCAGGGGCGTCTTCGTCGAGGTGCTCTTGCAACCGTTTGACGATGTTGGCCGTGGGCACTTTGACGCCCTCGGCCTTGATGATCAGCACCCGCTTCTTGTCGCGATCGGGGGCAAAAGAGCGCTGCATGACCTTGCGCAGGTGGGCGACGATCTCGTCTTCAGGGCGGTTGCGCTCGGCAAACAAGATGGCGTCGGCTTCGACGGCGATGCCCGAACGCATGGCGAGGTACCCGCAATCGCGGCCCATGACCTCGACGATGAACGCCCGGTGGTGGGCTTGGGCCGTGTCGGCGATGCGGTCGCAGGCCTCGACGATGGTGTTCACCGCCGTGTCGACCCCGATGGCCAAGCCGCAGTGCCCAATGTCGTTGTCGATGGAGGCCGGCAGCCCCACCACCTGAAACCCTGCGTCGGGATCGCGGGTGCCCAGCTTGTGGGCCCCGGTGAGGGAGCCGTTGCCGCCGATGACCAACAAGCCGTCGAGCCCGAGTTCTTTGACCTTGGCGAGGCCGGCCTCTTGCCCCTCTTCGGTGGGAAACACCGCCGAGCGCGCGCTGCCCAAGATGGTGCCGCCCCGACGCGAGATGTCGTCGACGTCTTGCTGTTTGAAGGTGCGGACGCGGCCTTCAAGCAGGCCCTTGTAGCCCTGTTCGATGCCGAGGATCTCATGGTCGCGGCCGAGGCCCGCCCGCACAAAGCTGTGCAAAACCGCGTTCATGCCGGGGGCGTCGCCGCCTGAGGTGAGCACTCCAAGACGCATGGGGGTCTCCTTGTGTTGGGGACGCAGACGTTATGCCAAGGGCCGAAGTGCGCGAAAGGTGCGCCGAGAGCGGTTGGCGAAAAAAACGACAGCCAGGTGTGAAGTTTGGGCTTTCCTTCGACGTCAGAGCGACTATAAGAAACTCATCCCATGGGGCTGTAGCTCAGCTGGGAGAGCGCGGGCTTTGCAAGCCTGAGGTCCAGGGTTCGATCCCCTGTAGCTCCACCACCTAACCCTCTGTTTTCACAGAGGGTTTTTCTTTTGCCTGAAGCAAAAGTTTACATCACCAAGTGGGGAATTGGCCCATACTGGACGTTCCCCACCAGAGTTCCCCACCTGAATGAAAATATCGAGGTGGGGAACGCCGGTGATCGAGGCGAAAAACGGCTCAGTTGCCATGCTTCCGCCTCTGCACAAGCCCGCCAAAAGCGACTGAACCGGCTGCCAGCTTCTCGTCAATGGTGACGTCGCTGTAGTGCTCGGTCATGGCTTGTGTGGTGTGGCCGGTGATGGCGCGGGCCGCGATCTCACCTGCCGATTGGCGGATGAGGTTGTTGGCCGTGCGCCGCAATGCCTGATTGGTGACCGTCTTCTCGATGCCGGCCGCACGCGCGCAACGCCGGAGGGCAGCGCGGGTGACGGCGGAATCGCGGTATCCCCCCACACGTGAGGGGAACAGCAGCCCGTCTGCCCGCTTGAAGCGCTGCTGGTCGAGCCACGCGCGGTGGGCCTTCAGCAGGTCGGCGACGACGGGGAGAATGGGCACCGTGCGTTGGGTCGACGTCTTGGTGGGGAAGACCTTCCCCTCCACCTGCGAACGCCGCACACGAATGCGCTGGTGCTCGAAGTCGATGTCGTCCCAGGTGAGGGCGGACATTTCGCCAAAGCGCATCCCCGTCGTGCCCAACAGCCACAACATGGCGCGGATGTCGGGGCTCTCCAGTTCCGCCACCTCGAGAAGGGCCGACAGCTCTTCACGGGTGAGGGTGTCTTTCGGCCGCACCGTCGTCGCCTGCACGCTGAAGCGCATGTGGTCAGGCGACGTGTTGGCCACGCCGATGAGGAGTTCAGCGTCGCGCAGCATCGTCGCGATGAGGCGCCACGCCGAAGCGAGGGTGTCTTTGGCGTAGGGTTCGCCGTTGGCTTTGCGCAGCTTGACGACACGGTTCATCCACGTCGCCAACTCTGGCTTTCCAATCTCACCGACGTTGAGGTGGCCCAACAGAGGGAGCACGAGGACATCGAGCCGGTTGGCATCAATGTCGACGACATGGGGCCGTTTTCGCCCGCTCTTCTCGACGTGGACAATCCAAATCTCGGCATATTCGGCAAGGGGCATGTCGTTGCCCGCGTTCGCACGCAGGGGCACAGGCGCCACACGGCCTTCAGCGACGGCCGCCCTCTCCTCGAGGACATTCGTCAGCTCAACGCGCATTTGGTGCTGGGCTTCCACGGCTTGGGCGACGGACACGTCAGTCATTCTCCTTTCTTTCTCAAAGCGCTTCCCTGTCGACGGACACTTGACCATGGCCCTGACGTGGTAGCTGTTTCTGCCAGTGCGACGCACACCAGGGTGTGCAGTTTTCTTTCCGGTTCTCTTCATCTGTTTGCTCTCTTTCTGGGCGAAAAAGGCGCACGTGACGACGAGGACCACGGGGTGTGGGTCCACGATAGGTCGTCGCCCGCCGATGTCCAAGTCGACAAAGACGCGTGTGCCTGTGGGTGGGCTCTTTGGAGTTTTGGGGGTGTTTCTCGACGAGAAACGGGTGTCCTAGCGGCGATTCGGCTGGGTCATGGGACTTCCTGGAAGACGAGCACGCGGGCGTGCGGGCTCATCTCCTTTCCGAATCTCGCGGCGGCAGAAGACCGGGCTCGACGAGAAGAGCAGGCTGAGGCAGCTCAAACACTCGAGACCTGGACAAGTTCAACTTGTCAGGATGAACGAACCAACAAGAACAGCCAGTGTTGCCAGCGTCGCCAGAATTCGCGGAACTGAGCCCGTTGCTCGACTCCAGGCATCAATTCCCACTTGGGGATCATCCTCTGCAAAGAGTCTCACAAACAGGAATGTCAGATGCCACGACGCAAAAATCGCACCTCCAAAGACAAGAGTGCCAATTCCTAGGTTTTCCGCAGGTGGAGTGGTCGCTTTCTTCACGCCCAGTCTCCATGACAGAAGAACCGCAGCCCCCAGTAGAAGAGCTGGAAATGTTCGGTCAAAGAGGCTTTTCAGGAGATCCGACAGACCATTTGCCTCTGCCACTTCTGCGTCAAGCTTTGAGAGAAGTGTGTGCGCAAGCAAAAGGCCAATGAGCAGGAATGTGCCAACGCCAAGAACCAATGGAATGTACTGATACCAAGGCACTCTTCCTCCCTAGACGGCTGGTACCTCAATCAAAGGCTTTTATATGCCCCCGTAGTATTGCATGGAGCCAGCGTGACAACGAACGGGCCACTGCCCAGAGAACATCTTGTGTACGAAGCTGGCCATCTACCAACTGACGGTCGAGGGAAGAGCCGCACGAAACGAAGCTATCGGTTCTGTTGGTTTTGGGGGCGGCCAGCTCCAGCTATTCACGACGTGCTGCTCTGAGTCTCGCTTTCACAGATGTCACTGGACAGCGCGGTTTGACCGTCTCCACGTCGTCATTGGCGGCTTTCGGTGTCGCGGACGGCACAGGCTTCAAGTTCTGTCGGATTTGCTCGTCGAGGTCATCCGTGGAGAACAGCAGCCGTTGGCCGATGCGTCCCGTGGGGCGCAGGTGCCCCCTGTGCAGGGACATCCGCAGGGCGCGCAGGGTGATGCCGAGGTAGGCGGCGGCTTCTTCGGTCGACAGATAGTGTGCGGAGGTCATGCCAACTCCAATGGCGCCTCTCGCCGAGCTCTCTTTCTCGACGAGAGACGTGAGTTGTAGGTGGGGAGCAAGTTGTTCGACGACGTCATGTCAGCCGCACGCCCGATGACGGAGCTTGGCTTCCACCCAGCCGTCGACCTCCGCTTCGACCCAGCCGACGCTGCGCTCGGTCAATGGAATCGATGCTGGGAACTTGCCCGCAGCGGCGAGCCGGTAAACCGTGGCGCGGCTGAGGCCGGTGCGGTCCATGACGTCGCGCAGACGAATGAGCCGCACCCGGTGTTCTTTGTCGTCGTTGGCGGCGTCGCGATCGGGTGGTGGCGCCAGAATTATGCGCTCGTTCTCGTCGGCGCGAAGTTCTTCCGGTGTCTTTGGGGCCGCTCGGCGCAGCCGTTCCAGCCCCTTCTTGCGCGCTTGTTTCACGCGCCATTCGTCAGTCCAATACTGGTCGGCGACGTCGTTGAGGGTGCGTTTGTCAACGAGCGCCAGGACTGCGTCGCGCTCGAGTGGGTCGCGGAGCTCTTGCCGCGCCCAGTCAACAATGTCGTCGAGGAGCTGCCGCTGCTCTGCGTCGGCGACGAGGTCATCTGGGGTGTCAGGCGGTGCCTCCTCCTCGAGTTGAGCGACGTAGTTGTCGTAGTGCAGCCTTCCTTCGTGTCGGTCACGCAGGAAACTGGCTGCTTGCCAATAGATGCGCGTGATGACGAAGGGCACCAGTTTTCCGCGATTGGCGTCGAACTTCCCGAGGTCAGTCGTCCACAGCTGAATGCGGACCTCTTGCAAGATGTCGTCGATGTCGGCGTCTTGCAGCGGCCATCCTCGTCGATGAATGACCTCGCGGGCGAGGCGCGGCAGGTGCGGATCGATGTCGAGCAGCAGTTGCTCTACCTCTTCCGGGCTGGGTTTGGGGTTGTGGGCGGGCTGGGTTTGGGGTTGCGGTTGTGGGGCGCGTGGGTGGGGGTTGGTTGCTGGATTCATGTCGCCACCTCCTTCACACACTCTTATGGGCAAACCCGTCAAAATCCGGCGGGTGAACATGTGTTCAGGTTGTCTGCTTTTGAGAAAAATGAAAAGCAGTTGTTTCGTAGGGGGTTGGCGGAGGGCGGATCTGGTGTCGGAGTCTCATCTGCGCCCAAGAAAACGGGCGGCTGTGAAGCCGCCCGTCTATCTATTTTCTTCGAGACCCTAGCCAATAGGTGAGAATCGTCCCACCTCCGAGAAGAAGCCGATGTTCCTTCAGTTCGGCAATGCGCGATTTGGCTTTTTGCAGCTCTGCCTTCGCAAACGCGATTTGCACGGTGCTGCTGAACAGCTGTGAACGCTGCTCTCTGATTTTTTGGTCACGCTGGTCGACAACTACGTTCAAGTCGGCGACTTCCATGTCTCGTTCGTCAAGACGTGCTTTGAGCGTCTCGACCTCTTCGTTGCTTTCTTTCAATGCCGCATCCCGCTCATCCAGGAGTGCGCGCAGCAGCTTTGTCTCGTCGACGGCCGTTTCGTCGACGTTGGTTTTTTCTTTTGTCATGGATTTTCCAACAGCATTCATGACGCCACCGCCCCGCCTGAACAGGCGTGCGCTGATGCTGTTTGTTGGTGTGGAGATCGTGGCAGTGGCCACGTAGTTCGGGGCGCGTTTTGCGGGCTGGCTAAGCCACCTCGGCACGGGGAGCCGGTTTCGTAGACGCCTGGTGCAAAGCACCACTCCGACAGCATTGCCGCCGGGTCGAACCTCCTTTGCGGGATGAGCATGGAGAAATACGCACGCGGTTTTCTCGGTCTACCTGGATCTCACGTTTTCGTTCGAACCGCAGCTAGTTGTCTACCCCAGTCGCTGCAGCAGCTGAGAGGGGACGCCTTCTCGTCGGAGAAGGGCCGCCAACCTCGTCTTCATGCGTCGGACGCTTTGCAGGCGTCGGAAGGCGTCGTGGGGCCACGCTCGACGCTGCACCTCGAGCCAGTGCTGAGCAGAGCGGCAGGCGTGGGCGGCTTGTGGGCTGCCGTCGCGTTGCAGGCGGTGGGCGAGGCTGCGGCAGACGTCGGCCTGCCAGGCGAACGGAAAGGGCCGCTCGCTCCAGTCGATGCAGGCCTCGTGGGCGCGGGTGGTGCCGTGGTCGATGACCCAGGTGTCGTCGTCCCACAGCAGTTCGTTGCTGCAGACCGCGCAGTGGGTGCAGGGGGTGGCCCAGGTGATCGCTGCCATGTGAAAAAGGATAGCGAGGTGGGTGGTGTTTTCGGTGCTGTTGTCGACGAGGATGGGGCGAATTGCGTGCCGGATAAGTGGGGCGAGAATGCCCTCCCAGTGGGGTGCAAAAGGTGGCTGAAATTCAACCGACTGTGGCGGACGGCATGGGCGGCATGGGATGTGTGGTGTAGAAACCAATGATGCCGAATTCGAACGCTCGAGACGACGACCCAACGGTCACAGCGGTGGCAGCGGTCTGCGAAGCCCTATCTCATGGCGACGAGGAAACTGCTGCGGAGCTCGCAGCTGCCGAGCTTCCGTTTGAGGGCATTGCGGCCACGAAACGGGCGTTCTCGACGACGGATGCAATGAAGGTCTTCAGACGAGACAGGTTTCGCGACCGGTATTTCGGCACGAAGCTGCTGTTTCCAGGGACGCTGCGGCTGTTGAGCTTCCTGCTACCGGAGCAGGTGCCCTTCCACAAAAACTGGAAGATGTCGGAGTGCCACGAGTTGTATTGGACGCGGTTCCCGACGGTGGACCACGTCGTTCCCGTAGCAAGAGGCGGCGCCGACGCGGAGCACAACTGGGTGACGACGTCGCAGAGGGCCAACAGTGCAAAATCAAACTGGACGCTTGAGGAGCTGGAGTGGAGCCTGGTCGACGTCGATGACGACGACGCTTGGGACGGACTGCTTGGCTGGTTCATGCACTATGTAGATGCGGACCCGACAGTGCTGACGGACGCGTATCTCAGGCGATGGCATCGAGCTGCGTTGGCGACGACGTAGGGTCCTCCTCTTCGGCGGGGGGTCAAATGGCCTCGGCTTTCCAGCCCTGTTTCAACTCTTCAAAGCGACTCTTCGCATGGGCAACGGCAGCATCTTGCATTTTCTGAGCTGCGTGCGCTTTCTCCTGCTCAAGCCGCTGAAGGATGGCCTTCGACTCGCGGAACTCTTCGGCGACGGCTGTTCGAATGAACTCGACCTCGTCGCCACATAGCTCAAGCACCGCTGCCTCAACGTCATCAAGCGCGACCCGGAAGAACTCTTTGCGCGGATTCACCATGTTGACCTGTTGGTCAGCGAAGCGCTTTTGGAGGTCACTTTCAAGAGTGGGCGCGTCTTCCGAGTAGATCATCGCGTGGACGTCGAAGCGGAAAGGCACAGACGCATCGCCGAGTTCCTTCACCCGGTCGAGAGGTTCAAGGCGCCGGGTCATGCCGATTTTGTAGACCTCCTCACCAAACGACCCAATGTTCGAAATGACGTACACATGCCCTGAGCGGGTCAGTTGAGCGCGTGAAATGGCCTTGGCTTTTTGTTCGTGCGCTGTGTTGAGCTGGTTCTCCAGCAGCTCAATCTTCTTGCGCAGCGAGTCACGCATCGCGTCGCCAGCAGCCGCTGCCTCTGCCCTCGCTTTCGCAAGTGCTACCTCGAATCGTTTCTCTTCTTTCTCGGCTTCCTTTTGAGCCTTTTGCAGCTCGCGTTCTGCGGCTTCTGCTTCCTTCATCTCCTCGCGAATGCGGCGCTGCTCTTCTTTCTCGTCTTCCTTTTTCCGGGCGTGTTCATAGGCGGCTCGCAACTCGTCGACCTTTAGGTTCAAGTAGGACGACGTGATGCGGCACTGGTTTGTCTCGCCGAGTTTGTTGATGGCCTGAAACGACTTTTCCAAACGCTCTTCGAGTTTGACGACGTTGTTGAACCTCGCTTTGGCGATGGCTGCGTCCGCTTCGCCATTGAAGGCTCGCAGCTGGAGCTTCAAGTACCGCTGGACCATCTGCTTGCCCTTGGCCTTGCTGCCCTCGACGGTCCACTCCGTGTCGCAAACAGCCGCGGTCTTTTCCTTGATCATCTGCTTCTGCCGGTCACGAATTTCTTTGATTTTCGCTTTGTATTTTTCAGAAGTATCAAAGCCAAAGTGTGGCTCGTACATTCCGAAAGACTCAAGCTCGACTTGGTCGGACACGGACGTGACCTGGGACGAAAGCGACTCGAGCTCGACAATGGTGCGTTTGATCTCGCTTTCCCAAGCCTTCCGTTGTGACGTCACCTGCGATTTGAGCAGCGTCTTCTCAGAGTTGAGCCGTTCAATCTCCTCCTCTTCGTTCACGATCGGTTCGAAGCGTTTTCGAAGAGAGCGCGCTCGCAAAAACTGCTGGAGCGCCAAAGCACATGCGCCAAGGAGCATCACGCCAAGAGCAATTGGAAGAAGTAGGTCCATTGGGGTCCCTCCAGCCCGAATGCTAGACCCCAAACGCCCGTGGAAAGACGGACCGCCTTGGGTTGTTGCGAAGTGGGACGACGATGGAGGTCCTCCCACGACGTTTCATCGGCACCGGGTCGGATGTTGAACGTTTGACATCACAGACAGCAGGTGATGCCGCAAAAAGCACAACGAGATGTCGTCGTCATTAAAACGCCATCGCCTCACGGTCGAACTCCTGCCGCTTCGCTTTGTAGTTGCGCTCTTTCTCATCGACGTCGAGCACCAACACCCGCCACAAATACGAGCCCGCAACCGTCAGTGCGCCGATGCCCACCAAGCTCGCACCTGAGCTGTAGTAGATGTTGCTGCTGCCACCTGCTCCGAAGCCGCCGAGCATCAGACCAAGGCCACAACAAGACGTGCTGACGCCGACGAGGTCAATGACGCTCAGCCACCCACCAATCTCGACGCTGTCGATGAGTGCGGCTTCAGCGGAATCTCGTTCCGACTTCAACCGCTCGAGCTTCTCGTGGCGCACCGCCTTCACCGCTGCGACGTCATTGGCATCGGATGTCGACGGAGCAGCGTCTTGGGCAAATGCTGGAGCAGAAAGGATGGCAACGCAGCAAAGAAGGATGACGTTCTTCATGATGTCCTCGTGAGAGAAGCGGACGAGCCTGCTTCAAGTTCGAGAACACCGTCGCTTCTGCGTGCGACACTTCTTGTCGCTACGAATCCAGCGCAACCAGCTTTCCGTGAATCGTCCACTCCGCGCTTTTGCCCTGAGTCAGCGAAAGGCGGCCGTCCCAGCAGTTGTCGTCCGCCGGGTTCCACTTCACACCGTCACGGTAGGCGTTCAACAACTCACCACCGGCGATGGCTGCGTGCTCTTTGTTGCCCAACATGAAGGCAACGGCTCCCTCGTCCTCACGCAGCATGGCAGCCAGCCGCGCAACCGCCAGCGGCCCGACGGCGTCATCGACCTGAAGAGCACTGATGATGCCGTCGAACAACGGCTTCAACACCGCCGACAAATTCGGCTGCTTTCCTCTCGGGGCCGTGACGTCGACAACGAGCGCGAAAGCACCAGCAAGCAGAGTCGGAGTTCGAACAGAGACGTCCCCTTGCTTCATCGCCCACCACACCGAATGCGGCTTCGTGCTCGATGACAGCGACGAGATGGTGAAGGAGAACGATGCTGCAGACTCCGCATTGGCGACGCTTGCACCGGCATCGTCGTCGACGACCGCATAGCGGTGGTAGTGCTCGCTCGCGCCACCATCCGGCCTGGGAGGAGGCGCACCAGTTTGACGTCGAAAGTGGAGCCCGTGACGACACGAGTTGCCGAATGCACCAGAGCCAACGTTGTAGAAAAGGACATTCTCGACGTCGAAGAAGCGCGTGTCGTTCGACTGGTAGAGGGCATCGAGGTGTTGCCCCTCGCGCGCGCGAAGCTTCTTGAGCTCAGCTTTCAGTTTCTTCTTGCCTTCAAGCAGCTCGCCTTTGGGCTCAAGCGGCAGGCGTCGAGCGGACCAGAATTCGACGGTGTCGTGCGTTGCACAAATGTAGTGGTCTTTCATCTCTATCCTCCTCGACGCTGCGAGCCTTCTGCCCATCTCAAAGCCACGAGCCTCGGCCTGTCCCATCCGCTGAGCAGCGACGTGTCCTTCGAGCGGTGCTCGAAAGCCATCCACGACGAACGGTAGCACCGTGCACTTCTGAAGCGCGGCGTCGACGGAGCTGCGTTGACGTTCTGGCATGCCACCAAACAGTGGAGCCGCTTGTGCAGCTTGGCGGTCCAGCACCATGCCGGGTCCCACGTCGAAGAACTGACCGGGCAGATGAAGACTCAAAAGGACAAGCTTCGCATCGGCACGGGAGACCCCAAGCGCAACGGCGGCGGCTCCCTGGGCGAGGTCAAAGGCCAGCTTCGCCAAGTCTCGGTCGAACTGTTCTTTCGGCTCGGTTGGAACACAGGTGACAAGGTCGATGCCCAACGACTCGGCGATGTCAGAGAGGCCGGCTGCAGCCTCCATTCGCTTCTGCGCAACGGAGCCGGTGGTCCCAGGAGGCACAGGGGTGACATTTCCATCGACAACGTCGACGACGTCGAATGGAGTCGCCCAACACACCACGCCCCGACCGCCGCATGCCTGGCGCCATGACGTAGGTAGCGGCAGAAGCCCCTGGCGGGCCAAAGAAAGTCGGTGCGCTCTCCTCTCGTACACCGCGCCAACCTCACCGCTCTGCATCGCCATTGAGCACTTCGAGAACACTCGCCGCAATCAACACCGCTTGAGCCGATGGCTCAGTGTTGCCAAAGGCACGTAGGTCGAACAGCTCCCAGGTTGCCGCTCTCCGCTTCACCGCAAGTGTATGTGGCCACGCCAAATCAAGGTGCCAGCAAAGCAAGCTCCCGCAGGCAGCACTGATGAAGTGCTCGTCGACGCTGCCAAGGCAGTGCTGACAATCGGTGCCCTCGTCTTTGAGGGCTTGTGGCGTATCGAGGAACGTCAGCGCCTCCCAAGCTGAGAGCTGCGCCGCCTCGGCAGGGAGTTCGTACTGTTCAACCTGGAGCGACTGTTTCGCAAAGCCGAACCTTCGCTGTTGTCCGCTCTGCCGAATGTCGAGCAGCGACGCAAACCGGGGCGGCTCCGTTCCCTCGTTCAGGTGCTGCGTCAAGACTTCGAGAAACTCGGTGAAGGTCGCTGGGCTCTCACAGGCAGCCAACTCGTCCAGCGCTGTGGGTGAGCAGTTTGTGTTGAGCTTCAACGCGGCCAGCAACGCAGGTGAAATCGATGTGAAGTGGGAAAGTCGACGTGCGAGCTTGTCGTCGCGGAGGCAGTCCCGAAGAAGTCGCAGGCTCTCGCGGTCAAGCAACGTTGTGTGCAGTCGTCGCAGTAGCGACAAAGAGAGTCGTCGTCGCGGAAACCCCAGCGCAACCAGAGCATCGAGAGGGGACATTCGGCAGAGCCGGCGGTTGAAAGCGAGCGGACGCTTCGGCCGGTCATCAAGAATGTCTTCTGCCAGCGCTACGGCGAGCAGGAGGTTGGTGTCTCCCCTTTGGATGAATTAGAGCGCTTGGTCATCGTCGACGAGTAGCTGCAGCACCGCCCAGTCCCGCCTACCGACCGCCGGTAGCTGAGTGAAAGCGTTTGTTGCGTCGGCTGGGAGGGCTGCGAAGAACCGAGCGAGGTTGTTCTGCCGTCGCCTCCAATACGGCTGCTGCCGATGGGAAAAGGCGTCGGCCAGGCCTGCTTGGATTCGCGCTTCAAGGTGCAGCCGGATGTTCGGGTAGCGCGTGCCTTGCCACCGACCACCTCGACAGGTCCATGCACGAAAAGGACCTGGGCGGAGGGCGGTGACGACGTTGCCGTTGAATTGCAGGAAGAGTTCGCCCGTACTGGACCGTTTGTAGGCGGTGCTGCGGCACAGGCGAGGTGCGGTTGCGTTCATGTCGCACAGGATGGCCGACGGGTGCGACAGTTTTTGTCGCTATGTCGACACTTTCCATTTCAGCTGAATTGTGACGACCGGCTACCTTCGCTTGCGGGCGCCAGGGATGCCGAAAAAGAATGAATGAACGGGAGCACCATTGAACGCCAAATACGGAGGAAGAATGCCCAGAGAGCCTTTGAAGAGAGTCGTTGTCGATTGGACGGGTCCATTCACCCCTGCACAAATCGCGGAAGAGGAGCAGCGAGACAACGGTCTCTACCAGGTCTATGGCCGACATCCTGTCTTCGGTCCAGGATCGCTGCTCTATGTCGGCGAGACAAAAAAGCAGGGCTTCGCTGCGCGACTCGGCCAACACCAAGGCTGGATGAACGATGGCGAACACGGGAAAGTCGAGGTCTATTTGGGCGTCGTGGACTCAGATGACTCTGAGCTTCTAGACGGGGACCTCGACGCCACAATTGAGGCTGTCGAAGCGTTTGTGATTTGGTGGCACTCCCCTCCCTACAACTCGAAGTACATCAGCGCACACAAAGGTCATCCGCTTTGGGTTCAGCATCGCGGGAGTCGAGGCTCGCTTCACGCAGAGCAAACGACGGGGTGGGGCAAAAGGGAAAAACCGAACGACCTCGCTGATACCTGACCCTGGCACCTCACCGCTCAACTCCCCCTTCGCCGTCATCATCCAAAGGGGCATCTGGTGGACCCCACTCGCTGGGGCCTGGCACACTCAAGTCGTCGGGGTAGAAGACATAGCCGTTGACCGCAAACGCCTCGCTCCACGCCTTGCCGTCGACACCTTGCTTTCTGACGTCCCACGCTGGAAATGGATACGCATCACCTGAGACCACCGCACGAAGCAACGGAGTTTCGGACATATGCGGGTCACATATGAGCTCGAGCGCAGCGGTTGCCGACGGCTCCAGAGGTCCTGTCGTGAGAACGACAGAGTGTTGTCTGAGACGGCGGGCCATCAGACGACACTCCTCCCAGTCGTCGATGTCGACGAGGTAGGTGAACGTCGGGGCCGGTGTGTCATTGCTGAGACCGAGGGCTTGAGCGTACGCGGCAAGCTTTTGCGTGTGCACGTAGGTGAAGTCCGACGAACCAAGCGCGCCAGCGTTTTCAGCGACGGTCATCCACTCATGTCGATGGATGTGGCCAGCCAGCATTCTTGCGAAAGAGATGTGCGAGGCGTGAGCAAGAAGGGAGAGCATCAGCTCCTTGGGGGGGCGACTGGAGACGACGCATATCGAAGCGCCAGAAATGGCATCGGCCGCGATCTGAGACAGCACGAAGTCGCGCACTCGTACTCGGTCCCCCGTGAAAACGAGGAAGGAATTTCGGCAGAGCCCCAAGGCTTCTAGCCAATCTACGAACGACGTTGGCGGGAGGAGACTGGGGAAGAGAAAGGCTTCCTCCAACTGCATCGTCGCGAGCTGGATGAGTTCTTCTGCGCATTGGTACTTCGGCATGGCGTGCCTTTCTCGAGAACGGCGACGATTGACGCTTGGTATCCGACGACCCGGGTCCTACTTCCACTTCAGCCCATCGACGTTGAACTCAAACATGACGTTGCCCGACTGGTAGAACGGCACTTCAATGCGCACCCGCTTGGCCTGGCGCAGATGTCGTACGAACCGCTTGTGGTTGAGGATGAACACGGACGTCGACGAGTTGTCGCTGGGGCCACGCGCCGAAAACTTGCTGGCCTTGTTGTCGTCAAACCGGACCGTCACCAAGCAGTCTGTGTACGACTGGCAGAGAATCTGCCCTTTCTCGACGGAGAAGATGACATCCCGCCCGTACCTCGGATGGGACCGAAGTGTCAGCTGGCCCCGTTGGCGTCCGCCGTATGGGAAGTCGAAGTTCACGACGTTGGTCGAGCGCGTGGTCGCCCTGCGCACCTTTCCTTTGGCCATGTCGTCGTCGGACGTGCTGTAGGTCCAAGACGTTTGGGGTTTGGGTGCCTTGGGCCGCACCGACGGTGCCGGCGTCGGTGAGTTTCGAGCGACTGGTGGAGTCGGTGCTGCTCTTGGTGGCGACTCTGTCGATGAGTCCACCAGAGCGGGAAGGAAGACAAAGAAGAAGCCAAAGGCCATGAAGATGACCATGCAGCCAGCGCCGGTTGACACGCCACGTCGAGCGGGGCTGCCGACGCCGCAGTGCGGACAGGTCTTGGCGGACTTGCTGACTTGCTGGCCGCAGTCTTTGCAGGCGATGAGCTTGGGCATGCTGCCTCCCTCCTTGGAGACAGCGATGGGTGCCTCCGGGTATGGGAAACACCTTGTGGGGCTCGTGCGACATTTTTTGTCGCATACAGCCTAAAGAATCACTTGCAGTTGCGTGCGAATCGAATTGGGACGTTGGCCCGATTCGGTTTTTTGGCGATTCAACCTGACCTACTGTGACCAACCAAAGGGGGAGCCATGCAGTTTTTGGAGAAGATCAAATCGCTCGCTGAGCGAGCACCGGCCTTGGTCCAACACCTGGAAACCGAGGAGGCGACGAAGAACGCATTGGTGATGCCGTTCATTGCCGCGCTCGGATACGACGTCTTCAACCCCCAAGAAGTGATCCCTGAGTTCACGGCAGACGTTGGAATCAAGAAGGGTGAGAAGGTCGACTACGCGATCAAGAACGGTGGAAACATCGCCATCATCGTCGAAGCCAAGAAGGCAGGCGTCGACCTCACCAAAGAAAACCATGGCCAACTGCTGCGATACTTTGCAGTCACTCATGCTCGAATCGCAGTGCTCACGAATGGCACCATGTTCCAGTTCTTCTCTGACCTGGATGAGCCGAACAAAATGGACAAGAGCCCATTCTTGACGCTCAACCTTTTGTCGCTGCGGGACGACCTGCTTCCTGAGCTCTCCAAGTTGACGAAGGACAACTACGACCTCGACGAGATGCTCTCGCGGGCCAACGAGGTGAAGTATCGAGAGGCGATTCGCGCCATCGTTGCGGCGCAATTCGACGCGCCTGACGAAGAGTTCGTGAAGTTCTTCTTCCGGGCCGTCAAACCCAAGGGAAGCAACTACTCGCCATCAGCAAAGGAGTTGTTCACTCGCCTCGTCGAGGAAGCCTGCAAACAGTACATCGCGGATCGCGTTCAGATTCGTCTGCGCTCCGCCTTGGCCCAAGAAGAAGGCTCCGAGCCACCGCAGATGCAACCAGCTCAAGATGCATCTGCACCCGCAGAAAGCGCACCGGACGCAGCACCAGATGAGTCGGTGGGTGGGGACGAAGACAACGGCGTTGTGACGACGGATGAGGAGCTTCAAGGAAGCCGTGTTGTCCGGGCAATCATTTGCGACTCGATCCCGCTTGAGCGGGTCGCTGACCGAGACACGAAAAGCTACTTCGGCATCCTCGCCGACGACAACAACAGAAAGCCCATCTGTCGTCTGCATTTCAACCGCAAGAAAAAGTACATCGGTATTTTTGACACAGCGAAAAACGAGACGAGGCACGAGATTGACGACGTCGTTGGCATCTACAAGTTTGCCAACGAACTCCGGGCAATTGCAGAGCACTACACTTCTGACGCATCCGATGGAGGATCGCCCCAGAGTCAACAGGCATCCGAACCAACGACGCAAGCGAACGAAGTCTAGGTTGTGGCTAGCGGCGGGAGGAGTACAGCTTCCGTCCCTCCGCATACCGCTCCGCGATCTCATCGCGGAGCTTCTTTGGCCCCGTCACCTTGATGTGCACCCCGTAGCTCATCACCCATCCGCGCAACGCCTGCGTATCGGGCACCGTCGCCTTCAACAGCCATCGGTCGTCCTTTAACTCCAGGGACTGCTCCGTCGACAACGGCGTCTCCTGCAGCGTCGTTGCCAGCTGCTCGCTGACCCACGCCACCAGCTTGATGTCACCGTCGCCAACGCGGAAGTTCAACTCTCCCCTGCCGAGATAGCCGTCGAGCGTGAACCCCTTCGGCTTCTTCCGCTTCTCGTCGAGCACCACGGCCGACGAAAACCGTTGCAGAGGCAGGTAGCGCTCGTCGGTGTACTCCCAGAACGTGCACACCAAGTACGGCGCACCGTCGCGCAGCACCAACCCCAGCGGATTGAGCACGCGCTCTTTCGGCTCTTCGTCTTCGCGCGCTTGGTACATCACCTGAAGCTGCTTCTCCTCGAGAAGTGCTTCGTAGACGGCGTCAATCACAGCTGGTTTCAACTTCGCCGGCAACAACGCTTGGGCCCGAGGAAGCACGCGCACTCGCTGTGCCCAACGCTTGTATCCACTGTGCCCGGCATCGAGCAGCGTCGAGCGAGCGTTCTTGAAGTACTTCTCAAGGTGCCGATAAGTGCTTCTCGGCATCGCCTGTTCGAGCATCTCTTCGGCAAGGCGAAACGCGAGCGCCGCGTCCCTGTCCATCGACGGCAGCTCAATCAAGTCTGCGTCTGACATGAAGTACCAGCGATACGGCTTCTCGTCCTCGTCACACGTGATCGGGAAGTACCGCGTCAATGCTTGGAGGTCCCGCTGCAGGTTGCGCGCGATGGTTTCAATGCCCCACCGCCGAGCCAACACATCCGACAGTTCTGAAACTGTAATCGATTGTGGGCTCCGAGGAATGCACCGCAGGATGCACCAGTGACGCTCAAGACTCATGACTTCACCCAGCTGAGCCCACACCAATCGCGCGCACGTGTGAGCCCGACGTAGAGGAGGGCTTTCTCCTTGCGTGCCCACAAGTCCTTCTCACCTGCTTTGGGGCCGGGCCACCTTTGCGGTGTTTCCTGCATCCCAGCGACGACGACACGGGGCGCTTCGAGCCCTTTGCTGCGATGCAACGAGCACAGCACCAGTCCGTCACGAGGTGCCTTCACGTTGTCGGCCAACAGCAGTGGCTGCGCCCCTCGTGCCTGGAGCAGGCTGGCCAGCTCGTCGAGGTAGGCTTTGCGTCTTGCCAAGACCAACAAGTTGGGGTCGTCGTCGAGCAGCCCTGCAATCCAGTCCGCTTCTTCTGACGCCGACGCAAACTTCTGCTTCTCCGGAGGTGCTCCTGCCCGCACCGAGCGGTATCCCCGCAACGCATCCATCGCCGTCTGCACGTCATCGTCACGGTCGACCTCGTCGAGCTCCGTACCCTCCAAGTGCTTGAGCGCAGCGACGCAGATGCCCTGTGTCGTGCGGTAGTTCAGCCTGAGTTTGTGCGCCCGTCCGCGGATGTCGACGCCACACGCAAGAAGACTCACTGGACGGCGATACAAACGTTGGTGTCCATCCCCGACGAGAAAGAGCCGGTTCTCACCTGTCTTGCCATCACCACCAGCCGTTAGCGCAGCCAACAGACGAAGCTCCGTGGCCGACGTGTCCTGCACCTCGTCGCAGACGACAGCCGCATACGGTTGCATCGCGTCGTCAGCCGCGAGGAGTCGCTCGGCGTTTGCAGCCAACCCGATGGCATCTGCGCCATGTCGTGCGTGAAGGGCATCCTCCAGCTTCCGTATGACTTTCCACACAGCGAGCTTCGAGTCGCCCGCCAGACGCGTCTTCCGTCCTTTGCGTTTGGCTTTGAGGTACTCCTTCTCAGCCCGACAACCGTGGGCCAGCACCACAAGCTCGCGCTCGGCGTCGTAGAAGTCCTGTCCGAAATCCAGCTTCTCGTCCTCGAGTGCTTCGTCCCAAGCCTCTGTCAGAGGTTGACCCAGCAGGAGGTCTGAGGGCTTTCCGGCTGATTTCAAAAGAGACTGAGCGACCTGCGTCAGCGTTTTCACCTCGACGCGGTCGACCAGCTCCGGTTTGTCGACACAGAGGGCTTTGAAGTCCTCTTCGAGTTGAACAGCGAGCGCTCTGCTGAACGTGCACAACAGAATCGGGCGCTCGTCGTCGTTGAAAATGTTCTCGGCGAGGTGTCGTGCACGGTGCAGGGCGACGACGGACTTCCCTGTTCCGGGTCCGCCCGTCACTTTCATCGCGCCGCGCGCGTGCAGCTTCACCAGGCGACGTTGCGACGGGTGGAGGAAAATCTTCCACGTATCCAAGTCGCCCTTGAGCGCAGCCTCCAATGCAGCATGACCAGGGGGTGGAACCCAGACGCTCTGTGCATTGATGTCGGCCGTGAGGTCGACGTCATGGCCGCCAACCGCCCCAGCCTCTTGGGCGGCCTTGTAGACCGCGATGACATCCCCCAACGTTTCGCAGTCCGTCGCGAGCGTCAGCAATGCTTCCGCCAGATTGGGCTCGAAGTGTGTCAGGAGCTCAACGAGGGCGTCCTCGTCAGGAACGCCACGGAGAATGCTCGCCGCCTTCGGGTTCACGTCGAGATGCCGGAACTCCTTGTCCTTGTACGACGCCAAAGGGCCAGGCGGCGCCGTCTCCTGCTCATCTGCCCTGGAGACGTACGCAGCATCCTCCTCGACGACGGAGACAATGCGCATCGCCCGTCCAATCGCCCGAGGCTGGTGCCGTTCCGCCCAGTCGTATGCTTTGTCGTGGACATCGACGTGCGCCAACAACAGGTGGCCCCCCTGCTCGACACAGATGATGCGCAACGCGTCCTGTCCGCCTCCAAAAGACTTCCACGGCTTGCAATGCAGGTGGTGCAGCGTCGACGCGCCCAGTCCTTTTTGCATGCGGAGCACGGCGGTGTTCGCCTCTGCTTGCTGCCGTGGTGTCAGCTTCAGGAGCGCCTTCTGATAGGTCTCGGCCATGGCCAGCTGCGTCGTCTGCTCGCTCATGTGTCCTCCCCATCGGTTGCGGCCTTTGAGGTGCCCTCGTCGAGGTCGGCACCGTCCTCTCGCTCTTCAACGGCTTCCGCAATGTCGATGCCGAGTTGGCCCGCCAACCACGTCACCGCCTCGGATGAACTCGTCTCCGAAAGATTGAGAAGTGTCCAACCAGCGGAGCCCAGTGCCAGGGCTTCGTCTTTGTCGAACTCGCCCACGCCGACTTTGGTGTCCATCCAAGCGACCGCGACCGAAGCGTCTGCATCTTCGACGTCGACGAAGAATGTTGGCATGGGGGCGTCGAGCTCAAGCAGGCGTGCAACGCCGGCAGCAAGAACTTTGTCGTCGAGGTACTCCATCCAATCATCGACGGAGGCCTCCTCTTCCAGCCCTGCATGCGGTCCGATGAGGTGCGTCTCCACGTCGATGTCCGACAGCTGGCCGACGGTCTGCATCATGGCGCGGAAGTAGTGCTTCAGTTGCTCTTGGTATTGATTGCGCAGCGACGTCCCTTCCTGCGGGATGTGTGATTTCCAGTCGACCACCACCCACGTCTTGCGCGTGTCGTCCGTCGGAAAGCAGAGGTCGATGGTGCCCGTGATGATGCGCGTGTTGCCTTTGCGATAGGCAAAGGGGACCTCTTTCCAATGCTCAGGCGCCTGCTGCACGCGGTCGATGACGTCGTCGTTGAGGATCTTGCGCACGATGTCAGGGCAGAGTTCGCGCTTGGCGTCGTCGAGTCCGGCGGCGTCCATCAAGATGGTCAGCAACGCGTCCGCTTCCTTCAGGAGTTGTTCTTTGGGGAGGGTGAGGTCCACCTGCTCCAACACCTGGTGCACGACGGTGCCTCCTTCGGCACCGACGGTAGGGTTCTCATCGGCTGCAACAATGCGTCCAGGCATCCGTCGTTGGGCAGCGTCTTCCGTGGCACTTCTCCAGCGCATGACGCCACGTGCGCCAGCTTTCACTTGGAGACGGAGCTGAGCCGCTCGGGCTTCGCCTTTCGCATCACCTGCAGAGCTCGATGCTGAAAGCACCGACTCGACCGCCTCTTGACGACCAGGGAAAGCATCTTGTTGATACGGCACCTCTGGCAACGCCGACGCGACCACCAACTGCGCGGAACTCTGTGCGCCAACATCAACGACGTCGCCATGTTGGTGCTCCTCGTCGAGTGGCAGTCCAGCCTTGATATCGGCGTTGTACAGACCGGACTTGGACAGTCCCTTCTTCGGCCCGCCGACGACGACGAGTTGGTCCCGCGCCCGTGTTGCTGCCACGTACATCCAGCGCCGACGCTCCGCGTCCTCCTCGGCATCCATCGACTTCTTGTAGACCTCGTCCCATTGCGGCGGTTTGAGGTCGCCAATGCAAACCGCGAGACGTTGGCCAGCGTGATCGACCCATGCGTTGTCCGATTGCTTCTTGCGGGCGTTGTTTAGGAGGACGACAACCGGTGCTTCAAGGCCCTTTGCCTTAAACAGTGACGTCACCACGATGGCATCGCTGTCTTCGTCGACAACGGAGAGGTCCTTCTCCACGTTGTCCGTCGCCTTCGCCCCAAACGAGTCGGACACCGCCTTGCGCAACGGCGCCAACGCCTCAGCAGGAGTTCGCCCCTCTTCTTCGGCTTCTGAGAGGATGCGCTTCAGCTTTTCAATGTTTGCAGAACGGATGTGTCCGTCTGGCAGCAGCGTCCAGCATGCAAAGGCACGGGACTCGTCGAGGATGCGTTCCAGCAAGTCCACCTGGCGCAGTGTCCCGCGCAGCATGCGCAACTTTCGAAAGACTGCGCAGGCGTCGGCGACCACACCGGGAGGCTGCGTCGGAATCGTATAGCGCCAACTGCCTCCCGCTTGTTTGTGTTGAGCGAGCTCGTCGAGCGAAATGGCAAACAAGCCGCGGAGTACGAACACCATCGACTCGCTGTCGGCAGGCTCCTCCAGCGCGGCCAGCGCCGCCAACGACAGGCGTATCTCGTCACGGCTGTAGAACATCTTCCCGCCTTCGACGGAGCAGGGAAGCCCTGCCGCCCGCGCCTTCTGCACGACGTCATCCGAGGTCGTCCAGGCCGGCAGGAGCAGCATCACGTCTCGGTTCTGCAGCGGCCGTAGCTTCTTCGTTCGACGACAGAAGACGTTTGCTCCGTCTGCCTTCAGTTGCAGCACATGACGGAGGGCGGCGTCCGCTTCGTCCTCGTCATCATCCACTCGGACGAAGACAACGGGCTGAAGTTCTGCCGGCGGCCGAAACGCAGCTTGCTCTGAGAATGCGGGGAGGTCCGCAAACGTGTCGTTCACCCAGTCGACGATGCCGGGGACAGAGCGGAAGTTCTGTTTCAACTCCTTCTTCGCCCCCGCACGCGCCACGACGTCTTGGATGCGCTCAAACGTTCCCGCATCCGCACCACGAAAGCGGTAGATGCTCTGCTTCGCATCACCGACGGCAAAGAGGCGTCCTGGCTCCGGTGTCAGGTCTGCCCAATGCGTATCGTCATCCGATGCCGACGACAACAGCGTGGCAACCTCAGCTTGCACAGGGTCTGTATCCTGCACCTCATCGACGAGGATGACGGTGTACTTCTGCCGCAGTCGCTCACGTGACTCTGGGTCTGTGCGCAGAAGGTCTGCCGCTCGCAGGAGCAGGTCATCAAACGACATCTTCCCCTCAGCGCTTTTCTCCATGCGCAGCGCATTGTCGAAGTGCTGCTGCAGGTCGAGAACGACGAGTCCGTGAAGGACTTCCCGAAGTTCGTCCTGCCAGCTCTTCAATGCCTTGATGTCATCGAGCAACGTAGCTTTTCCGTCGACACCCCAGTCGTTCTTGCTGCCAAGGTTGGCTGCCTTGACGCCAAACGCGATTGCGGTCGAAGCAATGCGCACGGCTTCAGAAGCATCTTTCTGCAGGAGCCGGTGCGCCAACTGGCGAAGCTCGTCCGTCTTTCTGTAGAGCTTGCAGGTGTCAGGAGACTCACACGCCTCCGACGACTGAAGAAACGCCTGAAGTCGTTCGCATAGCCTCTTGTGCTCAGCGTCGACGTCAACCCTGCCCGCGCCGTCCGCAACAATGAGTTCATACCCCGGCCGCGCCACAATCGACTTCGCCGCCTCTTTGAGTGCCGTGGTCTTCGCCAACGACAACACGACCGGAGCAAACGTGGGGTGCCGCTGCGCAAAACCCTCTTTCCAAGTCTTCAGAGAACGAAATGCGAGTTCGTCTTGCTTGAAGTCTTCGCCCGCTTCCGTCGCAGGCGGAAATGCCGCCGCCAAAGGCTCCTCGAGGAGAAGCTGCTTGCAGAAGCTGTGAATCGTCGAGATGGAAAGGTCGCCGTAGGCATCGAGTGCTGCGCGAATGAGTCCGCCTTGTTCGTCTTCTCCATCGGACTTTTCTTCAAGAAGGTCGCGGACCCTCTCCTTCAACTCGCTTGCCGCCTTCTCGGTAAAGGTGATGGCAGCGACGTGCTGGGGATGAACGCCACTCGCAAGGACTTCGACGAGTCGAGCCGTGAGGACGGACGTCTTGCCCGACCCAGCCCCTGCAGAAAGCGCATAGCTCTGGTCGATGCTTTCGACGACTTCACGGCGGACGTCTTGGTCGACGATGTTCATGCGCCCTCCTTCTCAGCCGTCTTCTTCGCAGCCTTCTTCTTCGTCCCTTTTTTCTTTTTCGCCGCATCCGCCGCAGCCTTCTTTGCGTCGTCACGGGCTTTGCTGACGCGCTCCAAGAGGCTCCTGTCGACGTTCGTGTCTTGTTCGGCCGCAAGGCCGAAGAGTCGGTCTTGCCCAATGACAAACCTTCCGTGTGGAAGCTCGGACGCTGCCAACGTCAGTGCATCCACCAGAAAGGACTCTTGGACATCAAAGTCCGCAACAATCGGCGTGAACACGTCGTCCTTGACGGCGACAATGCTGTCGACGGGCTTGGCCTTCGACAAGGCAACGGCCTCGATGGCCAACTGTGGCTCGTCTCGTGCGAGCTTGCTCTTGGTAGGCTTGCGTCCGAAGTTGAGCACGGCGTGTCCTTCATGCTCAGCCTGCAACAGAGCACCCGTCTCGCCCTCGACGACGAATGGTGCGGCATCAGATATCTGCGTCGCCTCCAGTGTCTGATGTGCAGCCCCCAAGTACGGCGCCGCCTTCTTCACAAGGTCGGCGACGAGGTCACGCATGAATGTCGCGGCCTGCTCACGTTCTGCATCTGTCGGCATCGGCGCGTTCTGCATGGCGTCGTCAACAGCCTTCGCCAACTGGTCCACCAACTGTGGCCCGGCATTGGTGACGTCGAGAGAATGCATCTCACGCAGCACGATGTCCCGCAGCGCGTCGCGCACGGCATAGTCGCGTAACGGATACGTCGCCCTCAACTTCGGCGGCGCCCACGCCCCCAACATCCATCTGAAGAAGTACCGGCCAGGACCGCGCAGCATCTGGGCCAACTGCCGCGCCGACAGCGGCTCTCCGTCGAGACCCGGCCACGGCATGACGTCCGGCGACACCTGCGTCGCCCACGCATTTGCCTCGGGCTCCTCCGCACCGACGTCATGCAGCGCTTGATGAAGCTGCAACAGCCGTCGTCCATTCGGATGCGACGCCAGCGCCTCAAGAGCACCGTCGTCGTCAGCCAACAGCCGCGACGCCAAGTATTCCGCTGCTCCCAACGCACGCTTCGCCGTCAACGTCACCGGCTCCGCACGCGACCCTGTCTTCGTCGACAGACCGTTGAGGTCGGCATAGCGGACACGACGTCCAACTACCGGGGCCAACAACTCCAACAACAGCGTCGATGGCAACAGCGGACGCTCCGGGTCAAACTCCTGTCTCGGCACCGACAACCACAGCTTCTTCGTACACGCGCCGACGACAGCAGCCAAACGACGTCGTTCCAACTGCATGATGGTCGGCGTCGACGCGCGCAGTTGCACTCCTTTCGAGCGCAGCGCATCCTCGTCATTGAGTGCGCCGATGAGCGCGTCCGACACCAGCGGGTCTTCCCGCACTTGCGACGGAAATGTCCCCTCGACGAGACCCAGCACACACACCAAGTCGAAGTCGCCGCCCAACAGCTGCATGGGCGACAGCACCTTCACGGCGGCATCCGTGATGCGTCCTCGAGGAGACTCCTGCTCCAAGTACGCTTCCAGCTCGACGACAGCGGCCTCCAAAGACATCGTCGTCGTCGAGCGGCTTTGAGCGAGGGACTTCAGCAGTTCGTCGACTTGCTTTCGCTCCGAGGACGTTCGTGCCCACTCCTTCATCAGTGTTCGCCAACGTTCGGCATGCTCGGCCAACGTTCCGGGGGCGTCGATGACCTCGACAACATCTGACAGCGCAGCAAGCGCTTTCACCAATGACGACGTCGCCACCACATCCCGTGCAGCGCGCTCCATGTCTTCTTTGACGGCATCAGCGCCAAAAGCTGCGTGCGTTTCCAACGCTGCTTTGTGCTGTCGCTCGACGGCGGCGAGCACACGCTTCACGCCGAGGGCATAGCCACATTTGCTGAGCAAGCGACGCCAACGGGCCTTTCCTTCGAGTCCGGCCATCCCCAACTTCGGCCGCAACGACATCGCCGGATGCTGCAAGAACCCATAGATGTCCTCCAGCTTCGCCTCGTCGTCAGCGAGCGACAACGCCAAGCGCAACAGGCGCGCTGTGCTGAGGTGCTGCAGCGGCAAGCCGACGTGCCATGTCACGGGAATGCCTGCGCGATCCAACGCCGAACTCAACGCATCAATGTGCGTGCGGTTGGGAATGACGACGGCAATGCGGTCCAACGCCATCCCCGCCGCCACGGCCGCTTGCACTTCGCGCACCGCCTCAATTTTTTCGCGTCGGTCGTCGGCAGTACTGGCGATGACGACGGTGTCGTCGAGGTCAACGGGTGCACCTGGCGAAGCAAAGAGATGCGACTGCAGATGGGAGAGGGCGCCGGTGGAGAGATGTCCAATACGAAGAACGCGCGCATCTGGTGCCGCTGCAAACACGCCTTCTGGCGCTTCGGGGAGCTGCGCATCCCCCGGAAGCTCCAACCGCACGACATCACGCGCCGCCAGCCAGCCTTGCAAGAAGACGTAGGTGGCGTGGGAAAGTTCGCCGTCCCCGACGAGGATGACACCCTTTGCGGATGCCTGACCGACGCCTTCAAACGTCGACAGTGCCTCCACCGCACGCTGCTTGTCGTCGTCAGGAGGACAGACGCCGTCGGAGATGCGTTGCTGTTCAACTGCCGTCTGCACAGCTCGCAGGAGACGCAGCCGCTCTTGGTCGACGCCGACAGAGGCCATCTGCAACATTTCAGCAGTGACACCTTCATGCTCCAGCTTGCGCACGGCGTTGACGAGCGGCTTTCGCCAGCCTTTTGCCTGCAGCGTCGTGGCGAGGTCGACGACGTCGTCATGCCCGTCGAGAGAGCTGATGAAGTTGCCGAGCGTGGCATGCAGCCAGTGCGGGGACTCCGCTGGGAGCGCATCCTTCTTCGACGTCGCCGGCACAGCAGCGCGCACCAACTCATCCGGCGTCGAGAACCACACGCGGATGAAGTCGCCTTCCAACGCGAGCGAACGTCGAGCGAGGCCGGCGTTGGGCAAGGCAGGGACGATGACGGTGACGGGCGCGAAAGGGTCGCCCAGCTCCTCACGCAAGGTGCGGATGGCGTGAGCGAGGGCGGCGCCGATGCCGGGTTTGTCAGGCGGAGGGAGCGCGGTCATATGCCACCTTGGTACTGCGGATTGCAGGTGCCGCACCAGCAGCGAGGCTGAGGCGGCTCAGGGTGGACATGAGTTTGCGCAACGACTGCGACGGAATTTGTCGGATGTGTGACAGCGAGAGTGGCAGGTAGAAAGCTGCCTTCAGGCTTGATTCCTTTTGCTGGGCTGGTTGAGCGCAAACGTCGCGCCAATTGCTCGGACCTAATTGAGCAAAGCTGACCGGGGCGTCGCACCAACCCGTTTGTGGTTTCGTTCATTTCGGGCGTGACGAAGGATTGCCTCTACTTTGTCAAAATCGCCTTGTGGAAACCAGATTGGGGTAATCCCCAGATTGACAAGTTCTGCATTTCGGTTTGCCAGCTCCAGAGTGTTTTCAGGTGCCTGCTCAATTGAAAAATGCTGAGGAATATCCGCATCACCCTTGCTCTCTTCATGCTTCTTTACCGCCTTAAACACCTGAATGGTTCGGTCACTATTGAGGCTACACCCAACAAAGAGAAGATTGCTGTTTATGTAGTGGTAGCGGAGTAGTTTCGGTATAGGGAGGGTGAGATCGATATCCGTATCTCCGTACGCGTCGTCGTACTGTTTCTTGCCCAGGATACAGCGATTCGGCCGTCTGACGTCACCATGAAGTTTAACTATGGTCACCTTGCCAGGATCGGGCGTTTCCATCATGGCGGTGCTGTTGATGACTTGAACCTCTTGATTGGGGCCAATGTCAAAGCATTGCTCAAGGAGGCGGTCATAGTTAGTGGTGATCAACGTATCTGAAAAAAGTTCTGCGATAACAAGGGTGATATCCTCCAAACTGCCGGGCTTGGAAAATGCGTCTCGAATTTCCTGGGCGAAGACATCGGTACCACGTGTGTTTTCGATGGTTTCGATGATGGTTTCGAACTCTCCCTTCTTCAAATGGTCTTCGATCGTATTGGGATTGATGCCTGCCGTTTTTCCCTGCTGGCGAAGATGGTTCTTCCAAGTTGGGAAACCGCCCCCTACCGAAACCCCTGCCCCGATGAACGGAACGACAGAGTCATCCAATATGTACTCCACAAGTTGGTCGAACCGGTGTTCATTGCGTTCAAACCAGTGATTGTCACCGAACGTCGTTTCAATATATTCACCGCTGAGCACTTCGTACCTTCGATTGATGAGGTACCGACCGAATGCTTGCTCATAGGCATTCTTGTCCCCAGCAAAAAGAGCCTTGCTGGCTTGAGGTATTTGGTTCAAGCCGTACGAATCGCGAATCGCCTTTGCGTCATCCTCGTCGCCATCCAACCACTCATTGAAGTCGGCGAAACACTCGAACTGACAATGTTCGTCGTTCTGGCACCATGATGCATGTGTCTTAGCGGACATAGGTCATCCTATCTAACTGCCTGCTCAACAAGACTATCGGCGAGGTTGAGCTGTGTGTTTTGGGCCTCGAAAACCCTCCCTTTAAGCTGGTCGCACAGCGCCTCGAGCTCCTCGACCTTGGCGACGATTCGGCGCTGCTCTGCCAGTGGGGGCAGGGGGATGAGCATGGATTCTACCCCTCCAACTCTTAGGTGTTTGACGGTTGCACCCACCGGCTTATCTTGGATGCGATCCATCATATCAGGAGACTTTATCGTAATAAGTACGTATCTTGCGTCGACGTATTCAGGGCTTACTCTGGCCAGCATTATTCTCTGACCCATGCATAGCTGCACCCCTTCGGGAATGATGCATGCTTCTCCCATTGGGGCCTCCCGAGTGATCAGTATGTCTCCCGGTTCTGGATAGGCTCTTGCTGACCAGCGCTCGTATATTTCCGAGGTTACGAACTTCGGTTCTCTAAAATTGAGGGAGCCATTTCTAATATTTGTTGTGCGAATTAGGGGGATGCCGTTCGGCACATAGGGGGCTGTTTTGTTATGGCAGTCAATCAGAATTGTGCTTGTCTGCATCAGAGTCGCCCACGTCCATCCGCAGGGCAGTTTTTCCAAATTGGTTGGAGTTTTCTGCTTGCTCTGTTTCCTGAGCTGAGCTTTGGCCTCTGATGGGTTCGGGTAACCGTTTCCAAGGAGCTCCGACCGAACTTTTCCTAGCAGGTTCAAAGTAGATTCAGCGGGCTCATCATCCGGGTCTTGGCTGGCAAGCTTTCCCAGGACTGCAAGATGAAGAATCGTCTGCTTGAGCTGGTCAATACTGTCTTCGGTTGTAAAGAGAACGTCGAAGTTGTCTTGGATGCGCTGCCAGGCTTGGGCAAACCGGGAAGCGTCTGCCACCGAGTTCGTCAGCGTACCCAGAAGCGTGGCGACCAGGGTGTCGTGAGTGTCGAGACAGCTTTCTTGCTCCAGCTCCAGCTTGTCGCACAGTGCCATCAGCTCATCGACTTTGTCGACGATGCGACGTTGTTCGGCGAGCGGTGGTATGCAAAATACTAGCCTGTAAGCCTCCTTCCGACTCAGTCCAGGTTTTATTCCCTTGCCGAGTGCATCGAGGCCAAGGGTGTGGAAGTGAAGAAAGACAAACTCCAAACATAGTGGTGACGGCGGAACAACGCTATAGGCAACATCTGTAACCCAACACCCATCGCTCAGGCATAGGTTTAATGCGCCAGCGGAGCCCTTCCGGCCAACCACGATGCAGGGTTGATCTATGCAACTCTCCTTGTGAGTGCCTACGACCCCGTTCGAGCCATATACTGGAAACTCCCCTGTTTCGCTCCGCTTGGGAGCAGGTAGGTTGTTTCCGTATTCAAGGGTAAAAACGTCCCCAAATCTCGCAAATTCCCATCCGGATGGCCGCGTGAACGGCTCGTCTGACTCCCTTGTAGTGGGCTGTGGTCTCTGCTTTTTCAGCGCACCCACTTTAGTCAGTTGAGCATTCTTCTTGATGATGCTCTCTAATAGCTCTGATGCAGGTTCATCGTCTGGGTTTTGCGGAACAAGCAAACCGCGGACGGCAAGTTCGAGAATGAGCTCCCGTAGCTTGGCGATGCCATAGAGCTCTTGCTTTTTGTTGGAGCCTCGTCCAGCACTCGACTTGGATTTCACAGCAGAAGTCCAGACATCGAGGTTCTTAGTGAGGAGTTTTTCAGCGGCCTCCATCACTTTTCCCCTGAGAGAGCGTTTTCAAGAACGGCTTTTAGCTGGTCGCGCAGGCCTTGGATTTGACCCTGTTGCTCGTTGTATTGAGAGAGCAGCTCTTCTGGGTCATGCCTGACTTGCTCGCCGATGTGTGGGTTGCTGATGTCGAGGTTGTAGTTTCGGGCGACGATGTCTTCAATGCCGACCTTCCACGCATGCTCGGTTTCTGTGCGGGATTTGAAGCCGTTTTCCTCGGAGCCCCACCAATCGATTTCGGTCTGAAACTCTTCGAAGCGCATGGGCTTCGTCTTGTTGTAGTTTTTTACTCCTTCTGGGTATGGGTGCTCATAGAACCAGATGTTCTGAGTCGCGGGCTGTTCGCTCTCGGGCTTCTTTGTAAAGAAAAGGATGTTGGTCTTGATGCTAGTATAAGGATTGAAGACGCCATTGGGCAGGCGGACAACTGTGTGGAGGTGGCACTGGGTGAGGAGGGCTTCTTTTAGGCGGGTTTTCATGCCCTCGCCGAAAAGGAAGCCATCTGGCAAGACAACAGCGGCCCGTCCATTGTCTTTGAGCAGCTTGACGATGAGCGCCATAAAAAGGTCGGCGGTCTCGCGTGTGCGGTAGGTGGCAGGAAAGTTGTTTTCAATGCCGTCCTCTTCGGTACCACCGAAAGGAGGGTTGGTGACGATGACGTCGACACGGTCTTTGTTGCCGTAGTCCTTATATGGCCGGCCAAGTGTGTTGTCGTGGCGGATATTGGTGGGTGTGTCGATGCCGTGCAGGATCATATTGGTCGTGCATAGCATGTGCGGCAGCGCCTTCTTTTCGACGCCGCGGATGCTGTTAATCAAGGATTCTCGATCCTTTGCCGATTTGACGTAGTTTTTCCGCTTGTGTTCGATGGTGCAGGCGAGGAAGCCACCGGTACCACAGGCGGGGTCGAGGACCACTTCTTCAAGTTGCGGGTCAACGCGGTTGACGATGAACTGAGTGACGGCACGGGGGGTGTAAAACTCTCCCGCGTTTCCTGCGCTTTGCAGGTCTTTGAGGATTTGCTCATAGATGCTGCCGAAGGTGTGGCGGTCTTCGGTGTTATTGAAGTTTATCTCGCTGATTTTGTTGATGACCTGGCGAATCAACGTCCCTGACTTCATGTAGTTGTAGGCGTCTTCGAATACGCTGCGGATGACTTGGGCGTGTTTGCCTGTCGGACCGTCGAGGACGAGCTTTTCTTTGAGCGTCGGGAAAAGCTCCTCGTTGATGAAGTCGGCAAGGTCGTTGCCGGTGATGCCTTCAGGATCTGCCGCCCAGTTGCGCCAGCGGAGCCTCTCTGGGAGAGGCGATTTGTATTCGTCTTCGAGAAGTTCAATTTCTTCTTCGCGATCATCGTAAATCTTGAGGAAGAACATCCAGACAAGCTGGCTGATGCGCTGTGCGTCGCCGTCGACGCCCACGTCTTTGCGCATAATGTCCTGAATGGATTTGATGATTCCGCTTACGTTGCTCATGCTAATCGTTTCTGCTCAAAGAGTTCACGCTCAAGCTCATGGAGAGCGCTTTCGTAGTTGGTTTTGCCGCCAAACACGTCGTTGATGATTTCAACAGGCGTACCCATTTGGTCGAAAGGTGTAAGCTTGAGGACTTTCGGACTTTCGATGGTGAGGACGCCTTCGTCTGCGTATTTCTCGAGGAGGTTCTCGAGAACTGCACGGGCTTTGTCACCGTATTTGGTGAAATAGTCACGCTTTTTGACTCCATCAGCTCGCTCTCGGCGGGTGAGGGGCGGCTGGCCATACGCGATGTGGCAGATAAGGTCGAAGGCGCCGAAGTCTTTGCCGACTTCTTCGGCAAGCTTTGGAAGTTCAACGCCATATTCCGCCAACTCCTCGATGATGGCTTTCTTCTTTTTTGTTTTTTTCCACTTGTTGATGAAGTCGTTGAGTGAAGCGTATTCCTTTCGGATGTGCTTGCGGCTGTAGTCGCTGTACGACTCAGTGACCATCTGCCCATCTTCGCCGAGGTATTCCACGGTCTTGGCAAGGATGCTGACTTCGACACCGCTAACGCGGACTTTTTTAACGCCACCACCTGTGTCACCCCCAGCGTCGCCACCCTCTGGGTCTTCGGGGTCTGGAGGCACGGGATCGTCGTCGTCTCCAGGCTCGTAGATGACAACAGGGTCACCGTCAAAGTCGGGGTCCTTGAACAGCGCTGTCGCGTTCTTGAAGTCCATGACGGTGAAGAAAAACTTGCAATGGTCTTCTTCGATTCGCGTGCCACGACCAACGATCTGCTTGAACGTAGTCATGGACTTGATGGTCTTGTCGAGGACGATGAGCTTGCACGTCTTGGCGTCAACGCCTGTTGTGAGGAGCTCAGAAGTGGTAGCGATGACAGGGAACTTCGCCTCGGGGTCGATGAAGTTGTCGAGTTCGGCCTTCCCTTCGACGCTGTCGCCCGTGATGCGCATGACGTATTTGGGGTTGTCGAGCGCGAGCTGACCAGCCGCGTTCGTAATGGCGGCGCGCATGCGCTCGGCGTGGTCGACGTCTTCACAAAAGATGATTGTCTTTGAGAAGGGGTCGGTGGCGTTGAGGAGCTTCATCACGCACTTGGCGACGAGTTTCGTGCGCTGATTCAAGACCAGAATACGGTCCATGTCGGCCACATTGTATATGCGGCGTTCGACTTCCTGACCAAGGTCATCGGTCATCCCTTTCGGTGGAGTCCAACCTTCGAGGTCTTTGTCGAGGTGGTAGCGAACGACTTTGTAGGGAGCGAGGAATCCGTCTTCGATGCCTTGCTTCAGCGTGTAGCTGTAAACAGGCTCGCCAAAGTATGAAATATTCGACGTGTACTTGGTTTCTTTGGGCGTGGCCGTAAGCCCGAGCTGAATGGCGCCTGAGAAATACTCGAGGATTTCTCGCCAAGCAGAGTCATCAGAGGCGCTACCTCGGTGGCATTCGTCGATCACGACTAGGTCGAAGAAATCACGGGACACGGATTTGAAGATTTTGTCTTCTTCGTCGGGGCCTGTGAGTGCTTGGTAGAGGCCGAGGTGAATCTCGTAGGCGGGGTCGATCTTCCGGTTTCTGACCTTTGTCATTGCCCCGCCGAATGGCTTGAAGTCGTTCACAAGCGTTTGGTCCGCGAGAACGTTTCGGTCGACAAGGAAGAGGATGCGCTTCGCTCTTTTGGCTTTCCAAAGCCGCCAGATGATTTGAAAGGTCGTATACGTCTTGCCCGTGCCGGTCGCCATGACGAGAAGCAGGCGATCTTGGCCTTTCGCCACTGCTTCGACAATGCGGTTGATGGCTTCGGACTGGTAGTAGCGAGGTGCCTTGCCGCTTGGGTCTTGGTAGTACGGCTCGACGACGAGCGGTTCATCGTCTTCCTCGATGTTGCGGTACTTCTTGTATCGCTTCCAGACTTCGTCGGGTGAGGGGAACGCTTCCAGCGGGAACTCGGTTTCGATGTCTTCGTTATCAGCCGGGACCTTGTTGTGCGACGCGAAGGCGTCCCCATTCGAGCTGAAGGCACTCGGGATGTTGAGAATCTCCGCGTACCCAAGAGCCTGCTGCATGCCGTGGCTGATGGAGTGGTTGTTGTCCTTTGCTTCGACGACTGCGATGGGGACACCTGCCTCCTTCAACAGAACATAGTCTGCAAACTTCTTTTTCTTTGAGTTCCTTGAGGACATGTTTCCCCGAACAATGACGGGGCCTGGCGTGAGAGTAACTTCACGGCGGATTTGGGTGAGCTGGTCCCAGCCTGCATTCTTGATCGCAGGCGTGATGAAGAGGTCACAAATGTCAATCTCGCTTAGCTTCTTCTTTTCCTCATCGTCCATGCCCGAAACTCCTAGCTGGTCGGATACCAAACCTTGACGATCTGCAAACGCGGCGCACCAGACAAGGTTTTGAGCTGGATGTCCTGATTTGAGATTGGCGCGCTGCTGAATCTGCAGATGGTTCGCTTGCAAATGCTCCGCTATCGCCGCACAGGGGGCGACGCCATGTGTTTGGTCCTACCGAATCGTCTCAGTACAAAGGCGAGCAGCCACAGCGAGATCGAGCAGTTCGGCAGCGTACGCTGTTCTCCATTCCTCAGTGGAGACGAAGGCATCGTATTTCTCCGCGTCGACGCTTCGAGCATCCAGCTTCTCCTCTGCATGTCGCGCAAGCTTCTCGCCGTCGAGTTCCCCATCCGCAATTCGTTGCAGGGTTCTTCGAACCTCTTCCTCGTCCCCCTCAATCTCCAACCCAATGCTTTGGTCCGAGACGGCAAACCCCGCTGCCGAAAACGCCAAGAAGACAGTTCGCTGAATTCTAGAACCAGCCCACAGGTAGCAGAAATGCTTTGTCCCGGCGGAGCGCAAGTGGCGACGGAACGCGTCTTGCTTCCTGCCCTCCTGTCGGATGCTCTCTAGAATCTCTTCTGCCTCGTCATCGAGGTAGGAGGGAACGTCAGCCCCTGCCCCCAACGCCATCATCTTCTCATGAAGAACTCTGTGAACCTCCTGGCCGCCGCTAGAGAACATGGGAGCGCTTCCTTTTCGTGCCCGCTCGACAAGGACTTCTGCACGCTCCCCGTCGATGCTGCGAACCGTCCACTTCTTGCCTGCGAGCAAGAACGACTGCCCGACAGGCGGAAGCCGGTCTTCGGAAAGCTGGCCAATGACCCGCTCCCCCGTCGTCACTTGGAATTCCTTTGGCGTCTGAAAAGCAGCGTAGAACGTGTAGTGCCCCGTCAGTCTTTCACCGGCCCCCGCCAAGATGAGCGTACCGTCGGGCATCTGCTCAATGATGTCCTTCGCCCCAAGTTCGCGCAGGAGAAGCTGGAAGCTGGCCACGTCGAGGTGTGCGAAGGCTCCAGAGCCCTTGAGGACGGCGAACAGGTCAGAGGCTTGGGTTCCGTTGGTTTGCCGCAAAACGGACAGCAGCTGTTGCACCAGCGTCGACAAATGCCTTCGCTCGTAGTCGGGCGGTTCAACGTATCCTTCAAGCATGAGCTCAATCGACGCGAGACCACGGAGAAAGTCGAGCTGCAACGACTCCCAGTGATTTCGCCACGGGGGACGCAAAGCGGAGAGCGTCGCGATAAGAACGGCAGGGTCTCCCTCTCGTCGGCCGCTTCGACCCATGCGCTGACGGAGTGACGCAACCGACCATGGGGCTGACACCTGCACCACGCGGTCGATGGCACCAATGTCGATGCCCATCTCAAGCGTGTTGGAGCACACCGCAGTGACGGGCAACGTCTCCTGACGAAGACGCTCCTCTGAATAGTGGCGCTCGTCTTTCGACAGGCTTCCGTGGTGCACCACGATTTCATCTCTCAGCGACAGGCTCTTCGCCTGCTCTGACATGCGGACGGCCAACTCCTCGATGCGTGACTTGGCGTTGGCAAAAACAAGGTTCGTTCGTCCTTGGCAGGCTTTCAGAACGGCCATCGCTTGTCGGTTGAGGTCTTCTTCTCGGAGCTCTTCCGACAGGCCCTCCTCCAGGGTGGGGTCTCGCTGCCCAACTTGCCAGAATCCACGAAGCATCAGCTCTAGGTTCTGTCCCTGCGTCGAGTCGGCGATGATGCGGGCAGGCGGTGCGCCGACAGAAAGCCACCCGCACGCCTTCTCGGGCTCCCCAAGGGTCGCCGACAACCCAATGCGTGTCGGGCGTCGACCTGCGAGGAGCTGAAGTCGGTACAGCAGCGAACGAAGCTGTGCCCCCCGAACCGTCCCGACAAAAGCGTGCAGCTCGTCGATGACGACGTAGTCCAGTGCAGCGAAGACAGCCGGGAGCGCGCTGCTTCGCAGACAGAACATTGCCTCCAAAGATTCAGGTGTGATGAGAAGAACGCCGGACGGACGTGAAAGCAGCTTCTTCCTGGCGCTCGCGTTGACGTCGCCATGCCATCGGTGAACGGGGAGTTCGAGCCGCGCGCACAGGTCGTCGACACGGCGAAACTGGTCGTCGATGAGAGCCTTCAAAGGTCCAACGTAGAGCGCTCGGACGCTCGTACTTGCGTCGTCCGCGACTTTGCTGAGAATCGGGAGAAATGCTGCCTCGGTTTTGCCACCGGCCGTCGGCGCCGTGATGATCGCGTCCCCCTGGTCGTCGAGGACGTGGTGGATGGCCTCGACCTGGATGGGCCTCAGCTTCGGCCAGCGCATGTCAGGGTCGTGAATGCGCTGTTGAATCTTGGGATGCAGTCGCGCGAAAGCAGAAGCTTTGGTCATAGCCGAAACTTCACCAAAGCCTCAGCGTCGTCAGATGCCGGAGTCTCAGCGTCGACAGAAGGAGCCGGCGAAGGAATGGACTCAAGTGCTCTGGGGGCAGCAGGTGGAGCAGGCGCGCCTAGGACTTCTTGCCACTTTGCCGTGGGGTCGGACTCAAGAATGCTGAGGAGGTCCACAAAGCGAGTGACGACGTCACGAGACGTTTGAAAGGAGGCTTCGCCTAGGTTTCTCGTCGAATAGTCTAGGAACCGGCTCAGTGCTTCGTCTGGGACGAGGTGTTTCGATGGGTCTCCGTTCGCGAAGACATCGCGGATGCGAAAGAGCAGCACGTACAGGTCTTCGGCAGAGAGTTGAGAAAGCCGCAAGACAGGACCAGAAAAGTCGACGCGTTTTTCAGAGGCGAACTCATTGGGAGCCAAGCGTGTGGCGAGGGCCTCATACGAAAACAGTCCACGACGTCTGTCCTCCAAGCACTCGTCAGTTCCGCCGAACAAAAACATGAGTCCCTCGACGTGGCCCTGAAGACAGTCGTTCAAGATGCGCAGGATCATCTCGTAGTTGGCGAGACGCGCCCTTGAGCTCGCGAGCCGGTGTGAGAGCACAACGAGCTCGTCGATGGAGACGATGAGCCCCTTGTATCCGGCGAGTCTGGAGAACCGTGCCAGCAGTTTGATGGCGTCGTAGATGTTGGAGTCGTCGATGATGGAGCGCACGCCAAGGTCACTCCTCGCCTCGGTTTTGGTGCTGTACTCACCACGCAGCCATCGCACCGCTGCGCCTGCCAGCTCATCGTTCCCCGCTTGGAATCCTTCGTAGTATTTGAGGAGAACCGCGGTGAAGTCGAAGCCGAAGACCATGTCACGCAGCGGTGCCAGCCTTGCGCTCACAGCTTTTCGAAGTTGCTCGTCGTCATGACCCACTTTTTCTGCTTCCTCGTGGAGAAAGCGGTCGATGACAGACGTCAAGGCATTGCCATCCGGGCGCGCTTTCGACGACAGGTTCTTCGCGAGTTCGGAGAAGAGAGCTCGAGGCTGGCCTCCGGAGCCTTGGAGGCGGCGCTCTGTGGTGATGTCGGCGCCGGCGACGAGAAACCCCTGCTCGTGTGCGACGTTTGCCGCGAGATTCAGCAGGAACGTCTTGCCGCTTCCAAAGCGCCCGACGACGAAGCGAATGGCTGCACCGCCATCACCGACGATCTCAAAATCTGAGAGGAGGGCTTCTATCTCCTTCTTTCGACCAACCTGAATGTGGTGCAACCCCAGCTTCGGCACCACGCCAGCGCGGAGCGATTGGATGACGGCCGTTCGTTCCTTGCGTTTGACTTTTGGCGGTGCGTTCATCAGGCCTCCCCGTGCAGCAAGTCTCTGTGGAGAATCCAGCCGCCGTCCTCTTCGATGAGCTCGTCGCCAAACTGGTCTTCGGCCCAAGCATTGATGACCTCGTAGACAGCTCCTGGCGTCAGGCGATGGTCACGTGAGAGCCCAGCGACCTCGTCAGAGGTCCAACTCGGACGGCCAAAGAGTTCTGCCGCGATCGCGTGGTATCGAACGTCGAGCGCGTGCCCGGCGTCTCCAAGCTCAACCAAGTGCTCGCTGTTGTCGACGACCGCTGGCGACGTGGCGAAAACAGGCGCATCATCCTGTTCTGTCTCGACGGCATCAGCCTCTGCGTTGTCGTCTGTGCCGTCGAAAGTGTCCGCGAGAATCTTTGTCACATGGCGAGAGTCATGGAGGATTTCTTCAATGCGTGCGAAGTCGAGGTCATTTGGCGCCGCGGCCTCTGTTGGATGAACGATTGTCTCGCCATCATTGGCTGCTGCTGCTGTTTTTCGGACCGCAACAGGTTTGTGGGCCTCGTCGCGGATGTTGAACGACACCAAGGCGGCGTCCAGCTCGCTGAGGGGGCGACCGAGGGCTTTGAACAGCGACTTGAGTTGCTTGTACTCCGATTTGTCCAACACATCGTCAGCCGCGGCAACAGCGACAAGGATGCGCGCAACAGAAGCGGCTTCAGCTGGCGTTTTGGTCTCACGAATCTTCTTCGCAATGGCCGCCGTTCGAGGAGGGTCGCGAAGCATCATCTCCCGCAGCGCCCGGACGCGAATGAGCAAGTTCTCCTCGGGAGAGAAGAGCGTGTTGATGGTCTCAGACACCACGTTCAGCTCCCTTTCGTCGACAATGCCGTCAGCAAGGACGATCTTCATCATCAGAGCCAGCAAGGACGCCACCGCACGATACTCGTCTGCGTCAGGGAGTTCTTCGCTCTCCTGCCGAAAGACGAAAAGGGTGGCATCGGCGTTGATGGACTTTCCCGTCAGTCGTGGGTCAGGCTCAAACCCGTACCCCAGGCTGGCTGCCGTTTCTGCAAGTCTGGTGGCTCGTCCCTTGGACAAGGTCTTCGCCAACTTTAGGTCGAGAAAGCTGGCGAGGTCTTTCAACGGCACTGCATGCATCTGGCCCGCTTTTGGTGCTTCGTTCACCGTCTTTTGCCAGACGTCCATGAGTGGGTGGTCGACGTCTGCTCGAAGCTCATCTGGAAGCGCCTCCCACATTGCCGGCGACAGGACATCGGTTTCAAGACCGCCCTTTTCTTCTTTGAGTCTTTGACCGCTGACCTTTTTGAGGTCGTTGATGCACCCGTTGTAGATGGCCAGTGCCTTCTTGAACTGAGACGAACGTCCGAGGACGTTGTCGACCTTCACGTCGAAGCTCCCAACCCCGTGCAACGATGAACTGGCTGGACCATACCAAACCCTCAACGGTCGCTTTGATGATGTGAGCAACAGCCCACCATCTGTGGCTTCCAGATACCGCCTCGCAAAAAGGGCGCTGAGTTCTTCTGGTGCGCGTTTCCGCACGACGCTGCGAGTCGCGTACTCCATCTGACTGACGGTTTTTTCTGCCACCCGGGCAGGCAGCTTCAGTTGGTGCTTGCAGTAGAAAGCCAGCGCGACGTCAACAACCTGACGAGGTGCATCGTCAACGACTTCTAGCAGTCGAACGATGTCGCTCTCACTCAGAGAGTCGAGACGAAGAGCGGCAGAAAAGCTTAGACACCGAAGTGCATATCCCTGAAGTGACCGGTTGTGTTTGTAGACGCTGAGCAGACGCAGGACTTCGTTCTCGACCTCAGGAATGTCCCTCTTGTCGGAGAAGAGGCGTCGCTCGAGCCCGTAGAAGTAAACAAAGACGTAGCCAATCGGAACGTCGGGCTCGACCCAGCCCTCGGCGAGGTGGCGCAAGTAGGTAGCCCGTTGTGCTGGCGACATCCCCGCATAACTTGGCCAATACCCAAGGTCGTCGTCGCAGGCGCCTAACGTGTTTGCGACTTTGAGCTTGGTGTTGATGGTCGAGGCGTCGATGTTCTTGTCTCCACGAGAGGTGAAGACTTTTGGGCTCTCATATCTGTGGCCGTGGAATTCCCAAGTTGCAGACCGTCCTTGCCATTGAGCAGCACCTGCACCAGGCACCTCGACGGTAGGACGCACAGCATTTGACGAGGAACTCCACCCCAGCAGCTGGTGGTCCGATGCGGTTGGCGACTCCGACTGCGGGTCAAAACCGCTGACTTCAACACGAAGAGCCATTCCAACGTCGTCGTCGCTGACAGAAAACCGCTCCTGCCGACCACTCGAAAGCTGCTCAAGGTTGTTCTGCTGCTTCTGGTCAGCGCCCGCCACAACCACGATCAGAGCGACTATCCCGACAAGAAGTCCAACGACGAAAAGAAGAAACACGTTGCCTCACTGTACCTCAAAAGGAACACCTGAGCATTTTTGAATCTGTGAAAAGGTGCAAGGTCACCCGCTTGGTGCGCACAAACGGGGGCGGCAACCTTTGCGTCCGTCAACACTGCCACTCAATAGAGCAACGGGAGCGAAGCGGGTGTCCGTGCATCCAGCGCAACGTGTGAGGCGTAGCCACCGATGAAGCCAGCTGCAGCCCCGGCCCCCACTCGGCAGAGCGCGCCGACAAGAAAGTGCCAGAAAGACAGAAGCGGCGAAGCAGCCTGCTGGGCGAGTTGTCGACGTCGGTCCGCTTCATCACGCAGCATTTGCTGTGCCGAGGGCAGGCGCTCCCAGGCGAAACGACCTGCAGCAGCGAGAGGGACAATGCCGTGTCCGGTGCTGCGATGGTTCGGGCTCGTAGGCGGGTCGATTTTGTCGGGCGCCAGGGCTCCGAAATAGCCACCGATGGCGCCGCCGGCGAGTTCAGCGAAGAAGTCGACGGCGTTGTCTGCGTTCCGGGCTTTGTAGGCGGCGGTTGCTGCGCCAGCGTAGACGCCGACGTCTGTGTGGGTTTTGCGATTGGGCACGTTTGGGTCCTTTCAAATACGCGCAATGAGACGCTGAAAGTCGCCAAGCTATTTGGCTGGTGCGACAGATTTTGTCGCAAATGTCGTCCTACGAGAAAAAGCTCAGGAGCCGCTGCGTATCCTTCCGCACGAATTCCTTCCCCCGCTCCCACAGCAGCGTCTCCGACGGCAGCCGCAAATACGTGTTGCGCACCACCGCCCCCGTCCGTTGCGGCGCGAACTCCCAGCCCGCATCCGCCGCGATGGACTCCAGCATGTCGTCATCCCGCTGCAGCCAGTGCTCCAAATGCCGCTCGGCCGCCAAATAGTCCGACTTCGCCAAGTTGCACTTCTCGTGCGCAGCGACGAGGTTTCCCAACGCATTGGACGCGTGCCGTGACCACGGAATGAAATGGTCGACGTGGACGTCCGTGCGCATCCCTTTGCCACAGTAGAAACATTGGCCTTTCTGCACGTCGACAAGGGGCGCACGGACCTTCTGCAAAGACGTCCGGTCCGCCCCCGCAAAGAGAAAGGACTCGAGCGCGTCCGTCTCCAGTCGATTGAACCCTGCGACGGCGGACGTCCACTCCTTTTGGATGAGGGTCCGTAGAAGTCCGCTCAGTTGGACAAGTCCTTCGCCAACGCCCGGCTGCAGGCGCAGCATGTTGTCGAACGTTGTCGGCGCTCCCTTTTGCATGGCGCGCACATCGCTGCGTTTCGCAGGGTGTTCCCAACTGTAGGTGTAGAGAAAGCTCTGCTGTTCGCGTCCCACGTTCTGCAGCAACGGGAGCGGGTAGCGGATGAGGGTCCATTCGACGTCGTCGATGTGGCGGCGGTAGACATCGGGAAGGGCGAGCTTGGCGCGAAACAGCGAGGTGCTTCCGCCGTGTGCCGATGCCTCGCCACGAAAGGCAGACGCGGCCGCCAAGATGCCGGCCTCCTGCTTCGGGTGCAGGTGTTGGGTCAGCATCGCCCCTGCGGCGGGATACGCATCCGCCTGTCGCCAGTACAGCTCGAAGACCTTCTCGGCGAGCTGTCTCGTAGTCACAGATGGAAAAGGCGCGCCAGAGTCGACCGCCGTTTCCACGCAGGTGTCGATGAGCGCAAGGAGGACGGCGTACTTGTACGTCGTGGTGAAGCTGCCGCGGTCGAGCAACTGCAGGATGCGTTCGGCAAGTCCGATGACGTCAAGCATCGTCGCCGCTCACGAGCGGGTGCACGAGGTCGACGACAGCAGCAAGGCGCAGCATTCGCTGGATGCCTGCAGCGACGTCGTTCTCCTGCGAGGCGAACGCATCGCTGGACGACAGAGGCGGGGTTTGCACTCAACGCTTGCCGACTTTCCGGTCACGACGGCTGAGAACTCGTCAGGAAGGATTGCATCGATGTCGTCGACCCGACTTGCCATCCCAGGCAGCTCGAGATGTGCAACACCACGTGCCCATTTGTGCCTGATGGTCAGGCCAGCCACCTTCAGTTGCGGCCAGTCCGAGCCTGAGGGCTTCCCACCTGGCTTTGGCATCTGCAGTTCGGGCGCAAGAAGCTGGACGGTCTTCCAATACCGAAGCCAGAAATCAGTGACGGCTTCGTCGACGACGGGCGCGTAGCCACGGCGGTTTTGTTCGATGGCCTCCTGCACCACGGTTGCCTTCCACTTGCCTCGTTTGCTCCGCTCATCTTCGAAGTAGGACCTGAGGTCTTCATAGGGCAGTTGGACATCGTACTCGCCCGCGTCATCTGTACCGTCGAGGTAGCTCTGCGGTGCCAACATGCACGTGACAAAGCGCGACCAATCGCCATCTGCGACCCCAGCCTCGCCGCGAAGCCGATAGCGCTTTGCTTGGTCCGGTTGAGGGGCTGCATCGATCTTGTTCTCGACGAGGACGGCGATGCTCAGGCCTCCAGCGTCAAAGAGAACAACGATGTCTGACTCTCCAAGAGAGGAGTGCGTCACTGAGTGCCATGCACCCACCACATCACCACCGACGCCGACCGCAGAGGCAAACCAAGTTGAGAACTCGGGGGACACCTGAAGCTCTTCGACGACCAGGAGATCAACATCTCGCTCTGCGACAGAACGAAGTGGCGCTAGGTCTTGCAGCATCCGCTGATTTTAGCGGCCAATTTCCCAAGACGTCCCATGCGTCTCAGACATCTCAGCCGCGAAAAAAAGTTCCCCAGCAAAAACAGAACACTGCCCTGCGCACGGTGAAAAAAGTTCTACCGAGGGGGTCCCCCAACACGGAGAACATATGAGGCCACGACGTTGAGGTCTCGTTCACCAGCGGCATCGTCCGCGCATCAAGGGGGCAGCACATGCTGCAACTCGGAGACTTCAAACTCCCTACGTTTGGCGACCTCGTCAACGGCGGCGAGGCCATGATTGGCAACGTCGTGGAGGGACTCATCGAAGGCGTCACCGGCGAGAAAGTCGAGCTCACGCCGGGCAATGGTGTCGACAACACCCGCGTTGAGGGCGCCCGTGGCAAAGGCGAAATCAAGTTCGAGCAGAAGCTCGCCACCCTCGACGACCAGGAGAAACTGCGGCGTGAGGTGGAGCAGAAGCTCACCAAAATCCAGACGGAGCTCACCAAGCTGAAGCTGAAGCAAAACAGTGAGCGGCAGCTTCGTCCCGCCGTCACCGGGCAAGGGCAGCGCTTCGTCCCGCCCAACCAGATGATGGCAGCAGGGCAACAACAGCTGCCCATCATGCTCGCTCTTTCTCGAGCGGTGCCTGGTTTGTCGTCGGACCCGTTCTTCATGATGACGCTCATGCAGCAGATGTCGAACGGCACCTTCGGCGGTCTCGACCCGATGGCGTTCGCGGCGATGCAGACGTTCTCCAACGTGTTTGCGCCGCAGCCCGTCGTCCGCGCGTTGAACGCTGCGCCACAGCCGAACCCGGTCGTGAACATTCCGCAGCCCAACCCCAACCCCTAGCTTGTTCGGCCGGTGGTGGCCGCATGAGCTCCTCGTCGTCGACGGCATCTCCTTTCGCCGTCGTCGACTCCTTTCACAACCCCTGCCCCGTCGCCAGTGGGCCACTGGCGATGGGCCCCTTTTCCCTGAACCCCAACACACGAAAGACAGACATGACACGCGCAACCATCTCCCTTCCCACTCGACTTCAACTGCTGAACTTCTTTCTCATCGTCGACAACGTCGTGAAGAGCGTCATTGCCAGACTGAAGGAGGAACGCACTCCCGACGTCGGCGAGGGCCCCACCAAAGAGGACCTCGATGAAGTCCGCGGGGTCATCCTCAAGCTTCTCGACGAGGTCATCTCGCTTCGCGATGACGTCGACAAGCAAAAGAACGACGCCGTGCTCTTCGCGACGCTCGCTGCGTTGAACAACAAACCGAATGTGGCAGCGCCGTTGTTCTTGCCCTTTGCGCCGTCGACCAAACCTGGCGTGTCGTCGACGCTCGGCAACGTCGCCCCCGTCTCGCCCGACTTTGCGGCGCTTGAAACGTCGTTGGCTCAGCTGAACCGCTACGCAGCAGCGGCCTCCACGTCGACCCCGCCCACGGACAGCGGTGAGTAGTCCGATGTCGGCGACGGCGGACCTCCGTCGTCGCCGGCTCCTTTTTTCTCTCACACACAAGGAAGTCACCATGGATGAGCAAAACGTCAACCAGCACATTGAAGCGGGCCTCGCCCTCTTCGCCAACAAACAACGCGAGCTGCAAGCACTGGCTGCCCACGTCGAGCAGGAGAAGGCTCAGCTGCTTGCCATGCAGCAGGCGCCGATGCCGTTTCCCATGGTGAACCCCTACCTCGCCATGGGTGGCCAACAGCAGATGCCCTTCTCGCAGCAAGCTGTGCCCCCGCAACAGCCCCTGCCTGAGCAGTCTGCCCCTGCAGAGATGCAACAGCCGGTCACCCCTCAGCCCCCGCACACCGCAGCACCGTCCCCGATGACGACGTCGTCGACATCGTCGCTGGAAGCCGACGTCCGCATGCTCGCACGCGGGCTCGACCAGCAAGCCGCGAACTTCAACGCCGCTTTGGAGCGAGTCATGTCCACCCTGAACGACTTCAGCCGTCGCCTCGTCCTGTTGGAAGGCGGCCAGTCCTCTTCACCTACATTTGAAGAAGTGTTTGACACAGCGCCGACAGCCACGATTGCTGCCGAGGCGGCACCTGCTGCTGTCGAGGAGGTTGCTCCCGCACCTGAGCCCCCAGTCCCAGCCCACATCGTCGACAACGATGTTCTTGCGAAACGCGTGGATTTGCTGTCCATCAACGTGCAGCGGCTGACGAAGCTCGTCGACATGGTGCTCGAACAGCAGCTGCGGACGAACGAGCACCTGCAGGAGCTTCTCGACTTCTTGAGTGCGCAGTTTGGCTACTCCGCCAGGGAGAAGGCGGAACCTGCTGTGGTTTTGGAGACGCCGTACGTCGCGTCGACGGCTGCGGATGTCGTCGATGTGAACCCGGCCGACACCGCGCCCAAGAAGTCGAACAAGCACAAGAAGAACAAGAACAAGAGCAAGAGCAAGAAGAAACGCTAGCCGCTCGAGGAGGACGCCATGAGCGCCATGCAAGACCGCCTCGTCGGTAAACAGCCGACGAACATCATCAAGGGCAAAAAGAACTACCGGGTGGTGTTCGAAGGAGGCCAACAAAGGTTCATCGCCAAGAAGGACCTCGCCATGTGGACCAAGCGCGTCGACGACTACTGGGCGAACAAGTCCGGCAGTGAATCGACGGAGAAGTCCAAACCCAGACCACCGTCGTCAAGGACGCCTGAACCCAAGCCCAAACAACAAGACGGATGCTGCGCATCCAAAGGAGGCGCCATGCCCACCAAGAAGGGAACGATGACGACGTCCAAGTCGTCGACCACCACCAACCTGCGCCTCGAAGGACGCGCCGAACTCGACTACGACCCACGCGACCTCGCGTACGTCTTGCGCGGCTTCGTCGAACACGCACGAGGCTGCGGCCCTGACCCCAGCGACATCTTCCGGCCCAAGGAGGAGCGAGCACCGTCGTCGACACCACACCAAGAGAGGCTGAAGGAGATGGGGCGCGAGTTGTTCGACCTCCTCCCAGCTGCCATCTCATTCTTCAACGTCGACGACAAAGAGTGGCAGCAGTGGTTTCGCCGCGCGACGCCAGCGTCGTGTGGACCGGCTCGCTTTCAGCCTGTGCAACCGGTGACGCCACGGATGCCCGTCGACACGGCACCTTCGTCGAGGGCGGCATGGCTGGCACCCGTTGCTGGGCCCATCACCAGTCGCTTCGGTGACCAACGCGGTAATGAGCTGCATGAAGGCATCGACGTCGCTGTCCCCGTCGGCACCAGCGTCGTCGCGCCGACGACGCTGCAGGTCAGCAAGGTCGGCTTCAGCCAACGCGCCGGGCGCTACATCGTCGCCAACGTCATGCGCGAAGGCGGCGACTTCGACGACGGCGATGGCTACCGTCTGACGTTCGCACACTTGTCTGCCATTCGCGTCCAGGAGGGCGAAATTGTCCAACGTGGCCAGACCCTCGGTCAGTCGGGCGCGACCGGCAACGTCACCGGCCCCCACCTGCACTTCCGCGTGCAGTGGGTGGAGGACGGCATCTTGTCCGACGACGTCGTCGCCATCGACCCGCTCGCCGTCATCCCCGAGGCCGTGTTCGCTGGCCAGGTCCGTCCGTCGGTGTTGGGGGCGCAGCAAAGCGTCGGCATCCGTCGAGGACAGCCCATCAACATCGTCATCGCTCCCGGCTCTGGTCGCGTCAGCGCAGGCGGCAGCGGCCTCACCCAGCCCGACGTCGGGGTGCAGTTGCCGCTGTTGAACCGGGCGGAGGATGCCTCCTACCGGCTGGGGCAACCGGAGGTTGTCGACGACGGTGATCCGCTTGCCGGCATCGTCACCGCCGCCGTCGACGAGGCGCCCCAGTTCATCCGCAATGTCGGACAGGTGGCTCACGGCCTGGGGACGTTGGCGTCGGTCGGGGGCACAATCGCCAGCTTCATTCCAGGGGCGGCACCCGTGGCTGCGCCGGTCGCGGCAGTGGGCTCCGCTGTCGGGGGCGTGGCACGTCCCATCTCTGAGATTGGCGCGGGCGTCGTCGAGGTCGGAGGGCGATTGGTGAAGGCAGCGAATGATGGTGACGACGAGGGAGACCCCCTCGCCGGAATCATCTGACGACCAACTACAGTCGGCCCGGCACTGTGCCGGGCCGTTTTCATCTGGAGGATGCAATGGCCTCAGCCTGCAAATGTCCCAAGCCTGACGACAACTCCTACCGCTGTATGACCTGTGGTGCCGTCCGTCAGCGCTTCACCGTGGCCAACGACGACGTCATTGACACCGGCGGCGCCACCCCCATCACCGAAGTGTCGACGTCGCCTACGCCACACTTGCCGACGAACATTTCCGCGGTCGACACTGTCCTCGGCGGTGGCGTCGTCGATGGTGCGGTCTACCTCCTCGGCGGTGAACCTGGCATCGGCAAGTCCACCTTGCTGATGCAGATGGCGGGCGGCCTCCTCGCCCAAGAAAAGCGTGTCCTCTACATCTCAGCCGAAGAGACCGCCCAACGCGCACGCGAACGTTGTGAACGTCTGGGCCTCCTCGACGACAACCTACTGGTGTCGACCGAGACAGAAGTCAGCGCCATCCTGAAGACGGCAGCCGACGCCCGAGCCGACATCCTGCTGCTGGACTCCATCCAGCGTCTCCACGACGACAAACTCGACAAGCAGCCGGGGTGCCCGGCGCAGATGCGTCAGGTATGCGACCGCCTGCTCGACGACAAAGGCGACCTCACCGTCTTCATCGTCGGACACGTCACCAAAGGCGGCGACCTGGCCGGACCCAAGTTCCTCGAGCACATGGTCGACGTGGTCTTACACTTCTCACGTGGCGAGGGAGACAAGCGTCAGCTGTCGACGAGAAAGAACCGCTTCGGCCCTACAGCTGAGTCGACGTTGGCCATGACAGAGGACGGCCTCGTCGATGAGGTAGCTCCGTCGTCTTCGTCGTTCGATGTGGTGCCGGAGCTCGACTTGGAAGACGCCCTCGCCGGTTCACCCGCGTGCGTTGTGTTCGAAGAGCAACACGACATCGTCGACGACCGCTGGCGCATTCTTCATGGCGACGCGTTGCATCTGCTGGGGTGTCTGCCACCTGAGTCCGTCGACGGCGTCGTCACCGACCCGCCGTATGGGTCGGGCACCAAGCTGTTTCCCGGCGATGTTCGCGATCAGCACTCGTATTTGTCGTGGTGTTCGCTGTGGTTGGCGGCGGCGCATCGTGCGGCGAAGCCGCACAGTCCCATCTGCGTCTTCGCGCAGTGGAAGCAGCTCCCAGTCGTCATCGACGCCTTGCAGGCGGGTGGCTGGTCGTGGCGCGGCATCGCCGTGTGGGACAAGACAGCTGGGGGAGCACGTCCTCAGAAGGGGCGGTTTCGCGACCAGTGTGAGTACGTCGTCTGGGGGTCGAAGGGGACGATGCCGTGGGAAGGCAAATGCCTCGACGGCATCTGGACCGTCGGGCGCGACCGCAAGACGCCTCACCCGACGTCGAAGCCGGTGCCGCTGATGGAGAAGGTCGTCGAGATTGTGCCAGCAGGCGGGAAGGTGTTGGACCCGTTCTGCGGCAGTGGCTCGACGCTGGTGGCCGCGTTGCGGACGGGGCGAACGGCCATCGGCATTGAGATGCAGAAGGAGCACGTCGTCACCAGCCATCGACGCTGTCTTGATGAACAAGAAAGGAAGAACACATGACCGACTCATCCTCTACATGCGCATGTCGCACGCCCGCTGCCTTCAACACCTACCGATGCGAGATGTGTGGGCTTCGTCGTCGAGAGTTCGGTCCGCAAGCGCGCAACGGACCTGACACCATCATCGAAACCGAGGCTGGCGGCTTTCTCATCGCCGACCTCGAGGCCGTTGCGCACCACGCTGGCAACGCCGACTGGTGGATAGACGACGAGGACGCCTTGAAGGCGCTGCAAGAAGGCGAGGCCTACTTTGCTTTGATGGGGGCGGATGACTTCTACGCGCTGGACGTCATCATCGCCCAAGAGCCCCGCGACGTGGACTTCGTCATCAGCACGCCTTCTCGAGTGGTCACGGTAGCCGCCGTTGAGCGGGCGTCGGACCTTGAGGAGCTGGCCGAGAGCAACGATGGGTTCGTTGCCAGGGTCTCCACCGACGTGACTGGCGTTGAGGTGCGCATGTTGGACAGTAGCCACATCGAGGTCGTGTTGAGTCCGACGAGAAGGTCGTCGGCCGCCAATGACGTCGACAAGTTGCCAATGCTTTGATGCCAGACGAAGGGCGTCTCCCCTTCTCGTTGGAGAAGTGATGCGCGAGGACAACACATGAGCGGCGCCACGTCCTCAAAACGGCTGCCGTCGCCCCGGAAGTCTTGGTGGTGGGCAGGTCCGTCAATCGGTGCAAGGAGCACAGCAGCCAAGCTGACGCCGTCCATTTGAAGCTCAAAGACGGCGTCAGCACACGGGGCGACCCGTTCAGTCCAGGACTCGAAGAGGGTTCAAGGACCGTTCTAGCTCGTCCACAATTCGATTCACGATGCTGTCCGTCGGCAGCCCCGTGCAGTCGAGGTGGACGACACGGCCAAGACTACGGGGCTGACCAGCAGCCATTGTGTCGCGAACAACCGATGCAAATCGAGCATCAAATGTCTTTCGGTCCTCTTCAGTTGCGCCTCTTTTCTTCAGACGTCGAAGCCGCTCCTCCTCGTCCAAGTGCAACACAATCGTGACAGTTGGCGGCGCGATGCTGCTAACCATCGAGTCGAGGTCGATTGTTGCACCACGTGCCCGCGCGTAGGCGACTGTCGAAAGGTGGTAGCGGTCCATCACAACATTCACCCCGGAGTCGCAAAGAGATTTGGCCTGGGTGCCCTCGGCGATGACCGTCGACGCGTAGAATGCGGAAACCGAATTTGGCTCGTTTGAAAGTGCGCGCTCAACTTCGAACCGTATCGGCCGCATTGACACTCCAGGGGTATTCAGTTTTTCCGCATCGATGCGCTTTGCCAGCTCGTCGACGACTGTTGACTTGCCCACTCCATCGAGCCCTTCGACGACAACAAAGCATCCGCGCTTTTTTCGAGCCCAGTCGTAGTAGCCACCTCGAGCGGCGGTCTTTTTCGGAAGGTGGATGACTTGCGCGTAGGCCTTCGGAACACCAACCTCTACGATCCTTTCGCTGTACGAATGACGCCGACCACTATCGGAAAAGAAGCGACCCAGTGGGTCGACCATCACATAGGACTCAAGCATTTCTTCGTTCGACTCTGCGATGACATCGAGGCCCTGCGCACGATGCCGATCCACAAAGGCGTCGAATGCTTGCTTCTCAATCAGAAGCTCCTCGACGCTCCCATCGTTCTGCCCCTTCACGTCGAGCACTTGAAATACCTTCCATCGGTCCGGAGAAAGCGCTCGGACAAACGGCGACATGTCCTCGTTCGCATTCAACGCTGTGATGACCGAGTTCAGTTTCAAGCGGCATCCATGGCGTCTGGCCAGTTGGCCCAGCTCCAGGGCATCTTGGACGTGTGTGCCGCGCCCTCGGCCGAGCTGCTGCTGAATGTCCTCGTCGGAACTGTCAACAGAGAGCCCGACCCAATCTAGGTCGCCCTCCGCTTCTTTGAGAACACACGCAAGGCGGATGCCGTTGGTGACAATTGACGTTGTCATTCCAAGCGACTTTGCGAACCGAATGAGCTTGCCCATGTCTTTGAGGAGGGTTGGCTCACCTCCCGCGAAGTTTACTTTTTGGGTCCCAGCGTCGGCGAGCTGTTTGAGGACTTCCCTCCAGTCGCTGGCGCTTTGCCTCCCGTGAACGTCACGGAACGTGGCGAAACAAAACCTGCAGGCGAGATTGCACTCTCGAAGTACGTGCAGGTTCACAGAGCGGATGCTCGATGAAAGAGTGTTGTGGACGACGGTTGCTGGGTTCTTCGATTTCATACGTACCTCCTTCGAGGACTGGCCCTGCTGTAAAGTTCAGCAAAGCGCTCGATGGTGAGATGGCTGGTTGTGGGTGGTCGTCACTGGGCTGGTGCATTTGGCACCAATGCAGTGGCGAGTTCCGGATGCTCTACCCTATGAGTAGAGGTCAGGAATTGAGCTAAGACGGAAGGGAAGCCGTCAATGTCGAGGCTGCAGGCGTTCGCGCGTTGAGCGCATCGCCGATGAATTGACGGCTAGAGCGGCTTTGGAGGCTGCTCGTCTTGTTTTCTTGTCGGTGCTGTGGTGAACCGAACTTCTTCGACGCGAGTGATACTCGCTCCGCCGGCGTCGACGTCAACGCCGAGTTCGAAAAGGTGAGCTTGCCGAAGCCACCAAAGCGCATGTGTGATGGCTCGGCGAGGAGACTGGTCTTTGGCCAGCCCTCGGTTGCTCCTGAGAATCGGGTATGCCGCTTCCGCTGCAGCCTGAACGTCGTTGTCTGGATCGTTCTTGGCTTGGTGCAGAATCTGGTGCCCTTTGCCTTTTGGGTTGATGCCCAGTTCCGTCGTGGCCATGGCATATGCCTGTCGCCACATTGGACTAGGCTCGACGAGGTCCCCCACCTTGTTGGTCTTCAACCGCTGAAGACAGTAGTCAGCGAGGTCCGAGCGTAGTCCCTGGAGTGCGTTGTCTTCCGCTTCTTCAGCGGATGCGAATGCGTGAAATCCGTACATCATTCGCTGCGCGACAGCGGATGGACCTGGTTCACGTCGCGGGGCTCGACTTTGGTCCCACCAGCTAAGGTCACTGGCGAACAGTGGTGTTTTACTGGCTCGGAGCAGAAGAAGAAGCGGCTTCAATCCTGCCCACAATCCATTGCGTGTGAACAAGAAATGCGTGGCCGCCTCGATGTTATCGCGCTCGACATTCAACAGGTCGACGGTGTCGTCTGCATTGGCCTCCGCCAAACGTTTCCGAAGCTCGCCCAGCACACGGCCCGCCACAACATTGACTGATTCCTGCACTTCAGAGTCGGTTTCGGCTTCGCGCCTGTGGAACGCAATCATCCACCACCGGAGAACCAACTCTTTCCAAAGAGGGTGCCTCTCAATCGATGGTGGGTGCCCCTCATGTTCGAGGGCAAGCGCGAGCATCGAATTTGCGGCCTCCTGAAATGGCATGCCTATCTCTGCGTAGTTGGTGACGTGTGCTGCGTGCTGCATGCCCCAGATGCCGACTTGAAAAAGAGCGCCTTTCATCTTTCTGAGGAAAGCACTGTCGTCGACGACCTCTTTGAGGTGGTTCTTGACGTGGGCCAGCGTTCCAACCGCGTCAAAACTGAGCCAGAAAACGAGACGGCTTGGGTCACCCTCAATTTCGTTCCGTTGGCTCGAACTCATTTGCTTTGGGAGTACACCAGCACTGTCGGCGAATTCCTCGAGCAGGTCCCAGTTGACACAGTCCTCAAAGCGCACCGCATGGAAATAGGCGAGAGCGAGACGTTCCTCATGGCTGAGTTTCGGAAAGACACCGCGAAATGAAATCCCCTCGGCGCGGGCGCGTGCAGCCAACCGACCGAGTTCTTCTTTGAGTGGAGCATCGTCGAGGACGAGTTCTAGCCTACCAGTCCTATTGGGAATCCTCAGGCCGCCTTTCAACTCTTGAAAATCCTCTTCGTATTTGAACGTCAGCGCCTCGACGAAAAACTTGGCAAATGCACCCGCTGCCTGCTGCTCAGGCGGCAGCCTATGAAGGCTGCTGTATTTCAGAGCGTTGGTCAGCCGTCGTGCCTCTCTGAGTCCCTTCGTCTCGGCGTCGAATTCATCTGTCTCGACCTCACGCAGTGACTCAGTCTTCTGGAGGTGTTCGACGAGCCAATTGGCATCACCAGGGCGCGGCCAGTTTTGGCCGAGAAAAAGCTTCACGCTGTCCTCGTCGGACGGTGCTTTCGGCATGATCAGTTTTGTCATTGGACGAGTGCTCCACGCGGCAAATGCGTCGTAGTTGGCTTGGTGCTTGCGCGAAGGAGCCTCGTTTGCTCCCCTCGAAGTGGGCCATTGGGACCCGTGCGAGAAAGCGCGCTTCGTACAGCGTATCCACAGAAAAGGTGGGGGCAAGCCTACTCATTGCCCAGCGCCTCAACCTGCTGAAATACCTACGAAGATCAACCTGGAGGTACGGGAGGCCAAGCCTCATCGATTCCCTGGTCGCAGGGCGGCTGGACATGGCACGGCATCACCGCGTGGGACAAGGCGGCAGGCGGAGCACGACCGACGAAGGGTCGGCTCCGTGGGCAACTTGTCGACGTGGTTGCTGGCCGACGACCTTCTCGTCGGACTCAACACCACCTCGACGTGACTGCTGTCCAACATGCGCATCTCGACGCCGGTCACGTCGGTGAAGTCTGCGGCTCATGCTTTGATTGAAAGGGACGCACCCGTCCCGCAGCTCTATGACGACGCTCTCAAAAACGCGTGCATCTCTCGGTCCGGCCAAACCGTGTCCTTGCGTCCCTTCACCGTGCACGGCCCGTCGGCGAGCCAGGCCGCAATCCGGGCGCCAGACGACGCATCCAGTTGCTCCTGGCCTCCATCCAGAGTGATGTCCAAATCGCTCAGCATGCGCCGCATCGTTCCTTGCACCGAGCGGTCACAGTCGCTGTCACAGACAAAACGGCCCATGGCCGGGATGGCGTTGTTCATCACCGCCTCGTCGGCGCCCGACCGAAACAACGTTTCATAGAAAGCACTTTCAAACCGGGTGTCGAGCTGGGCGAAGTCGTCTTTGCGCAACCCCGGCAAGAACACCGGAAAGCGCGTGGCGTCGTGCACGAACAACACGCACTGCCGACGCTGCAACGTGACGAGGTTGGCGTGCCACCCGCTCAGCAAGCTCTCCTCGATGTCGTCGTCGGCAGATGGAACCAACCGTCCGTCGGCGCGGACAGGCAGCTTGGCCAACAACTTCTTGGTGCAATGCAGTCGAATCATCGTCGTTCCTCAAAGGCAGCAGTGTGGTCTACGCCAACAACTGCAACGTCTTCCGCGCCCTCTTTCGCAACACTTTCTCCAGCTGCGCACGCCGTGGAATCCGCCCCACCTCTTCCTCGAACGCGGCAGCAGCGTCACTAAACGCGCCCATCAAACCATCCGCCATGGTCGTCGCCACGCGCGTCACCAACGCCTTGCCGACACCGACATCAGAAGCGAACTGTGCCCACTGCTTGGTGCCGATGTATCCCGGGTCCGCCTGCCCACCGACAGCCATCGCCATCCGGTGGTCGAGGTCATACGCCCCAGTGCACACCAGGTCATAGAACGGCGCCATTCGCTGCCCACCCTCATCATCACGCACCAGCGAGACGTTCTTCGCATGTGCATCCGCGTTGTGGGCGACGACGTTGAAGGCAACCCACGACAGCAACTGCTGTGCAGCGTCGAGGGGGTCATCCACCTCGTCGCGCACCAAGTTGAAGACATCCGCAAGTGAGGGGCCGCCCTCTGCTTCATATTTGAGGTCCGGAGGCAGCCCAAGTGCCTGACAGAGGTCTTGCTGATGCAATCGCGTGACTTGTCCGCCAGCACGACGTCGGTCGTACCGTTCGATCAGCAACAGCCGCGTCTTGCCAAGCGTCACGATGGAGTGGTGGACGACGTCGAGGCCAAGGCGTCGGGCCATGTCCAACATCACCGCCTCGTTCTCGACGAGGCCTTTGTAGTCGGGATTGGGCAGCTTGAGGATGTGTGTGCTTGGCCGTCCGTCCAGCGGAACACCTACCCTCCCGTCGTCGTCGACGACCACCGCCAGCTTGTTCTGCGCACCCGCCAGAGACAGCCGCACGCGCTCCTCGGCGAAGAAGTCGGCAAACCCAGTCTTCGTCGACAGCTGGATGCCGTCGTCGTCATTGAGGAACCAGATGCCTTCGTCAGACGGCGCGGGCTTTGCGTCGTCGTCAACGGGAGCAATCTCGAGGGAGGCGGCACAGTCCCGCCCGAAGAGCGCCAAGAACGCGAAGTCGTTCCCTGCGCTGATCCCGACCCGTTTCGCGATGCGTGACCTTGCGCGGTCTTCAGGGAGGAGGTTGGCGAAGTAGTCCGTTGGTTGTGGTCCCGTCACCAGTGGCAGACCACGCGCGAGCGCAAAGCCCGACGTCAGCCACGCCTCAGCGTAGGTGAACACCAGGCCGCCGTCTGTGTTTTGGCGAATGCGGCCGACCTCTTCGCCCTGATGGCGAACCACGAGTTCATCGGTCATCACTGCCCTCGACGTCGAGGTGGAGAGGACGCTGTCCTCGTCGTTGGAGGGCCACAGCGAGGCCGTAGCGGTGGATGACTTGCAGCACCAAGCCCAACTCAGCAGTCGCCTTGCCGCGTTCCAGCTCCGACAAAAAGCGAACGCCGACGCCAGCGAGCGAGGCAGCGTCTGCTTGGGTGAGCCCGCGTTGTTTGCGGTAGGCGCGCAGAAGGGCGCCCAGCTGCTGTGGTTCTTGAAAAGTCGTCATGTTTTACCGTTCGGGACAATCATGCCGTGAACCGAACTCTGTGGCCAGTATTTTCCCGTTCGGGAGAATTGCGGCTGAAATCATCTTTTTCTTGGCCAGGATTCCCGTGCGGGAAAGCTACATTCGGTGCGCTTGCGCCTCTCAGGAAGGGAGTACTCGACGACGCTGACGTCGACGTTGTCGACGTCAGCGTCGAGGCGCTTCGAATGCTGGTATGCTGCGGCCGGTTGCACATGAAGGTTACAACTTCGCTCAAATAGTCCCGCAGATGACGGATCAAGAATTCAATGAACCGCATAAATCTGAAGCCAAGAAATTCTGTGAATACCTTCTGCCGGTAGGCGTCAAAGATGCTCCACCAGGGAGGAGCAAGTGGCCTATTCGAAAGAGCGACGTCGTCAAATCTTCGACAAGACTGATGGCAACTGCCACATCTGTGGAGGCAGCCTGTGTTTTTCCAACTACGCGTTGCACGGCCGACGAGGAGCATGGGAAGTCGAGCATTCAAAGCCCAAAGCAGAGGGCGGCACTGACCATCTCAACAACCTCTACGCAGCACACATCGGCTGCAACCGCTCCAAGGGCAAAGGGTCCACACGCACAGCACGCGCCAAGAATGGTCATCGTTCAGCACCTCGATCCGCCGCTCGCAAGAAAAAGCTGAGAAACGAAAACCGGCTCGTAGGCGGCACAACGGGCGCAATCGTAGGTGGGCTTCTTGGTGGCCCTGTCGGTGCGGGCATCGGGGCTTTTTTTGGTGAGCGCATTGGTGCTGATCGAGACGTTGAAAGCGAGTAGCACCTGCGGACCTCAAAGCCGCGCCCTTTTGCCCGCCTGCTCCAGCTGACACGTCCCGTTAAACAAGGAGCGTGGGTCCCGGACAAAACCGACCAAACCGCTTCGGTCATTTCGACATCCACGCAACCATCGAAATTCCCCACCAAGTTCCCCACTTCTTCCCCACCAAAATGCCCGAAACGCTGAAAAACAGAGAAACACCCCGTGACCCGTCGAAACGGCAACCTTTTGTTTCTATTTCATTTTTCCAACGTTTCCAGACCTATAAAAGTGCCGAAAGGGGCATTTGCAAGCCTGAGGTCCAGGGTTCGATCCCCTGTAGCTCCACCAAACGCCGCAAGGCACCAAACCTCTGCTTCGGCAGAGGTTTTTCTTTTGGCTGGAACCGCATTGGGCACACAGGCATGTTCTTGGCGGCTCTCCTTTGCATTGGAGCGATTCATGGCAACAAAGAAGAACCCGGCCCTCGGCAAATGGCGCATCACCGACATGGAGATGTGGGACGAAGCCGATTTCGCCCTCCTCGGCGACGCCTACGTCAAAATCGCACGCGGGCACCACGGCGAGCTGCAATTTGTCTGCATCAGGGGGAACATCGACTGGCGTGATGAGGATGGGCAACTCGCCTTCACGTGGGAGGGCGACGACGAAGGGACGCCCGTGTGCGGGCGCGCGACGGCAAGCATCGAAGGCAACGTCATGACCGGTCGCATCTACATCCACCTCGGCGACGACAGCGCGTTCACGGCGCAGCGCGTGTAGGCACCGTGCATCACGGCGATGCGCTGGGGGCACGGCTCTCCGCAAAGACGTCGATGAACGCCTTGCATGTCCCCCGTTCGGCTCGGTCGTACACGGCAAAATGAACATGCCGAAACAATTGAGCCGCCCCTTCTTCGACGAGCACGGTGTGAAAGGCCCTTGCGACGTCGACGGGGTCGTTCATGAAGACGCCGCACCCCCAGGCGCCCAACACCAAGTTCTCTGCTTCGCGTGAGGCCGCGATGGCCACAACATTGCGCACCCGTCGCTGCAGGGTGTCGGCGATCTCGCGTTCAGCAGCGTCGAGGTCGGCAGATTTGCGCCGATGTTGTCCGGCGTTGGGGGCAGGCGCCGTGAGCACGGTCGCAGGAAAGGGCGAGGGCAACAGCCGACGTCCATCCACCCGAAAGAACGGCACGTCAGGAGAAACGACGACGTGGTCGGTGTAGAGCATCGAATCGCACGCACGGTTGGCGTCGTAGTAGGCACGCGCGGCTTCAAGGCAGCGGAACAAGCCTGAGCAACGCGCGAGGTCTTCCTCCTGTGCCTTCGCGCCGTTGAGAAAGCCACCAGCGACATTCTTGGCCGATGCAAAGTCCAACAGCGTCACCTTGCCGTCGGCGCTGAACCGCTGCGCAGCGGCTTGGGTCGTCTCATTGGCAACGGTGACCTCTGCTGTCGACGCTGCGTGCCCACCCGCGTTCGACCGCAGCCGTTCACGAAGCTCGGCGCATTCATCAGGGGTGACGACGGTCGTACCGGAAACGGCGTTCTGCTGTGCCGACGAAATGTCCACCTCGACGCCAGCGACGACGTACCGGCCCTCGTCACTGATGCGGAGGGTTTCTTTGGCAATGCCTTTCAGCGACATGAATCCTCCAAACGCAGCGCGGCTGCGTCGCCCTTTTGACGAAACGATGGCGTCGTCAATTCATCCAGCGGGTCATGTTTTTCAATGCGACCGCTGTTCAGCCGTCGTGGGACCCCGCTTGTGCGGCTGCCGAGCGGTGCCATCGTGAAGGGCGGCTCACCGTCGAGCGCGCCCTGTGGACGCTGCCCCTGAAGGAAGCGGGAACGAGACGAGGTCGCCTTCGATGGCAGCGAACACCGTGTCGCCCTCGACGTCAAACATGCCGTGGGTCAGCCACGCGTCGACGGTTGCCACGGGCACAAAGGCCAGGGCTGCAGGCTCAAAGCGTCCGAGAGTGGTGGGGCCGAACAGGCTGCCCTCTGTGAGAGAGGCCCAGTACACGCCCGGCGTCGACGTCGAGGGGAGAACGAACTCGGCAGGCCTTCGCTGCACGAGGTAGGAGCGTTGTTGGACGTCGAACAGATGTGGAACGTCGTCGACTTCGAGCAACTGCATGGTGTCGATGTCGAGAAGCCACTGCCGACCCGCGCGTTCCACCAGGGCTCGACGGTCGTCTGGCAAAAAGAACCGAACCGAGAGGTCGACGTCGGGAAGGAGATCGACGAACGCTTCTTGGCAGGTCTCCAAGTCGACGCGGACGAGGTGATTGGGCTCATCCCAGCTGCCAACGCCGTCGACCAGCCGGCCGACGACGGCGTAGCGGCCATCTGGGCTGAACACCGCAAGCTCTGCAAACGCTGTCGGGAGTCCGTCGGGGGTGCGTGGGGAGGCTCCATGAGAAAGCTGTTGGGCGCAGCGCTGCAATCGAAGGTAGGGCGGGTGTTGTCGACGAAACGGCGTCCAGCCTTGGCAAGGTTCAGCCGGGCCACCCAAATGAGGCGTCGGGTGCAGCTCGACGGTGCGCCACTCCTGCACCCGCTTCCATGTTTGGCGAACGATGAATTCCACTTCGACTTTCAGCCGACCGTCGTCGACGCAAACCGCGAGGACGGTTTCGGGGATGTGCTTGGACAGAAGCAGAGGCGTGACCACGCCGACGTCGCCCCCCAAGTCGATGGTGGTCGTCCAATCGCCGGTGCGGGTTAGGCGGCGAAAGTGGTCGACCAACGTATGGTACGCCGGATGGTGCTCTGCTGAGCGCGGCTCGACCTGAGGGTTGTTCATGTAGACCTGGGCGCGACATCCACGCGTGAGATGCGTGTAGTGCGCGGACACGCCGTCGAGCACGCGGTTGTCGAAGTCGGGGAGGGCGTCAAACTTGGTCTCGCGAAGAAAGCGCTGCAGCTCGGCCCACTCTTCGGCGGCCAGCGGGCGACGACGGACATGCCCTTGGTGTTTCTCGACGACGAGCTCGGCGGCGTGCCCCCGAACTTCAATGCGCCGCCGAACATCCAGATTCCACCCCGTGGTGCCAAGCGAGACAATCTCATCGAGGGATTCGTCGTCGGCCAGCAGCGCCAAGAGTTGCAGCTCACGTGGACGTTGCGCGCGCGCCGGGTCGATCGTCGATGAATGCCCGTCGCCGAGGCGTTCTGCCCAGGGGCGCCCAAGGGCACAGGCTTCATCCAGCTCCACGACGTGGTGGTCGTCGTCGAGGCTTGGGAGCCCAGCAGAAGGATGGGGCGGTTCAGTGCAACCTGCCCACGCCCACATGGAGCTGCAGAAAAGCAGACACACCAACGCAAGGTTGTTGGGCAAAACCATCTCCCGTCCCTTCGAACACGAGAAACCGTCGAAGCGGGGGATGCATTCCTCGATGGACCCAAAAAGAGGTCCGATGGCGGTCACGGCCACAAACGCTCGCGTGGGGACTCACGAAGACGACGCCTGAGAGGTGCACGGTGGGAGACGTCCGTCGTCGAGCCGGCGCTTGACGCGGGCGGGGTTGCCGACGGCGACGGAATGCGGCGGGACGTCTTTGGTGACGACGCTGCCGGCGCCGATGACGGCCCCTTTGCCGACGGTGACGCCGGGCAGAACGATGACGCCGCTGCCAAGCCACGCGTCGTCGCCAATGACGACGGGCGCAACGTCGTCGGCCTGCACGGGTTCGTGGCGTCGTCGATGTGCATCGAGGGGGTGGCCGTGGTTGTCGCTGATGCGCACGCCGGTGCCGATGCGCACGTGGTTGCCCAGCTGCACTCGTTTGGATGCGCTGATGACGACGCCGGGGCCGATGTTGGTGTGGTGCCCGAGGATGAGCTCGGGGCGTTCGCACACGTGGCCGGCGACGAACGTGGTGGCGCCCGAAATCTTGCAGTGGTCGCCGATGCGGATGTGCAAGTCGCCGGCGACGTAGGGGATGCCCTGGTAGAGAAACAACGATTCTCCGACGTGGGCGGCGCGCGCGCGAAACAACGGTTGAAAGTAGAAGACGCGGGTGGCGTGTTCCCAGGCGCGGACAATGAGGGTGTGCAGCCAGTACAACAGGCGAAAGGGCATTCGCGGGGCGGGCACTTCGAAAGCGAGGATTCGTTTGGCGAACGCTTTCACGTTGGCGGTGAGGGGGGTGTCCGCGCGGCGAATGGCGGTGGCGAGGGCGAGCAGCATCTGGGGTCTCCTGTGAAGGGGCACCGAAGACATTGCAAAAAGGGTGACAAGTCGTCGCCTGCGTCGCGGACGTTGTGACGACGACAAAACCCGCTGTCGCCAGCGGGGCAGATGCATGAGGTGGCAGATGCCTGAGGTGAAGGTGCAGCGTTGTCAGCGCAGTCCGTACACCTTGAGACGGCGGTACATGGCGGTGCGGCCGATGCCGGTGTCGCGGATGACTTTGCTGACGTTGCCGTTGTTGTCGTCGAGCGATTGACGGACTGCGAGCTCGATGAGCTCTTCGATGTTGTACGTGGGGAGCTTCTGCGCGCGTTCGACGGTGGCTGTCGGAGGGGGCATCGGTGTCGGCGCTGGCGCTGGCGCAGCGGGCGCTTCGGCGACGACGGGGGCGGGTGTAGGCGTCGACGTCGGCGTCGACGTCACTTGCACCGGAGGCATAGGCGAAGGGGCGTCGGTGACGCCACGAAAGATGCGTGCGGGGAGGGCGTCGACGTCAATGGCGTCTTCGGTGGACACCACGACGGCGTGCTGCACGGCATTTTGCAGCTCCCGGACGTTGCCGGGCCAGTCGTACGCTTCGAGTGCGTCGGCGGCGTTCATCGTCAGGGTGAACCGCCGGTCGTGGGCGCACGACGCTTGTTCGAGGAGATGGCCTGCGATGAGGGGGATGTCTTCGCGGCGTTCTCGCAAGGCGGGCAACTCCAACTCGAAGACGGCGATGCGGTAATACAAGTCTTCGCGAAAGCGGCCGGCAGCGACTTCTTCTTCGAGGTTTTTGTGCGTCGCTGCGATGAGGCGAAAGTCGGAGGTGATGGCCTGTTGCCCGCCGACGCGGCTGAAGGTGCGCTCTTGCAACACGCGCAGCAGTTTGGCCTGCAGCCCGAGCGACAGCTCGGCCACCTCGTCGAGAAACAGGGTGCCGCCGTTGGCTTCTTCGAAGCGTCCGACGCGTCGTTTGTCGGCGCCGGTGAAGGCACCTTTTTCGTGTCCGAAGAGTTCTGACTCCTGCAAGCTCTCGGCGATGGCGGCGCAGTTGAGGGCGACGAAGCCCTGCTTCTTGCGTCGCGACGCACGGTGCAAGGCGCGGGCGACGAGCTCTTTGCCCGCGCCGCTTTCGCCGTGCACAAGGACGCTCACGTCGGCGGGGCCCACGCGATCGACGGCGTCGAAGAGGTCTTGCATGGCGGGCGACGCGCCGACCATGCCGTAGCGCACCGACGACTTGGGGGCGGCATGCAGCTCTTCGACCTGGTCGGTGAGACGTCGTTTCTCACAGGCGTTGCGCATGACGTGCTGCAGCCGGCTCATCTCGACGGGCTTTTGCAGGTAGTCAAAGGCGCCCAACTTGGTGGCCTTGACGGCGGTCTCGACGAGGTTGGACGCGGTGAGCATCACCACGGGAAGCGTCGGGTCGGCCTCTTGCAGGCGACGCAAGACGTCGAGGCCATCGATGTCGGGGAGCCCGATGTCGAGGAGCACGGCGTCGAAGTGCTGCTGGCGGGCGAGCACCACGGCTTCACGGCCGCGGTTGGTGCACACCACGTGGGCGCAGGAGCGCTCCAGTTGTCGGCGGGCCAACAACTGCAGGGTGCTGTCGTCTTCAACGACGAGAACCGAGCCAAAGCGCTCATCAAGATCGGCGGGCATGGATGGTTGTGCAGACATCGAACCTCCCCAGAGTTGCCATCGAACTTGCATCGCTCGTGCCATTGCATGCATCGACAGCCGCGCTCCAATTCGTAGCGTTGCCATGCGTCAAAAGCACAGGTGTGGGAATGCGCACACGCTAAGTGTTTGAAAACAATCAGGATGTGCGCCGATGGAGATCTGGGGACACCACGTGTTCGTTTGGCGGAAGGTTGTGTTCGCTAGGCGGACTGCAGGGCCCACGCTGGAGCCGAGGCGCCGTGGCAGTTGAAGGCGTCGGCCATGCGCAACGTGTCGAGGTGGTGTTGCAAGGCGGCAGGGACGTCGACCAGCGTGAGGCGCAATCCCGCCACCTGGGCCCGGGCCAGCATGGTGACGAGCGCGGCGATGCCGCCGGTGTCGAACTGCCGCACCAGTTGCAGCGACAGCACGACCTCGTCGTCGTGGGCCAGCTGCGCCAGCGGGATGCGGGCGCACAAATCGGCAGCGGCTTGGCCAGTGAAGTCGGTGGTGGGGATGGGGAACTGTTTGCGAGCGTCAATCATGGGGAACCTCAGAGCGAAAGAGACACGGTGGGGGTGGACAGGCTGGGGGGTTGGAAGGACACCTGGTGCCCGACCTCAATGCCGTCGATGAACGGCAGGCCGAGCTGTTGGGCGAGGAGCCAGGCGATGCGGGTGGCGGCGCGTCCGTCGCCGTAGGGGTTGGGGGCGCGACGCATGGACATCAGGCGTTGCGGCCGACGCAGCAGCCCCTCGACGTCACGGGCGACGGATTCACCGTCGGTGCCAAGCAAGAGGGCGACGCCGGCATCGATGCCTTCGGTGCGCTCGGTGGAGTCGCGCAGCACTCCGACGGGGACGTCGAGGGCGGGGGCTTCTTCTTGCAGGCCGCCGGAGTCGGTGAGGACGAGGGTGGAGCGGGCGACCTCTTGCAAGAGGGCGCGGTGGGACATGGGCTGCAGGAGTTGGATGCCAGCGCTTTCGGCGCACTCTTCGACGACGACGGAACGGACCGCGGGGTTGGGATGCAGCACCCAAGCCACGTCAAGCTGTGGACGACGGGCGCAGAGCGCCACCAGCGCCTTGGCCACGCTGCGCACGCCGCCGTGGGCGTTTTCTCGACGGTGCATGGTGACGAGGATGCGTTCGTCGTGGTGGGAGACGCGGGGGATGCCAGCGTCGTGGACGGCGTCGACGACGGTGTTGCCGGTGATCCACACCTTGTCGGGGGAAACCCCCTCGTGGGCCAGGGCGCGCGCCGCTGTCGACGTCGGCGCGAAATGCAGCGATGCCAAGCTGCCGATGAGTCGACGGTTGCTCTCTTCAGGAAACGGAGAGAAGAGCGTGTCGGTGCGCAGCCCCGCCTCGACGTGGGCGACGGGAATCTGCAGCTGGGTGGCCGCAAGCGCCGCTCCTGCAGCCGTCGTGGTGTCGCCTTGCACCACCACCCACGCCGGGGGGCAGCGCGCGAAGGCCGCGTCGAAGGCGTGCACGACCTTGGCCATCATCTGCCCTGGACGTTGGTGGGCCTGAAAGACATCGAGGGCGACGTCGATGACCAAGTCGTCTTCGCGGCGCACGTCTTCGAGCAGCTCACGGTGTTGTCCACTGCAGAGCACGCGCGTTGGGATGCCGTTGGCGCGAAGGCGACGAACGACGGGGGCGAGCTTGATGTACTCGGGGCGGGTGCCGATGACGACGGCGACGTGACCGTGGTGGGGGTGGTGCGACATGTCTCCTCCGCGTCGACGGGCGTCGCCGACGCAAAGGAGATTGCAAGCCACCTGCCAGGTGCATTTGGACGTTTGGCGCACACGTTTGTCTGCGGACGAACGGGCGAGTGTTCGTTTGACGGCGAGGAGCAGGGGCGCGCCGCCGCACAACAAGAACGCGCCCCGAAAGGGGCGCGTGAGCAGAACACCATGGGGACGCCTAGCGTCGTCGTCGACAACGGCCGAAGGCGAAGACGAGCAAAAGCCAAAGGCCAGCAGGGCCTGGTGTCGACGACGAACACCCGGACACTGCCGTCGGCGGCGACGTCGGCGTTGACAACGAGGGAGCTTGGGGGGCTGAAGCGAGCGGCCGGTCTGCCGCTGGCAGCCGCGCCACCTGCGGGGAGGTCTGGATGTCTGCGAGGGCCGTCGTCGACGTGAGACGGAAGACGTCGACGGAGACGGGGACGGACCACGTCGCGTGTCCGGCGTCATCGACGCTGCGGGTGGGGGCGCCTTGGATGCGATGCACGGTGGCAAACCGCTCGAAGGTGTGGCCGGACTTCATCCACACGGAGGTGGCGCCGCCAAACACGGTTTGCCATTCGTCGACATCGACCTGCAGCTCGTCGACGAAGGACACGGTGTGCGGCGTGGGCGACGCAAAGGGACGTGCAGTCAGTTGGCCCTCGTCGCTGAGACGCCACAGCGTGCCAAAGCAGTCGACCCACGTGGGCCGCCCCCGGATGGCGGCAGCGACGGGCGGCCCGCCTGCGTCGAGCTGTTGCCACGCGCCGTCGACGGCGTGGAACAGACGCCCGTCGACGTCGAGCACATAAACATCGGCGTCAACGGCATACAGCTGGAAGGCATTCGACAAGGATGTGCGCTCGACGACGTCGTCGTCACGAAGCCGCGCCAGTTGGTTGCCCTGTTGCACCCACCAGGCGTCGGACACGCGCGCCCATCCCGACCGCGGGGCCGCCTCTGTGGGGTCAACGTTGTGTTGTTCGAACACCGAGACGCGACGGGCGGCGCTGCCGCCGACGTCGACGCGAACGACGCTTCCGTCGTCGAGGAGCAAGCCGATGCGGCAATCCGAGTCGGCTGTGCGGTTCACCACCAGCGGGCTGGCAGGGCGGGCGTCGAGCTGTAGGGCGCGCAGTGCGCCTGACGAGGCGCGCGAAAGCAAGGTGCCCCCGTCGACGGTGCCGAGGGCGACGACTTCGGTGGCGTCGTCACACAGGGCGACGCTGAAGCGCTGCAGCGGGTCTTGACCCACGGGGACAGCGTCGCTTCCCGACAGGCGCCAAACGTCGGCGTGACGACGGACGTAGCGTGCGACTTGTCCGTCGTGTTGGATGAGGTGGGCGAGAGGTTGAAGGTCATCGCGGCTGTCGACGACGGACGGCGGTGTGGACGCCAACAGCGACAACGCCATGGGGACGAGAGACAACATGGTGGACTCCTGGCTCAGCGGCCGGTGTGAAAGACCACGCCGGGCGAGACGTCGTCGGAGACAAAGGGGGCGGCGGTGTCGTGGGTGTCGAAGAAAGCGGGGAAGTCGAGCCAGACGGCACGTCCTTCGAACGACCACAGCGGCGCCAAGGGGGCGTCTTCGACGAGGACAAACGGAAGGACTGCGTCTGGGAACCCGGGCAGTTGCGTGGTGCGCTCGGTGGCGCCCTGGTGTTGGGCGAGGTGCACTTCGTTGGGCGTCTCGAGATACGGCAGATGCAGGTGGAAGTCCCAAGGGAAGGCGCCAAGCGCGTCGACAAGGGGCCCTTCGCCGGGCGACCAGCTCACCTCCAACATCACGGGCGTGCCGGGCACAAAGGAGGCTTGGTCGATGGGCGTGTTGGTGTAAGCGCCGAACACCGGGGGCAGCGCGTCGCGGGTGTCGTCGTACAGCGCGACGTCGACGGCACCGGTTCCGCTCGTCGTCAACGGGGCGGGAGCGTCGCCCAACAGGGTTCGGGTGGCGCTGTAGTGCCCTGAGGAGAGGGGGAGGCGCAGTCGAAACGAATGGATGTAGCCCGCACCGCGGGCGAGCGGCACGACGACGATGGTCAACTCGGTCACCCTGGTGTCGTCGACGGCGATGAAGGCGCGCACCTCGGCGACGAAGTCGTTGTAGTCCCAGTCGTTCTCGCCTTCGCCGATCATGTCTTCGTAGCGGAGCAGAGCGTTGTGTTCGACGGTGCCGACGGGGGCGCGCAGCAGGGTTGTGGTGGCGCTCCAGGGTCCTGCCCCGTCGACGTTGGACGCGCGGCAACGGTAGTCGAACCGGATCCCGGCAGGGGCTTGGGCGTCGCGAACATCGACGCCGGCGGCGACGGTGTCGAGCGTCGTCCATTGGGTCGACCCTGCCGGCGCACGTTGCACCGTCACCGTGACGTCGGTGGCGCCGCTCGGCGTGCAGCTCAACACCAGCGCCTGGCCATCGTCGACGCCGGTGAGCGTGGGGGCCGGAGGTGGAGCGCCGCTGTCGGCTTTCACGCTCAACGGTCCCAACACCGCGAGCACGTCTCGCGACTGCGGGTGCACGAGCGTAGCGGTGTAGGTGTAGCGCTGCCCGACGTTGAGCCCGGCATCGGCCCAGGACACCGACGTCCAATCGGCTCCGACGCTGGTGGCGAAAACGCCGACCAGCGTGCCGTCACGGCGAACCTCGACGTCGACGGTGGAGAGCTGGGCCACATCGGCGGTGCGCAGCTGCATGCTGACGGTGGCGCCTCGATTGGCTGAGGTCACGGCGAAGTCGCGCACGTCGAGGAGCGGGGCTGCAACAAAGACAGAACCAGAGGCTCCGCTGGAGCGGCTTCCGAGGCTGTCGACCCCTTCGACGACAGCGTCGACGAGAAGAAGCGTGTGGGGGGTGGTGTCGTCGCGGATGCCAGCGGTGACGTCAAAGGCCAGAGGGGCACTGGGCTGCAACAATGCGCGCTCGAAGACCACCTGCGTGCGGCCGTCGTCGAGCAGACGCGTCTCGGTTGGCGCTGCCCCGTCGAGCACGCCCGTGAAGACGGACGTCTCGGCAGGAAAGGTGAGGGTGAGCACGACGTCACGCAAGGGCTCACTGCTGTCGAGGACGATGGTGCCTCGGGCCCGCAACTCGTCGCCGGGCTGTCGCTCTTGCGGGAGCGACAAGGTCAGCGTTGGGTCGCGGACTTGCACCGACGACGCGTAGGCCATCCAGTTGTCGTTGAAGTTGGCCATGCACACCGAGATGGGTCCACTGCTGTGGATGTCGAGGTACGGCCGAATCCCCTCGGACGGACGATTGAGCGCACTCCAGTCGGTGGTGGACACCGGGATGTCGAGGTACCCACCGGCCGGAACAACAAGTGCGGTGTTGGGGTCGCCGAACAACGTGCCTTGGGTGTCGGCGTCGACGACAATGGCGGTGGTTTCTTGTTCAGCAAACAGCAACACGTGGGCAAAGGTGCCGTCGGCAATGCCGTTGAACACAGAGTTGAATCTGGTGCGGTGCTGGTGCCCGGGGGGGCCGACGTACACCATGAAGTCGGCGGCGCCGGTGTCGTCGTAAAAGCCCGGTGCGAACGATGCGATGTCGGAGGTGCCAAACGAACCGGTCTCGAGCCAGTTGGCCTCGAAGACCACCACCTTCCCGCCCGACGTGGACAGGTGGTAGGTGTCGTGGTCGGCGTCGCCGACGAGGTCGTAGTGCTCGAGATGATCGAGCACGAACGTGTCGATGACGTCGAACGACTCTGTGGTGTCGTTGTAGCCCTCCACAGTGACGGTGACCGAGTCTTGTGCCGATACCACACGGAGTTCTTTCTCAGACGTGCGGCCTCGGTCGTGCGGAATGCGAAAGTAGAAGTCGTCGTCGATGGACTGGCCATGACGACCAGGCACAAAGCCACCACCGTCTCGCACCCCCGTGTCGTAGTTCAGGCCACCGAGTGCGCCCACCAAGACGGTGACGTCGCGGGTGGTGACCACGCGGAAGGTGTGACCGGCTTGCAGAAGGTCGAGGGAGGCTGCCCCCAATTCGCCCCGCAGAGACTGCCCCCGCTGCAAAGTGGTCTTGAGCAACACCTCTTCGGTGTCGACGACGGTGACCCCGCTGCCGATGGTGGGGGCGCTGGAGACCCGATGGAGTTCGACGACGGTGTCGTCGGAGTAGGCGAACACGTCGACGTCACGCGCGGTCTGGGTGGTTTTGTTGGTGTACAGAAAAAACTCGCGACCACTGAGCGTGCCGTTGGACGACGGCGCCCAATCGTGCTGCCAGTCGGAGTCGGTGACGAGCAGAACGGTCACCGGTTGCGAGGCGTCGACAGTCATGAAGTCGCCGTCCCAAACACCGCCAGCGTCGTCGTTGACATCGCCGTCTTTGATGTAGCGCACCAGGCTCTGCCCTTTGGTCAAAGCGACGCCAAGCTGGGTGTCGTCGTCGTCGCCGTCGCCAGCGTCGTCCACGAGGTCGACATAGGTGGGGTCTTGCGCCGTGCCGTGCATGGCGGTGACGACAATGGCCGAGCTGCGGCCGTTGTTGTCGTTGTTGGGGGGCACCATGACGGCGAAGCGACTGGCCACTCGTGTTTCGACCGGAGCGGCCAGGCTGAGCGACGACGTTGTGGCGACCGCGATGACAACGAGAAGGAGAAGGCGTCCCATCATCGTGCACCTCGGCCGGACACCATGACCTGCAAGGTCTTGGCAAAGATGGCGGACTCCATGCGCAGGTATGTCCACGGGTTTTGCAGGTTGGCGACGTACGAGAGGTCGTACATCAGCTTTTCTCGAACGCTGTCGACGGACGTGTCGTAGGCGCAATGCACCTGGGCCCAGCCGGTGATGCCGGGTTTGATGCCCAACAAACGGGTGTGGTAGCCGGCGACGTCTTGCTCCAACTGTTTTGTGAAGTGGGGGCGTTCGGGACGGGGGCCGATGAGGCTCATGTCGCCTTTCAAGACGTTGACCAACTGGGGCAGCTCGTCGAGCCGACTCTTGCGCAAGAAGCGTCCCACCGTCGTGACACGGGGGTCGTTCTCTGTCGCCCACACCGGGCCGCTTGCCACTTCAGCGTCGTTTCGCATGGAGCGGAGTTTGTAGAGCGTGAACGGGTGCAGCCGGCCGTGCTTGTCGACGCCCAGGCGCGTCTGGCGAAAGACCGCGTCGCCTTTGCTCTCAAGTCGAATGGCGACGATGCACAGCGCGAGAACCGGCGTGGCCAGTGTCAGGCCGACGGTGCCTGCGACGACATCGAGAAGTCGCTTCAACAGTTGCACAGTTGTAGGAGGTGAAGGCGGAGCCTGCAATGCATCCACTGTGGGGGAGGGGGCGCTGCGCATGCTGCGTCGGAGGGCGTCGGCCCAGCCGACGGCCATCGCGAGTTGGGCGAGCAGGCCGTAGCGCATCATGGCGCCCAGTCGACCAGGGGCAGCGACGAGCAAGGCGGGGGAGAGCGCCAGCGCCGAAAACGCCGGTGCCTGGGGGGCGGCCAACAGCGCAGCCGTCGTCGACAGCAGGAAAAACAAGGGGCCCGCCGTTTTCAAGAACTTCAGGCAGACGAGGCTGAACCAAGGGCGAAGGGACACGCCAAGGGAGCGGCCGAGGACGAACAGCATTTGAAGGTTGCCAGCAGCAATGCGGCGGAGGCGGCTGAATCGAAGGGAGGTGTCACCCTCTTCGCGGTCGTGCACGACGACATCGGGAAGAAGGGCTTGGGCCCAGCCGGCGGCTGCAGCTAGAAAGGGAAGGACGTAGTCGTCGTTGACGACGTTGGCCTTGGGAAGCGTAAGGGCGTCTTTTCGCGCGAGCCAACAGGCGCCGTGCGCGCCGAGGGGCAGCCCCACCTCTTGCGCACCGCGGCGCCACAGCTGGGACCAACGCCAGTACAAGCCTTCGCCGCGCTCGCCTTCGGCCGTGGCGTAGCGGGGGAGCACCACGCCCACATCGCGGCGGGCGGCAAAGGCGTCTGCGGCCCGATGCAGGAGGTCGGCAGGAACGCTGCTGGATGCGTCGACGAACACCAGGTGGTCGGCCTCGGCCTCGAGCATCAATGCCCGCAGCGTCGCCGCTTTGCCCCGGCACTGGGGCCACTGCAGCACCTGGACGTCGACGTCAGCGCGGCGCACCTCGCCCAAGGAGTTGTCGGTGCACCCGTCGAGGGCGACGATGATGTCGACGTCGTGCAGGCCGTCGCGGAGGGCATCGAGCTCGGTCAACGTTTGGCGCAAGTGACGCTCTTCGTTGTGGGCGGGCACGAGCACGCTCCACCGTCGGGGCGCGAGATGCTGGGGGACGGCCCGGCCGGGCGACCGCTGTCGTCGTGTCCACCAGCCGATGACCGCCAAGCTGGCTTGCGTGAGGTAGGGCGCTGCGAGGAGGACCGTGCACACGGCCCACACCATCACAAGGGGAAACAACGGGTTCTGCATCTCAACCTCCTCGGTTGCGGTTGCTGTGGCAATCAACGCGCCAACATCGATTGGCGTGCTTGCGAACACATGTGGGCATCGGTGTCGTGCTCGCGAACATCCGCAGCGCTGTCGTCGTTGGCGGTGTTCGTCGACGGTGAAATGTCGATGGTGACGTCGTCTTCGACCTCGATGACGAACGCAGCACGAGGTTCGTCTTGCCCCACAACACACATGGCGACGGCGTGTTGCCCCGGCCGAATGTCGACGGACTTTTCATCGCCGGGGACGACGGAGACGACGCCGACGCCGTCGACAACGACGACGACCTCATGTGTGGTGGCGTCGAGGTGGCGCACGGCCATGCGCGGCGACAAACAGCCAGTGGCCGACGACAGCGTCAACGCCGACGCCAGGGCAGCCAAGGGGCGAATGAAAGAGCGGACGATCATGGCAGCACCAAGCTGAGCAGGAGGGTGCCGAGGCCGGTGAGGACCGCGACCTGCGACATGCCGCGCGCCAGCCATTCGACGGGGTGGTCTTGCCGCTGGCGCACCAAGACGATGTCGCCGGGCTGCATCCATACGGGGGCCATCGCCGCGGACATGCGTTGCTTCACGTCGTACGTCGTCGACACGGAAATGCCGTTTTGCCGGCGGACGACCGTGACGTGGGTGAGGTCGCCGTTGCCGTCGATGCCACCTGCGGCAGTGATGACGTCGACAAGAGAGGCGCGGTCGGCGAGGGCGACGGCACCGGGGCGGAGCACGCCGCCAACAACATCGACCGTGGAAACGAGGCCGCCGCGTCCTTGGCGAGCGAGGGAAGCCGCTTCGGCCGAGGGAACAAAGAGCGAAAGGGGGACCCGGGCATCGACGTCGACCGGCAGGGCGCGTCCCGACAAGGCCGCCTCCAGATCGATGGGGATGCTGCGGCTGCCGACGACGAGGCGGGCTTTGGAGAGGAGCGCGTCGGGGCGCGGACCCTTGGCCAGGTTGAGGGCGACGACGACATCCAGTGGTTGCGGCAAGGGGTATAGGCCGGGGGCGACGACGGCACCGGTGACGAAGATGCTGCGCGACAGCCCCGCGGGGGTGGGTGCGATGCGCTGTTGGTCGGCGCCGACCACGACGCCGCGCTCGGCGGGGACGAAGACACTGTCGCCCGCCTGCAAGACGGGGAACGGGTCGTTCTGCTCCCGCGACAACACGGCCAACACGTCGATGACGGAGGTTTGGCCGTTGCGTCGCACTTCGACGCGGGTGAGGTCGGCGCCGTCGAGGGGGCCGCCAGAACGCAGCAACACCTGCCACAGGCTCATTTGGTCGTTCACCACCAGCGGACCCGGCGTCTTCACCATGCCCGTGACGTCGACAAGGCGTCCTTCTTGGTGAAGGCCAAGGTGGAGGCCAGCGGTGGAACGGACAAACGTTGACAGCTGACGGCGCAGCACCAACGTGGCTTGTGCGAGGGTCATCCCCTCGACGAGGACGTCGCCGTAGACGCCGAGTGCGAGCTGGCCGTCGGCACCGACAAGGGCCACCTTGCCGTCGAGGTCGGTGCGCTCAAGGGTGATGCGCACGCGGTCGCCACGCTGCAGGTGATGCTCTCTTTCGGGCGCGTCGTTGGCGACAGGAGCCGTGGAGGGAGGCGCTGCGGCAGGGCTGCCCACTGCCGGTTGGGCGGCGAGAGCGAAGGTCAGAAACAGAGAAGTCCACATGCTGCAGACATCGCAAGACCCATGCCGCGTGGTGCACAGCGGGGGCGTCGTGGCGCCTGTCTGTTCGGCAGCGAGGTGTCTGTTTGGCGAACGTACGTCGTGCGCGAGGTGTTCGCTGCGCGGACGAAGCATCCGGCACAACGTTTGCGATGACACCGGGCGGAGGCGTCATGCAAACCCACGTCGTACAAGTCATGCAGAGTTTTGCTCCAGGAGGTTTGGAGCACATGGTGTGGTTGCTGTCTCGTGGCCTGCGTCGGGCAGGCCACGATGTCAGCGTGGTGGCCACGGTCGAAGACGGCGCCATGCGCGCCAAGTTCGAAGCGTTGGGCGCTGCCACCCATGTGCTGCACAAACCGTCGGGCGTGCACCTGCCCACCTTTGGGCACATGCTCCGTGTTCTGCGTCGAGCAAAACCGACGCTCGTGCACACCCACCATTTGGGGGCCTACGTCTATGCGGCACCGGCGGCCGCGTGGCTCGGCGTGCCCCACGTGCACACGGAGCATTCGCATGAGTTCTACGACACGGTCCGCCGTCGGTGGCTGGGCCGTTGCATGTCGTCGACGTCACAGGTGGTGAGCGTGTCGCATGAAGTGGCGGCCCATCGCGCTGAAGTGCTGGGCAAGCCGTGTGTCGTCGTGCCCAATGGCGTCGAGGGGGCACCGGTGGCGTTGCCCGAACGTCGCCATCGCCGCTCGCTCACCCTCGGGGTTCTCGGCCGCTTGGCCGCCGAAAAGAACGTCGAGTTGGCGGTGAGGGCGCTGTCGTTGTTGCCAGAGGCAGAGCTCCTCATCGTCGGCGACGGTCCCGAGCGCAAGGCGCTGCAGACACTGACGAAGCGTCTGGGTCTGCAGCGCCGGGTGCACTTTGCAGGGTGGCAGCGGGATGCCCGGCGCTGGTTGCGCCAGATGGACCTCTTGTTGGTGCCGTCCAAGCGCGAGGGGCTCCCGCTCGCGGTGTTGGAGGCCCTGCACGAAGGCGTGCCTTTTGTGGGCACGCCGGTGGGAGACTTGCCGGCACTCGCCGCCCTCGGCGCAGGCCTGGTGACGGCGCCGACACCGACGTGCATGGCGACGACGATTCGCAGGCTGCTGCGCCAGCGCCCCTCTTCGACGTCATTGCAGGCGCTGGCGATGGAGCGCTTTCACGTCGACGTCATGGTGGACGCCTACCAGCGCATCTACGCGGAGGCGGCATGAGGGTCGTGCACGTCATCGCGCCGGGTCGCACCTGCGCCGGCGCCGAGCGGGTCGTCGTCGACGGTGCCGCCGCCCAACGCGCCCTCGGCGTCGAAGCCAGCGTGCTTTTGTTGCAAACGCATCTGCAGACGACCGAGACAGAGAAGGCGCTGGCGTTGGCCGGTGTCCCGTTTGTCGTCGTCGACGCTCGCCATCGATTGCCCACGCTGTTCTTCAAGCTGCGCCGTGCGCTCTGCAAGGCCGACGTCTTGCACTCCCATGGCGTCGAGGCGGCCACATCTGGACGATTGTTGCGTCGCGAAACGACGACGTGGGTGCACCACCTTCACGGGTTCGTCGGCGACACGCCACGTGCGCGAGCGCGAAACGAACTCGAACGAAAGTTGGCGAGCCGTGCCGACGCGGTCATCGCCGTGTCCAAGGGATTGCACCGCCTGACAGAAGGGGCGCAGGCCGGGCGGGTGTTGCTGCCCAATGGCCGAACGCTCCGCATCGACGCGGCGGCGACGCTGCCCCCCACGCGTCGACGTCCGCAGCTGTTGTTTCTCGGCCGTCTGTCGTTTGAAAAGGGCGTGGACGTGTTGTTGAGCGCGGTTTCAGACTTGCCTGTCGACGTCGTCATTGCGGGCGACGGCCCTTGCCGGCCTGCATTGCGAACACAGGCGGACGGGATGCGCAATGTGACGTTTGTCGGCCACGTCGTCGACGTGCAGCCCTTGCTGCAGCGATGTGATGCACTGGTGCTGCCGTCGCGCACCGAAGGGTTGCCACTGGTGGTGCTCGAAGCGCAGCAGATGGGGAGGCCCGTCATCGCCACCGACGTGGGTGACGTGCGGGAGGCGCTGTTGGGCGCCCACCACGAGGTGGTGCCGCCAGCCGACGTCGCCGCGTTGCGAGCCGCCATCCGACGTTGGGCCATCTCATTCAGGCAGCGCGCCCAGCTTGCCTGCGACGGCGCGGTGGACGCCCGACGACAGTTCTCGGTCAGAACATGGGCCGAACGGCTCAACGACGTCTACCGACGTGCCACCCCCCAACAGCACCACCAACGTGGTCACAGAGGAGCAAGCCATGGATTGGCTCGTGTTTGGAGATGACTACGGGGCCCACCCGTCGACCACACAACACCTGGTGAACGCACTGCCGTCAGACGACCGGGTGCTGTGGGTGCAAAGCGTCGGCATGCGCTCACCTGCCTGGGCGGATGTGCGCCAGGCACGCACCCTGTGGCGACGTGCCGCACGTCGACGGGCGCCAGCAGCGACGTCGCAGACCGCGTTTTCGGTGGGACCCACCGTGCACGTCGTGCGGCTCAACGTCGTGCCCTACCACCACGCGTCGTGGGCGAACCACGTCAACAGCGCTTGGGCGTCACGCCAGCTGGCGGAGCACATTCGTCGGTTGGGACTGGAGGACCTGACGTTGTTGAGCGCGACCCCCGTCGCCGGCGTCCTCACCCAGGGGCTCCCCATCGCGCGAAAGGCGTATCTGCGCCTCGACGACTACGCGCATCTGCCGGGGGTCGACCCACGGGTCATCCGTCGACACGAAGTGCCGTTCATCGAGGACGTCGACGTGGTGGTGCATCCGGCTGCCAACCTGCGGCCCGCGTTTGCGCGCAGTGCCTTGCACCTTCCGCAGGGGGTCGACGTCGACCACTTCAAACCACGCCGAAAACGTCGGCCCACGCGTGTGTTGGGGTTCTTCGGTCTCCTGGCCGACTGGGTCGACCGAGACCTCATCGCGCAGTTGGCGGCGGCGTGTCCGAGGTGGACGTTCGAATTCATCGGGCGCCTTCCTGCAGACGCGGCCGCGATGCCCAAAGCGCCCAACATCGTGATGCGAGATGCCGTGCCGTACGCTGCCTTGCCGGCGGCGACCGCGCACTGGCAGGCAGCATGGGTGCCGTTTGTCGTCGACGAGCTCACCGCAGCCGTGGACCCACTGAAGGCACGCGAATACTTGGCGGCTGGGTTGCCCGTTGCCACGACACCGTTGCCCGCGATCACGCATCTGTCGTCGGTGACAGTGGTCGAGGACAGCAAAGAGGCACAGTCGTGGCTGATGCACTTGGAGCAAAGCTGCACAGAAGTGTTGGGCAAGCGGGCCATGGCATCGGTGGCGACGGACACCTGGGCCCATCGAGCGCGCACCCTGCGCGCCGCCATGACGGGGGGATGTGTTGGGCGCTAGGACCTGTCGAATCGGAGCCCTCTTCGTGTGGGCCTCACTGTTGTGCGGATTTGACGTCGAGCGCGCCACGCCGTCGGCATCCGCGTCGGGTTATGCCCAGCTGTCGGCCATCGACGACGTCGAAGATGTGTGGGTGCTGAATGGGCAACTGTCGTACGCACATCGCCCGCTCCAAGTCATGGGCGGCCCCATCCTCGTCGAGAACCTGGCTTCGATGCACCTGGCGGGGGGCTGGCAGTTCTTCCCCGGGTGGACCTTGCGCACGCAATGGACGTCGTCGTGGGTGCCTGGCTGGCGGCACAATCGCAAGCATGTGGGTGGCCATCTGCGCGACCCAGTCGTCGAGCTGCAGGCGGTGCCCTTGCGGGGCATGCTGTGGGGCGCCGGCTGGGATGTTGGCGCTTCTGCGGCGGTTCGTTTGCCGAACTTGTGGCTGCCCAATCTCGGCGAAGGAGACGCAGGTGCATCGGTGGGCGGCGTCGCGCGCGTCCGTCCCACGTCGTGGTTGCGGTTCGACGCGGAAGCGCGTGCGTGGTGGACGACGTCGACGCAAACCGGCTGGGAGGCGAACGCCGGGGTCCGTTTCTCCCCGCTGGCGTGGTTGTCCGTCCCCATTGAGTTGACACACCGCGGCTACCTTCAGCCAGGCCAGGAGGTGGTGCTCAACCACCCCACCGAGGTGCGTGCCGGTGTGGTGACGACGTGGAACGACGTGCAGTGGGGCGTGCATGCGTCCACCTCTGTGTTCCCTGGAGTGGGGGCCCCGCTGGCACGGCTGCAAGTCAGCATCCGGTGGGCGCCGAAGTTCATGCGGTCGAAGCCAGCACAGAGCCTTCCCTCGTCGACGGCGCCAGCGCCGCCCCAGCCCCTGCAAAAGCGGGTGCGACTGCTGGATGCATCCAGGCGGCCGTTGGCGGGCGCCATCGATGCCAACGGCGTGCCCTGCGTGGCGACGGCAACCGCGGGTGTGTTCGTCTGCGAGTTGTCGACGCCGGGCACTGCATTGAAGCTGGTGGGACGTGAGCACCGGCACCTGTCGACGACGTGGACGGGACATGTTGACGACATGCCCGACGAACTCATTCTTCTTCGTCAGGTGACCACGCCGTTGTCGGCACCGCCGCGCAACGCAGACCACAAGCTGTTGGCGTCGACGTCGGTGTACTTCGCCACCAACAACGACGCGCTCGACGTCAACGCCCGGCGTCGACTCCGGGCCCTGCGCCTGCAGCCTGGGTGCCCGGAGGGACGGGTGTTCTTGCGCGGTCACGCAGATCGGCGCGGTGGCGACGTCGACAACCTGAATCTGTCGGCCCGTCGGGTGCGGTCTGTGCGCCTGTGGTTTGAACAACGTGGCTGCAGCATCGACCACGTCGAGAGCTTTGGAGAGCGACGTCCGTTGGTCGACGGCGCATCCGACGCGGAGCTGCGGCCCAACCGCCGCGTCGACGTGCTCGTCGTGGGGCCCACTGTTCGGGAGGCGGCACCTGCGTTCGCCGAACGAACACGAGAGCGGCCGTCGGTTGTTCACGTTGGCGACACTGGGGTTGGCAAGGCAGTTGCAATCTCAACGAACCACAAGGAGGACCCACCATGACCCAACCCCAACGCCCCACCTTTGACGCTTGGCTCGACGACGACGCCTGCGGTTCGATCTGCGAGATGTACCGCGGAGGCATGCGACACGGATGGCACTGCCGTCTCTACAAAGACGGCACCCTCGCCTGCGAGGGGTCGTTCGTCGACGGACGCATGGAGGGACATTGGGTGTTCTTCGCGGCCGACGGCCAGCTGCTGCACAACATCGAGTTTGACCAGGGCCGCCCTGTCGACCTTCATCTTCACCCCTCGCTGTAAAGGAGGCCTCCATGTGCGGCATCATTGGCATTCAAGGCAAAGACCGGGTCGAATCTCTCCTCGTCGAGGCATTGGCGCAAATGGAGTACCGCGGCTACGACTCCGCGGGCATCGCGACGCTGTCGCACCGTGGTGTCGAGGTGCGCCGGGCGGTGGGCAACATCAGCAACTTGCGTCGGGCATTGGAAGTGGCTCCGGCTGCTGGCACCAGTGGCATCGGGCACACGCGGTGGGCGACGCATGGAGGACCCATCGCCCGCAACGCCCACCCCCACGTCGTCGGCGCCCTGTCGGTGGTGCACAACGGGGTCATCGAGAATGTCGACGCGCTGCGCAAACAGCTGCCCGCATCCCTCGCGTGTTCAGACACCGACACCGAGGTCATCGCTCTGCTCTTGCAGAAGGTGTGCGGCGAGCAGCCGTTGACCTTGCCGCTGTTGCGCGAGGTGCTGGCGATGTTGCAGGGGTCGTACGCATTGCTGATTCTCGACGACCGTCAGCCTGACAAGTTGTTCTTCGCCAAGCAGGCAAGCCCGCTGCTGCTGTGTCGGTCTGGCGAAGGGGGCATGCGCGCCTCGTCAGACGTCTCGGCCTTTGGCGAGCTAGCACCCCTCGTGCACGTCGTCGAAGATGGGTGCGCTGGGTGGATTCAAGCCCACGGCGCCCACATGGAGAACGCAGCTGCAGAAGTGGTGCACCCGTCGTTTTCGCCTGTTGTCGTCGACGACACCACCGACGAGAAGTTGGATGAAGGCTCGACCTACATGGCGCAAGAAATCCGTCAGCAACCAGCCGTGATGCGGGCATTGGCAGACGCCTTTGCGGTCGAAGACGATTTCGACGTCGAGATGCAGTTCAATCCGCTCGCCATCGACCACGTGCACATCGTGGCATGCGGCAGCAGCCACTACGCCTCTTGCACCGTCGCTGGCGACGTGGAGCGCAGTGCCAACGTGTTGATTTCTGTGTCGTTGGCGTCGGAGTTCAGGTACCGGCGGCCGCACCTGACGTCGCGCACCCTCGTCGTGGGCGTGTCGCAAAGCGGCGAGACGGCCGACACGCTGGCCGCACTCGAGCACGCGCGCGACGCCGGATGCCCGGTGGTGGTGTTCACCAACGTCGGACACTCCGCCATGGCTCGGCTGGGGCGGGACAGCGCCGGATGCGTCCTTTTGCATGCTGGACGCGAAGTGTGTGTGGCGTCGACAAAGGCGTTCTCAGCCCAGGTCGCTGCCTTGACGCTCTTTGCAGATTGGCTCGGCCGTCGACGTGGAGGAGCCGGCACCTGGACCGCTGGCCAGATGCTGCAGGATGCCGCGGCCGACTACGACGCCAACACGGGGCATTGGAGAACCATGCAGACCCTGGCGGCGTCGTTGCACGCCCACGACGACCTCTTGCTGCTGGGCCGGGACGCTCTGTACCCCGTCGCCATGGAAGGCGCCTTGAAGATCAAGGAGCTCGTCTACATTCGCGCAGAAGGGTTTGCCGCGGGCGAACTCAAGCACGGCCCGTTGGCACTGGTGTCGTCAGGCATGCCGGTCGTGGCCGTCGTCGACGACACGGAGCCAGGCCGAAAGACGGCGCTGGCGCTCGACGAGGTGGAGGCCCGGGGCGGTCACGTGTTCGTCATCGCCCCCGACGGGCATGATGTGTTGCAGCGCCATCCCGGCGTGGGGCTGAAGGCCTCTTCGGCGTTGTCCTTGCGTCTGCAAGCCAGCTGCATGCTGCAACTCCTGGCGTTGCACCTGGCACAAGAGCGGGGCTGCAACGTCGACAAGCCACGCAACTTGGCCAAGAGCGTGACGGTCGAATAGCCACACCTCCAGCTGACCTCGATGGGCGGAGCTTCTCCGCCCATCTGCAATTGGCGTCCTCCAAGCGCATGTTCGTCAAACAGACACCCCCAGCTGCGGTTGTTCGTTTGCCGGAAGTCGCAACGCTGGCGACGCCGTCAGGGTGGGCACGCCGCCTGCAATGTCGTGGGCATGACCCACCGCAATCCATTCACGACGCCACTCGCCCTCCTGCTCTCCACGTTGGCCACGTTCGCGACGTCTGCGCCTGCAGGAGCGGTGGGGACCTCCACCGTCGGCAGCGGCATCTCCTTGGAGGAGACGACACTGCTGCATGTCGACCTCGTCGATGACAGCGAGCGCATCGAGTTCGACGTTCGTTCGGTGGACGGTGTCGACGGCGAGCTGTGGGTGCAATCGCCTTGGGGAGACTTCTTCGCCTTCGCAGTCTCCGACGACACCCTGGTGTTTGATGGGCAAACTGGCCGTTGGGACTTCACCTTCGCCCCAACCGGAGGCCAGCGGTTGTACGAGGTCGACGTGCGTGTGATGCGCGACGACGTGGAGCAGGGGGGGCGGCTTTTTTCACGACAATGGAACTTCGAAGCGGGCTCCTACACCAACCGCACCAACGCGGCCTTCTTCATCCCCGTCGACGACACAGCGCTTTGGCGCTTGGAGTTCAACGGCCTCGCCGGGCACGAGTTCATCGTCGCTGGGTCCCGCCTGGGGGTGCAGGCCCCGTTCTCAGGACGCTCCGTTCCTCTGCAGGGCATGGCGCTGCAGGCGGATCACCCTGTGTACCTCGACATGCCCGAGGTGGAGACGCAGGCGACGTCGACCGCTCTTCTCACCGACGTCGTCGTCGACGGCGACTGGGTGTCGTGGGACTTGTCGAGGAGAGCAACCGTCGTTCTTCAGTTTGCGTCACAAGATGACGTCGCCTACGCAGCCGATCTTTCGGCCGGGCGCCACGCCTGGCAGATGCCGGCGGACAGCGTCGACAGCGTCGACGGCGTCGACACCTTGGTGGTGGCGGCACGTGAGGCGGAGTTTCACTTCGTGGCCATGGACGTCGAGTTCTGCCGTCCGGGCGTTCGCATTCACCAGTGGGTCGACGGCGGCTGGGCGCCGTCTGTGATGCATTGGGACGACTCGCTCATCGACGACGGCTCCCTGACGATGGTCACCACGCCAGCGGGAGGCATCAGCTCGGGGGATGTGTCGTCTCCAGCAAGATCGGGGCGCAACGCGCATGCCTGGGGCGGCCCCCTCGGGGTCCCCGACGGGCCCGGGAACTTGACGCTCATCGACACCTGGACAGCCGCGAATGAAGAGAGTGTGCGCATTGAACTCGTTGCCGCTCCCGTCGCAGATGCAGGCACGGCGGAGGCGCCTGCAGCCCTCGACGCCGGTGACGACGACACCGACGACGGTGGTGGCCTCGACGCTGGCAGCGGCGAAGCTGAAAATGCCATCGACGCCGGCCTCGACGACGGTGACCTCGACGGCGGACATCCGCAGGGCGCTGTTGAAGACGCAGGGGACCCCCTGGTGGATGCCTCCATCCCCGACAGCGGCGCGCACATTGAAAGTGTCGTTGTCGACGGTGGAGGGGCCGATGCCGGCGTGGCCGATGACAGGCACGAAGACGCAGGCGGCGACGACGAGGACTGGCGCGACGCAGATGAAGAGGATGCCGGCGACGCTGCAGCGACGGTGCCGCCTTGGGATGTGGCGTGGGACGACCCGGAGGACGGGACGTCCCCCTCCGTCACGCCGCCATCGTCTCCCCCGCCATCCCCCCCGACCGACGCCGCAGCGCAGCGGCCTGCCGAAGACGACAGCGGCTTGAGTGGCGGCTTGTGGGTCGACGCTGTGGCGGAAGGATGCACCTCGGCCAGGTCGTCGTCACCTGCTCTGCTTGCAGCTTTCGCCATCGCGTTCGTCGGTCTGCGTCGTCGGGGACGACGATGAACGGCCAAGTTGGATTCCCCTTGTTGCGGCAACTGCTGCCTCATCTCGACGATGGAGACGTTCTCGTCGTCGACGCTGGCGCCTCGCGTCTCGCCGACGCTCTCGCCGACGAGCTGCGCAAGTGCTTGGAGGTCTGGTCGGGGCAGTCGCAGACGACCACAGCCATTCGTTCGGCGACGTCACTGCAGTGCGCGCTGGCAATGCCGCGGGCGCAACTGGAGAACGTCGCAGGTGTCGTCGTCGTGGTGCAGCAAGAATCGGATGGACATGCCCGGCTGCGCTCGATGATGCAGCTGTTGGAGCAAGCCCGGTGGCCGCTGTTGGCCTGGGTGTACGACGAGCAATGCGCGCCGGTGCGCAGGTGGAACCGGCGCCTGCAGCGACTGCGTCGGCGGGAACCGGCAGGAGGCCCACATGCCTGACGGTCGTTTCTCATTGCGCTTGTTGGTCGACGTGGCGTTGAAGCGCGTGGGGTGGCTGCTGTTGCCCATGCTGCTGGTGCCCGTCGTCGTCGCGGTCGGAGCGCGGCACATGCCACAGCGCTACAAAGCGAGCGCGGAGTTGTTGGTGCAGGACGGTGGAGACGTGCACGTTCTTCTCGAAGACCTGCAGGTGCCCTGGACGTTGAAGAACCGACTGCCGCTCATCAAGAGTCTGTTGCGGTCGCGGCAGGTGCTGCGCGGCGTCTTGCAGCGCCTCGATGTCATCACCGAGACGTCGTCGCCCAACGAAGTCGATGCAGCATTGCGCGACTTCAGACGTCGACTGTCGGTGTACGGCCAAGGTGGTGGAGTGGTGCGCATCAGCCTCATGGCGTCGAGCCCGGAGGAAGCAAAGCGTGGGCTTGAAGAGGTCATGCGCACCTTCATCGACGAGATGTTGCGTCCACAGCGCCAAGGGGTGGAGGAGTCGTCTTCGTTTTTGCAGCGGCAGCTGGAGCGAATCCGGACGGAGTTGACCACGGTCGAAGATGAAATCGCGACGTTCAAGCGCGACCACGCCGACAACCTGCCCGACGCATTTCGCCTCAACCTCGACGCCTACATGTCGATGCGCGACCAGCTGACGCAAGCGCAGGTGCGCCTGGAGTCGGCGTTGCGCAAGAAGAAGCTGTTCGACGAAGCGCTCACCACAGTGGACCCCGTCGTCGAACAACTCGAAACAAAGCTGCTCGATGCCAAAGCCGAGGGGCTGGGTTTGGCATCGGTGTTTACAGCCGAGCACCCCGATGTCTTGGCCAACGCCGCCCGCGTCGAAGCATTGCAGGCCCAACTGCGCGCACGCACCGGCCGCGCCTCGTCGGTGACGGTTGCGCAGCTGAAAGCGTGGTCGGCACGACGTGACCGCAGCACCTCGTCGGAGGGACGCGATTTGCTCACGTCAGACCTGATGGAGCAAAAGCGGCTCTCGTCAGAGGTCAGCGCGATCCGCGGTGAGATGGAGCGGTTGGAGGGGCTTTTGCAACAGAGCCATGCCCGGGTGCGTCGGCACGCAGATGCGGAGCTGACCCTCAACCGGCTGATGCGCACAGCACAGACGAAGAGCAAGGTCTACCAGAGCCTGCTGTTGCGCTACGAAGAGGCGACCGTCACCGAAGCGCTCAGCCTTCTCGACGAGGGAAGCCAGATTTGGGTGGTGGACCCGCCATCGTCGCCGTCCCGTTCGACGCGGCCCCCGTTGGTGGTGTTGGTGCTGGCCGGTGTGTTTGCCGGGGCGGCACTCGGGCTGCTGTGCGTGCTTGCCTTGGAGTGGTGTTCAGACCGCGTCCGCACTCCCGCTGAGGTGGAAGACCTGTTGGGGATGCCGGCGTCGCTGAGCGTCGACGGCGCACACCTGCTTGCGGGAGAAGACGCATGAACATGCTGCCCGCCCTTCTTCTCGTCGTCGCCAGCGGTCTCGTGGGCGTCGGCATTGTGGTGCACCCAGCCCTTGCGCTGCTGCCCATCGTCGTCGGCGTGGCCGCTGCCATCGCCACCCGTCCCTTCGTCTTGCTGTTGGCGTTTGTGGCGGTGCTGTATTTGCGGCCGGGCGACTTCAGCCCGGCGTTGGCCGCGCTGCAGCCCGGCAAGCTGTTCGTCGTCGGCGCTCTCGGTGTGTTCGCCGCACAGACGTTGCTGGCGCGTCGTCGACAGCTGGTGCGTTCGGCCAACGACCCCTGGATGTTGGCGCTCACGTTGGCGGTGCTGTTGTCGTCGCTGCTGAGCTCGGATCGCGCGGCAAGCGTCGCGGTGTTCAAAGACGTCTTTCTGAAAATCTTGCTGTTGGTCTTCTTGATGCAGAACCTACTGACGTCACAGCGACGGGTGGTGGCCTTTCAGTGGACGTTGGGCGTGTTGTGCGGGGCGCTGGGGTTGTACGCGGTCGTCATGAAGGCGACGGGCAACGCCACCATCGAAGGAAGCCGCGCCGCCCTCGTCGGGTTGCTGGGAGACCCCAACGATTTGGCGCTGATTCTGTTGATGCCGGTGCACTTTTTGGGGTTCGCTGCGGTTCGCTCACGAGGACCAGAGCGGTGGGCGGGCGCCATCTTGGGGGCGTGCTGCGTGATGGGCATTGTGGCGACGTTGTCACGCGGGGGCATGCTGGCACTGGCGGCCGGCTCCTATTTTTCAGTTCGATATTTCGTGAAGAGTCGGCTGTTTGTGGTGGGTGGGCTGGCGTTGGGGTTGGCGGTGTTCGTGGTGGCGTCAGGCGTCGCCGAACGCAAAAGCGGGGCAGTGGGGGCGGGAGAAATCGATGAGAGCGCCCAGGGGCGTCTCGACGCCTGGAAGGCGGGGGGACGGATGGTGATGCGGCATCCACTCCTTGGCGTCGGGTTGCAGCGGTTTGCCGACAACTTCGATGCCTACAGCGCCAACCCCGTGTTCTGGGGCAAACACGAAACGCACAACTCGTACATCAAAGCCGCGTCTGAAACGGGATTGCTCGGGTTCATCCCATTTGTGGTCTTGGTGGCCAGAACGTTGTGGTCAGGATGGCTGTTGCGTCGTCGTGCTGGGGCCGCGGCGACGGCAGCACACGAGGCGGTGATGGGAGCGTCGTTCTCGAACGCCGTCGGCTTCTTCGCGGCCGCCTTCTTTCTCTCCCAGTGTTGGGGGTGGTTTTTCTACATCCTGTTTGCACTCACCGACGCCACGCACCGCACGTTCGGGACGTCGAATGGAGGTGCCGCATGAGCCTTTGGCGTCGTCAAAGCGGTCTGTGGACGATGGTGGTGCAGGGCATCGAAGTGTTGCTGCAGACCACCATCGCGTTGTTGTCGATTCGGCTGTTGTCGACGGAGGCCTGGGCCACCATCGCGTTCGCATTGCACGCCACCGGAACCCTCGCCGTCTTGCTGTTCTTTGGGTCGTCTGAGATCGCGGTGCTGCACCTTGCGGCGCAGAAGACGACCACGGCGGCGGTGCTGCACAGTCTGAAGCGTCAGTTGCGTCGTGGAAGCGGGTGGGTGTTGGGCCTCTCGGCACTGACGGCCTTGACGGTCGTCGACGGCTGGCAGGGACGCTGCGCCATCTTGTTGTTGTGTTGCACGCTCGTCGCCAATGGCGTGAGCAGCCTGTGGCACATGCCGCTTCTGGCGCATGAGAAAGCGGGTGTTGGGGTGGTGTCGCTCACGACGGTGCGCCTGGCGCAATGCGTCGGCGTCGGGGTTGTGGCGTCGTTGCCAGCAGCGGGACATGTGGTTGGGCTCGGCATTGTCCACCTCGTCGGCGCCGCAGCTCTGGCCGTGAAACGCCGCCGGTTGGCCAGGCGCTTCGCTTGGAGTGACCAAGGCAGTGATGTCCCACCGGACCTCAGTCGAGGGCGTTCTCTGGGCATCAGTTCGATTTTTGGGCAGATGTCGAATCGAAGCGATGGATGGGTTCTTCAGGCGCTGGCCAGCCCCCAAGATGTAGGCGGGTACTTCGCCATGGCACGTGTTTTTCAAGGGCTGAACGCCGTCTCGACCGCGCTGGCGTTGGCCGTCTTTCCAAAGCTCGCAGTGCAGGGTCGCAAGGCCGAACGACTGACGTTGTTTTCAGTGTTGCTCTTCGGTGTTGCTGCGCTCGGCGCGCGAAGCAGTGCTGCGCACTGGGCCGTTGGTCTGTTCGGCACCGCCTACGCCGACTTTGTCTCCACCGTCGAATGGCTGCTCCTCGCGGGAGCCTGCCAAGCGGTGGCGGCAGTCGGCGCAAAGATGATGGTGGTCTGGCGCCAAGAGCGACGCTGGTTGTCGCTGCAGACACTGTCGATGGTCGCCAACGTCGTCGGCAACCTGGCGCTGGTGCCTGGCCATGGCGCCGAAGGTGCGGCCATGGCCACAGCGCTGTCGCAAGCGCTGCTGGCCGTCGTCTTCCTGCCGACGTGGTTGGTGGGCAAAGGAATGTCCACATGAAGCGCCGAAAGTTGCTCATCGTCGACGACGCTCCCTTTTTTGGCGGGGCGTGGACCTCGCTGCAGGCATTCATCGACACCACATCCAGGCGAGCGTGGGACGTGCAGGTGGCACCTCGTTCGATGCAGATGGAGGCGTTCGTGCAGCGCCCTGGCGTGCAATGGCTCGGGAGCAACCTCTCCACGTCGACGTCAAGGTCTGCTTTGGACGCAGTGCGCACTGCACGAATGCTCCGCGACGACGTGGCAGCAGCAGACGTTGTTCTCCTCAACAACACACCGAACGCCAACCTGTCTGGTGCGATTGCGGCCTCATGGGGCCAGACGCCGACGGTGCATTGGGTGCGTGGTCTGGTGGGGCGCTCTCGGTTGGCTTGGCGCACCCTGCAACGCTCTTCTGCTGTGTTCACCGTCGGCCCTGACGTCACGGCCCAGCTTCGGCAGCGGGGGGTGCGGGCCCATCTGGTGAACGAGGGGTTGTCCGACGCCCAGATGCCCGCGTTGCGCAACCCCGACGCCAACGACTGGTTGTTCGCAGCGGCCCCCGTCGCTTGGAAGGGGCTGGACCTTGTGCTCGACGCCCACCAGCGGCTGTGGCGGCAGGGACATGCGCGCCGGTTGTGGGTGTGTGGCCAACATCGTCCACAACGCGTTCCACCAGGCGTGGTGTTCGTCGATGACCCCTGCGCACTCGACGACGTTCGCCAACGTTGCCGGGTGTTCATCCACGGCGCGACCCAGGCAGAACCGTTTGGTCGAGTGCTGTTGGAAGCGTTGGCGGCAGGCCTTCACGTCGTCGCCCCCGACGACATCGGAAGTCGGCAGGCGTTGTCCGGTTGCACCGGACTCGCCCTCTATGAGGCGCGCAGCGTCGAACACCTGGTCTCAGCTCTTCTTCATGTCGAGCGTCTTGCGCCCGTGGAGCCCTTGGTTCCGGCGGCCTTCACCGCCGACGAGGCATTCTCGGCCGTCTGGGATGAACTTCGAGCCGCTGTTGACCCAGAACACAATTCTGCAACTTTGGAAACGTCAAGATGTGAGCGACGGCTGTGAGCGCCTCCGGCGGATCGAGCCCCTCGCGCCCCGCCGCACACCTGATGAGGAGATCCGGCGTGCGAGCAGATGCGAGTGTTTCACCGTGGTATGCTGGTTTCATGCAACGATTTGTTTGTCTGCCCCTCTTGTTCTGCCTGGGCTGTGGTGCCGGAACGCCATGGGCCACGTTGCCGGGTCCGAGTTCGGCGTCTGACGGCGCGGAGGCGTCTTGCACCGGAGCCGACGTCATCGACGTTTGCACATACGCCGAGCGGGCCGACGTCTTTGTCTTGGGCGAAATCGTCGAGGTGCGAGCCGCCGACATTCACATGCCCACGGACGACGGCTGGGTGGCGATTGACGACGTCACGCCTTGCGACTCTGTCAGCGCCGGGTTGCTCCTCAGCATCGCCGTCGACGAGAGCAGCGACCCCTCCATTGACGTGGGCGACACGGTCATCCTCACCTACGGCGCATCCCAAGCGTGGCCTTGGGCACACCGGCCCAGGGTCGTAGACGGTGAACTCGACTGGGGAACCCCCTTCGACATCTTGGCCGTCGGCTCTGTGGTGGGCGCATCTGGCGTTCGCGCCGACGACGGGACATACGTCGGTGTCGTGGGCGGGCTCTTTGTCGAAGACGGCGAGCGGGTCACCTTTGACATCGATGGACAGTGTCAAAGCCTTCCAGCTCCAGAGGGGACGGCCTCCGCGTTTGTTGCGGAGCTGGCGACCTGCAAGGAGGACGGAGCGGCTTACGACGGGCCCGCCGTGGGGGAGCTCTCGCCCGAAATGCGGAACGCGTCGGTGTGTGTGCTGCGAGAGGATGGGTGAGTCTGGGCGGCCCCAGCGCCAATGCGTCGTGCTCAACGGAGCGATGACTGGGGGCGCTGACCAGGGCGGTGGATGATGATTATGGAAGTGTCGAAATGAAGGGGGCAAACAAACGCCCTCGTCGAGGGCGTTCGCAACACAGCCAGCTCAGCTGACAGGCAAGTAGATTTCTGTGCGCAGTTCAGACGGCTCCACCTCGGAGGGATCGTCGACGTAAATCTCCCACCCAGCACCTGGCGCACGTCCGAGTTCTTTGGCGTGGCCGAACACACGACCCCACGACTGGCCCATGGAGTCGTATCCGCCTTGGTGCACCAGCTTGAGCACGTCGCCCCCCGACGTGGTGCCGGCAGACATCTCGCCGTCGACGTCGACCGCGGCCGCGACGAAGACGCCTGCGTGGGTGTCGGCGACGCCGGTTTCCATGTCCATGTCGCACCACACCGACATGGGCATTGACGACGGGGTGATGCCCTTTTCGCCGAGCCACGCCATCACCTTGGGGAAGACTTCGGCGTAGAACGCGGGGAGTTTGGCCGTGTGCACTTTTCGTCGGATGCCGACGAAATGACGCGGGGCTTCTTGGGTGAGTTCGATGTCCGTCATCCGTTCTCCTGTCGGTGATGGCGCGAGGGCCGAGACGGCTGCAGCATCCACCGACGGAGCGTTGTGAACAAGGGGCGGGGCGGCCAAGTTGAGATGGGCATCGCGCGATGCGGGCGGCGTCCTGCTCAAAGACCGCGTCGGCGAATGCAGCGAAACCCCGTCGAGGGCCTCGCCACCGACATCCGCAACATGGCACGCGGCATCGAAATCGACATCCGACAGATGCTCGACGAATCCGATGCCCCTACCTTCGGCGCGGTCGAAGGCGTCGACGTCGTCGTCTGATGCCTCCGGCGGTTGGTGCCTACGGCATGCAATCGGGATAGGTGCCCGCGCCCATGGCGCAGCTGCCACACTGCGGCCCGTCAAAGCCTGGGTCGCAGTCGCACAGCCCCGTCGCTGACACGCAGGAGCCGTGGCCGAAGCAGGTCTCGTTGAGCAACGCGCACAAGTCGACGACGCAATCGGGGTAGCCCGTGTAGCCGTCGGCGCATTCGCCGCAGGTGTCGCCGGCGTAGCCTTCAGCGCATGCACAGACGCCAGTGGCCTCGATGCACGTGCCGTAGTCTGAACAGGGGTTGGGCTCACAGGGGTTGTCGACGCAGACTTGGTCGAGGGTGCACAACTCCTCGTCCAGGCAGCCACCGCAGGTGCCGCCACACCCGTCGTCGCCACAATCTTTGTCGATGCAGTTGGGCACACAACCGCAAGCCTCGAGCAAGTCGACACAGCAGTTGCCCTCGGCCTCGCACCCGCCCTGACAAGAGCATCCGTCGGGCGCCACTTCGCCACATCGGCCCTCGCACGACGACGATGACGGTGGCGTGACGCAGAGCCCTTCTTGGCAGAGGGTGCCGTTGTCGCAGGTGCCGCAGGTGCCGCCGCAGCCGTCGCCACCACACTGGCGTCCATCGCATTGGGCGTCGCACGACACGCATGTTCCGTTGGCGCAGCGGTTGAAGCCGGGGGCGTTGCACAACCCGCACAAGTTGCCGCATCCGTCGTCGCCACATTGTTTGTTGGTGCAGTCGGGGGTGCACGCCTCGCAGGTGCCGTCGTCGAGGCACACGCCAGAAGCGCAACCGTCGGTGGGCAACCCACTCGTCAAGCAGTCAACGTCGACGCCACCGCATTCGCAATGGCACACGGCGCCGTCGCCGAAGAGTTCGAACGGGCAGGTCCACGCTTCGGGACGAGGCAGAGGCACGCAGACCGACGCGGCGTTGCAATAGGTGCCGGGGCCGCAGGCCGGATCGCACGTCGCCGGAGTCGGCCCGGTGTCAGGAACACAAACGCCGTCTTGCAGGACGGTGCCGGGGCCACAGCTCGGCGTCGGGGTCGTCGAGACACACCCGCCGTCGACAAGCTCTGTGCCTTCGCCGCACAGCAGTCCCGCATCCGGCAGAGCACGACATTCACCGTCGACGAGCGTCGTTCCGGGGCCACAGGTGTCGGCCACGCAAGCGCCATCCTGCAGAACAGTGCCCGCGCCGCACTCCACGGAGGGCGTGGGTGCCGGGGCCGTGCACACGCCGTTTTCGTCGACGGTGGTGCCGGTGGCGCATTGGGGGCCGCCGGGATCGCAAGCGATGGAACTGAGGGCCAACAGCAGACCGCAGGCACCCCACGTCGACAAAGAGCTGAATCGCAATGCAGACATGGGCATTACTCCGGCAGGCACAACGGCACGGTGGCGCCATTGTCGAGGAGGGGGGCAAAAGGGCGCTCGGTGCAGGCAAAACCGCTGAGGCAGTCGGAGGCGCCCCCTGGACAGGGCAATGCGCACACCGCGCCATTGTCGGTCTCTTCACAGCGGTAGCCGGCGGGGCAGTCGTCAAAGTCGCAAGGCTGGCCGTCGGCGTTGACGTCGAGGAGCGCTGAGCAGACGGTGCGCGGCGTGCCGCTCACCGGGTCCATCACCGCGATGCACCGCTCTCCGCCGGGGCAGTCGGTTTGCGCGTTGCAAGGCGTGGCAGAGCCCGCCACCAAGTCGCAGACGCCAGCGTAGCCCTGCACGAGGCGGGTGCCGATGTCTTTGATGGGGATGCCCACGCAGATGCTGTCACCGGGGCACGCCAAGTCGGACTCGCAATGCTGCCGACACTGATCTCCGGCGCAGAGAAGCGACGCGCACTCTTCGTGGATGCCGCAGATGGACCCAGGGGGGTCGCCCTCTTGGATGGGTTCGGCGCAGAAGCCTCCGAAGGTGAAGTCGCCCTCGGCGTAGGCGCCGGTGCACCACTGCCCTCCGCACTCGTCGTTGTCATGGCAGAAGGTGATGTCGCAGATGCCGGTGTCGGCGCACACCTGCGCCTCAAACGGGCAGCCGTAGACGAAGGGGTCGTCTTCGGCTTCGCAGTCGGGGTCGACCGCGCCGCAGCCGCAATCGCAACCCTGCTCGTCACCGTAGAGAACACCGTCACACGTCCAGTTGTCGGGAATGCACTGATACGTCCAGTAGCAACTCTCGTCGTCGCCACAGGTGCCGCAACTGCCGCCACAACCATCTGGGCCACATTGTCGATTGCCGCAGGTGGGGGTGCATTGGTCGGTGCATTGCCCGTCGTCGGTGCAGAACGGCGCGGCCGCATCGCAGTCGCCGCACGAACCGCCGCACCCGTCCGACCCACAGACCTTTCCGTCGCAGTTGGGCACGCACTGGCAGTGCTCTGCGAAGTCGCTGCAGCAGTTGCCCAAGGCAACGCATGCTTCGGTGCAGTAGCACCCGGAGGGGGCGACGCTTTCGCAGCGGCCCGCGCACGAAAAGGGCGTTTGCATGACGGGGTCGCGCAAACACACGCCATCTTCACAAGACGACCCGCTCGCACAAGTGCCGCAAGTGCCACCGCACCCGTCGTCACCGCACTCGGCCACCAGACAGACGGCCGGTGGGTCGCCGCATTCGTCGACGCAACTGCCGTCGATGCACAGCTCGCTGACGCCGGCGTCAACGTCGACGTTGCAAAAGCCACAGAAGCCGCCGCACCCATCGGTGCCACAGTCTTTGTCGGTGCAATCGGGCGTGCAGGTGCCGCAGGTGCCATCTGAAAAGCACTCGCTGACGCCGGCGCCACACCCGGTGATGCCGACGAGGTCGACGAAGTCGCAGTCGGGGTCGTACACCCCACAGTTGCAGTCACAGGTGTTGTTGGCCGCGTAGCTCAGCGGCGAACATGTCCACTCCGCAGGGGCACGAGGAACACACTCGCCGTCGGAGTTGCAGCGCTCTTGTTCTTCGCAGCCCGCCAAAGGGGCACCCAAGTCGCAGTCGGGGTCGTAGGCGCCGCAGTCGCAGTCGCAGATGTCACCGCCGGCATAGTACGACGCCGAACACGTCCAGGCGTCGGGCACGCACTTGCCCAAGCCGTCGTTGCAGCTGGCGTTGGCGTCGCAGGTCCCGCAGGTGCCGCCGCACCCGTCGTCACCACACGTCTTGCCCGCGCACTGGGGCACGCACACCGCCACACATTGGCCGGTGTGGGTGTCGCAGGTCGGAAACGCAGGGTCGCTGCAGGACCCACAAGTTCCGCCGCAGCCGTCGTCGCCACACTCTTTGCCGAGGCAGTCGGGCGTGCAGGCACCACCGTCGTCGTCGATGACACAGCTGCCGTTGCGCAACACTGTCCCTGGCCCGCAGACGTCGTCGGGGGTCAGCGGCACGCAAACGCCGTCGACGTTTTCGGTGCCGGGCCCACACGTGGTCGGCCTGGGCCCGTCCGACGGAACGCATTGCCCGTCCACCAACTCGGTGCCGGGGCCGCAGTCTACGTCGCTGGTGACGCAGGTGCCGTTGTCGTTGGTGGTGCCGGGCCCGCACTCGACGTCGGGTGCCTCCACCGCGACGCAGCTGCCGTCGACGAGTTCTGTCCCTTCACCACAAGTGCGAGGAGGTGGGCATCCGCTCAGCAAAGCTGCGCCGATGACGACCGACGCCAAACTCCAGACACGCGTCATGGCGACTCCGTCTCTTGGCCAGCCGACTCTTGCCCCGCGGACTCGTGTCCATCGGGGGGTGGGGTCTGGTACTCCGGCGGCACGTGGGGATTGTACTCGGGGATGTACTGCCGCGGCGGGGCCAGACGCCCGGGCTCCAAGTAGTTGCGCAGACGATCGCGCACTTTCAAAGACGTCTCTTGCTCCAACGCCTTGGCGAGCGTCAGACGAAAACCAGGGGCGTCGGGCAACCACGTCGACACCACGTACGCCGCCTCCATGCGAACGTTTTCACTGCGGTCATAGGTGAGCGCGCGCTCCACCAAAGTCTTCTGCGTCTGCGGCCCCATGTAATGTGCGGCGTGCAAGATGCCGAGACGCACGCTGATGGCCTCGTCTTGATGCATCACCTGCTGCATGCGCTCGCGCACCACCGTGCCGTCTTGAAAGCGAAGGGCGTGTGCGCCGGCCGCGCGAATCTCCTCGTCGGGGTCGTCGAGGGCTTTGAGAATCAACGGCAGAGCGTTGGGCGAGGCGATGTTGCCAAGGCCGCCAATCCAGTTCGACCGCTCCGCGAACCGCTTGGGCTCGTCAGGCTCCGGCTTGCGCAACTCGTCGTCGGCATGGGCGAGGTAGGCAGCGAGGTAGCTGCGGGCATTGTCGACGTCCGACTCGGCCATCCAGCCGATGCTGGCCCCCAGGCTCATCGCCACCTGGCTGGCGTACACCCGGTCGGCGTGGTTGTAGGCCACGTCGGCAAGGGCGTCGAGCAACGGAGTCAGCGGGGTGTGCACGCCGGCCACGGAGCCCACGATGACAATGGCGTCGTTGTCGTCGAGGGCATCGTCGCGCACCAAGTCGGCGAGTTCGACCTGGGCCTCCAACGTCGCGGCCTCGGCCAAGGCTTCGGCCACCGTCAGCTTCACCTTCGAGGGCGTCGTCGGGCGCCGGTACAAGGCCGCCACCGTCTTGGCGGCCTTGGGCTCCGCCCGCAACGTGCGCGCCAGTTGTTTGCGCGTGGCGATGCGCGACTGCCAATCTTTGGGAGCGCGCTTGACCGTCTCCTCGACCGCTTTGATGGCGTCGGCGTAGGCGAGCACGGGCTCTTCGGGCAGGGGGATGTCCAACAGGTCTGGCACCAAAGGCGTGAGCGCGTCTGGGTTTTGTTGCGCTAGGGTGACGTCGTCGTTTTGCCGCGCCAGCTGCACACGCCAATAAAACGTGGGCCGCGCCATGCGCCCCGTTCCTTGTTGCACGGCGCCGTTCTCGGACGCCTGCACGTCGTCGATGTGACCATCGGCGATGCGCAGAACACCCTCGCCTTGCGCCGCTTGCGTGGTTTTCTGCGCTCCGGCGAGGTCGACGTTGCTGCTGGCCGTCCATCGTCGTGCCACTTCACCCCGCCCGTCTTTGACGTCGTCCAAGACGGTCCACGTCGACGTCATCGGCCCGTTCAGCGACCACTCTGCCAGCTCGTACTCGGCGGCGTCTTCGTCTTCGCGCACATATTGAGCCGCCTGCAACACCGCCGCCACCGTCGCTCGGCTGGCGATGCTGAGGTTGTCGGCAAAGCGAACTTCGACAATGCGACCGTTGGGCTCGAGCATGGCGACGAACGGCTGCGCAAACTCCGCCTTCACCTTGCTTTGATCGAAGTCGGTGATGCGCTGAAAGCGTTCGTCAACGTCGAGCGTCACCTCCTGCAGTGAGCCGGCGTACCATCGTCGAGCGACGGCACCTTGGCGGTCTTGTTGGACTTGCACACGCAACGTTCCCGTCAGTTTCATCGCGGCCGACACCAAGACGCCTTTGCCGTCTTTGCCCTGCATCGCCATCTCGTAGGCCAGCTTGTAGCGGCCGTGCAGCGCGGGAGGCGACACCACCGTCGCTTGCTGTTGCGTCGGTGTCGACGGCGTTGCCGGCGCTTCGTCGGGGGCCGCGACCGGGTCTTTGTCGGGGGTCACGGCCGCCGTCGTCGACGAGGGAGGCGGTGTCGCCGGCTCGTCCGACGAGGTCGCCCACCAGATGAGTCCGCCGCAGCCGAGCAGTGCAGCAGAAACCCACCAGGGTGAGAATCGGTTGGGAGTGGTGTTTTTTGTCATGCGTCAGCTCCAAGCTGTGCGTCAACATCGATGCGGTCTTGAGAGGGGCGAGACGGGTGCGCCCCCGCCACCTCGGCGGGGACAAGGCGACCCCCGCTACGGGGTGCCGAGCAACGCGGCCGGGTGTTCGAGGTCGACCTTCTTCTGCTCGATGACGCCGCTGCCTGGCCCGCCGAGGTCGATGTGGAAGGTGAACCCACCGAACTGGAAGATGACCATCTCCCACTCGATCTTGAAGATGGAGATGCCCACCTCGGCAAACAACGACGCCACCAGCTTCAACACGGTGATGTCGATGCCCACCTTGCGTTGGAACTTCACCAAATACAGGTTCTCGATGGGGGTGCCGTTGGGGTCGGTGGCCTTCTTCTCGACGCGCACCCCCCAAGAGATGGGGAAGTCGATCTGCAAGATGGTGAGCACCGCGCGGACGCCGGCGAAGGCTTCGAGAGGCCCAACACTGCCGCCGACACCGCCCCGCAAGTCGATGCCGACACCGACGCCAGGCACCACGCGGAAGGCGGGTTCGATGGTCACAGGGTCGACGTAGGTGCCCATCGACACGCACGCATTGAGCGTCACCTCGGCTTGCATTTTGATGGGCACGGGGCCGGCAAAGGTGGTCTTCTGCAAACACATGGGGCCTTTGCCCGTCGTGCAGTTCGGCGTGCAGGAGTAGGGGTCTTTCTTCTCGCACGACGCTGGCGACGGCAGACACAGCGAGAACACCGGCGGCGAAGGCGTGATTTTGCCACTGACGATGGAGGCTTCGCACACCCCGCCGGCGGGCGCTTGGTACTCGCCGTTGGCCCAGCTGCCGCATTGGGTCGCCGGCTGGCCGCTCGGCACTTGGATGCCCATGATGAAAGTGCGTTCGGTGTACGTCGCCGCCCGGCTGTCGGGCTTCGACGTCATGGTGTGCTCCAGACGCATCACCGACCGGCTGCGGCCGAAGAACTTGAGGGTGTTGTCGTTCACCGACGACAGCTGGTAGCGACGACGACGGGTGGAGCCGTTGTCGAGCGCCCCCACCTGCCGCACGCTCATCGAGGTGTTGTTGCGCTGGGACAAGGCGACGAGGAAGTCGCCGCTGTCGTCGTCTTTGTTGTCGGCGCGGTCTTCGCCTTCGTTGTCTTCGAGAAGCGCGTGGCCGTCTTCGCACACCCCCGTGTCGCGGGCGCAGAAGCCGCTGTCGCAGAAGGCGTGAGGCGAGTCGCCCGACGCCATGTTGGCCCCCGGCGGCGGACACGGCGTGCCGTTGGGGAATTTGTTGGGCTTGCAGATGACCTTGTTCTCGTCGGGGTTGCGCAAGGTGTTGCCGCCGATGGAGAAACCGCTGGCGTCGCACTCGTGCGCAAAGAAGTAGGTGTCTTCTGGGCGCCGCGCCCGGTGAAGTTGGGCCAGTTGCCGTTCGTAAATGGCGGGACTCAGCAGCTCCGGGCCGACGCCGCGTTTTTCCAGCTCCACCAGGGTTTGGGGGGTGACGGGGCCGGTCTCGCCCAACAGCGCTTCGGCCATGATGCGGATGTCGCTCTGGCTGGTGCTGATGCCGGGCGTCCCCGTCTCGTACCTTCGAATGTACGATTGGGTGAAGTTCTCGCGAATCGCCTTGCAGGTGTGTGGTGCCATGTGGCTGAACGCGCTGACGTACAGGGGCTTGCCCGCGTACGTCGTCGGAATGCAGCCTCCGCAAGCAAAGAGATTCAGCTCGTCTTGTCCGCCTTCGGGGACCACGCGTCGAGCCGTCGCCGTTCGATTGGTCTTCTTGCAGCCGAAGTCGTCGATCTCACCGCAGCGTCTGGTGGGCAAAGGTGCCTCGGTGACGACAGGGAACACCGGCGGGCACTGCTCGTAGTAGTAGAGGTCTTCGAGGGGGTCGTCCCACAGAAACCCATAGGGGCGGACGCAAGTGGCTGGGCTTCCGTTGACCGTCCAGCGGTTCGGATTGTCGGCGGGCTGTCGGCACGCCGGACGGTTGGCGCTGATGTCGAGGCCGTCGCTGATGTCGGCCGGGCAGGTCTGAATCGCTTCGATCTGAAAGCGAGGTTCGTTGGCCGTGATGCATGCACCCGAGATGCATTGCTCGTCGCGTTCGCAGGTTGTTCCCGGCTCCAAAGTGGGAATCCACGTGCACGCCTGCGACCAGTGGGTGTCTGCCTCTTGCTGGTAGTTGCGGCCGCAGTTGTCGGTGCACCCCCAGCCTCCATGAGGTCGGTCGGTGCAGGAGCGCCCGAGACTGCGGCAGTGAAGCGTGCAGTTCAGGCTCCACTCGGGTTCCTGACAACGGCCTTCGGTGCAAAGGCCCGACTGGCAGTCGGCGTTGTTGTCGCACACCGCGCCAAAGGGAGCAGCGATGATGCACATGGCGCCCGACTCGGCCGCCACGGTGAGGCCTGCCGTCTGGCAGTCGCCGCACGACGGCAGCGTCGTGGAACCACTCGCACGACACACCCGGCCACGGGCTTCACAACCGCTGTTGTTGCAGTCGCGCTGGGTGGCCTCTTCGGCCTCCAACGGCGAGATGGGACGGGGGTACAGACGGACGTCTCGCAGCTCCATTGCCGCTGCCGTGCCGCGCTGCGCGCTGAACACGATGCGCGTCCCCGGTGTCGACGTCGAGCGCGTGGGCAAACTGCGCGACTGCAAAGACTCGGTGATGGGGAGCGTGTCGGCGGGGTTGAGCGTCGCGCCCGACGTGGAGTGAATCGCGCCCATGGCGACGTAGGCATGGCGTCCGTCGAACGACAAGGCGATGTCGAGTTCGTCGGCCGTCCCCCCGAGGTTGAAGAACTCGCTGGCGAACTGCATCTCGTCAGCTGCCGCGGTGACGTCGGGGCCGGCCACGAGTGCGCGACCGCGCACCCGACAGCTGCCCGTGGCGTTGCATTCGGCCTCGGCCTCAAAGAGGGAACGGTCGACGGTGCCTTCATCTTGCTCGACGTCGACGATGGGATAGGTGCCGGCGCCGGAGATGCCCAAGCGCACCACCACAGAGAACACCCGCGGTGCGACGGTTTGCCCTGCGGTGCCTTCGGCTTTGGCAAAGTGCACGTTGGCCGGGACCTCCAGTCGGTCGCCCGTCGCCTTCTGCAGAACCAAGGGGCCGGCGCCGCTCTCCGACGTCACCGTCGTGCCGTTGCGCGTCAGTCGAGGTCGAACCGAGGTGGGCCCACGTTCGGCGAACAAGGCGTAGTCGCGAACGCGGCTCTCTCCATTGTCAGGGTAGACCGTGCCGTCGCTCCACATCACAGGCCCTTGGCCCCGCCACACTTGCAGCTTTTGTTGCGACAACGCGGTCTCAAAGACGCCGGCCCAGAAGACGTCGACGTCTGAGAAGCGCATCTCGGGGGTCTGGCCCTGCGCAAACAGTGGCGCTGGGTTGGTCACGCTGGTGCTGGCGACCTCCACCGCGTCAACAAACAAGCGGCGTCGAGATGCGTCTTGGGTGATGGCCACCAGACTCCAGTGGTCGCGGCTGAAGCTGTGGATGCAGTTGGATTGCGTGAAGGTCTCGCCGTCGACGGTGGCCGACAACGCCCGTCCGTCACAGGCGTCGGCAAGTTCCAGACGAACGCCAGACGTGGTCTCCAACAACGACGACGTCGTCGAAGCAGCCGACTTGCGCACCCAGGCCACGACCGAGAACTGCGCCAGGCCTGCGAGGTCGTGGTGCGTGTCGCTTTGCCACACGACGTTGCCGTCGGGTGCAGCGCGCACCCCGAGCGATGCCCGTCTGAGCGGCCGCGACCCTGCAGGGGCACCGGGGTCGATGAGGTGACTTGCCTCCACAGCCGTCACCGTGGCACTCGGCTGGGTGCCGACGACGCGTTCGGCCCCTCGGGTGGGCCAAACCATGCGCAAGCCGGCGCTCCCTTTGCGTCGCAGGCCCGACATCTCGTCGTCGCCAAGGGCACGGCCGTAGATCACCAGGTCGTCGATGTCTGCGATGAGTCCGACGTCGTCTTCGCTGGCGTTGCTCAACACCCGCTGGTCGATGGACAAGGCAGCCTTTGCAGGCGCTGCCGTCGTCGAGAACAGGATGCGTGGGATGCTCGTCGATGGGCTGGCGGCCTCGACGTTGCCGTCGAGATAGAGCACGCCCATGCCGCGTCCTTGGTGGTCGGTGCGTGCGTAAGGCTGATAGGTGAAGCCCACGTGGTGCCAGGTGCCTGGGCGCACTTTGTTGATGGACTGCAACGTGCCCGTCGGCGTCGACAACACGAGCTTGCCGCCGTCGTCTTCTGGCATCACCAACAGCGACACGGTCTTCGTCGGAGGCGTCGTCGTTCGGCTGCACACCGCGTCGACGTACAGGCTGGGCGACGTCACGTCGGCACAGCCAGGAACCGAGGCGGGCACTTTGACCAAGCACTGCTGCTCGTTGATGCACCGACGTTCGGCGTAGGGGGTGGCGTCCTCCCACAAGCAGGCGCCGTCGTCGATGTGATCGGCCATGTGCAAACAGGTGCCGTCTGGAGACGGCGGGAGGTTGCGCACGTCGCCCGCGACCATGCGGATGTCTTGAATGGTGTGGCCGTTGGGACAGCGGACGGTGATTTCGCGACTGCCTTGCCGGGGCGAGAGACACAGCCGGGTGCCGTCGTCGACGCCATCCTTGGCGACGTGCCCGTTCCACAAGGTGTTGATGGCGTTGCCGGCGATGGACTCAGGGATTTTGACCCACATGGCGAGACTCATGCCGCCCGGCTCTTGGGTGCGGGTGTCCACCTGTCGGGGCAAGTCGCTGTCGGGATACCAAGTGAGCTCACCGTCGAGGTGCACAAGCGAAGTGCCGCTGTCGTCGTAGAACCGCAGCGCTTGTCCCAACTGTCCGTCGACCGACAGAGGGCCGGGGTTGCTGTCGGGCGTCGCGTTGAGGTCCCACACGGTGCGGCCGCCAGGCGCGGCATGGTTCACCTGCGCTGCGGGCACGTAGAGCATCAACTCGGTCGAGCGCAGCGGTGGGGGCAAGGGCAACACGTCGTCGAGGGGGTGGATGACGACGGTGTTCAAACTGCCGCCGGCGGTCTGTAGCGGTGCACGCGCGTACGGCATGTTCCACGGAGGCGCGCCGTCGGAGCCCTCCGCACAGACGCCGCAATCGGCCGCACACGTCGCGCAAGACTCGCCGCTGGTGGTGTTGCATGCACCGTCGCCACAGCTGAACGTCGTCGCTGCGCCGGTGCACTCCGAAGCGTAGTCGTGGCAGCAGGTGCCGTTGCGCTGGCACAGCGGGTCACACGAACACTGCCCTGTCTCACGCGGCAAGTTGCAGCGCGACTTGCAGCTGTTGGCCGACAGCCCCGTGTCGGGGATGCAGGTGCCAAAGCCCACGTCTGTGATGTAGCCCGCCACCGAGCAGGTGTATCCATCCGGGCACGCGCCCGCGCCATCAGGGCACCCCTCGCGGTTGCCGCAGAGCCCGTCGGGGAAGGTGCAATCGATGTTGACCAGCGGTTCGCTGCCGATGGGGCCGCTTTCACCGGTGGTGCCGCAGGTGTAGGCCGAAAGCGCGTCGTTCCAACCGCAGAACCCGCCGCCGATGTCGGTGCACGACACCTCCGTGGGCAGTCCGTCGTCGCAGTAGTACAGGGTGGAGTAGCTGCAGCGGCCCTCCTCGGTGTACGCCTTGCCCGACTCGGTGTGCTGCTCTTCGCACTGGCTCTCGCAGTAGCCACCAACGCACAAGTCGTTGCCTTCGCACGTTCCACACGACCCGCCGCACCCGTCGGTGTCGCCGCACTCTTTGTCTTTGCAGTCGGGGGTGCAAACCGGTGCCGCGCATTGTCGAGGGTTGCTGCCACTGGGGTCGTCGGTCGGGAGCGTCTCGCCCTCCTCGTTGCAGCGGTACTGTTGGAAGTTGCTGTCCCAGCCGCAGCCCCGTCCGCCGCACTCGCTGAGGCGCACGTTCATGGTCGCGCCGAGCTCAACACCGGTGAACCCTCGGTAGCGGCCCCCGCCGGCCACGCCACAAATGGCGGCGCGGGCATCGCCGTCGCAGCAGCCGGCTTGCGTCGTTGTCCATTCGATCCATTCGCCAGGCGCCTCGTAGCAGGTCGTCGGCAAGCACTCGCCGGTGAGCGAGCAAGACGACTCTCCTGAGCACGTTCCGCAGCTTCCGCCGCACCCGTCGCCCCCGCACTCTTTGCCAAAGCAACTGGGCCTGCAGGTGTCGTCGGCGAGGTGCTCACAGATGAGAGGGTTGTCGCCGCTGGGGTCGGTCTCGCCGTTGAAGCGCCCGCAGGCGTATCGCTGGTCGCGCTCGCTCCAGCCGCAGCTGCCGATGCAACGCTCGGTCTCCATCCGCAAGTTGGTGCAGGTGGCCACCTGGTCGGTGCCGCGACAGCAACCGACCTCGCTGACGCCCAGGCAGCGGTCGACAGGCACGCACGAGCTGGACCCATCTTCGTAGTCGCGACACTCCTCGTAGTAGCTCTCACACCCAGCGCCGCAGCTGCCGCCGCATCCGTCGTCGCCGCACGCGCGGTTGTCGCACACCGGAACGCACGGCGTTTGGCACTGGCCGCCGGTGCCGTCGCTGTCGAGCACGCATTCGTCGTTGTCGCCCTCGCACACCCCGCACACGCCGCCGCAGCCGTCGGGGCCGCAGCTGTCGCCGGGGTTGCATTCAGGAATACACGTGACGTCGTTGTTGGCGCACAACAAGGCGTCTGGGATGCGTCCTTGTGCGCCTTGTGAGCTCGGGACACAGCCGACGCGGTTTTCGTTGGCGTCCCATCCGCAGGTGGTCTGAATCATGCCGCGACCGTTGGGGTTGGGGACCCGGCCGCAGCGCAGTTGGGTGGGGAAGTCGTCCGTCGACGAGCAGCTCAGGTGATGGGGCCAGTCGATGCCCACGTACTCTTCGCGGAAGCAGCAGCCCCCAGCCGGAAGGTCAGAGCAAATCGTCTCGCCAATGCATTGCCCGGTGACGAAGTCACACACTTCCTCGTCGCCAGCGTCGGCGTTGCACACGCCGCAAGACCCACCACAGCCGTCCGAGCCACACACGCGTCCGTCGCAGTCGGGCACACAAGTCGGCGCTGCCGGGCATGCCCGTGGCGCGCCGTTCGGATCGACCCGGTCGGGCTCGTCGACACAGGCGTACAGCTCGGTCTCTTCATCCCATCCGCAGAACTGGTTGCGGGTGCGACAGTCGACGTCGAAGGGGCCACGCTCCAAGTTGCACGACGACAACACCTCTCCCGAACAACACCGTCGGTCGGGGAGATCGGGGCAGTAGGTGTACACGCACTGCTGGTCGTCGGTGCATTCCTGACCGGTGGCGCAGTCGCCACAGACGCCGCCACATCCGTCTGGGCCGCACTCTTTGCCGTCGCATTGGGGAATGCAGGCGCATTCTTTGGGCCCCTCGTATTGGTCTTCAGGCCAACACCCGGCGAAGCCGCCAAACCAGTTGCCGCCGCACACGTCGCCATAGTCGGCGCACCGCAGCTGGGTCTGCGGCCCGTCGTCACAACTCTTGTAGACGCCGTCTTCGCAACACCCACCCGTGGGGATGTGTTCACAGGTGCGCTCGGGCACTTCGCATTGCCCACTGGCGTTGCACACTTCGCCGTCGCCGGTGCAGCTGCCACATGCATCCCAACCGTTGCCGCATCCGTCGAGGCCACACTCTTTGCCATCGCAGTTGGGCACGCACACTTCGCAGACTTGGTTCTCGTTGCAGAACTCGCCGTTGTCGGTGTCGCACTGGCCGCACACCCCGCCACATCCGTCGTCACCGCAGTTCTTGCCGTCGCATTGGGGCTCGCAACGCGCGGGGCAATTCACACTGCTGACGACGTCAAAGAACTCGTAGCATCCGGGAAAGCCGGTGCCGTCGTCGCCACAGGCTTGTCCGGCTGCGCCGCAGTCTTCGATGTCGATGGTGGAGGCGCCGCCGCACACCAAGTATTTGTCGCCGTCACAGCACCCGGTCATGGGCAAGTCGGAGCAGTAGTAGAGGTCGCATTGGCCTTCGCTGGTGCAGGTGCCTTGGTCGCAGGCGCCGCACGATCCGCCGCAGCCATCGTCGCCACAGGTTTTGCCGGTGCAGTCGGGGGTGCACGACTCACAGGTCTGTGCGCCGTTGCAGATGAACCCGTCGGCGCAGGTGCCACACGTGCCGCCGCATCCGTCGTCACCGCAGGTCTTGCCGTCGCATTGGGGCACGCATGCGATGCATTCGGTGCCGTCGGCGCTGCAGGTGTCGTAGGCGTCGCAGATGCCGCAGTTTCCGGTGCATCCGTCGCTGCCGCAGACCTTGCCGTCGCACTGCGGTTCGCATTGCACACACTGCGTGCCGTCGTCAGAGCAGACCTCGCCGAGAAAGTCGAAGCAGGGGTTCATGCCGCCGTCGCAAGTGCCGCCACATCCATCGGGGCCGCAGATCTTTCCGGCGCAGTCGGGCTGGCAGGTTTCGCAGCCGATGGCGGGGTCGTAGCACTGGTCGGTGCCCTGGCACACTTCACCGCAGGTGCCGCCGCATCCGTCGTCACCGCAGAATTTATTGGTGCAGTCGGGGGTGCACACACACTGGTTGTCGAGCATGGTGACGTCGTCGTAGCCGCAATACGCGTTGCCACTGCAGGTGCCGCAGCTGCCGCCACAGCCGTCGCCGCCGCACTGGGCGGTGCCACAATCGTTGGGTGTGCAGAAGTTCGAGCACTCCCGCAGGTTGGTGCCGCTGGGGTCTTCAAGCGGTTGGGTGGTGGTGTCGCCGCACTCATACCATCCGAAGGTGCCGTTCCACACGCAGCCGCGGTTGGGGTCGTTCTCGTCGTAGCAGTCGGTTTGGTTTTCGAAGCCGAAGCCACAGCTGGCGACGACGGTGCCGTTGCAACAGCCAGGAGGATTGTCGGGGAGGCCTGGGGCACAAGTCGGTTGGGCATGGACCGCCGGCGCCAACAACGACATTCCCGCAACCATCAAAGTGACGGCAAAGGTGATCGACACTCGCATGGGCCCCTCCTCATGTGTTGGGCCGAGGCCCAGGGGGGAATGCTAGGGGACGGAGCTGTGCGAACTCGAATGTGTACGGTCGTGTGTCTCGGATCACCCCGATGTCTCAGTGTGTGGTTGTGCGACGTCGTGGGGCGATGTCGGACACTGATGCGATGACCTGGTGTCCAACACAATTGCAAAAACGCCAGCACGCAAGGTCACCTTCGCGCTGGCGTTCTCTTCTGCGGGCCGAGGGCGGCCTCAGCTGGAGAGGTCGTCTTTGCCCTCAATCAACACGTGGTGGCTGACGGACCCCGCCGTGCGTGCCTGCAGGTGCGGCAGGTAGGCAGGGTCGTTCATGAACCCCACGGCGGCTTCTTTGGAGGGCCACTGAATGACGATTCGCAAGGCGACGTCGCCTCCCTCGCCCTCGAGCCGTTCGTGAGAGGCGGTGCGCGCGAGATACACCCCGCCGTATTGCGCCACGAGATTGTTGGCAGGGTCGAGGTAGTCGGCGATCCACGCCTCCGTGGTGGGGGTGACGTCGAGAACAGAGAAGTACGACACGGATGCATCCGGGTTGCGGCGCAGGAGCGCCTAGGTGCCACGGATGTAGGGCGTCGCCGACAACGCGGCCACCGCACCTTGTGCAGATGTCTTTCAACGTTTGTTTGACGATGCCTGCGTCGACAGTTGCGCGCACAGCGCCATCCGCACGTCACATGCCTCTCGAATGGCGTCAAAGACGGTGCGCACCCGCGCGGTTTGAAAACGACGGCTGGGAAAGAGCGCGTGAATGGCAAAGGGGTCGCCTTCGACGTCGGGCAAGACGCGCAGCAAGCGCTTGGCCTTGAGGTCAGGCGCCACGTCGAACAACGACTTCAACGCGATGCCCTCGCCACCCAACGCCCATTGCCGGGCGAGCAAGCCGTCGCCGCACAAGGCGCTGTCGACGGCCAACGTCGTCGTGCGGCGCCCCCGATGAAGGGTCCACGTCGTGTAGGGCGTGTTCGACAAGCGCAGCGTCACCAAGCTGTGGTGGTGCAGCTCGTCGACATCGCGCGGCCGACCGCGCCGCTTGAGATACGCAGGCGACGCCACCAGCACACTGGGCGTGGTGGCCAGCTTGCGGGCGGTGAGGGTGCTGTCGACGAGGGGGCCATAGCGGATGGCCAGGTCGATGGCTTCTTTGTGCAGGTGCTGCACGACGTCACTGGTGTCGAGGACGATCCGCAACTTGGGGTGGGCACGCGTCAGCTGCGCCACCACGTCGCCCACGATCTGCTGCGCGGTGTCGGTCGGGGCCGTGAGGTGCACGTTGCCCTCGACGTCGACACGCTGGCCCTTCGCCTCGTCGAGGGTGGACTGCCACCGCTCCAACACCGCTGCGCACCCCTCCAAGACGACGACCCCCTCGTCGGTGACGTGCAAGCTACGCGTGGTGCGCTCGAAGATGCGCACGTCGAGCGCCTCTTCAATCCGTTGCACAGCGGCGCTGACCGCGGCGGGTGTCAGATGCAGCTGGCCCGCCGCCTGGGTCATCGACCCCGTCTGCGCCACCCGCACCAGCAACTCCATGTCGTCGATTCGCATGCGGCATTCTCCCCCAGGGTGCAGCGCTGATTTTCAAACACAGGTTGAAAGAGATGCAAGCCGAACTTGGTGTCTGCGGCTGCGGGTGGTGCCTACGACTGAAGCACGCACTCTGGAGACCGCCATGCCCCTCGACGCCTCAGACGGATTCTCGTCGCTGAACCCGGGCTACAACGCCACATTTCGCCCCCGACACCTGACGTTGGGGGTGGTGGTTCCGCTGGAGTCGTACCCGCATGCCGACGTTCCCAACATGCACGCGCACCTCGAACGGCTGCGGCGCGTCGACGAGCTGGGCTTTGCAGCGGTGTGGCTGCGAGATGTGCCGTTTCACGTGCCGTCTTTTGGCGACGCCGGCCAACTGTTCGATCCCTTCGTCTATCTGGGCATGGCGGCCGCACAGACCCAACGCATCGCGCTGGGCGTGGCCAGCGTCGTTTTGCCGCTGCGCCACCCGGCCCACGTCGCCAAGGCAGCCGCCAGCGTCGACGTCCTGTCAGGCGGACGCTTGCTGCTGGGCGTGGCCTCGGGCGACCGCCCCCAAGAGTTTCCGGCCCTGTCGGTTCCGTTTGCACAGCGGGGGGCGCGGTTTCGAGAGAGCTTCAGCTACATCCGGCACATGGGCGAGTCGTGGCCGCGGGTGTCCAGTCCGTACGGCGCGCCTGTCGACGTCGACCTGCTGCCCAAGCCATACGCGTCGCGCCTGCCGATGTTGCTGACGGGCGGCAGCCAGCAGTCGCCGGAGTGGATCGCTGCGCACGGCGACGGCTGGATGATCTACCCCCGCGACCTCGCCACGCAAAACAGCATCCTCGACGGCTGGCGCCGCCGGGTGCACGACGCGGGCCGTCCTCCGCAGCCTGTGATGCAACCTTTGTACGTCGACCTCGACGACACGTGCCGTCGCCCTCGTCCCCTCCATCTTGGCTTTCGCCTCGGCGTGGCCGACCTCATCGCCCACCTCCGCGCGCTGCAAGACATCGGCGTGCACCATGTGGCCCTCAACCTGCGTTTCAACCGCGCCGACGTCGAGGACACCCTCGAGACGCTGGCGCGAGAGGTCCTGCCGCATTTCCCTTCGGCCTAGGGCCGCGTCTCCTTCCCTTCCCCGCACAGACGGCGAGCGCCGTCGACAGGACACCCCATGAAGACCCTTCTCATCACCGGCGCCACCGACGGCATCGGACGCGCCACCGCCTTGCGCCTGGCCCAAAAAGGGCACCGCGTCGTGGTGCACGGCCGCAACCCCACCAAGGTGCAGCAGGTGCGCGATGCCATCGCCCCCCTCCACGCCGACGCCGACGGCGGTGGCCACGTCGCTGACCTTGCGGTGTGGTCTGACGTCGAGCGAATCGCCGACGAGGTCCGCGCACAACACACCCGGCTCGACGTCGTCATTCACAACGCAGGGGTCTACAACGCACCATCCCCCGCGGCGGCCAAGACCGAATCCGGCTGGGATCTGCGGTTCGCGGTCAACACCATCGCACCCTATTGGCTGACGTTGCGCTGGCGCTCGTTGCTGCCGAACGACGGGCGGGTCGTGGCACTGTCGTCGGCGGCGCAAGCGCCCGTGGACATCGACGCGCTTCGAGGTCAGCGCGCCCTGGGCGACCACGCGGCCTATGCCCAAAGCAAGCTGGCGTTGACGGCGTGGGCCCATCACCTCAGCCGCACTTGGGGCGCGGACGCCCCCGTCGTCGTCGCCGTCAATCCGGGATCGATGCTCGGCACAAAGATGGTGCAACGCGCATTTGGGGTTGCGGGGGGCGACGTTGGCATCGGCGCCGGTGTTCTCGTCGACGCTGCGCTGTCAGAGCGGTTTGCCGACGCCACGGGCCGGTACTACGACAACGACAACGGGCGGTTCGCGCCGCCGCACCCGGACGCCAATGACCCCGTCAAGTGCGCTGCGTTGGTCGCCCTTCTCGACGACGAGCTGCACAAGAAAGGGGGCGCTTGCTAGCGCCCCCCAGCCCGTCGTCGACGACAAACGAGACGTCGGCCTATCCCCACCTGGTGTTGCGCATCGACAGTGAGCCCGCGTCGAAGACTTCTGAGGAGAACGACACGTCGTCGTCGGCGTCGGTGAGGGCTGCCGCGTAGAGGTACGGCCACCAATGGTCGGGCGACGGGTGCGCCTGGCGTCCGTCGTCGCCGTCGAGCATCCGCTGCAGCGCGGGGAGGTCGTGCTGCACCGTGGCCCGTTTGACGTCGTCGTCAAAGCGTTGCGCCCACGCCGGCGTCTCGGCTGCGCCCGAGCGCATGCGGGTGATGGCGTCGCGCAAATTGTGGGTGACGTTGCCACTGCCGACGACGACGACGCCCTGATGCCGCAGGTCGCGCAGCGACGTCGCCAGGGCCACGTGCTGCGCCGCCGACAGCCGTCGGTCGAGGCTCAGTTGCACCACTGGCACGTCGGCGTTGGGCACCATCCACTTCAACACCGTCCACGTGCCGTGGTCGAGGCCCCACTCCGTCGACAACCCCACGGTTCGCGATGCATCCGTCGTCGACGCCGACAGCATCCGCTGCACCTGGCGCGCGAGGTCGGGGGCGCCAGGCGCGGGATACTGCATCTCGTACAACGCGCGCGGAAAGCCTCCGAAGTCGTGCAAGGTCTTCGGCGTTGCCTCTGCGGTGAGCCACGTGCCATTCACAAACCAGTGCGCCGACACCACCAACAGCGCCTTCGGCGTCGGCAACTGCTGCCCCAACGTCGTGAACGTCTGGCTGAAGGGGCTCTCAGCGTCGAGGGCGTTCATGGGCGAGCCGTGTCCGGCAAAGAGCACGGGCATCTTGCCCGTCGAGGTCGAAGTCGAGGTCGAGGTCATAGGGGCACTCTGCAACGGCGTCGGGGAGGAAGGAGGCGTCGGCGACGGCGGCGCGCACCCTGACAGCAACGTCGAGGTGGCGCCGGCCAAAGCATGACGGAGGAGATCGCGGCGGGTGGACATGTAGGGCTCAGGCGACGGCAGCAGCAGCGTCGGAGTCGGCATCGGAGGCTGCAGCTTGCACGGCCTGCACGTCGAGCTCAATGTCGATGCGCTCACCGACAAGCACGCCGCCGGCTTCGAGCACCTGATTCCAGGTCAGGCCAAAATCACGACGGTCGATGGACGTGGTCGCCGAGAAAGCCACCCGGGTGTTGCCCCAGGGGTCTTGCGCTTGTCCGCCGAAGGTGGCGTCGAGCGCCACGTCATGGGTGACGTCTTTGATGGTGAGCGCGCCGTGGATGGTGAAGCGGCCACTGCCGTTGTCGACGATGCGGGTGCTCTCGAATCGCATGTGGGGGAACTGCTCGACGTCGAAAAAGTCGGCCGAGCGCAAATGGGCGTCGCGGTCCGATACGCCCGTGTCGATGCTGGTGGTGTCGATGGTCGCCTGGATGGTGGCGTGTTCAAGGTCGCTGGCGTCGGGCGCGATGGTGCCTGCAAACGTCGAGAAGCGGCCGCGCACTTTGGCGAACACCATGTGGCGCACGGCAAACGAGATGGAGGAGTGGGTGGGGTCGAGGGTCCAGGTGGGGGCGGTCATGGCAGCTCCTTGTGCTGTGGGCTCGTTGTTGAGCTGTGAACACCCTACGGACGACCCAGAGGTGGAACTAGGAGGAAAAACGGGAAGGATTGTCCCGTGAGGTGTACAATACGGCATGGACCTCAATGACATGCTGGTGTTCGTGAAGGTGGTGCAAGAGGGCAGCTTCGTCGGCGCGTCCCGCGTGTTGCACATGCCCAAGTCGACGGTGAGCCGAAAGGTGGCCGACCTCGAAGACCGCCTCGACGCCCGCTTGCTGCACCGCACCACCCGCAAGTTGCGGCTCACCGACGCAGGCGAAGCGTATTTCGCCCACGCGGCTCCGGCGGTGGCGGCGGCCGAAGAGGCCGAACGGGCGGCCTTGCATCTCACCAGCGAGCCGCGGGGGCGACTGCGGGTGAGTGCGCCGCTCAACTTCGGGCACCTCAGCGAGGCCCTGGTGGGCTTCATGCACAACCACCCAGAGGTGACGGTGGAACTGACGTGCACCGACCGCGTTGTCGACGTCATCGACGAGGGATTCGACGTCGCCTTGCGCATCGGCGCGTTGGCCGACTCCACCCTCATCGCCCGTCGGTTGCGCCGGCTGCAGTCGTTTGTCGTCGCCAGCCCAGCCTTTGTGAAGCGGCATGGACGTCCGCGATCGCCAAAGGCGTTGTCGCAACTGCCGGCCGTGGTGTTCAACGCCCGGCCGGACGGAGCAAGGTGGCGGTTGTTGCGCGACGACGACGGCAACAACGCCGACGCCGATGGCGTCGAGGTGCACGTCAACGCCCAGCTCGCCGCCAACGATTTCGACGTCCTCGACGCCGCGCTCGTCGCCGGCATGGGGGTGGGGGTGTTGCCCGACTTTCGGTGCCGGCGCTTGCTCGACGACGGGCAGTTGGTGCGGCTGTTGCCACGGTGGTCGTCGCCGACGGCGCCGTTGCATGCGGTGTACCCGACCGCGTTGCACCTCTCGCCAACGGTGAAGGCGTTTGTCGACCACCTGCGCACGCAGTGGCGTTGACCTCAACATGCTTCGTCCACAACACAAAACGCCCCGCCGACGACGTCGACGGGGCGCTGCCAACCACAGCGGCGGTCATTGCGTGATGTACGCGTAGTCGTTCAAGAAGTACGGCGCTTGCCCGCCGTTGTCGACGTCGGTGGGGTCCACGCCTGGGTTGCCGTTGTAGTAGTAAACGTTGCCCAAGCCGCCATCGATGTTGTTCAACGTTTGCAGCCTCGACAGCACCGTGCCCGTCAGCGGCCGCGTCACCCGTGCCGTGTTCGTGTCTTGCAGCTGCAGGTATTCGCCGTTGATGTTGAAGGGGTCGAGCAGCCCATGGTTCGACGAGCTGTTGGTGGTGCCGTCGTCTTCGACGATGCGCATGACGTCGAAGGCGGGCGCGTTGTTGGTGATGTTCACCGGCTCGCCGTTGGCGTCGAACTGGTAGAGGCCGGTGTTCTCGCGGCCGTAGGCCATGTTGACGTTGTAGACGATGGCGTTGGCGTAATCCTCTTCGTTGGCGATGAAGTCGTGCAACGCGTATTCGTCGCCCACTTGGTCGGTGAGCAACAGGCTGTCGGCGTTGCCGACGTGGCAATCGAGGCAGCCGCGCATGCCCACGGCGCTTTGCGTGTAGCGGCCGCGGATGCTGTGCGGCGTGAACGGCTGGTTCTGCAGCGCGGGGAGCGTGTTGCGGTTGGGGTTGCGCAGGGCGGGGTCGTTTCCGAGGCCATGGCGATCGCTGTAGCTGTAGCGGTTGGAGGTGTCGGCGTTGAGGTCGGTGTAGTTCATCCAACGGTGCAGCCCTTGGAAGGGCGAAATCTTGCCGCGGTCGTTGATGCCCATCATGAAGTCGATGGGGTTTTGGTAGACGAAGAACGCGTTGACGTTGAAGTAGATGCGTTCGCCGGTGACTTGCGAGAAGAAGTAGTTGTTGGGGTTGTCGTCGTAAAACGGCTCGAGGTGACAGCCCACGCAGTTGTTCTGCCAAGCGCTGTGGCAGGTGTAGCACTCGAGGCCTTGGCCGTTTTCGCCGTCTTGCCGTTGGGCGAAGGCGTATCCATCGCCGTGGCTGAAGTTGTCTTGCATTTGAATGTTGGCGTTGTTGCCTTGCACCGGGCCGAAGCCGTCTTCGAGGTTGCCGCCGCTGCTTTGGTAGCGGCCCATGGCGTAGGAGGCGACGAGGTTGAACACCGGCTGGCCGGCACGTGGCGATGCGGCGGGGTATTGCTTGCCACCGCCTCCGGCGTTGTTGGCGTTCACGACGTCTTTGACCTGCGGGATGTAGTGCAAGCTGCCGTTGAGCTTTGACGCCAACCAGAACTCGCCGGTGACGGCGTTGTTGACGATGGTGTGGGTCAACGGCTGGTCGCCCTGGTCGAGAATCTGCGTGCCGTTGTTCTGGGCGTAGTCGTCGATGGTGCCGTGGCACGTCTCGCAGAGCACGTCGTTTTCGTGGGTGGCGATCTTCATGCGCGACAGAATCTTGCCGCGGCCATGGGTGGCGCCGGTGCCGTGGCAGTCGATGCAGCCCATGCCTGCCTCGTGGTGCACGTCTTCGGGGGTCTCGTCTTGCCCAACGCCGCCGAGGAGGTTGGTGACGTCGGCTTGCCAGATTTCGGTCTTGATCCACTGCGTCAAGAAGCGGTTGTTGAACGTCTGGTTCTCGCCGTAGAGCTCGGTGGCGTTGGTGAAGAGCACGGTGTTGTTCGACGGGAAGAACGCGTTGTTGACGAGGTCACCGAGCTGGTCGACCTGGTTGAAGTCGTCGTTGCCCAAGAGGTGGGTGCCCTGGTCGAGGCGGCGGCCGTGAAACTGGTGCACGGTGCGGTTGGAGCCCTCGTGGCACACGATGCAATTGGTGTCGCCGATGCCCAACACGGCGACCGGCAGTTCGGGCGTCGGCACCCGTGCGCGGTTGCGCACCCGGTGGTCGGTGTTGTGGGTGAGCTCGCCGGGCGTGAGGTTGTTGGGGTCGATGGGCTCGTAGCGGTTGAGGTTGGGGTCTTGGGAGTTGGTGCGGGCCAACACCCCGGTTTGGTAATGGCAGGCGGAGCATCCCGTCGAGCGGTAGTCGCCTGCGCGGTTGTTGTTGTACGCCGTTTGCAGATGGCAGCCGGTGCACGCCTGGTTGAGCACCTCTTGAAACAGCTCTTCGGCAATCTGGTTGTTGAGGCCGTTGGGGAAGTCTTCGGCGTTGGTGTCGACGAGGTTGTAGGAGTTGTCGACTTGGTCGGCGTTGTACGCTTGGTTCTGCCAAAACGAGGAGCCGGTGACGACGGGGGCCCGCGACAACGAGGGCACTTCGCCGACCGCGCCGCTGGCGGCAGGGTTGGTGATGGTGATGGCGCCGTACTCAGCGTCGAGGTTGCCGCGCTCTGCAAACACTTTGGTGGTGCCGGCGCCATGACGGCTGCCGGCGTTGAGGCCGGTGGCTTGCCCCATCACCGAGCGCAGCACGTTGGTGTTGATGTCGGCGTGGCACGCGGCACAGCCTTTGCCCTCGGCGCCAGCGCGGGTGTCGCCGGGGTTGATGAACGCCAACCAATCGGTGGCGCTCGTCTCGACGTACTCGCCGTTTTGTTGCAGGCATTCGTAGTTGTCGAGGTACTGCACGCCCGCCGTCGAGAACCGCAAGAAGAACGCGCGAAAGTCAAACACCTGTTGCTGCCGGTTGCCCACTTCAGGAGGCGCACACACGTGGGCGTAGACCGGATTGGACGCCGTCGACGTGCCGCCGTGGCAGTTCACGCAAGTGATGTCGACCCAGGGGTGGGGGTCTTCGACGGCGTGTTGCCCGTCGTAGCCCGTCGGCGCGTGGCACGCGTAGCACGTGCTGGTGGGCGGCGGGATGGGCGGCACCGGGTCAGGCCCCGGCTCTTCGCCAAAGCAGAAGACGCCGTCGGGTTGGTGAAAGTACGACGCGTCGCACTGGCCGCATTGCGCGATGGCGACGAAGTTGGCGTCGGCAGCGTCGCGGTCTCCCTCGGGGCCGAACACCGTGTCGCACCACTGCTCGGGCGAGAGGGCGATGGCGCACTCGACGGGGGCCTCGTCGTCGGCAAGCTCGACGACGCACTCTTCGTCGGGGACGATGACGACGTCGGGTTCGAGTGTGGGCTCGTCGGCCACCACGCCTGCGTCTGTGACCGGCTCAGGGGGAGTGACGGGGCCAGGGTTGGGGGGCGGTTCAGGACGACACCCAGGGGCAGACGCCCCCAACACCATGGCAGCCCCCACCAGGGCAAGCGAGCGAAAGGCGGTCGGCAGCTGCAGCACGGGAACCTCATCGAGAACACATCAGACATCCAAGTCTCCCATCAGGTATCGCTTTCGGGACATCCGGCGTTCGGTGTGACGGAGGTCCACCCACCCGACCTGCAGGTAATGCGCTGAAAAGACGGCGTTCTTCTCGGGGCTGATCTGGCCCCATCGCCTTCACATCCGTGGGCGTCCGCCGATGGGAGGAGGGTGAACGACGCCATCGATGTGCGTTGTGCCTGTGCACGACCCACCTGGGGGAATCCATGCGCGCCCAGCCCGCCGACCTCTCGCCCACCGCAAGTGCGCCCAGTTGCCCGGCACGGGTGCCGCTCATCGAGCGCGACGTCGAGCCCAGCATTTGGGTGCTGAGCGCGTTGGTGTTCGTGTCGATGGTGTCGTCGACGATGCTCATCCCTGCGGCCCGGCCGTTCGTGCACCACATGCACCCTGGCAACGAAGGCGCGCTGCATGCCTTCATGAGCGTCAACATGCTGGGGGCCATTGTGGGGGCGCCATTGTTGGCGCTGTGGGCCGACCGCCGCGGACAGCGCCAACGCCTGGTGATGTTGCTCGCCCTCGTCGACGGAGCCTTGTTGTTCGCCTGTTCGCTGCCCATGCCTGCGTGGAGCATGCTGTCGTTGCGTGCCTTGCAGGGCGCCGCCAACGTCGGGGGCTTAAGCTTGCTGATGGGATTCGTCTCAGGCCGCGGCAAAGCCATGGGGCTCGCGGGTGCCGCGCTGATGGCGGCTGTGGCGGCAGGCGCACCGTTGGGCACGTTGTTGTTGTCGGTGTCGCCCACAGCACCCCTGCGATGGGGGGCGCTGTTGCCTTTGGCCATCGCCGTCAGCATGTGGGCGGTGCGCCTTCCCGTCGTCGAGCGGGCGCCACGCGTCGGTTTCAAGGTGCTGCTGCAACGGGCCCCGCTGTTGAAGGTGCCCATCGCGTTCGTGACCATCGAGCGGTTCTGCGTCGGCTGTTTTGTGGTGACGTTCTCGCTGTATGCGCATCGAGCGTTGGGCCTGAGCGACGTCGGGACGGGCAAGTTGTACTCCTGGTTTTTGCTGCCGTTTGCCGTCGCCACCTATCCGTTCGGCCGGTTGGCAGAGACCGTGAAACGGTCGACCTTGGTGGCCTCTGGAGCCCTGGCCTACGGCATCTGCTTTGTGCTGCTGGGGGTGGTGCCCACGTCGACATTGCCGGTGCTGTTGTTCGCCACGGGCATCGCGTCGGCCGCGATGTATGCGCCTTGTTTGTGCTTCGCCTCGACGCTGGTGGATGCGTCGATGCGCTCGACGTCGATGGGTTTGCTGAACGCGGGCGGCAGCCTGGGCATGATGGTGGGCACCGCCTTGGGTGGCATGCTCAGCGTCGTCGGCGTGAAGAAAATGGGATGGGCCGCCGATGCCGTGTATCCCGCCATTTTCGCAGCAGCCGGCGCCTGTGCGTTGCTGGCGTTGGGCGTGTGGATGCGCGACTTGTTGCGTGCGGATGGTGCGGATGTGGACGCCTGTGCCGCAGAGTTGGTTTGATGGTTCTGTGATCGTCGAAGCGGGGGGCGACTTTCTGTCCCCCAGAGTGGGGACCTCCACGTCCCCCCAAAAATGACCTCCCCGCCACCACCACACAGAAACCGCCGTTCGGCGTAAGATGAAAATCTTGCCGAATCTGCGAACGACGTCCAGCCCTGCAGCAGCCCTCAGTCGCCCTTCAGCATATGCACTGCGACACCCCCATCAAGGAAAACCTCATTTCCAAACAGTCGTTTATGAGTGTGCCGCCTCGCATCCACCGCCCACAGCTCACCTCTGGCATCCCACACTCAAGTCCCGCGTACGGCAGTCAATGTTGGGAATGGACCCTGCCATCTTGAGAAAATATTCAAGTATTCGCTAGAATATGTGAATCCATTCACGTTCCCCAGCATCCATCCGACATGACCGACTCCACGCCCCAACTTGGGCTGCGCCAAAACCTGCCGCAATTCGCGCTCCTCGTCGTCGTCAACGCCTTCGTCGGCGCCATGGTGGGCATGGAGCGCAGCATTTTGCCGGCCTTGGCCGAAGGCGAATTCCAGCTGGTGGCCAAGACCGCGATCCTCTCCTTCATCGCCGTCTTCGGCGTCACCAAAGCCCTCACCAACTACGTGGCCGGACGCTTCTCCGACCGCTTTGGCAGAAAGCCCGTCCTCGTCGCCGGCTGGCTGGTGGCCACGCCTGTGCCCTTCTTGTTGATGTGGGCGCCCACCTGGAGTTGGGTGCTGTTTGCCAACGTCTTGCTCGGCATCAGCCAGGGGCTCACCTGGTCGACGACGGTGATCATGAAGATCGACCTCGCCGGCCCGCAGCGTCGAGGGCTGGCCATGGGGCTCAACGAATTCGCCGGCTATTTCGCCGTCGCCTTGTCGGCCTGGGCCACGGGATTTGTCGCCGCTGAAGTTGGATTGCGTCCGCATCCCTTCTGGTTGGGGGTCGGTTTCGTCGTCGTCGGCACCACCTTGTCGGTGCTGTGGGTGCGCGAAACCCAACAGCATGTGGCGCAAGAACTCCAGGCCACTTCTGTCGCCGCGGCGACGCCGTCGTCGTTGTCGGCGTCGGCGATCTTCAAGCGCACCAGCTTCACCGACAAAGACCTCTCGTCGGTGAGCCAAGCGGGCATGGTCAACAACCTCAACGACGGCATGGCCTGGGGGCTGTTCCCGCTCGTCTTTGTCGCCGCCGGCATGAGCTTGCGGGAGGTGGGTCTGCTGGCGGCGCTGTATCCGGCCGTATGGGGCTTGGGGCAGCTCGTCACCGGGGCCCTGTCCGACCGCGTCGGCCGCAAAGCGTTCATCGTCGGCGGCATGTGGACCCAAGCCGCAGGCATCGGCGTCATCGCCCTCGGCGACACCTTCGCCGTCTTCGCCCTCGGTGCCGTGCTCCTCGGCCTGGGCACCGCCATGGTGTACCCGACCCTGTTGGCCGCCATCTCCGATGTGGCCCATCCGAGTTGGCGCGCGTCGTCGGTGGGCGTCTATCGGCTGTGGCGCGACATGGGGTACGCCGTCGGCGCGCTGCTCGCGGGTGTGGTCGCCGACCGCTTCGGGCTGACGGCCGCGACGTGGACCATCGCCGCGCTGACCTTTGCGTCGGGCACGGTGGCTGCATTGCGCATGCGCGAGACGTTGTCGTCGTCGATGGCCACCCCGTCGGCCGTCGATGTCGACGAGCTGGGGCCCAACGTTGAGCTCGCAGCTTAGAGCGCATCCCCAAACCCGAGTTGGGGTGCTCGTACGACCATTTCAACGAAATGGTCGCCAGGCTCAGCGAAGCTGAGACTAGAGCGCATCCCCAAACCCAAGTTGGGGTGCTCGTACGACCATTTCAACGAAATGGTCGCCAGGCTCAGCGAAGCTGAGACTAGAGCGCATCCCCAACCCGAGTTGGGGTGCTCGTACGACCATTTCAACGAAATGGTCGCCAGGCTCAGCGAAGCTGAGACTAGAGCGCATCCCCAAACCCAAGAACGCACTCGACGACGAATGCTCGCATTCGTCGCAACTCGACTCGCGAAGCGAGCTTTCGAGGCCAGTCACGGGCGACGTTGACGATGTCAGCGGAGCAGACGTGCGAGCTGTTCGCCTTGGCGTTCGAGGTCGCCTGCCGTCGATGTCAACGCGTCCTGCAGGGAGCGCGGTCCAGGGGCCAATGAGAAGGCAGCGGTCAGTCCGTCGTCGAGCAACGTCTCCCACCCGTCGAGCAAGGCTCCGACCACCGCGACGCAAGGCGTTTGCGCGTGGCGACAGCGACGGGCGACGCCAGCGACGACTTTGCCGAGGGCGCTTTGGGCGTCGAGGCGTCCTTCACCGGTGACGACGAGGTCGGCGTCTGACAACCGCCCATCAAAGTCGACAGCGTCGAGCACAACATCAACACCTGGCCGCAACTGAGCGCCCAACACGCTGAGGGCAAAGCCGACGCCGCCGGCGGCGCCGCTGCCCGGCTGTCGTCGATGAAGGCCATCGGGGTCGATGACGTCGGCGAGGCGGGCGAGCCCGGCTTCGAGGCGCTCGACGTCATCGTCGCTGGCGCCTTTTTGCGGGCCGAAGACCCGGGCGCAGCCCGGCAGCGGTTGTTGCACGTCGACGGCGACGGTGATGGGGCACGGCAGCGTTGGCAGTTGGGCGTGGGCCAGCCGCACGAGGTCACCGGCGTGTTCGATGTGCTTGCCGTCGTCGTCGACGAAGACGCCGCCCCAGGCGCGCATCATGCCGAGTCCGCCGTCGACGGTGGCGCTGCCCCCGAGCCCGACGAGGACGTCGCCATGCAGGCCGGCCAGCACTTCACCGAATCCAAAGGTGGAGGCGACGCATGGATCTCGCCTGGTGCACACCTCCAACCCTGACGTCTGTGCCAGCGCAACGACCGACAGTTGGTCTCGCCGACCGACCTCCACGTCGACGGGCGCGCCGTACGGCCCCGTGACCGTGACGGCTGGGCGCCGGGCGGAGGCGAGGGCGTCGACGAACCCTTCGCCGCCATCCGACAGGGGGCAGGCCACGAGGACGTCGTCGGCAGCGGCTTTGCGCCACCCACGGCCGAAGGCCGCCGCCGCGTCGTGGGCGTTCAAGGATTCTTTGAATGCGTCGAAAGCGACGACGACACGGCGGGCCATAGACGACTCCGGATGCACGTCACAGGTGCAGCCCTCACAAGGCAAGTGCCTTGTTGCGTGATCATCCCGCGGTGTCTACGGTTCGCCCCGACGGGCGCACCTGGTGTGCGCCTGTGACATCGCTCTGCGCACATGGGTGCCAGGGCCAGAGGCAGAGATGACTGAGTCTGTGACGATTGCAAAAGACACTGCTGAAAAAAGCGTGAGCACCGAGAACCGCGTCGTGATTCGCTTCGCGGGCGACTCCGGCGACGGCATGCAGCTGACGGGCACCGAGTTCACCCGTGCCGCGGCGTTGGCCGGCAACGACATCTCCACCTTCCCCGACTTCCCAGCTGAGATTCGCGCGCCGGCTGGCACCATCGGCGGCGTCTCCGGCTTTCAGCTGCACTTCGCGTCTGAAGCCATCTACACGCCGGGCGACACCCCCGACGTCCTCGTCGCCATGAACCCGGCGGCGCTGAAGAAAAACATCGCCGACTTGCGCAAAGGCGGCGTGGTCATCGCCAACTCCTCGGCCTTCACCGCCAACAACTTGAAGAAGGTGAAGTACGAAGAGAACCCGCTCGACGACGACAGCCTCGACGACTACCGCGTGGTGCCCATCGACATGACCGCCCAGGTCGAGCGTGCCCTCAAAGACTCCGGCCTCAGCACCAAAGAGATGGGCCGCTGCAAAAACTTCTACGCCCTCGGCCTGATGTACTGGATGTACAACCGCGACAAGGCCCGCCAAGAGGAGTGGATTCGCCAGAAGTTCGCGAAAAAGCCCGCCATCGCCGACGCCAACATCAAGGCGTTCAACGCCGGCTACAACTTCGGCATCACCACCGAACTCATCGGCGAGACCTACGAAGTGGCGCCGGTGAAGATGGCGCCCGGCCGCTACCGCAACATCATGGGCAACCAGGCCACCGTGCTCGGCTTCGTCGCTGCGGCCCAACAAAGTGGTCTGCCTTTGTTCTACGGCAGCTACCCCATCACCCCCGCCTCGGATGTGCTGCACGGCCTCGCCAAACACAAAGACTTCGGCGTCACCACCTTTCAGGCCGAAGACGAAATCGCCGCCATGGCCGCCACCGTCGGCGCCGCCTACGGGGGGTCGTTGGCCATCACCGGCACCTCGGGCCCCGGCCTCGCCCTCAAAGGCGAAGCCCTTGGCCTCGGTGCCATGATGGAGCTGCCGATGGTGGTGCTCAACGTGCAACGCGGCGGACCGTCGACGGGCTTGCCCACCAAGACCGAGCAAAGCGACCTCTTGCAGGCGTTGTATGGCCGCAACGGCGACAGCTCCTTGCCGGTGCTGGCGGCCGCGTCGCCGGGCGACTGTTTTCACGCCGCCTTCGAGGCGTGCCGCGTCGCGGTGAAATACATGACGCCGGTCATCCTGCTCACCGACGGCTACGTGGCCAACGGCGCTGAACCATGGAAAATCCCCGACGCCAGCGCCTTGCCGGCCATCGACGTGAAGTTCGGCACCGACCCCAACGACTACATGCCCTACCGCCGTGACGAGGAGACCCTCGCCCGGCAGTGGGTGGTGCCCGGCACGCCTGGCATGCAACACCGCGTCGGCGGACTCGAAAAAGACGCCCTCACCGGCGACGTGTCGTACGACCCGCAAAACCACCAAGACATGACCGACAACCGGCGGCTGAAGACCGAAGGCATCGCCAACGACTTCCCCGCCACCACCGTCGAGGGCGACGAAGACGCCGACCTCTTGATGATCAGCTGGGGCGGCACCTACGGCTCCATGAAGGTGGGGGTGCTGCGCGCCCGTGAACAAGGCATGAAGGTGGCGCACCTGCACCTGCGGTGGATCAACCCTCTTCCCAAAGACACCATCGACGTGCTCAAGCGCTACAAACACCACGTGTGCTGTGAGCTGAACAACGGGCAGCTGACGCAGGTGCTGCGCGCCCACTCCCTCGTCGACATCCAGTCGTACACCAAAGTCGAAGGCAAGCCCCTGCTGGTGCAGGAGATCGTCGACCTCGCCCAGAAATACGTCGGCTGACCCCGGCCTCGACGACGACCCCTTCTCGACCCATTGCTTGCTTCGGAGCCCCTCATGCTCGACTTCCCCATCACCACCTTCGACGCCGAAAAGCCCCTCACCAAAAAAGACTTCGCCTCTGCCTCTGAGGTGCGGTGGTGTCCTGGCTGCGGCGACTACGCCATCCTCGCCACCTTGCAACGCTTCTTGCCCGAGCTGAAAGTGCCGCGCGAGAACCTCGTCATGGTCTCCGGCATCGGCTGCGCGGCGCGCTTCCCCTACTACATGGAGACCTACGGCATGCACACAGTGCACGGCCGGGCGCCCGCCGTCGCCACGGGCCTCAAGGTCATGCGTCCTGAGCTCGAGGTGTGGGTCATCTCTGGCGACGGCGACAGCTTGTCCATCGGGGGCAACCACACCCTGCACGCCATCCGCCGCAACGTGAACATCAAGATCATGTTGTTCAACAACGAGATCTACGGCCTCACCAAAGGGCAGTACTCGCCAGCGTCAGAGAAGGGCAAGATCACCAAGTCGTCGCCCTTCGGCTCCATCGACGAGCCCGTGAACCCCGCGGCCTTCGCTTTGGGCTCGGGCAGCGCGTTTTTTGCCCGCACCGTCGACGTCAACCCCAAGCACATGATGGACGTCTTTCGTCGCGCACACGCCCACCAAGGGGCTTGCTACATCGAAATCCTGCAGAACTGCGTGGTGTTCAACGACGGCGCGCACGAAGCGGCGAGCAACAAGAAGACCCGCGCGCAAAACACCATCGAGTTGCAGCACGGCGAGCCCATGCTCTTTGACAACGGCAACAAAGGCATCGGCTTCGACGCCAACACCCGTCGGCCCATCATTCTCGACCTCGAGAAAGACCCGTCGCTCAAAGAGCAAGTGGTCGTGCACGACGAGAAAGACGAAACGGGCAGCCACGCGTGGATGTTGGCGCACATGACGCTGCCGGAGTTCCCTGTGCCTGTCGGTGTGTTCAAAGCCATCGAGTCGCCTGCGTACGACGCGGAGCTCGTCGACACCACCAAATCGTTGACGTCGAAAACCAAGAAAGACCTTCAGGCCATCTTCGAAGCCGGCGATGTCTGGGACGTCGACTAGATGTGAAGTTCGCGGACGTTGTTCGCCTCTCACAACCGCCCTGAAAACAAGTTGTCCACCGAGGCCAACTGGTGAATTTTGGAGGTTCCAACACCAAACCAAAATCATCAGGAGGCAACGATGAACATCCATAGGAATGCCCGTCTGACGCTCGTTCGTCGATGAGAAATGGTTCGCGGGTTTTGGGGATGTGGTCAAGCGCTCGGCGAAATCACCTTTCGTCGACGAGCCCTAAGTGCCCCCACCGCCGCTGCCCCTGGGTGGCGGCGTTTGCCATTTGACCCCTGCGTCGCAGTTGCGATGCTCCAACGCCGATGCGGAGGAAGCCATGGCTCGTTGGTTGTTGCTGGTCACCATCACGTTGACGTCAGGCGGGTGCTCGTTTTGGGTGACGCAGCAGAACGACAGTGTGTCTCCACCCATCGACGGAGGTGTCGTCGACGGCGGTCGTGACGACGGGGGCATTGCAGACGGCGGCATCGACGGGGGTGTTGTCGACGGTGGCACCCTCGACGCAGGGCCGGCCGCCGACGCTGGGCGCGATGATGCGGGGGAGACCGACGCGGGCCCGACCGACGGTGGTGATTTCGACGCTGGGCCCACCGATGGGGGCCTGTTGGATGGTGGCAACCATGATGGCGGCATTGTCGTCGACGGTGGTGTTCTCGTCGACGGCGGGGTTGTGGATGCGGGCGTCGAAGATGCCGGGGTGGACGCCGGGCCGTTGACCCCGTTCTTGTTCGACGTCACCGTCGGGTACCGCCACGCCTGTGCGCAGCGGGAAGACCGCACCTGGTGGTGTTGGGGGCTCGACAACTGGGGGGCGGCCTCTGGCGTCGACGACGAGGACGTGCTGCAACAGGTCAGCGCGGGGTCGTTCTACACCTGCGGCGTCGGCGACGACGGCGCGGTGCGGTGCTGGGGCGAGTTGTCCGACCATGAAGATGGCTACGCCGCCGACGCCGGCTATGCCGTGGTGCGCGCGGGCGAGACCCACAGCTGCGCGGTGCGCGTCGACGGTGCGGTGGAGTGCCACGGCGACAACGGCGACGGCGCCGTCAGCGACGTGCCGGCAGGCCCTCTCTTTGCCGACGTCGACGTTGGGTTGCGCCACGCTTGTGCGCTGACGTCGGACACCTCGACGGCGGTGTGCTGGGGCGACGACACCGATGGCAAGGTGACGACGACGCCAGCGACGGCATTTGTGCAAGTGGTGAGCGGGTGGAACCACAACTGTGGCCGCGCGTCGACGGGCGAGGTCAGCTGTTGGGGCGCCGCCAGCCAAACGACGTCCACTCCAGCAGACACGTTCTCGACCATCGACGCCGAACACAACGCCACCTGCGGGGTGACGACGTCAGGCGCGTTGCGCTGCTGGGGCGCGGCGTCGCAAGTTGTCGACAATGTGCCTGCCGGCACGCACTTCGCCACCGTCGACGTCGGAACATTGAGCGCCTGTGCCCTCAGCGTCGACGGACGTGCCACGTGCTGGGGGTCCGACAGCGAGCTGCAGGCGAGCGGCGCCCCGGTGCCGACACCGGCGACGTTTGCGTCGACCATGGGGCTCATCGGCAACGCGGTTTGTGCACGTGACGTCGACGGCAATGCCGTTTGCTACGGCAATGATGGCTTGCGCACGGCGCGCATGTCGCTCCTGCAAGCGGCGGCGCCAGGCGCCGTGTTCAGCGTCGGCCACCAACACGCGTGCGGGCTCCTCGTCGACGGGAGCATCACCTGCGCCGGATCGTTCGACGGCGATGGCGAGGTCAGTGCCGTGCCTGCGGGCGTGTTCGTCGAGGTCGCCGTGGGCCGCTATGTCTCGTGCGCCCGACATGACGACGACACGGTGGTGTGTTGGGGACGCGACGATGACGGCGTGGTGAGCGGCGTGCCGGCGGGGACGTTTGCACAGCTGCGGGTGTCGGCGCGGGGCGAAGTCGCCTGCGCGCGCCAAAGCGGGGCCTCTGGGAGTCTCGTGTGTTGGGGCGCAACCGACGGAGGCGTCGTCGGCAATGTGCCGGCAGCCACCGATTTTGTCGCCGTCGACGTTGGCACCGAGGGCGACCTCGCGTGCGGCATCCACGTCGACGGCAGCGTCACCTGCTGGGGCAACGACGCGACGGCAGCCGTGCCCCCGCCGCCAGGGGTGTGGAGCGACGTCAGCGTGGGCGCCTACCATGTCTGCGCGCGTGCCGACGACGGGGCGACCTCGTGTTGGGCCGACTCCGTCTTCGTGCTGCCTCAGCCGCCGGAGGGGCTGGGATTCGTCGACGTGACCTCTGAGGATGGCGTGAGCTGCGGCGTGAGCGTCGACGGCGACTTGTGGTGCTTCGGAAGCACGTTCTTCAGCACCGACATGAACGCGCACCGAACGTTGATGCCATAGGCCCCATCCCCCTACATGCCGTCGTCAAACCCGGTGTCGTCGTCGGATGCAGCAGGGGCGCCGCTGTCGATGTCGTCGACGTCGTCGCTGCCCACCCGGTTGCCCGAGGCCGCGCCGAGTTCGACGGCGTGGGCCGCGTCTGGAAGGCTCTTGCCGAGTTCGTTGGCGTAGGCCGTCAGCTGCTGCGTGGCGAACTTGGAGGTTTGTTCGGCGGGGACGTCCTGCACGGCGAGGGCCCAGATGAGATACGGGATGTACCCGACCACCGTGGCGCACGCGAACCCGCCCCAACAATTGCCGGGGTACCAGCCGTACGACGTGTGGCGCTCGTGCTCCCATGTCCACAATTGGGTTTGCGGACGCAACGCGAAGAGCACGTGGCGCACCGAGAGGTTGGCGCGCCCCTCTGACGAGGCCAGCATCTCCTGCTGCCATTCGAAGCGGAAGGCCTCGAATTCCACACGCAACACGAAGTCGGCCACCGCGGGGGCGTCGACGACGGTGTACCCCTTGGCGTCAGCGAGATCGCGAAGATGGCGGCGCAGTTGGGCACCGACGGGGCGGGGCCGGTTGTTGAGGGTGGCCCGGTTGCCAGCAGGGGCGACGAAGGAGACAGAGCTGGGATGGGGAAGGCGTCGGATGTCGAGAAACAACCCGGGCCGCTTGGCGGTCGTCGCCGCCGGAGGCACCTGCACGTCGGGGACGAGAATGGAGGTGTGGTTGACGCAGGCAGACGACAGCGCGCTCAACACCACGACGACGAACAAGAGACATCGGACAGCCATGCGCCGAGCATAGCGAGCATGCCGATGTTGAACAGGGGCAGTTGCGAACGCACCAAGGCGAGGGTCGAGACTACGCGCGACGACAGACGAAGAGGGTGTCGTCGCCGTGGAGGCCGAAGTGGTGGAGCGACGCGGGAGGCAGCTGGAGGGCGTCGGGCAAGCGCACTTGCTCGACGTCGAATCCGGCCGAGGTCAGGCGGTCGACGATGTCGAACCCATAGAGGCGCACGTGGTCGGGCTGCCCAAAGGCCGCGTCGCGTTCGGCGTCGGTCATGTGGTCGTCCCCATCGACGGTGGGCGACGACGACAGAGGGACGGCGATGAGAGCGACGCCGTCGGAGGAGAGCACCCGGTGCATCTCTTTCATGGCGGTGAGGTCGTCGGGGATGTGCTCGAGCACATGGCTGCACAACACCAAGTCGTAGCTGCCGTCGTCGAAGGGCAGGTCGGTGAGCGACGCCTGCACGTCGACGTCGTCGCGGAGAAGGTCGATGCTGGTGATGCGCGCTTGCGACTCGAGGTGCAGACGTCGAGTGAGGGATTCTTCGGGGGCGACGTGCAACAGACGCGGGGCGCCTTGCAAGAGGCCGCTTTGTTGCATCCACCACCACTGCTGGCGGGTGCGCGGTTGCGATTGGCAGAAGGGGCATTGCACCGGAAGCCCCGGGTGGGTGGGGCTGTAGAAGAACATGGCGAAGCGGCGCAACTTGGCGTGGCACAGCCCGCATTCGTGACGTCGACCGACGTACGCCGGGGCCAGGAGTTGGGGGTACCGCCACCGCAGATAGGGCACGATGCGATCGCGGTGCGCAAGAACGTAGCGGGGGTGGAGCTTGCGGCGGTCCATCAGGCGTTCTCGTCGACAAAAAGGCTGTGGCCGATGTCTCGGCGCACCTGCATGCCGGTGAAAGAAATGCCGTCGACGGCGCGGTAGGCCTTGTCGATGGCGTGTTGGAGGTCGTCGCCGCGGGCGCTGACGCACAGCACACGTCCGCCGGAGGTGACGAGTTCGCCGTCTTGCGCGGCGACGCCGGCGAAGAACACCTTGGCGTCGTCGTCGAGGTCATCGGTGAAGGCAATGGAGCGGCCTTTGAGGGGCGAGGTCGGATAGCCTTCAGAGGCAAGCACCACACAAGCGACGGGGGCACAGTTGCGCAATGCGCCGGTGTCGTCGCCGAGCGACTCGTGTCGCGCCACCGTCATGAACGCCGGCAAGAGGTCAACGTCGGTGGCGAACAGCAAGGCTTCAGCTTCGGGGTCACCGAAGCGCACGTTGAATTCGAGCAGATTGACGTCGTCACCGTCGATCATCAGCCCGGCGTAGAGCAGGCCACGGTAGGGGTGTCCGTCGGCTTTGAGGGTGCGCAGCACCGGGGTGATGACCTCGTCGCGCACACGATCGAGAAGAGCGTCGTTGACCGCGTGGGCGTCGCCGAGCGGCCCCACGGCGCCCATGCCGCCGGTGTTGGGGCCCTCGTCGCCGTCGAGCAGCCGTTTGTGGTCGCGGGCGGTGGCGAAGAGGTGGGCGTTGTCGCCGTCGCACAGTGCGAACACCGACAGTTCGACGCCGTCGAGAAACTGCTCGATGACGACCTTGGTGCTGGCGTCGCCAAAGCGGGCGTCATCCCCATCGCTGCCCAAGAAACTCTTTACTACACGGATGCTGTCGTCGAGGGAGGAGGTGAGGACGACGCCCTTGCCGGCACACAAGCCGTCGGCCTTGATGGCCACGCGGGGGTCGGTCTCGGCGAGCGACTGCAAAAACTGGATGGCGTCGCTCTCGTCGGTGAACACACCGTAGGCGGCGGTGGGCACGTTGGCTTTGGCGGCGACATCTTTCATGAACGCCTTGCTGCCCTCGAGCGTGGCGCAGTGTTGGCTTGGCCCCAACACGCAAACGCCGGCCCCCTCGAGTGCGTCGACCACCCCGTCGACGAGGGGTTGTTCGGGGCCGACGACGACGAGATCGATGCGCTCGTCTTGCGCCAGGCGAACCACGTCCGCTGGCGTCTTGGCGGCGCGAAGACAGGGGACATCTCGTGCCGCGCCCGGGTTGCCTGGTGACAAAAACACTTCGCGGTCGTCGCGCGGGGTGCGTCCGCCACCGACGAGAAGACGCCAAGCCAGGGCATGCTCACGGCCACCGCTGCCGAGAACGAGAATGCGAGCGGGAGCGGATGACGACATGGGGGCCTCGAAACAGAAGGTCAGTTGCGGAAGGGGAGGGCGCGGTGCACGACGTCGGTGCCGCCGCGTCCGTCGCGGAGCACCGCGAAGAGGTGCACCACGTCGATGTCGGCTTGCAGCTCGTCAACGGCGGGGAGCACCAGTTGGTTGTCGGGGATGCCGAGGGTGAGGTCTTCGTCTGCGCAGTTCACATTGTCGCGCACCTCGAGGTGAAAGCCGACGGTGCCGAACTGGGTGATGGGCGCTTGAAGTGCGCCCAGGGTGACGAACCAACTGACGGTGGGCACCTCACACCGCTGCACTTTGCGAAAGGCGTCGGCGAGCTGCGTGTCGTCGAGGGCGCTGACGGCGTCGGGGGCGTCGATGTCGATCCAGCTGAAGTCAACCGCCAGTGTCTCGTAGGTTTCGACGGTGTCGAAGTCGAGGACCGGTTGCAGCTGCAGCACGTCGCCGGGGCCGACAGTCTCGACGTCTTCGTCGTCGAGAAGCACATCGACGCGCACGAGGTCGGGGTTGACGTTGGGGCGCAGGCGGCGGTTGTCGTCGTACCACACGTCGTACACTGCCAGCCGGCTGTCGACGACGTCGAGGGGCGCATCGGGGGCGACGATGAGTCGCTTTGCCGACGACGTCGACCGAGGCGCTGCGCCGGTGCGGTTGGTGGCGCGGTTGTGCACCACGAGGTGCCGGCCCAGAAGACGGGGCAGCAGCGGATCGCCCTTGGTGGTGTCGTCGAGAGCGGGGAGGGCATCGTCGACGATGAGCGACAACGACGCACCGTCGTCGAGATGGCGCACATCGCTGGGCGATGCGCAGGCGGCGGCGTCGTCAAGCAGGGCGTCTTCGCGAGGGTGGCAGCGCCACCATCGGCTGACCATGTCGTCGTCGGCGACCAAGCCTTCGGGCGTTGCCATCACCACCTGCAGTTGGGTGGGCATGTCGGGGGTCACTTGGGGGGGCTCGGCGATGATGGCGAGCACGCGTGCGTTGTCGACGCGGGTGACGGGCGCGAAGTCATCGCAGCCCACGGCGAGCACAGCGGCGGTGCTCAGCCAGGTGGAGGCCAGGAGGTGCGAAACGCGGACCATGACGTTCGGCTAGCAAATGCAGTCTCAGAGCGCATCCCCAAACAGGGACGCAAACGGCCGACACGAGACGGCAATGAGGCATGCCCGACGGGCGAGCGCGCTGGATCTGAGGGGGCCCAGGTTGTGCGGACCATGGCGGCATTTGTCGCGGTGTCTGCAGGAGGAGAAGCGTTGTCGACGTCGTCGTCGTGCAATTGAAAACGGCCGGGATGCTTCCCGACCGACGTGGTGGTCCCGGACGGGCTCGAACCGCCGACCTGCTCCTTGTAAGGGAGCCACTCTACCAACTGAGTTACAGGACCGTGTCGGCGTCTGCCTACCTCGACGGAGAAGTCGGAGCAAGACCTACCTGCGACCGCTCGTCTGGTCTCGACACAAGTCGTCGGGCGCGATGTGACCCACCCCTGCGACCGATCCTGCAGTGCACCACGCGATCGGCGTAGACTGATTTGCTTTTTCATTTGCCCCGGCTTCGTCGACGTCACCCCCACCGGCGACGTCTGCCACCGCGCTCCGCCTCTGCATGAAATGAGGACCCCATGACGCACCCGACGCCCACCCTTCGCCTTGCGCTCAGCACCTGTGCGCTCCTGTTGTCGACGGCCTGCCCCATCGTCGGCGTGAGCAATCCGTATGAGCCCAACTCGCCGAATCCCGCCGAAGGCCGCATCATCGGACGGGTGCTCATCGACGGGCACGACTACGACGCCAACCCCCTCACCGTGGTGGTCAAAGGCGCCGACTCTCAGCGCACCGGCATCACCCGCAGCGCACTGCAGGGGCCCGTTGACGGCCTCGCTGCGTTGGAGGGATTTCCCGACCACCACGGTGCGTTCGAAGTGCCCATCGATGGCGACTTCGGCAGCTTCACGGTGGAATACAACGCCGCTGAGAACGGCACGCCCACCGTCGGTGACGTCGTGGTGCGCGGCGTCGACATCGCGCCCGGCCAAACCGAGGTGGTGACCTTGGTGCCGACCGCGCTGCCCAACGACGCGTTCGTCGGTGTGGTGGAGGTGACCACCAACGAAGCCCAAGATGGCAAACCCTACTCCCTGTTTCTGATGGACGAGGCCTCAGGCGAAGTGCTGCAAACCCGGGCGGCGTTGTCATCGTCGACGACGACGACGTTTGCGAATGTCCCCCCCGGCGACTACCGCGTGGTGGCCGAAGGCGAGGCATACGTGCCGACGTCGTCGGAGTCGGTGGCCGTGGTGGCGTCAACGTCCGCACAGGCACCCGCGCAAACCACGTTGTCGCTGCAGGTGTTGGGCGCGTTCTTTTCGGCTGCTCCCGTCGACGGGGCTGAACGTCCGTACGTGCCCACGCGTGATGTGCAGGTGGCCGTGGCCCCGATGCTGGTGCCCGCCAACGCCACTGTGCAGGTGCGGCTGGGAGACACCTCGTCGCTCGAAGGCGTCGATTGGGTGCCCTACAGCGGCGCCGCTCTGCTCGACGTCACGCTCGTCGATGGCGACGACGGAGAGCGCGCCGTCTACGCCCAGTTGCAGCTGGATGTCGGGGGCCGCGTCGCTCGTTCGTCGGTGACGCCATTGACGTTTGTGCTCGACCGCGCCGCTCCTGCGTTGCGCCAGGCGACGTTCAACGACGTCACGGCCGACTCTGCCGACTTGGCAACGGGGGCCACGCTCGTGTTGAACTGCAACAGCTACGGCAGCAGCTGCCCTGCAGACGGCGCCGTCGCCCTTTCACTGCCCTATGCGTTGACCTTCGACGACGGCATCGGTGCCGTGCGTGGCGTTGCGGTCACCCTCGACGACGATGCCGTGCCCACCACCTTCGACGCCGTGGACGCCGCAGCTGGCTTTGCCCTCCTCAACGGACAGGCGCCTGCGTTGGCGCCCGACGACGAAGGCACCCACACCTTGCGGGTGTACGCGAAGGACGCAGCAGGCAATGTGTCGCTCGAACCCGTGCATGTGCGCGATGTCCTCGTCGACACCACGCCGCTGGCGCTGGCAGAAACACCGGTGGTGCGGGTGTCGGGAACCCAGCAGCTGACGGTGGACGGCAGCGACGTCGAAGTGTTGACGCAGGCTGCACTCGTCGTCGATGTCGCTCTTGCAGACGACGCCACGGAGGCCGTGTCGACGTGGCGGGTGTCGCGCTTGGATGGCGGAGCCGTGGACGGCGCCGGCACGTTCGAGCCGTACCAGGGCGCGAAGACGTTGTTCTTCGAAGGGCTGCACCGCGACGACATCAGCCTGCTGGTGGAAGTGCAGGACGCCGTCGGCAACCGCACGGCCGCTCCTGCTGTGGAGCTCATCCGGTGGAAGGCAGGCGACCTGCACGCACGCGTCGTCGTGGCCGGCAACAGCGACGCCAGCGTGGCGACGGCGACGTTGGCCGATGCCACCGGGCAGCAAGCGCCCATCGTGCAGTCGCCCACGCCTGAAGGCGTGTTGGCATTCACGGAGGTGTTGCAGGGGTCGTACACGCTGACGGTGTCGGCGCCCGACTCCGTCGACGTCAGCGTGCCCGTGGTGGTGCAGAGCGCGACGGTGACGACGTTGGCCGACATCGTGTTGTCAGCGCCAACGGGCAGCATCTCGGGCCGTTTTGTCCTCGAGGGCAATGAAGACTCGCTGACCAACAACGCTGGCATTCAGGTGTCGGTGTACGACGCCGACGATGCTGCAGTGGCCGCGACAGCAACGCTGCCGGACGGTTCTTGGCACATCGACAACATCCGCGCCGGCACCAACTACACCGTACGCGCCAGCTTCACGGGGTTCAGCGTCTTGGAGGTGTTTGGCAATGCGGTCGTCGTCGACGAGGAGACGGTGGTGGCGCAAGAGGTGCTGCGGTCGATCGACGAAGACTTCTCACTGTGTGCGCCGGAGCCCACGTTGAACCCCAGTTGTACGCCGCTGCCCGCCACCAACTTGGCCCAGGTGCAAGCAGGCGTCGACCGCGGCGCCAACCTCGAATACCGCATCGACACCAGCCCCTTTGTCGACGACGACACGGGGTGGGCGCTGTTTGCAGACGGCCCGCCACGGGTGAGCTTTGGTGCCGAGGGCACGTTCACCGTGTACTTGCAAATGCGCGTTAACGACCTCAGCGCGCCCACCGAGGTGCTCGAAGCCGACATCATCTACGACGTCACGCCGCCGGAGGCGGTGTCGCTGGTGCTGGCGAAGGGCGCTTCGGCCCTGTTGGAGGGCTTCACCAACGACAGGTTCGTGCAGGCGCGCGTCGAGGCCGACAAAGGCACTGGCGCCGACCTCAAGGGCGCGTTCGTGGTGTTCGCAGCGACGGCGCCGACGCTGCCGGCAGGCAATCCTTCTTGCGCACACTTCGTCGACTGTGAGGTGCCCATCGGCGACAACCCCGCTGAAGGTGTGCATGTGGCATGGGCGCTGTCTTGCGACGCCGCAGGCAACTGCAGCACCGCCACCGCCGGGCTTGACCCGGTGGCTGCCGACGACGACGAGGCGGCCGCCATCTTCTACGACGTCACCCCCCCGGTTCTGGTGGCGACTGGAGCCGCCTTTGGTGCGGTGGTCGAAGACGCCGCCCAGGTCGACGGCGCCGGCCGTGCACACTTGGCTGTGCGCGATCACCAACTGTTTGTCGACGTCGGCACCGCCATCGACCCCGACGTAAATGGCTTGGCCGTGCCTGAAATCATGGGCGTGCGCGTCGCACTCGACGGGACGCTCTCTGGTGCACAACAACTGGCGTTTGCCGCCGACACGGCCGCCGGTGCCACCCGCTTTGTGGCCTCCCCGTCGTGGACGGGCCCCGAAGGCGACTTCGATGTCTTTCTGACGTTGGTCGACGCGGCCGGCAACGAGAACAACCCAGGCGTGCAGAGTGAACACAGCTACGCCGTTCGCTTTGATCCCACCCCGCCACGCCTGACGCTCAGCGTTCCCGCCCTCACCAGCGATTGCTTCGGCGCCATCACCGCCACCGTCGAAGACGTCGACGGCGGCGACCTGCGAGCGGTGACCGTGTTTTCATCCGCCGCCACGCAGTCGAGCACGGTGCCGGCCAGCAGCCACGACGTCGACCTCAGCATTGCGTCGACGTCGGTGGATTGCAGCAGCCCCACGCGCGACTTCTCCATGAGCGAAGTGCCCGACGGCGACATCCTGGTGACCGCGTCTGGCACCGACCGTGCCGGCAACCAGGCTTTGGTGTCGAGCACCGTCCGCGTTGACCGCACGCCCCCGGCTGTGGTGAACGTGGCCTGTGCCAACTGCAGTGTCGTCGACGGCGCTCTGTTCGCCAGCAGCAATACGTTGGTGTTCGACGTCAACGCCACCGATGCGCTGTCGGGGTTTGCGTCGTCGTCGGCCAGTGTCGACGGCGACACGCACGGCACCGCTGCTGCGGCTGGGGCATCCTTGGTGGCCGTCCTTGACGGCACCGCAGGCGGCCACACCGTCGACGTGCGGGTGGCCGATCACGCCGGCAATTTCGCCGACGCTCCACAGCTGACTTTGACCCTCGACGGAGACGACCCGGTCGTCACCGCCAGCCTGCTTGAGGGCAGCGTCACCGCACAGGCGGATGTGCACCTGTTGTTCGACGTCAGCGGCGAGCCCGCATCGTCGTCGCCATTGACGCACATGCGCGTCAGTGGCGGCGCTGACCCAGCCACGTTGGAGTGGGTTCCGTTTCAGCAGTCGGTGGTGGTCTCCCTCGACAACCCCACCGTCGACGGCGCCAAAGCGGTGCGGGCCCAAGTGCGGGACGCCGCCGGCAACACCCGCACCCTCACCGACCTCGACGTCACCCTCGACACCACGCTGCCCACGGGCACATTGCAGGTGAACAGCGGCGACGCCGCCACGGCAAGCGCCACCGTCGCCGTCGACGCCGTGGGCCTCACCGAGCCCGTCGTCTACGCCCTGTTGAACGAGGCCGAAGACTGCAGCCAAGCGACCTACACCACGTCCTTTTCGCAGACGCTCAGCGTTGCCGCCCACCCGCTCGTCGACGAGGACGGCCTGCGCACCGTGCGTGCCTGCTTGCGAGACGCTGCCGGCCAACAAGCCGTCATCGTCGACACCATCCTCCTCGACACCACGCCGCCGGCGGCGACGATGACCATCAACGACGGGGCGGCCACGACGACGTCGACGAGCGTGACCCTCCAGTTTGACGCCGTCGATGGCGACACCGTGGCCTTCGGTGAAGGCATCAGCTGCGGCAGTGCCACGTATGAAGCCTACGCCGCCAGCAAGGCCTACACGCTGCAAGGCGCCGATGGCACCAAGACGGTGACGGCGTGTTTGCGCGACGCCGCCGGCAACACCCAAGAGGTGTCCGCCTCCATCGACCTCGACACCGCCAACCCCAGTGGCACGGTCGTCGTGGCTGCCGGGGCCGCATACGTCAACGCCAGCGATGTTCTGGTCGAGGTGCAAGGCGCCTCCGTCGACGTCACTGAGATGGCGGTGGCGCAAACCTCCATCGATTGTGCGAGCGTCAGCTACACGCCGTTCGTGCCATCGTTCACGTTTCTGTTGTCGGGCGTCGACGGCAGCAAGAGTGTGCGGGTGTGTCTGAAAGATGCCGCAGGGCGCACCGCCGAAGTCTCCGACGACGTGGCTCTCGACACCACGGCGCCGTCCGACGTCGTCTTCGACCTTGCCAACGGCGCCCGCGACGTCAACACCAGCACGGTGGCGTTGACGCTGAGCGCCACCGACAGCACGACGCTGTCGTATGAGTTGGTGCTCACCAACAGCAGTCAGCCCAGCCCCACGCCGGTGACGTCGTCGGGCGCGTTGAGCGCCGCGCCTGCAACGCTCACGCTGTCGGATGGCGAAGGCACCTACATCGCCACCGGCACCATCGTCGACGAGGCTGGCAATGCAGCGCAGCTGCCCACGTTGGAGCTGAGCTACGACGCCAGCGCGCCGTGTGCGACGTCGTCGTCGTTGGTGCTGGCAGCAGGAAACGCCTACAGCAACTCGCCGGTGGTCTCGGTCGAACTTGGATGCGTCGGAGAGTCGGCGACGCGCATGCGCTTGGCATGTGACGGTGTGCTCGACAGCGAGCCATCAGAGGCCTTTGCGTCGCAGACGGTGTGTGCCCTGTCGGACGGCACCCAGACGGTTGTCGCCCAACTCCTCGACGACGCCGGCAACGAGGTGAACGGTCTGAGCGACAGCATCGTCATCGACCGCACCGCGCCCAGCAACCCGCAGTTGTCGCAAGAGTCGGAGCTGACGGCGAGCGCGGCGTACACCATCGACGCCCTGTCGACGGCGTCGAGTGACAGCGGGTCTGGCGTCGCCCGGCACGAGTTGTTGTTCCCCGAGATCGCCGCCCAATGCGCCAGCACCACCGACACCGGCTGGTGTTTGTGGGATGGCACCACGCCCATGCCCATCACGCTGCTCGAAGGCGAGAACAGCATTCGCGTGCGTGCCGTCGACAACGCCGGCAACATCAGCGACGAAGACATCATCACCGTCACCGTCGACTCCACGTCGCCATTGCCGCCCACCATCGAACGTCTCGCGGTTCTCGGCGGCGAAGTGCTGCTCTCCCTCGACGTCGACCTCGATGACACCCAGGAGCAAGCGCAAATCGCCACCTATCGCGTGTACTACGGCAGCACCGACGCCGACGTGCAGGAGCCCGAGGTGGGGGCGTCGTTCCTGGGCAACGGGCCGAGCCCACTCGACATCGGCACGCAGCACGAAATTCGGCTGACCAACCCCCCTCCGCGACAGGCGTTGTTCGTGTCGGTCAGCGCGGTCGACTTTGCCGGCAACGAGTCGGCCCGGTCGCCGGCCGTGTCTGTCGACGTCGAGAGCCACGGCTTCGAAGTGCTCAGCGCCTTCGGCGCCGAACGGCTGGGGTTCTTGTCGTCACGTCAGCGCTATGGGTTGAACGCCCTCGGCAACGGATTCGAAGTTGTCGACTTGCACCCATTGCGCCCCACCGACGAGCGCGTCGAACTGCGGTACGCCTTTGACCCCACCATGGTGGGCATCAGCTTCCCCGTCGGAGGCGCCGTGTTCACCGCCACCGACATGGGCGACCGTTTCCCCGGACAATGGCTGTATGCAGCCCTGGCGGTGCCCAACCGCGGCGACAGCGCCCGCTTCGGCAACGTCCTCGTCTACGCCGTGGGCACCGTCGACAGCGCCGCCGCCGGCACCGTCACCCCCTTCACGCAAGCCCCGAATCCAGAGCTGGTGTTCTCCTTCGCCATCGAGGGCCACCTGCGCGAAATGCGGGCCAGCAACGGCAACGGCAGCCGTGCCCAACTGTTGTGGGTCGAGCACCACACCGATGCCGACGCCAGCCACGCGGAGCTGGTTGGCGCCGTCCTCGACCAGGCCGACCCCGTCGTCAAACGGCACGCGCTCCCCGACGTGGGTGACGGCACCGACCGCTGGCCGGTGGAGGCGTTGTCGTTGGCGGCCTCCACCAATGGCGACCGCGCCGTGGTGGCCATCGGCAACAAAGACGGCGTGCGCGGCGTCGTCGACTACTACGGCGTCGAGGTGCCGACGTCGTCGGCCGAAGACTTCGTGGTGTCAGGGGCGCCCCTGCGCCTCGAATATGCCGCCACCACGTCGTGCTATCCGACGGTGGGCACGGGCTTGCCCATCGGCACCACCGCAGGCGGATGGTTCACCATCTACGCCCCCACCGACGGCAACTGCGACGATTTGTCGTCGTTCGTGACGTGCGCCCAGCGCATCACGCAAAGCGGCACCGCCGTCACCCAAGGGTCGACCTTCTCCCGCAGCGGCGGCACCGCCGGATTCGAGCCCGCCTCTGGCAACCCCGTCTGCCACGCTGGCGCCGTCGGCGTTGGAGGCGAAGAGCGCTACAGCGTGCGCGAGTTCGACACGGGCGCAGGCGCCCCCCGCTTTGCGGTGCGTGGGTTCAACGCCCCCACTGAGACCACCACCATCGCCATCTACGACGACGGAGAGGCCTTTCTCGGCAACGCCACCATCAACCACAGCCTCGCTGGCGCGCCACAGAACGTGCCCATGAAGCAACGTCCGATGCCGGCGTGGACAGCCCAACGCATCGGCTCTTCTGTCGTCACCGGCGCCTCCAAAGCCATCGACTCCGGCAAGGCCGCTCTGTTGGTGCTGCAAGGTGGCAGCGCGACCCCCACCGAACTCGAGGCTTTTGGCACGCCCCACGACGTGCTCGTGGCCGACGGCTATCTCTATGCCGCCTACGGTGACAACGGCATCAAGGTCTACGACCTCGGTGTCCCCGACGAGCCGGCATTGGTCGCCGAATACGCAGCGACGACCAAGCCCACTTCGCTGGCACGCTTGGGGCACATCCTCTACGCCTCCGGCGTCGACGGCACCGAGGCCATCGACATTTCCGTGCCCAACGCCCCCGCGGCGCATCGCACCACGCCCGGCAACAACCTCAACAAGGTGGCTGCTGGCACCGTCGTCGTCGGCGGAGCCTATCCAGGATCGACGTCGCCCCACCTCTACGTCGTGGGCTGTGACGATGGCGTCGACGCCGTGAATCCGCGCGTCGAATGCGGCTACGGCGACCCCGTCGTCGTGCGTCGCTTCCGACTGCACACCGGGTCTGCCGACAACTTCGGTCGCATCGAAGACGCAGGGCACCAAACCCGCGTCTTGGGTCAGCTCTACGACAACTCCACCGACGACAACTTCAGCTTCGTGGCCTACATGCCCATCGCCGCCGATGGCACCCCCGACTACGACGGCATCGCTCGCATCCACGGCGCCACCGCCACCGGCCGCCATCTCTTTGTGCACGTCGGGGGCCACGTCGTGCAGTTCGACCAGAACGACTTCAATGTGGCGCCTCCCGGCGGCGGCGCCCCCCTCACCCCCACCCGCTGCTTGTTGTCGCCGCCTGGCAACACGCGCAACTGCCTTACGCGTCCCAACGACCGCGCCACCGCCTATGACGTCGAGAGCAGCACCCTCAGCATCATGCTCAGCAACATCAACGAGCCTCCCCAAAAACGCGTGCGGCTCGAACGCTGGAGTGTCGACACCTTGCACGACGTCCCCTTCTTCGGCGACCAAGCGGTGAACGCCGGCGGCGTCGCAGCGGGCAGCCCCAACGACGTCATCCCCATCGACCTCATCCCCATCGGCACGCTCGCTGGCTCCAAGTCGCCCACGGTGTTGCACGACACGGCAGGGGCCCTGTTGATGAGCCCGGTGTACTCCGGCCGGGGCGGCGAAGCCGACGCACTCATCGCTCCGTCGAGTTTGGCCCTCGTCGACTCCGGCTTTCACATGGCGGTGCGCGCCAAAGGCCGCTTTCACTTCGACAAGCTGGTCGAGCACCAGGGTCTGTTCATCGGGCTCAACGAACTGCAGGGCATCACGGCGTTCGCGGGCCCCGCCTCTGCCGACCTGCACGAAGACAGCGACCTGCTCACCGGCCTCCACCCCGACCTCAACGGCAACGGCCAACTCAGCGACCTCGGCGAGACCTACGCCGAGTCGGCGTGTTTCGCCTTTGCCAACCGTGCCGACTTCATCAACATGGCCCGCGACGGGCGCGACCTCGTGGCGCACACCAAGAGCTACGGCGCATCGGGGTCGACGGTGTTGTGGTTCCGTCTTGACGAGGGGCAAAACCTCGACTTGCGCGGCGTGTATCTGACCCCCGGCTTCCGCACCATGAAAGACATCGCCCTGCGCGACGGCGCCGCCTATCTGTTGTACGACGACGGCGCCGCCATTCTCCCACTCGTCGAGCCCGGCTATGGGCAGACGCCGACCAACGGTGGGTTCAACGCCTGCGACTGGACCGAGTCGGGCGCCGGTGCCCAAACCTACGTCACGACCTTCACCAACAGTGGCTACGACCGCTTCTTCCTCGACGGCGACGTCGTCACGCTGAAGCGAACCGCGAACGCACCGGCCGACACCACGTGGTTGACGACGATGGCGACGCCCGCGCTGATGCGCGCCAGCCTCGACCCCGACGTCCCCGCAGCCAACCTCGCGTTCTTTGCCGACGCCGACGCCCAGCAGCAAAACAACACCACCCGCGCCCTCAACGTCATGGTGCAAGGTGGCGTCGTGACGTCGTTGGGCGCCGACGGCAAAATGCGCAGCGCCCTCAGCGTCGACCCCAACGGCAACACCGTCGCCTTCCTCGACGAGTCTGCGGTCTTGGGCATCGAAGGCAACGGCGGCCAGCTGTTGTCGAGGGGCAACACCGTCGTCGTCGGTGGCACCGGGCTCATCGCTCCCGTGCAACGCGATGCCGACCGCACCTTTGGCGCCGTCGGCCGCACCTTCGAATTCTACTCGCCACCGGGGCAGATGGTGTTCAGCGGACACCGCATGCTGCTGTCGATCCGCGTCAACGTCGCCGAGGTCACCGGGGCCTTCGCTCGCCTGGCGCTCATCGAGTTCGACATCGACGAGGCCACGGGCGACCTGCTCGGCGTCGACGAGGTCGCAGCCTACGCTGGCGGGCTCGAGGTCGAAGAATCCGGCGGCCTCGTCGAAGTGCCCTGGGGCGCGGCCTGGGCCGACCGCGGCGTCGCCCTGCGGCACATGAGCGTGTCTCGCTGAGAGGCCCCGCCGTCGTCGTCGACACCCAGATGACGGCGGCGGCGGATTCAGCTACGTCTGCCCCATGAGCGGCGCCCATCACGACGAGCAGGCCTACCTGCAGACCTACGACGCGAGCAGCTACGACCTGCCGGCCGTCGCCGTCGACGTGGTGGCGTTGTCGCACTTCGACCGCCAGCTGCGCGTGCTGTTGGTGCGCCGCGACAAAGACCCCTTTGCGGGGGCTTGGTCGCTGCCGGGGACCTACCTCCACGTCGACAAAGACGAGACGCTGCAAGATGCCTGTCGGCGTTGTCTGCAGCACAAGGCGAAGTTCCCCGCCGCCAACGACGTGCAGCTGTGGCAGGTGCACACCCGCGGCATCGCCGAACGCGACCCCCGTGAGCGGGTCATCTCCGTCGTGCACGTGGCGTTTGTCGACGCGCAGCAAGCGCGGTTCACCGCGAGCGTCGCCGACGACAGCGTGCATTGGGCCGCCGTCGACGACGTGAACACCTTGGCCTTTGACCATGTCGACGTCGTCGACATCGTTCGCCGCGAAGTGGCCGCCCACGTCGACACCGTCGGATTCGCCCTGGCGCCAGCCCCGTGTTCGTGGAGCCAATTGCGCGCCGTCCACGAGTCGGTGTTGCAGCGCACCCTCGACAACACCAACTTCAGACGGCGCTTCGCCAAGCTCGAAAAAGAAGGCGTCGTCGACGTGCAGCACAAAGAAGAAGGGCGCGGCACCCTTGTGCAGGTGACCACGCCCTTGTTCGACGACGCCGGGCCGCGTCCATTGTTCCCCGTGTCGTTGGCATAGGCGCCTACGGCACCGCCAGCTCGCAGGGGCCGACACACGGCGCCACCACTTCGCCCGTCTCCAAAAACGTCTTCATCTGTGCCAACGCCTCTGGCGTTCTCCGCACGGAGTCGTGGGTGGCGTTGGTGGTTTCGGGCGGCTTGGCCTCCGACGTGAAGCTGCCGTCTTGGCCATAGTCAAACACCGACACGCCCGACGACGTCGTCGACGAAGCCTCGTCCAAGCCCCACGTCGCCAACGTCGAGTCGCCCACCCGCGGCAGACGAAGCGCACGCGCATGCAGCAGCGACGTGAAGTTCGGCACCGACGTGTCGTTCACGCCCACTTGCATGAGCACCTTGCGGTCGCGCGCGGCGGCATCGGGGCCAAACGGCAGCGGCTTTTGTGCGATGTATGCGGCGTACAACGCAGGGTCGATGCGGTCGAAGCCGCGCTGCAGCGACGTCGCAAATTTCTGTTTTTCGAAGGGGTCGGGAATCGACACGTCCAACACAAACAAGAACCCTTCAAACGGCGCCGCCCGCGACATCATGTGGGTGAAGCCAGCGCCGCCCACCTGAAACACAGCGTGGTCGACGTAGGGGTTCAGGGCGACGAGCACACCACCCAAGATGTGCCCCATGCTGATGCCCAAGAAATTCACCTGGCCGCCGTCCAAGAAGCTTTCACCCGCATTGGTCACGCCCGCGTTCTGCGGATCCTCGACGACACCCACGCCGTCCGCAGGGCGCTGAAACGCCTCCAACGTTGGCATCACATTCTGAATGGCCCAGCTGAGAGCGATGCCATTGGCCACGGCTTGCACCACGCGGTCGGTGAAGGTCAGACCTTTCCAAGCTTCAGAGCCGCCCAGGTGCCCGACGACGGTGCCCATGTCTTCTGAGCTCATGCCGATCCAATCGATGGCAAACGACACCGTCTCCGTTTGCGCGAAAATGTTCTGCGTGCTCCCCGCCTGGCTCTCCACCTGCTCGCCGAAGAAGCCGTGTCCAAACTGCAAAGGCATCGACGCCGTGAACTTGTCGGCCACCGAGCGGGGCACCTGTGCGGTGAAGGCGACATCCATGGTGCCCATCGACGTCACCTGGCCATCGGCGTCACGCAACAACTCAGCGCCGGCTTGGGCGTGCTCCATGTACAGGGGCACAGCGATGGTGCCGAAAATGGTGCGAAAGATGCGGTCGTGGTCGGGGTTGTCGTTGACGACATCGATGGTGACCTCGACGCCATTGGCCTCCAGATGGGCCACCAACTGCTCACGCATGGTGAGCATGTCGTTCATGGCGTGCACGTCGGTGCCGGTGGTGAAATCCCACGCCAACTGCAAGCCGCCGACGTCGACGCCGGCAGCTTCAAGCGGCGCAAAGACATCGGCGCCATAGCGTTCGTTGAGTCCGGCGTATGAGGCGTCGTCCCCTGCGACGCCGTCACGCAGTCGACGAAACCCTTCTGGGGCATCGATGACGTCGCCGTTGGGGTTGGTGAGCCCCTGCACCGCGACGACGTAGCGCGCGTCTTCTTCAAGCTGCACCAACGGACGCACCTGCACCATGGTGCGCACCTCGTCTTCGGCGCGGGCGTCAAAGTCGACAAAATGCGGCACCAAGGTGCCGCTGTCGACGTGCAGCAACACCACACCGTGCGTCGCGGCGGTGCTCAAGTCGTAGTCGTCGTGAATGCCCACCACCTGCGACGGCTCAATGACGTCGCCCAGGATGAAGCTGATGGTCGGCGTGCGCGAAAAGCCGTCGTACAGCGCGCGGTCGGTGACCGTGGCGGAGTCGCCCGCCCCCGTGAACACCCGTCCTTCGCCGTCGAGGGCCACGCGGTGGCCAGAGGGCATGGCGTCGTCGACAGAACGAAAGAAGTCGCTGGGGTAGGGCAGCGTGCAATCCAGGTCGGTGAGCAGCGGATTGCAGCCCTCCAGCAGATCCAGCGGCGGCAACGGCTCGGGCTCCGCAGGGGCAGGCGTCGGCTCGCAGCCCGCCGCCGTCCAACACAGCAACGCAACAGCACACAGCGACGACGACCGAGATGCAACAACAGACCATCGAGACATGGCGTTCTCTCCCACAAAACAGACAACACAAAGAAGGGGCTCATCAAGCGTCGCGAATGTCGCCAGCCGCTGCAAGCAAAAGCACCCTCCAATGCCGACATCGACGCGGCCGACATCGCCACCGGCTGCCGTGCTGTGACCCACCTCCCACCGGCATGAACGCCCCCATTCAGCCGTTGCACCCAGGGCACGTCGACCCCGTCACCGCACAAAGGCTATGGTCGGCAACGCCTTCATCCGGAGCCCGCATGCACCGCCTCCTCGTCTTCGCCGCCTTCGCCGTGCTCGGCGCCAGCACCTTCGCCGCCGACGTCGCTCATGCCGGCGGAGGCCCCAAGCACGCCATGCAGAAGCTCAGCGGACGTTGGTTGTTCACCAAGTCGACCAAGGCCGGCATCGTCGACGCCATCGAGGTCAACGTGCACAAAGGCACCCTGCAAATGCAGGAGGTGTTGGGCGAACTCGACGAAGCCGACCAACTCCCCCGACAAGTGCGCATCAGCTGCGACGAGGGCAAACCCGCCTTGGTGTGCTTCGAAGTCGGCGAAGGCGACGACGTCGACCGCTGGTGGATGTTCTTCACCGACGCCCACCACGCCATCGCGTTGCAAGACGGCGCCAGTGGGTTCTTCGACGTCGTCCGCCTGCACAACGGCCCCAAGGCCACCCAGGGGCGATTCGAAGTGCAGCGCCCGTACATCGCCGAACGCGGCCGCACCCCCCAGCTGTGGATGTCCCCCGCCGACGGCGTATGGACATGGGGCGTCCGCCTCAAAGACAACTCCGGCTGGCAAGACGCCGATGAAGCCCGGCTGTATTTCGCCAAAGGGTCCGACGGCTGGGAGGTCTTCGCCAAAAGCGGCGACGAGCTGCGACACCACCGCCTGCGCTTGTTGGGCAAGCAGGGCTTCTTGCTCACCGACACCCGCACCGGCGTCGTCTTCGTCGCCCACCGCGGGCACCTGCCCCACTGGGCGCAACAAAAAGGCGATTCTGCGGCCAACGCCGCCGAACAGCAGGCCTGCCGAGAAGGCATCGGCCGCGCCCAGCGTTTCTTGGGCAAGGTCTACAAAAAGCAAAAGTCCGGCGGCAGCTGGAGCCCCAGCGGCAAAAAGGCCCCCGCCGGATTCGCCATGCGCACCAAGAAGCTGGGCGAGCACTACGAGGTGATCTTGACCGGCACGCAGCCCCCGCTCGACGGAGAACGCTGGGAATTGCGCAAAGGCGACCGTCCCCGCCGGGTGTTGGGCGTCTGCGACCCCAACTGACGGCCCCCGTCACCGAAGCCAAAACGGCTGCCGAGGCGGGTTTGCTCCACACCTCGAAAAAAGTGCTGATTTTTCTCTCTTGTTGTCTTGACGACACCAAACAGATGTAGTTCAAAGAGCGCACCCTCAAGGCCAACCAACTTCGTGTGCGATGGTGGTGGAATTGGTAGACACGCTGTCTTGAGGGGGCAGTGCCGCGAGGCGTGAGAGTTCGAGTCTCTCTCATCGCACCAAGAAGAAGAGCCCTCCGGGGCTCTTCTTTTTTTGGGGCCAAACTCGGCAGTTGCCGTCCCCGGATGCATGGTCGGTTGTCAGGCACCGTCAGCCGTGTTTGCGGAATGCCGCATGAGCTGTCCAAGAACGGCGAGGTACAACGTCTCTGCCGTCGTGGCACTGTCGACATCGACCATGGGGCGTTGCTTCGCAAAGCCCTGCGACCATTTGGGGCAAATGGTCGATGAGGTCTGCCAAACTTCGTCACCGTCATGGCCGCGGGTGCCGGAATGGTCGAAATGCGCAACGCAAGGGGCCGCAGAAGCGGCCGGCGTTGAGCCTACATGAGGCCCATGTCTTTGATGGACCGCCGCGAAATCTTCCAGGCGTTGATGCGCACATCCGCCGAGCCGAAAATGCCGCGCAGTCCCGCCAGCACCCGCAAGTAGAACAACGCCTCACGCGGCGGGTGAAAGTTCATCAGCGACGGGTTGTCGAACACGTATTTGCGCGCCGTCTCGTGGATGTCCCAAGCGCCAAAGTCGAACTGCGCGTTGTTGAGCAGCGGCTCCAGGATGATCTCAAACCAGTCGTAGATGAGCTCGGGATCGAGCCCCTGTGTGGCAAAGCCCAATCCCTCGAGAAGCTCCATCATGGCGTCGAGGTCGCCGCGCCAATGGGCCACCAACACCTTGGCCAGGCCCTCGGCAAACCCGAGGTCGTAGTCGCGCACTGCGCCGAGGTCGAGAAACACCACTTGGTCATCGCTGTCGACGAGAAAGTTGCCCGGATGCGGGTCGGCATGCAGCGCGCCATGGTGGTGCATCATGTGAATGTACGCATGCACCACCCGCTCGCCTTGTTCGGTGCGGTCTTCAGCAGACGCGCCCTGCAACCAGTCGCCCAGGCGCACGCCCTCGACGTACTCCATGGTGAGCACGTCGCTGCGGGTGAGCTCGTAGTTGGGGGTGGGCACCCGCACCCCCTCGACGTCACGCAACACAGTTTGAAAGCGTTCGAGGTTGTCGGCCTCGTTGAGGTAGTCGCTTTCGCGCTTGAGCACCTGGGTGATCTCGTCGAGGTATTGGTCGGCCTGCTCCTTGGTGAGCTTCACCCGCGCCATGTTCAGCAGCGAACCCAAGTTCTTCATGTCCGACTCGATGGTGTCGGCGATGCCCGGGTATTGCACCTTCACGGCCACGCTCTGTCCGTCGTGGGTGGTGGCCTTGTGCACCTGCCCAATGGACGCCGCGCCAATGGGCTCGACAGAGAAGTCGGTGAAGAACGACTCCAGCGGCCCTTCGAGGCTCTTTTCGACGACGTCACGCACCATGTTGTATGGCATGGGCGGCGCATCTTTTTGCAGCGTCGACAACGCGTCGGTCATCTCTTCGGGCAGCAAGTCGGGGTCGGCCGACAACATCTGCCCAATCTTCATGGCCGCTCCTTTGAGCTCCCCCATGGTGCTGGCGATGGCCTCGGCGTTGGCCGACAGCGTTTTCTTGCGGCTGCTCTCGGCCGCTTCTTTGCTCTGAAAAGCAGACGTGACCTTCTGCGTGAACGAGCGTGCCGCCACCCCTGCCGTCATCGACGACAACCGCGCAAACCGCGACAGGCGGCCGGTGGGCCGATGCCCCTCACCCGACGTTGTGCGCACCTCTTCGGCGGCGGTGTCGTCGTCGAGGTCAAGGTCGTCTGGCGCTTGGGGGTGGGGCGCTCGTGATTTGGGAGGGGTCGGCATGCAGCGCTCCAAGCAGCGGGATGACAGCGTTCAGTGCAACATGGCGTGTCCGCAGCAGCCGGACAAGTGGCCCTCAACCGTCGACGGCGACACGCCCGCAAAAACCCGTCGGAGCGGGCGCCCGGCCGACAAGCAGGACGAGATCAGGCCATGCGAGTGCTAGGGCGAGATGCTGTGTAAGTATCTGAAAAAAGAAGTGAAAAGTTGCGCGGGGGTGAACGTGCCATCCGCGGCCGGGCGCCATGGGGTCGTCGGTTTTCTCCTGCAGCCAGGATCCGCTATGGTGGCCGGGTAACTCGTGCCCTCAGCGACTTGGCAAGCCGCTTTGCGCGTCGACCGTTCATGGCCGCCGGGCAAAAAAGCAACAACCCCATCGGTCGTTCGACCGATGCTCAAAGCAGAAATGCACTGAGCACCTGCTGAGCCCCACGAGCAGCCCGGATGCCCCACCCGCGTCCGAATGGAGACGTCACTTGCGCAAACCATTCCGTCAACATGTCCTTTGGTCGACGCTGGCCCGCCTGTCGGCGGTGGCCTTCTCGGCGACCCTTGCTCTGACCGCCTGCCAGGGAGGGCCTCCTCCTGAGCCCGAGCCCACGCCCGAGCCGACCCCTGAGCCCAACCCCGGCCCTGAAGACGGCGGCAACCCCGACGGCGGCAACCCCGAGCCTGAAGACGGCGGCGAGCCTGAGCCGCAGCCAGAGCCGACGCCAGAGCCACCGCAAGATGCGGGCGAGCCTGAGCCCCAGCCCCAACCTGAGCCCGAGCCAGAGCCCATCACCGAAGTGCGCGTGCAAGGCCAAGTGAAGCGCTTTGACTACATCGACAACACCTACGTCACCGGCGCCACGGTGGAGTTGGCGTACGACCAAGTGGGCACGCCCGTCACCTCCGGCGAGTCGCTTGTCGACACCGGCAGCTACTACCTCGCCGGCATCACGCCGGGCTCCTATGTCAACGTGCGCGTCGACTACGAAACCCAAGCTGGCGTTGGCGGCTCTGTGAACCACACCCGTCAGCGCACCTACGTGCCTGGCAACTACGACACCTACGACTACAACCCCTACGTGGTGCCGTGGACGTGGATGCAAGACGTGGCCACTGCATGTGGCATCACCCTCGCCGACCCCTTGCAGCCTGACCGCCCCTCCGCCGACCTCATCGGCTACTCCACGCTCATGGGCACCTTGAAAGACGCCGACGGCAACCCCGTCCAGGGCGTGACCAAGGGCGCGTTCAACGTGCGTCTCGAAGGCGGCAACAACACCTACGAGAACACCAACCCCGACTACGTGTGCTTCCTCGACGACGACCCAGGCACCGGCAAATACATCGGCACCACCCTCACCGCGTCGAACGACACCGGCAGGTTCATCATCTTCAAGCTGAAGAACGCCGACGTCGGTGGCACCGGTCTTGGCACCGCCTACGTAACGGTCACCGAAGGCCAAACCACCTTCACCGATACGCTCTTCATGCAGAACTCGGCGGTGGTGTCGACGATGTACACCGAAGACCCGCCTCCCCCGCCGGTCATCGAGCCTGTTGACTTCGAAACGCAAATCATGCCGCTGTTCAACACCTACGGCTGCAACGCTTGCCACTACCAAGGCGGCCCTGGCGCGGTGGATCGCGGCGGCTACTACGCGGTGTTCAACGGCGAGCCGCAAGACGTCTACGACAACCTCGTGGGCCCCGGCACACAATGCGACGGCACGACCAAATACCGCGTGTGCCTGAACGACCCCTACGTCGACGACAGCTACATCATCAGCAAGCCGCTCAACGAAGTGCCGGCCAACCACCCCAACGCATCGTTCTTCAGCCCCGACGAGCCCGACCTTGTGTTGCTGCGCACCTGGATTCAACAAGGTGTGCAACGCTACGCCGTGCCGCCCATCCCGCCCGAGCCCATCTACAGCTTCGAAGGCGTGGTGCGCTACCTCGGCCCTGAAGGCGTCAACTGCACGTCTTGTCACGATGCCCAAGGCGCCTCTGGCGGCCTGACCTTGTACGGTTGCCAGAACGACTTGGTGAACAACAACACCTACTACGACAACGGCATCGACACCGACCCGGGCACCAACCCGTACTACAACCAAGACTGCGCCTACTACCATGTGGCCTTGGAACAGGACAACAACCGCATCGACCCCTACTACTCGCCGGGTGGCTACGTGATCAACAAGCAAGAAGGCTACGCCAACCGCTCGTTGTTGGTGCGCAAGCCCTACTGTGGCGGCGTGCGTTGCGCCGACGATCCAGACAATCCTCTGGTGCACGGCAACGGCGCAGTGATCTTCCAGTACTACGACCAAGGCATCCCGGAGTACATCAACACCTGGATCGAGAACGGGTACTACAACAACACCGACGCTGAGGCCGACGCAGGCGTCACCCCCTGACGTCGTCGCGACAGCAACGGTGAAAAAGCCCTCCCTTGCGGGAGGGTTTTTTCGTGGCGGGCGGTTGTAGGTGTAGGTGGGTCGACGTGGGAGACACTTGGCGACAGCTGGAGCCATGTGACGTCGAATTCACGCAAACGGAGGCAAAAAACTGGAGGCACCCTTGCGCGACGCGTAGCGTTGAGCGCAAGCTACGCCCGCCTGAAGGAGACGCCCATGTCGACCCCCGCTGACGCCCGCTCTGAAGTTGCCCAAGCCGAAGGTCCGTCTTTCGCCAAGTCGCTGCTGTGGATGCTGCTCAGCTTGTCGGTGGCCACGTTGTCGGTGGGCGGATTGTTCTTCAAAGCGTTTGAAATGTAGTCGGTTGCGGGCGGTTCGACGTCTGCGTTCGGATGGATTTCGCCGCGCGTTTGGGGCCACCTGACGCGTCCCAAAAATGCCACCCCGCCGCCTCCACGCATTTTCCACCGTTCGGCGTCGAATGAGCATTCGGCCGAATCTCAGAAAATGAACGCTTCCAGCTCTGCAGCCGCCTTCAGCCCCCACAGCATAGGCACGCCCAATCCTGTTTCAAGAAAAAACAGATATAAAACAGTGCTTTATGGCGCCGGCGCCTCCCAGGTGAACCCCAACCCTCCCGCCCACATGCAGGTGCTCCCCTTTGGCGTACGCCACTCCAAGATGAGAATCGACCCTGCCATCTTGAGAATCAGACGCTCCGCCAGCCGCGCCCACCCTCGTCCTTCAACCCCTGACGCCCGTTGCCTCAGCCAAGGCACCGGTCTCGCCCCAAAGCGTCGGCGTTGAGAACGACGCCTGCATGTGGGCCGCAGCATCTGAAAACAGCCCCGAAAACGGGGCTGTTTGTCGTTCAGATTCAGCTGTTTACCGCATGTGCGGAGGAGGCGCACCAAAGTCGCCGTCGGGGCCACCGCGAAATCCGCCGCCCCCGCGCATCTTGCGACGTTCGCGCCGCATCATGTGCTTCATCTCCTTCATCACCTCAGGCATGGCCAGCGCCAGCTGTGCTTGTTGCTTCACGCTCAAGAACCCTTTGGTGTCTTTGACCAACGCCCGCGGGCTGGGACGCTGCTCTGCGGCCTCGGTGACGACGTCCAGCTGCTTTTTCACCTGAGCGTCAGGGGCGCCCTCGTCGAGCAACTTGCGGAGGGCTTTTGACGCATCCCGCATTTGTTGGTGATGGGCTTCGACCTGCTGGCCGTGTTTTTTCAGCGCGGCCGACAGCTGCATGGTCTTCTTGTCGTCGAGGTCGAGGCGCGACGACAGCTCCACCGTCAGATAGGTGTGCATCTTTTTGCGAAAGCGCTTTTTCATCTCTTGGCGCTCTTCGGGCGACAGCTTGCCCTTGCCGCGTTTTCCGCGTTTTCCGCCCCGACGGGCAAGACGTGGGGGCTCTGGGACATCGTCGTCGAACCCCATGTCAAACGGAACGGCGGGCGCATCTGGGGCGAACCCCTCGTCGGCGGCCGCAGGCAGCGCCACACCGACAGAGAGCCCACAGGCGGCGACGGCAGCAAAGGTCGTGGTTTTCAAACGCAAGAACATGGCGGTTCTCCTGGTGAGCGACAAAGGCCGCTCAGATGTCGAAGGCGTCGTCGAGAGCGATGAGGTCGTCGTCGTCGAGAGCGTCGAGGTTGTGCAAGGCTGCGAAGGCGTTGGCGTCGTCGCCGGCGCTCCAAGTGTCGTCGGCAAACAACTGCTCAGCGATGGAGGCCACGTCGGTGGCGAGGGTGTCGTCTCCGATGTCGTCGACGTCGGTGGGCCACACGTCGCTGTCGTCGAAGAAGGCGAAGAGCACGTCGTTGTCGTCTTCACCCACGATGTCAGCGGTGGGCGCCGAAGCCACCACGGCTGGAGCGGTCGTTGTCGGCGCGGTCGTCGTCGGTGCGTGGCCGTCGACATCGCTTTGCGGCAAGCCCACGGCGACGAGCACCGCACAGGTGGCCGCGGTGGCGAGGGCCGGGGCCCACCACTTTTGCCGGGCGCGCTTTCGCTCCAGCTTCTTTTGCACGGCCGAGACGAATTGGGCGTCAGACGACGGCAACGCAGGCGCCGCCAACAACGTCTGCAGGTGTTGCTCGTCGGCGTCGGGCGCAGAATCAGAGTGATGCTCGTCGGTCATGACGGCTCTCCTTTCGCAGCGAGGGGGGCCATGGCCTTCAGCAGTTTGCCCTTGGCCTGGTGAAACGTCACCCGAGCGTTGGCCGTTTTCATCGACAACGCCGTTCCGATTTCTTCGAACGACAGCTGCCCGGTGAGGCGCAGACGCACCACTTCGGCTTGGCGGTCGGTGAGTGTCGCCATTGCGGTCTCCAGCAGGGCGCGACGCTGTTGTTCTTCGAGGAGGGCATCGGGGGCTTTGAGGTGCGACGGCTGCGCCCCACGGGCGGCCAACGATGTCTCATCGGCGTCGTGCAGGATTTCGCCTCGACGACGTTTGTCGCGCAGGCGGTTTTTCGAGAGGTTCTGTGCGATGCGCGTCATCCAGCCGGTGACGCTGCCTTTGCCCAAGAACAAGAACGTCTTGGTGAGGGCCCGCACCAAGGCTTCTTGCGCGATGTCGTCGGCCTCGTCGGGGTCTTTCACGTAGCTCATGGCCACGCGGTACAGCCGCGGACGCATCTGCCGGCACAATGCGTCGGTGGCATGGCTGTCGCCTTTGCGGGCGTCGGCGAAGAGGGCTTTGACCTCCTCCTCTTCGGCGCGGGCGCGGTCGTCGGCAGAAGTCGACACAGGGTCTCCGGCAGCAGGAGCGGAGGAGGGCACCGTCGCCATGGGGAACAGGTGCAGGAGGTCCAGGGAGGCAGTTTGCGCGGTCATCATAGAGGAGACCCGCGCCTGCTGGCTTTCGTAAACGCCGCCTGCTCGCTTTTTGCCGCTCTTTTATCTGCTCGAAAACAAAAGAGAATCAGTCGGAGCGGCGGATCCCCAGGCGGCGCACCTTCTTGTAGAGGTGGCTCCGCTCCAGGCCGAGGTCTTCGGCCGCCTTCGACATGTTGCCGTCGAAGCGGGCGATGCGGTCTTCGATGATGCGGCGTTCGAAGCCTTCGACGAGGGCGTAGAGCTTGCCTTCGGTGGGCACGGTGTCGGTGGTGAGCTTCACGGCGCCGGGCAGAGCGAGTTTGACGTCGCCTTCTTCGATGCGAGCGCCAGGGGTGAGAATGGCGAGACGGTCGACGAGGTGGCGCAGTTCGCGGATGTTGCCCGGCCAGTCGTGCGACATGAGCGCTTTGAGGGCGCCGTCGCTCCAGCCTTTGTCGCCGAGTTCGTTTTCGCCGCAGCTGACGTCGAGCAGGGCGGTGGCCAACTCGGGGATGTCTTCTTTGCGCTCGCGCAATGGAGGCACTTGAATGGGAATGACGTTGAGTCGGTAGTAGAGGTCTTCGCGGAAGGTGCCTTTGTTGACCTCCTCGAGGAGGTCGCGGTTGGTGGCGGCGATGACGCGCACGTCGACGGCGATCTCGTCGCTGCCGCCGACACGCTCCACGCGGCCTTCTTGCAGCACACGCAGCAAACTGGCCTGCACGGCGAGGGGCATCTCGCCGATCTCGTCGAGAAACAGGGTGCCGCCGTTGGCGCGCTCGAAGCGGCCGATGTGCCGTTTGTCGGCGCCGGTGAAGGCGCCTTTTTCGTGGCCGAAGAGTTCGCTCTCGACGAGGGTGGCGGGAATCGCGGCGCAGTTGAGCTTCACGTAGGGGCCGTCGGCCCGGCGGGAGGTCATGTGAATGGCACGGGCCACGAGCTCTTTGCCGACGCCGCTTTCGCCGTGAATGAGCACGCGGGCTTTGGTGGGGGCCGCGCGGCGCACCGACTCCAACACCTGGGTGAGGGCGGCCGAAGAGCCGACCATGCCGTGCCGTTTCTCGACGCTGCGCTTGAGAGCGCCGACCTCTGACTCGAGTTCGTCGAGGCGCAGGGCGTTGCGCACGGTGAGCAGCATGCGGTCCATCTCGAGGGGCTTTTCGAGAAAGTCGAGGGCGCCGAGGCGGGTGGCGGTCATGGCGGCGTCGAGGGTGCCGTGCCCACTCATCATGACGACGGTGGGGACGTGGTCGAAGCTTTGCATCTGCTCCAACACCTCAAGGCCGTTGATGTCGGGGAGCTTGAGGTCGAGCAGCACCAGCTCGGGTTTGTTGTCTTGCACCATGGCAAGGCCGGTCTTGCCGTCTTCGGCCACGTCGGCGGAGAAGCCCTCGAGGTCGAGGGCACGGCGCAAGGTGGTGCGGATGTTTTTCTCGTCGTCGATGATCAGAATCTTGGACATCAGGCTCTCCAGCTCTTCTTGCCTGTAGCACAGCGGGCGGCAGGCGAACGGCATTCCCGGCATGTAGGCAGATGTGTGCTGGCGCACGTTGTGGAGGTGGTGACGACGTCGAGGGCGGGTGCAGGCAATGCTTGTGTTCCGACGTTGAAGGCGCCAAAACGCCCGGCATGTGCACCGTGCGTCGAGTGTTGCTGCTGATGCTGCCCCTGCTGTTGTTGGGCGCGTCGTCGACGTGGGCGCGCTCGCTCGACGGCGTGGTGCGTGAAGCAGGCACCCGTCGAGTGGTGCCCGGCGCCGTGGTCACCCTGCTGGTCGACGACGACATTCGCAAAACGCTGCCCCTCGTCGAAGACGAGTACGGCATGCAGACCGACGGCACCGAACAGTGGACCGACGAAGAAGGTGGCTTTCACCTCGACCTGCCCGACGTCATGAACGGTCTGAAGGTGTTGAAGGTGCGCGTCGAGGCCGCCGGCTACATCACGGTCATCGAGGACGTCGACAACGACCTCAGTCGGTCGATTGCCCTCGACGTGTACATCGAACGGAGCAACGACGACGTCGCCACCGTGGTGCGTGAACGGCGCAGCCCGGCCAACCGGGCGCGCGGCAGCCATCGCATCGACGACAACGAAGTGAACGAGATGCCGGGGACCTACTCCGACCCCGCCAAAGCCATCGAAAACTTCCCCGGCATGGGCCGGGTGTTGCGCAGCCAAGGCAGCCTGTTGGTGCGCGGTGCCAACCCCGAAGACAGTGCGGTGTACGTCGACGACTATGAAGTGCCCGACCTCTACCACTTCACCGGGAGCACCTCGGTCATCAACATCCCCTTCATCGAGAGCGTCGAGCTGGTGCCGGGCGCGTTTTCGGCCCGCTTCGGCCGTGCCACCGGTGGCTTGTTGAACTTGAAGACCCGGCGGCTGCCCACCGACGACATTCACGGCTTTGCCAAGTTCGACATCATCGACGGCGGGGCGTACGTGGGCATCCCCATCTCCGACAAGGCGGCGGTCGGCGCCTCCGCCCGGCGCAGTTGGGTCGACGTGTTGCGCGGCGCGCAAGTGTTGATGGGCAACGCCAACGACGAGATCACCCTCATCCCCACCTACTGGGACTACCAGCTGAAGCTCGACTGGGACGTCGCCCCTGGCCACTCCCTCGTCGGCTTCGTCTTCGGCAGCGGCGACCGCGAACTCTACATCCGGCCCGGCTCCGACAACACCGCGCCCTACCGCCGCGATCGCAACACCGACTTTCACCGGGCGTCGCTGCGCTACGAAAACAGCTTCGGCGGCGGCTTTCGCAACGCCCTCACCGTCGTCGGCGGATGGGAGGTGCGCACCGACGACGAGAACAACGGCATCGCCTTCTTGGAGCGCAACACCTACGACGTGCAGGTGCGCGACGAGGTGCGCTACACCACCAACGACACCAAGATCACCTTCGGCGTCGACGCCACGGCCCGCGCCGATGCGTTGGTGTTCGGCGGCAACAACGCGGCGCTGTTCACCCGCGGCCTGCCCATCGTCGACATCGAGGGCAGCGGGCGCGCCCGACGCAGCGAAGACTTTCTCACCCGCGCCACCTTTGCCCTCTACGCCGAGGGCGACTTCATGCCCATGAAAGGCCTGTTGCTCACGCCTGGCCTGCGACTCGACGGCTATCTCCTCGACGGACAGCCCGATTTGTCGATCGAGCCCCGTTTTGCCGGCAGCTACCGCGCGCTCTCGGGCGACTACGGCTTGTTGTTGAAGGTGGGCGGTGGCGTCTTTGCCCGTCCGCCGAACCCTGAAGACGTCTCGCTGGCCCGCGCCTACGGCGAGACCATCGGATTGGCCCGTGCCTACCACCTGCAAACCGGCATCGAACAAGAGTTGGGCCCCGGCCGGGCGTTGACGGCGACGTTGTTCGGCGTGGCGCGCTCTGACCAAGTGCGGCGGTCGCCCGACTATCCGGCGTCGACGACGTTTGGGGAGTCGCCCGTCGTCGCCAACAGCGCAGGCGTGTCGATGGGCGCGGAGTTCTTGCTGCGGGCGGCCAAGGCCAAGCGCTATTTCGCGTGGGTCGCCTATGCCATCAGCAAGCATGAAAACTGGGACGGCCCCGGCCCCCACCGCCAAGAGGGGTTGTACCCGTCGGCGTTTGACACCACCCACCTCCTCACCCTCGTCGGGCAGCTGCATTTGTGGTGGGGCTTTCGCGTCGGCGCCCGCTATCGCCTGGCATCGGGCATGCCCAACACCGCCATTGTGCAGGCCACCCTCGACGCCGACAGCGGACGGTTCATTCCGCAATATGGCCAGGCCGGCGGCGAGCGCTTTCCGCCGTTCATGGCCCTCGACGTGCGCATCGACTGGACGTACGTGCTGCCCTGGGCCGAGATCGACCTCTACGCCGACCTCGTGAACGCCCTGAACCTGCAGCCGCAAGAAGGCTGGCTGTACAACTTCGACTACTCCCAGCGGCAGCCGCTGTTGGGGTTGCCGTTGATTCCGTCTGTCGGCTTCAAAGCCACCTTCTGACGCGGCTTTGGCGGTGTGACCGCCGCACGTGGGCGGGCTCCACCGCCGTGGCACCCTTCTTGGGGACATGGGAGGAGGAGGCACACCATGCACCACGCACTCTTGGCCATCACCCTGTTGGCGACGTTGGTGACGACGTCGAGCGCATCGGCGCAACCGCAATGTCAGCCGCACGAAAGCCGGGCGACGGTGGTGTTCGACGCCACCGCTGTGCGCTGGGAGCGTTGCGCCCAGCCATCGTTCGACGTCGCGCTCCACGTCGACAAGCGCATCGCCGATGGCACGCTGCTGCCCATCGACGTCGACTTCGAGCAACTGTCGATGGCGATGGGCCAGGCGGAGGTCTCCCTCGCCCCTGAAAGCACGACGACACCGACGTTGGCGCAGGCGTGGCAAGCCGACACCCGATGGCACGTCTGCGGGCGCGCGGTCGACGGGCGATGTCGTTCTGAGGCCCAACAGCAAACGCAACGGGCACCGGCCACCGCGTTGCTGCATGCCGCCGCTTACGTCGGCATGAGTCTGCTGTCGCCCACGTTGGTCAGCCGTCTTTCAGACGCCGCAATGCGGTGACCACGGCTTCGCCCGACGCACCCTCCATGTGGAGGGCGGCCGCCATCTCTGCGACGGCCGCGTCGTCGGCGCAGCGCAAAAACGGATTGCTCTGCCGCTCACGTGCCAACAAGTCGGGCACGGTGGGGGCGCCGCCCTCTTGCACCTCTTGCAGGCGTGCGGCGGCGGCTTGGCCGACGACGGTGTCGGGGAGGGCACCCACCACGAATGCCAAGTTGGCTGCGGTGTATTCGTGGGCACAGCACACCAAGACGTCGTCGAGGCCATGCAGGGTCTGCATGACGGCGTAGAGGTCTTTGCCATCGCCCTCAAACAGACGGCCACAACCGGCCATGAACAGGGCGTCGCCACAGAACACGGCGCCGTGTCCGTCGAGGGCAGGGGCGTGCTGGGGGGCGGCGTCGTGGGCTTGGCGAACGACGCGATCCACAGGGGCGCGCAGCAGATAGGCGATGTGTCCGCGGGTGTGGGCGTGCACGTCGAGGACATCGAAGGTGAACGACGCCACCTGCAGCGTCGAGCCGGGCGTTGTCCATTGCGTCGCGGGCAGCCGGTCGCGATCCGCCTCGTGCCCGATGACCGGGCAGCCGGTGGCTTCGGTGAGCGCTTCGACGCCATTGACGTGGTCGGGGTGGTGGTGGGTGAGCAAAACCGCCGCCAACGTCAGCTGGTGTTGCTGCAGCGCGGCCAGCACCACATCGGCGTCGGTGGGGTCGACGACGACGGCATGAGTGCCGTCGTCGAGAAGGTGCACGTAGTTGTCGCGCCAGGCAGGCAGAGTTCGCAGAGTTCGCTGGGTTTGCATCGGCCGACCATGCCTGAAACGGCGCCGCAGGAAAACGGCACGCACGCCGTGAAACGCAGGCGAAAATGAAGGGGGTCTCGTCGTTTGCGGCGGGTTTTGCTTGACGATCGACGCTTGGAGAAGATACGTCTCAGGCGCGCGTGGAGCGGTGGCCGAGTGGCTGAAGGCGCGCCCCTGCTAAGGGTGTATAGGGCAAACCCCTATCGAGGGTTCGAATCCCTCTCGCTCCGCCAGAAAACGCACCTTCGGGTGCGTTTTTTTATGGGCGAAGGAGCGCACGGCGGTTTGCAGAGCCGTGCCCAGATCCGCCACTGCCTGGCGCGACACCAACGGCGGACGTGTTTTTCTAGGCTTTTTCCGCCGTTTGCGTGGCATCGCCGCCGGACGGCCCGGGCTCTGTCCCATCCGCCCCTCGTGGGATGCAGCCGGCGTCGCCGCCGTGGCATACTCGCCTGGCCACTTGAGGAGCGTCACCCATGAATCGCATTGCCCTTGCCGCGGCCGCCCTGTCGGCCTTCGCGCTCAGCGCTTGCCCCCAAACAGGAGGGCCCGAGCCTGAGCCCAGCCCAACCCCCGATGCAGGGGTGGACGCAGGGCAACCTCCCGAAGACGCGGGTCTGCCTGTCGACGCTGGCGACCCCTGTACGCCGTCTCCCGACGCTCCTCCCTCCAACGCGGAGTCGGTCGCCGACTTCGACAGCCGGGGCCTCACCGCCAAGTTCAACGCTTGCGCCAACTGCCACAACAACGGCAGTCCCACCGGCAACGGATCGGGCTGGGGCGCCGCTGGCGACACCTCGCCGCAAGGCTGGCACGACGCGGTGTGGGCGAGCATCGAAGCCGACGGCAACGTCGACATCACGGCCACCCAAGTCTACGACTCCATCGCCGTCGACCACCCGGGGGGCAACGAAGCCGACCCCACCAACGCCCAGGCGCTGGTCGACTGGTACACCTACGCCAGCACCCCGGTGCCGCAGCCCGACAACTGCAACGAGCCTGAGCCCGAACCTGAGCCTGAACCCGAGCCTGAGCCTGAGCCCGTCGACGCTGGCCCCATCGACGCCGGCGAGCCCGAGCCCGATCCCGATGGTGGTGTGGTCTACAACGGCGAAGCCGGCGTGCCCTTTCACGTGCGGCTTGCCAACCCTCCGCAAACCCTCCCTCGTCTCACCTGCTCCAGCACCTTGATGCGTGTCGAGCTCGTCGACGGCACCGGCGTGGTCATCGACAACCCCCGCAACGAGACCATCTTCGTGAACCTCGCCATCTCCGCCAGTGCGGGCGGCACCTTCTGGACCGACAGCCAATGCGAGACCGAAATGGTGATCCGCGTCGGCATCGAGCCCGGCGAAAACGACGTGACCTTCCGCTTCAAGGCCGAGAACGCGGGCGAGGCTGAGATCGAGCTGATTCCCGTCGGCGAGGGCAACCTCTTGGGCGACACCCAGACGCAAATCATCACCCTTTGAGGTCTGCCCACCACCGACCCCCGACACGGCCGCGCAAGCGGCCGTTTGTCGTTTGCGCCTTGACCTTGGAGGCGCCGTGTCCAGGTTGTCGGCATCCCAAAAGCACCCGGAGCGAAAGCCCGGGGTGACGTCGCCGCCGGCTGTCGCTGACATCCGTTGACGACGTCGTTCATCGGAGGAGCGCAAGCCCTCCATCCACACCGTCGTGGCGCTGTCGGCTTTGCCTGCAGTGCTGCGTCGGCACGAGACGTCGTGCGCGAAGCCGATGTCGACGAGACAGACAATGAGAAAAGAAGGAGACAACCCGTTTCAGCCCTTTGTGAAGGCTGTGCAGGAGGCCGTCGAAGAGGCGGCCAAGGCCTACAGCCAGTGGGAAGAAACGGCCGAGCAGCACATGCACGAACGCGGCCGCCGCCATGCCCGAGGTGGGTGTGGGCCGCAGCATCGACACCACCGTCGCCATCGTCACCACGACGAGGGCGGACAGGGGTTCGGCGTGCGTCGTCCGCTGCGCTTCATGGCCCGTCAGCTCGAACTCAACGAGGAGCAGACCGCCGAGCTGGCGTCCATCCTCGACGAGATTCGCCATGAACGTGCCCAGGTCGCGCTCGACACCCAGCGCACCCAAGGCGGGTTCGCCGATGCCTTTGGCACGGGCGAGCTCGACGGTGAAGCTTTGCGCAAGCTGGCCCACCAACGGGTGAAGAGCCAGGAGCGCCTGGCTGAGGCCACGGTGCGCTGCTTGGAGCGCACCCACGCCATCCTCGACGAGGGGCAGCGCAAAACGCTGACCATGCTCCTGCGGTCGGGGGCGCTGTCGATCTGACGGCATCCTCGCTTTTGTCGGTTGGCAAAAGCGAAGGCCGGGCGTTTGCCCGGCCTTTCTTTGTGGGCACCAGCGCGCCAACGGTGACGGTCAATATTGCTTCGGCCGGATCTTGCGCACTTTGACGGCGCCGTCGTCGTCGTCGGTGGTGGAGCTGCGGGTGAGCAACCGCGACAGCAGGCCCTTCTTCTTGCCCTCTTGCTGTTCTTTGCGCCGCTCTTCCATGACGAGGATTTTGCCGAGGTTGTTCTTGTAGGCCAGGCTGTTCGGCGCCAGTTCACACGCCTTGAGGATGGCCGTCGACGCCTCCTGAAAACGAGACAACCGCGTCGCCAAAATCACCGCCCGACGGTTGTGCAGCGCGGCCGCGTTGGGCGCGATGGCCAAGGCTTGGTCGAGGAGTTCGAGGGCGTCTTCAAACTTGCCCATGCCCTCTGCTTCTTTCGCCTCTTCAAACAGCAACACCTCGTGGGGCTTTTGTTCGCCGTCTTCGCCGATGCGCTCCCACGCGCGAATCGCGCGTTCGTAGTCGGTGGCGGTGGGGTCGTGAATGACGGCCAACCGCGCGTTCATCAGCGCCGCGGAGTAGTTGCCGCGCTTGGCCGACGCCTGCGCCTCTTCAAACAGCATGCGCGCTTTGCGGCGGGCGCCGTGCGAGATGTAGCCCCCGGCCTTCGGCATGGAGGCGTCGTCGACGTCGAGCTCGTCGCCATCGCCTTCACCGTCGGTGGCGGCCCCCTCGTCGGAGTCGTCTTCTTCAATGTCGAGTTCGGCTTGCGCCATGCTCGGCCGAATGGGAGATGCCGCTGGGGCAATGGCAGGCGCGATGGGGGCGCCGGGGGCCATGGCAAAGATGTTTTCGGCGTCGCCCAACAGCGCGTCCTCGACGCTGGGGCCTTGGGTGATCTTCACCGACCCCGTCTTCTCGGGGGTGGCAAAGCCATCGGCCGCGGCGTCGATGTCGGCTTGCGCTTCGTCGAACGCGGCCACGGCCTCGGCCAGCTGGTCGCTGTCGGCTTGCCCCAAGTTGAGGGTGACGGCGTCTTGCGGGTCGGCCGCGTCGGCGTCGGCACCCGGCAACGGCGGAAGCGGCGGACCCACCGGCGTGTCGCCCGCGTCGAACTCGGCCGCCAACCCGGCGTCGACTTGGGCGGCGTCGACTGGGCCGTCGGCGCCGTCGACGGCAGGGTCTGGCTCCCGCTCATGCGACAGGTTCTCGGTGGCGAGCGGCCCCACCTCAAAGACCTGCTCCAGCTCTTTGGTCTTGGGCAGTGGCGGCACCACCAGGCTGTTGTTGTCTTCTTGGTCGGTGCCCTTGTCGTCGAGGAATTCGCCGGCGTCGAGCTGGGCCGCCGTGGGCTTCTTCTTGCTCTTGCGCTTCTTCGTCGGCTTGCTGTCGTCGCCGTCTCCTTTTGGGGTCTTGGCGCCGCCCTCTTTTTTGTAGCTCAGCGACGTCTCTTGCCACAGCGAGCGCATCTCGCCTTCGGCGCCCCCGGTGGGTTCGGCAAAGACGCCGCCCTCTTCGTCTTCGGCAGAGTCGAACGACATGGGTTCGGCAATGAGCGCAGTGGCGCCGGGGTTGAGCTTCTGCGCTCCGTCGTCGACGTCACGCTTGCCCTTGCTGCGCTTCTTCTTCTTTTTCTGGCGCGCCGCGGTGGCTGGGGCCTTGGCGTCGAGTTCAGCAACTTTTTGTTGCTCGCGTTCTTTGCGACGGCTGGCAGCCCGCTTGCCCTTTTCTTTTCTGCCAGACGCTTCGGCAAGGTCGGCGCCTTCGACGTCGAGCACCGCCGTGGCGTCGGCGTCAGACGCGCCCGTCTTCTTGCGCTTTCGTTCTTCGCGTCGACGACGAGCGCGGTCTTTTTGCTCTTTGGTGACGTGCCCTTTGAGCACCACCAGCCCTTTGTCGGCGAGCATGGCGATGGCGAGCTTCAAGTCAGAGTCTTGCATCTGACTTTTGCGGCGGATGCGTCCGACGGGCCGCTTGCCGTTGATGTAGTTCAGCGCGTGCCGCTCATAGGGCGACAAGATGAGCGAACGGTTGGAGAGCCCGTCGATCTTCTTGAGGATGGCGTCGTTGCGCAGCAAAGCTGCGGTCTTGCCCCCGACGTAGATTTGCGCCTGGGTGACCTCGCGGGTGAGTCCCGTTTGCCCGGTGGCGAACGACGAGAACTCGTCTTCGTCGCCGCCCAAGATGATGGCGTCTTCGCCAAAGTTGGCCGAGCTGTTGGTGGGGACTTCTTTCAGCGTTTGTGGCTTGGCGGCCGCCTTGGCCGGCTTGCGTTTGCTCGACTTGCCCTTCTTGGGTTTGGCCTTGGCTTTGCTTTGGCTGACGTCGTCATCGGCGTTGAGAATGTCGTCGCCCAAGAAACTGCTGTCGATGATGAAGTCACACGCAGGACAGATGACGACGTCACTCGCCACCTCCAGCCCACATTTGGGGCACGCCTGTTGCGCTTGTGTCGTCATGCTTGCTCGCCTTGGGCCCGTTCGTCGTACACCGTGGGGTCGTCGACGCCGGCGTCGACAAACCCTTGATGGCGCAGTCGGCAGCTGTCGCAGTGGCCGCATGCGCCGCGTTCAGATGGATCGTAGCAGCTGTGGGTGCGGCTGTAGTCGACGCCGAGGCGGGTTCCTTCGCGAATGATGTCGGCTTTGCCCATGTGCATGAGCGGAGCGAGGACCTGCAAGGTGTCGCCTTGCACGCCAGCGACGGTGGCGAGGTTGGCGAGGGCCTCAAAGGCCGCGATGTATTCGGGGCGGCAATCGGGGTAGCCCGAGTAATCGACGGCGTTGGCGCCGATGAACAGAGCGCGGGCGCCGACCACTTCGGCTTTGGCCAAGGCGAACGACAAAAAGATGGTGTTGCGCGCTGGCACGTAGGTGACCGGGATGCCGCTGTCGTCGAGATCGCCGTCTTTGGGCACGTCGATGTCGTCGGTGAGGGCGGAGCCGCCAAAGGCCCGGAGGTCGATGTCGACGATTTGAAAGGAGGCGGCGTTGTGGGCCGTGGCGACGTCGCGGGCGCAGTCGAGCTCGACGCTGTGCCGCTGGCCGTACGAAAACGCGAGGCAGTGGCAGGTGTAGCCCTGGTCTTGGGCCATGGCCAAGACGGTGGCGGAGTCGAGCCCGCCCGACAGCAACACCACGGCGTGGCGGGGGGCGGAGGGGGGGGCGTCGGCGGCAGCAGAGTCAGACACAAATCTCTCGAAGCAACTCTCAAAACGAGCGGAACAGGACGAAGAAGATGCGCTGCAATCTGCCAGCCCTCGCCGGCAGATGCCAGGGCCAACAGGAGGAGGCCGAGGCCCGGGCATGCCGCTCATGGTTTGCACTTTGTTGGGCGTCGATGCCAAAGTCGGGCCGAAACCGGATGGATCGTCACCGTCGACGACGCCGGTTGTGGTTTGAGCTTGCCTTGAGGTGCGTGTGGCACAGTCCCAATGGTCGATGCGGGCATATACGGCGAAGGATGCGTCGAAGGTGGCCAAGCTGCTGAAGGCGGTGGCTGGGTTCGACGCCAGCGTGGCCGCCAAAAGTCGCAAATGGCTGCAGGTGATGCTGGAGCATCCGGCCGTCGCCGAAGCGGCGCAATGGCAGCTGGCCGAAGCCCCCAACGGGGCCGTCGTGGCTTGCTGTTTGCCGTTGCACGTCGGCACCACCCGCACCGAGCTGATCCTCGCTGTGAACCCTGCCTGGCGTCGGCAAGGCATCGGCACGGCCTTCATGGAGTCGCTGCCGAAGACCCGTCGCTACCTCGTCGACAGCCGGTCGTCGGTGGAGGGGGCTGCGGCCCTGCTGGTCAACGCTGGCTTCGAAGAGCGCTACCGCCACTTCATCATGCGTCGTCCTGTTGGCGATGAGCCCCACGGCAAGTTGCCGGCGTGGGCCAAGATCGATGACGACACCACCCACGACGCAGAACGGTTGCGCTCCGCCGACCTGCTCATTAACGGCGAAGACGCCGAAACCCACCTGCCGCTCTTGGAGCAGAGGCTCAGCCGACCAGGCGCCCGTCTGCTGTACATGGTGACGCCCAAGGGCGACGAGGGATACGCGTCGCTCATCGCCAACGAGCACAGCAAAAAGAGCGAGTTCGACCGCAACGGCGCGCCCACCGTCGGCTTTTTGGAGCACATCGGCCTGTCGAAAGCCGTGCGCGGCAAAGGGCTCAGTCGACCGCTGCTGCGGGCGGCGTTGCAGGCGTTCGCCGAGGATGGCTACCAACAAGTCGAAGTCCTCGTCGATGGACGCCGCAAAGCGGCGGTCGACCTGTACGAGCACGAGGGCTTCGAAAAGACAGACGAAGTCATCCACTGGATCCGTCGAGACGCCTAGTCAGGGCCCGCGCGCTTCGCGGCGCCGGGGCCCTGCCTTGAACGACCATTTGCAGTGGATGATGGCGTCGCTCTCTGCTGAATGGCATTTGACTGCAAATGGTCGACGATGCCTGTTTCTCATCCTCACCGACGTCGTCACGTCGTCGTCAAACGGTGGTTTTGGGATGCGCTCGAGTCAGGGCCCGCGCGCTTCGCGGCGCCGGGGCCCTGCCTTTAACGACCATTTGCAGTGGATGATGGCGTCGCTCTCTGCTGAATGGCATTTGACAGCAAATGGTCGACGATGCCTGTTTCTCATCCTCTCCGACGTCGTCACGTCGTCGTCAAACGGAGGTTTGGGGATGCGCTCTAGTCTCGTCGGAGGCGTGGCTTCGCCCGCCTCTCGACGAGCCTTGAACGACCGTGGGGCATTTCTGTGCAATGCCCGACGACCATTGGCGATGCAAATGGTCGATGTCGGCTAACAGCGGTGAGCGACGTCAGTGGCGTCTGACTGCAAGTGTCGGAGGTACCTGTTTGCCGACGTCATCACGGTTCTCCGCGAAGTCGACTTCGCCCATGCCGAGAGGCTGGCACAGCCGACCATTTGCGGTGTCGCCCAACAGCTCCAAGCGTCATCCCCTCCGCAAATGGCCGCGAAGGTCATGGCAAAGCAATGACCCGTCGACTCACAGCCTCAGCTTCTGCAGCACACGTGCCTCGGCGTCGGGCTCGACGGCGAGGCCCACGGCGCGCCGCAGCCGCATGTGCGCACTGGAGATGGAGTAGTCGATGAGGGCGTCCATGGCGGTGCGGCGAAGCACAGCGTCGTCGTGCTCCAGCACATCGAGGCAGGCGCCGAGGTCGCCGGCGAGCAGCAACCCCAGCCGTTCGCCGGTGCGCAGACAGCCTTCTTGGTAGGCGGTGACGTCGAGCTTTCCGGCAGCGTGGGTGACGTCGCGCAGCACCTGCACCAGGCGGTCTTCGCTGCGCTTGGCTTCGGCTTTGGGCAGGCCATCGAGCAGTTGGGCTTTGAGGGCTTTGCCGTCGTAGGCGGCGTTGGCTTTGCCCGTTTCGAGGCCGAAGCCGACGAGCAACGTGCGCACCAGGTGAAAGAGCTCCATGGGGCGCAGGCGGTGGGCCAACAGCCCATGAGGCGTGAAGTGCACCATGACCCGGCCGAGGGAGAACGCGCGCTCCGGCGTCATGCCACCACGGATGACGCTGGGGTTGAGGCCAAGCGACGGCGTTGGCGTCGGCAACAGCGAAAACTCGGGCGCCTCCTTGGTGGTGCGCAGAATGCGCGGTGGCGTCGAGATGCCCAACAGTTGAGAGGCCGAGGCGACGGCGAGGCGCACCGACGTGGGGACTTCAGCCTCCAACAGACGTGAGCCTTTGGCGGCTTGTTTGGCTTCTGGTCGCAAGGCGTATTCGCGGTGCAGACGCATGCCGATGAGGGTGCCCAGTCGACGCAAAGGGCCCTTTTCGTCGACGTGCACCAAGTGGTCGACGACGGTGCCGAGGTCGCTCGGCGTGTTGGGCCACCGCGGAAACGGCGGCAACAACCGGCGGATTTCACGCTCTTTGCCGGGCGCGCTCATGCCCACCACGCTCATGACGTGGGCGACGACCAAGGCGGCGTCGGCGCGTTCTGCCCGGCACAACCCCTCGAGCATCGACACCCACGTCGACGCACTCGCTGGCGCCCGCTTCAACGTCATGCGCAATGCACGCGCAGCGTCGAGCGGCCGCCCCAAGAGCGTGTACAGTTGGGCGGCGTCGTGGTGGGGCTTGGACGACCACGGACGCAGCTCGGCCAGCGCCTCCAACGCTTCAATGGCGCCTTCAAGGTCAAACAGCTCATACCGCCGCACGGCGGCGATGGCGTCGAGCAGCGACGCGCGGGTGCTGGTGTCGCTCTTGGCCGTGTCGACGAGCTTTTGCTTCAGCTGCCGTTCGAGGGTGCGGGGCGCGGTCTCGGCCATGGCGCTCAGCGCTTGCAACACCTCGTTCGATGACGGGGCCAGTTGAAAGGCGGCGTCGAGGTGGGAGGCGGCATCCTCGTCTTGCTCTGCCCGCTGCAGCAGCTTGCTGGCGCGCAGGTGCAGCATGGCCTTTTCGTGGTCGTCGGTCTCGACTTCGAGCATGCCCAGCGTCGACGACAATGCCGACGCCGCATCGCCCTCGGTGAGGTCGAGCTCGAGCAGCGCTTCACGCAACGCACGCGACTGCGGGTGGGCCTGTTGGCCGTCGCGCAGAATGCTGCGCGCCAGCGTCGGGTTCTTCAGCTGCTCCACCGCCAACGACGACGCCCGCAGCAGATGCTGCTCCGCATCGGCTTGAGGCACGCGGTCGGCCATGCACCGCAACACGCGAATGGCGACGGGGGCTTCTGTCGACGAGAACACCGACACCGCAGCTTCGAGTGCGTCGTCTGACAGCCGACGCAACAAGGCGTCGTCTTCGGCCAAGCTCAGTGCGTTGCTGAGAGCGTTCTTGGCGCCTTTGTCGTCGTCGCCCGAGAGACGGAGCACCGCCATCTCGCCCCACAGCTGCACCGCGTCTTCAGCGTCGAGGTCTTGGCCGTGATGCAACATGAGCTTGTCGAGCACCTGCAAGCGGCGGTGGTCGACGTCGTACGCGGCGCGCACGCCGCTGGCCAACACCCGCGAAAACGCCAGCAGCAGGCGGAGGTCGGTGGGGGCCTCGTCAAGGAGCGCCTCGAAGAGCGCGACGCTTTCTTGCCGTTCGTACGACGACGACAGCGCCAGCGCATGCAACTTGCGCCAACGGAAGGGGGCGTCGTCGGCGAGGCTGCGCACGATGCGAGCGGCTTCGAGGGAGACGGCGTCGAGGAACATTCCGCTGGGATCGGCCAGCTCGTCGTCGACGGAGTCGTCGAGCCCCAGGCGCAGCAGCACCTGCTGCCAATATCCGGTGGCGGCGTCTGCATCGTCGGGCACGGCTTGCAAGAGCTGCAAATGATGGTGCTCGGCGACGGGGCCGCGCTCGAGCCGAGCGGCAATGGACGCCGCCTCACGACGCAAGGCGACCACGTCGATGGGCTCTTCGCCAGCGTCGAGGTCGAGCATCAATTCGAGCGCCTGCAACCGAGCATCTTGGTCGTCAACGTCGAGGGCCAACGCAGCGAACGCCTGCAGGTGCTCAAAGGTGGCGCGTCCGAGGGCAACGCAATCGCGCCACGCCGCCGACGCTTGGCCCTTTTCATCGAGGTCGTCGGCGTAGATGCGGGCCAAGTGCGCCAGTGCGGCGGTCTGCTCGGCATCGGCGTCCAAGTCTTCGTCGTCGACGCCAGCGCACAGCAAAGCCACCAGGGCTTGCAGCGCACGCACGGCGTCTGCCGGACGCTCACGCAACTCGGCCGCCTGCGCTTCCCATTGCAAGAGCTGCACTTGTGGTCCGGCCCGTTTGCGCAACAACGGCAGCAGCTCGGCAACTGTGGCGAGGTCGTCGTCGACAAACGCCTCACACACCGAACGCAACAGCCAGATGGCCCGGCCGTCGGCCAAGTCTTCTTCGACGTCGAGCACCAGCCGCACCGCACTGACGGCATCGGCCTGCTGCTGGTAGGCATCAAACACACCCGACAATGTCAGCTCGTTGTCGGTGCGCAGCGCCGCTCGCACGGCAAGGTCGAGCAGCTCCAGTCGGCCGTTGTCGTCGTGCACGTCGTCGAGGGCGGCGCGCTCCTGCAACCACTTGACCTCAGCGGCGTGGTTGCCCTTGTCATGGGCGACCTGCTGGCGCTGGGCGAGCACGTCGTCGAGGCTGTGGGTGTCGCCTTCTTTGCGCAACACGTCGGTGAGGGTGCTGAGGGCTTGGGCGTCGCCAGGACGCAACTTCAGCAGCGCTCGGGCGGCGCTGCGCAGCCCGAGGGCGTCGTCGAGCTTGGCGCCCGCCACCAGTCGCTCGCGCTGTAGGTCAATGGCGCGTTCGTCGTCGACGATCTTGGCCAGCCGGCCCAAAAAGCCAAAGAGGTCAGACTTGTCGTCGAGGGTGCGCAACACGCCCAGGGCCTGCTCTCGCCACCGCTCTTGGGCCTCGGTGTCGACGACGTCGGCCCGCAACGACTCGCGCACCAGCATCTCGCGTCGGTCGTCGCTGTGCCCCATGTCTTGCAGCTGGGCGAGAAGGGCGTCGACGAGGGCCGGACGCACCGTGTCGTCGACGGCGATCTCCAGCTGCCGCAGAAAACGCAGCTCCTCCGCGTCGCCGCCGCGTTCTTGCGCCCGCTGGCGGAGCCACAAATACGCCGGGCCCGGCACGTCTGCACGTGCCAACGGCAGCAGCAGCTTCTTGGCGACCGCGTCGCCATCGTCGACGACGGCGAGCCGCTTCAGCACCTCCACCAAGAAGGCGCCGCCATCTTCGGGCCATTTTTCGGCGTCGACCCAGCCGTCGACGTTCGACAACGCGTCGGCCTCGTGGCCCTCCAGGCACGTGAGGTAGATGTCTTGTTCGGCGTCGCGCACCTGCTCGCCAGCGTCGAGCCGCAAGCTCAGCGCAAAGGACGCCCAGCGGTAGGCCTCGTCGAGGAGAACGCCAGAGGAGTGCGCGTCTTGCGCCACGTCAAACGCGTCGATGGCGCTGCCATCTTCGATGGCGCGTTCGCCCCGCTCCAGCAGTTTTTCTTCGCGTGTAGGCTCAGGGTCTGGCTCGGGTTCTGGCGCCGGCTCCGGCTCCGGCTCAGCTGCGTCGTTTGGCTCAACAGCGTCGTCTGGGTCAGCCGAGGCATCTGCAGCCTTGCCCTCTGACGATGGCAGTTCTGAATCGGCTCCTGCAGGAGCTTCCGCTGACGCCAACGCGGCCTCGTCGCTGTCGCCTTCCACCGACATGTCGTCTTCGTCGATGGCCTCGCCGCCTTCTGAGAGAAGGTTGCGGCGTTTGTCGGCGAGGTTGGCCGCGGCTCCCCTGCGCCGACGCTTGTGTTTGCGTGGTGGACTGCGCGTCGGCAGGAGGTCTTCAGGGCGCATGCCCGGGATGAGCCCCTCGTCGCCGTCGACGATTTCAATGCCACCACTCGCCTTCAGCTTGGGCCGGCTCCGCTTCGGCTGGGGAGCGTCGTCATCTGACTCCTCAGCGTTGTCCTCATCTGAGCTTTCAGCGTCGGCGCTCGAGTCTTCAGCGTCGTCGCTCGAGTCTTCAGCGTCGTCGTCAGATTCATCCGCGTCGTCTGAGTCTTCAGCGTCGTCGCTCGACTCTTCGGCGTCGTCGTCTGACTCATCCGCGTCGTCTGAGTCTTCAGCGTCGTCGCTCGACTCTTTGGCGTCGTCGTCGTCGTCGCTAGGCGCATCAGCCGCGTCGTCGTCAGACTCATCCGCGTCGTCGTCAGACTCATCCGCGTCGTCGTCAGACTCATCCGCGTCGTCGTCAGACTCATCCGCGTCGTCGTCAGACTCATCCGCGTCGTCGTCCGAGTCTTCGGCGTCGTCCAAGACAGCCGCGTTTTCTGCCGAAGAATCGACGTCGTCATCCTCACCAGCCGGCTCGTTGTCATCGTCTGCAGCGGAGGCGTCGTCGCGTTCATCGGCCGCCTGCGCATCGGCGTCGGTCTGCTGCACGTCGCCTTCGTCGTCGGCAACTGAGGCTTCGCCCTCTTGGTCGTCCTCTTGGTCTTCCTCTTGGTCTTCGTCCTCTGGGTCTTCGTCTTCGGCGTCGCCTTCATCTGACATGGGCGGTGGTGGAGGCATGGCAGGCGGGGCCGCCTTGGCCGACATCACCAGGTCGTCGTCGACGTGAAAGTCGTCGGCGTCTAGGTCGACTTCGCTTCGGCTGCTGGCCATGGCGGTGGGGTCGACTTCGGTGCCTCCAGAGAGGTCGGCCACGGTGGCGGGCGCCTCTTCTGCAAAGAACGCAGCCTCAGCTTCGCCGCCTTCAGCGTCATCAGGTTCAGCGTCATCAGGTTCAGGGTCTTCAGGCTCAGGGTCGACTTCGTCGTCCTCCTGAGCCCCTTCGTCGGAGGCGTCGGCTTCGTCAGAGGCGTCGGCGTTGTGGGAGGATTCACTCGCCTCCTCCGCATCCTCTTGTGACGACGACGAGTCGTCTTTGGCGGGGGCGGCTTCTTCTGAAGAGTCGTCGCTGTCTTCAGCCTCGTCTTCTTCAGAGGAGTCGTCGTGTTGGGCTTCTTCTGAAGAAGACGATGCTTCAGACGACGACCGAGGTGGTGCCACCTGGGTCACAGTGACCTCAGCGTCGTCGACTTCGTCTTGCAGCACCTGGTCGACGTCGCGGCCGTCGCCCATCTTCTGCAGCAGACGGTTGGCGTGACGTCGTGGCCCTTTGGCATCTGGGTACAACCGCAGCGACTTCAAATACGCGTCAAGCGCGCCGTCGTCGTCGTGTTGCACGCGTTCGAGAACGTGGGCGACGCGGTTGCACAGCGTGGCACGCGCTCGTGCGGCGACGTCGTCGTTGTCGACGAGCGCACGAAAGACGACGAGCATCTCGTCGACCTTCTTGGCGCTTTGGGCCAGTTGAAAGGCCTCGTCGATGTAGAGGGTTTCTTCGGGCTGGCGCTGCACCACCTTGAGGGCTTCAAAACAGGCGCGTGCCTCGTCGCCCACAGCGCTGAACAACTGGCTCATGGCCCGTCGGGTGATGGCCACCTCGAGGTCGTCGGCTTTGATCTCTTTGCGCTTGAGGCGTCGCTTGCAGCTGTGGAGCACTTCATCGATGCCACCGGCCGCGTGCTGCAGACGCAGAAGGTGCGCCTTGTGATCCGACGACGCCACCAAGGTGTGCACGACGAGGTCGTCGCCATCCTCGTCGAGGGCGCCGTCGTCGAGCAGCACGTGCAGGGCCTCGCACATCACTTCGACCCAATCGTCTTGCCGCAGAGGGGCCACCCGAGCCACGGCTTCAAGCCAGGCTTTTTGTGCGTCTTGGTGGTCGCCATGGCTGGCGTCGCGTTCGACAAACCATTGGTGGGCGCATTCGAGACGTGCTTCGACGCCCTCTGCTTTTTCGACGGTGTCGAGCAGGGCCTGCAATCCGACGGGCACCACGCCCGCGCTCAGCGCCTTCGCAAAAGACTCACTTGCCTTCTCAGCCATCGACTCGATCACCATCACTGCCGTCGGTCACCGACGGACGCAGCCGCACCCTATCCCACGGCAGAGCCGTGCCGAAAGCAGCGGCCGAATGGGACAAGTCCGCCGTGTTTTGGCGGGGAATCCTTGGTATGGCCATGCCATGTCGGCTCAACTGCACCACCTCGCCCTTGGCGCCCACGACGTGGACGCCCTCGCTGCCTTCTATGAAGACATCCTGGGGCTGCTGCGCCTGCAAACGCATCGGTTCGATGACGGAGGCACACGTTCGGTGTGGTTGTCGCTCGGCGGCGGCGCGGTGTTGATGCTGGAAACCGTCGACGAAGACCGGGCTCCTGCGAGGTCGCGTCCGCCCGGGTTGTTCTTGTTGGCGCTGGCGGCCACCGACGACGAACGACGCAACCTCGTCGACATGTTGGGCGAAGAGAACTGCGAAGTGACGACGTACACCACCTATTTTTGTGACCCTGAAGGCAATCGTGTGGCGGTGTCGAGCTATGACCTGCCGGATTCGCCCGTGGTGTGAAGCGAGAGCGCCCACGGCTCCAGCCCATGGCCTCCCGCATCCTCGTCGACGTCGTCACGCCGTTGTTCACGACCGCCTTAAAACACCTTGCCCGGATTCAAGATCCCTGCTGGGTCAAACACCTTTTTGATGGCCCTTTGCAGGTTGAGCACGTCGTCACTCTGCTCCAGTGGCAAGTAGTCGCGCTTGGCAATGCCCACCCCATGCTCGCCCGTGATGGTGCCCCCGAGTTCAACGGTGCGCTTGAAGATGTCTTTCATGGTGGCTTCGACTTGGGGCAGCTCGTCGTCGTCGTCAAACAGCATCTGCACGTGCAAGTTGCCGTCTCCGGCATGGCCAAACGCGCAGGTCTGAATGCCATGTTTGTCGCCGAGGGCGCCGATGTCGGCCACCATCTGGGGAATGAGCGAACGCGGCACCACCACGTCTTCACTCATTTTGCGCTTTTTGATTTTGCGCGTCGCCTCCGACAGCAACCGGCGGCTTTGCCAGATGTTGCGACGCTGCGCTTCGTCGGTGGCGAGGAGCACGTCGACCGCGCCTTGTGCTTGTGCCTGTTCGAGAGCACGTTCGAGGGCGGCGAAGGCGTGTTCTTCGTCGTCACCGTCGGTTTCAAGAATGAGCGCGGCGCCGGCGTCGGCAGGGAAACGGTAAGGCGCGCCATGGTCGCGCACGGCGTGGATGCAGGTGCGGTCCATGTATTCGAGCGTGCGCGGCACCACCCCAGCCTTGAGCACCGCGGCGACGGCTTTGGCCGCCGTCTCCGACGACGGAAACACCGCCAAGGCCGTCTGCACTGCGCGTGGTTTGGGCACCAACTTCAAAGTGATGCCGGTGATGACGCCGAGGGTGCCTTCGCTGCCGCACATCAATGCCGTGAGGTCGTAGCCGGCGACGCCTTTGACGGTTTGTTTGCCGGTTTGCACGCGGCGTCCGTCGGGGAGCACCACGTCGAGGCCGAGTACATATTCGCGGGTGACGCCATAGCGCAGCGCGCGCGGGCCGCCTGCGTTTTCGGCGACGTTGCCGCCGAGGGTGCAGTACGACAGCGAGGCTGGATCCGGCGGGTAAAACAGCCCTTCTTCTTCGACGGTCTGCTGAAAGTCGCCGGTGATGACGCCGGGGGCGACTTTGGCGATGAGGTTCTCGTCGTCGATGGTGTGCACCTGGGTGAAGCGGTCCATGTGCAAGACGACGCCGCCATACAAAGGGACGCATCCACCGCTTTGCCCGGTGCCTGCACCTCGTGGCGTGACGTAGATGCCCTTGTCGTGGCACAGCCGCATGACGGCCATCACCTCCTCGACCGTTCCAGGACGCACCACACAGTCGGCGGCGGCGGGTTTGAGGTTCGGCGTTTCGTCTTTGCCGTACGGCTCAAGCACGTCGGCGCCGGTGAGCAAGAAGCGCTCGCCGACGATGCGTTCAAGGCCGAGCAGCACGTCGTCACGAAAGGCACCAGACATGGGCAAGCTCCATCTGAAAACGGCGCCGTGAACACTGAAGCGCACGCCGCTTTCTCCGATGTACTGGTCGACGGGCGGTTCAACAACGCCCAAACCGACGTGGCGCCGCTTGCGATTCGCCGCCGGGTTTCTGTCCTTTCTCGCCAGAGGCGGTTGTCTCCTGTTGCACAGCCGCCAAAGGTGCCTTTGACGTGACCGGCCGATTGTTCGCAACATTCGCCGACCCGCCTCGCACGACGTCGCCGTCAGGAGCCCCGCGTGACCACCTCGTATCCGCATGAACAACGCCGCAGTGAGCGCATCCCCGCGCGCCTTCAGGTGGAGGTGCACACCAAGCAGGGCGAGCGCACGCTGACGACGTCCGACATCAGCCGCCACGGCATGTTTGTCGAAAGCGACGAGCCGTTGCGCGAGCGGCATGTGGTGCAGCTGAAGATCGCCCTGCCGGCAGGCTCCTTTCACGCCACCGCCTATGTCTCCCGCGTCGTGCAAACCGACAAAAAGCGTGGTGCAGGCCTGCAGTTGTTCACCATGAACGCCGAGGCCAAAGAGGCCTGGGACGCGTACTTCTTTCAGCTGCAGGGCGAGGGGCCGAAATCGCGCCCCAACGTCGTCACCGACGCGCCCAAAGACGCCTCCATCTTCGTGGTGAAGCTGAAAAACAAAGAGCGTCTGTGGGACTTCGACAAGAGCTCTGTGCAGGCCGGCGGCACCTTCTTGGTGACGCCTGTGTTGCGCCCCATCGGCACACCGGTGCAGATGATTTTGGTGCACCCCGAGAGCGACGAGGAGTTCATCCTCGTCGGGCACATCGTGCGGCTGAACCAACAGTCGCCCAAAGGCGTCGAAATCGCCTTTGATGCCCTCGACGACGAACGACGGGCGGAATTTCACAGCTTCATCGACAGCGGGCACTACATCGACGCCGGCATGGACGACGCGTGGGACACCCTGCAGGCCAAGACGCCGGGCACCCTGGTGTCGACAGAGCAGGTGGGCACCGACATCCCCCTCGACGACGGCGTCGAACCGCCAGCCTCCGACTGGCAAGACGTGTTGGGCGGCGCCACACCAGATGTCGCAGATGCCCCACCGTTGGAGCCCCTGCCCGACGCCCTGGCGCAAACGCCGCTGGAGCAGCTGCAGGTGGTCATGGGCCAGCAGCTCGCCGACGAGCACACCTTCGCCTGGGAAGACGTCGACAACGAGTTCACCATCAACATGGACATCGACGACGACGTCACCGTCGACTTTGAGATCGACGACGCCGCGGTCGGCGAGATGGTGGTGGGCGAGGGCAAAGCGCCTCCACCCGCACCGGCGTCGACGCTGCTGCCCATGCCGGCCGACGCGCTCGACGACGATGACGAAGCACACGAGCTCGATCCGGATGTTGATGCGTTGTCGACTGAAGACGCGCCGTCATTGGCAGCCGCCCTCGTGGGCGTTGTCGACGGGCAGACCTCCGCGCGGGTGATGTGCGCCGGCTGCGACGTCGACGCCAGCTTTCAGATCGGTGCCGCCGACGGGCCGTTGGGCCTGGTGTCTGACCTCGAGGTGTTTTGGGCCGAAGAAGTCGCCAAGGTGGTGTCGGTGCCCCGTCTGCGCCAGGCGCCCGACCAACGCAAAGTCGTGTCGGCCCTCGGCGGGCTCGACAGCCGTGCGTTGCGCTCCCCCGTCGACGCCAAGGCCCTGTTGGAGGTGGCCTCGCTGATGGGCAGCGCACGCCACCCCATCACCCGCGACAAGCTGCACGAGCCTGCGATCATCGACGTGCTGCGGGCGGCATTGCGCACCACCGAAGCCGACTCCTACGTCGACCTCGATGGCAGCTGTCCGGTGTGTGGCGGCACGTGGACCCTCGTCCGGCGGGGATGAGCCGGTTGGCGTCAAAGGCCTGATCATTCTGCGTTCTACGGTTTGCATCCGGCCCTGGAGGCGGTAATCCCTCCGGCGTCCCCTGTGCATGCGTCGACTGGGCCATCTGGCCGCTGCGGCGCAGGCCGCAAGGAGTGATTCATGACCTTGTCGTCGTCGTCGCCTCGTCGTTTGGCTGCTGTGTTTTCGCCTCGTCGTTCGCCCTTGTGGACGGCCGTCGGGAGCCTGTCATTGGCCCTGTCGTTCGGCTGCGCCACGACGGAGAGCGGCACCACAGGCGACACCCAATCGACGCCCCAGGCCCCCAAGCCCGCCGACAACGTCGAGGTCGATCCCCACGCCCTTTGCGAAGTGCTCGGTGCCGTCAAAGACGCCTCTGGCACGCCACGCCAAGCTCAGCTGCGGCAGTCGTACGAGCAGAAGTTGACGGCCAACGGCGCCGACCGCGCAGCAGCCCTCGGTGCCATGTTGGCCAAAGACAGCGACAAAGACGGCTGGAAGGCACTGCGCGACGACGCTAACAAACACCCAGGCACGGCGCTGTACGCCGTCGGCGAGTGCATCATCTACGGCTGGTGGAAGATGGACGACCAAGCCGAGCCCCGCTGTCAAAAAGCCGAAGCCCAACTCGAGAACCTCGCCGTGGCCAACGTCGCCCGCGGTGACATGTGGCTGCGCAAGGGCGACGCCGACAAAGCCATCGCCTACGCGCAAAAAGCCCTGACCACCGACCCTGCATGTGGTGTGGCCAAGGTGCTCATCGCCGAAGCGCACACGCAAAAGGGCGACACGGCCGCGGCGTTGTCGTCGTGGGAGCAAGCCTCGAAGCTCAGCCCCAACTGCTTCAAATGCGCCGTGAACCGCGCCGACCTCGTCGAGCGCAGCCAAGGCCAAGAGGCGGCGTTGCCCCACTGGGAAGCCGCGCTGAAGATTCTTCCGGGCCACGCCAAGACCCTGCAGCGCTACGCCGCCGTGCAAGTCGGCCGCGACGACAAAGCCGCCTTGGCCGCCTACGAAAAGGCATTGGAGTTGGGCCAAGAAGAGTTCGCCACCCTCATGGCGGCGGCGACGTTGGCGGTGAAGACCGGCGACGACCTCAAGGCCATTGACTACGGCGAACGCGCCGCCCGCGTGGAGTCCGACCACGTCGAGCTGTGGCGTCTGCTGGGCGGGTTGTACAAAAAGCGCAACGAGATCGAGCCGTTTGAAAAGTCCATGGACGAAGTGCTCCGCCTGGTGCCCACCGACGTCGAGGCTCGGCTGGAGCTGGCGCGGGTGGCCAAAGCCGACAAGCGCTACGTCGAATCCCTCGACCACTACGACGCCGCCGGCGCCGTCATCGCGTCTGACGCAGGGGCCAAGATCGACGAGGCGCTGAAGACCGCCTACACCGATGAGAGCACCAAGCTCCTCGAAGAACTGCGCATCGGCACCGGCCTCAAAGGCGACATCAACAAGGTCAACTATGCCGTGCAGTTCATCGTCACCAAGCTCTTCGAAGAGCGCCACAAGGGCGGCAAGAAGGGCAGCATCAGCATCAGCGTGAAGACCCGCAAAGACTCCACCGTCGAGGAGGTCACCCTCCTCGAAGACACCCTGGGCGACGGCGTCGTCGCCGGGTCGGCCGTCGGCAACCTGCGGCGGGCCCACATCTCGGGCGGCCGCAAGCTGTACACGCTGGAGTTCGACTTCAGGTAGCGCCCCTCCCGCGGTCGTGTGGATCGCGGGGAATGCCCGTTGCCCGTCGTGGGTTGCGGTGTCGGCGTGGCCAGGTGTGCCCCTCCCTTTGTTGTTTCTCTGTTTGGCAAACGCAGCCTCCCACGTCCCGGCTGCAGCAAGAGCATCCTCATGAGTGAATCCGAGCGCGACCCCGTCGTCGTCACCACCTCCACCACCGCCACCCTTCGGGTGCCGCGCGCCATGCACATCGCTGTGGTGGGCGCCACCGGCGTCGTCGGCCGCGAGGTGCTCAGCATCCTCGAAGAACGCCGCTTTCCCGTCGCGAGCCTCAAGCTGTTCGCGTCGGAGCGCAGCCGCGGCGAGCAAGTCACCTTCTTGGAGCGCGACCACAGCGTCGAGGTTCTCGACGACGGCTGCTTCGAAGGCGTCGAAATCGCGTTCTTCGCCGGCGGCTCCGGCGTCAGCAAGGAGTGGGCGCCCAAGGCGGCGGCCGCCGGCGCCGTGGTCATCGACAAGAGCAGCCTCTTTCGTCGCGACACCGAGGTGCCTTTGTTGGTGCCTGAGGTCAACGAAGCCGACCTCGACGCCTACGCGCAAAGGCGCATCATCGCCACGCCGAATTGCTCCACCATTCAGCTGGTGCAGGCGCTGAAGCCTCTGCACGAGGCCTTTGGCCTCAAGCGCGTCATCTGCGCCACCTACCAGTCGGTGTCGGGTGCGGGCAAAGCGGGTGTCGACGAGCTCGACGCCCAAGTGCGGGCGTTGTTCAACATGCGCGACGACTACCCCACCGACGTCTTTCAAGGGCGCATCGCCTTCAACGTGTTGCCGTGCATCCCAGGAAGCACGTCGTTTGACGACGACGGCAACACCGAAGAAGAAGCCAAGATGCTCTACGAGACCCGGCGCATCTTGAACTTGCCCGACCTCAAGATGAGCGTGACCTGCGCGCGGGTGCCCGTGTTTGCCTGCCACTCCGAGGCGGTGCACATGGAGTTCGAGAACGAGGCCGCCGTCGACAAGGCGCGCGAGGTGCTCGAGCAAGCCCCCGGCATCGCCGTCCTCGACGACGTCGACCAGCGCTTGTACCCCTCCTGCGTCGACGGCGCGGGTGAAGACCTCACCTTCGTCGGCCGCATTCGCAAAGACCCTGCCTTCGACCACGGGCTGAGCTTGTGGGTGGTGTCAGACAACCTGCGCACCGGCGCAGCCCTCAACGCCGTGCGCATCGCCGAACACCTCGCCGTGCGCCACTTGTGTGCGTAGACGACGAGTGACTGGCATCCTTGGCCTCTGCCCCCTGCGGGAGTGACGCATGATTCATCGAATGACCCAGCGAATGACCCGGCGAACGACGGCTGCCCTTTGGCTGCTGACCACCTGGATGGTGGCCGCGTCGGCAGCGCCCGCCCAAGTGACCGGCGACCACTTCACCGGCTACCCCCGTCGTGACGACGTGCTCGTGAACTTCATGCGCTTCAACCAAGCCGACTGCACCGGCGGCGGCGAGGTGGAGTTCTTCTGGCGGTTCAACAGCGTGCCCGACCCGTCGTACACCTACACGGTGCTGCTGTATCAAAACAACGGCGCGCAAAACGACGTGTGCCCCTCGTGGCAGCAACGTCTGTCGCGCGAATACGACGAGCTCATCGTCGACGAGCCGTTCGACCGCGTCGGCATCTCGCAGACGGATTTGGAGCTGACCTTCTCGGACCTCGAGCTCATGGGCGAAGACGCCTGCACGACGCCGTACATCCGCGACCAAAACCGCACCATGTGTCTGTACGTCATGGACCTCGACGGGTTCACCGAGGCCTACATCAGCGACGGATTCCCCATCGACGTCGACACCCGTTTGCCCGACGCGCCGGTGATGTCGAGCGTGGTGGCCGCCGACTCCAAAGTCACGGTGACCGTTCCTCCGGTGGACGCTCCCGACGGCGACGCTCACACCGTGTACATCGGCGTGCGCGAATGCGCAGACTCCGACGGCGGCACGGTCACCGTCGAGCGCGACGACGCGGGCACGGCCGAGAGCACTGAAGAGCAAGAAGAAGAAGATGGTGGCATGGCGGATGGCGGCATGACCGACGGCGGATCCGACGCTGGCACCGGCGACGATGCCGGTGTGGTGGCCGACGCCGGCGCAGACAGTGATGCCGGGGCCGACAGCGATGCAGGGGTCGACAGCGACGCAGGGGCAGAAGACGACGCGGGCACCTCCAACGACGACGACGCGGGCACGACGACGGCCGTGTTGACCGACGCCGAGATTGAACTGGTCTTGGAGTCGACCTGCGGTGCCGACACCGACTTCACCTTCACGTCGCACAGCGAAAGCGCAGCCGAAGACGGCATCGAGTTCTCAGGGTTGACCAACGACATCGAACTCGAATTTGTCGCTGTCATCGTCGACGACTTTGGCAACGTGTCGGCGCCGTCGACCCAACGCACGGGCACGCCGTTGGCGGCCCTCGACTTCATCGACCTCTACCAAGGCGGAGACGACCCTCTCGGCTTTGACCCCACGGTGCTGCAAGACGCCTGCACCTCACGGCAGGTGTCGTCGACGGCGTTGCCCTTTGGGTCGCTGCTGGCCCTGTTGTTCATTGCCGTTGCGCTGCGTTCGCGTCGTGCGGCTCGCTCTCAAGGAGCGCACTCATGATGCGTGCACCATCTTTGATGTTGGCGACAATCGTCGTCGTCACCGGCTTGTTTTCGGCCTCGGCCGACGCTCATTTCGGCCAACTCGACCTGCGTCTGCAAGGCGGCCCGTACACGCCGGCCATCGATTTGGAGACCGTCGACGGCAACGCCATCTTTCCGGTGTACGACTGCCTCTTTCAAAACGCCATCGCCCCTCGGCTCGAGGGCGACGTCGCCATGCACCTCTTTGACGGCTTCGGCAGTTTGCAGTTGGGCTTCGGCGTGGCGCTCACCCAAGTCACCGGCAAAGCCCAACCGGTGAGCGTGCTCGAAGACTACGAAGCCACAGGCACCCTCACCTGCGACAAGAGCGTGCACACCGACGAGAACGCCACCACCGTCGAGATGACCCAAGCCATCTTTCGGCCGTCGCTCATCTACAACTTCGATTTGTTGCTCGACATGTTCGACATTCCGTTGGTGCCGTACGGCCGCATCGGTTTGCTCGGCAGTCTCTACGGGTTCACCAAGGACGCGCAGTTCACGACGTCGTCGTTGTTGGCCGGCCGCGAACGCGCCGGGTTTCGCCTGGGGTACGAAGGAGCGCTCGGCTTGATGCTCGCCCTCGACTTCTTTGAGCACTTCACCGACGTGCCGTTGGCCGGGTGGTCGTTCAACTCCAAAGGTTCTCGGCGCAACCGCGCCATTGGCTTGTGGGAGCACGCGTTCTTGAGCGCCGAGGTCGTCTACCAAGACGTCAACACCTTCGGGCAGCCCGGCCCCAACCTCACCCCCATGGACATGGTCTTTCAGACCCAGCTGCCATTGTTCTTCAACGTGGGTGTGGTCATCGAATTCGGCTGACCGCAAGACGCCCGTTGTCGTCGTCGACCGACCGAGGAGTGGGTGTGCCCCGCGACCGTCTCATTGCGTTGATGTTGATCGCCCCTGCTGTGGTGGGGGCGGTTTTTTCGTTGGTGCGCTTTGCGCAAGAGGGCGGCGACGTGCCGCACGAGGCGCATTACAAACACGCCGCGAAGATCCTGGAGCAACAACTCGACGACGACACAGGGTTGGTGTTGTTGCCGGCGTGGACCCAGCGCCCGTTGGCGTACCTCGACGACGGCAAACAGTGGGAGCCCGGCGACGATCCCGCGCGCCAGCCCTACCACCGCTACGCCAACCTCATGGTGCTCGTCGAGAACGATGGTGAACAAGGGGTGCGGCAGCTGCAAACGCGGTTTGGCGCGCAGAGCGTCAAGGAACTCTTCAAAGAGGGCCCCTTGCGGGTGCTCGACGTTGACGTCAGCGCCGAAGGGCGGGCCACCTACGACTTTCGCGATGCGCTTGCCGACGCGGTGGCCGTGCGGGTGAGCAAGGCGGGGGAGCAGCCCTGCACCCGTCGGGGGGCGGTGCTGCAGTGCTCGCCCAAAGACCGCTGGATGCGTGTCGCCAAAGAGTGGCATCTCGTGACCGAGAACGGCCGGGAGGTGCTGTGGGCACATCCGCCACCGTCGGGGGAGAAGGTGCGGCTGCGGTACGACCAGCTGCAGTTGGGCAAGGCGTTGGTGCTGTCGGGTGGGTTCACCCGTCGAGGAAGCGACCGCGCCAAGGCGCCTGTGCGGGTGCGGGTGTTGTTCTACAAGGGCCTGTTGCAAGGGCAGCCGACGACGCAGACTCCGGAGGTGCTCGTCGACAAGAAGTTCCCCGTGGCGTTCAACTGGACGAGCCAGCGCCACGATGTGAGCGCGCACGCCGGGCAAAAAGGTGCAGTGGTGTTTGAGGTGTCGTCGACGAACCACAGCAACGGGCACTTCGGCTTCGACGCCATGCTCGTGGACGGTGGCGGCCCCTTCACACCGCCGCCGCCATTGCCACCGCCCGCCGTCGTCGACGACGCGGGCGTTGCGCCTGACGACACGACCGCAGAAGGGGGGCAGCCATGACCGGCCCCACCCGCATGCAACGCCTGCAAAACTGGGCCATGACCACGGCCAAGAGCGTCGACACCTGGGTGATGGTGGCGTTGTTCTTGGGCACGGTCATTCTCCTCGGGCAGACGTCCCAGCAGCTCGGGTTCACCCGCGACGAGGGCTACTACTTCAAGGCGGGCGAGCTGTACTTCGGCTGGTTCAAAGATCTGTGGCGCATGTGGGGCGACGGCGAGTTCGCCAAGCCCTTCACCCAAGCCGTCATCGACCGCCACTGGAAGTACAACCACGAACACCCCGTGCTCATGAAGACGCTGTTCGCCCTCAGTTGGGGGCTGGGCAAGGAGTGGTTGGGGCTGTTTGATTCTCACGCGTCGGCGTTTCGCTTTCCGACGTGGTGCTTTGCCGGGCTCAGCAATGTGCTGCTGTACGCCATCGGCAAACACCTGCACTCCCGCCGCATGGGTCTCGTCGCTGTCGCCCTGTGGATGAGCATGCCGCGCGTGTTTTGGCAGATGCATCTGGCGTGTTTCGACATCGGGGTGTGCGCCGCGCACCTGTGGTTGGTGGGCAGTTGGTTCAAGCACCGCACGACGACAAAGGGGGCGTTTGTCATCGCAGCGTCGTTCGCCTTGGCCGTTGCCACCAAGCACAACGTGTTGGTGACGCCTGCGTTCTTTGTGCTGCACTGGATGTTGGCGGAGGCCAAAAAGCCACAGTCCCTCGACGTGGGCATTCGCATTCCGCCGTTGCCGTTGGCGTTCTTCACGCTGATGTTTGTCAGCCCCATCTTGTTCACGTTGCACTGGCCCTATCTGTGGCCCGACCCCGTGATGCGCATCGGCTGGTGGATCAACTTTCACCTGCAGCACGAGCACTACCCCATCTTGTGGTTCAAGGATTTGCTGACGCACCCGCCGTTTCCCGTCAGCTTTCCCTTCGTCATGAGCGCCGTGACCATCCCCGTGCCCGTGTTGATGTTGTTCATCACCGGTGCAGGTCTCGCCGTCGTCGTCACCGTGCGCTTTTTGTGGGACCGCCTGTGGAACGGCCGCACCGACATCGAGGTGGTGCACGCCAAACTCTCCGACGCCAGCCAGTCGCCCACCGGCAATGTGCTGCTGATGTTGTTGTTGAACATCGCCTACCCGTTCGCGCTCATCGCGTTGCCCTCCAGCCCCATCTTTGGCGGCACCAAACACTGGATGAACGCGTTGCCCTTCTTGTGTCTGTTGGGCGCCTGGGTCGTCGAGGAGACGATGGCGCGGCTGTCGACGTCGATGACGCCCACGCTGCAAAAGGCGTTGCCCATCGTGTTGGCGACGATGTTCGCGTTGCCGGGGGTGTTGTTGTCGGCGCGCATCCATCCGTACGGCTTGGCGTCGTACAACGCTCTGGTGGGCTATGCCCGCGGCGCAGCCAACGTCGGATTTCAGCGCACCTTCTGGGGGTACGAGCCCCGCATGGCGCTCCCCGTCGTCAACGAGCATCTCAAGCAGCGGGGGCGCATCCATTTTGGCGACACCAACCACGACGACTACAAGATGTACAAGCGCGACAAATTGTTGCGCAGTGACATCCGGGTGCAGCGCGATGTGAGCGGCAGCGACGTCGCCTCGGTGCAGCCGCAGGGGGAGTTCAAAGAGCAGTGGATGAAGGTCTTGCGTCGGTCGAGCCAACGGGCAGATCATGGCTCGGGCCGCGGGCCCGATCATGTGGTGCACATCGAGGGCGTGCCGTTGGTGACCTTCACCTTCGCCGACGAGCGTCCCGACACCCAGACCCGCTCGACGCCCGTCGTCGGCGCAACGGAGTGACATGGTGACGGACGCGCCGGTGCTCGACGATGAGACGCGCGAAGAGGTCGAATACCTCAAGGCGCAAGGCGAGCATGCAGCGGCGGCGTCGGCGCTGTGGGCGGTGGGCTTTCCCCGCGATGCGGGACGCATCTTTGAAGAAATCTTCGAGCACGAGAATGCGTTGGCGGCGTATGAAGACGCCGACGACGTCGTGGGGGCCATGCGCATGGCGCTGGTGCTCGAGAACCAAGCCGCCGTCGACCGCGTCGTGACCCGCGCCCTGCGCAGCGGCAAAGCCGAAGCTCTCGTCGGCGCCCTTCGACAAGGCAAGCGCCTCACCGAAGTCGGCCGCATTCACCTGGTGTCGGGCGACCTCGAAGCGGCCGCGTTGGCGTTTGAAGAAGGGGGCGCACTCCTCGACGCTGCGAAAGCGAGGGAGCAGATGGGGGCTTTGCGCGCTGCTGGCGTGTTGTACGAGCGCTACCTCGACACCCACGTCCACGACGCCGAGGCGAGCTTTCGGTTGGGGCGCATCCTGTGTCGGTTCTCGCGCAACGACGACGGTGTGGCCTTGCTGCAAGACGCACTGCGCTCAGACGACAGCGATGAGCGCGTTTGCCAATGTGCCCCGCACATGGTGCTCGGCTTTGAGCGCCTCGGCTACGAAGCGGCCGCCGAGACGTTGTTGACGAGGTGGCAGCAGGCGGCGCCGCCCGAGGCCGATGTTCCTGCGACACTGTCGGCGTTTCTGGCCTCGCCCTACGCGCAGTCGTGGGCGTTGCCCGACGAAGATGCGTCGCCGACGCCCGAGCCCGAGCCCGAACCTGCAGGCACGGGGTTGGACGCCTTCTTTGGCGACGCTCCGGCATCTGTTGAGCCGGCCCCCGTCGTCGACACCCAACCGGCCGTTGACGACGGCGACGACGCCCAAGACGAAGCGCTGCTCGCCGGACGCTACCTGCTGGGCGAGCCTCTCGGCGGCGGTGGCGTCGGCCAGGTGTTTCGCGCCTTCGACGCCTTCATGGAGCAGGCGGTCGCGCTGAAAATTTTCGGCAAGCAAGCCCTCGCCTCCGACGCCATTCAGGCCTACGCCCGTGAGGCGCGGGCGGCAGCCTCTTTGGGGCATCCGGCCGTGACGCCGTTGGTGGAGTTGAACCTGGCCCACGGGTTTCAGGCCACCGACCTCGTCGCCGGCGAGACCGTGGAGCACCGGTTGCAGCAAGGCGGCGATGGCGCGTGGCTGCGACCGATGACGGCGTCGTTGTTGGAGTTGCTGTCGTCGTGCCACCGCGTGGGGCTCATTCACGGCGCGTTGAAGCCGACCAACTTGTTTCTCATTCCAGGCGGGCTGCGCGTCGTCGACTTCGGCGCCCACCACCTGTTGTCGTTGCGATCGACTGAAACCGGCGGGTTGTCGTCGAGCTGGCCGTATCTGGCGCCCGAGCAGTTGTTTGGCGCGCCCGCCGACGTGCACACCGACCTCTACGCCTTGGCTGCTGTTTTGTACCGCGCGTTGACGGGGCATCCGCCGTTTTCAAACGCCGAGGCCGACCGGCGCACGGCGCCACCGCCGGCGTCGTCGAGAAATGAGGCGGTGGATGCCGCGTGGGATGCCTTCTTCGACAAGGCGCTGGCGCCGAAGGCAGCCGACCGCTTTGCCCACGCGGCCGACTTCGCCGACGCGCTGCCGCCGTTTTCGTTTGCGGCCCTGCCCAAGGCCCAGCTGCCCGAAGGCAAGTCGACGCCGGCCCCGGTGCTGCTCGACGAAGAAGGCCGCTACGAACAAGGCGCGTTGGTGTTTCGCACCGGCGACAACGTGCGGGTCTACGAAGGCGAAGACAAAGCCCTCGAGCGTCAGGTGTGGCTGGTGGAGGCCAACGACAAAGCCGAGCTCGCGCCATTGGTGGCCTGCGCCAAGGCGGGCAACGGCGTGCAGCCCGTGTACGACGTGCAGCGCGACGGATGCCGCGTCATTGTGGCCCGCGACAGCACGCGCAAGCGCCGTTCAAAAGAGGCGCTGCGGCAGATGCCCCAGACGTTGAGCCGCGACTTCGAGCAGTTGGCGACGTCGTTGGCCCGGCTGCACGAAGAAGGATTCGCCCTCGGCGGCTTCGACTTCAAGCGGGCGGTGGGGCCCACCGGACCCCGCATGCGGGTGGCCCCCGCGCCGTTGCCCGTGGTGGGCGACGAGGGCGCCTGCCAAGCCGATTGGCTGGCCTTTGGCGTGGTGCTCTTGCAGGCCTTTGGCGACGACGGCGTTGACGCCGCAGCGGCCGAGACGACGACGTCGACATTGAAAGAACGCTTCGTCTACCACCTCGAACAAGGGGCGTTTTTGCAGCGGCCCGACGTCGACGCTTTGCGTTCAGCGCTCGAGGCGAACGCGCCTTGGCCCCAGCTGTTGGCGGCCATCACCGAGAAGCTGGTGCAGCGGGCGCCGGTGCGCGTCATCACCCGGCTCATCGCGTCGGTGGTCGACGATCCGACGCCAGCGGCCGGCGACGCGGCGCAAACGCCATGAGCGAACGCGACCTTCTCGACGCCATCGACGCCGCGTTCGTCGGTGTCATCGCCGACGGCGCCTTGGGCTTCGTCGACGACGTTGCCCACCTGCCCGCCGTGGCCAGCGGACACACCCGCGTCACCACCGTCGACATGGTGGTCGAAGGCCGCGACTTCGACCTGTCGCGATCGCCACCGTCGTCGGTGGGGCACCGCCTGGTGGTGCAGAACTTGAGCGACCTGGCGTCGGCAGGGGCGACTCCCGTGGGTTTCGTCTGGTCGTTGGCGTTGCCCAAAGCCTTTGTCGACGACGTGGATGCGCTGCGGTCGTTCATGACGGGGGCGGCTGCAGCTGCCAAAGCGGGCGGCATGCCCATGTTTGGCGGCGATCTGTCGTCGACGACGGGTCCGCTCATGGCGTCGTTGACGGCCTTTGGCGATGTGGCGGGCCCGCCTTTGCGGCGCGACACAGCGTCGGCGGGCGACGTGCTCTACGTGTCGCGGGCGTTGGGCGCCTCTGGCGCTGGGCTGCGGCACCTGCTCGACGACCAGCACGATCACGCTTGTGTGCAGACCCATGAGTTTCCCACGGCGGAGACGACGTTGGGGCCAGCGCTTGTCGGTGTGGCGACGTCGTGCATGGACATCTCCGACAGCTTCGCCAAAGACCTCCACCGGCTGTGTCGCGCATCCGGGCTGGGCGCCGTCGTCGACACGTTGCCTGTCGCCGACGGGGCCGACCTTGACGACGCGCTGTTTGGAGGCGAGGACTATGCGTTGTTGTTCACCTGTCGGCCCGGCGTGGCCCCGCCTGCTGGCACGGCCATCGGTGTGGTGACGGCGGGCCACGACGTGACCTGGCAAGGGCAGCCGTTGCCCGCTCGCGGCTGGGACCACTTCTGAGTCGGGCCGGAGTCGGATCGCGTCGCACCGGACGCCGTTTTGGACGCAGATTTGGGCGTGGGAGCGGCCTTTGCTAGTGTCCGACTGCCGCCGCGATGGCGGCGTGCTCGACGGGAGAAGCCGTGAACGTTGGTCGCTTGGGCATGAAGATCTTGATGGTCTCCGGCCTCATCGTGGTGGGTGCCATCTCGCTGCATTTCTTCGCCAACTGGGCCAGCACGTTGCCGAGCGTCGGCCCCCTGTGGGCGAACGTGCTGTTCATCGTCGCGTTGATGGGCATCGCCTTCGGTGTCACCTACTCGTATTTGGTGGTGTTGACCAAGAAGTTCAACTTGCTCAACGACGCCGCCAGCCGCATCTCCAAAGGCGACCTGTCGAAGCTGGTGAAGTTTGATGTTCCTTCACGGTTTGACGACGAGGTCGACTCTCTCGCCGAAAACATCAACCACATGTTGGAGAACCTGCGCGAGCTGGTGTCGCACCTGCAAAACACCGCTGGGCACATCGCCTCCAGCGCTGAGTCTTTGTCGGCTGCAGCTGAAAACTCATCGACGGTGAACTCTGAAGTCGCCGCCAACGTCAGCAACATCGCCCGCTCCGCCGGCTTGCAAAACGAACTCGTCGGCAAAGCATCGGGCCTGATGACCGACATTGCCGCCGGGATTGAGAAGTCGTCGTCGGCGGCCGAAGCAGCGTCGCGTGCCGTGGCCGAGACCCACACCGCCGCGCGCACCGGCACCGAAGTTGCCAACCTCGCCGTCGAGAAACTGCACCAGGTGTTCGAGCAGGTCGAGGTCTCCAGTGAGCGGGTGTTTGCCTTCGGCGAAAAGAGCCAGGCCATCGGCAAAATCGTCGACGTCATCACCCAGATTTCGCAGCGCACCAACTTGCTCGCGCTCAACGCCACCATCGAGGCCGCCCGTGCAGGAGAGGCCGGACGTGGCTTTGCCGTCGTCGCCGACGAGGTGCGCAAGCTGGCCGAGTCGGCGGGGTCGTCGGCCGACCAGATCACGGCGCTGCTGCATGACCTGCGCGAAGACTCCGACCAAGCCGTCGGGTCCATGAGCGACTCCACCCGCGACTTGGCCCTCAGCCGTGAAGACTTGGCGTCGATCATTCAGTCGCTCGAAGGCATCGTGACCTCTGCGTTGCGGGGCGCCGAGAAGGCAGAACAAATCGCGCGCTCGTCGACAGGGCAGATGCAAGGCAGCCAGGAGATGGTCATGGCCATCACCCACATCTCTGACCTCGCTCGGCAGAACGTGACCTCCACCGACGAGGTGGCGCAGTCGACGAATGAGCAGACGACGGTGATGGGCCGCTTGAGCTCATCGGCGTTGGAGCTGTCAAACATCTCGTTGGAGCTCGAAGACGTCATCAAGCGCTTCGACCTCACCGGCGAATCCCAAGGCCGCAACTGAGGGCGACGCGGTGCGTGACGCGGCCCCTCCTGCTGAGTCTCCGTCGACGACACCGTCGTCAGACGCCACCAAGCGCGAGCAGTGCTTGCTGTTTCGCTGCGCCGACGACACCTACGCGTTGCCGGTCACCGATGTCTACAAGGTGGTCGACCTCACCAACGCCGTGAACCGGCTGCCCCGCCTGTCGCGTCGGGTGGTGGGCATCACCCAGCACCGCGGACGCATTCTCACCGTGCTCGACGCGCGGGTGTTGCTCGACGTTGACGACGACGATGACAGTTGGATGCAGCATCCGCTCAGCCGCATCTTGGTGCTCGACCGCGCCCAACGCGGCGTGGGCATCTTGGTGCACGCCGTCGGCGAGATCTCGCAGCTGCCCGTGCCGGTGGAATCGAGTGGACGCTTGTTGACGCCGGTGACCTTTCGCAGCGCCGTGGTGCACGTCATCGACACCGACCGGCTGATGCAACAAGCGTTGGAGACCGGCGACCTCGACCAAGCGACGCCAGCCGAATAACCCTACAGCGACTGCAACACCCACAGCCCGAGCGCGGCAGCCACCCCCAAAGCGCCGCCGACGACGATGGTGGCTGCGATGTAGCCGAACACCCCGACGGCACGCTCGTGAAACAGCCGCCGTTGCACGATGTGTCCGAGGCCCCACACGCCGACACAGCCGACCAGCATGAGCACCTGCCACACGAAACCGTAGGCGAGGTCGCCGTTGGTGCTGAGCAAGTTCCATGCGATGTCGCCGAGCGGTACGGTGAACAACCACAAGAACAAGAAGGCGGCGAACCAGCGGTGCAGGCGTTGGGGCAGGGCCGCGATGACGACGACAGCGGCGATGCACACGCCCCACATGATGTACGGCGCGATGGCGACCCAATCGGCGAAGAAGGGGATGGCGTTGCGCGGTGGGTCCCAGCTCATGTGGCCGAGGGGCCCGCCCTTCGTCGGGAGAAACACAAACTCGGTGACCTTGGCCCCGAGGGCGAGGGCGCATCCGGCGTGGGCGAGTTCATGCAAAAAGGTGACGACGAAGAACAGCGCTGCCGGCGCGACGACGACGTGGGGCACAAACAACAGCATGAACCGCCACCATCGCTTGAACGGCGTGGGCGACGTCTGTTGCGCGTCGGGAGTCGAGGGCGCGGGTGTGGGCGAGGGCGTGGGTGTCGTCATTGAGGGCATCGGGCTTGGAAGGCTGCTTGCGGCATGGCTCCAGCATAAGATGCCGACACCGGAGCACCAGAGGCAGCGTGGCCCACCGCACAAGCATCGTCGGCCCATGCGTCGTTGGTGTGTCGGGCAGGAGGGCGAGGGCATGCGGAGCAAAAGGCAACCTCAGACGAAGGGACGACGCTTGTGGATTGCGTGGGCGGTCGTTGTGGCGTTGTGGACGTCGTCGTCGTGGGCACAGGCTGCCGACGTCAACGCCATGCCGCCACCGCCACCCGTTGACGAACTCGACGATGACGTGTCCGGCGAGCCGGAGGTCGGTGACGTCGACGATCAGGCCGCGCCCGACGACGAACACACGGCGCCAGATGCGTTGGACGCGATGCCCGCACCTCCTCCCGCACCTCCTCCCACACCTCCTCCCACACCTCCTCCGCCACCCACGTCTCCCTCGGTGGACCCGGCTGTTGAAGACGACGCGTTGGCTCCTGCGCCTGCTGGGGCTGACGCCTTGGACGTCAACAAGCAGGACGACGTCGACGACAAGGACGCCGATGTGTTGCCGGCCGTACCGGGTCCGTCGACGACAGAGCCCCCGCCGGCGGCGTTGCCGCCGCCAGATGACACCGAGGTGAACCCCATTCTCAACGCCACCACCGTGGGGGCGGGGACGGGCTGTGCTGTCGCAGGCGCCCTGCCAGCGGCATCGGCGTTGGGGTTCACGGCGGCGTCGGCGATGTGTTTGTGGATCGCGCTCAACAGCAATCCGTGTTTGGTGCTGTACTTCGCCATCTTCGCGGCGTTGGCGTCGGTGTCGGCGGCGGCGTTGGCGCCCATCGGAACGCTGGGGGCGTTGGTGGGCACCGGCATTGGCGCGGCCGTCGACGAGGAGGAGGGGGTGTTCATCCCGAGCCTGCTGGGAGCGGCGGCGCTGGGGCTGCCGGTGATGGGCGCGTCGATGGCGGCATTTGCGGCAGCGTTTTTCATGTTGCCCGACAACGGCGTTGGCATTTTGCCGGGGGTGTCGGAGGACGCGCGGTTGCCTTTGGTGACGACGACGGCCCTGGCGGGCGGGGTGTTGGCGCTTGCTGCAGGGCCGCTCACCGTGGCTGGCGCCGTCGTGGGCCGCTCGATGGTGACGTCGAAGGCTCCGTCTGAAGAAAGGGGTGAAGCTTCGGGCGCAACGTCGTCTTCGTCGACGACAAGACGCCCCAGGCATCAACGCCCGCGCTACAGCCGTTGGCACATGGCGTATTGAAGCTGCGACAATACGCCGCGCACGACGTCCTGTTGCACGTCGCGCGAGTCGGTATACGAGGAGGAGAGAGAGCCATGACTGTGACACCCCTTGCATCCGACACCAACGCCGACATCGAAGGCCGCACTGTGCTCGTCGTCGACGACGAAGAGCGTTTTCGCGAACGTCTGACACGAGCGCTCGAAGAGCGCGGGTTCATCGTCACCCAAGCCAAAGACGCCGACGAGGCCATCGCCCACGCTGAACAAGAAAGCCCAGAGTGCGCCGTCGTCGACTTGCGCATGCCTGGCAAAAACGGTCTCCACGTCGTGCGCGCCTTGCATGCCCTCGACCCCCACACCCGCACGGTGGTGCTCACGGGGTATGGCAGCATCGCCACCGCCCTCGACGCCGTGCGCTCTGGCGCCGTGCACTACCTCACCAAACCCGCCATGGTCGACGACATCATTCAGGCGTTTGATCACGACGGCTCGCCCGACGCCGAGCCCCCGCCGGCGACGGTGCCCTCTCTCGGCCGCGTCGAGTGGGAGCACATCGACCGCGTGCTCAACAGCGTCGACGGCAACATCACCCAGGCGGCCAAGTTGCTTGGCCTGCACCGCCGGTCGTTGCAGCGCAAGCTGGCCAAACGTCCTGACCCCCGCTGATGACGTCGGAGACCTCCTCTGCAGAGCGCGCCTACGTCGTGGCCAGCAGCGCGCACGCCACCACCTCTGCCGCCGAGCTGGGCGTGCAGTGGCTGCGACGCGTGCGGTGGGTGGCTGTGGTCGGGCAGGTGCTGGCTCTGGTGTTCGCCGAGGTGGTGCTGCACGAGCATCTGCCGTGGATGGGCGTGCTGGCGTGCATCGTCGTCGTCGCCCTGCACAACGCCGCACTGCACTTCGTGTCGGTGTCGTCGCCGCCGAAGTGGTTGGTGCCGTCGACGTTGGTGCTCGACGTCGTCATGCTCACCGGGGTGTTGGCGCAGACGGGGGCGGCCACCAATCCGTTCACCGTGGTGTATCTGGTGCACGTGGCATTGGCGTCGGTGATGTTGGACGCACATCTGGCAGGCTCCCTGGTGGTGTTGACGGTGGTGGCCTTCGGGGGCTTGTTCTTCGTCGAGAACCATGGATCCCATGGGCACTCAGGCCACGGCATGCACGGCATGAGTCCGTGGTCACCGCACTACCTGGGAATGTGGGCGGCCTACGCCATCTCCGCCGGCACCGTCGCGTACTTCGTGGGCAAGGTGTCGCGTGCCATTCGCGCGCGCGAGCGCGACGTCGCGCGTGTGGCGCAGCAGAATGAGCGGTTGGCGTCGTTGTCGTCGTTCTCCGCGAACGCCGCACACGAGTTGGGCTCCCCGTTGGGGTCGGTGTTGGTGGCGGCGTCGGAGATGCATCGCGTGCTGGCCCAAGACCCCGACCCCGACGACCGCTGCGAAGCCATGCGCAAAGACACCGAGCTCATCGTCGACGAGACCCAGCGCTGTCGTGACATCTTGGCGGAGTTGTCGACGCGGGCGGGGGAGTCGATGGGAGAGATGCCGGAGGCACGCTCTCTCGACGACATGGCCGCCGCCTGGGTGGCAGGCCTGGCGCCGCAGCGCCGAGCGTCGGTCGACGTGCAACTGCTGGCCAGCGGCGACCACCGCTTCACGGCCGTGCACAAGACGCTGCAGCAGATGGTGTTGAACTTGGTGCGCAACGCGCTCGACGCACAAGACGAAGCCGGCGTCGACGCCCCGGTGCAGTTGGTGCTCGACGTCGACGACGACCACATCGTCATCACGGTCATCGACGCCGGCGCGGGCATGCCACCGCAGCAGTTGGCTCGGCTGGGGCGCCCCTTCGTGCACGATGGCGTCGACGGGGCGTTTGGCTTGGGCCTCGGTGTCTACCTGGTGGCCACCTTTGCCGAACGCCTGGGGGGACGTCTGGCCTACCGCCCCCATGTGGGCGGAGGCACCGAAGCCGAACTGCGCCTTCCGCCGCTTTGAGCAACGAGGCGCGTGAAAAACGCCTGCGACCATTTGCCACCTTTGGTGGCGCGCGAATTGTCCGTAGCAAGACGCATGCGCTGGATTCTTTCGTGGTCTGCTGTGGTGTTGGGCGCGGCTTTGTGGTCGGCGTCGCCGACGTGGGCGCACCACCCCACCCAAGTGACGCGGCTGTCGGCGTCGACGACGACGACGACGGGGCAAGCGTTGCATGGGCGGCTGCTGTTGCGCCTGGGCCACGGCCACCAGGTCACCCATTTTGGCCACACCCTCGTCGACGCTGACCGCCGGTCAGAGGCAGAGACGCCGGTGTCGCTCGACATCAGCACCACCCGACTGACGTTGCAGTTGCCGACGTCGACGGCCGTGCAGCTGGCCATGCGGGTGGGGACGCAAGTCGTCGCCGACACCTCTTGGCGGCCGATGTTGGGCGACACCGACCTCGTCGTCACCCAAGACCTTTTGGCGCCGTTGGCTGCGTTGCGGCCATTCGCATCGTGGACGGTGTCGGGCACTTTGCGCCTGCCCACGGGCGACGCCGCCGACGCGGTGGCATTGCAAGACGTGTTCATCGCCGACGGCGAAGTGCAGCTTTTGACGACGCAGATGCAGAGCAGCATGACCATGGGGGCGCCGTGGGCGGCGGTGTCGACGCGCTTGCAGGTGCGTCCATGGTGGTGGCTGGGGGGCAGCCTGTCGGCCATGGCGGGCGCTCCGTTGACGTCGACACATCAAGGCGTGCGTTGGGGCCCTGACGCAGGCATCGACGCCCAGATCGACACCGCTCCCGGGCTGCGATGGGTGCGTATGGCCGCAGGCGTAGACCTTCGCCTGCACGGTGAAGACCAGGCTTTGGTGTGGGCCATCGACGACGACACCGGCAAGCTCGACGTGTCGACGCCGCCACAGCCGATGACGGGCGGGCAGCGCATCGACGTCGGTGGGCTGTTGATCGCGTCGCTGGCGACGTCGTGGGGCGACTGCAGCGCCGGCGGACGTTTGCCGTTGTGGCAGGCGGTCTCCGGCATGCAGTTGGTCGAGTCGTTCACGGTGTTCGCGAATTGCGCTGTGCAACTGCAGCACGACGACGAGCCCCAAGACAGCTGACGTCGTCGTCGGCGGCAAATCAGGCTGATCGCGCCCATCAAGGTTGTGCACAACCTGCCGATGAGGGGCTGGAGGCTCAGTTTATGTTGCAGCTCATCGACGACTGGTGCATGCGATTTGTCCCGAAAGGGCTCGAAGACGACGACCACCGTCGTGCACGACTCATCGTCTACTTCTCGTTCTTTTTGGCCGGCACCGGCTTCGCCTACGCGTCGTTCTACATGATGCTGGGCATGACCTGGGCCGCCATCGGCGCCTTTATGGCGTCGGCCATGATGCCGGGCACCCCGTTCTTCTTGCGCGCGACGGGCCGCATCAACGCATCAGGGCATTGGGTGGCGTTTACGGCGTGGTTTGTCCTCGTCGAAATCACGTGGTTCACCGGCGCTCTTCACGCACCTGGATTGGGGTGGTTCGGCGTCGTGCCCATCACCGCCCTCATGCTCACCGGCCGCGTCGGCGGCATCGTGTGGACGGCGCTGAGCGTCGGCGTGACCCCCGCCTACTTCGCCATCGACCTCGTCGTCGGCAGTCCGGCCAACACCACGCCAGCAGCGTGGCAAGACGCCCTCACCATGGTGGTGCTGTCGGGACTCATCGCCGTCATCGGTTGGCTGACGTCGATCTACGAGAGCAACAAAGACAAGATGCTGGCGGTGGTGAGCGACGCCCGCGACGCGGCCAGCAACGCCCACGCCGAAGCCCGGCTGGTGCTCGACAACGTGCAAGAGGCGCTGATGACGTTTGACCTCGACGGCAAACGCGTCGGCGATGCGTCCAAGGCCGCGCACGCCCTCTTTCCCAACTCCCAAGGCGACACCGTGTGGGAGGTCTTCGGCGACGACAATCCCACCCATGGCGAATGGATGCAGCTGGGTTGGGAAGGCCTGGCCGACGGCTTTCTTCCCGTCGAGGTCACACTCGCGCAACTCCCCGAGCGCTACGTCGGCCCAGAGCAAGTGCTGTCGCTGCGGTATGTCCCCATCGTCGACGACAACGACGCCCACGCCGAGGTGCAGCGGGTGATGATGGTCGCCGCCGACATCACCGACCAGGTGGCCGCCGAAGCCGAGCAGGGGCGCAAGCAAGAACAGCTGGAGGCGTTTCGCTGGGTGATGCGCGACCGCGAATTCTTCGAGAGCTTCTTGCATGAAGCCAAGGTGCGCTTCGACGTCGTCGTCGACGACACCCAAACCATGACGCTGCGCAAGCGCGAACTGCACACCCTCAAAGGCAACGCCGGGCTCTTCGGATTCAAACGGCTGGCAGCCGCTTGTCACGACCTGGAGTCGGCCCTTGAAGAAACCGACGCCGACCACATCAGCGCCGAGGTGTTGGCACCGTTCACGGCCCAGTGGGACGACCTGCAGGAGCTGGTGGAACCGCTCACCGGTGGCGGCAGCAACGACGACAAGACGTTGGTGGTGCAGCGCGACGACCACGCCCGCCTCATCGACGGGTTGCGCGACGCCGTCGACCACCACGTGTTGCTCGCCGACGTCGAGAAGTGGCTGTGGATTCCCACCTCGCTGTACCTCGAGCGCCTCGTCGAGCAGACCCGGGCACTCGCCGTACGTCTCGAACGCCAGCCGCCCACGTTCACCGTGAACGACGACGGCACGCTGTTGCCGCCACAAAAGTGGGAGACGTTCTTCTCGTCTGCCGTGCACCTGGTGCGCAACGCCATGGACCACGGCCTGGAGTCGCCCGATGAGCGCTCCTCTGCCGGCAAAGACGCCTACGGCCACCTCAAGTTCGCTGTGCAACGTCTCAGCGACACCATCGTCGTCACCGTCGCCGACGACGGGCGCGGCATCGATTGGGACAAGGTCAGAGCCAAAGCCGAAACCATGGGCCTCGACACCGACAACTTGGAGGCAGTGCTGTTTGCCGACGGCATGTCCACTGCCGACGAAGTCAGCGAGACCTCCGGCCGCGGTGTTGGCATGAGCGCCGTGTTGGCCGCGGCTGAAGAATTGGGCGGCCGTGTCGAGGTGAACACCACGCCAGGGCAGGGCACGCAGTTCAGCTTCGTATTCCCCGCGCAGGCGGCCCACGTCGCCAACGACGACGACGAGGGCCATGTTGTGCGCGCATCGCAGTCGGCCTAGCGAAGTCGACGCATCCGGCTCTGCGCAGCGAGCCAACGTTGGGGTTCTGCATTCCACCGTGGTGTCGACGTCGACATCAAAGGCGACGACAGGGGCTCCTCCAAGATGTCTTCGAGCCACAGCATCGCGGCACTGAGGTCGTCGTCGTCGAGGTCGGCGATGGAGGCGCCGTGGTGCATCGCAGGCGCCGTGAGCACCAGGTTGGTGTCGTCGTCGGCGAGGTCGATGTGACCGGCCGTCCATGGGTCAAACGCACCATAGATGGCGAGCACGCGGTCTGCGTCTGACTTCAGCCACGTGTCGACGTCACGCATGATCTCCGGGCGAAAGGCAGGCGCGTCGCCCCACGGCGGAGCAGCAGCCGCCGGCAGACGGTCAAAGGCACTCCAGTCGACAGCGGCAAACGCTTGCCACAGGTAGCGTCCGCCGTAGTCGGGACCACCGAGTTCGTTCTGCACTTGGTAGCCGTACGGCGAAAAGGCGTTGTCGGGGGGCGTGTCACCGAAGTAGCTGGCGTCAAACCCGGCGTAGTACAGCTCGTAGGCCATGCTTTCGGCCGGGGCGTCGTCGTCAATCAGCAAGGCGCAGCCATCGGTGTTGCCGCGAAACTGCCAAAAGCTCCACTCGACATTGGAGGCCGACGACGCCACCGCAGCGACGAGCATGTCACGCTCGAGGGCCGCCGCTGCCGGGTCGAGCTCAACGAGTGCGTCGGCAATCTCTTCGCGGCGCTCGACGACGGCGATGCCCAATTGGCGGAGTTTGATGCGGCATGTCCCGTCGTCGGGGCCGTTGTTGTCGAGAAACACGGGGTAGCGCTCATCGGCCAAGCTGAAGCACAGCGGGGCCACGTAGGGCACGATGCCGGCAAAGTCTTCGGGGTAGTGACGGTGGTGAAACAACGTCGTCATGCCGCCCTTGGAGCCCCCAGTGCCGATCCACTTGTCGCCATACACGGCCGACAACACTTCGTAGATGCGGTGCGTGTCGGCTGCGCTTTGCGCGACGGTCAGCCGTGTCCAGTCGGCGATCGCGGCGGGCTCGACGATGGACTCCTCGAAGAACCGGTGTTCGACGACGAGTTGGTTGGTGTCGGCGAGCTGAGCGACCTCCATCCACATGTCGCGCCACACCTCGGCGTCGCCGAAGAGACCGTAGCCGGTGTGCACCGCCAACATCGGACGCGCGACGTCTTTGTGCATCAACACCAGACGTTGCTGAAAGGTGCGGCCGTCGATGACAAAGTGGTCTTCGGGCATCTCCAAAGTCAGCGCAAACAAGCGCGTGCCATCGTCTGAGGGCGCCAGCTCCTCGACGGTGAGGCCGTCGATGTCGGCAAGCGCGTCTGCGATGTCGAGTGCAATGCCGGCATCGTCGTCGACACCGCCGTCGTCAGGGGCCACCGACGGCTCCACCGACGGTTCAGGTGTGGCACCGACGTCACAGCCCCCTTGCAGAAGCACCAGCAAGGCGACGACGACGGGCACCACCCAGGTGTAGAGGGCGGTGCGCAATGCCTCCAGCACGGGGCCAGGCAACGCAGCTTCAGACAACACTGGGCCCGGCAGAATCGGGGCAGGGCGAGGGGCGGCGTCGACGCTCAACGCGGGGGTCGTGGTCACAGTCATGCATCCTCCTGCTTTGCTGCACTGCAGCAAACAGGCCAAGCACGCTGTGCGTCTGCCTGACAGTTCGAGAAGACGTTTTTTTTCAGAAGGCTAGGCGGTGTGTGTCAGCGAGGTGAACACCGTCTGTGCGTGTTGTGCGCCGCAGTGTGCCGCTCAGAAATCCGTCGGCGTCAGCGCCGTGTCGCACGCAACCAGCGCCGAAAGCACAAAACGCCGAAAGCACAAAACGCCGAAGGCACAGGGCCCCCGGCGTCTCGATGCAGTTGAAGGTGGGTCAGCGGTTTTTCACCAACTTGCCATCTCGCACGACGTAGTCCTCGGTGACGGCGGCTTCGAGGGGCTTTTCGGGGTCGAGGGGCAGCTCCAAACGGCTGACGGCGCCGGCGGCGTGGCGCAACACGCGGGCGGAGTGCACGTCGTCAGACAGCAACTCGACGAGGGTTTGTTTGTGTGCGTCGGTGCCGACCTTCTCGATGCCATCGATGGCGGCACATTGCACGTCGTCACCGTGGTCGTTGATGTAGGGGAAGATGGCGTCGGCCACACCGCTGTGCTCGGTGTCGAGCAGGGCGTGAATGAGCTCGAGCTTGCCTTGCACCGAGCGGTAGTCATCGACCTCGCGGGCGCCGAGGGCTTCGATGAGGGCGTCGGCGTACTCGGGCGGCGTCGTCAGCCGAGACAAAGCACGGGCAGCGAATGCGATGTGGTTCTCTTTGTTCAAGAAGCGGCGCAAGGCGGCCTTGGCTTCATCGCCGTGCTCGGCCAGCTCGTCGACGAGCCAACGTTTCTCTTGTTCGTCGTAGTGGGGGCTCTGCACGACGACGGTGAAACGCTGCAGCAAGCCATCGTAGGCCTCTGGCGTGCCCCATCCGATGAGCTGGTCCATGGCGGCCTTGCGGAACTCAGGCTGCGCGTAGCGCTCCTTCACCTTGTTCACGGCCTTGGAGATGTTTTTCTCGGTGGGTTTGTCAGAACCGAAGAGCCCAAAGAACGCCATGCGTTGCCTCTCAAAACTGCGCGGATGCTTCCGCCAATGCAGGCCCGACTTAAACACACCAGCCGAAAACGACAATGCGCGATCAACACCCACGTCGAACACCGCCGGGTGATGACGCATCCCACAAAGGTTGCTAAATGGCACTCGTTTGCTGCGCCCTTTGCGGGCGAGGTCGACGACGTCAGACGACGATGCTGCCGCCTCCGGCCCCGTCTGACAGGCAGAGGATGACATGAGCGAATCGCCCCAAGCGGCCACCGACATTCAAGCACTGACCCAGCAGATCAAAGAGCAGAGCGGCTTCGTCGACGAGGTCATGCGCGAGGTCGGCCAGGTCATCGTCGGCCAGCGGTCGATGATCGAGCGCATTCTCATCGGTCTGCTGACAGAAGGGCACATCCTCCTCGAGGGCGTCCCCGGCTTGGCGAAAACGCTGACGTTGACGACCCTGGCGAAGGCGCTGTCGCTCGACTTTTCGCGCATTCAGTTCACGCCCGACTTGTTGCCCGCCGACGTCGTGGGCACCTCCATCTGGGACCCAGACAAGCGCGTCTTCGAACCCCGCTTGGGCCCCGTGTTTGGCAACCTCGTCCTCGCCGACGAAATCAACCGCGCCCCCGCCAAAGTGCAGTCGGCGCTGTTGGAGGCCATGCAAGAGCGAAGCGTGACCCTCGGCGAGAACACCTTCGACCTCCCCCGGCCGTACTTCGTCATGGCGACGCAAAACCCACTCGAACAAGAGGGCACCTATCCGCTGCCCGAGGCCCAAGTCGACCGTTTCATGTTGAAGGTGCTCGTCGGCTACCCCACCGTCGCTGAAGAACGCATCATCATGGAGCGCATGACGGAGCCAGCGGCCAAGCCGCCCGAGGTCAAACCCGTCATCGACAAAGCCGACTTGGTGAAGGCGCAAGAAGCGGTGCGGTCGATCTACGTCGACGACAAAGTGAAGCGCTACATCCTCAACTTGGTGTTCGCCACGCGCGACCCTGCGGAGCATGGCCTGCAAGAGCTGACACCGCTCTTGCATCTGGGGGCGTCGCCGCGTGCGTCCATTGCGTTGAACTTGGCCGCCCGCGCCCATGCCTTCTTGCGCCGCCGCGGGTTCGTGACCCCCGACGACGTCAAAGCCGTCGGCCCTGACGTGCTGCGCCACCGCTTGCATCTGACGTTCGAAGCCGAGGCCGAAGAAATTCGCGCCGATGACGTCGTGAAAAAGGTCTTCGCCACCGTCCCTGTGCCGTAGCAAAGATGATGTTGTGGACGACGTTGTCGTCGACGTTGTGAACCGCCCCCTTCGAGTGTGCCCATGTCTTCTCAAGCAGGTGCTCCTGACGAGACCGACCTCGCCGCGTTGCTCAAACGCGTGCGCCAAGTCGAGCTGAAGACGAAAAAGAGCGTCAACGCGCACGCCATGGGCGCCTACCACTCGCGCTTCAAGGGCCGGGGCATGGCCTTCGAAGAATCGCGGCTGTACGCGCCGGGCGACGACCCTCGCCACGTCGACTGGAACGTCACCGCACGCACCGGCGAGCTGCATGTGAAGCAGTTCGTCGAGGAGCGCGAGCTCACACTGTTGCTGGCCGTCGATGTATCGGGTTCGCTGTCGTTCGGCTCGCGAGCGCAAAAGAAGCGGCAGCTGGCGGCAGAAGCAGCGGCGCTGTTGGCGTTTTCGGCGTTGAAGAACGACGACAAAGTGGGCCTGTTGCTGTTCTCAGACCACGTCGAGCGTCTGGTGCCACCCCGCAAAGGGCGCGGACACGTCATGCGCATTCTGCGCGAAGTGTTGGCCTGCGAGCCCAAAGCCAAAGACACCCACCTCGACGAGGCGCTGACGACGGTGACGCATCTGTCGAAGCAACGCGCCATCGTTGCCCTCATCACCGACTTGCTTGACCCCCACGCCGATGGCGTTCGCGCTCCGTTTTCGGCCTCAGATGACAACGACGACGACGCGCAGCCTTTGTCGTCGGTGGAGCGGGCGTTGAAAGTGCTGGCTCGACGTCACGAGTTGATGGTGGTGGAGGTCAACGATCCCGCAGAGTTTGCACTGCCTGACGTTGGGTTGTTGTCGGTGCAAGACCCTGAAACCGGACGTCACCGCCTCATCGACACCCGGGTGAAAAAGACGCGGGATCTGTATGCCCAGCGAATGCAGGCCGAACGTGAGGCGTTGCGTTCGAGGCTGTCGCGCATGGGCGTCGACCACGCCCACGTCGCCACCACCGACGACGCCAGCACCGTGCTGGTGCGGTTTTTGCGTGCTCGAGCGAGGTCGAGATGAGACGACAGCGCACCTTCCTGTTGTCGCTGGCCGTCGTGGCCGGGTTGGCGTCGACGTCGACGTGGGCGCAGACCGGCGGCGAGGCGGTTGAACCGGCACAGGCGCAGGTCACGCCGCGCAAGTTGGAGGTGCACGTCGAACCACAGCAGGTGTCGTTCGCGCAGCCCTTTCAGCTGGTGGTGCAGTTTGAACGCGCCCAAGGGGAGCACTTCAAGCTGCCGTCGACGCTGCCGCAGTCGAAGTCGGTGCGGCCGACGGGGACGCCGGCGCACGAGGTGAAGCCGCTGGCACCGTCGACGAACGGGAAGCCAGCTTGGGTGCAAGAGACCTTTCGCATCCCTCTGCTGGCCCTCGACCTCGACGAAGCCAAGACGCCAGCGTTGGTGTTGACGTCGACGTTGGGGCAAACCTTGGACGTGCCATCGCTGACCCTCGACGTCATCGACCCAGACGCCCCTGTGGCTGCGTCGACAACTCCCCAGCCGGGGCAGCCACAAGACGCGCCTCCGACTTCGCCGTCGTTTGCCAAGCCCGATGGCCCCAAGATGTTTCGCGTCGACGACTGGCGTCCGTGGTGGTCGCTGCTGCTGTTGGCGATGGGGGCTTTCGCCTACGCCCTGCAACGGTGGATGCGTCGTTGGCGGGTGTGGGTGGTGCCTGACGTCGACGACGCTGCGCCATCGTCGGCGCCCGTCGACACCACGCCGCCGCACGTGCGCGCGCTCGAGCGCCTCGACGCCCTCCTCGCTGAAGGCTTGTTGAAGCGCGGCGAGGTTGAGCTGTTTGTCACACGGTTGATGGACGACGTGCTGCGCGACTACCTGACGGGCCGCTTCGGTTTGCACGCCGAGCAGACCACGACGGCAGAACTCGCGCGCGAGCTCCTCGACGTCGGTCACGCTCGTCTCGACATCAGCTTGGTGCAGAGCCTCCTCGAAGATGTCGACATGGTGAAGTTTGCGAAGGCCACTCTGCAGGTCGAAGTCGCCTCGCTCATGGCGGGCAAAGTGCGCACCCTCATCGTCGACACCCAGCCCGTCGACGACGTCACCGGCCGCTCAGAAGGGGAGGCGTCGTGATCGACTTCAGCCCTTTGACGACGACGGTGAAGACGTTGGTGCAAGCGCCGTGGGGCGACCTCTCGCTGGCGCGTCCGTGGTGGTTGTTGGTGTGGGTGGTGCTGTTGCCCGTCGGGCTCAGCTTGTTTTCGCCGCGCACGCGTCCACAGCTGTGGATGCCCCGCACCGAAGCCCTCCGGGCGTTGCCGGCCGGCCCCGGCGTGTTGTGGTGGGTGGTGGCGCGGGTGCTGTTGTTGGTGTCGCTCGCCCTCGGCGTGTTCGCCCTCGCGGGGCCGCAAGCCAAAGGCCAGCCCGACCCTGGCAGCATGGAGGGCATCGACATCGCTGTCGTGCTCGACGTGTCGGGCTCCATGCGCGCCGCTGATTTCAAGCCCAAAGACCGTTTGCACGTGGCCAAGTCGCTCATTGCCGACCACGTTTTCACCCGCAAACAAGACCGCATCAGCCTCGTGGTGTTCGCCGCTGAAGCTGTGACGCAAACGCCGTTGACCCACGATACGCGGATGTTGAACACCATCCTCGAGGGCGTGCGCACCGGCGTGCTCAAAGACGGCACGGCCATCGGCGATGCCACCGCCATGGGCGTGAACCGACTGCGCGACTCTGAGGCCGTGAGCAAAGCGCTCATCCTCGTCACCGATGGCGACAACAACGCCGGTACTTTGTCGCCCGAGAAGGCGGCGTCCTTGGCAGAGACGTTCGGCGTGCGCATTTTCCCCATCCTCGTTGGACGAGGAGGGCGGGTGCCCATGCCGCAAGGCACCGACTTCTTGGGCTCGCCGCGCTACGTGTACGTCAACGTACCCACCAACCCGACGCTGTTGAAGCACATGGCGCTCACCAGCAAAGGCCAGTTCTTCTCCGCTGAATCCCCCGACGAACTCAAACGCTCCCTGCAGCAGATTCTCGAAGAGATGGACAAGACCAAGCTGCAATCGGGCCCCATGTTGCGCCGGCCGATTCCTTTGTACCCCTTCTTCATGCTGCTCTCGTTGCTCGCCCTGCTGCTGCATTTGGCGCTGTCGTCGACGAGAGCGAGCAGCATTCCGTGAGGCACTGATGGGCTTTGCATTCGCCTCTGCGTTGTGGCTGCTGCTCCTGCTGGTGCCGGTGGCGGGGTTGCTGCTGCTCGAACGTCGTCGACGACAAGCGCGCTTGAAGCTGCTGGGCGACGTGCCGCAGCTGGTGGCGTCGTCCAACGTTGAGCTCTTTCCACGTCTTCAGCAGGCGCGATGGGGCATTGTTGTCGCTCTGGTCGTCGGCGTGGTGGCATTGGCCGGCCCGCAGTTTGGCGAGCGCACAGAGCTGTTGCCGCAACGTGGGCTCGACATCCTCTTCGCCGTCGACGTCAGCCGCAGCATGCGCGCGCGGGATGTGCTCCCCGACCGACTGGAGCGGGTGAAGGCGGAGATCGACTTGGCCCTTCCGCAGTTCGGCAAAAACCGCATCGGGCTCATCGGCTTTGCCGGCAGCGCTTTCGTGCAGTGCCCACTGACCACCGACGTCGAGGCCGCCCGCAGCTTCTTGCGCGCCCTCGACCCCAACGTGGCTCCACAAGGCGGCACCGACCTCAACGCCGGGTTGTTGACGGCGTTGCGCATGTTCGAGTCTGAGGCTGAAGCCTTGCCGCAAACCCAAGATGCTGGACGTGTTCTGGTGGTGTTCTCCGACGGCGAGCACCACGAAGGCAAGCTTGAAGAAACGGCCGAGGCGCTGCAAAAAGCGGGCGTGTCGGTGGTGTTCATCGGCATCGGCTCCCCCATTGGCGAGCCCATCCCGCTCGTCGACGAGAACCAGTCCATCATCGGCTACCTGAAAGACGACACCAACAAGACGGTGATGAGCCGCATGAACCCCGACGTGCTGGGCAGCGTCGCCGACGCGGTCGGAGGCCGCTTCATCGACGGCACGCCTGAAGACGACCTTGGACTCAAAGAGGTGTTGGCCCTCGTCGCCAGCCTCGAAAAGCGCGACCTCGAGACCCGCACCAAAGTCACCGGCATCGACCGCGCGCCCTTTTTCATCGGCGGCTTCGTGTTGGTGTTGCTGTGGGCTGTGGTGCGGGCCCGCCCGACCCGAGTGTCATCGACGAGGAGGACCGCATGACGCCGATGCTGCTCACCCTCATGCTCGCCGTCGGCGCCCAATCGGCCGGCTTTGAACGCGACGACCCGCATTTGTCGGCCGGCAACACTGCCCTTGCCGAAGGCCGGGCAGAAGACGCGCTCAAGGCGTACGGCGAGAGCCGTCCCCAAGGCGACTCGCAGCGTGCGGTCGTCGAGTACAACCGCGGCTTGGCGTACATGCAGCAAGCAGAGCAACTGCTGCAAGACGCCAGCGGCGACGAGGAGCAGGCGAACAAGGCCAAAACCCCACTGGCTGAGGCTGAGGGCGCGCTGCGCCGGGCTGCACAACTCAGCCCCGACGCCAGCTTGCAGGGGCACGCCCACGTCGGGCTCGGCAATGTGCGGGCAATGCAACAAGACCTCAAAGGCGCAGTGCGCTCGTTTCAGGATGCTCTCGTCGCCGACCCCACCAACAGCGCCGCCCGCAGCAACTTGCGAACTGCGTTGCGGCTGATGCAGCAGCAACAACAACAGCCACAAGGCGGTGGGGGTGACGCCGACGACGAAGACTCCGACAACGAGCAACAAGACGAAGAGAAGCAAGAACAAGAGCAACAAGAGGGCGACGACGAGCAGCGGCAAGACGGCGAGCACGAGCAAGAGGGTGACGACGAGCAGCAGCAAGACGGCGACGACGAGCAGCAGCAAGACGGCGACGACGAGCAGCAGCAAGACGGCGACGACGAGCAGCAGCAAGACGGCGAGCAGAAAGACCGCGACGACAAAGAAGGCAGTGGGGCGGGCGACGACGACAACGACGAGCCCAAAGACGACGGCGACGACGAACAGCAACGCGGCGGCGGCGACGACCCGCCGCAAGATGGCGACAAAGACAAAGACAAAAACGAGTCTGAGGGTGGCGATGGCGAAGACCAAGACGAGCAAGACCCGCGTCAGAAAAAGCCCGGTGACGACGACAAGGAGCCCGCCGACGCGCAAGACCAGCCTCAGCCCAAACCGGGGGATGACCCTGCAGACGACGGCAAAGAAGAGAAAGACAACAGCGCGCAAAAAGATGGACAGCCAGGTGATGCCCGCAACGGCAAGCCGGCACCGCTGACCCCGCAGCAAGTGAAAAAACGCGACGCCAAGCGGCTGCTCGACGCCTTGCGCGCGCGTGAGAAGCCGCTGTCGCCCACCCAGATGCGTCCGCAGCCCACGCGACGCCGCCCTGTGAGGAAGCCGTGGTAGGTCGAACGTTGTCACTCTTGCAGCGTGTCCCTCGCTGGATGTTTGTTCTGCTGTGCGTGGCGGTGACCACCACCACTGCCCTCGACGTCGAGGCCCGTCGACGGCGGCGCCCGACGCGGCGGCAAATGCAGCAACAGCAGCAGAAGCAGCTCGTCGAAGTGGAGATGCGCACCAACGCCACCCGAGTTGAAGTCGGCGACACCTTTCAGGTCGATGTCATCGTCACCGTGCGCAGCGAAGACCCCGTCGAAGAACTCGTGCTGCCCGACTTCAGTGCCTTTCGCGTGCTCGACGACCGCCGTTCTCGCAGCCAGCGGATCTCAGCGGTCAACGGCGTGAAGTCGGTGGAGTTCGTGCGCAACTACACCTACGTGCTGTTGGCCGAGCGCACCGGCAAACACACCATTTCAGCCGCACGCGCCAAAGTCGGCACGCAGCGCACTGCGGCAAAACCGTTGCGCATCATGGTCGACAAGCGCGATCCTCGTCGACAGCGCGACAAAAACGGCGAACGCGACCTCTACCTCGACGTCAAGTTCGACAAGAAGTCGGCGTTTGTCGGCGAGCAAGTCACCCTCACCGTCGAGGTCTACGCCACCACAGGCGTCGACATCCGCCAACTGCAGGTGCCCGAGTTGCCCGGCTTTTGGGTCGAGGAGATGGGTGGCGGCCGGGTGCGCCCTACCGAGCGCCGCATCGGCGGACGCACCTTCTACGTCTACCCTCTGCAGAAGTTGGCGCTGTTTCCGCTCGACGTGGGCACACAGTCCACGGGCCCCATGAGCGTGCAGGTGACGACGGGTGGAGGCCTCTTCAAACGCGGCAAGACCACCGTGCTCAACGCCCCGGCGCAGACGTTGGAGGTCAAGCCGGTGCCGCCCGCACCGGCGGGCGTGGCCTTCAAGGGCAACGTGGGGTTCTACCGGCTGCGCTCGTCGCTGTCGGCGGCGACGACGCCCGCAGGGCAGGCGGTGACCCTCAAAGTCGAACTCACCGGCGAAGGAAACCCCGGCCAAGCCCAGCTGCCCGATGTGGCGGCTGCACTGCAGAAGGTCGACGGGCTGCGGGTGTTCCCTCCGTCGACGTCCGACCGCAAAAGCGTTGAACGGGGGCACCTCTACGGCGCCAAACAAGTGGAGCTGCTGGTGCAGCCCCTCGACGAGGGAGTCTTTGAGATACCTGCCTTTGAGGTGGCGTTTTTCAACCCCCACAACCAGCAGTTCGAGAAGGCGCGGTCGCGTCCGCTGCGCTTGCGTGCCACGCCGCGGTCGACGTCGGCGTCGACATCGACGAACAGCGCACGACGCCAGCAGGTGATTGAAGGTGCACGGCCGCTGCACATCCGGGTGCCGCTCGATGGAAAGCCGCGTCCGTTGTGGCAGTGGGGGGCGGTTGCAGGCATCCCCATGGTGCTCTTGGCGTTGCTGTCGTTTGCCTTGCTCCGTCGTCGACAAGACCACGCCGCATCGGCTGCGGGACGCTGGGCCCAAGCCCGCAAAGACATCTTGCAGCGCGTCGACGAGGCCGAGCAGCAACAGAAGCTGCAAGACGTGCAAGACCTCCTGCTGCAGACGTTGGCCGACCACGTTGCCGACGACGCCAAGTCGATTCCTTTGCCGACGCTGCGCGAACGGCTGCGCAAAGCCGGACTGCCGCCGAAGCTGGCCGACGACGCCACCGAGTGGCTCGAGCAGGTCGACGCCGTGCGCTACGCAGGCGAAACCGGCGACCGGCGGTCGCTCTTCAAAGCGGGCCGTGGGCTCATTGAAACGCTCTTCGATCACGTGAAGCAGGGGAGTCGCGCATGAACGTTCGTGTTTTGCTCTTGCCCCTCCTCTTGGCCATCTTGTCGTCTTCGTCGACGTGGGCAGCGACGGCCGAGGCGGTCGCCCAACAAGCCGTCGACCTCGCGTTGCACGGCGAAGAAGAAGCCGCCATCGAAGCGTACACGTCGCTGTTGCGCGATGGGCACGACGGCGCGGCCCTGCGCTACAACCTTGGCACCTTGCACCTCCAACAAGGTGCGCTGGGGCCCGCCGTGTTGCACCTGGCGTCGGCGGTGCGCATGAACCCCGACGACGACGACGCGGCCTACAACCTGCAGGTGGCGTTGCAGGCGCGCGAAGACCGCGTCAGCGAGTTGCGCCAAACGACGTGGTCGCTCGCGCGGCTGGGCGACCAGTTGCCGAGAGATTTGGCGTTGTGGGCGTTTCTGTTGCCGTTGCTGCTGACCTGTTTGTGGATGGCGTCGTGGCCGTTGCAGCGGCGTCCTCTGCGTTGGGCGCCGCTGTTGGCACCGCTGCTTCTGATTGGAGCCGTTTCGTTTGGCGCGCGTGTGCAGGCCGAACGACGGGTGCGGGCTGTGGTGTTTGCGGAGGAGACGTCGGCGCGGGTGGGACCCGACCCCGGCGCGAAGGTGGCGTTTGTCGCGCACGCCGGGCTGTTGGGGACCATCGTCGATGAGCAGGCGTCGACGCTGCACCGTGGTGTGGCGCACGTGTTTGTGAAGCTGCGCCTCGACAATGGGCTGGACGTGTGGCTCGACAAGAGCGACCTGCGGGTTTTGCCGCAGTAGGTGGGGCTTTTTGTCTTTTTTGACGGGCTTAGCGTGTCTGGAGAGGAAAGCGTTTTGTCTGGAGGTGCGCGTTTGGCGGGATGAAGAAGGGGAAACGTTTACATTTGTTCTTTTCTTCGCTTTTTGGCGTATTGAAGAAAGTCAAACGTTTGCTTTCTGATTTCAGGGTCCTTTTTGGCGCGATGAAGAAAGGTAAACGTTTGCTTTTTGTCCAAATACTTCTTCTTGGCGTATTGAAGAAAGTCAAACGTTTGCTTTTTGATTTCAGGGCCCTTTTTGGCGCGATGAAGAAGGGTAAGCGTTTGCTTTTTGTCTAAGAACTCCTTCTTGGCGTATTGAAGGAAGTCAAACGTTTGCTTTTTGATGATTGGCTCCTTCTTGGCGTATTGAAGAAAGTCAAACGTTTGCTTTCTGATGATTGGCTCCTTCTTGGCGTATTGAGGAAAGTCAAACGTTTGCTTTTTGATGATTGGCTCCTTCTTGGCGTACTGAAGAAAGTCAAACGTTTGCTTTTTGATATTTAGCTGCGTTTTGGCGGAATGAAGAAAGTCAAACGTTTGCTTTCCGACCAAAAGTCATCCCACGGCGCAAAAAGAAAGCCCTAAACCCGCGGCTCTCACAGCCAAACCAAAACAACCAGGCCCAAAGCCACCAGACCAAAGCCGCCTGCGTCTGTCGAGCTGTGCCTCTAGTCTCGAAAGCTCGTTCGCGAGTCGAGTTGCGACGAATGCGTTGCATTCGTCGTCGAGCGCGTTCTTTGGGTTTTGGGATGCGCTCTGGTGCCCAAAGGCGCGACGTTCAGGTTCCTCAGAAGCTCTCACCGTTCGCTCGTCGCCGAGAAGGTGCCTGACGCCGAGCTTCCCAGCGAAAGTGAGCACGCTCGACAATGCAACGCATTCATCGCAACTCAACTCGCGAAACGAACTCCACCTACTTCGGAACCGCCTTCAACATCGCCTTGCCATTCTTCAGCACCACTTTGAAGTCGACGTTGTCGCACTTGTGCTTCTTTTTGATGGCAGGAATCTGCTTGTTGATCTGCGCCGCCAGCTTTTCATAGCTGAGGTTCGAGCGTTCGCCGGTGCGCTTCTTCGCCTGCATGTAGACGTTGTAGAGACGACGCATTTTCTCGTCGCTCATCCCGCCGCCTGCGCCGGCCGCAGCAGGACGTTTGCGCTTTGCGGGGGCGGCCGCGGCTGCGGGTTGTTCGCCCAGCGCTTCGGCCATCATGCGTTGTTGTTCGGCCAGGGCTTCAGGCGACCCCCCGCGGGCGGCCATCTCTTTTTTCTGACGCTCCCACTCGGCCTGCTCTTGCTTCTTCTTGCGGTCGAGTTTTGCTTTTTGTCGACGAGACGTGCCGTTCTCCATCGCCGTCAGCTCCTTCTCCCACATCTGTGAGAACGTGGTGAGCTTCTGGGCGAGGGAGTTCATCTTGAATTTGTCGACGGTGCTCCAGCGCGACGACTCGCCACGCATGCGCTGCACCTTCTTCTTCAGCTGCGCGAGGTCGTCGTGCGGCGGCTGGCGTTCGATGCCCTGAAAATACATGTCCATCGTGACCCGCATCTGGCGAATCTCGTTTTCGATGTTTCTCAGCTCTGCTTTGCGATCTTCGGCCATCCGGCAGCTCCAGCGCGCCTTGCGTTTGCGGCCTGTGATTCTCTCACCTTGGACACCCAAATGCCAATCGGCGACGGCATTGGCTCGACGCTGAATGGAGCACCGTTCGGCCGATGCCTACTCGTCAATCAGCACCAACACCCACTTCTTGTTGCTCTTGTCGACCTGGCGAATCTTGCCCTCGAACTCTTTGCCGAGGGCCTTTTTGATGTTCTTGAAGCGGTCGGTCTGCACCAGGATGAATTCGCGACCAGGCTTTTGGCACTCCTTCTTGAGCTTGGCGCCCTTTTTGCGAATCTGCACGTCGGTGTTGTGGGCGTAGAAGGTCTCGCCCTTCCAGTCCATTTGGTACGAGATGAGCGGCTCGCCTGGTTTTTTCATCTTGTAGTAGGTGCCGACGAGCCAGCGCTGCGACCAGTTCTGGCTCATGGGCAAGAGGTAGCCATAGACGCCGGCCATTGCCGCAAAAAAGCCCGCCAGCAAAAACGCGAAGACCGCGCCGGTGCCACGCTCGGCGCCGAGCAACCCTTGGGTCCACGACGACAACTTGCGCACCGGCATGAAGCGGCGGTCGTTGCGTCCGTGCAGGGCGTCACTGATGGCGCCGACCAACAACATCAACGCAGCCACCCCCCCAACGCTCAAGAAGAACACCCGCCACGGCGTGACGTCGGGGAAGTAGTAGTCGGGCTTGTACGACTTGTAGTGGTAGGTGAAGAGGTCGGCGATTTGCCATGGCTCTTTGGCGAGGTCGCGGGCGATGAGCATGGCGCCAAGGCTGACGGCGACGACGACACCGCCGGTGAGACCCTTTTTCTCGACGAGAATGCGGTCAAGGTACCAGCCGACGAGCAGGGCACATGGCACCACCACGGGGAAGATGTAGTGGTGAAACTTCGTGGTGGTGAAGCCGAAGAACACGAAGAGGGCCACCGCCCAAAGCGCGACAAAGTGGGTGAAGCGCGACGACGCCGTGCGGCTGTCGGGCTTGCCCATGACCTTGTCGCCGATGCCTTGGGTGAGGGCTTTGACGACGGCGAACGGCACCAACGTGCCCCACGGGAACGTGCCAAAGCCGAGGTAGCGGACGTAGTACTCGAAGGTTCCGCGGTCGCCGTGGGCGCCAGCGCCGAGGCGGCCGAAGAGGTCGTAGAGCACGAACCGTTGAAACCACGTCTTGCTGCGGCCGTTTTTGCCCTCGAAGAAGTACATGGTGATGAACCACGGCAGGCTGATCATCAGGTAGAGAAAAATGCCGGTGAGGAGGGCGGGGCGCTTGAGGCGGCTCCACTCGCCCGACGTCAAGAAGTACAAAAAGAGCACGAGGCCGGTGAAGGCCAAGGTGTGCGGCCCTTTGCCGAGGGTGCCGAGGGCCACGAAGGCGGCGGCGAGGTGCACCAGCGGGTCTTTGGCCTTCTTGTGCAAGAAGAACACGATGCCGCCGCCGACGACGACGGCGAAGGCCATGGCGGCGTAGCGAATGGCGGTCTCGTTGGGCAGACGGTTGAAGAAGGCGCCGGAGCGCGCAATCTCGACGAGCTGCGGGATGAGGCACAAGGCGAAGAAGGCGCTCATCCACTTGGGAATGGGCATCGTCTCGTAGAGTTCTTTGCGTTCGTCGTCGAGAAACGCCACCGCCAACAACAGCAGCGCGATGCTCATGGGGCCGACGTACAACATGTCGGTGATGGCCTGACGCGAGATGAGGTACCAAAAAGGCGTGGTCGACAGCGCGAGGCAGCCAAACACAGCGGCGCGCAAACTCCACAGACGGCGCAAGGCAAAGAAGGCCGCGCCCGTCGTCATCAACGAAAACATCGCCATGGGCAGGCGACCGACCCACTCCGCCAACCAGTGCAACTCACCGGTGGCGTCGCCCGCACCGATGACCTTGTAGCCGAGCGCCGTCGTCCAGAAGAGGAGAATGGGTTTGGAGAAGAAGTAGGCGTTCTTCCAAAACGGGTAGAGGTAGTCGTCGCGCTGGGCCATCTGGCGTGCGACTTCGGCGTAGTGTGACTCCCATGGGTCGTAGAAACCGACGCTGCCCAAGAAGGGAATGACGAGGGCAAAGGCCACACTCATCACAAAGCCAAAGGCCAACTTCTCTTTCGACGTGCTCTGCAAGAACCGTTGCAACAGGTGGGCTTTGGGGGCGTCGGATGCGGGCGCGTCATCGTCACTGCCGTCTTCTTTGGCGGCCACAGCGTCGGGCAGTGGGTCGACGGGCGTGTTGTCCAGGGCGTCGAGGTCGACACCTTCTTGGTGTCCTTCCAGCTCTTCGTCGAGGTAGCTGCCGGGCGCGGCAGCTGACGAAGGGCGTTTCGACGACGTGGAGTCGTCGCCGTCGACGGGTGCCTCGGGAGTGTTGTCGTCGAGCTGGTCTTGGGTCATTGCATGTCCAACCGCATGAAGGGGGGCCACCGATGCGCCAGGCGTTTCGTCGCGGCCCAACAGGGGGGTAGCAGACCGGTCTGAAGAGAAAACCCCGTCAACGCAGAACCCGCCTGCGGCCCAACACGGGCGGCTTTTTTCTTTTGCCATGGGCGCTGGTATGACGCGTCGCGTGAAGGCGGATCCCACTCCAAGCGAGGGGAGAGCCGATGATGGAGCGAAGATGAGCACGTCGTTTGTGGTCTTGAAGTTTGGTGGAACCTCAGTGGCATCGAAGGCGCGGTGGGAGACCATCCGCGATGTGCTCAAAGCCCGTCTCGACGAGAACGTGCAGCCGGTGCTGGTGTGTTCGGCGGTGGCCAAGGTGTCAGACACCTTGGAAGCCCTGCTGCGCGGCGCCGAAGACGGCGACATCGAGCCGCATCTGGCGAAGATCGAGTCCATCCACGCCACCCTCGAAGCCGACCTCGGCGTCGAGCGCTCCGCCAAAGTGCAAGACCTCCTCGACGATTTGCGCAAACTGACGTTGGGGGCGTCGCTCACCCGCGAGGTCACCCCCCGTCTGAAAGCCCGCGTCATGAGCGCTGGTGAGCTGTTGTCGACGAGCATCGGCAGCCAATACCTGCGCAACGAAGGCCTCGACGTCGACTGGGTCGACGCCCGCGATTGGCAACATGCTGTGCGCATCCCCGACGCCAACGACCACACCCGGTACCTCAACGCCGTGTGTGACTTCGACGCCGACACCGCCATGCAAGACGCCTTCTCGTCGTCGACAAACAAGAAGGTCACCATCACCCAAGGCTTCATCGCCCGCGACGACAGCGGCGCCACCGTGCTCCTCGGGCGAGGCGGGTCCGACACCTCCGCCGCGTACTTTGCCGCCAAGCTCGACGCCGCCCGCTGTGAAATCTGGACGGACGTCCCCGGCGTGTTCACCGCCAACCCCAAAGACGTGCCCACCGCCCGCCTTCTGCGCCAGCTCGACTACGACGAGGCCCAAGAGATTGCGACGACGGGCGCCAAAGTCTTGCACCCCCGCTGCTTGAATCCCGTGCGTCTGGCCAACATCCCGTTGGAGGTGTGCTGCACCAAAGACCCCGACATTCAGGGCACGCAAATCGGCAAGCGCTCGTCGGATGGGCCCGCCCAAGTGAAAGCCATCTCCGCCCGACGGGGCATCACCCTGGTGCGCATGGACACCCTCGGCATGTGGCAGCAGGTGGGCTTTTTGGCCGACGCCTTTGCCTGCTTCAAACAGCACGGCATCAGCGTCGACTTGGTGTCGACGTCGGAGACCAACGTCACCGTGTCCATCGATGCTGGGGCCACCGGTGTCGACGACGCTGCCCTCGACGCCTTGCTCGCCGACCTCAACACCCGCTGCAAGGCGTCGCTCATCGGCCCTTGCGCCGCCGTCAGCATCGTGGGGCAGAAGATTCGCGCCATCTTGCACCAGCTGGGTCCGGCGTTGAGCGTCTTCGAAGAGAAGAACATCCACCTGTTGTCACAGGCGGCGTCTGACTTGAACCTCACCCTCGTCGTCGACGAAGAAGACGCCGACCGCATGGTGAAGGAGCTGCACGCGCTGCTGTTTGGCGAACGTCCGCAAGACAGCTTGCTCGGCCCCACTTGGAAGACGCTGTTTGCCGACGAGGTCAAAGAAAAGAACGCCACCACCGGTGAAGACGCCTGGTGGCAGAGCCAACAACAAGAGCTCCTCGACGTCGCGCAGCAAGGGACGCCTGCGTACGTGTACAACCTCGACAAGGTCAAGCGGCAAGCGCAGCGCATGATGCAACTGACGTCGCTGAGCCGGCGGTTTTACGCCATCAAAGCCAACAGCCATCCAGCTCTGCTGCGGGCGATCTACGACGCCGGCATGGGGCTGGAGTGCGTGTCGCCCGGCGAACTCGACCACGTGTTTGAGGTCATCGACGACGTCGACGTCGAGCGCGTGTTGTTCACCCCCAACTTCGCGCCGAAAGAAGAATACGCCGACGCTCTCGCCCGCGGCGTGCATGTCACCGTCGACAACGCGCACCCGCTGGAGCACTGGCCCGAGGTGTTCAACGGCAAAGAAGTCCTGTTGCGCCTCGACCCAGGACGCGCACGTGGCCACCACGCCCACGTGAAAACCGCCGGCAAGCAGAGCAAGTTCGGCATCGCCCCTGAAGAACTCGAAGCCGTCGCCGCCCTCGCCGACAAAGCCGGCGTCACCATCAAAGGCCTGCACGCCCATGCGGGCAGCGGCATCCGCCAGCCGCACGCGTGGCAAGAGACGGCGATGTTCTTAAAGAACGCGTTGGCCGTGTTCAAAGACGCCCGCATCCTCGACCTCGGCGGCGGCCTCGGCGTCGTCGAAAAGCCCGGCCGCGCCCCGCTCGACCTCGACCAGGTGGATGCATCGCTGCAAAAGGTCAAAGAGGCCTTGCCCGACGTCGAGCTGTGGATGGAGCCTGGCCGCTTTCTCGTCGCTGAGGCCGGCGTGTTGCTGGCCCAGGTGCAGCAGGTGAAGCAAAAAAGCGACGTGCGCTACGTCGGCGTCAACGCGGGCATGCACACCTTGATTCGGCCGTCGCTGTATGGCGCCTTTCACCAGATCGTGAACCTCAGCAAGGTCGACGAAGCCGCCACCGAGGTGGCCCACGTCGTCGGCCCCATCTGCGAGACAGGCGACGTGCTCGGCCACGGCCGCAGCTTGCCACCGTCGACAGAAGGCGACGTTTTCCTCGTCGCCACGGCAGGGGCGTACGGCGCCACCATGAGCAGCGACTACAACTTGCGCCCACGGGCGCGTGAGGTGGTGTTGGGGGGCTGACCCCGACGACGACGACGAGGGGGTGGTGTTTCAATTTGGAGTGGTGTCGTCTACAAGGGCGACATGTCCTCCACGTTGATGTCCCGTCGTCTGTTGCCATGCATTTGTCTCGTCGTCACAACGCTGGTGGCGACGGGTTGTAGCTACAAACGGGTGGCTCTTCCGGACGCGCCGCCGTTGACGGCGCCACAGAGCGACCGAGTCGCGTACCACAAAAAACACCAAGCCGTCGGGCAGTACAGCACCACCGTGTCGTCGACGTCCGTGCAAAGCACACCGGCCGGAGCCGTGGCGTCGACGGGTGTGCAATCCGACGTCAAGTTTCTGCAGTTGGCGAACGGCACGCGGGTCGAAGACGCCAGGGACTTGGTGCCTGCGGTGGGCCCAGACACGCCTGCAGGCAAGGCGGGCGTGCTGGCGGGCGAGGCGCACGACGTCGAGGTCCTCCTCGAGCGGGCGATGTTGGCGACGGTGTTGTCGCCTGTGGTCGCTGTGTCCCTGGCTGGCGTCGTGGGAGGGGCTTGGTTGGCCACAGAGATGAGTCGAGAGGCACGGCCGCTCGAAATGGCCGTTCTCGGCGGCATTGGAGGAGGGCTGGGGGCCATCGCAGGACTGCCGCTTGGGGGCATCGGTGTAGCGGTTCTCGTTCCGTTTTGGTGGTCTGCATCCGACGACGCTGAGAACGAACGGGCCACAGCGTTCATGCTCTACAACGCCAGTCTGAGCGAACACTTGGGGCTCCAAGAGCCGACGTCCTCCGAGTAACAAGGTCACGCATGTCTCGATGTTGCCAGGCTCCCACGTCGTCGACTTGTGGTATCACTGACGCATGCTGACAGCCCTGCGCCACCTCAAAGAACGCGCGATCGCCTCTGTCGACGAAGACGTCGCCGAGCGCATCGACATGCTCCCCAAGAAGAACCTCAACGAGTTTGGCGTCGACGAGTTCGGCTTCGACCCCGAGATGGTCAAGCTCATCGCCCCGGCCGCGGTGTGGATGTACCGCAACTATTTTCGGGTGAAGACGTACGGCACCGAGAACATCCCCGAGAGCGGGCGGTTCTTGATGATTGGCAACCACTCCGGGCAGCTCCCCTTCGACGCCTTCATGGTGGGGGTGGCGTCGTTGTTGGAGGCTCCCAAGCCCCGGGTGTTGCGCTCCATGGTTGAGCGTTGGTCGGCCGAGTTGCCCTTCGTCTCGCACCTCTTCGTGCGCATGGGGCAAGTCGTCGGTGACCCTGCCACCTGTCGTCGTCTGCTCGAAGCCGACGAGGGCGTGTTGGTGTTCCCTGAAGGCGCCCGTGGCATCAACAAGATGTTTGCCCAGCGCTACCAGCTCACCGATTTCGGCCACGGATTCATGCGACTCGCGTTGGAGACCCACAGCCCCATCGTGCCCGTCGCTGTCGTCGGTGCCGAAGAACAAGCGCCGGCCGTCGCCAACATCAAACCCATCGCCAAGATGGCGGGGCTGCCTGCGGCTCCCCTCATCTTCCCGCAGGTGGTGCCGCTGCCTTTGCCGACGCAGTACCACATTCACTTTGGTGAGCCGCTGACCTTCAAAGGCGACCCTGACGACGACGACGACGTCATCGCGGGCCACGTGAAGAAGGTGAAAAACACCATCACCCGCATGTTGCAGCGCGGCCTGGAGATGCGCGAAAGCATCTTCTAGCGACCGCCCGACGGGTGCGTGACGACGTCAAAAGACCTCAGCTGAAGGCAGACCATGGCCACCAAGACCACTGCGAAGAAGACCCCCGCCAAAAAAGCGGCCGCCAAGAAGAAGGCGCCAGCCAAGAAGGCGGCTGCGAAGAAGAAGGCGCCTGCCAAAAAGAAGGCGGGCAAGCGTGGCCCCCGTCGAGAGCGGGTGCTGGTGACCGGCGCTGCCGGCGGCCTCGGCCGTCTGGTGTGCCGCATGTTGCACCGCGACTACGAGGTCATCGCCGTCGACCGACGGCCGTTTCCCGACCGCCCCAAAGACGTGAACCACCTGCGCGTCGACGTGCGGCGCAAGAGCGCGCAAAAAGAAATCCGCAAGCAGAAGCCCGACGTCATCGTGCACCTTGGCGTCATGCACAACCCCCACAAAGCCGGCGGCGCCTTTCACTTCAACCTCGAAGGCACCACCCAGCTGCTGCGGCTGGCGGAGAAGATTGACGTCCGCAAGTTTGTCTTTTTGTCGACGGCGAACCTCTATGGCCCGTCGGCGACGTCGTCGGGATTCATGACCGAGGAGGCCCCGCTGTTGGCCGGCGGCCGTTCGCCTGAAATCCGCGACCTCATCAGCCTCGACATGATGGTGCAGTCGTTCTTCTGGAAACGGCCCGAGACCGAGACCGTCATCTTGCGGCCGGTGCACATCATTGGGCCGCACCTGCGCAATGCGCCGACGACGTACCTGCGCAAAGACAACGTGCCGACGCTGATGGGCTTCGACCCCATGATTCAGCTGATTCACGAGAGCGATGTGGTGCGGTCGATCGCGGCCGCTGTGAAAAAGCCCGCCCGCGGCGTCTACAACATCACGGGCGACTCCGCCGCGCCGCTGTCGCGCATCGTCATGGCCCGACGCAAAAACCAGGTGCCGCTGCCGGGCCCGGTGTTCAAGTCGTTCGTGAAGCGGGCCTTCAAGGTGCGTCTGACGAACTTCCCGCCGTCAGAGATTGTGCACCTGAAATACAGCTGTCTCGTCGACGGGAGCCGTGCCGAAAAGGAGCTGGGCTTTCACGCCAAGGTCAGCTTGACTGACGCGTTGGTCGACCTTGGGAGCTGACGATTCGACAGTTTCGAAACTGTCGTGAACGCCTTGGGGGTCACATTGATGATTTCAGAAGCTTGGGATCGTCTGTGAACAGCCCGTCTGCGCCCAACGCCACCAGACGTTTGGCGTCGTCGGCGTCGTTGATGGTCCAGTAGTCAACGAGGACCCCCAGCTCATGGCACTTGCCGACGAACCACGCGGAGTCAAAGCGCACCGGCCCCCACGACAGCGGGACCTGCGCGCGGTGGCCGAGCCCAGGCTGCAGGGCCAGCATCGACCGCGGCAACGCCAGCAACATGCGCAACTCGCGTACGCCGAGGGCGAGGGCGCCGCTGTATTTCGCTTTGCGCAGCTCTTTCAACACGCTCATGTGAAATGAGGCCAGGGTCACGCGGTGTTCGGCGTTGTGACGACGCAGGCACGACAACAACGGCGCCACCATGGAGGGCGTTGCTTGTTTGACGTCGAGGTTCAGCGGCACGCTGCCAAACGCGTCGAGCACGTCGTCGAGGGTGGGAATGTGGTGCCCGTCGTCGACAAACGGACGCTCCCCGTCGTCATCGACAAAGCCCCAGCCGACATTCCACGACTGCACTTCTGCAAGATCACACTGGGCGATGGCGGCGTCGACGTTGGCCATGCGTTGCCCCGTGCCGTCGTGAGAGAGCACCACATGCCCATCGCGGGTGAGGTGCACGTCTGACTCGAGAGCGTCGGCGCCGTCGTCGAGGGCGCGTTGAAACGACGCCATGGTGTTCTCGGGCAGGTGGGCAGAGGCGCCGCGGTGGCCAAAGAGCACGGTCATGGCGAATCTCCGACGGCGACGGCGTGGATGCCGCGCCTAACGCAGGGCTTTGCGGGCGGGGAGGTAGGTGGGGTCAGCGGCGAGGGCTTTGATGAAACTCTGTTGGGCTTCGTCGGGTTTCTTTTGCGCCTTCAACAGCTGGCCTCGCAGGGTCAGCAGTTGCGCCCGGTGGCTCCCTGACGATGCGACAGAATCGAGGCGTTGGGCCGCGACGTCGAGCTTGCCCTTTTTGATTTCGAGTTGCGCCAACAGCAGCTGGGCTTGTTTGGGGGCGTCGAACTGCGCGATGAGCTTTTGCAGCTTGGTGATGGCCTTGGCTTTGCTGCCTTTGTCGACGTCGAGATGGGCCAGCAGCAGCATGGGCAACGCAAGGTCGCGCTCTTTGCGCACTGCTTTGGCCAGGGGCCGCGCCGACTTCTTGGGCTTGTCGCTGTGAAAGCGCACCACACCAACGACGAGATTCTTCAAGGGCGCCTGGGGGGTGGGCACGTCGAGGTCTTGCAGGGTTTCAAGCAGTCGTTTGCTCTGGTGTTTCAGCGGCGGCAGTGCGGCCAACGCCGTGGAGTCGCGTTGTTGACGGGCGTTGACGTCGAGAAGGTCACGCAACGCCTTGTGCCCGACAGCCAGCTCGCCTGCCGCCAGCAAGCCGGTCAAGCGCAGTTGGTGGGCCAGCAAGTGCCCCTTGTCGAGGGCGAGGGCGTCTTCGGCCAGGCGCACCGTCTCCGCCGGGGCCCCCGACATGAGCATGGCGTACGCCGACTCGGCCTTGGCGTCGGCGGCAAAACGCACCGACGGTGCCAGCGCGGCGGCCGACTCAAATGCCACCTTTGCTTTGGCCGTGTCACCGGTGACGTCGTAGATGCGGCCCAACACGCGGTGGGCGAGGGCGCTCTTGGTGCCACCTTGCAGGGCACGCAGCACGAATTTGCGGGCTTTGGCAACGTCGCCCTGCACCAGAACCTGGTCGGCGCGCGTGGCGAGCACGTCGGCGTGCAGCTTGCCCACGCTCTGTTTTCCGGCGTCTTTGTCGGGGGCGGCGGCGAGCACCTTTTGGGCATTGCGGCTGTCGCCAGCGTCGGCGAACAGACGCGCGGCCAGCAACCGGGTCTCGTCGTCGTCATCGTGCGACTTGAGGTACGACTGCAGCTTGCGGGCAGCGGTGCTGGGCGACACCTGCTCCCGGGTGACCCACGCTGCGAGGCGCACCGCATGGGCGTCGTCTTTCACCCGCCGCAAACGGGTGTCGATGGCTTTGTTGGCGGCGACGAGGTCGGCGCGGGCAAAGGCAACGCGCCCGCGCAGCAGCGCCACTTCGGTGTCTTTGGCGGCGAGCTTTTGCGCGCGTCCGATGGCTTTGTGGGCGGCGTTGAGCTTGCGCAACTCCAGCGACGCCGCTGCGAGCATTTTGGCCGCTCGCACCTGTTGGGGCTTGTTCGATGCGGCCCGCTCGGCTTGCTGCGCAGCGACGAGCGCGTCTTGCCAGCGGTGTCGAGCCAGAAGAACCGCTGCCTTGGCGGCCAGCACATCGCTCTGCTCTTGGGCGCGTTCTTCGAGTTCTTCGACGACGTCTTCGGCCCGCAACGCATTGGGGCGATCCACGTCGGTGCTGAGGGCGGCGTTGTGCACGTACAACGCGGTGGCGGTGAGGTGGGTGGGCGCTTTCACCAGCGCTTGTTCCAAGAGCACCCGCACCTCGTCACGACGGTCAGGGGTCGGGTCTTGCAGCTTCTGGTCAACGCGTTCGAGCAGTTGCACGACGGTGTCGGGCACCGTCTTGTGCACCTTCTCCCACTGCTCAATCCACGGTTGCAGATGGGTGCGGTCTTGCTTTTCGACCTGCGACTTCACGTCGTCGACGACATCGACGGTGAGACGTGTGACGTCGTCGACCAAGCTGTCGAACAGGGGCCGGTCGAACACAAACAGCCCACCGACCGTGCCGACGACGGCAAGGCCCACCACCGCGGCGATGACCGGACCACGGCGTCGGCGGCCACCGCTGCCTCCCCCTCGACGGCCAGGCTTGGCTTGCTGCTGCGCACGTTCGATCTGCTGGGCACGCAGCGTGTCGAGCAGGGCTTTGAAGGCGGCGTATTCGTGCAGCTGCTTCAGCGGCTGCCCCATGGGGCCCGCCTCGTCCGACGCCGACAGCCGTCCTTGTTGAATCATGCGCCGCAGCTCGACGAGGGGCACATCGTTGGTGATGCGCCCGTGGGCCACCACCTGCCACAGCAGTCCGGCTGGCTGGGCGTTGGCGGGTTGCGGCGGTTGGCTCGGCGTGCCCGGCGCCGGAGGTGGATCGTCGGGGTTGTCGTCGAGCGAGAACGGCGTGCCGCCCGGCACAAAGTCGTCTCCACCCACGTCGGCCATCATGGCCATGTAGTCGTTGCCGGCGGGCGGTCCGCCGGTGGGGTCTGGCGGCGACGGCGTTGCCGTCGGGGCCGGGGGAGGGGGGGCAAACGGATTGGATTCGCCCGCGTCGTCGGCGAGCTGGGCCAACGACGGCGACGCTGGCGTCGGCGCGGTGCTGGGGGCACCTGGCGGCGGGGCCATCGGCATCTGCCCCGAGAAGAAGTCGTCGACGTCGTCGAGGCGCGTCGACGTCTGCGCCGCCGCATGGTGCAGCTTGGCGATGAGCTCGACGACGGCGCCGCCGTTTTCGGGGCGCGCCTGCGGCTGCTTCTGGCACATGTTGAGGATGAGGCTCTCGGTGGCGGCATCCACTTTGCCGGGCACCACCTGCGACAGCGGCGGGCAGGGGTCGCGGGTGTGCATCACCAACACTTGGATGTGGCTGTCGGCGGTGAACATCGGCCGGCCGGTGAGCATCTCCCACCAGATGACGCCGAGGGCGTAGACGTCGGAGCACGGCGTCAGCTGCAAGCCGCCGATTTGCTCGGGGCTCATGTAGCCCGGGGTGCCCATGATGACGTCTTCTTCGGTGAGCCCTTGGCTGTGATCGGCCTCGACCATCTTGGCGAGGCCGAAGTCGAGCACCTTCACCACCAGCCCTTCTGTGGGGCTTTGGGTGAGCATGATGTTTTCGGGCTTGAGGTCGCGGTGAATGACGCCAGCGTCGTGGGCCGCTTGCAGGGCCTTGGCAATTTGCCCGGCGATCTCCTGCGCCTCGCCAGCCGGCAATGGGCCCTGGCGCAGCCGCGACAGCAAGGTGTCGCCGGGGCAGTACTCCATGGCGAGAAAGACGGCGCCGGTGTCGGTGCGGCCGAACTCATAGACGGTGACGATGTTCGGCTGGTTGATGCGCGAGACGGCGTGGGCTTCAGATTCGAACCGGGCCACTGCGATGGCGTCGTTGGCGAATTTGTCGAGGAGCACCTTGAGCACGACCTGGCGGCCGAGCCCTTCTTGCCGTGCCAGATACACCACACCCATGCCGCCTTCGCCCAGACGGCTTTCGATGGTGTAGCGCCCATGAAACTGGGTGCCGATCCGTGGGTCTTGTGCGCTCCCCTCGGTCAAACCGCGCCTCTCCGTTGGTCGGCCGCCGTCGACGACGGCCGCGTCGCCCCAGGCGACACAGACGTCGGGAGGATAGGCCAACGGAGGACAGGCGCAAATTCTCCCCACCTCTCTCTCAACCTGAGATGCCACCGCCGCCTGCGAGGGCGGGCGCGGTCAGGCGGATTCTTTGTCGGACGGCGGCACCAACGTCAGCCGCGAAGTCGGACGAAACGCCTCAGACAGCACATCGTGACGACGCATGAGCCGCTGAAAGTATTGGCGCGACACCCCCGCCCGTCGTGCCGCCTGCGAGACGTTGCCCTCGGCGAGCGACAGTTGGTGGTGCACAAAGCGCGACTCCAGACGCTCCATGGTGTGGGTCTTGGCTTCATCCCAGGTGCCCGACAACCACAGCGCCTCAACTTGAAGCTCGCCGTCGTCGACGTCGGTGTTCGGCTCCGTCTGCGCGACGTGGGTCTTGGGCGCGAGGTACGGAAACACGTCGTCGTGCAACACGGCGTGGTTGGTCAAAGACGCGGCCCCGACGATGGCGTGCTTCAACTCCCGAACGTTGCCGGGGAAGGGGTAGCAGTGCAGCAGCTCCCGCGCGCTGGGGCTCAGCCGCAGGGGACGCTTGTGTTTGCGGGCGAGCTCGTCGACAAAGACGTCGGCAAAGAAATCGATGTCGCCCGGCCGCTCGCGCAACGGCGGGATGTGCAGCTGAATGACCCGCAGACGGTGATAGAGGTCGGCGCGAAACCGGCCTGCCTTCACCTCGGCCTCGAGGTCACGGTGGGTGGCGCCGATGAAGCGGCATTTGGCGACGCGGGTGGCGGTGGAGCCCAGCCGCTCGTATTCGCCGGTGTCGAGCAGGCGCAGCAATTTGACCTGCATGTCGGGCTGCAGCTCGCCAAGCTCGTCGAGAAAGACGGTGCCAGCGCCAGCGGCTTCGATGCGTCCCATGTGATCGTGGTCGGCGCCGGTGTAGGCGCCTTTGTCGTGGCCAAACAGCTCGTTCGACAGCAATTCAGTGGGCACGCCCGCACAGTGCACGGTGACGAACGGCAGATTTTGCGTGGTTCCGCGGTCGTGGATCAGCCGGGCGAATCGGGTCTTTCCGACACCTGTCTCACCCGTCAGCAGCACCGTGGAGCGGATGTTGGGCCGGGTGATGGCGCCAATCTGCTTGAACACCGGCAGCATCACAGGGTCTGTCCCAAAAAGAGTATTTGGGCCTGGGGCAGTGCCACTGGCGTCCCCATCTCGGACAACCCTGTCTTTTACCCCGGATGGCCCTGCAGCAAACGGGCTGATCAACGCATGAAGTGACACCACATCAATGTTTTTGCTTACGACATCAAAGGCTCCAGCTTGCATTGCATCGATGGCTTCAATGGCGTTAATGTCTGATTTTTCGCTGATGATGACCACAGGAGTGTCACGTGGTGCACTGCACTTTGCCAGGTCTAGTGAGATGGAATTGCACGAGGAGTGCGCCAAAAACACCAGTTGCACTTCGGCGCATTTGTGAACGAAATCCGCCGCGCCATCCACCGATGTATACCGACACACGGCGACGCCCAGGTCGCGCAGTCGGTCGGCAAGCAACGTGGTGACGGAGTGGTCTCCGACGACAACGGCGATCAACGAGTGGCCCCCACATCCTTCTGCCCGCGCCGCGAGCCGAACTTAGACTATGGGCAGTGTGCGCCAAGCATGGGTGGGTCTGCAAGGCAAGACAGCTGAAAAAGTGCATGGCCGACCCCAAGTGAGACGGCGTCAGTATTTGTCCGAGCTGCGCAAAGTGTGCACTCCATCGATGACATCGGCAGAGAAGCGGCAGACTTTAGGTGTCTGTTGTGATGAGAATCACCAGCTGTCTGCTGTTGAAAACATTGCACTGGTGTCAAAGCAAACAAAAGTAGAAGCGGATGCATCTCAGGTGTTTGCATGTGTAAACCGCGGGTTTGCACATGGGGCGCAACCCGCCAGTTGACTCAAGATGTATCTCCCCGACTTCACAGGCCCCCCACATTGGCACGCCCCATGATTCAGGGAGGGGCATGTGTTCCTCTCTTTTGTCTCTGCAGCAATTCGGGATCGGCTTCGACGACAAGATCGTTTTGACGCAGATCGACCTGCACATCGACGGCGGGCCATCAGGGATCACCGTGCTCATGGGTCCTGCGGGGGCTGGCAAGAGCACCCTGCTGCGCACCTTGGCCGGGCACAACGACGCGCAACCCAGCCTGCGGGTGTGGGGCGACGTCTTCTTTGATGGGCAACCGCTGTCGCCCACCAACCGGCCGGTGCTCGTGGCGCAGAACGCCCGCAGCTTGTCGGCGACGGTGTGGGAGAACTTGGCGTCGGCTCTGCCGCATCGCAGTGAGCGCACCTTGGGCCAGCAGCGGGAGGAGGTCGCAGCGCTGTTGGCCGACCTTCAACTCGCGGCGGTGTTTGAAGACGTCTACGACGAGCAAGCCGTGTTTTTGCCGGCGGTGCAGCAAAGGTGTCTGGCGCTGGTGCGAGGCCTTTTGCAACGGCCCCGCCTGCTGATGGTCGATGAAGGATTCGCCGGGCTCGATGACAACGATGCGCAAACCCTCATCGACGTCGTGCAACGCGCTGCGCGGTCGACGTCGCTGCTGTGGGTGACCCACCACCAGCAGCGGGCGCGGGCTCTCGGGGGGAGAGCTTTGTTGTTGGCAGGGGGAACACTGCACGCCGACGCCGACGTCGATGCCTTCTTGGATGCTCCGTCGACTGAGGTGGCCGCCGACTTTGTGCGCACCGGTCGCACCAAGCTGCCGAGCCCCAACGCCAAGGCCGAAGACCTCGCCGACGGCGTGGTGCCGCCGGCGGTGCCCGCCGCAGCGCAGATGGCACCAAGCCACGTCGTCGGACCCCGTGATTTTCGGTGGCTGCGCAGGGGCCTCCTGGGCGGCTTGCCCCGGCCGGGGGTCGTCGCCGACTGCGCCGCCGACTTCGCCGGTCTGGAGCGGCTCGGCATCGACGTCTTGGTGTGTCTTGAAGAACAGCAAACGGTGGCCCCGACGTTTTTTGCGTCGTCGACGGTGCGATCGGAGCATTTCCCCATCGTCGACATGCAGGCCCCGTCGGTGAGCGACATGGGCCGCCTCATGCAGGCCATTGACGAGCACCACGCCGCCGGACGCTGCGTGGGGGTGCACTGCCGTGCGGGCATGGGACGCACGGGAATCGTCCTCGTGAGCCATCTCATCTGGCGCGGACAAAGCGCCGCCAACGCGCTGCACGACGCGCGCGTCATCCACCCCAAGTGGGTGCAGTCCGAGGCGCAGCTGCGCTTTCTCGACGACTTCGAACAGTTCGTGAGCCGCCTGGGGCGGAGCAGCTCGACGACACAGCCCACGCCGCCCACAGAACTAGGTGCCCACCAGCGCCACTAGGAGAAATGTCATGTCCCTCGATCAAGCCATCAAATCCGCCCAAACCAGCGTGCCCGAATGCGTGTCTGTGGGGTACGTCGACATGTCGACCGGAATGCTGCTGAGCGTCTCCACCGTCGACAGCCACCCCTCAGAAGTGCTCGACCTCGTGGCGGCCGCCACCGCCGACCTCTTTCAGGGGCAAAGCGTCACCACCATCGAGAAGATGTTTCGCAAAGCACGGGGGCAGCCCGAAGACGGCGCCCACTACTTTCAAGAGATCTTGGTGTTCTCTGACAACCTGCTCCACGTCTTCTTGCGGTCGAAGAAATACCCCTCGCAAGCCGCCGTCTTCGTCTGCCGTGCGTCGGTGAACATCGGCATGGCCTTGACGAAGTCGCGTTCCAGCATGCCCGGCATCGAAGAAGCCGTCTGATGTTTGGCCTTCGGCGTCGACGGCGTGTGGTCGTCGACGTCGAGGCGTTGCTTTTGGAGCTTCGGTGTCCCCTCCCACCCGCGCCCAGGCCAGATTGACGTTCAAAGAGCGCGCCCGCGACGTGGGCGACGTGCTCTTCGGCTTTTGGGTGCAAGCGCGGGAGGCGCTGCCGCTGCCCATTCACGATGAATCCGACTTTGACCTCGTCGACACCGCCAACATGTTGGCCGAAGGCCTCGAGCGGGTGTTGCGCGTCGTCTACGGGTTGGAGGCGTTGGAGACGCTGTTTGCCGAGCACAACGCCCAGTTGTTGGGGGCCGACTCGGCGCCCGTCTTTGCCGACTTGTGCTTCGCCGCCCGCATCGACCTGCAGCAGACCGAACACCAGTTGCGCGACGCTCGCCAACAAAGCGTCGACAGCGCCCTCATCGCATGCGAGCGCGCCCACCGTCGGGTGATGCGCGCCATGGAGGCGGTGTTGCACGCCCTCACGCCGTTTGTGCCCGACGCCGACTACGAACAGCATTTTCACGACGAGGTGCGCGCTGCCCTGCGGGTGCGCCAAAGCTACGCCCGTCTCAGCGTGTTGTTCGCGCAGCTCGACGAGGCGGGGTTGTCGTGTGCCGAGCGTCTGCAACAAGCTGGCGACGCCGTCGACCGACTGCTGCACAGCGCCGGGTTTGACGACGTGCGCCTCAGCGACAAGTGCATGTTCTGGCGCCTGCAAAGCCGTCTGTCGCGGCTGTCGCAGATGCGCAGCACCACACAACAGCAACTGTGGAGCGACCTCGTGAACGCGGCGCACATGCTCCGCACCATCAACCAGCGCCAGGTGTTGCAGACCCACGACGAGACTTGCTGGCGCGCCATCGACGACGTGTTGCGGGTGGCCCTCGACGACGACGCGAGCCGCGCCGCACTCGACGTTCAGACCCAAGCGTTGTTTGGGTCTTCCATCGAACTCGACCTCCTCCTCACCGAGAAGGGAGCACAGCCATGGGACAAGCATTGGCAGACAAGGTTGTCGACCTGCAGGCCCGACGTCGACGAAGCACAGACCCCCACTCCGGAGCAGGGCAGAACGACGACGGTCACACCGCAAACGAGCAGCACAGCGACGTCGCTCGTCGACGAGGAGGAGATGCTGTGAGTCTGTTGCCTCCTGACATTCGGGGCCCCATCGAAGAAGGCATCGCCAACCGCCAGGGCGGCGAGGTCATCGTGCGCAGCAATGCGTTGGTGGCGCGCATCTTTGTGTGCGACGGCGGCGTGGCGTGGGTGAACTGCAGCCATGTGCCGAGTCGCTTGTCAGACGTGTTGCAGCGCGAAGCCGGCATCAGCCGCAGCGACCTCAACGACGTCGTCGAGGCTTGCCGCGAGTCGGGGTCGCAGTTTGGAGAGACGTTGGTGCAATGGGGGCTCATCGGCCAAGACATGTTGCGGCGGTGTCTGCAGGTGCACAACCGCACCCACCTCATCGGCGTGTTGCAGATGCCTGCGCCTCGCATGGCGATGTTCATCCCGCATGAGCGGTCGTACGACTCGGAGTTCTTGTTCTCCCTCGACGAACTCGTCGCCCACATGCCGGGGCCGCCGGTGCCCGAGCCCAGCGAACTCGACCTCGACGACGTCGCCGAGGCCTTGGCGTCGGCAGCGCAACGGGTGCAGAACAGCCGCTTGGTGACGTTGGTCGACTTGCGGCGGGGGGCGCCGGTGGCGGTGTGGCCGGAGCATCCCGACGCCCACCCGCTGGCGGTGTCGCTCACCGACCTGGTGCAGGAGTGGATGCACGGCGACAGCGTCACCCGGCTGGAGTCGGGCCTGCGCAGCAGCGGCCTCGACGACGGGCGCTTCGCACAAAAAGTGGTGGCGCCTGCCGACGACGCTGTGCACGCCTTCGTGCGGTCGCGGGTGCAGCCCCACCTGGTCATGGCGGTGGTGGTGCCGGCGCCGTACAACTTGGGGCTGGTGCTGGCGATGGCGACGCGCGCCTCAGACGATTTCGACGAGCGTTTGCGCGACGCGGGCGTCGTCGACGACGACTTGAACGCCACGGCAAGCCGCCAGGGAGGTGTGTCATGAGCGCTTCCCTCGACCCATCGCCCGCAGACGCGTCGTCGTCGCCCCGTCGACGACGCGGCGACCTCGCGGCCGACCCGGAGATGTGGCAGGCCCTCGACGAGGGACGTCTCCTGCGCGCCATCTTGGAGCACTTCTACGAGCGCGTGTACGCCGACCCACGACTGGGCCCGTTCTTCAAACACGTCACGCGGGAGCATGTCGTCGGCAAGCAGTACGCGTTCATGCACGACATTTTCACCGGCGAGCGCACCTACTTTGGCGACCGTCCGCGCAACGCGCATCATTGGATGGTCATCGACGATGCGTTGTTCGACCACCGCGAGACCTTGCTGCAGCAGAGCATGCACGCCTTGGGGTTGCCCGAGGTCTATTGTCGACGCTGGCGTCGCGTTGATGAGGTCTTTCGCAAGCAAATCGTCAAGCGGGCTCCCGTCCCCAAAAAGGTCGGCGGCATGTGCATGCCCGTCGACGGCGTCGAGGAGGTCGAGCTCAGCGTGGGCTCCATGTGCGACGCATGCCACCGCGCCGTCGACGTGGGCGAGCGCATGCAATGCCACGTGCGCACGGGCCACGCTGTGTGCCTCGACTGCGTGGCCCAACCGACTCGGGGTGAAGCGGCCCCCACCGACACCAACACCGGCATCAACACCGACGAGGAGACCCCATGCGTGTGAAGTGCAAAGCAGGCGGCCCGCTCGTCGTCACCGGACTGCAAGAGATTGTGCACCTCGATGGCACCACCGAAGACGTCAGCGGATTCACCCGCGTGTTGTTGTGCGGATGTGGCCACAGTTCATCGCGTCCTCGTTGTGACGGCTCCCACCACCAACACCCACCGCCCGAGGCGGCACCGGCACCAGCGACGGACGTGCCCCCAGCGCACGAGACCGACTGATCTCCCTGTCGTAAGCAAGCACAAGGCTGTACCCCACGCAGAAAATGCACCTACAATCGCGTCGTCTGGAGTGTGTCCCTTGTGCCCAAACCCCTGCCGTCTTCACGCACGTCACCGTCGACCGTGTCCGCCTCGATGCCGTTCGACAGGTGGCCTTGACGCCTTCGTTGTGTGGGCGGCGGCGCTGACCCTGACGGTCGGGTGCCTGGGCAGCGCATCGGCGACGGCCCAAGACGCCGCCAAGGAGGCCCAGCCGGCGGTTGCCGTCGACGACGCGAGCGACCCCAAGGCACCCTCTGACAAGACCCCACCTGAGGTTGAAGCGTCGGCACCTGCGGCAACAGACGACACGCCGTCGTCCGCATCTCTCGCCGTCGAGGAGGCCCCTGCCGCGCCAGCCTCCCCGCCCACAGCGGTGGCGCCACCGCAGCCCAAAAAGGCCTGCGAGGTGGTGGTCATGAACCTCGAGGCCAAAGGCCTGCCCGACGATCAGGTGTACGTCACCGAACTGCTGACCAACTCCATGGCGGCGGAGATCGCGGCCACCACCGACTGCAAGGTCATCACCCAAGCCGACATCAAGTCGATGATCGACTTCGAAGTCGAACGCGCCCAATGCGGCAGCAACAGCGACTCCTGCATGGCCGAGATTGGCAATGCCCTCGGCGTTGACCTCATCGTCGGGGGCGTCGTGGGCAAGTTTGCCGACGACTTCACCTTTCAGGCCATGCTGCGCAACGTCGCCGAAGGCAAGGTCGAAGCGCGGTACAACAAAACCTTCGCCGCCAGCCGTCCCAAGATGCTTCCGTTTGCCGCGCGCAACGCCGCCCGCACCTTGTTCGGCGTCGAGCTCCTCGACGAGAGCCAAGTTCCACCGGAGGTCGAGCCCTCCAAACCCGTGTCGCCCATGGTGTGGACGGGGTTGGGCATCACCGGCGCAGGCCTCGCCCTCGGCGCGGTGGGCGCCGGAGGCGCCGTGTTGGCCGAGATGGGCTTGCGCAACGATTCGTTCGACAACGTCAGCAAGGTGGTCATCTTCAGCAGCGGCTGGGTGGCCATCGTTGGCGTGGGCGCCGGGGCGGCTGTGGCCGTCGCTGGCGCTGGCACGACGGTGTGGGGGGTGTTGGAATGACGGCGCTCCCCCTCCCCCGTGTTCGACGTTGGCTGGCGGCCCCGCTGCTGTGCGTCTTGGGGCTCACCACGTCGGCGTGTGATGCCCTGACAGACATCCGCCTGTTCGACTTCACAGGCGAAACTTGGTTGGCCGACGAGCCGCCGCCCGTCGACGCTGGCGAGACGCCTGTCGATGCAGGTGTCGAAGACAGCGGCGTCGCCGACGCCGGCATCGATGCAGGTGTGGTCGACGCGGGCGCGCCCGACGCGGGCCTCATCGACGCCGGGGTCGACGCCGGCATCGTCGACAGTGGCGTCGTCGACGCGGGCGTGATGTGCGCCGACGACGTCGACTTTCTCAACAACCCCAACCACTGCGGCAGCTGCGGGTTCGCCTGCCGCGGCGCTGAAGAACTCGCCGACGGTGGGTGGGCGTCGGTGGACGACTGCGTGCAAGGCGCCTGTGTGTGGGCGGGTTTGTATCCCGACAGCACCACCCGATTGAGCGAAGCCGACGAGAACTACCTCTTCGCCAGCAGCGACGACGGCATCACCTTTGACATCCACGGCGTCGACCTCGTCGCGTCGCGCACGTTGACCGGCAACACCAGCCCTGCGTTTGTTGAAGCGGCCAGCTCCATGAGCGGCCACGCCGCCCTGTACGTTGGCAACAACCTCGACGAGATGTTGGTGTGGTTCTGGCCCAACGCCCTCAGCATGCCCGGCGTGGTGCATGACATCGTCGTGCCCGTCGTGTTCGACGCCCCCCAAAACGGCATGATGGCGGTGACCGCCAACGGCGTTTGGGTGCGCAGCGACGAGGGCGGCGTCGTCTTTGCCGAGTTGGAAGGCGCATCAATGGTGGTGCGCCCTGTCGTCATGGACGGCGAGTTCGGCGGCTTGCTCAGCGACGGCGACGGCGTGTGGGGCTTTGACGTGGGGTCGAAATCGGTGCTGTTTCTCACCGAAGACGAGCCTGGTGACCTCACCTCGGTCACCGCCGTCCTCGTCGACGTCACCTACGACCCCACCGAGGTGCGGGCGTCGACGCAAGACGCCAACAACCTCTACTTCTTGACCTGCTCGTCGGTGTCCGACAACTGCCTGCTCCACCAAGTCGGCAAAGACGACGGCACGTTCATCGAGTTGGCTTCGCTGCCCAACCCCGACGACGTCGTCGACATTGCGGTGACCGACGAAGGGGTGTTTGTCCTCGTCGAGACCGCAGCTGGCGATGCCCGCCGTCTGGTGCGCATGCAAAAAGGCGTCACCAGCAACCAAGGCGTCGTCGTCGAACTCCCCACGTGCGCCGACGATGCCTGCCCGCGCGCCACGCAAGTGGCGGTGGGCGGCGGCCGGCTGTTTGTGTTGGGCGGGGTCGGCGCCGGCAGCGCCCCCAAACTCATGTACGTGTCGCCGCAACGACGCTGACGTCGATGACACCGCATTCGTCGCAACTCGCCATGTGAAGTGAGAGCGTTCGAGGCTAGAGCGCATCCCAAAACCCAAAGAACGCGCTCGACGACGAATGCAACGCATTCGTCGCAACTCGACTCGCGAAGCGAGCTTTCGAGACTAGAGCGCATCCCAAAACCTCCGTTTGACGACGACGTGACGACGTCGGTGAGGATGAGAAACAGGCATCGTCGACCATTTGCAGTCAAATGCCACTCAGCAGGGAGCGACGCCATCATCCACTGCAAATGGTCGTTAAAGGCAGGGTCCCGGCGCCGCGAAGCGCGCGGGCCCTGACTAGGCCGCGGCGTCGTCATCGTCGTCGTCGTCGACCACGAGCAACTGGGGAGCGACGCGGCGAACGCCGTCGAGCAGCGAAGCAAGCGTGACCGGCTTTTGCACGACGACGGCGTCTTGCAGCTGGGCTTCGCGTTGCACCTCGCTGGGGGAATACCCCGACACGTACACCACCGGCAGCGCACATCCTTTGTCGACCAGCTGGGCCACCAACTCGGTGCCCGACATCTCGGGCATGACGATGTCGGTGAGCATGACGTCGAACGACTGCTTCTCGGCGCACAACAAGGTCATGGCGTCGTGGGCCGACTTGGCGACGGTGACGTCGAAGCCGGCCGCCGACAACAGCCGGGCCAACGTTTGCCGCACCACGGCTTCGTCCTCGACGAGCAGCGTGCGGCCGCGGCCGCGTGTGGCCTCGGTCGTCGTCGTCAACGGCAGGTCGGTTTGGGCGCTCGTCGCCGGCAGGGCCAACGTAAAGCGAGCGCCGCCTTCTGGCGGGCGTGACGCCCACAGAGCGCCTCCACTTTGACGGGCGATGCCGAACGCCGTCGACAAGCCCAGGCCGGTGCCCTGTCCGACTTCTTTGGTGGTGAAGAACGGGTCGAACAACCGGGGCATGACGTCGTCGGGAATGCCGGGGCCGCCGTCTGAGACGTGCAAGTGCACCCATTGCTCAACGTCGAGGTTGCTGGTGGCCTGCGACGGAGGGCCGGCGACGTCGATGCCGATGTGCACCCAGCCTTTGCCGTTTTGCGCGTCGCGCGCGTTGACCACCAAGTTCACCAGCACTTGTTCGAGTTGGCCGGGGTCTGCCATCACAGCGGGCGCGGGAGCGGCGTGCTCGACGTCGATGCGCAACGTTTCGGGCACCAGACGTTCGAGCATGGGCACCAGCTCGTCGACGACTTCGCCAAGGTGCACCGGCCGCAACTGCTGCACGTGTTGGCGCGAGAAGATGAGGAGCTTGTGGGTGAGGTCTGCGGCGCGCTTGCCCGCTTGCAAGATGACATCGAAGCTCTCTTGCAGCTCTTTGTCGACGTCGGGGTTGCGCAGCTCCAACCCGGCGACTCCGTTGATGACCGTGAGGAGGTTGTTGAAGTCGTGGGCCACGCCGCCGGCGAGTTGTCCCACCGACTCCATCTTTTGGGCTTGGCGCAGTTGCTCTTGCAGTTCACGCTCGCGGGTGACGTCGAGGCCGATGTAGCACTGCTCGTCTTTGAGCCCGACGTCGAACCGGATGCCCTCCAGCGTCGTTTCTTGCCCCATCATGTGCAGCTGCAAGGTGTGCGACAGGCCCAAGGGCACGTCGTCGTCAAAGAGCTGGGGCAAGGGGGCGTCGTCGTCGCCGACGAGGTCGGCCCAGTCGGTGAAGGCCCGCGACGCGGCCCGCGCAGAGGTGCCGTTGCCCACGACGACAAACAGTGGCGCGCGGTCCATGATGCCGGCGAACATGTTGGCGAGGTCTTTGGCGGGCGCCCCGATGCGCGCCGACACCGCCCGCACCACGGGGAGCGACACCAAGGCGATGAGAAGCCACAGCGCCACCAGAGGGGCCAGCTCAGAGGCCACCCGCTCGGTGGTCAGAGGCCGGCGGACGCCGATGCGAATGATGTGGGGCTTGGAGACAAAGCCGGTGGTCTCGACGACCGACACCTCAAGCACGCGTTCTTTGCCGAAGGTCACCTCTTGGGTGTGCTGGCTCTGGGTTTTCAGTTGGTCGCGACGTTGCGCGTCTTTGGCGGCCGCTTCGCGTCGGGTGGGCTGCCCTGTGTCGTCGGCGACGATGACGCCGTCGTCGGTGACCACGCGAATGTAGGCGACCATGGGATCGTCGGCGACGATGTCTTGCAGCAATTTGCGCAGGTGGTGGTTGCCGGCGAACGACACCGAGTCGACCGACCGCCGCACCGTGGTGGCGATGCTCGTCGACAACGTCGCGTGCTCGCTGCGACGGACGGTGGCAAAGAACAACGTGGTGGCCAACAACGCCCCGGCCAGCACCAACGCGAGGTAGGCGCCAAAGGCAGTGGCCATGCGACGATCGATGTGGGCCAAGGCGGCGCTGTCGGTGGAGAGCGTCGCGCCTGGTTCTGTGGCGTCGTGCGGGGCGGCCGCGTCAGGGGGTGTCGGGGTGGACAGCGAAAGACACCTGAGGCTGGGGCGTCCACCGTGGCGAAGTGCTGGGCCACGGCTTGGTGAACGCGGATGGAAGAGGCGCCGCCCAGCCTGGGTAGCGTTCTAGAGTCTCTGACGTGATGGGAAAAGTCGGGATGAGCATCTGCTTCGGGACGGTGCCACCGAGGAGCAGCTTGTGGGTGGCGCGCATGGCCTCGGCGCCAAGAGCGCCGCAAAACTGCGCGGAGTCGATGACCGTGAGTCGGCGCTTGCGGATGTTGTCGACGCTGGTGGGGTCGCCGTCGATGGTGGCGACGCGGATTTCGTCACGGCCGGCCGCGGCGAGTTCTTCGACGACGGCGAGGCCGCCGCCGTCGTTGACGCTGAACACCACGTCGATGCTGCCGCGTTTGGGAAAGTCGCGCAGGATGGCTTGCCCAGCTTGTTTGCCGGCGACCGGCTCCACCGCCTTGTACGATTTGAGAATCTTGTACTTCTGCCCCTGGGCTTCGAGGGCGTGCAAAAAGCCATCCAAGCGCTCCACCGTCGACGACACGTGCGGGTATTCGATGAGCACCAGGCGCACTTCGTGGGTGTCGGCAAAGAGCGACGCGATGTACTCGCCGTCGAGCTGCCCCGCCTGCCGGTTGTCGGAGGTGATGTACGACGCCAGGTCGCCCCCGAGGATGTACTGGTCGTACGCCACGACGGGGATGCCTGCGGCGTTCGCCCGCCGCAGAGCGTCTGTGAGCACGGCGTTGTCGGTGGGCTGCACGATGATGGCGTCGACTTTGTCGTCGATGAGCGCGTTCATCTGGCGCACTTGCTTTTGTTGCCCGTCGGGGCCATCGCCAGCGACCTTGGCGATGAGCTGCAACTGGCGCCCGCCTTGGGCGTTGAGGGCTTGGGCTTTCGCTTCCAGCCCCTGGCGCATGACCACCTGCCCTTCGATGGTTTCAGACCAATACAACACGCCCACGCGCCACGCCGGCTGCGACGACGTGGGGGAAGGCGTGGCGTCCGACCGTTGGGCATCCGCGTTTTGGGCATCGGGGTCGGCGTGGGCCGACGGTGTTGCTGCGACGAGGAGGGCGAGGGTGCACCACGCGGTGGCCAGCATCGAAAGCAGTGACGTCGTCCAAGGCGATGGGCGCAGGACGTCTCCCCGCCGCAGGGCCGTCGTCGAGGACCGCTCGACGTCACAGGATGGTGGGAGGGTGTTGCGCCGCATGCGAACCTCCGCCGACGGCTTCAGCAAAAAGCGCGTGCGGCGATCACTGCCCCATCTTTGACCCATCCGGCGTCTGGGATCCAGTGTGCCTGGGGGATGAGGCACAAGGGTTTCTGCACGAGACACCGACGACGGTCGACTGCGACAAAGTGTTTCTTCTGGGGAGGACGGCGCCTTTGGTCAAAGGTCAATTCTGGGGGAGGCCACCTGGCGGTTTTCGGGTGTGGCGCCCACATGGGCAGGCGCTGGGTCGTGTGGGGCGTGGGTGGCATTCGCCCGGGTTCGCACCGTACGCTTCAAGACGACGCAGTTGTTCTGTCGATCTGGGAGCCCCTATGTCTGTCGCCCGCGCCGTCTTTCGCCAGCACTTTGTGGGGATGCCCGCACGCCTGCTCGTTGCGTTCGTCGTGCTGCTGTGCGGCACCGGCTGCTCGACGGTGACGTCGGCGAGCAAGGTGGTGGAGCGCATCGAAGCCCAAGCCGACGCCGTGTTGGCGCCGCCGACCCTCGAGGATTGGCTGCGGCCCCAGACGCAAAGCGACCCTTGTGTGTTGTGCTTGCAGTCGTGCTTGGTGTGCTGCGCCGAGGTCGCGGTGGCCAACGTGTCGGCGCCCAGTCGCGAGTCACAGTGGGCCAGCGACACCACGGCAGAGACGTCCGAGATGCCGTACTGACGCCAATGGCGACGGCTACAGTCGCGCGATGAGTTCGGCGAAGTTGCAGGGGCGGGTGCGGTTGTCGAGCTGGTGCACGAGAATCTTGTCCCAGCCATCACGGCAGGCGCCCGTCGAGCCTGGCAGGGCAAAGATGTAGGTCTTGTTTTTCAAGCCTGCCGTGGCGCGCGACTGGATGGTCGACGTGCCGATGTCGTCGTACGACAACTGGCGAAAGAGCTCACCAAAGCCTGGGATGTGTTTGTCGACGACGCGGTCGACGGCCTCGGGGGTCACGTCGCGGGCGGTGACGCCGGTGCCGCCGGTGCTGATGATGACTTGGATGGTCTCGTCGTCACACCAGCGGTTGAACTGCTCGACGAGGCCGTCTTCGTCGTCGGGCAAGATGACTTTGGCGACGACGTTGTGACCAGCTTCGGCGGCGCGGTCTTGCAATGTCTTGCCGCTCTTGTCGGTCTCTTCGGTGCGGGTGTCGGAGACGGTGAGCACCGCGATGTTGAGGGGGACAAAGTCACGGGACGTGTCGAGCTTGGTCATGGGACCTCCAGATGGTGTGCATCCTAGAGGGTCTATGTGCCGGCGCAAGCCCTCCGCGTGGGACGAGAGGCCGGTTCACGACGCTGATGACGGGTCATTGCTTCGCAATGACCTTGGCGACCATTTGCGGTGGACGATGACGCTGGCGTCTGTCGGTCGACGCTGCGACCGCAAATGGTCGAAGATGCCTGACGTACGACGCGAGCAACAGACGCTTCGTTGTCGACAACAACGACGTCGGACGGTGACGTCGGGGGGGCTGCTCCGCAGGCATCCTCGACCATTTGCAGTCGGACGCCGACCAGCAGTCAATTACGTCGTCACCAACTGCAAATGGTCGTTCAAGGCAGGGCCATGGCGTCGCGAAGCGCGCCGGCCCTGACTCTACTAAAGCGCATCCCAAAACCCTCATGTGTCGACGAGCGACCAGCGGGAGCCGCGAAGCGAGGGGGGAGGGAGCAAGTGTCTGGCTTTGCCAGCACTTGTGGGAGGGGGCCCGCGCCCCCTCCACCGAAAGACTCAGTGTCGCTTGCCCATGTCTTCAAGGGTTTGCACCTTGGCGACGGGGCCAATGACGACGAGAACAACGCCGGGTTCGAGCACGGTGCCGGCAGGAGGCGAGTAGATGAAGTCGTCTTGGCCTTTGCGTTTCATGGCGACGACGAGCAGGCCCACGCGCTCCATGAGGCGGCTTTCGGCGATGGTGAGTCCGGCGAGTTCGGAGCCTTCTTCGACGACGGTTTCAGACACCCGCGCCGAGCCCGACGAGCGCAACATGTTGTCGAGGAAGTCGACGACGTTGGGGCGAATCATCTGCGAGGCCATGCGCATGCCGCCGATGTAGGTCGGGGAGACCACTTGGTTGGCGCCGGCGGCCTTGAACTTGCCGACGGAGTCGTGGTCGACGCACTTGGTGATGATGTTGAGGTCAGAGCGCATGTAGCGGGCGGTGACGATGAGAAACATGTTGTCTTTGTCGGTCGACAACGAGGCCACCAGGCCGCTGGCGCACCGGATGCCGGCTTTCTCAAGCACTTCTTCGTCGGTGGCGTCGCCCTGCACCCAGATGGCGTTGGGCGCTTCTTCGAGCACGTTGGCGATCTTGTCTTCGTTGCGCTCGATGATGATGAAGGGGTGGCCGGTGGCGGCGTGCTCTTCGATGACGTGTTTGCCCGTCGCTCCCGCCCCGCAGATGATGGTGTGGTCTCGCAACTTTTCACGCATGCGCTGCAACCTGCTCTCTTGAAAGACTTCGCCGACGTATCCCTCGACGATGAAGGCCGTCAGCTGCGACACGGAGTACACCACCACACCCATGCCGCTGACGATGAGGAACATGGTGTAGATTTTGCCGCCCGTCGTCGACGACACCCCCAAATCGTCGCCAAAGCCGACGGTGGTGAGGGTGATGGACGTCATGTAGGCGCAGTCGATGAGGCTCCAACTTTTGCCCTGGCTGTAGCCGATGGCCCAATAGCCAAAGGTGCCAGCCAAGAAGACGGCCAGCAGCAAGCCCAGTGGTTTTGACACCCTGCCAAACAGGATGAGGGGGAGTCCGAAGCGGTGGGCAATGGCCCGGCGCAAAGGCCCCATGGGGAGCACCTTCATGGCCGCAAGGTAACGACTGCAGGGCGGAATTTCCTGTTTTTGGCCTCGTTTTCGCCCTGGTTTTGGCGGCGGGTGCACGCTGCCGTCTGCCACCAGAGCGAGCTACCCGCCTTTGCAGACCACCTTCAGCTGCACCTTGCCGGCGTGCACGGGGGCTGTCTTGGTGGACGTCGTCGTCGGGCAGGTGACCGTCACGCGCACTCGGCGGGTTTGCGGCGGCAACAGGCGGTGCACAACGCCCGCGGCGGAGGTCGTCCAGGGTTCGTCGTGCAACCGCGGGAGCACGTCGACGGCGTAGGGCACCGACATTGGTTGGTCGTCGGCATCGCAGACCTGCAGCGTGAGCAGGGGGCCATGGCGCAGGCCGTCAAAGAAGGCACGGACGCCACGCTTGACGTCGTCACGGGCCCTCTGGCGCTTCTTCGGTTTCGGGTTGTGCACCGGCGCTTCAAGCAGCAAAGCCGACGTGCCGTAATGGAAGAAGAAGTGGTCTTGGTCGGTGCCGTCGACGGGATACAGCCGGCGCTTCACGCGAAAGAAGCGGCCGTTGACTTGCTTGCCCATGGCCTTCTTCATGCGCAGGGCCAGCTGCCAGTTCTCGTCGTCACTGGGCTTGCGCACGGGCAGGCCGGGCAACGTGTACGGCACGAGAATGGCCGTGGCGTAGGTGTGCACGGTGAGGCTGGCCATGGGCGGCCGCTCGTCGACGAACCGCAGCAGCGCCTGCACTTCTGGCTCTGACCCGGGCGCTGTGCCGCGAAAGCGAAAGTGGGAGGGGAGGCTGCGAGAGCCGACTTCGCCGAGGGAGCCCCAGCCGAAGGGGAAGTTGCGGTTGAGGTCGACGCCAGTCGACGGTGTCCACCCTGGCTGGGTGTGGGGGCCGTTCTTGCGGCCGCTGTACGTCGACGCGTGCAAAAAAGCGTCGGCACCGTCGGGGTTGAGCATGGGAATGGCCACGATGCGAAACTGCTGGCGCACCCGACGGGCCCAGTCGGTGTCGTCGACGACGAGGTCGATGGCGTCGAGCACCACATCGGTGGAGAACAACTCAAGGCCGTGGACGCCCCCCATGAGGAGCACGGTGGGCTTGATGGCGTCGGGGTTCTCGTCGACGATGAGGGCACGGATGTCGACGCCGCCGCGGCTTTGGCCGACGACGATGTGCGACGCATCAGGCATGGCCTTCGAGACCTCATGCAGCCGCAGCGCAATCTCCGCTGATGAGAAGTAGGAGTCAAAGCGGCGGGTGCTGCCTGACTGCCAACGCTTTAGGGCGGCGGAGGCGTCGCGATCGAGCTGGTTGAAGCCGACGGTGTCGACGACGTCGACGACATGACGTTTGAACTGCTGGACGACAGCGTGGGCTCGGGCTGGAGGCAAGCGAAGGACGACGACATCTTTGCCATCGTCGACGCTGTCGACCTCGTCGGCGTCGAAGCGCTCGACGCTGACGCCACGCAGACGCACCCAACGCAGCGGGCCAAACCGTGAGCCCTTCACAAAAGGCGTCGTCGACGACTCCTGGTGTCGACGGAGGCGGCGAAAGGTTTGCCCGGTGGTTTTGCCACCGGCGACACGGAGCCCGACGCCATCGCCCCCGAGCGTGTCGTCGTGGGCGGTGAGCACGACGTCGGCTTTGGTCGGACGGCAGTTTTGGCAGTGGGCCCGGCCTTCGACGCGGTGACCGTCGAGGGTCAGTTGCACCGTCCAGGTTTCGCCGGCGGTGGTCGGCAGCGACGTGCGAAACGTCGCCGACATCTCCCGCACCTGTCCGTCGACGACGCGGTACATGGCCAGACGGTGGCGGCCGCGTCGCGCGGGCTCCACCGACAGCAGGATGGCGCTGTACACCTCACGGCTGACGTCGTCGTTTGGGGCTTGCACCCGCGCCATCAGGCTGAAGTCGTCTTGGATGCTGGCGGTGTAGTCGACGGCGACGACGCCGTTGCCGTGGTCGGTGGTCGACGGCACGACCAAGAGGTTCGACCGAAAGCCTTCGTTCTTCTGCAAGGTGACGATGTCGTTGTGCTGTGTCCACGTGCCAAACCATGGCTGCAGCGGCAGCGGCACCGTTCGCAGAGCAGGCGTAGCCAACGCCGTCGTCGACGTCAACAGCGCGCACAACAGGGCCAACGTCCGCGGCGTCACACCACGGGCAAAGAGGCACCGCGCTTTTTCAGCCGCGTCAGCTGGGGGTGCTCTTCGTAGCAGCTGCGCGACGGCGCGCAGGTCTCGGGCGCGGCGAGTTCGTCGTCTTCGCCGACGGCGAGGGCCGTCGAGCGGCAGTTGAAGGTCACGCCGCCCGAGACGAAGGTGTTCAGCACGCGAAAGGGGTGGTCTTTGTCGACGGGGTAGGACTTCCAGCGCAGCTTCTTGCACCACTGCGCGGGGCCTTGCACGGCGTCGACGTCGTCGTTCAACCGGTCATTCATGCGAACGCTCCTTCGAGAGCGGCGTGCACACAGCGTTGCACCCACAGCAGTTTGTCTTGGTTCATGAGGCCGGGGGCCGCTCCTTCGACCGCGAGGTCGGCGGCGGCTTTGAGGTTCGCCGTCGAGGGCGCCATGCCCTTGAGCTTGCCTTCGGCACGCGTTGCTCGACGGATGTTGCGCCCGACCGCGCCGAGGCCAATGCGCACCTCGTCGATGACACCGCCCAACATGCTGGCGACGACGGCGACCTCGACGAGCGGCCAGTCGGCCAGCTCGCGCGCGCTGAGGCGCTCGTACCGCTGTTGTGGCCAGCGTGCGTGCAATGGCAGGCGCACTCGACGGATGAGCTCTGCGGGGCCAAGGCCGTTGTCTTTGGTGGCATCGCCGATGGGGGCGTCGACGACGTCACGCAACGGTTTCCAGGTGGCCTTGCCGCCGTGGGCGATGACCTCGACCTCGGCGTCGATGGTGACAAGCGCCAGCGCCAACGTCGACGGTTGCAGCGACATGCACACCGCGTTGTCGAACACACCGTGGTAGGTGTGCTCGCCGGTGCGGGCAAAACAGAAGGGGCCGCCCTTCTTCGCGCAGGTGAAGTCGGGCTGCCTGAAGTATGGGCAACGCACCCGCTGGGCGAGGGCGCCGCCGACGGTGGCGTGTTGGCGGATTTGCGGCGTCGCCGTGTGGGCACAGGCGTCGGCGACGACGGGCATGAACCGCCGCACCAACGGATGGACACTGACGCTGTGCAACGTCTCGTTGGCGCCGATGATCAGGCCGTCGGCTTCTTCGGTGAACCCCTGCAGGCTCTTCAGGCTGTGCAACGACACCAGCGACGTCGGCGCGGCGATGCCACGTCGCAGACGGTCGATGACGTCGGTGCCGCCGGCGCGAAACTCGGCACCGTCTTGGGCCTTCATCTCGAGGGCTTGGGCTTCGGTGGTGGGGAGGATGAGCGACATGTCAGCCCTCCTTCGTCGAGGTGGAGTTGGAGGAAGGGGACGCGGTCAACGCCGCCAACACCCGCGGTGGCGTCATCGGCGTGTGCATCATGCGGCGGCCGGTGGCGCGAAAGATGGCGTTGGCGACGGAGGCGGCCACGGCGACGATGCTGTTTTCGCCGAGGCCAATGCTGCCGTAGGGGTTGTTCTCGCTTTCAGCCTCGTAAAAGTGCACCTCGACGTCAGGGGCATCGGCCACGCCGAGAATGCCGTAGTGATCAAGGTTGCTGCTGAGCATTCCGCCGGTGCGTGGACACAGCCGACGCTCTTCGTAGAGGGCGTAGCTGATGCCTTGCATGACGGCGCCGATGACTTGGCTTTGCGCCGTCTGCGGCGAAGCGATGCGGCCGGCGTCGAGGGTGGAGACCACGCGTTTGACGTCGACGGTGCCGCGCAAGGTGTCGACCTCGACCTCCGCAATGTGCGTCGACATCGGCGTGTCTTTGGCGAGGGCAAAGGGAATGTCGTCGGCAAAGGCGTCGAAGATCTTGGGCGGAATGACAAAGCCATCTTTGTCTGCGCCCCGGACGCCCTCGACGACAAACGGGTCTTCAGGCAACAACGCGAACAAGCTGTCGAAGCGGTGCAGCGTGCCCTGCTTGTCGACGACTCCGGCCGACGTCAACCGTGCGCCTGGCATGTCGCGGCGGGCGGCGGCGAACAACGCTTGTTGCAGGTGTTCGGCGGCGTGCATGGCGGCCGGTGCGATGGACGGCGTCGAGATGCTGCCAAACGACCCAGGTGCCATCGGCAAATCGCTGTCGCCGACCACGACCGAGATGCGGTTGTGCGCCAAGCCCAACATGTCGGCCACCACGCCTTGCAGCACCGACCGCGCACCCTGGCCCATGTCGTGGGTGGCGGTGGCGACTTCGACGTGGCCGTCGTGGGTGGCCTTCAAACGCACACGGCAGTTGGGCGCCGAGAGCACAAACCACTCGCCGGTGGCGACGCCGACACCGCGTTGGAAGCGTCCGCTGCCCCCGCCGTGGCGCTTGAGTTGAGCGCCGTATCCCGCCCGCTCTTTGGCCAGCCGGTACAGGCCGCGCGCTCGTCGTCGAGGTTCATGGTCGATGCGCATCTGCAAGGGGTCCATGTCGAGCTGCACCGCGATGTCGTCGACGGCTTGCTCTAGGGCAAATGCGTTGGGCGGAAAGCCGGGCGCGCGCCACGGGCAGGCGGGGGCGGCGTGGGTGACGACGGAGCTGTCGGCGACGTCTTTTTCGTCGATGTCGTAGTGGCGGCCGGTGAGCCCTGTCGACGATTCGCCGATGGCGGCGCCGCACAAGTTGTCGCTGTGGTGCACGACGTGGGTGAGCTTGCCGTCGGCTTGGGCGGCGAGGCGGATGTGTTGCGACGTTCCGGGGCGGTTGCCCCCGACGGTGAGCTGGTCTTGCCAGGTGTAAAACAGCCGCACCGGCGCCTTCGTCGCCATCGACAGTTTGACGGCGGCGATGTGCTCGGGGCGGAGTCCGGCTTTGCAGCCGAAACCGCCGCCGACGTAGGGCGCGATGACGCGCACCTTGGTGCGGGGCAGTTCAAAGGTGTCGGCGAGTTCAGACGCCAGGATGTGCACCGTCTGCGTCGTGGCCCACACCGTCAAGGTGTCGCCGTCGTGGTGGGCGACACAGCCATGGGTCTCCAATGGGATGTGCACCTGGTTGGCGGTGGTGACGTCGAGGGCGGTCTTGATCGACGCCTCCTTCGTCGCCACCTGCGCTTCGTCGCTGCCGCTGCGCAATGGCCACGACGGGGGCCCGCGTACGTTGCCTTCCCAGCTGAACAAGAAGTCGGGGGCGGGCATGCCCTCAGCGGCGACGGGGACGGTCTGGCTGTCGGGCGCACTCCACACGGTGGGCGCGTCTTCACTTCGCGCACTTTTGACGTCGGTGACGACGGGGAGTTCTTTCAGTTTGAGTTTGAAGGCGGCAAGAGCAGCGTCGGCTTGGGCCTGGGAGGTGGCACAGACCGCGGCGATTTCTTGGCCCGCCCAGCGCACCTTGCCGTAGGCGCCATCGGCCTTTTGCGGCAACAGGACGACGACGTCTTTCACGCCGGGCATCTTTTTCACGCCGTCGACGTCGAGGGATTCGACGTCGGCATGGCCCACTGGGGCCCGCAACATGGCCGCGAACAACATGCCATCGCGTTGCACGTCGACGGCGTACTGCGCCTTGCCGGTGACCTTCTCGACGGCGTCGGTGCGCCGGTGGGCGTGCCCGGGCAGCTTGCCGCCGACCGGTTGGGCCTTGGTGCCAGCACAAGCCGATTGCACCGCTTCGATGATGGCGGGATGGGCTCCGCAGCGACAGAGATTGCCGCTCATGGCGTCGACGACGTCGTCACGCGACGGGCGTCCGCCGCCTTTTTTCTGCCACCCGTCGTAAAACGCTGCGGCCGACATCAACATGCCGGGGGTGCAGAAGCCACACTGCAGGGCGTCGGCGTCGATGAACGCCTGCTGCAGTGGGTGCAAGTGTTCGGCGTCGCCCAGCCCCTCGATGGTCTGCAGGTCTTTGCCTTCGACGTCGAGGGCCAACGCCAAACAACTGTTGGTGGGCACGCCGTCGACGAGCACGGTGCAGGCGCCACAAGCGCCTCCTTCACAGGCGACCTTGGTGCCGGTGTGTCCTGCTGTGCGCAGCGCATCCGCCAACGACGACAAAGGCGCACAGGTGAGCACCAGCTTGTGGCCGTTGAGCGTGGTGTGCACTTCGATGTCTTGCTGGCCCGACAGCACGGTGAGCTTGCCCCCCGTGCCAGGCGTGTCGGCCGATGCGGCCGTGGCCAACGCCGACGACCCGATGGTGGCGGTGGCGCCCTTGAGAAAGCCACGACGTGTGGATGAAGTCATATACACCTCAAGCGCGACCCGGCGCTGGGCATCCGCTTGAAAACAGCGAATGACGTCGACGACGTGTGCGGTAGGGTGGCGCAGCATTGACATAGCAAACCCCAAGGAGCGTTGCGATGTGCACCCGTCTTTCACCGTCGTCTTCGACCCTGTTTCTGCTCGCCGTTGCACAGCTTCTCAACGTCTCGCTCGTCGGATGCGCCTCCGACGACGCCACCCAAAAGCCCGACCCAGCGCCCGCAGCCGAACCTGAAGCGCCCCCCGCGGCTTCTGCATCGTCGACCGTCGACAGCAAAAACGACGATGACAGCGACGATGACGACGACGAAGACGTGTTGCAGATGCCCAAGACCTACGCCGACATGAACACCCGGCTGGAGTTCTTGTGCCCCGCGCCGGTGTTCACCTTCGACGCAGCCCACAGCGTTGAACTCGAGGGCATGACGTCGTTTTCCATCGAGGGATCCGTGATGCGCGCCAGCCCCGCCATCGACGGCCCCTTGGTGCTCGGTGTCATCGGCGCGGTGAAAGATCCATCCGACGAAACCCGGCAGAACCTGCAGCGTGCCGAAAAGGCCTTTGCCAAAGCCGGCGCCCACGCCGTCGTCATCAACGGCGACCTCGCCGAAGACGAAGACCTCAACGCGGTGTTCATGATGGTGGGTGAAGTTTTTCAACGTCCGGTGCTGGCGCACTCCGGCAACATCGAGTGGTCGGCGTCGTTCAACCACGCCTGGGAAGCCGCCCATGACGCCCATCCCCAGCTGTTCAACATGAACTGGATCCGCGCCGTCGACTTTGGCCAACACACCCTGGTGGTCATGCCGGGCTACTTCAACCACCGCTTCATGCGCAGCGGCGCCTGCCACTACGAGCCCGACGACGTCGACGCCCTTGTGCCGCTGGCCAAGGCCGCCCACGACAAAGGCCACACCGTCTTGTTGTCATCGCATGGCCCGCCGCTCGGCACTGAGAAGGGCGCCCTCGACGTCATCGACGAAGGCGACCACGTCGGCGACCCCAAACTCAACGAGCTCGTCGAACTAGGCGGCATCACCGTCGGGCTCTTCAGCCACATTCTCGAATCAGGCGGACGCGCCACCCAAAACCTCGCCGGCGACGTCTTGCCCACGCGGGTGAACAAGTTCTCCGACGAGAGCGACCAGCTGTTTGTGAACGCCGGCAGCGCCTCCGCTGGAGGCTGGCAGATGAACAACGGCAAGACCAACCTCGGCATGGCCGCCCTCGTCGTCGTCGACGGCAAAAAAGCCAAGGTGAAGTTCTTGAAACTGAGGTGAGGTCGAGTCAGGGGCGGCGCGCTTCGCGACGCCATGCCCCTGCCTTGAACGACCATGGGGCATTGCAGGGGCAATGCCCGACGACCATTTGCAGGAACTGACAACACTGTGACCTGCAGTCGTGCGTTTGACTGCAAATGGTCGGCGATGTCTGTTCAACATCGTTGTCGACGTCAATGTGCGTTTCGGATGCGCTCCTGACTCTCGTCAGTGAACTGGCGGCGTCGCCGGCGTTTCAGACTTCGGCGTCCGCGTCGCTGACTCTGCCTTCGGCGCTTCTGCCTTCGGTTCGGCAGCCGAAGGCGTTTCTGCCTTCGGTTCTGCTGCCGACGGCGTCTCTGCCTTCGGTTCTGCTGCCGACGGCGTCTCTGCCTCGGGGGCTTCGGTCGACGGCGCCGCCGACTCTGCCTTCGGCGTCTCTGCCTCTGCCTCGGGGGCGTCGGTCGACGGCGTCGAGGACTCTGCTTTCGGCGTTTCGGCCTTTGGCGTCTCCGTCTTGGCGGGTTCGGCCTTTGGCGTCTCTGTCTGGGGTTTGGCTTTTGTCGTCGACGAAGCCTTCTTGCTGCCCTTGGCGCCTTTGCTGTTGGGCTTGGATTTGCCCCCGTCTTTCTTGCCCTTGCCCTTGCCCTCGCCCTTCTTGGTCTTGTCGTTGCCGGTTGCCTTGTTGTCGTCGTCGAACTTCAGCTCGAGTCCGGCGCCTCCAGACCTGCGCGTCGGTGCGGCGCCGTATTGTTCGGCGTCGACGGGTTTGCCTTGCAGGCGCAAGATGTAGTGCAGGTGGGGTCCGGTGATGCGCCCGGTGGCGCCACTCTTGCCGACTTTTTCAGAACGGTCGACGCGGTCGCCTTTGTCTTTGTCGACGACACTCATGTGGCAGTAGGTCGTCTCGATGCCAAAGCCGTGGTCGATCTTCAAGTAGTTGCCGCTCACGGCGTCGCGTCCGGCACGTGAGACGCGTCCGCGGTGGGCCGACAGCAGTGGCGTGCCCGTCGGCGTCGCCAAGTCTGTACCGTTGTGAAAACGGCGTGTGCCGAGCACGGGGTGAATGCGCTCGCCGAACGGAGAGCTGATGCGCCACTTCTTGTCAGCGGGCCACGCCAGCGTGCGCAGCCGGTGCATGGCCAGCACCTGCAAGGCGGGCTGCAGCTTTCCACGTCGCACGCCAGGTGGAAGCAGCGGCGCGTGCACCTCGACGTCTTCAGGCGTTTTCAACCCCGTCGCTCGTGCGCGATCCAACGCCCGCTCGACGACAAACGGCCCGGCATAGAGGGCTTCAACGGCGAGTTCTTCTTTGACGCTTTTGCCCGCTGCTTTGGCCAGCTGGTCGCCCAACTTGGCGATGCCCCAGGCCAAATGCTCGACGCTGACATCGTCGTCGAGCGACAAGTCGTCGAGGGCCTGCTCCAAAAATGGCGGCTTCGCCAAGGTGCACACGTCGCCTTCGCATTTGCCAAACGAGATGAGCAGCGTGACCAACAGCTCTTTGTTGACGCCGGTTTTCTCGCTGGCGGCGATGACCGACGGCGGAAAGCGCTTCGACGACAACATGCCCTTGTCGAAGTCGACCTTGCCGAGCTCGACGTGGGTGTCGTGCCCCCTGAAGGTGGCAAAGAGGTTCGGCCGCTGCTTCTGCCCCATCGCCGCGCGAAAGGCATATTCGCCGAGGGCCCCGATGGGCGTCATGGCATACACCGCGTAGCCCAGCGCGAGCATCAACAAGAAGTCGAGCAGACCCCGGTGCGCCCGCTTGTCGACGTTGGTGTCGTCGGGGAGGCCTGCTCCCCCGTTGAGAGTGGTGTCGAGGCTCATAGGTTCGCCCCCGTTCGCTGCACCAGGTGCAAGAAGGTCTCTTGCGTCAGCAAACCCACCACCGACAACGGCAGCAGCACGAGGGCGATGCTCCAGCCGCGGCCGTATTGCCGCAGAAACTGGCGCACCTTGGAGTAGGGCTTCTTGTCGCTGTCGACGCGGGCGGCGTCTTGTCGCATGCGCTTTTCGATGGCCTCCTCGCTGCGCTCCTTCGCGCGCAACACCCCGCCGAACAACAAGTCGGGCACGAAGCGCGCGATGAGCAACGCCACAAACAGCAAGCCGGCGAGGGCAGAGAGATTGATGCTCCACTTCCACAGCGGGAGCGCGCCGTTCATCAGCTCATAGAGCGCGCCCTCCATGGCCAACCCCGTCGAGAACACGCCCGCCAGCGTGAAAAACAGCAGCACCAGCGGGGCGGCCAGGCGCTCGAGATCGAGGGGCCACAACGACGCCTTCAACGCGGCCGTCGACTGCCGCAACTCCTCGACGGCGCCGAGGTGGGTGTCGTCGTGCAGCGAGCCGCGCTTGCCCCACGCCAGATCCAACAGCAGCAGATCGATGGCCAGCTCCATGAGCAGGGCCAAGCTGTGTGACAGCATCTCTTTTTGTTCGAGGTCGACCCACCCCGAGAACGTCTCGGCCATGTCGAGGGCAGCGTTCTTGCTGAGGCCGCCAGCATTGGCGATCCAGTCGAGCACACCCCACACGCTCTGGTCGACGATGAGGTCGACGCGGTCGACAAACGCGAACACGACGTCGTCAATGGTGTGCGCCGCCGCATGCACGCCGAGCAGCACCATGGCGATGGACGCCAACCGTCGCACCAGATTTCGCTGCGTGCCCAACCCTTGTGACAGCCCGCGCAGCAGGCGCCAAAGACCACCCATGCCTTCCCCTCAATTCACGTGCGTCGTCCACGTGTGTGCATGCACCGTACAACAGTCAAAGCATGGCGCGCGTTCCCGGCAAGATGGGCCGTGATGGCAAGCCAACTATCCCTGGCGCGCCTTCGACGGCGACACCGCCCCGGTGTGCACGCCCACCACCTCTGGCGACGACGGAAGCACCATGCGCACGCCGCTGCCGAGCGCTCCGCCCACCACCTCCAGCCGGGTGGGAATGCGTTCTTTCAGCTCGTTGACGTGTGACACCACCACCACCAGCCGGCCCCCTTGGGCCAACTGCAGCAATGCGCGCAGCGCCTCGTCGAGCGCCTCGGGGTCAAGCCCAGCGAAGCCCTCGTCGAGAAAGATGGCGTCGAGTTCGACGCCGCCGGTGCGTTCGCGCACCACGTCGGCCAAGCCGAGCGACAGCGACAGCGACGCCAAAAAGCCTTCTCCCCCTGACAACGTGGCCACCGGCCGTTCGGTCTGTGTGCGGCGGTCGCACACGTTGAGATCCAGCCCGCGATACCCCCGGCCTTTGCCCTCGGCCAGCTGGCGAGCGAGGGTGTAGCGGCCGCGGCTCATCTGCGACAGACGCCGCGACGCGGCCTCGAGCACGACGTCAAAGACCTTGCCGATGACGTACCGCTGAAACGGCAACTTCAACTTGTTGTCGCCGATGACCACCCGCGACAACCGCGCCACTTGCTCATAGTCCGACTGGGTCTGTGAACGTTCTTGCTGCAGTTGCTGCAGCCGTTCGTCGAGATCGGCGAGGCGTTCGGCGCGAGAGGCCAGGCCGCCCAACTTGATGCTCAGCTGCTCCAAATCGCTGTCGAGCTTGGCGAGCTTGGCCCGCTCCACATCGACGTCGGGGGCCTGTTCTGGACGTTCTTTCGTCGCCTCCTCCAGCCGCGCCTCGGCCACTGCCTCTTCGCGCGTGAAGACGTCGATGGTCTGCCGCAAGGCCTCACGTTCGTCGGGCAGACGCATGCGTTGCTTGGCGTCGTCGGCGTGGGCGAATCCCTCGTCGTCAAGGGCAACGCGCACCCGCGCGTCAGCATCTGCAGCCGCCGCACTGGCCGTCTGATGAACCTGCTGGGCTTGCTCCAACTGCTCGCGCCGCATCTGCAGCACCGCCTGCAGGTGGGTGCACTGGGCCAAGGCGTCTTCACGCGCTTGCGAGCGCTGTTGAATGTCGGCGTCGAGGGCCGTCAGCTGGGTCTGCAGCGAGTGGGGCGTGGTGCCGGTGTCGAGGTCGGCCAGCCGTTGGTCGAGCAGGGCCAACTGGGTGTCGACGTCATGCAGGTGTTGTTGCGACTGCTCCAACTCCACCTGCAGCTTTTTGTGCGCCACCTCCAGCGACGACAACGTCGCCACCGTGTCGGCGCGTCGGTCGTGGGCCGCCTCGCTTGCTGCCAGCTTGGCTTGGCGGCGTTCGACGTCGACGTTGACGTCGTCGGCGGTGCGGCCTGCCCAGTCACCGAGGTTGGCTTGCAGCTGGCGGCGCCGCTCTTCAAGCGCCGATTGTGTCGACACCAGCTCCACTTCTCGCGCCCGCAGCGACGACAGTTTCGCCTCGGCGTCGCGCAGCTGGTTCTGGGCCGACTGCAGCGCATCCGCGTCGAGGAGAGCGATGTCTGCATGGGCTTGTGCATCGTCGACCGTGTGGGCATCTGAACCGCACACAGGGCACGCGTCGTCGGGCGACAGCGTCGAGCGCAGCCAGTGCACCACATCCGCCTGGCGCGCCCGCTCTTCATCCTGCAGCCGGTGCCGCGCCATCTCGACGTCGTCGACGCCCGCCTGGTGCTCGTCGTCAAAGGCCTGCTTGGCGTCGGCGGCATCTTGGAGGGCAAGCTCGCATTGCTGCAAGGCCACGTGTTCTTGCTGCCGCTTCACCGCCGACACCAAGGCCTCACGGTGCCGTTCGAGGTTGGCAGCCACGAGCAAGTCTTCGTCCCGCTGCTTTTGCAGCTTCGCCTGCCGCAGCGCAGCCTCGTCGACGTCGTGACGCAAGCCCTCCACCTGTTTCACCAGCCGGCTGCGTTGCGAGCGCACCTTCTTGCGGTCTTTCTTCAGCTGCTCGACGGTGGACGCCTGCTCCTGCAACACCTTCAGCCGCGCCAGCTCTTCGCGAAGCTCGCTTACGCCCGCAAAGCGTGCTTGCGCATCGTCGCGCTCGACCTCAGCCGCCGCGAACAGAGCCGAGGTGTCGTCGAGTGCCTGCTGCGTCTCTTGCCTGCGACGCTCGGCTTGGCGTCGGGCGTGTCGGTCGCGATCGCTCTGCTCGACGACGCTGCGCACCCGTTCGGCACGTTCGGCATCGCGCAGCTCCCGCCGCGATCCATCCACCGCGTCGCGTTGGGCGTGCAGGGCGTCCACCGCCTGTTGCGCGGCTTCAAACGCTTGCAGGCGCCGCTGGTCGGCCGCGGCGGTTTGCACCTGTTTGCGCTGCAGGTCGCGCTGCGTCTCCAGCTCACCTTGGCGCGTTTTGAGGTCTTGTTGTTGCACGTGCAGCTGCTGCCGGTGCGCTTCGAGTGCGGCCTCGTCGTCGGTGCCGGCTTGCTCCAGCCACAGCCGGCGGGTCTTTTCGGCGTCGACCAACGCTTCGCGCAGCGCCTTCTCACGTCGACGCAGGATGTCTTCGACGAGGGCAAAGCGCTCCGTGCGAAACAACGCCTGCAGGATGTCTTGCCGCTCTTGTGACGACGCCAACAAAAACGCGCGAAACTGCCCCTGCGGCAGCAGCGCCACCTGTTGAAACTGCCGGGCGTTGAGCCCCAACAGCCGCTGCACTTCGTCGTCGACGAGCGCGACCTTCGAGGCCAACAGCGTCCACCCTCTGTCGTCGCCGTCTTTTGCGCCACTGTCGGCTTCTTCATAGAAAGCGACTTCGCTCTTGGCGTCGACGGTGCCCTCGCCCCGGCGCTTTTGCCGCCGCTGCTCAGGAACGCGCACCACACGGTAGCGCTTGCCTTGCGACGAGAACACCAGCTCCACCTCGGTGCGCAGCCGATCGGGCGCTGCATCACAGCGCATCTGACGTCCGGTGCGTTCGTTGCCCGATGTCTGCCCGTACAAGGCATAGCTGATGCCATCCAACAGCGTCGTCTTGCCCGCTCCGGTGGCACCGTGCACCAAACACAAGGTGTGCACGTCGAGTTTGTCGAAGGGCACCCGCACCCGTTGTGAAAACGGGCCAAACGCCTGCAAGGTCAGCACCAACGGTCTCATCGTTCGTGCTCCTGGGCCACGGCGTCGTCGATGAGCTGCTGCAACACGGCCACGTCGTCGTCGTGCAACGGCTGGTCGACGTCGGTGAAGAACGACCGCACCATGTCGACAGTGGAGAGCTCTTCAGGCCCCTTCGACGGCGTCGACGTCGTCACCACCTCGTCGAGACGACGGTGGCGCTCGATGACCAACAGGTTGGGCCAGTGCTCCTTGAGTGCGCCCGCGGGGTCGATGGGGCTGTCGCTGTCGTCGAGCTCGACCTTGATGTAGTCGTCGCTCGGCGCCGCACGTGCTTTGTGCAGCAAGGTGTGCAGGGTGCCGCGCTCGACGCGCACTTGCCGGCGCATGGCCAGCGGACGCTCCTCCAAATGCACATGTCCGTCGCCGTCGATGTCGACGAGGGTGGCGCTCTTTTGCTGCCCGGCTTCAGAGAAGCTGTAGGGCAGCAGGCTGCCCGAGTAGCGGGCCTTGCCTCCCAAAAACGTCTGCGGCGAGTGATGGTGGCCGAGGGCGGTGTAGGCAAACGGCAGCAGGCATTGTGGGTCGACGGCGTGGCCGGCCTTGCTCCACAACGACCGCTCCGAGTCGGTTTCGCTGCTGCCGTCGACGGAGCCGTGGGCCACAAGCACGTGGCGTCCGTCGCCGAGGGTGTTGGCGGTGGCGGTGATTTGCGCCTGCAACGCGGCGCCGTGTGCCCGCCCCACCCGCTCCAAATACCGCTCCTGATGGGGCGTGAGCTGGCCGTCGTCGCTGTCGTCGACGAGGTCTTGTCGCAGCGTCTCTTTGATGGTGCCGGCTTCGGCAAATGGCAGCAGGTGAAACGACACCGGCCCCCACTCGTCGACAAACACCACCGGCTTGCTGCGCGCCAGGCGTCCCACGAGGTGCACGTTGCGCTCCTCGAGCAACTTGCCCCACACCTGCAGCCGATCGGGCGAATCGTGGTTGCCCGAGATGCACAACAGCGGCGCTCGCACGTCGAGCGTCATCTCGCTCAACACCTCGTCGAGGAGGGCCACAGCGTCGGGCGGCGGCACCGCGCGGTCGTACACATCGCCGGCCAACACCACCACATCCGGCTGGGCATCGCGCACGTGCTCGACGAACGACGCCAACGCCACGGCTTGGTCGTCGACGAGGGAGACGCCCTGAAAGATGCGCCCCAAATGCCAATCTGCGGTGTGCAAGATGCGCATCAGCGGTACGTCCCCAGTGGTCCTTGACGGCGCACGTCGAGGGTGACGCAGTGAAAGCTGCCGCCGAACATGCCGACGTAATCAAACGGCACCGGAATCGGCACCAGCCCATGCTCGCGAAACGCCGCCATCAGATTCTTCTGCTGCGCGTCGACAAAGACGTGTTTGTCGTCGAGCGAGAACACGTTCATCGACAGCCATTGGCTGGTGAAATACGGATGCGCCATGGGGCTGGCATCGTGGTAGGTCGGCTCTGGCGCTTCGATGAGCGTCCACGATGACAACGCCTCCGGCAGCTCCTTCACCCAATCGGGATTGACGACGGCGAGCCCCGGCCGCAGCGGCAAGAACGTGGTGTCGATGTGACACGGCGCCGAACAGCGGGTGTGGATTTCGTGCACCTCGTATCCGTCGGGCAGGTGCCGGCGCACCCACTCGATGCCGAGGTCGTTGGTGACGATGCTCTTGGTGACAAAGAGGTCGGTGCCACATCGCACGAAGTCGGCGGCCTCGAAGACGGGCTCCGCCTCGGTGATGGGGTATCTGTGCACGGCGCCATCGGGCAGGGTCTTGCTGTCTTTGCTCTCGGCCTCCTGCTCGGGGGTGGCCATGAAGCTCCAGTCGTACAACGGCTCTCGCAACGCCGGGCGCGGCGCACTCGACAACTTCGCCCCCCGTCGGAAATACCCGGTCATCAACCGCTTGTAGGCCAGCGACTCAAAGTGGCGGTGCCGCATGGGGGAGGCGCATTCGATGATGTCGTCGCCGACGATGAGAAAGAGGTCTCGGGGGTTCGCTGTGTTCCACGAGCTTTTGCTCGACCAGTAGGGCGTGCTGTAGGGCTGGTTGAGCGGCAGCGGGTCGGGTCGTTTGACGACGACGTCGTGGTTTTCGAGCAGTTCGACGAAGTGGCTGAGTTGTTCATCGGCTTGTTCGATGACGTCCTCTTCCATGAACTCGCCCTGAAAGTGCCACAGCCAGTCGGGCTCGCCGTTGGCGGCGAGGATGGGGCCACATTCGGGGTACATGGCGCCTTGGACGGTGCCGACGATGACTTCTTGCAGCGGGCTCCACTCGTCGTGGCTGCACACCGGGGCGGTGGGGTCGGATGTGTCGCGCATGCATTCTCCAAGCAAGAAGCGTTTGTAGCCAAAGACGGGGATCCTGACGAGGACCATCCGCAACGGGCCCGGCAGAAGGAGGTGCGAAACCACAGCCCCTTACCTTCAATCCGTTCGCCAAGCGCCGACGCTGCAGGGATCCGGCGAAAAAACGACATCTGCGCGAAAAAAAGCGCTGAACGACAAACACCGCGCCAAGGCGCGGTGCATCTGCAGACGGGGCTGCAGCATCTGGTTGTGGCTGTGGCGCTAGCGCGCTGCAGGCAGCGCCGTCGACGTCGAACGTGGCCACACGGCGGCTCCAAAAATCACAGCACTGACAGCAAAGAAAAACATGTTGGCCTCCTTGGTGTGCGCCCCCCGGCGCTGCTCACTTTGATGAATCGGCAACTGACGACGTGGATTGAGATCTCTCAGAGTAAAATCTGCAGAGTGCGACATGTGCGTCTTTCGGGCACAGCGCAACCGGGTGGGTGCTGCATTGCGTCACGCTGTGACGAATGTCGCCTGTCAGCGATTCAGCCCTACACACGCGATCCGGAATGTCCTTTGGATTCGGCAGGTTGGCTGTGGATGGCTCCCAACTGGCTGAATTGGTTTAGGATTGTAAGTGGTTGATTTCAAACGACCGGCATGCAGGCGCAGGCCTCGCATTGGCTGCAGGCGCAGGCCTCGCATTGCCTGCAGGCGCAGGCCTCGCATTGCCTGCAGGCGCAGGCCTCGCATTGCCTGCAGGCGCCGGCCTCGCATTGCCTGCAGGCGCAGGCCTCGCATTGCCAGCAGGCGCCGGCATCCCCAAGCCAGCAGGCGCCGGCCAACCCCTCCCCATCCGAGACGCAAAAGGCATTTTGCCTCCCCCATTCGGGTGCTAAGCGTCGAGGCCCGTCTGCATCCCGCAGACCGTCTGAGGTGCCCATGTTGATCCAGCGCTCCATTGCCGCCGTGTCCGGATGCGTCGCATCCCTCGCTTTGCTCAGCGCATGCCCGACCCCCACATCCGGAGGCGGCACCAGCGCCAACGCCGCTGCCATCGGCCTGCCCCAGGCCGAGCAGGGGTCCGGCTCCCCCGTGGCCCACATCGCGGGCTACCAGCTCACCTCTGGAGAGCTGCAGGCACGCATCAACAAGCAGTCGGCCTTCACCCGCGCCCGCTTCAAAGACCCCAAAGAGAAACAGAAGTTTCTCGAGAACCAAGTGAAGTTCGAGGTCTTGGCCAAAGAGGCCGCCGCCAAGGGCTACGTGAGCGCCCCCGACGTGCAAGACGCCATCAAGAAGATCATCGTGCAACGCCTGACGCGCGAAGAGTTCGACAAGCGCCTCAAGCCCGGCGACGTCACCGAAGCCGACATGAAGGCCTACTACGAAAAAAACCGCGACAAGTACCACAAGCCCGAGCAGGTGCGCCTCGGCGTCATCGGCATCGACAAAGGCGCCGACGCCGACGCCGCCAAGGCCCGCATCCAAGAGGCCCGCAAAGAAGCCAGCCTCGAAGGCAAGCTGAAAGACCGTCAGCACTTCAAGCAAGTCGTGGGCAAATACTCCACCCACGCCGCCACCAAGAAAACCGGCGGCGACACCCGTTACCAAACGCAAAAAGACCTCGAAGTCTTGCTCGGCAAACAAGTGGCCGATGTGGGCTGGGGCCTCACGGAGATCAACGCCGTCAGCGACGTCATTGAGACCGACAAAGCGTTCTTCATCGTCAAGCGGTTGGGCTTTCAAAAGGAGCGCTCGCGCCCCTTCGACAAGCTGCGCACCCACATCAAAAACACCCTGAACCGCGAAGCCCGCAGCGCCGCCTTTGAGGCCTACGTCGAAGAGCTGAAGACCAAATACAAAGTCGAGCTCTTCCCCGAGAAGCTCGACGAGGTGCGCGTGCTCGGCACCGACAAACCCACCCCCATGGGCAACCTCCCTGCCACGCACGGCATGCCCGACGGCCACCCGCCGCACTGACCCTTGCCCCTGAGTTCCGTCGTTCGCCGATGACCCTCGCCGCTTTCGTCCCTGCTGTTCGCCGCCGCCTCCCTTGGATGGTGTTGGCGTTGGCGTGCACGGCCATGGTGGGGTGTCCCGACGACCCCCGGCTGAAAGAAGTCCGTCTGCCGGTGGCCAGCTTCTCGCTGCCCGCCAAAGACGGCGCTGCGGCCACGCCCACGCACATCAGCCAACGGCGCTTCTTGCAAGAGCTCACCTGGGCGGGGGCCGGACGCGTGTTGCACGACGAGCGCAAGGCTGTGGCGCAACACGTGCTGCGGCGGGTCATCGACGAAGGCCTCATCGCGGCCTACGCGAAGCAACAAAACATCACCATCTCCGACGACGACGTCGACCGCGAGGTGCGTCGGGTCAACGCGCGCTACGACGCCGAAGACTTCGACATGTTTGTGCACAACGAGCAGATGAGCATTTCTGACCACCGCGTGCGGGTGCAGCGCCGGCTGGTGTCCGACAAGGTCTACAAACGCGCGGTGGGCCAAGCGCGCGAGGTCAACGACGCCGAAGTGCAGCGCGCCTACGACGCCACCGTGCTGAAAAACCCCAAGCCCGAGCAAGTGCGCGCCCGCCACATCCTCGTCGCCACCGAAGAAGAAGCCAGCCACATCGCCTCCGAACTGTCGCGCAAGCGGCTGAGCTTCGAAGAGGCGGCCAAGCAATACTCCGACGGCCCCGAGGGCCAACGCGGCGGCGACCTCGGGTGGTTCGCCAAAGGCACCATGCCCAAAGTGTTCGATGGCTGCTTCGACATGAAGACCAACGCCGTCAGCGATGTGGTGCAAAGCGACCTCGGCTTTCACATCTTTCAGCGCATCGGGCACCGCAAAGCCGGCTATGTGCCGTCCCTCCTCGAGGTCAAACCCCAGCTGGTGGCCGAGCTGCAACGCAAAAAAGAACGCGAGGCCATGGCGCGTTTCATCGAGAACCTCCGTCGAGACGCCAAAGTCGCCATCGACGACGCGGCCGTGGCCCAAGTGCTGGCGCGACTGCCGCAAACCCTCAAAGACGACACCGTCGACGCGGGCGTGAAGCCGACGCTTCCGCACGCGCACTGAACCGGACGACCCATGCTTCGCTTTCTTCTCCTCGCCGGTGTGGTGTGCACGTTGACCTCGACGACGACGCACGCCCAAAACAAGAAGCTCTCTGACCTCAAGCTGAAGAGCCCGCCCCTCAAAGAGGGCGAGGTGGTGCTCGACCGCGTGGTGGCCTTGGTGGGCCAGCAGGTGGTGCTGCTCAGCGAAGTGCAGCAGCAAGTGTCGATGATGATGCAGCAGGCGGCACGCCAACCGGGCATCGACCGCGTGGCATTGCGCAAAGAACTCACCCAGCAAGTGGTCGATGGGCTCATCGCCGAAAAGCTCATCGAGCGTGAGATTCGCAAGCTGCGCATCGACGTCACCGACGAAGAGGTCGACAGAGTCGTGCAAAGCACGATCGCCGAGCGGGGCCTGACGCAAACGCAGCTGGCACAAGCGCTGGCGCAGCAGGGCATGACCCTCGCCATGTACAAAGAGGGCGCCAAGAAGCAGCTGCGCCGCAGCAAGATCGTCCAGCTGAAGGTGAAGAACCGCGTGCGCATCACCGACGAGGACGTCCTCGCCGCCATGCGTGGCGAGAACGCCAAAGCCAAAGAAGACTTCTCGGTGAAGACGCGGCACATCCTCTTTTTGGCGAAGGGGGACGAGGCGGCGGCCAAAGCGAAAGCCGACCAAGCCTTGGCGCGCATTCGCGCCGGCGAGGACTTCAAAGCCGTCGCCAAAGACACCACCGAAGACCCCGCCGGCAAAAAGAACGGCGGCTACCTCGGCACCATCGACCGCGACACCGAGATGCTCCCAGAGTTTCTCAAAGCCGCCTTTGCTGCACCCGTGGGCCAGGCCACCGGGCCGGTGCGCACCAGCATCGGCTGGCACATCATCCTCGTCGACGAACACGTGGTGAAGGAGATCGACGTCGAGGCCGAGAAAGAAAAGTGGCGCATGATTTTGTTCAACAAAGCGCTCGAGCAGGCCTTTCAACAATACGTCGAAGAGCTGAAGCAGAGCGCCTACATCGAAGTGCGTCTGTAGCGTTCGCTGGCTGTAGCCCGGCGGATTTGTTTCGCATTTGAACGCTCTGGGCGGCGTTCAAGATCCGACTGCAGGAAGTGCTCAAGCCACAGGCGCCGCGCCCGATTCGTTCCTTGCATTGCATTGTTCAATGCAGCTTCAGGAGCGAAAAGTGGCAAGTGAACTCGATTTTCAAACGCTGGCGCAAGAAGTCCTCGAAGACAGCGTTCTCAAACTGTTCGAAGCCAACGGTGTCGACCTTGCTACGTCGAGTTCCGTCGAACAAAACGACGCCGAAGCCATGGCCGGCATCATCGGTTTCACCGGTGACGAGATGCGCGGCACCTTGGTGCTGACGTGCTACGGCTCTTTGGTGGCCGAAGGCGACGGACGCGCCGACAAGCGCGACTGGATCGGCGAGATGAGCAACCAACTCATCGGCCGCATCAAAAACAAATTCCTGCCGTACGGCATCACCATCTGGATCTCGACCCCGGTGGCGCTGCGCGGCTTCAAACTTGAACTCATCTCAGACAACGCTGAGGCCGCCGTGAAAAGCGCCTTTTCGTGTCCGGGAGGCGGCGCAGTCGCCTTCTTCGATGCCGAACTGGCCGACGGTTTCGAATTGCAAGAGGCCACCGAAGAACTTGAAGAGCAGCAGCTCGAGGGCGAGCTGGTTCTGTTCTGAGCCTCGCCAACCACGAAAAGGAGAACGACATGTCCAAAGCAAAAGTCCTCATCGTCGACGATTCGTCCACCGTTCGCCAGCAAGTGAGCTTGGCGCTGACCCAAGCCGGCTTCGACGTCATGGAAGCCGTCGACGGCGTGGCCGGTGCCGAAACCATCGCTGCCAACGACGACATCAACATGGTCATCTGCGACGTCAACATGCCCCGCATGAACGGCCTCGAGATGCTGGAGAAGGTCAAAGGCGAAGCCAAAAACGACAAGCTCCCCATCTTGATGCTCACCACCGAGGGGCAGCCCGCGCTCATCCAAAAGGCCAAAAAGGCCGGCGCCATGGGCTGGATTGTGAAGCCCTTCAAAGCCGAGCTCTTGGTGGCTGCGGTCAAGAAGCTGACCGCCGCATGAGGGGGTCTTGGGGGGCGGTGACGACGTCACGGCCCCTCCTTGCGGTGTGCGCGACGTGGGTGTCGCACACACTGCGTTGGATGCACTCGTTTGCATCCCATGCGTCCGAAACTCAGGAATCTCTATGGCTGAAGCGACTCCCTACATGGAGCTCGACGACGAGCAATCCGCCGACACCGCAGGTGAAGGCGCTCTCGACGGCGACAACGTCGACGGTGCGGGCCTGATGGCCGCCAACGACGACGCAGCGCGCGGCGAAGTGGTGCTTTCTGAAGCTGCAGTGGCGGTGAACACCACCTATTCAGACGTGCGCGAGCAAGTCTTGGGGCGCGTGCGCTCCGCCAACGAACTCACCGAAGAGAAGACGCTGACCATCGGCCAAGCCGTCGACGACATCGTCGACGTGGCCAAGTCGCAAATCGAGGAGATCGCCGGCACGGTGAAGACCCTCGAAGAAAAGTCGAACAGCGGTGAAGAGGGCGCCATCTCTCGGCACACCAAGGCGGTGTCGAAGTATGTCGACCACGTCAACGTGCAGCTCGAACGCCAAGTGCGCGTGGCCCAAGTGGCCCTCGAACAGAGCGTGGAGATCGTGCGCGCCGGTGCCGCCATTGCCGACCTCGCCGACGCCGCCAAAATCCTCGCCCTCAACGCCCGCATCGAGTCGTCGCGCTTGCACAAAAAAGGCAGCCGCTTCGCCGTCATCGCCACCGAGATGAAAACGCTCTCAGACGGCGTCGACAGCGCCAACAACTTGGTGCGCGACCTCGCGGAGCGACTGCAAGAGTCGCTGCCCACCATCGCCGAGCAGATGCGGGCCATGCGGCAAGAGACGCGCGCGTTTCACAAAGAGCTGCAAGAGCACCTCAAAGAAATCGAAGACGACAAAAAAGGGCTGCAAGAGGCCTTGCATGCGTCGCTGAAGGCGGGCGACCGCCAGTTGGACAAAATCCTCAAAGCCTCGCAACGGGCGCTGTCGGAGTTGCAGTTTCAAGACCCCATGGCCCAACGGCTGCAGCGCATCGACAACGACCTCGCTGAAGCCCAGAAGGCAACGGCGGAGCTGCTCGGCAACCACGTCACCGACGACGACATCCCGCAAGGGGCCTGCACCCTCGTCAGCGACTTTGTCGAGACCGAAGAAGAGGAGATGGCCGAAGGCGAGCTTCTGTTGTTTTGAGCCTGCCGACAGCCGAAACGACGCGCCCGAGTTCGGGCGCTTTTTCATTGATGTGTGCGACAATGACGACGTGACCGACGACGACCACCCCCAAGACGCTGTGCCCGTGGCGTTCTGCCAGACGCGTCCCATGCGGCTGACCGAAGACCTACGGCCCCACAGCTACGACGAGCTGAAGGGCCGGCGGGTGCGCATGTATGTGTCGGGCTTTTGGACCGAAGGCCTGTTCGTCGGCGCCGACGAAGACAGCGTCTACCTGCGGGGCGAGCTGAAGTGGCGCATCTATCCACTCGACGCCATCGGCGAAGTGCGGGTTCTCGACGATGACGACGGTCAGTCGGTCAAGTAGCGCTTGAAGATGCTGCGGAGTTCTTCAGGGATGGGCTCCGACTCTTGGGAGTCGAGGTCCATGAACACCGTGGTGATGTCGGCGGTGAAGGCCAGCTGACCGTCGCGTTTGCGACGACCGTCGAAATGCAGCAGCAAGGAGGCCTTGCCAATCTTCTTCACGCTGAGGGCCATGACGACGTAGTCGCCGTATTTCAGCGGCGCCTTGAAGTCGGCGTCGATGTGCACCGTGGGGAACCCTTTGCGGCGGACGTCGATGAGTTCGGGGTAGGAGATGGGCGCGGCCTCGTCGAAGAAGTCTTCGAAGGCGGCGTGGCACAGTTTGAAGTACTGCGGGTAGTAGACGATGCCGGCTCCGTCGACGTCGTCAAATCGAATCTTCTGCACACTGGTGTACGACATGCGTGCAGAGAATCAGCTGCATTTGAGAAGGGCAACCCGGGCAGGGCGCCGTCGTCAAAGTGAATGCAACGCGTTCGCCGCGTCGCGCGGGGGGAGCGAATGCTTGGGGGCATGCACCCAAAAGCAGAGAGGAGGCCTACGCCCCCTCTTGCGAGTGCTTGATTGTCTGGCTCGGCAGAGCCATGCAATCAAATCAGCAGCTTCTTGTAGTTGTCGAGGTTCTCGAGAACGGTGCCGACGCCGTCGACCACGGCGAGGAGCGGGTTCTCGGCGACGAACACTGGCAGACCGCACTCTTGGCTGAGGAGCACGTCGAGGTTGCGGATGCCAGCGCCGCCGCCACAGAGCACAATGCCGCGCTCGATGATGTCGGCCGACAACTCGGGCGGCGTCTTCTCGAGGGTGGCTTTGACGGCCAGGATGAGCTGGCGCATGCAATCCGAAAGGGCCTCCCGAATCTCGACGCTGGTGACGACGATGGAGCGGGGCACGCCGGTGATGAGGTCGCGGCCTTTGACCTCGATGTCGACTTCTTCGTCGAGTTCGTAGGCGGAGCCGATTTTCACCTTGATGAGTTCTGCCGTGCGTTCGCCGATGAGGATGTTGTGGCGCTTGCGCACGAAGTTGACGATGGCCTCGTCGAATTTGTCGCCGGCGACGCGCAGGGTCTGGGCTGCGACGAGGCCGCCCAGCGAGATGACGGCGACGTCGGAGGTGCCACCGCCAATGTCGATGATCATCGAGCCACGGGCTTCACGCACGGGCAGGCCGGCACCGACGGCGGCGGCCATGGGCTGTTCGATGAGGTAGACCTCGTCGACACCAGCGCCGAGGGCGGCTTCACGCACGGCCTTTTGTTCGATGGAGGTAATCGCGGCCGGCACCGAGATGATGAGGCGGCTGCGGGCCACGTAGCGCCGCGATTTGGCCTTCTCGATGAAGGCTTTGATCATGGCTTCGGTGACGGTGAAGTCGGCGATGACGCCGTCGCGCATGGGGCGAATGGCGACGATGTTGCCCGGCGTCTTGCCCAACATCTCTTTGGCGTCGCGGCCCACGGCGAGCACCCGGGTGTTGGTGCCGTCTTTGACGATGGCCACCACCGACGGCTCGTTGAGCACCACGCCCTCGCCGCGCACGTGCACCAGGGTGTTGGCCGTGCCCAAGTCGATGGCCAAATCGATGGAAATCATGTCGAGGAGTTTTCGAAACACGCGTCGTCCACAGCCGAAGGTCGCGCCTCGTATAAATCACGTGGCTGATAAACCCAACCAACAAGGGGGCTTGGGGCTTCCGAATGTCGCTTTTTTGCGGTGGGCTTGTGGGGGCTACCCCTGGCGCAGCAGCCAGCTGCGGGCGGACTCTTCGTCTTGGTGAAAGGCGAAGACGTCGATGCCGCCGTGGTCGGCGAGACGTTGAATCTGCAGCTGCGTCATGGCGCTGGAGACGACGGAGGCGGCGGCGGCCATGCCCCATTGCACGGCGAGGGCCATGAGCTCTTGGTGTACCTGCGCCACGTCGTCGCGCTGCGGTGGAAAGTTCTGGATGTCGGCACACACCCACCAGGTGGCGCCGGCATCTTTCATGGCCTGCATGTAGCGGGTGAGAACCTCGCGGTAGGCCTCTGCCACGCCCACATCCCACACGCCGAAGCATTCGAGACGCAGGATGTTGTCGTCGGTGGCACGCACGCGAAAGCCGGACGACCCGTTGCCGCCCGTGGTTTCTTCGAAGGGATCCAACTGCTGCTCCTCTCGTCTCCCAGCAAAAGCATGCGAAGCAGGCCCTGACGGGGCAAGGGCCGTTGCCAGATGTGCAACATCGGGCAGGAGCTGCTTCAAAGCAGAACGAAAGAAAGTTTCTTGCGCCGAAGGCGTCACCGACCCATGTTGAAAGCATCAAGCTGCCACAGCTGCAGCACAGGAGGTGCTCCATGGGCGGAGACAAGAAAGACGAGCAACAAGAGCAAGAAAAAGACGGACCTGTGCGCACGCAAGCTGTGGGTGAAGCACCAGGCGAAGACATGGGGTACGACCCCAACACGATTCCGACAGAGAAGATCCCGGATGACGACTAGCCTGGAGCGCAGACGCGCAAGCGCGTCCGGCGTGCTCCAGTCTTGAACGACCATGGGGCACTGCTGCGCAATGCCCGACGACCATTTGCAGCGCAAATGGTCGATGACGACAGACAAGCGACACAGCCTACGGCGCCGGGTCTGCTGAATGACATTTGAATGCAAATGGTCGGCGATGCCTGTTGAACAGCCTCATCGACGTCATCCCGTCGTCGACCAAAGTGTGGTCTCGGTCGTGTCGCGCACGTCGCAAGCGCTGCAAAAGAAGATAGGCCAGCAAAAGCTGGCCATTTTCAATTGCGGGGGATGTCGGCTTAGTCGAAGGGACGCAAGCGCGCGATGGTTTCGTCGTCGACCGCGTCGAGAAGACCGTCGCAGTCGGTGACACCGTCGAGGCGCACTTCTTGGAACCACTGCTCTTTGGGGTCGGGGTGCACCACCTGCTCCAAGTTCGTCGTCAGCAGCGGGTTGTCGGAGTCGAGGGTGATTTGCTCCTTCGTCCACGTCAGCAAGCCGATGATTTCGTCGGCACTGACGACGAGCCCTTCGTATTGGTGCACCTTGCGTTGCACAAAGTAGACGTCGCCGACGAGGGCGCCCGAGACAGTCATGGTGGCGCCGGGGTGGCCATCGCCGTCGACGTCGTAGATGCGCTCGGCGTGGGGCGGCTGTTGGGCTTCGGCGCCGTCGACGGGGAGTTCGGTGTCGATGGCGTCGGGCAGGTCGCGCAGGCCCCACAGCTCGACGTAGTCGTGCGCGGCGTAGGTGCCGAGGGCATGGTCGACGTCGACGCTGGCGGGGGCACCGCCGCCAACGGCTTGGTAGGTGTCAGTGGCGATGAAGGAGCTGGTGGCGTCGGTGTCGTAGACGCGTCCACCGCACAAGGTGTGGGTCTCGCTGTAGGCGGTGCCATCCCAGCTGCGGTCGACGAGAAGGTAGCTTTCGTTGCCCGTGATTTGTTCACCGATGAGGGGGAGTTCGGCGGTGGCAAGGTTCACGACCTTCATGCCCCAGGTGCCCGCAAGCGCACCGTCGTCGGTGGCGACGGCTTGCAGGCCGAGGTCGTCGTCGTAGATGGGCTCGGGGCCTTCTTCGACGCAGCCGAGGGGCGACGCCAGCAACAACATGGAGAACAGCACGCGGGTCATGAGAGCCTCCGCCGACGGTGGTGTCGTCGTCACTTGAGCATGAAGCAATGCTCCAGGGGCGCAACTGGGCTGGGGGTGAAACAGAAAAGGGCCCCGCGTGGGGCCCCGTTCAGCGTCGGTTGTCGACGACATCAACCCGCGTCGACGATGCGGATGCCAATGCCTTCAGCGCTGTAGATGCGCAGGCCGTCGACCCACAAGCTGGCGTTGGCGATGAGTTTGTCGGACGTCTTTTCGACGATGTCCGTCGTCACCTGGATGAGCTTGTTCTTGGGCACAACTTGGCCGCGGTATTTCCAGACCATGGCGTCGCCGAAGGCGATGGGCTCGAAGGTCGGCTTGGCCATGTCTTGGCCCATGCCTTCTTGGATGGCTTGCCATTGCAGGGCCTGCAGCATGGCTTCGATGCCGAGGGAGCCGGGCTGCACTGGGTCGCGGAAGAAGTGGGCTTTGAAGAACCATTCGTCGAGGTCGACGTCTTTCTCGGTGCGCACTTGGCCGAGGCCTTTTTCGCCGCCGTTGGGCCAGTAGCCGGTGACGCGGTCGATCATCAGCAGCATCGGGTCCGACAGTTGCAGCTTGCCGTCGAAGGCGGGGCCGCTCTTGTCGGTGAGGTCGACGCTGAAGTCGCACGCAGACGCCAAGTGGGCCTTCTGCTCATCGGTGGAGCCGACGCCGACTTGCTGTTCGAGCGACACGCCCGGGAAGAACCCGAAGGCGGTGGTGGCGTCGTACACCGGCGTCTCTGCGGCACCGGGTTCGGCACGGGCGGTGACGCTGAGTTTGAACTCTTGGATGATCATCCCGGCCGACGACGACGTCTTGGTGATGGTCGCCCGGGTGATGAGCGTGCCGACGTCACGGCCAATGCGGTTGTGCTGCGTGCCTTTGCCGTCGAGGTTTCTGTAGAAGAGCACGTCGTCGGACGTCAGCGCCGAGCCGATGTACGACGACAACCAGCCGCAAGGCTGCAACGCCACCTCGAGCAACACGCAGAAGGGCATGTCGTCGGCGGGGTTCTCGTCGAAGTACCAAGCGTCATGGGGCACGTCGTATTCGACGGCCACGTCGATGCCAGCTTTCATGGCGCCCATGCCGGGGAAGCGGTTCGACGACGACGATGGCGTGCCATCGGGGCCGTTCAACTCGGTCACCCGCGACATGAAGTGGTACGGCGTGCCCGGCAGACGCGGCACAGGGCGGCCGGTGTCGAAGGGCTCGTACATGCCGGGGAAGGCTTCAGACGGCTTGCCGAGGCCGGTGGCCAACAACATGTGCTGGTTGAAGACCACGTTGTCGTCGTCGTCGAGGGGCGAGTTCACGCCGCCGACGGCGTCCCAGCCGCTGTCTTTGTGGCGTTCACCAAGGAGGTCGGGACGGCCGTTGAGCGGGAAGTCGGGCACCAGCTGCACTTCGACGTTCTTGCAGTGCAGACCTTTGAGTCCGTCGACGGTGCAGAGGATGTCGGCGCGGATGCGGGGCTCACGGACCCCTGGCTGCCCAGCGTCGAGTTCTTTGACGAGAATCTCGTAGGTCAGCTTCTTGCTGCGGGGGATGGCTTGGCCACGGCAGCGCAAGTTGAACTCTTTGTGGCCGACGGGTTCGAAGCGGAAGCCGTCTTTGTCGACGGTGTAGCCGCAGGCAGCCAAGTAGAACTGGAGGTTCTGCAAGCAGCCTTCGAACATCACCGTGCCGGGCATGCAGGGGTCGTCTTTGAAGTGGCCGTCGTAGAACCATTTGTCGGCGTGGAGGTCGAGCTCCGACTTCATGTAGCCGTGGTTCCAAGGGCCGCCGTCGGTGTTGAGGTCTGTGACGCGGTCCATGAGCAGCATGTCTTGCCCCGTCGTCGACGGGCCTTGAATGCTGGGGGTGCGCACGTGCGGCTTGAGCATCTCGAAGCCCTCGCCGAAGCACCGGAAGCCGTCGCCTTGGCTGAACGACAGAAGCTCTTCGCGCGAGAACGTCGTCTTCGTCGGCCACAGCTTGGGAGCGTCGTGACGGGCTTTGGAGATGTCTTCTTCTTCGTCGGCTGGTGTCCACAAAATGCCGCCGGAGTTGTCGAGTTCTTCGTCGGTGAAGAAGCCGGCCTGGCCGTTGCGCACGCTGAGCACGATGTCGCCGTCGGGGCCGCCGAGACGACAGTCGGAGTGGAAGAAGAACATGCGGGTGTCGCCCATGGAGGCGAAGCCGTCGATGTGGATGTCGTAGTGCAGCGTGTCGCCGGCGCGGGGCAAGCGGTCGCCGTATTGCAGGTCGCAGCCGAGGAGGCGGTAGACGCGCTCGCCGGCGTTGTCGAAGTCGACGCCCATCCAGCTGATGAGGAGGAGGTCGGCTTGGCCGCTCTCGATGAGGATGCCGGGGGGAATGTGGCCGTTGTCGAGGTACCAATCGTCCCAGGTGACGTCGGACTCAGTGATGATGGTCTTGTTGGTCTCGAGGACACCGGGCTCGGCGTTGATGCGCAACACGCGGTCGCAGAGCAACAGCGGTGGCTCGGGCATGCGCACCTGACGTTTGAAGGCGTCTTGTTTTTTGAACAACGGTGGGAACACCGACGAGATGACGTCGGAGGCGAGCACCTCGAGGTCGTCTTGGTCGTACAGCGGATTCTCGCGCGTGCCTTCGCGGTGGTGCGGACGTTGGCGGGCTTGGCTGCGGGCTTTGACCTCGTCGAGGTTGCGGCGTGCGGCCAAGGTGACGACTTCTTCGTGGTCGCTGCCGCCGACCAAGTCGGAAGCGGCCGTCACGGTCATCGTCGTCGACGGCGCTGGAGCGGCGGGCTTGGCGACGACAGGAGCGGCCACCGGTTTGGCGACGACGGGCGCAGGCGTGGGAACGGCGGCGGGCGTCGTGACGACGGGAGCGGACACCGGAGGAGGCGCCATTGGAGCGGGCTGCGCAGGGACGGCGACGGGCACGTAGCCAGCAGGCTGCTGTTGGGCGAGCGCCGTGAAGTTCTGCATGGCCGTTGAGCGCGACGCCAAGAAGTGTTGGTGAATGGCCGACTGCGACTCGACAAACGCCGAGTGTGCTTGCTGCATGTACTGCCGGGTTTGCGCCAGGGCGAGAGCGGCAGCGTCTTGTGCCGTGGCGGGCACCTCGACGACGGGAGCGGCCACAGCGAGGGGCGCGGGCGTGGTGGGTTGCGGCATGGCAGGAACCTCAACGGAAGCTTGAGTAGCGGCGGGCGCAGCCGTCGGGAGCGCTGCAGCTGCTGCGTCAGCGACGAGACCGTCGGCGGTCAGACGCGGCAGAGCGGGGGGCAGCGGCATGTGTCCGGCGGTGGGGGCTGGCTTTTGCAGCACCGGCAATCGCGGCACAGGAGGGAGTTCGGGAGCAGGGCGCATGGTGCGGTCCTCGACGACGGTGGTGGACGCGTGTGCTTGGGGGGCGCTCGTCGTCGACGTCGTCGTTGCTGCCGGGGGAGTCGGCAAAGGAAAAGTGAAAGAGCGGCGGCCGGGCACGTCGATGGTGAACTTCGGCGCGGCTTTTTTGAGGGGGCCGTGGTCGGGTTTGAAGGCCGACAAATTCACGTCGAGGCCCTTGGCGAACAGGTTCGCCGCGAAGCGCGCAAAACGGATGCCGCTGTCGCTCATGGGGCCACGGTTGCCGGGAGGCATGGCGAGCACGTCGGCGGGGCTGTCGGTTTGCGTGTCGCGAATCCACGACGCCAGGTTGCCGGCGCCCATGGTGATGAACAGCTTCACGCCGTGGTGGGCGGCCGAGCGCACCACGCGGGGGAAGTCGAGCTCGGTGATGGCCTGGGCGACGATGGCGTCGGCGCAGCCTTCGGTGGTGAGGTCGAGCACTTCACCGTCGGCCATGCGGAAGATGCGGGTGTCGGTGTTGTCGACGTGGCGGGTGTGAATCTTGCGCAGTTCGCCCGAGACACCAGCGACGATTTCGGAGTGCACCGACGGGATGTAGGGCAGCTCCATGCTGACGCCGTCGGGGAGGTCGAGCTTGTCGACGACGCGCTGGCAGGCGTCAGGGTGACCACCGATGACGCACTCGTTGTCGGAGTGGATGAGCGTCACAAAGCAGAGGTCTTCGCCTTCGGTGGCGGGGCGCACGACGTTGACGCTGCGTTGAATGAGATGGCTGGTGTACGGCCGGTCGGACTCGGCAGCGTCGGGGTGGCCTTTGTCGCGCCACAGGTTGCGAACGGCATGCATGGGCCCGGCGAGCGAGTCGCGGAACACGGTGTTGGCGTCGACCTCGTCGAGGAGTTCGCTCCATTCGTCGAACACGCCGGTGGCGCAGAATGCGTTGGCTTCGCCGAGGGAGAAGCCCAGTGCGCTGCCCGCTTTTACGCCGAGCACGTCGTCGAGAACGCGAGCCTGCGCCTGCATCTGGCAGGACGCGATGAGCAGTTGGTCGAGGTAGGTGAGCTGGTGGTCGCCGCCCTCAAACAGGGCTTCGGCACGCCAGTGGGTGCGCAAGCTGCGGGTGCGGCTGTGCAACAGGTCTTGCACCTCGGGGAAGTGCACCAGCAGGTTGTTGCCGAGGCCCAACTTGGGGTTGCCGGCGCCGCCGAACACCAGCGCGACGTCGTCGACGCTGACGGGTTTGTCGACGGAGAAGGCGATGTCAGGGCCGATGGGGTCTTTGCCTTCGGCCAGCGCCACTTCAGCACGACGCAGTTGGGCGCGCAGGGCATCGGCGTCTTTTCCGACGACAGCAAGACGAACGGCGCCAAGCGACTTGGTCGTCAGTGCTTCGCGCAACGCGTTGTCGTCGTCGAGCAGCGTCTTCAGCTGTTGGTGTAGGGCGCCTTTGGAGTCAGCACCCAGGGCCAACACAGAGGGCAGTGCGCGGTGCAACACCTTCGCCGTGGCTGGGCGGTGCACGCTGACGGCGCCGCGCGCGTTGGCGAAGCTGTCGGCGACCACGCGGCATGTGCGGCTGCCTCCGTCGGTGATCCACGGCGTCGACGTCGTCGGCAACACGCCGTGGCTCACGCCGTAGACGGCGCAGGCGACGTCGAGGAGTGACGCTGATGCATGGGGGTGCAGAGGCAGGACATTTTCGCCAGCAGTCTCTGACGACAGCGCCGTGCGGTGGGCGACGACGGCGTCGTCTTCGGTCGTCTTCACCGAGCGGGTGGTGCCGAGTTCGACGTCGGAGAGATGCGCCAAGATGTCTTTTTCGGCGACGTCGCCCAGACGACGCACGACGAAGACAACGGCAGCGTCGGCGGAGGTGACCTCATGGGCGGCGAGGCCGCGCACAGCTGCTTCGTGGCGGAAGTCGCCGCACACGTCGACAGCGCCGACGAGCACAGCGTCGAGTTCACCGCGGGCGAGGAAGTCTTGCGCCGTGCGCAGCGCGGCCAAGCCCGAGATTTCTTCTGCCGAGATGGTGAAGCCGGGGCCGCGCAAGTCGAGCTGCACGCTCATGCGGTTGGCGGGGATGTTCGGCATCTGGCCGAGCACGCCTTCAGCGTCGACGACAGGGGCGCTGGCGTCGCGCATGGCGTCGGCCCAGGCGTCGATGGCGTCGTCGGTGAGCCCGAGCTTGGCGCCGGCGTTCCACTCTTGCGCCCAATGCTTCAGACGCCAGCGGATGCCAGGCGTGGTGACGTCGACATCGCATTCCATGCCGATGAGCACGCCGACACGCGTGTTGTCGAGGTCGGCAGGGAGGAGTTCGGCGGCTTCGCGCACGGCTTCGAAGACGTGCAGCTGCTGCGGCAGCGACGAGCGCAGCGAGTTGGGCGGGAAGCGCACCTGGGCGCCGTTGACCGACGCCTGCGTCGCCAACGGGTGGATGTCGTCGTCGAGGAGCGCACTGATGAACGACGGCACCGAGTCGTGTTCGCCGATGCGCACGCCCATGCCGGTGATGACGGTGTCGACGGAGGCGACCTTCGGCAGGGGGGCCAAGCCATCGTCACGCTCTTGGTAGTCGTCGACGATGACGTGTGCGTTGTTGCCGCCAAACCCGAAGGCGGAGACGGCGGCGCGGCGAGCGTTGTCGCCCTGACGTTCAAACGGGCGAGCTTCGGTGGCCAGCGCAAAGGGCAAGGTCTCGTCGGAGAAGACGTCGAGGGGCGCGTCGGTGTGCAGTGTCTTCGGCAGCAGGTTGTTCTCGAAGGAGCCCAGCACTTTCAGCATGCCAGCGACGCCAGCGCCGGTGATGAGGTGGCCCATGTTCGACTTCAAGCTGCCCATGCCGATGCTGCGGGGGGCGGCTTCGCCAAACACCGAGCGCAAGCTGTTGACCTCGGTGAGGTCGCCCAGCGAAGTGCCCGTGGCATGGCACTCGAGCATGTTCGCCGTCGACGGGTCGACGCCGGCACGCTGCCAAGCACGACGGATGGCGCGCACTTGGCCTTCGGTCGACGGCGCCAACAAGTTGCGGCCGCGGCCGTCGTTCGACAGCCCGACGCCACGGATGACGCCGAGGATGTGTTTGCCCTGTTGCTGCGCGTCTTCGAGCCGCATGAGGGCGAGGACGCCGGCGCCTTCACCCGGGAGGAGGCCGTCGGCGTCGCGGTGGAAGGGACGCGTCTGCCCCGTCTTCGACAAAGCGTTGAGGGCGCAGAACCCAACGTGGATGAAGAGGGAGTCGGCCGCATTCACAGCACCCGCCAACATGACGTCGGCGCGGCCGGTGTGCAGCGCGTCGGCGGCGAACTGCACAGCATACAACGACGACGCACAGGCGGCGTCGAGGCTGAAGCTACCAGCGTGCAAGCCGAGGGCCTCAGAGACAATCGCCGACGGCAAGCCCGACATGAAGCGGTTGAGCGGATGCGTTTTCTTGGCGGCGGCCATGTCGGCCATCGCCTGTGACAACTCACCTGCCGCAGCCGCTTGCGACGCTTGCTGCAAGAAGGCTTCTTCGCCGAACTGCGCCAGCTTGCTCGTGGGGAACGACAAGTTTCCCAGGATGCAGCCGACTTTGGAGCCGTCGGCACCAGGCACGACTTTGCTCTCCAACAACGCTTGCTTGGCAGCCGACAGCGACCACTGCACGACGGGGTCGAGCTGCAGCAGCAGCTCTTTGTCGACGAGGGTGCCCTCGCAGGCATCGTCGGCGTCGAAGCCCGTGATGTAGCCGCCCTTGGTCGACCACATTTTGTCGACGCTGTCGTCGGTGGTGCCGGTCACCAGCGATGGCGCGATCCCCCAACGCCCGTCGGCCGGGACGTCTTCAACGCAGTCGACGCCTTGTTCGACGTTCTGCCAAAAGGCCGCGGTGGTGTGTGCCTTGGGCAACACCAGTCCGCGTCCAACGATCGCGATGGGGGAGAAGTCGCTCACCGGTTACGCTCCTGCAGCCTTTGGCGCGTAGGTGGTTCCAGCAGGGAGTTGCACAGCACGCACGCCGTGCATGCCAAATGCCACGCGGCCATCGTTGTCGACGAGCTCGACGTCACAGATGGCTTGGGTGTCGGCCTTCTTCACCATTTTCACGTTGCAGGTGAGCTCTTTGCTCCACTGCTTGGTGTTCGAGGTGAACTTGTCGACGCCCATGGGCAAGAAGCTGCCGCCGATGCTCTTCTCGGCGAGAAGCAGCACCAGCTGCAAGCCAGCGTCGAGCGCAGCGGCGTCGACGTGCCAGTTGCCTTCGCCCCATTTGACGTCGGGCAGACCCGACACCGTGGCACGGAGCTGGTCGTCACTGGCGCCGTCGATGGTGCGGATGACTTGGAACTCAGGGCCGTGAAAGAGGTGCTTGGCGTAGATCTTGTCGGGCGTGAGGTCCCACTTGGGGAGGTCTTGGCCCAACGTCGACGACGACGCAGCATCTTGGCGCACGCCGAGTTCGACGACGGCCTTGTAGTGCGGGGCCAGCTGGCCTTTGCGTTGCACACGGGCGTCGACGAGCACGCGGTTGCCTTCGACGCGCTCGTTGCCGAGCACGATTTCAAGCAAGTCGCCGCCGTTTTGAAAGCCCTCGAGACGAACACCCTTCAGCACTTGCACGTCGCGAATGCCGAGCACGTCGAGGTCAGAGCGAAACTGCTCCGCGGCCGACGTGATGAACTCCAGCGCCAACACGACGGGGAGAACAGGCGTGCCCTGCACCGAGTGGTCGGCGAGGTAGGCGTAGGCCGACTTGGTGACCTTCTTGGGCGTCAGCAGCTCAATGCTGCCTTCTTCGTCGCCCGTGAGGGGGCCGCCAAAGACGACCTCGACGCTGGGGGCGTTCTTGCTGAGCTCTTCGACGAAGACGGTGGCGCCGTAGTCGAGGGGCAGCAAGGCGACGCCTTGGGCTTCAAAGTGACGGCGGAGCTCGGGGGTGACCATGCCACCATCCCAGGGGCCCCAGTTGATCGACTTGACGACGCAAGCGTCTCCACGTCGAGCTTGTTCGGCCTGGGCGATCTTGTTGAGCGCCTCGTTCGCCATGCTGTAGTCGACTTGGCCGACGTTGCCGAAGCGGCCTGCCACCGACGAGAACATGCACAACACCTTCAGTGGGTCTCGGGCCGTCGCGCGCAGCAGAGCGTAGACGCCGTCGACTTTGGTCTCCCAAACGCGGGCGAACTGGTCGAGGGTTTTATCTTCGATTTTCTTATCGGCCAACACGCCAGCGCCGTGCACCAGACCTTTGACAGCACCGAATTCGGCGCGGGCGTCGTCGAGGGCTTTTTGCAGAGCAGCTTCGTCGCGCACGTCGACGGAGACGTAACGCACGGTGGACCCAGCACGCTCCATCGCGGCCATGTTGGCCTTGATTTCGCGGGCGCCGAGAATCTTCCACACCTGCTTGTTGATGTCGGCGGGTTTGACCTTCTCACCGCGAGCGCGTGCACCTTGGATGAGGGCGCCTTTGAGGGCGGCCTCACCGTCGACGCCAGCCACTTCGGCAGGTTCGGGTTGCGAGATGTCTGAACGACCCAAGAGCAACAGCGTGGGCTGCGCTTTTTTGGCGAGCATCTCCAACGACGACGCGGTGACGCCACGTGCGCCGCCAGTGGCGACGACGAGGTCGCCCGGCTCGAGGTTGACGACGGGGCCGTCGAGAGGAGCGTGCCGCACGGTCGGCGACAGACGTCCGCCTTCGGTGAGGGTCACCTCACGTTGGGCGAACCCGGCGCCGAGTTCGTCGACGATGGCAGCCGCGACGAGATCGAGGTCGTCACCGGTGACGTCGATGCACTTGGCTTTGGCGTTCGTCCATTCCAGCGCGGCCGTCTTCACCAGGCCAGCGAGGGCGCCGAGAGGGGCACGCTCGACGGCGTCGGCGCCGAAGCCGAAGCTGCCGCCGGTGTCTTGCACCGAGATGTACACGCCCGTGCCGTTCGTGCCGTTCAACACGGGGGCAAACTTCTGTGTGGCGAGGAAGACGCGCTCGAGCACGGCACGCGCGCCAGCGAGGTCAGTGACGTCGTCGAGGCCACCGAGCGAAAGGAGTCCGGCGTAGGCGGTGACGTCGACGTCGGCGAGCGATGCAGGCAGCACCACGGCGGTCACACCGCGTTCAGCGAGGAGGGCTTGCACTTTGGCAGCCACGCCACGGCCGTCGGCGAGGATGGCGAGCTTGCCGTCAAAGGCGGCGTAGTCGGGCTCACCTGCTGGAAAAGCAGCGAGGGTCACCGCACGACGCTTGAGGCAGTTGTCGACGCTGTACGTCGACGACGGGGCAACACCGGCAGGCGCCGATGCGCCCCCCGTCACTTTCCCAGGCTGGCTCCGCCTTCGAGGGCGTTGCAGATTTCGCCGAGGGTGGCGAGCTGGCTCAGCTGCATGGCGTCGATTTCGGCCACTTGCGGAGCGCGCTCTTTCACGGCGCCGAGGATTTCAACGCGCTTGATGGAGTCGATGCCGAGGTCGGCTTCGAGGTTCATCTCCAGTTCGAGTGCGTCGGTGGGGTAGCCGGTTTTCTCGGCGACGACGTCGAGGAACACGCCTTTGACGTTGCCACCGGCGTCAGCTGCAGGGGCAGCAGCGGCAGGGGCAGCAGCAGGAGCGCCGTCTGACAGAGCGTCGATGACCATGCCCAGCGTCGTCAGCGAAGCGGCGGCGACGGCGTCGAGCTCGGGGAGGCCGGGGACTTTGTCTTTGATGGCACCGAGGATTTCAACGCGTTTGATGGAGTCGATGCCGAGGTCGGCTTCGAGGTTCATCTCGAGGTCGAGGGCGTCGGCGGGGTAGCCGGTTTTTTCAGCGACGACTTCCAAAAAGGCGGTTTTGACGTCGACGGCAACTGCTGGCGCACTTGCTTGGGCCAATGCCGCTGGCGCTGCATTGGCGGAACCACCAGCAGCTGGAGCGCCAGCGGAGAGGGCGTCGATGACCATGCCCAGCGTCGTCAGCGAAGCAGCGGCGACAGCGTCGAGCTCGGGGAGGCCGGGGACCTTGTCTTTGATGGCGCCGAGGATTTCGACGCGCTTGATGGAGTCGATGCCGAGGTCTGCTTCGAGGTTCATCTCGAGGTCGAGAGCGTCGGCGGGGTAGCCGGTTTTCTCAGCGACAACTTCGAGGAAGGCGCCTTTGACGTCGACAGAACCTGTGGCGGCAGCAGCAGGAGCGGCAGCGGCGGGTGCCGAAGCAGCAAGAGCACCGTCGGCGAGGGCGTCGATGACCATGCCCAGCGTCGTCAGCGAAGCAGCGGCGACGGCGTCGAGCTCAGGGAGACCGGGCACTTTGTCTTTGATGGCACCGAGGATTTCAACGCGCTTGATGGAGTCGATGCCGAGGTCGGCTTCGAGGTTCATGTCGAGTTCGAGCGCGTCGGCGGGGTAGCCGGTTTTTTCGGCGACGACTTCGAGGAAGGCGCCTTTCACGTCGACGTTGGCGGCAGCGGCAGGCGCGGCAGCAACAGGCTTGGCGGCGACGGGAGCCGGAGCGGCAGCAGGCTTCGCAACGACGGGCGCAGGCGTGGCGACGACAGGAGCGGCGACAGGCGCAGGTGCGGCAACCGGCTGGGCGACGACGGGTTGGGCGACAACCGGCTGCGCGACGACGGGTTGCGCAATGACAGGCTGGGCGACGACGGGTTGCGCGACGACGGGTTGAGCGACTTGCGTAGGCAGCGGCGCACCGGTCATCAGCGACGTCAGCGCGTTGGCGCTGTGCTCGAAGGCTTGCAGGAAGGCGACGTGGCTTTGCGCCATCGACGCTTGGTACGCAGCGTGCGCTTGCGCGGTTTGGGCTTGGGTCTCACGGAAGACGTCCAACCAACCTTGGCCGGTGGTGGCGACGGGTTGAGCAGGAAGGACGGTGGGGTTTTTGGGGTCGGTCATGAGAGCACCAGTGACAGAAGAGGTTGCGGTGATGGTCTGCAAAGCGGGGGAAAGGGGGGTGGCAGCGAGGGCGCCGTTCACGCCGTTGCCGTTGAAGGGGGTGGGGGCCGCGCCGTTCACTCCGTTGCTGGCAGCAACAGGCTTCTCAACGATTTTCTCGACGACCACCTCGACGGGCTTTTCGACGATGACCTCTTTGACGACCTCGTTCACCTTGGCGGCGACAGGTTCAGGAGGCAGCGGCTTGCCAGCGTTGGCGCCGTTGATCTTTACCGTCAGCTTCGGCTTCTTGGTTTCGACGACAGCGGGGATGTGGGCCGAGAGCTTTTGCACGTCGACAGCGACGCCGCGCGCGAGCAACTCACCCAGCAAAGCGAGGGGGCCAGCGAAGCCTTTGCCTTTCGGCAGCAGGGCCAGGGTGTCGGCGTTCTTGCCGGCGTCCGACAGAATCTTCGACGCCAAGTTTGCCAGCACGTTGCCGGGGCCGACTTCGATGAAGAGGGTGGCACCGTCGGCTTCCATGTTCTTCACCTGCTCGACGAAGCGCACGGGCTTGCCCAGCTGGTTGGCCAGCGTCGACTTCTGCTCCTTGACGTCGGTGGGGTACACCGTCGACGACGTGTTGCCGAAGACCGGCACGTTGGCCTTGTTGAAGTCGATGTCGGCGAGGAAGTCTGCCAGCGGCTGACAGGCGCCGTCGACGACAGGCGAGTGGAACGCCGTCGACACAGGAAGTTTCTTGGCGCGCACTTTCTTGTCGCCGGCAAACTTCACGAAGGCGTCGACTTGGGCAGCTACGCCCGACACCACCGTTTGCGTCGGGGCGTTTTCGTTGGCGATGACGACGTCTTTCACGCCGCTCTCGTCGAGCAGGGCGCGCACCTCGTCGGCACCGGCCACGATGGCAGCCATGGCGCCGTCGAGTTCGGAGGCAGCAGCCATCAGTTCACCACGCTTGCGTGCCATCTTGATGAGGTCGGCGTAGGAGACGACGCCAGCAGCGTGCAAGGCGGTGAGCTCACCGAAGGAGTGGCCCGCGACGAGGTCTGGGGTCACACCAACGTCGGCGAGGAAACGCAAGCCAGCGACGGAGGTGGCGCCGAGAGCAGGTTGAGCGTTCTCGGTTTGCGTCAGCTCCGACTGCTGGGCTTTGGCGGTGTCGTCGTCAAATGCCGGCGCTGGGAAGATGATGCGCGACAGCTCCTTGTCACCCGTGAAGGCGTCGTTGGCGTCGTCGAATGCGGTGCGCGCAGCGTCGGAGTACAGCGCGAGGTCGAGGCCCATGTTCGTGACTTGGCTGCCTTGGCCCGAGAACAAGAACGCCAATTTCTGCGGTGCCTTGCCGGAGCCGTAGGCGACGCCAGGAGGCATGCGGCCACCTTCTTTGGCGAGGGCGGCGGTGGCTTTGTCGACGAGCTTGACGAGTTGTTCGACGCTGTCGGCGACAAGGGAGAGACGTTGGTCGTCTTCGACTTTGAACGACGTCTGCGACGCTTGTGCCAGCCGGGCGAAGGCGAAAGGTTTGGCGTCGAGGTTGGCGGCGTCGGCTTTCAACGTCGACAACGCGGCTTTCAGGCCGTCGACGGTGCCGCTCGACACGGTGAACAGCGAGACGGGCACGTCGAGGAACTCAGGCGCACGTTGGTTGCCGGTGTATTCCTCGAGGGCGATGTGAAAGTTGGAGCCGCCGAAGCCGAACGACGAGACGCCGGCACGACGAGGATGGTCGCTGCCGCGCACCCAGGGGCGCAGCGTGTTGTTCACGTAGAACGGGCTGTCTTGGAAGTCGACTTTGCCGTTGGGCGCGCCGACTTTGATGGTGGGGGGCAGCACTCTGTGGTGCAGGGCGAGGGCGGCTTTGATGAGGCCGGCCGAACCTGCTGCGGCTTTGGTGTGTCCGATTTGGCTTTTCACAGAGCCGACGGCGACCCATTGCTTGTCGTCGTTACCGCCGGATTCAAGGGCGAGTTTCAGACCACCGAGTTCGGCCGCGTCGCCGGCTTTGGTGCCGGTGCCGTGGCACTCGACGAGTTCGATGGAGCGGGGCTCGAAGCCGGCGCGATCGTAGGCGCGCTTGAGGGCGTTGGACTGGCCTTCGGAGACGGGGGCGTACACCGACTTGCTGCGGCCGTCAGACGAGGTGCCGACGCCTTTGATGAGGGCGTAGATTTTGTCGCCGGCGGCTTCAGCGTCGGAGAGGCGCTTCAAGGCCACCATGCCGAGGCCTTCACCGAGGAGGGTGCCGTCGCCGTTGTTGTCGAAGGGGCGCACGTCGCCGGTCTTCGACAACGCAGGCGTCTTCGAGAAGCACATGTGCATGAAGATGTCGTTCAGCGTGTCGACGCCACCGGTGAGCACCATGTCGCTCTTGCCGAGGTGAAGCTCGTCGATGGCCATGCTGATGGCGGCGAACGACGACGCGCAAGCGGCATCGGTGACGGCGTTGGTGCCGCCGAGGTCGAGACGGTTGGCGATGCGGCCGGCGACGACGTTGCCGAGGAGGCCGGGGAAGGTGGCTTCGGTCCACTCCGTCATGGTGCCGGCGATTTTGTCGGCGGCTTCGTTGGCGGTGTCAGCGTCGACGCCCGCGGCGCGCATGCCGGCGACCCACTCGGGACGACGCAGACGTGAGGCCATCTGGCACAGCAGTTCTTGGCCCGAGGTGACGCCGAGGATGCAGCTGATGCGGCTCTTGTCGGTCTCTTCGATCTTGCCGCCGGTGGCGTCGTTCAAGGTGTCGCGTGCGACGAGCAGGCCCAGCAGTTGGGAGGTGTCGGTCATCGGCACCAGGTTCGGCGGGATGCCGAAGCCGAGGGCGTCGAAGTCGACCATCGGCAAGAATCCGCCGCGGGTGGCGTAGGTCTTGTCGACGGCGGAGAGGTCGGAGTCGTAGTAGTCGCTGACCTTCCAGTGGGTGTCGGGGATGTCGGTGATGAGGTCGGCGCCCTCAAGAATGTTCTGCCAGAAGGCCGTGAGGTCTTCAGAGCCGGGGAACAATCCGCCCATGCCGACGATGGCGATGGGTTCTTGGTGAAGGGCGTTGGTTTTCTTGTCGGACATGGGGTCCTCATCACTGCAAAGAGGAATCAAAAAGAGGAGGTCGTCGTCGTCAAGCTGGGCTGTTGTCGACGAGAAGCAACGTGCCCATCGAAGGGCAGGGGGTCACGCCTCAAGCGGACGTGGTGCAAACTCAAAGGCACCTTCAGGGACGGCAACGCCAGCCGAGCGCATGCCCTGGGCACGGGTGATGGCGGCGGCGCCCTCGAGGAGGTTGCGCGCCACTTGCACGGCTTTGCGGTTTTCGACGGGTTCGAGGAACGAGCCTTTGACCCAAGCGTTGAACGAGCATTGCGCGGGGCCGGCCCAGATTTGGAAGTCGAGCTTGCGCTTCTCGTCTCCGGCAATGGCCCAACGGGAGCTCTGACCGAGGTACGCGCGGAACACCAGCGCCATGAGGTGCTTGGGGTCCTTCTCTGCCTTTTCCAACTCTTTGGGGTCGCGCTTGGCGAAGAAGCTTTGCGTCGCCCGCCACACTTCTTTGAGCGGCTGTTGGAAGATTTGCGTCTCGAGCATCTTCTGCTCGTCGGCGGGGATGGCCTCGAGGCTGGGGTAGGCGCGGTAGGTCTCGTAGAGCTTGTGCGCGCGGTTGCCGAACATGGTGCCCCGACGCAGAACCTGCACCTTCACGCCCATCTCGAACATGTCGGCCGCGGGGGCCATCATGACGTCGCCGAGCTCGGCTTGGGCGAGGAGTTTTTTGCCATAGGGGGCGAGGCCGCCTTCGATGCAGCCTTGGTTCACGCTGCCAGTGAGCACGTAGGCGGCACCCAGTGCGTAGGCAGCAGCGACGGCCGAAGGGCTGCCCAAGCCGCCGGCGGCGCCGACACGGATGGGACGCGTGTAGCCGTGTTTCGCCGCGATCGCTTCGCGTTGCGCGAGGACGGTGGGGAAGACGGCGGTGAGGATTTGGTTGTCGGTGTGTCCGCCCGAGTCGGCCTCGACGGTGATGTCTTCAGCGACGGGGACGAGGGCGGCGAGGCGCGCTTCGTCGGCGGTGAGTTTGCCCTCAGCGACGAGCTTGTCGAGGATGGCCTTCGGCGCCGGCGACATGAACTTCGCAGCCGTTTCAGGGCGGCTGATTTTTGCGAAGAGGAAGTTGTCGCGCAGGATGGTGCCGTTGGCATCTTGGCGCAGGCCCTTGATGGCGTACTGCACGACCATGGGCGTCAAGTCCATGTAGGCCGACGCCGACACCCGCCGCACTTTGCGCTCGAGGTACAAGTCGACGATGGCTTGCTCGAGGTCGGGCTCGTGGGGGCTGTGGATGAGGTTCATGCCGTACGGCTTTTGGCCTTTGGCAGGGTCGCCTTCGCCGAGGGCGGCGAACAACGTGTCGTGGGCTTCTTTGACGCGCTCGAAGGGCAGGCCAGCAGAGCCGAAGAAGCCGAGCATGCCGTTGTTGGCCATGGCGAGCACCAAGTCGGTGGTGGCGATGCCGTTGGCCATGGCGCCGGCGACGTACGAAAAGCGCGTGCCGTGCACTTCGCAGAAGCTGCGGTCGCCGAGCCACTCGGGGTAGATGGCGGGGAGCATGCCGACGACGGGGAGCTGGCCCTGGCCTGCGACTTGGCCGCCAAACGCAACGCCGCGCGTGCCGTCGGGGGCCTGCACCACGTAGGCGGGTTCGCGGAAGTGCTCGACGCTCTGGGTGAGCTGCTCGGGCGCGAAGAGGGCAGGGGACTGGGCTTGCGTCCAGGCGAGTCCGGTGGGGGCGTGTGGCATGGCTTGCGTCATCGCGGATGCTCCTTCAGGGAAGGAGGTTTTAGCGTTTTCAGTAACTTTTGAACAGAGTGAAACCCAGCCGATGCGCAATGCTCAACTGATTGATTTTGTTCTGTTTTTGGTGAGGGTGTGACCGCCGACTTCTTGACGCAACGCACCAAATCTGGCGTCTGTGGCACAGCTTTGGGGGTGGTGAGGAAGGGGAACAAGGCGATCTCCAAACACGTGTGGGATTCGTGTGCAGAATGCTTGTGCCCCCCTACTGTCACGGCCGTGTCATCAACTGTCGGGTTCGCTGTTTTGAGACGTCGAATGCGTCGTTTCGGGGGTGGCTGAGCGCGCGCGAAGGCCGGCCCGCCGGAGGGTGTCAGAAAGCCGGTGTTTCACCCGAGCGACGTGGGTGAGGCGGCAGCATATCGCAATCCTCGCCACCTGATGGGCGGGAGGACCTTGTGACCCACGCCTTCTTGAAAAAGAAACGGAAGGACACCCGGCTGGATGCCCTCCCGTCGTCGAGCTTTCGGCCTTGCTACAGGCCAAAGACGTCTGAAGCCGGCGGCATTCGCTCGCCAAAGTGCGCCGTGAACTGCTGGAAGTACCGTCGCCAACCGAGCGCATTGCGCATGAACGACCCCTCCGCATTTCGGATGG